>Ga0160444_100039_pt1 | contig 198767 bp, 177 predicted proteins | sample HID1972K_E1MG_FD_108232 | JGI IMG/M metagenome (GOLD analysis project Ga0160444, IMG submission 108232) | Enriched pill bug-associated microbial communities from UW Madison campus, WI, USA - HID1972K_E1 MG | ecosystem: Host-associated > Arthropoda: Insects > Digestive system > Unclassified ... | reverse complement strand
TATCCAGCGTTATGGTAAACTCCATGAAGGAGGTTCCGTCGTTGCCTTCTTTTATACTGGCCGGACTTATTGTTATTGTTCCTTTATCGTTATCCAGAATATTTATACTCTGTGGCGAATTTGTTATCGTTATCCCATAAGGGTTTTCCACCGTATTGGTGGTCAGTACTACCGTTTCTGTATCTTCTATAATGTTATCATCCAGTACCGGAAGATCCAGGGTGATACTATTCTGCCCAACTGGAATGGTGATAGTACCTGAAATGTCTCCTGTATAATCTTTCCCGTTTCCTGTAGCGGTTCCGCTTAGGGTATAATGAATTACTGTGGCCACATCGGAACTGACTCCGGCCGGAAAAGCAAAGGTAAAGCTTCCTCCTTTTACCCCTTCTTCCCCATCGGTTTTGGTAATGGTGATTGCTCCACCATCATCATTTTTAATCGTAGCTGTACTGCTCGTTACCGGAACGATTACCTTAGATGGAGTACTAAATGTGGTGTTTGGAGTGCCGACAGTTAATTTGAAGGTTTCATCTGCTTCTATTTTCGTATCGCCGTTTACTTTTACAATAATCGTTTTAGTTTCTCCGGCGGTGCCGTTAAAACTTAACAGGTTGCTGGCTGGAATATAATCATCATCTCCCACCAAAGCGGTTCCGTCTACCGTATTGTAACTAATGGTAAAGCCGTTTTGTACTTCCTTATCCAGGCTTAGCTTAAATACGGCATCGGTTGTTCCGGTATGGGTTTCATCGAACGGTGATGGGCCAACTAAGATTAATTCAGCTACATCGTTATCGATAATATTTAAACTGGCAAAAGTATTTGCAGCTGTTAAACCATGAGGATTGCTGATAGAAACAATTGTTAAGGTAACCGTTTCAGTATCTTCTACTATATTATCATCTTTTACAGGAATGGGCAATTCTACAAATTCTTCTCCGGCAAGTATTGTTACAGATCCTGAAACTGCTGTATGATCCGAATTACCCGCAGTACCGCCAAGTGTATAATTGATGACAGTAGGTTGATCTGAAACCACTCCGGGCGCAAACCTGAACGTAAATTTACCCGGAACTTCATCCTGTTCAGATGCATCTGTCGTTACGATTGTTATGTCACCTCCATCATCATTTAAAATATATGTGGTAGCTTCAGAAACATCAATTTTTAGACGGTTATTGAAATTAGCCGACAAATCACTTAAAATAACCTTAAATGTTTCGTCTGCTTCAATCGCAAAATCTCCGTTTATCGTTACACTTATGGCGCGTACCTGATTATCTGTAGTACCATCAAAACTCAGTACCCCAAAACTTTTAACATAATCACTATTTTCTGAGGCTGTGCCATCCACAGTTGTATAATTTACTGTGAAATCGCTTCCTGTTGCATGACTCAATGTTACATTATAAGTGTAAGTTACTGTTCCTGTGTTTCCTTCTGTTATTGAAACCGGTCCACTAATGCTTAGGGTAGCAAAATCATCATCCAGAATATCGATGGTTTGAGGAGAATTGGCTACCACAATCCCGTAAGGATTGGATTGTACGCTGGCTGTAATGGTTACTGTTTCTGTACCTTCTACTATCTCATCATTCGTAACAGATATCGGAAGTTCCACATACTCTGCGCCAGCAGGAATAGTAACTGTACCGGTGATTGCTTCTGTATAATCTGTTCCCGCTGTAGCGGTTCCGCTAAGGGTATAATTAATTACAGTAGGAACTGTTGAGGTTACTCCTGCCGGAAACCTAAAGGTAAACTTACCCGGATAAGAACCTTCGGCACCATCCGAACCTTCTATGGTAATAGCAGGGGTGTCGTCATTTTTAATCGTAAATACATGGTTCCTGCTGCTAAGCGGAACGGTTAAACGTCCGTTAAATGCAGGTATAGGGTTTGATAGCTTTATGGTAAAAGTCTCATCAGGCTCTATTTTTCTATCGCCATTAATCGTTACCCGGATTTCCTGCGTTTCGCCGGCTGTACCAAGAAAGGTCAGCGCACTGCCTCCCGATACATAATCGTTATCGCTAACCAGCGCCGTGCCGTCTTCAATGGTATATCCAAGGCTAAATCCTGTTTTGGTCGCTTTATCCAGCGTTACGGTAAACACTACTACGGTTCCGCCGTTATCGCCTTCCAGGATATCCACAGGTCCGCTTAATACCAGTGTTGCATTGTCATTATCGGTAATGGTTACTACCGGAGGGACTGCCGGATTCAGGCTTATTCCCGGATAAATACTATTAACACTAACATTAATAAGGTTTACGGTTTCATCGTCTTCTACAAGGGCATCATCTTTTACCGCCAGGTTCAGGGTAATGCTATTTGTATTGGCAGGAATTACTATTGAACCGGTAAACTCTGGCGTATAATCTATATTGCTGCCGGTGTAAGCCGCTGTTCCAGACAAGGTGTAATTTATAGTAGTGGGCTTATCTGACGTATATCCTGCCGGAAAGCTGAAAATAAAGCTCCCGGGAACTTCGCCTGTTTCTGCGCCATCGGTTTTGGTAATGCTGATTATACCCGAATCGTCATTAGGGATAGTAGCGGCGATAGAAGTAGTTTGAAGACTTAAAATGCCCGGCAATGGATTCGATGGAATACTCAGAAATAAATTAAATACCTCATCGGCTTCTATTTTACGATCGCCGTTTATTACAATTTCTATAACCTTTTCCTGATTGGGGATATTCCTGTCGAAACTTAAAAAAGAACCAACAGCTGGTGCCACATAATCTTCTCCGGCTATAGCCGTTCCATCGGTGGTGCTGTAGCCTACTTTAAAATCTACTCCCGTTGCATTATCCAGCTTTACTCTGAACCGGGCCAGCGATGTTCCCGAATTTCCTTCTACTATTGCCTCGGGGGTGACGGTGATCAGTGCCACATCATTATCCAGAATATTAATGGTTTGAGGGGAATTGGCGACTACGATTCCATAAGGATTAACGTCGGCAGTAGCCGTTATCGTTACGGTTTCCGTGCCTTCTACTATATAATCGTCCGTAACCGGAAGAATAAGCGGTACACTTTCAGCACCAACAGGAATAACAAGGGTTCCAGATGATGTAACTGCATGAGTATAATCTGTACCCGCAATGGCAGTTCCTGAAAGAGTATAGTTTATAATAATTGGCACATCTGCTTTTAAACCAGGTAAAAAACTAAATACAAAACTTCCACTTTTAACCCCTTCGGCACCATCTGCTTTAGTAATAGTAATTTCTCCGGAATCATCATTAAGAATGGTAACCATACCCTTATCCCTGGGGATTTTCAAACGGCCTCCGAATGAATCAGAAAGATTGCTTATCAGCAGATTAAAGAATTCTTTAGCTTCAATTTTTGTATCACCGTTTACGGTAACAGTAATTGTTTTAGATTCATTTGCTGTACCATTAAAATTTAATTGCACACTTCCTGAAGCTACGTAATCCAAATCAGAAGATTTGGCTGTACCATCTTCTGTAGAATAATTTAAGGTAAAATACTTTTCTGTTTCCTTATCAAGAGTAAGGGTAAACGTTGCTGTAACCGTTCCTGAATTAGTTTCATTAAACTCCACATCATCACTTAAAGTTAAGAGCCCCTCATCATTATCAAAAATAGTTACAACAGGTGTAACCGGAGAGTTATTAGATATTGTTCCGACGTGGGCATTAACTAAACGGGTGATCGCGATAGTTACTGTTTCATCGCCTTCTACAATATCGTCATCCTCTACCAGGATAGGGAGACTTATACTGTTTTCACCAGCAGGAATGATGATAGTACCGGTTGGTCCTGTATAATCTTTATTTTGCGTGGCTGTACCTCCCAGTACATATTCAATTGTGGTAGGCACATCTGATGTAACCCCTGGAGGAAAACTAAAAATAAAGCTTCCCGCAATACTTCCGGTTTCATTTCCATCGGTTTTGGTGATGGTTATAGGGCCAAAATCATCATTTTCAATTGTGCCTGTGACCGAGAAATTATTTAATTCCCCGCCAATGGGGTCCTTAAATCTAACTTCGAAGGTTTCATGTCCCTCAATAATCATATCCGAGTTTAACAGCAAGTCCAGATTGACAGATAATGCGCCCTTAGGAATTGTTACTGTGCCTGTTAATGGTACCGATGAATCAAAATCTGCAGCAGAGGTGGTGCCATGTACAACAGTATAAGTAACTGTAATGGGACAACTTGTAGCAGTTGGAATTGAAATTGGAATCGAAATCTTAGCAGTATTGGTAGCACTTGTGCCCTCCAGCACTTTAACCGGCTGTCCAATAGTAATCAATCTCGAGGTTATGGCTACCGAATTTGCTGGTTTTATATTATTGCAGGAACCAATACATTCAATTGAAGGATCTGTGGGAGGTGCTGCATCAGGGTTGGTAGCGTCCGGGTCGGTAACATCGGCCGGGCGCATAATACTTGCGGTAATAGTGTTCAAGGTTCCGGCAGCATTCATCTTACCTTTTAACGTTAAAGTAAGAATTGCCTGGTTTTCGATATCTACAGTAGCTGTAAACTGGGTAGCATTAGAGCTATTATTATATAATGTGGCCTCCCCGTAAGTTTGTGTACCAACACTTACAAATTCAAAGCCGGAAGGATAATTAAAAGCAAACTTTGCTCCGGTTACGTGGTCAGGACCACCATTTTTCACTCTAACAGTATAGGTTATTTCTTCTCCAACACAATAGGTACTGTTATCCGGAAGGATATCTATTAATTGCAGATCCGCTTGTTTAAGGCTTATGTTCATCAATGGATTTATCGGCACGCTTTCAACATACGTCCAGGTATCGAGGCCCCTTAAATCTCCAAAAGCATTTGCCTTATAATTATTATCTCCCCATTTATGGCCATTAGTTGTACTATTAGCTCCTTCCAACTTTTCGGTGCCGTTTATCCCCGGAATATCATCATCCCAATAAACAATATCATTTGGACTGCCATCACCATTCGTCCGGGTAATAATAATACCATTTACATTATTTTCTACATCTAAAAATGGGAAGTGAATCTCACCGCCTTTCAGAACAATCTTTACATTGGAAGGGCTGAATGTGAAATTACCTCCTACAATCGTTCCATCCTGAGCTTTACCATCCCAGTAATGTGTATTTTTACCTATTACGGCCGTTCCCCTTAATACCACATCTCCAGGGTCTGTAAAATCACCATCCGCATTTACATCAAAACTGATAGTATAACTTATTGCCTGATTGGAATTAAAGGTAATATTCCCTCCTAAAGGAAAAGTTCCCCCCTGATATAGAGTTCCTTCTTTTCCCGTAAATAAGAAATCTGAAGCCGAAGGGCTTTCCGGAGTTTTAAAAAGCCATGTGGATCCAACTGGAAGTGGCGCATTTGCAGGAAGGTCTGTATTGGGCTGATTAAAGAATATTTTGTGTGTAATATCTGTACCAGTATCCGGTAGTCTGGGGTCGTGTACGGGAGGATTCGTGCTAGTATTTACGCTCTTGTAGGTTGCAATCCCTGCCCCATCTCTAAAACCTTTATTATTAATAAAAAAAACGAAAATATTTCCGGCCTGGCCATTATTATCTACATTATAAATATAACCATCCTTTGTCAGTACCTTGAATTTAGCATTGAACAACGCGTCTTCTTTATTCAGAGAGCCGCCAAAAACGTTCATAAAGGCACGCCCCGTAAGGAAACTACCTGTCTTATCTTTTACAGTAACATCAAAAGCAGAAATATAAGCTGTGTTATTGGCCTGTGACCAAGTTGCGTCAGCATCTGTTTTTCCGGGACGATTAGCCGCAACGCCACTATTAACATTTGGAGAAATAAAATCTATTTCCCATATCCCTTCTTCAGCAGCAGTAACTACGCGGGTAAAAGGTGTATATCCTCCAGCATTCGGTAATGGGCCTGCTTTTTCCTCAGTTAAATTATAAATTCTTCCAATAAGATTAGTTGACCCTGTAAGAGAAGTATACGGAGTTGCACCATTAGGTGGCTTTGCTATTATTGTTCCGTTTCCAAGCCCCTGCGCACTTGAACCCATATAAAGAGTTTCCCCTTCTTTTACATATACTTTAACCGTTCCCAAGGTGGGAAACGCATTATATTCAGTGGCAGTGTTCGTACTTAATAAATAAGCCCGCTGTCCTCCATTATTAATTAAGTCCTTACTACCTTCAGCGAATGCTGAGAAAGAGAAAACACTAAAAATCAACCACGTTATAAAACAGAATACTGTTTGCTGTACGCAAGTTTTTTTTTCAGACGTAGGTGAGGCTTTTTTTAATAACATCAACAGTAGATATGTTTCTATTCGGCTGTATACGAAGATTCAGGAAAATCGTTACACTATTTCCCCAATTTCTTCTGAATACCACAGTTAGTTCGGGGTGGATTATCCCCAACAGAAATCAACTGATTTAATTAAACAAAATATCTAAGCTGGCAACACTAAAATTAAAGCATAAGCGATGATGAAAAAAGACGAACACAGTCCAGTGGACCCGCTACAATTTTAACGACCGTGCTGAATTTCCAATCATTTAGCCCCTACGCTTTCAAGCACTTTCACAATATGTTAAACAAGTCGATGCGTTATTAACAGAAAATTTACCAATATTTAAACATATTTCGTCAATTTTTAAAGAGTTGTTGATTGCATATTCATTAACTTTGATATAACAAATACTAATTAATTAGTATTTGTTAACAGGGCCAATAGAAAAGACTTTATTAAATTAAACCTAAATAGTATGTCGTCACGTTTCGATTTAATTTTCGTTAAGAATGATGCGTAATTATTATTAAATATTTATTTGATGCATGGCTAGACGGACGAATCATTAGAAAGGCCGTTCGAATTGTGAAAAGCAGGCATTTTTTAGCTTAAGTAAAACTAATATACATTTAATAAATCCGAATGAATCATTAATACGTGTCAGCAGAAACGATTCACCCGGTCATAAGGCTTTAACCAATAACAACCGTTTTATACAAACTATTTGATTACTCACTATTTAAACTTAACATATGATTCGAAATTTTTACCTATTACTAGTAGCATTTCTTTTTGTCCAAAGCACATGGGCTCAGGAGAAATTACTCTACTCTACAGAATTTAACTCTACCGAGACTCAGCCCTGGAAAGCATTAAGTCCCACCAAAGTGGATTCAACCACTTTTATCATGAAAACTAATTTCTCGGGCGAAAATTTAAAGTTTAAGCTTTTTCAGGTGTTCATAGCTCCTACAGGGAAAGATGCAACCAGGTTCTATTACGGTCCCGGAGATGGCGTAGCAGGTATTCAGGTTACACCCGGTTGGGCTATAGCACAAAAAGTAGCTGGTTCATATATAGAACTCTCACCATTAAAATCTATAACGAAAGTTACCTGGATACATGGAGCAACAGGTAGCAACAGAGGCTATAGATTATGGAAAAAAAATGCTACAGATGCTGATTGGGTAGACGTATATAACAAACCAGCCAGCCCGGCGAATGGGGAGGAGGTAACAGTTAATATAAATGAAGAAAATGTAGCATTAAAGTTTACAAACATAGCTGAAACTCAAAATGCTTATATGTTCAATCTTTCCATATATGGAAATTATACGCCAATCCAATATTCTCTTACCACTGACGTAAATATACCAGAAGGAGGTATAGTTACAAAAACACCAAACAGTGTTAAATATGACAAAGACGCTGTTGTAAGCCTGGAAGCTACTCCCAATCCTGGATATGAATTTGTAAAATGGGTAAATGGCAGTGATGCAGACCTTTCTACCGACAATCCCTATCCGGTTACCATAGCTTCGAATCAAACCATCAAGGCTATTTTCCAAATTATACCTAAAAAGCCTCAAACGATTACATTTAATGCTATTCCAGCTAAATCTACTTCTTCATTAGATTTCGATGTGGATGCAATAGCAAGCTCCGCTTTACCCGTAACATTAAGCAGCAGCAATACCGCAGTGGCAGCTATCGTGCACGGCAAGATTCAGATTCGGGGTGCAGGGGCAACTGACATTACAGCCTCGCAAGCAGGGAATGGCTCCTTCTTTGCTGCTCCAAGCGTAACCCACAAACTTACTGTAGTTGATGGGCTTAAGTTGCCGGCCAATAACTTCCGGTTAATAGCATCGGATGCAGGCTGTGTCTCTTCTAATAATGGAAGTATCAAAATTTCCGCAATAGAAAATCTGGCTTATACAGCAAAGATTACAACAAATAAATCAACTCAAGAATATAGCTTTACCCAAACACTCGAAGTTCCTTCATTAAGGCCAGGTAACTATAATATTTGCATTACTGTTGATGGGCATAGTGATTATATTCAGTGTTTTGACGCTACCATTAGTGAGCCAAAGCCATTGACTGTATATTCGATGGTAAACTCCGGAAATAAAGTATCACTGAGCCTTTCAGGTTCATCTTCTTACACTATTTTATTAAATGGAAACACGTTTCAGACGGAAGCTTCATCCATCACACTAGACCTCTTGGATGGAATGAATAAGCTATCTGTAAGTACTGAAAAAGAATGTCAGGGTGTGGTCGAAAGAGACCTCTTTGTATCCGAAGCGCATAAGATTTATCCAAATCCATTTGACCAAACTCTGTTTGTGAATTTAGGTAACGATATTTCGCCTACCGCACAAATCACAGTAGCTTCTTTAAATGGGTCAATCGTTTATACAGGAGTATCAGAAGTACAAAGCCATCTGGTTCAAGTCAACCTTTCAGATTTAACAAGTGGTATGTATGTAATCAAAATTAAAACAGGACAGAGCGAAAGCTCATCTAAAATATTTAAGCAATGAAGCAAGTAATCCTAATTATAGTTCTATTTATAAGTCTGACAGGTTGTGAAAAGGGAGAATTTCCTGACATTGTCGGCTCGCCGACAACACCGGCTCCTGTCGAGGCAACTCTGGTTTCGCCGGCAGCAAACGAGGCGTGTACACAAGGGGTTCCTATCTCTGCATCGGAAAACACCATAACCCTTAAGTGGAACATGGCCGCTTATGCAGATAATTATGAGGTAACAGTGAAAAATTTGTTGAGCGGAGCGGTCACGACACAATCAGTAACTACAAATCAGTTAGACGTCAATTTGTTAATTAATACCCCGTATTCATGGTATGTAACCTCCAAATCGGCACAAACAAGCGAAACAGGTCGTAGTGCTGTCTGGAAGTTTTACAATGCCGGAGCTGCAATGGCTTCGTACATACCATTCCCTGCAGACAATCTTATGCCTGCAATGCGCGAGGCCATTTCATCAGTTAACGGCGAAATTAATCTGAGCTGGAGTGCAGAAGATGCTGATAATGACATTTCCGAATATGATGTATATTTAGGAACAAGCAGTACTGTTATGCCAATTTTACAAGCCGGTGTCAAGGATAAACACTTGAACGGCGTCGCAGTTACAAGTGGCACCTATTATTGGAGAGTTGTTACTAAAGATGCTAAAGGGAATAGCTCAGATTCTGGAGTATATACCTTTTCGGTAAATTAAAATTTGAATCATACCAACGTGCCTTTCATGGATTGAGATATCAATTTGTGAAAGGCACACTTATTTAAGTATGTTGTTAACGTGCTTGACTTATCTTATTTTTTTTCCCAAGTCACCCGACAGCTTCTATTATTCCGACTCTTGCAGACAACACAAACAGGTAATTCGTCAACTACCCTTTAGGATTTAAAGCAAAGCTTATCCGTTCTGATAAATCATGCAAATGATACTTACTTAATGAGTCGGATTGACTAGGGAGCGCCGCGGATATCATTGAATTTATATTTCGCAGCTCTGCTTTTGCTACCGATACTACATCAGATTGTGATGTATTTGACGACACAAATCGGCTTCCGCCTGAAGGCAAACCTGGCTTCACCAATTCTATGAGCCTGTCCACATACATTTTCTGCAGATTTCTACGATAGACATCAATAGATTTATTGTCTTTCAGCTCGCTAAGAATTGAGGAATTTATATCTTCAAAGAAACTGGTAATCTGATAGGCATCTTTGCCATCCATGGCTTCGGCAGCTATCAGTTTGCCTAAGGTTGGTGAGCTAATGAGACGATTCAGCGTTGCTTCCTGACTGCGGGATATTACCTGCAAAGGACTAACACCTATATTATTAAGTATATTAACATCCACCAACCATATTGGAGTGGTAAATAATTGTTTGTCCAGAAAAGCCATGGCTTCTTTTTGTGTACGTACCGGCGTACGCTCATAAACGGAGCCTTCCTGTTCTACTGTCTTAGGATTTTCATAAACGCCGCCAATATTTTTAGACACATGTCCCATATACCGGTTAAACTGTGTTGTTAACTGGTTGTACATATTTTGAAGATCATCATAACCTTCGTTGGGTGTTTTTGTCCAGTCGGGAAGTTGATTGAGAATGCGCTGCAAATTTTTAATTCCATATTCACTCGCCAGCATAGCATTATCCCCCAAATCTTCACTTTGAGAATTCGGATCATCCGGATTAATTTCCGTACCGAACCATAAGCGCCTGTCTTTAGCCTTTTGTATGGTCATTCTGTTCAGCTCCCCAACTTCATCCTGTGCGTTCTTATAATTTGGCAACAAGCGGTAACCCCACTCTATGGCCCATAAATCGTAATCACCGATTCGTGGGTATAAGCCCTTAGGACCAATATTATCTTCTGGTTGGGCCACATAATTGAACCTGGCATAATCCATTATAGATGGTGTATGTCCGTTTGCTTCTACCCATTTTTTATTGCGAAGGTTTTCTACGGGAACCGTGGAGCTTGAGCCATAATTATGGCGCAAGCCCAAAGTATGGCCAACCTCGTGAGATGACACAAAACGGATTAAGTCTCCCATTAACTCATCACTAAACTCCATTTTCCGTGCACGGGGATCAACTGCTGCTGTTTGTATCATATACCAGTCGCGGACTAGTTTCATCACATTATGATACCAGTTAATATGACTTTCAAGAATTTCTCCGCTTCTTGGATCAGATGTACTCGGACCGCTGGCATTGGCAATTTCAGAAGGTTTATACACAATAGCCGAATGACGGGCATCATCTAAGCTCCAAACCGAATCCTGTTTTGGATTAGGGGCCATTTTTCCAATAATGGCATTTTTAAAGCCAGCCTTTTCGAATGCTTTTTGCCAATCGTTAACACCGGCAATAAGATAAGGCACCCATTTGGCCGGGGTAGCCGGATCGATATAAAAGACAATCGGTTTTTGAGGTTCAACCAATTCTCCACGCTTATATTTTGCCATATCCTGTGGCTTAGGTTCAAGACGCCAGCGCTTAACCATTCTCACTTCTTTAATCCCTTGCGGGTTGGCATCAAAATCGGTATATCCAACAGTAAAATAACCTACGCGCGGATCGAAATAACGTGCCTGCATAGGCTTTTTTGGAAGCGCTACCATCGAACTGTTTATTTCTATAGTAGAAGATCCATTCAAATTTGCAGAACCGGCAGCGGGCGGAATGCCCGACTGCGGCCATAAAGCATAGGTTTTTACCGTAGTGACTTCTACGTTTAATGGAAAGCTTCTAACATTTTCAATATAACTTCTGTCGGAAATAAAATTACCAAGCCGTATTCTGGTTTTCCCGGCCGGAGAGCTGAACGAAAATATTTCATTTTCTCCGTTGATATAGTCAGTAACATCAATTACACTTCCTTTTTTATCGGAAGCATAAGCCGCAACATTGAACGCTGCCGATATTGCCTGAACATTAGAGCGCTGTACTGCCTGATACATTGATTTTGTGCTGTCGGGACTATAAGTATTATAAGATATCCTTCTTAAAAAAATACGATCATTCGGTCCTTTTTCAAATTTGATTACAGAGCTTCCGATTTGATCTCCTGCATAACCGGCAGAAGCACGAACCTCAGCACCAGCCTTAGAAATCCGGTTAATTACCAATATTTCTCTTCCCAATACCGAATCGGCTAACTCAAAATAATATTTATCTTCAAGTTTATGAATTTTAAATAATCCGGATTTGGTTATAGCTTTTGATGTAATTACTTCTTTATAAGGTTTCGGAGCATTTCTGGGCTTCGAATCGCCTTTTAATGCGGAAGTACCCGCTACTTTCTTAACAGAATCTGCTACTTCGGGTTGAGGACTTTTTTGTGCAGAAACTATGTACACTGAAGATACGAGCAACACGCTTACTAATAAAACTCTTTTCATACGACCAATTAATCCTGTTAATATATAGAAAAATGCTTCCATTTTTAAATGATAGGTATTGGTAAAAATGGGAGGAATATTTTAGAGGAAAAAAAGCCGCAAGTTTTGCTTTACAGCTTTTATACACAAGCGCAGCGGGCATTGTTGTATACGCATGCGCCTTCATGTGACATAGTGAGCACATAAAAAAAATATGTATCTGATCAAACAAGTCTCAGATATTTAACAACCCCGACAGCCTAATTAGTTTTATCGGCTCCCACCTTATTTACCCGGTAAGTAAGACGCATGAAAAAATAGTGCCGTAGATTATTCGAACGTGAGTCCACGATCTGTGTTTCTGTAATATAACGAACAATATTCTGATTACGATTCAGTAAATCAAATGCTTTTACTTCAAGAATTAGACTGCCTTTCTCCATAGCATAATACTGCAAGCCGGCGTTAAATAGAGTAACACTTTGTGACGAATAAGAACTGCGGTTTACATCCGCAACTATACGCCATTTCTTTATCGGCTCGTAACTGATGTTCGCTGTATTAAAAACAGAAATAATGTTACTGTTGCCTCTTATTTGTGATGAATTGGTAACATGCGAATAGTTCATCCGATTTGAGATTGTAGCATTAAACTTCAATTTATAGTCGTAGCTTAATTTAAGAGTCCCACCGCCCCCAACCCGGTCTGACCTGTTCATTTCTCCGTTTAAGAACTGAGTGTTCCTGCTTCTGTTCGCCCGCATGATTGGGTTTATCATTAACCCCTTTACATTCGTAGGAATTGACATTCCCCCATTTGCAGTGATAAAATAAATACCATCTGTGTTCACTGGTTTGACGTATGTTATCCCTGTTTCTTCATCAAAATATGATTGCCTGGTAACAGAATTGAGCGCTTTGCTATATGAGAGTGCCCAGTTAGAATAAGTTTTCCGGCTAGTGTTAGAAGTGCTGTAAGACAAAGTACTATTCAAACTGGTACCTAGTTTAAGGTCCGGATTGCCCAAGCGCACATTTATAGGGTTATTATTATTTTGTTTTACAAACAGATCGTTGATCGTTGGCACATCATTGCTCGTATTAAAGCGAAACGAAAGCTTTTTAGAAGGGCTCAAATCATAAGTAAAAGCGAGGTTAGGTGTGATACCAAAAAAATGTTTCGAGACCACCTCATCGTATTTATTATTCCTGATGTTACCCTTGTGGACGATGTCTGTAAAGCTCGAGTTAAGATAGATATAGATATTTTTTATGGTTCTGTTAAATCCCAGGGCCAGGCTCGTATTGGTTGTGCTCGTAGTTAGGTAATTCGACAAAGAATCTAATTGCAATTCATACAAACCGTTATGTGGGTTGTATTCAAGCGTGTTTCGATCAGTATTGCCTGCACCTGTGTTGAAGCCGGGGGTGATTGTCAGAAACGTCTTTTTATCCTTCGTTATAGCTCTGTTAAGCGTCAGGTTGGTATTGACAAAATATCCATTCTCATTGATGGCCTCCTCACGGTTGATCAGGATATTGGGCTTTGTAGATTGATGGAAAATACTTTCAGATTGTGTGTTATTGTCACTAACACTGGGGCTGTATAACCAGTAGCCATACCATGAGATGGTTCCGTTTCGATGTTTAAGCCTCCGACTCAAGCCAACTGATCCACTGGTTTGCAACTTGGAAGTTTGATTACTGTAATTGTTAAATCCGTTGTTAATTAGCGCTCGTGCCGAATCGCTTTGCGCAAAATTTTCTATCTTTTTTGATTTATTGATAGTTATAGGCGTTCCCGATTGGATAGTAATATTGGTAAGACTGTCTAATACAGCTGTTAATCTCAGCGATATTCTATGTAGTTGGTCCGTACGGTTGTTTAAGGAATTGTTGACGTTGTAAAACAAAGCATTTCTCTGAGTTTGCTGGATGTTGTTCTCGTCCTGAAGCAGGTTTGTTGATTGAGCGGCAAAATAACTGCTGTTTAATAGTGTTTTTTTATTTTTTCCGTATGAATCTGAATAATTGAGGCCGCCCGAATGAGTGGTTGTAAGTCCGTAACTGTCTCCAAGACTTGTAGTATAACCTCCAAAGCTCCCCGCATCTTCTGTGCTAAAGCCACGCTGGTTAATATTATTCGTGAGCAGCAAGGCATTTAATTGCCTGGTTTCGGTAAAGCGATTAATACTTGCCGAACCCATATAACGGCTCCGTGTTCCCCCTGCCAATGAAGTACTACCGAACCACCCCTTTTTCATATCTTTTTTTAGTTTTAAATCCAGCACTTTCTCCCGCTTTCCATCATCAACGCCCGTGATTTTTGCCTGCTCTGTCTTATCCTCCACTAGATTTATTTTCTCAACGGCATTGTATGGAATATTTTTAATCGCCAGCTTTGGATCATTGCCAAAAAATTCTTTTCCGTCTACCGTTACTTTGTTAACACTTTTTCCGTTCGCTGTGATATTCCCGTCCTTATCAACCTCAATTCCAGGGAGCTTCTTCAACCCATCCTCCACCATGGCATCAGGTGGGGTTTTAAATGCCGCAGTGTTGAATGAGGTGGTGTCATGCTTAACTGCAACCGCTGTAATTTCACCCTGAATCGCAATTTCACGGAGTGTAACCCCTTCCTCCATCTTAAAAACTCCTGCGTCCAGAGCTTTATCTGCGAAAATCCCCAGGGATCGCCAAATCGTTTTATAACCTAAAAATGAGATTTTAAGATAGTAGTTCCCAGCAGCAATATTCTCTATTACAAAAAGTCCTTCCCTGTTTGAGCTGATGCCTTTTACATGTGTAGAGTCTTTTATGTTCAACAGGCTTACAATTGAATATTCTAGTGGCAATTGAGTTTTGCCATCAACTACTTTGCCACTCACACGGCCTCCATGAGACGGAGCGGTAGAATTTTGAGCGGTAGAATTTTGAGAAGTCAATAAAAGCAGGAAAATAAGAAGTAGAAAAAAAGGCAATCTGGGGCGATTAGGCTTCATTTAGGGATGGTTATTATACATGCCAAACCTAAATGATATTTCTGCTGCATTCTGTTAAGCAGCATTAATTAACGTTAATTAGTGTTAACGTTTTGAAGATTTAAAGCACAGGTTCAGTATTTTGCAGCATAATGAACAAGAGGATAAAGCTGGTTACAATTTTAATGACCCTGTGTACGGTCGTTTTGCTGGGCCTGCAAGGCTATTGGAGCTATGAATCGTACAACAACCATATCCGTGTATTTAAAAGTGATATTAACGAAGCACTCTATAAGGCGGCGGACCGTTTTGTGTCCATGCGAAGACAGGCAATGAAGTCTCGTTATAAATCATGGTTAGCAGACACTAACCTCGTTGTGATAACGGTACGCTACAGCAGAAATAGGACCCTCGCTCAATACCTTTTAAGAGATAAGAGTCCGTTATATAGCGATAGTTCAAATCTCGTATTCAATTTCTCAGATCTGGAATATGAACCAAGAATCCAGAAGATGAGACGAGAGCCCTATGATCCTACAGACTTAAGCTGGCGTCCGATCAAACCCAAAGATCGAAGATTCTTTATAGACAAATTCGTTGAGACAGTTATTGAGAAGGACTTTGAGACAGGTACAGCGAATAATTATACATGGCAGTTGCGCTATTTATTACTCGACGAATACAGGAAAAACTGGGTGATCGATTATCGAGAAATCCAGCCACTATATAAGCAAGAGCTTGCTAAAGCAGGAATTTATAATGATTTCATTCTTGAAGCACCAGAGTTTACAAAAACCAGCGCCGACGCATTCAGTTTTCAGCAATCACATAAAGATCTCTATCCGCAGCCAGACACAACCTTGTTCAAAAAGATAGACGGTCACCTTTATACTAAATTGCGGTTTGGGTATTTCGGGCAGGAGGCCACCATCAAAGCTCTTTTTGGAAACCCCGGCATGCTATTTTTCAACAGAATGAAATGGCAATTATTAACCTCACTGCTCTTGCTCGCCACAACTGTTACCTGCTTCTCCTACACCATTAGGACGATGCTTTCACAGAAGAAACTCGCCCAGCTAAAAGACGATTTTGTCAATAATATGACTCATGAGCTGAAAACGCCGGTTGCGACAATATCTGTAGCTGCAGAGGCAATTCAAGATTTTAGCCTGAGCAGGCAGTCGACAAATGAATATTTAGGGATTATACGTCACCAGGCCTCCAACCTTACTTACCTGATAGAACAGATTCTTCAAAGTATGGTCGCCAATCAGGCACAGATTGCAGTCAATAGGGGAACTCTTTCTATTCCATTGCTATTGAAGAACGCCATCCATCAGTACCAGCCATTGCTGGAATCTAAAAACGCCCAGATAGATATAAGTATCCATGACGAAAATGCATTTATTATAGCCGATTCAGTGCATATGGGAAATGTGCTCGCAAACCTACTTGACAATGCCCTTAAATATGGCAATGACCAGCCTGTAATCAAAATCGCAACAAGAGTATCGGGTAACTCAGTCTGCATCTCAGTATCAAATAAAGGAGAGGTGATACCTGAGGTTTACCAGGATAAAGTATTTGACAAGTTTTTCCGAGTACCTTCGGGCAACATTCATAATGTAAAAGGCTACGGACTTGGTCTAAGCTATTGCCGTAATGTTGTAGAGCGTCATGGAGGGACTCTGGTATTAACAAGTAACGCTCACACTACCACTATCATAATTACTTTAAAATTAGCTAAAAATGAATTCGCCCAAGATTCTCTTACTTGAAGACGAGGTGCAGCTTGCCAAAATCATTAGCGAAACACTTCAAAGCAGGGGCTTCGTTGTGCAGCATCATAGCAATGGAAGGCTTGGACTGGAGGCGATTTATAAGGCTGACTTTGATCTTTGTGTAGTAGATGTAATGATGCCGTTCATGGATGGCTTTACGTTCGTAAAAGAGTTACGCAAAGTAAACCCTCAAACTCCGGTGCTTTTTCTTACCGCCCGGTCGCAGGATAAAGATCTTGTTGAAGGCTATAGCAGCGGGGGTAACGATTATCTTAAAAAACCGTTCAGCCTTGAAGAGCTCATCCTCAGGATCAAAGAATTACTAAAACGAGTTGATAGCAAAGCAGTCTCGGCATCCGGCCGTGTTTGCATCGGTTCTTTCAATTTGTTTCCACTTAGGCAAGAGCTTACCAACCCCTCTCTGAACCCTATTCAGTTGTCTCATAAAGAAACAGAGCTTCTATTATTGCTTTGTGAGTACAAGAATCAGCTTTTGGACAGGAAAGCAGCACTATTAAAGCTCTGGGGCGACGATAGTCCATCCAACGTGCGTACAATGGATGTCTACATCACCAAGTTAAGGAAGCATCTAAGTGCAGATGGGTCAGTTCAAATTATAAATCTTCGAGGCATGGGATATAAATTGATCGCTGATTAATTGAATGAAACTACATATACCACAGTTTAATCAACAATTTAAACCGAAATAAAGTGAATGTTATTTCTATGCTGCAAGCTCTAACTCTCTCAATTAACCGCTTTTCGTTAACGCTACTCTTTTTAGCAACAATTAACATCACTTGTAAAGAGCCAAATGAAAAAATAATAAGACCAAGCTTTGAAGAGGTTTGGGGTAAGGGATTCACCGAAGTGCGCAGGACTTTTCCAAACGGCGTTTCTTTTAATGAACTTGGTTATCAGTTGAAACCGACTTGGAAATTTTCGATATTATCGGATACATCCGTTAGTATTTACAGTCCCAAGATGAAAAGGTTCATTACTGCGCACATACAATTTGATCACGATTCCATTTATAATTTCGCTTGGTCATGGTTGAGACTAAGAAAGCTTACAAAAGACAGTATAATGTTTCAGGTCATCAAGGTAAACGACAGCAAAGTTTTTCGAAACCAATCTACTATTTACATGACTTTTTATGCGAATGATTATATCAAAAATACATTGCGTTCGGATGTAGGGTCACTTACTAAACCCAACTTAGCAGATACAGCATTTATTAAAAGAAAGGTTTTTGATGCGAACATTGATACATCACTAGCATTTGTAGCAACTGAACAGGCGGTGCTTAAAAGTCGTAGTAAATTCTTGACGATCGAAAAGACGACGACAGAAGATAGCGGTGTGGATACCGATTATTTACTACCTGAATATTATATAACAATAAAGAATTCTTATAAAAAGTTCAGCTATTCCTTTTCCGCAGTTGTGGACGAAAGCGGAAGAATTCTATTTCGCAGGTCACGGCTTTTTTTAATGCCAGAATTTGAAGAGTCAACAAAGAGAACTATTCGTGGAATCATCCACGGTTACTTATCCGCTTACATGAATGTTAGTCCTGGTAAAACTCTAGGCATGGCCCATCCTAGCATTATTATTATTAATGTAAGAGGGTTATAGAAGGATTGTCAAATAGTCGGAATGAAAATTAAGAAAGTATGAAACACAAGCAATAGCATCCAGGTTCCAGTGGGCGCCGCAAACTACCAATGAACTTGTGGATCTACGAAGCTTAGATAAGCTTTGAGGGATATAGTTTTCTGGGTTGTTCGCATTTCTTTTATACCTCTTTTGATAAACGCTATATCAAGAAGGACGTTTAAGCTGAAATCTACTCATACAATAAATTAGGATAAAATTACCCTCTAGTCTATTTTTGTGTAAACAACACAACTATATGAAATACACCACACTTGTTAAAGTATTTTGCTCTTTTATACCTATGCTGCTGTCTTGTAAAAAAAATGATTTGCCAAATAATGAGACAGCTTTTCTAAAGCTCGTTGATAGATATGCGGGCACATATAAGATTATTACTTCTGAGACCAACGTAGAAGTTGATCTGAATGATGATGGAATACCTACCATTAATTTGTTAAACGAAAATCAGAAAATGAACAAAAGCTATGTGCAAGTTAAAGTTTCTCGTGATGAGTTCGTTTCTGGAAAGAGCAGCGGACTTTTTGAGCAATTTTGGCCTGAGCAGTACTTTGTGTTAAATGGTAAGACACTGGCTCCTGAAGAAATAGACGGTTATGATTCTTCTGTAAGGGTTTACGATTTACTACAAGGGAAACCTCGTAGTTGTAAGATAAATGAAAATGAGAGAAGCGTTGTTATTTTAAATGACTCGCATCCTTCATCGCCTCGACTTTGGACAATTCCGACAACAATTCCGCTAAAAGACGAAGATAAAATTAAAGTTGTTATTGAGAAATCGATTTATACTAAACTTGGCTGAAAAACTAGTTACATCTGTTTATCAACGGTTTACATTGCTTACATAACTAAATTACTCTTTTCGATATAATTGATTGTGGATCGCCTGCTTTCATTTAACCTATTTATATTACAAGACATAATTGTGACTTTTTCTTTTTCACAGGAGGTTTAGTGACATGCCGGGCGCATAAATAAAAATATGTCATGTAATTGTGCTCAAAAATATTAGTCGTTTTCGATTTAAAACATCTAGAATTGATATGAACCTCAATAACCAGACTTTCTTTTACAACTAGCAAACATGTACAAGATATTGTACATTTGTCTTTTTATGCTTATCTTAAAAAAAAATCATCGATGAAGATAACAACATATACCGCTTTTAGACAGCACCTGAAATCTTTTCTGGATAAAGTAATAACTGAACATTCTCCTCTTTTTGTAACGAGAGCTAACGGAGAGGATGTAGTCGTTCTATCGAAATCAGATTATGAAAGCATGCAAGAAACCTTCTATTTATTGAAAAGTCCAAGAAATGCAGCCAGATTGTTAGATGGTATTCAAGAATTTGAACGCAGTGGAGGTGAAGAAAGAAGTTTGATGGAGGAATGAAAGTTTTGTTCTTAACTACCGGTTGGGAAGATTACTTATACTGGCAGCAAACTGATAAATCTATTTTGAAAAAGATTAACGCCTTAATTAAGGAAATTGATAGAATGCCTTTCGAGGGAGCTGGAAAACCTGAACCCTTAAAACACGATCTCTCAGGTTGGTGGTCTCGTCGTATCAATTTAGAACATCGCCTTGTCTATAAGATTGATGGAGGTGCTATAGTGGTACTGCAATGTCGTTATCACTATTAAGCTTACAGTCTTATTCAACAATAATATGGTGTGAATCAATAATGAAAAAGGAAAAAATGTTTGGTTTCATTATTAATAGGTGTATGTTTTTGTACTTCTAATCATTCAGAGTGCTTTTCTAAACAAATGGTAACTCAGCATGATTAAGCCCTTTTAATGACTATATCCCTAAAGCGGACCTAAGATTTATTCAATAATCTAACTTTCTGACAGAACCCAAAATTCTTATTATTTTGCAACCCTTAAACTTGATAACATTGCGCGTGTGCCAGAACGCACTCTTTTAAATGTTTAATGAAAGCAACCTTTTAGCACAAAAAAAAGCCGCAAGTTTATCTTGCAGCTTTTTTACTATTAAAATGGCTTTTTTACAATGCTCCTTCCTTAATCTCATCCACTACAGCAGGATCGAGAAGCGTGCTGACATCTCCAAGATTTGAAGTTTCACCTTCAGCAATCTTTCTTAAAATACGACGCATAATTTTACCTGACCGGGTTTTCGGCAAACCGGTAACAAACTGAATTTTATCAGGCTTAGCAATTGCTCCAATTATCCTGGTAACTGTTTGCAAGATGTTTTTTCGTGTAAGTTCCTTATCGTGTCCGGATGAACCTAAAATTACATAAGCATAAACACCCTGGCCTTTAATTGCATGGGGATATCCTACTACTGCGCTTTCAACAACATCCGAGTGCATATTTATTGCATTTTCAACTTCTGCAGTCCCAATTCTATGGCCTGAAACATTTAATACATCATCCACTCGTCCAGTTATACGATAATAACCATCTTCATCGCGTAAGCAACCATCACCGGTGAAATACATATTCTCGTAAGTTGAGAAATAGGTCTGGCGACAACGTTCGTGGTCTCCGTAAGTTGTTCTGATAATTCCCGGCCATGGAAACTTAATACATAAATTACCACTTACTTCGTTTCCTTCTAATACATTTCCCGTTTCATCAACTAAAACCGGCTGAATACCCGGAAGAGGTAACGTTGCATAACCCGGCTTTGTAGGCGTAACACCGGCAATTGGCGAAATCATAATTCCGCCGTTTTCCGTTTGCCACCAGGTATCTGCAATTGGAGCCTTTTTCTTGCCAATCTTTTCATCAAACCAATGCCAGGCTTCTTCATTTATGGGCTCGCCAACAGAACCTAACTTTTTAATTGAACTTAAATCTTTTCCCTCCAATGGCCCATCGCCAAAACTCATTAAAGAACGGATAGCCGTAGGTGCCGTATAGAAAATATTAACTTTATGCTTGTCGATAATATCCCAGAAACGCGAAGGTGTTGGATACGTTGGAATTCCTTCGAACATAATAGCTGAAGCTCCCTGAGAAAGCGGCCCGTAAACAATGTAGGAATGTCCGGTAATCCAACCAATATCTGCCGTGCAGAAATAGATTTCGCCAGGCTGGTATTGAAAAACATTGGCAAAAGTATATCCGGTATACACCATATATCCGCCGCAGGTGTGCACTACTCCTTTAGGTTTGCCGGTAGAACCTGAAGTATATAATATAAACAAAACATCCTCGGCATCCATTTCCTCGGCAGGACAATCAGGATTTCCCTGTGTTTCTACCTTTTTAATCTCGTCTTCCCACCAAACATCACGACCTTTAATCATCGAAACAGGGCTACGGCTACGGGTTAAAACAATAACTTTATTTACACTATGGCATTGTACTAATGCATCGTCGATGATATCCTTTAAAGGAATATCCTTATTCCCCCTAAAACCTCCATCGGCTGTTATAACTAAACAGCATTCCGCATCGTTTATCCTATCGGCAATAGATTGAGCAGAAAATCCGCCGAAAACTACCGAATGAATAGCGCCAATCCGGGCACAAGCTAAAACCGCGATAGCCAGTTCGGGCACCATTGGCAGATAAATACAAACTCTGTCTCCCTTTTTTACGCCGTTATTTTTGAGTGCATTTGCGAACTGACACACTTTATCATAAAGCTGTTTATAAGTAAGCACACGATGATGTTCGTCCGGATCATTCGGCTCCCAAATAATTGCAGGTGTATCAGCATTATTCTCGAGATGCCTGTCCAGGCAATTCTCCGTTATATTAAGCTTCGCGCCTTTAAACCATTGAATGTTGGGTTCTTTAAAGTTCCATTCTAATACGGTATCCCACTTCTTTTTCCAGGTAAACGTTGAAGCTATCTCGGCCCAAAATTTATCGGGTTCATTTACACTGTAATCGTATACACGCTTGTACTCGTCAAAAGATTTGATCTGTAAATCCATTTTTAATTATTACAATTTTTATGTTGCTTAGTTAAAACTTAGCAATAAGCTCAGCTATAAGACAACATATAACTAAGTTTAAATTTGTTTTAAATTATTTTTCTGTGTTAAAAGTGAAACTACATACGCGGTGATAATCGCTAACGGAAACGAAATAATAGCAGGATTATCTAATTTATGGATCGCCGTGGCAGGATCTAATCCATAACGGTCCCACATAGTTGGCGATGTCAGGATGATTACTAATGATGCTACAATACCTACAACAATTGAGGAAGCAATTCCGTTTGCGGTAGTTTTTTTCCAGAAAAGGAGAAATAGTATTGCTGGCAAATTAGCTGAAGCAGCAATGGCGAATGCCCACCCTACTAAAAACGAGACATTCATTCCTTTAAACGCAATACCTAAAGCAATGGCGAATATCCCAACTCCAAAAGCTGCAATTTTACCAGCTTTTACTTTTTTTCCATCACTCAAATCTATATGAAAGTAATTGCTCATTAAATCGTGTGCTATTGCACCCGAAGAGGCTATAATTAATCCGGCAACGGTTCCTAAAATTGTAGCGAAAGCAACGGCCGATATAATTGAAAAGAGTATTACACCAAATCCCTTTGCTAAAAGCGGGGCAGCCATATTGCTCGACTCGACATCCTGAACACCATTTACAGCAGCACCCAAGCCCATATATAAAGTAAGGATATAAAAAATACCAATTGCTGCGATAGCCAGGATTGTAGATTTACGAGCATCCCGTTGCGATTTTACGGTATAATAGCGGATAAGAATATGTGGTAATGCAGCGGTTCCCAGGAACAGGGCCAGCATTAATGAAATAAAATCTAAACGGCTCCAGACACTTGCCCCTTTTCCGATTTTGTATTTTAAACCAGGCAGCATAAAGCTTTTACCGGAAGTGGGATTTTGAATAAAAACCGAAACCTTCTTCCCTTCATCAGAGAACTTCAGCTCCGAAAAACGCACTACTTCACTCTCTTTAATAGTAGAAAGAAATTTAAAAGGGCCCACCGGACCGGTTTTTTCTACTTCCTTTCCGTCCACTATTATTTTACTCATGTGCCCAACCTGAAAAAAGTTCGCATTTTCTTTAGGCTCGCCATTATAAAGCAACGTCCCGTTTGCACCTTCTGCAATGGAAAGCGCTTCTTGTAAAGAATAGGTATTGTCTTTGTTGATAAGATTGAACCATCTTTCTATTCCGCCCTTTTCGAGTTTTACAAATTCTTTTCCCTTTACGTTCTGTTGCGATAACACGTTCCACCCTTCTACACTAACTACAGTACTATCAGTAAGCTGCGGACTAAGCGTCATAAACTTATGATATGTTTGATTTTTATGATCGGGACTTAAGGTAAAGCCATTTTTAAGAATATAAACTGTAAGAATAATCGATAAGATAAGCAGTAATGCTCCTTTAATAAACTGAACATAAGTTGTTGAAGTCATTCCGGCACTGGCCACAATAAAAATCACAACAACTCCAACCAATACTACTCCAACCCAATGTGGAAATCCTAAAAGCGGGGTCACCAAATCTCCGGCACCCACCATTTGCGGAATGAGGTAAAAAATAGAAACTATTAAGGTACTAATTGCCGCGGTTAAGGTAATAGCTCTTGATTTAAAAGTAGAATTCAAGGCGTCGGTAAAAGTATATTTTCCCAAGCGCTTAAGAGGTTCAGCAATTAAAAAAAGTGCTACTATCCAGCCTGCCAAAAAGCCAATGGAATATAAAAACCCATCGAATCCAAAAGTTGCAATCATTCCGCAGATACCCAGAAATGATGCCGCAGACAAATAATCGCCGGCAAATGCAATACCATTTACGGCCCAATGAATTTGTCCGCCAGCTGCATAATAGGAAGATGCAGAACTGGTTTTACGTGCAAAATAAAAAGAAAGCCCCAGAACCAGCCCGACAAATACAATAAAGAAAAATATAGCAACATATGAAACCTCGTAAATCATGCTTCAGTCTCCTTTGTGTTTAAATCGTCTTCATATTTAGAGCAAAGAAAATTATATAATATGCCTAATAATACGGCAAACACAATCAGGCCAATACCATAAAAGAGTGCAAGATTAAGTCCGGCAATCACTTCAAGCGCCATTAACTCATAATTTAAGACGCCAATAGCGACAAATCCTGCATAAAAAAAGAGGTACAGAAAAAAAAACCAGACCCCTAACCTGGCCTTTTTTTTAGAGGCGTTTTCAATGCCTACTTCAACAGCGGGTTCATGCAACATAATAATGTGTATGTAAATTTGGTTAAATAATTGTTTGAAGGGCACAAGTTAAAAAGATTTCAGAAATATCAATGTAACGGATTTGAATCATATGTTTTTTAATAAAAGAATAGTATATGCTCGGATTTTAATTCAATTATTGAATCAATGCAATCAATTGATCTGTTATTAGATTCTTCGCGTGGGCCATATTAAATTCATTAAAAAAAGAGATTGTTATAATAGATAAGGAGATGCCTTACAATTTTTTTTAAACCAACTCAGGAAAATTAATTGTATATCAGTATACTACCTTAAACAGAACAAAGTATGAAACATATAAAGTTTGGGGGATTGTTAAATGATATTTTTCTATTTTTTAGTTGCGTATGTAATAAGTTCTTCGGATATTTGCAAACTCTTTAGAGAAAGCATTTAAGAAATACACATTATACTATAGTCATGTCGAGAATTTGTGATTTAACAGGAAAGATGTCAATGAATGGTTATAACGTTTCAAACTCGAACGTTAAAACCAAACGCAGGTTTTATCCTAATTTACATGTTAAAAAGTTTTTTATTCCTGAAGAAGGACGTTGGATCACGTTAAAAGTTTCTACTTCGGCTATTAAAACTATCAATAAAAACGGCATCAGTGCTGTAATTAATAAATTCCTTAAAAAAGGATCCATTTAATAAAACGTTATAAAGAAAAGAAATGGCTAAGAAAGGTAACAGAGTTCAGGTGATTTTAGAATGCACTGAACAAAAAGAAAGTGGCGTACCTGGGATGTCTCGTTATATCACCACCAAAAATAAAAAGAACACAACTGAGCGTTTAGAATTGAAAAAATTCAATCCTTGCCTTAGAAAAGTAACTGTTCACAAAGAAATAAAATAATTGAAGGAGAGAATGATATCCACTCATTCAATCAGTCTAACATCCAATCGTTAAAAGAACATGGCAAAGAAAGTAGTTGCAACCCTGAAAACCGGAAAAGGTAAAGAATATTCCAAAGTTATTACGATGGTAAAATCTGCAAAAACCGGCGCTTATACATTTAAAGAAATAATTGCTCATAACGACCACGTTAAAGACGCAATTGTTGAAGCAAAAAAACTGTAATTTTTAGCTTTAAAAATATTAAGAAGCCGTCCGGATTTAGATCGGGAGGGCTTTTTTTGTATCTAATACATTAGCCATCCACACATTATTAAATCATGGGATTATTTGACTTTTTTAAAAAGAAGGAAACCACTCCGGTAGAACAGGAGGTTTTAGAAAAAGGCCTGGAAAAAACACGTGAAGGATTGTTTTCTAAGCTTACTAAAGCAGTTATTGGTAAATCTACCGTTGATGATGATGTTCTTGATGAACTGGAAGAAATACTGGTTACATCTGATGTTGGAGTTACCACTACTCTCAAAATAATTGAGAGAATTGAAGAGCGCGTTTCCCGCGATAAATATGTAAATACCTCTGAGCTGAATGGCATTTTAAGAAGCGAAATACAGGAACTTCTTGCAGAAAACAATAGCAGCGATTTTGAGAACTTTGATTACGGCAACCATAAACCCTATGTTATTATGGTTGTTGGCGTCAACGGCGTGGGCAAAACTACTACTATTGGTAAGTTAGCTTACAAGTTAAAACAAGCTGGGAGCAAAGTGGTTCTTGGCGCTGCCGATACGTTTAGAGCTGCGGCGGTTGAACAATTAAAGCTCTGGGGCGAACGGGTTGACGTTCGTGTGGTGGCACAACCTATGGGCTCCGACCCGGCGTCTGTTGCTTATGATACCTTGCAATCGGCTGTTGCAAACAATGAAGATGTTGTAATTATTGATACAGCAGGGCGGTTACACAATAAAATTGCTCTGATGAATGAGCTTACTAAAATAAAAAATGTGATGCAGAAGGTCGTTCCCGGAGCGCCTCATGAAATTCTTTTAGTGCTCGATGCTTCTACTGGTCAGAATGCTATTGAGCAATGCAAACAATTTACCCAGGCAACAGATGTGAATGCTTTAGCATTGACTAAGTTAGACGGAACAGCAAAAGGCGGCGTTGTTATTGGAATTTCCGATCAGTTTAAAATACCTGTAAAGTACATTGGTGTAGGAGAAGGCATGGATGACTTACAGCTGTTTAATAAAAAGGAGTTTGTTGAATCTTTATTTAAATAATTAAAGGATTACACAGATAAACAAAGACTACGCTATTCAAATGATCGAATGGAAGATAAATTTCCACCTGATAAACTAACAGAAAAAATAATAGGCTGTTGTTTTGCAGTTCACAGAGAATTGGGGCCTGGTTTTAACGAAAAAATATATTCTAACGCTTTACAAATTACCTTAAGGAATGAGTGTATAGACTTTGTAGTCGAAAAAGAATTTGTGGTGCTTTTTAAAGATAAGCAGGTTGGAAAATTCAGATGTGATTTATTAATTGAGGATTCAGTAATTGTCGAATTGAAATCAGTTACCGGATATCAACCAAAGCTCTTTCAAAATCAACTCATTTCCTATTTAAAAGCAAGCAAAATAAAAACCGGACTTTTGATTAATTTTGGCAATACCAGTTGTGAAGTTAAACGGCTATCTGTCTAAATAGATAATTAACATTCAGTAAGATCGAATCACCCCAATCAGTGAAATCATCTAAATAATAATCAGTGAAATCACCCCAATCGGTGAAACAATCTAAATAACAATCAGTGAAATCACTCTAATCAGTGAAATCATCTAAATAATAATCAGTGAAATCACTTTCAATCGGTGAAATCCTTAATACAAGATCATGAGAACGAAATCAGTGAAATCGCCTTCTTCATCATTACAATCCAACAACAAACCAAAAGTTAACGTAATAACCCTTGGCTGTTCTAAGAATGTATACGACTCTGAAATATTAATGGGCCAACTTCGCGGCAACCAGATAGATGTTGTACACGAATCGAATAAAATTGGGAAAGACGATATTATTGTAATTAACACCTGTGGTTTTATCGACAATGCAAAACAGGAGTCTATTGATACTATTCTGCAATACAGCGATTTGAAAGCACAAGGGAAAGTAGGTAAGGTAGTAGTTACTGGTTGTCTTTCGGAACGGTACAAGCCAGAATTAGAAGCTGAACTTTCAAACGTAGATGCTTTCTTCGGCACTAACGATCTGCAAAACATTCTTACAAACCTTGGCGCAGATTATAAATATGAATTACTGGGCGAACGCTTATTAACTACTCCATCTCATTTTGCCTACTTCAAAATATCCGAAGGTTGTAATCGTCCCTGTTCTTTTTGCGCTATTCCGCTGATGCGTGGAAAGCATGTTTCTAAATCGATTGAAGAATTAGTTAAAGAAGCAAAGGGCCTTGTTCGCAACGGAACAAAAGAGCTGGTAGTAATTGCTCAGGATTTGACTTATTACGGCCTGGATCTTTACGGAAAACGAAATCTGGATGAATTGCTCCGTAATTTATCTGATGTAGATGGCCTGGAATGGATTCGTTTGCAATACGCTTATCCCTCCGGTTTCCCGATGAAGGTTCTGAACGTTATGAATGAACGTTCAAATATTTGCAAATACCTGGATATGCCCCTTCAGCATATTAGTGATAACATGCTAAAATCCATGAGAAGAGGAATCGGCAAGCAAAAAACCATCGAGTTAGTAGATGCCATTCGCAATAAGGTACCTGATATTGCACTGCGTACCACACTAATTTGCGGTTATCCGGGAGAAACGGAACAAGATTTTAATGAGATGAAAGACTGGGTTGAAGAAACCCGTTTCGACAGGTTAGGATGTTTCACCTATTCGCATGAAGAGAAAACTCATGCACATTCTCTTATTGACAATATCCCTGAAGAAGTAAAAGAACAACGGGTAGAAGAAATAATGGACATTCAGCAATCTATTTCTTTTGATAAGAACCAGGAAAAAATCGGCAAAACATTTAAAGTCCTTATTGATAAAAAAGAAGGCGATTACTTTGTTGGCCGCACAGAATTTGATTCGCCGGAAGTGGATAATGAGGTTCTTTTACATGCAAGCACTAATTATGCTACGCTTGGCAGCTTCGTACAGGTCAAAATTGACCGCGCAGAAGATTTCGACTTATATGGACAAATTGTCAAATAAGCAATACATTACCGGGGAATTAATAGAATTCCCCTATTTTCGTTTCCACGATGAAAGCAACCTACATCGATTATAGCGAAACACATAGTTTTTCTGAGACTCTGTTAAGTTACATATCCCAAGACTCTAAATTAGAGCCCTTTCTCTCCTACTGGCCAAAGCTTGATAACTTCGGCAAGTTTCTTACAGAAGAGAGAAATGCCATTAACCGCGAAGTGCTGGTTAAATCGTTAAAACAACAATATTCACATCCTCAGTATCACAATCAGGAATCTAAACTGGTACTCAAAAACATTGATCTGTTAAGCCAGCCAGATACATTTACAATAACAACCGGACACCAACTGAATATCTTTACCGGTCCGCTTTATTTTATCTATAAGATAGTAACCGCTATTAATCTTGCAAAAGAGCTAAAAGCAGCTTATCCGGATAAGGATTTTGTACCTGTTTACTGGATGGCTACCGAAGATCACGATTTTGCAGAAATTAATCATACTCAGCTCCACGACAGAAAATTTAACTGGGACATAGAAACTAAAGGCGCTACAGGCAGGGTTAATCCGACCTCCATTGGGGCAACTTTAAAAGCCTATGAAAACGTTTTAGGGATCTCTGAGAACTCTGCGAAACTTTCAGAAATATTAGATGAAGCTTATTTAAAGCATGATACTTTGGCTAATGCCACACGATTTCTGGTGCATGCACTCTTTTCTGATTATGGTTTGGTAATTATAGATGCTGACGATATCGACCTGAAAAGAGAATTTTCGTCAATAATTAAGGAAGATATTTTAGAGCAGAAAAGCTTTCATGCAATAAGCGAAACATCTGCGCAGCTTGAAGAAAATGGATTTGGAACGCAAGTACATGCCCGTGAAATAAACTTTTTCTATCTCAAAGATAAGCTCAGGGAACGTATCGTTTTTGAAAATAACAGATGGGAAGTCTTAAATACTTCAATTTCTTTTAACCGCGAAGAGCTTATCGCTGAAATAGATGAGCATCCAGACAGGTTTAGTCCCAATGTGGTAATGCGGCCACTCTACCAGGAAGTTATTCTTCCAAATCTGGCTTACATTGGCGGCGGCGCAGAAATCATTTACTGGCTACAATTAAAAAAGAACTTTGATCAGTATGGAATCGCTTTCCCTATTTTAATCCCAAGAAACTCAGCATTAATTACAGGGGAATCCTTTGGAAATAAATTATGCCGCCTCAAAATTCCGGTTAAAGATATTTTCAAGAACACAGAAATCTTAAAAAAAGAATGGGTAATAGCACACTCCGAACACATTCTTAACTTAACAAATGAGTTACAAGAGTTTAGTGCATTATTCGAAAGGCTGAAATTAAGAGCCTATAAAATTGACCCAACACTTGCAGCAAGTACGGAAGCTGTCAGGGCCAGGTTGAAGAAAGCCCTGCATAATTTAGAGCAAAAACTTATTAAAGCAGAAAAAAGAAATCATGAGGGAGCGCTCTCTCAAATAGATAACCTGCGCCGAAAATACTTTCCCGGAAACAGTTTACAGGAACGTACTGAGAACTTTGGCTTACTATATACCCGTCACGGGGATAAATTAATTACTGATTTAGTCCGCCACTTTAAACCACTGGACTTTAAATTCACAGTCCTCGAATCTTAAATTATGAGTTCATTCATTATTAAAGAAGAAAATCTACGAAATTTTACAGAAGCCGTATTTCTAAAAATCGGCTGTTCAATAAACCATGCAAAACTGGCAGCAGACGTTTTAATAGCTGCCGATTTACGGGGAATAGATTCTCATGGCGTTGCACGCTTAACAGGTTATGTACGCCTATGGGAGAAAAAAAGAATAAATGCTACGCCGAATATTACCATTGTTCATGAAACGGCTACTACTGCAACTGTTGACGGCGATAGTGGATTAGGCTTGATAGTAGCTCCATTTGCCATGAAACTGGCCATGGAAAAAGCAGAAAAATATGGCTCAGGATGGGTTTCCGTAAGAAACTCTAATCATTTTGGTATTGCAGGATACCATGCGCTTGAAGCGGTTAGAAAAGACATGATTGGTTACGCTATGACCAATGCCAGCCCACTGGTTTCGCCTACATTTACAACCGAGCGCTTATTAGGCACAAATCCTATGTGCTATGCATTTCCAGCTGGAAAATATCCACCGGTTGTCGTTGATATGGCTACCTCTGCAGCTGCGAATGGAAAATTAGAGATTGCTCAACGCGCCGGAAAACCGGTTCCGGAAGGTTGGGTTCAAACAAATACGGGAGAAAACACGACGGATCCGCATGCCCTAAAATCTGGTGGTTCACTTTTAACATTAGGCAGCGACCGGGAACATGGCAGTCATAAAGGTTTCGGATTAAGTGCCACGGTAGATATTCTATCTGCTGTACTTTCCGGCGCGAATTATGGCCCTTGGGTGCCCCCTTTTGTGAGTTTTCTCGATCCCTTACCCAATCTTCCGGGTTTAGGAATAGGGCATTTTGTAGGAGCTATGCGCGTAGATGGATTCCGTCCGGTTGAAGACTTCAAAGCGAATATGGACAACTGGATACAACGATTTAAATCGGCAAAGCCAATTGATGCTTCGCAACCAGTTATTATTCCAGGCGAACCTGAACTGGAGGCTGAAGCAGATCGTAAGGTTAACGGCATTCCGTTAGTAGATGCCGTAGTTAAAGATTTAAATGAAATGACTGTCCAATTAGGAATTTCAGGGATTTAGGATAATTTCATGTTCCGTTTTTTTTTATTTCCTTTTTCCCATCAAACCAGTTTTTACACATACTCCTCCCAGAAGAGGGATCTGGGATGAGGTCTTATTAATCATTCAAACTTTGGTACACCAAAGCTCTGAATTTATCATGAATATCGCTTTTAAGGGGCGACTGCTGAATATAAATTAACGCAACAATTTTCTCTTTGGGATCTACCCAGTAAGTAGTTCCAAAATATCCGCCCCAGGCAAACGAACCTTCGGTTAAACCCAGCTTTGCCATGTTTTCTTTAGATGTTATTTGAAAGCCTAAGCCAAATTTATCTCCACGCAGACTTAAATCTCCGATTTGATTCATAGTCATTAAATCAACTGTACGGCGTGATAAAAAACGCTTATTATTATACGTACCACCGTTTAAAAGCATTTGTAAAAAAATTGCGTAATCGCCAATGGTAGAACTTAAGCCCGCCCCGCCAGAAAAATATGTTCCATTACTGTTGGGATAATCGGCGGTTATTACACCATTACGTTCATATTTAACCAGTTTATTTTTCTCATTAAAAGTATAAATAGGAATCAGTCTTGAGTGTTTAGACGCTGGCAAATAAAAGTAAGTATCGTTCATCGCTAAAGGCTTAAATATACGTTCAGCAAAAAATTTATCCAGGCTCATGCCAGAAGCAAGTTCTACTAAATATCCTAACACATCCGAATTTAAACCATACGTAAATCTTTCGCCAGGCTGATGTAATAAAGGCAATTTACCCAATTTCTCCATTTCTGTTTTCAACACAATACCTGTGCTACCGAAACCGGGAGGAATATTCGATTTAGCATAAATAGCTTTCATATTTGCAGAACCAATAACTGCATAATCAATGCCAGATGTATGAGTCAGTAAATCTCGGATAGTAATTTCACGCTTTGCGGGAACAGTAGTATAAGTAGAATCCGAAGGGTTGAATTTATCAAGCACGGTTGGCTTGGCAAAAGCAGGAATATATTTTGAAATCGGGTCATCCAATAAAAACTTTCCTTCTTCAAAAAGCATCATTACAGCAACGCTGGTAATTGCCTTGGTTTGCGATGCAATTCTAAAAATATCAGTAGTTTTTAAAGGTGTTTTAGTCTCAATATCGCTATACCCGATGGCTTTATTGTAAATAACTTTTCCATCCCGGGCGATAAAACCGATGGCCCCGCTAATTAAATTTTTGTCAACATTCTCCCGGATAAGCGCATCGATACGCTGCAGCCTGTCGGCACTTATTTTTGCAGCAACAGGCAATGCCTGTTGTAAAACAGTTTGTGCAAAAATCCCCGAAAATACAAATGATAGAAAAAGCGAAAAAAGTACTACTCTGATTTTATCCATAACATAATAATAACTCCGCAAAGTAGTAAAGTTTTCCTTCTAGTAAAAAAATATCATATATAAAACATTTATGCTGTTTTGAAATTTATAGAGTATTAAACAATAACAACTTGAGCAAATACGGTACTCTTTCATTAAAGATCCTTCTATGGATAATTGGCACAATCATATTTCTTGTGTTACTAGTTTTTATTTTAATCCGGGTTCCGGCAGTACAAAACGTTGTGCGTGGCAAGGTGGTAAATTACCTTGAAGGAAAACTACAGACTAAAGTTGAAATAAACTATCTTAGCCTTGACTTACCGAAATTATTAGTTCTGGAAGATGTCTATTTTGAGGACCAGAGAGGCGATACTCTAATAGCTGGTGACACCTTAAAAGTAGATATAAGCCTGTTAAAGCTTTTAAAAAACACAGTAGAAATTAATGAAATTGACTTAAGAGGCATTACAGCCAATGTTAACAGGACGCAAGACAGCGTTTTTAACTTTGATTATATTATAAATGCTTTTGCCTCTCAAAAAGAAGACACAAAACCGACCGATACAACGGCAGCACCTATGAAATTTTCTATCGATAAAGTCAACCTTGATAGAATTCGCCTGAAATATAAAGATGCTCCCACTGCCAATGACGTAAGCCTTTATCTTTCGCACTTTGATACACGAATAAAAGAGTTCGATTTGGATAAGATGCGCTTTAACGTTCCTAAGTTTAAGCTTTCGGGCGTAGATGCGGTTATTATCCAGGGGCAGCCGGCCATTAAAAATGATTCAAAACAAAAGGATATGGCTGAAGCGGCTGAACCTATGGATTTAGATCTGATACTTGGCTCTGCCGATTTAAGCCGCATTAAAGTAGCCTATCGTAATGATGTTTCTGCCTTAAACGCCGATGTAAATATTGGAAAGCTTAATGTTGAAACAGATAAGCTCGACATGAAAAACCAGGTTATCGATTTAAAAAACATCAATCTCGATAATTCAATGTTTCATGTAACATTGGGCAAAAAACCACAGGCTCAAGTTGTAGTAAAAGAAGTGAAAGAAAAAGCGGATGCAATTTCTACCTTCTGGAGTTTTAGCTCTGATGATATAAACTTCGCCAACAGCGATCTGCGTTATGATGACCAAAACCTTCCATCTCAAAGAACAGGTATGGATTTCGGACATCTGGATATTAAGAATCTGAATCTTAAAGCCAATGATTTCGTTTATACGAAAGACACTATTTCTGGTAAAATTAAATCAGGAAGCTTTGAGGAAAAAAGCGGATTTAAGCTACGCCGTTTAAACACAAACTTCTTTTACGGAAGCAATAAAACCTATCTCGAAAATCTATTCCTAGAAACCGATAAAACTTTAATTCGAAATGAAATTAAACTGGCATACTCTTCTATCGAAGATATCAGTAAAAATCCCGGCGACTTACGTATTGATGCCACTTTAGATAATACCCGTTTAGGTTTTAGAGATATTCTGATATTTATGCCTGCACTTTCGAGTACAGAGCCTTTCAAAAGTAATTCCAATGCGGTTGTTAACATTAACGGCAAGGTTAACGGACAAGTAAAAAACCTTTCTATTCCAAATCTGGAATTATCCGGATATGGAAAAACAAGATTAAAAGCCTCAGGGAAAATCACCGGCTTACCGGATATGGATAAAGCTTTTTTTGATCTCAATATTGCTAACTTCAGTTCGAGCAGCGGCGATATTTACTCTTTTGTCCCGGCGGGTACTATTCCTGCAAATATACGTGTGCCCGAAGCAGTAAGCCTTAATGGAAAGTTTAAAGGCACTATGAATCGCTTTTACACCGACCTCAATTTAAATTCCAGCTATGGAAGCGCCAAAGCTACTGGAACATTTAGTTTTGGGAAACAGGCCACTTATGATGCCCGGATTAACACTTATAACTTCAATGTTGGCCGATTAATTAAACAGGAAGCAAGCTTGGGTAGAATTACACTTGCGGCAAATATTAATGCCAGCGGAATGGATGCTAAAACCTTCAGCGGAACCATTAATGGGAAAGTTATAAACGCAGAATATAATAAATACAATTACCGGAATTTAACATTAAAGGCAATTGCAAGAAATGGTAACGTAACAGCAAACGCTTTTATGAACGACCCAAATATTGATTTCGATTTAAAAGCAACTGCGAATCTCAGAAATAAATATCCTAAAATTCAGGCAACCTTAAATATCGACAGTCTGAATCTTCAAAAATTACATTTCTCTTCAGATGACTTCCGCTTCCGCGGAAAAGTTGTCGCGGATATAGAAACTGCTGATCCGGATTATTTAAACGGAACAGTGCTCCTGACAGACGCCTTAATGTTGACTCAGGGCAAACGTATACAACTGGATTCGATAAGCGCTATTTCTACTGCTAATGCAGATAGCAATACCCTGCATGTAAAATCTAACTTCTTTAATGCAACGGCTTCGGGAAAATATCAGCTTACTCAACTAGGCACCGCAATACAAAACACACTAAGTCGCTATTATAATCCGGGCGGTTCAACTGTAATTACACAACCAGCCGGAAATCCACAATACCTAACGTTTAATGCGCGGCTGGAAAACAATCCGCTGATTCAGCAATTTGTTCCTGAACTTAAAGAACTATCCACTATCTCTCTTTCTGGAAATTTCAATAATCAGACAGGAGCCTTAAATATTAATGGAAGTGCCCCAAGAATAGTTTACGGTGGATTTGACATTAATAACTTGACATTTAAAATTAACCCTGATGAAACGGGTAATGCCTTGCGGTATAATTTTGCATTAAATCGCTTAGACGGTTCGCAATTTCAGATTTTAAACACTACCATAAATGGGACAGTTCAAAACAATATTATTGCTACTGATTTGCAAATTAAGGATGCGGCCAGCAAGCAACAATATCGCATAGCCGGAAACCTGAAAGCAATGCAATCTAATTTTGAATTTAGTTTATTGCCCGATGGACTGGTTTTAAATTACGATCCATGGACCGTAGGACAAGATAATGCCATTCAATTTGGTAAAGACGGAATAATGGCCAGAAACTTCGTACTGAGCAATTCAAATCAACAGCTTAGTATAAATTCTAATCCGATGGGATTAAATAATCCGATATCTGTAGATTTTAAAAACTTTAAAATAGAAACCATTACAGAAATTGCAACGAAAGATTCTTTACTGGCCGGAGGAACTATTAATGGGAATGCTCTCGTTCGTAACTTGCAAACCTCTCCTATTTTCACTTCCGATATTACGGTAAGCGATTTCAATTTCAGAGGTGATACATTAGGAAATATAGCTTTAAAAGTTAACAATGAGCGCGCTGATGTATTAGCCGCAAATGTAGGTATCACCGGAAAGGGAAATGAAGTAAACATGACCGGATTTTACTATATAAGCAATAGCAACTTTGATATGAATCTGGATATTGTAAGGCTAAATCTGGCAAGTATCCAGGGCTTTACCATGGGGAACCTGCAAGATGCACGCGGGAGCATTAACGGAAAGCTGGCCATTACCGGAACTACCGCTGCTCCGAAAATAAACGGCGGTATTAATTTCGATAATACGGCTTTCAGAATCGGCATGTTTAATTCTTTATATCAGGTGGATAAAGAGCGTATCAGTTTTAATAACTCTGGCATCAATTTCAACACGTTTACGATTTTGGATTCTGCCGGAAATTCGGCCGTTATCGATGGCATGGTTTACACGAAGAATTTTCTTGATTACAGCTTTAATCTGGATGTGAAAAGCGACAACTTCCAGGTTTTAAATTCTACAGCAAAGGATAACGAATTGTATTATGGACAATTATTTATCGATAGCCGGATACGTATAAGCGGTAACATGAATAGCCCAGAGGTAGATGGCGACTTAAAAGTACTGGATGCTACAAAATTAACTATTGTGCTTCCCCAATCAGATCCCGGCGTTGTAGATAAAGAAGGCATTGTAGAATTTGTAAACTTTGATGACCCGAAAGCATCTGAAATGTTTACCACCGGTTTAGACTCGCTAAATAAATCACCATTACTTGGGTTTAATGTAGCTGCTAATATTGATGTTTCTAAAGAAGCAGAGTTCAACTTAATTGTCGATCAGGGAAACGGCGACTTTTTAAAAGTTAAGGGCCATGCACAACTTACAGGTGGCATCGACCCAAGCGGCAAAGTTAGCTTAACAGGGAACTATGTTCTGGAAGAAGGTGCTTATGAACTTTCATTTAATTTTCTGAAACGCCGGTTTGATATTAAAAAAGGAAGTACCATTACCTGGAATGGCGAACCAACCAGCGCAGATTTAGATGTTACAGCAATCTACGTAGCCAATACTGCTCCTATTGATTTAGTGCAAACTCAATTAGCCGGAGCAACACAGGCAACATTAAACACCTATAAACAAGCTCTCCCATTCGAACTGGAGCTTCTGTTAAAAGGAGAATTAATGAAGCCTGAGATATCGTTCAATATTACTTTACCTGAAGGCAATTACTTTGTATCGTCCGAGGTAATCTCTACAGTTAATACCAGGCTGGAACAGTTACGTACAGAACCATCCGAATTAAATAAACAAGCCTTCTCGCTGGTATTGCTGAACCGTTTTGTTGCAGAAAATCCTTTTGAAAGCAGCTCTGGAGGGACCAGCGCAGAATCTCTTGCCAGACAAAGTGTAAGTAAGTTATTAACCGAGCAGTTAAACAATCTGGCAGGAGGCTTAATTGGTGGTGTGGATCTAAACTTTAATCTGGAAGCTACAGATGACTACACAACAGGGGAACTGAAGAACCGAACTGATCTAAATGTTTCTGCATCAAAACGATTACTGAACGACAGAATTAAGGTTTCTATTGGCAGTAACTTCGAACTTGAAGGACCTACCAGAGCCGGTCAGCGGACCAATAATATTGCAGGAGACCTCTCGGTAGATTATCAGTTATCTAAAGATGGCCGATATCTGCTACGCGCATATCGTAAGGACCAGTATCAGGTTGCTATAGAAGGTCAGGTGATAGAAACAGGCTTAAGTTTTATCATCAGTATGGACTATAATAAATTCAGAGAAATCTTTCAGCGCCGTACAGATGAGGATAAGCAGTTACGAAAGGCAAAAAAAGAAGCAGAAAAAGAAGCTAAGAATGAAGAGAAATTATAATATACTTTTTTATATGTTGATTACGGTTATACTGGCGTCTTGCAGTGCAACTAAATCTGTTCCTGAGGGCGACTATTTATACCTTGGGGGAGAAGTAAAAATACAGGATCGTGAAAACAGCAAACGCAAAGAAACTAAGGCGCTTGCCGGCGAGCTAAAAAGCGTTATGCGCCCAAAACCTAATTCTAGATTTTTGGGTATGCCATTTAAATTATGGATTTATAACTTCTGGGGAAACCCGGAGAAAGAAGGCGGACTGGGAAACAAAATCCGTAATAAATTTGGGCAACCGCCTGTTTTATTCAGTCAGGTTAAGGTAGATTACAACCGTACTTTAGTAGTCAACAGGTTAGATAATCGTGGCTATTTTAGGGCCAGCAGCACATCAGACACTATTTTAAAAAAGAAAACTGCTAAACTGATTCTATTAACGAACACTGGCCCTCAATACATGATAAACAGTGTACGCTTTACAACCGATAGTTCTGACCTTGGAAAGGCAATTAACAGGCTTTCCAGAAGAAGCTTTTTACGTGTGGGAGATTCATACGATCTGGATATCATTAAACGCGAACGTGAGCGAATTGATGGACGTTTAAAAGAAGGAGGATTTTATTATTTTAGTCCTGAACACGTAATTGTACAGGTAGACAGCACTAATAACACGCATAAGGTTGATATGCTGGTAAATATAAAAGCAAGTACACCAGAAGAATCGCAACAAATATATAGTATCAACAATATTTATATTTATCCAAACTTTGATATTGCCAAAGATTCCACTAGTATAAAATATGCTAAACAGCACAATGATTTCTATGTAATTGATAGTACCGAAACCTTTAAACCAAAGGTATTTGACAGGACGATGTTCTTCAAAAAAGGCGATGTATATAACCGAACCGACCATAACTTATCGTTGAACCGCCTGATGAGCCTGGGCACTTTTAAATTTGTAAAGAATAAATTTGAAGAAACACCTCAGGAAGGAGATAATCAACTCAACACCTATTATTATTTAACACCTTACCCTAAAAAATCTTTACGCGCAGAACTTACCGGCAGAACAACCTCAGCAAACTTTACAGGCACAGAAATTACACTTAGCTGGCGAAACAGAAATGCCTTTAGAGGAGCAGAACTTTTAACGTTAAGTGCTTATGGAGGAACAGACGTACAGATCTCTGGCATTAATAAAGGGAATAATATCTTCCGCTTAGGAGGCGAAGCAAATTTAAATATTCCCAGGTTTATATCTCCATTTTATATAAAATCGAGCAGCGCATATATTCCGCATACACGAATACAACTGGGTGCCGATTTATTAAACCGTTTCGAGAGCTATACTCTAAATTCGTTCAGAGGAGCGTTTGGCTATATATGGAAAGATAGCCCCCAACGAGAGCATCAGCTAAATTTACTGTCTGTAAATTACGTACGGCCATTAAATGTAACACCAGAATATCAGGCACTGGCAGATAAAAATAAAGCGTTTGCAAAAGCGATTGAAAGACGATTTATTATTGGCCCTAATTATAATTTCTTATACACCAATACTAATAAAACCTCAAAAACAAACACCTTTTACTTTAACGGAAATGCGGATGCCTCAGGAACTCTTTTAGGATTGATAGAAGGCGGAAATTATAAAGAAGGGGATGTAAAAAACATATTTGGAGCGCCTTATTCGCAATATCTTCGCTTAGAAGCCGATTTTAGGCACTATTATAACCTGGGATATGGCTCTCAAATTGCCAGTCGTTTAATTACTGGCTATGGTCTGGCGTATGGCAACTCCCGAACTCTGCCATTTATTAAACAATTTTTTATTGGCGGTACAAACAGCTTACGAGCGTTTAGAGCACGTTCTCTGGGCCCGGGAAGTTATAAAGATCCGGACACCGGAGATAACACTATAGCGGCAGATCAGACCGGAGATATAAAACTTGAATTCAATACAGAATATCGTCCTAAAATAAACGATATTTTAAGAGGTGCTGTATTTTTAGATGCTGGAAATATCTGGCTGCTGCATAAAGAAGCCGACCAGCCAGGCGCCGAATTCGGAAAAGATTTTCTAAATCAAATAGCTGTTGGTGCCGGCGTTGGTTTACGCATCGATTTATCATTCTTTGTTTTGCGAACCGATTTGGCAATGCCTTTGAGAAAGCCATGGTTGCCTGCAGGCGAACGCTGGGTTGTGGATAAGATTAACTTTGGAGATAAAACATGGAGAAAAGAAAACCTGGTATTCAATCTCGCAATTGGATATCCTTTTTAACATAACATTAAAACTAAAGCCCAGAACCTAATAGTTCTCCAGCAATTAATTTTCTGACTTGCCTTATCTGCATCATTTCTTCCTGAAGTATAAATTGGTATGTCATAGCTTGGCCCCTACACCCCTACACACGCTAAAATATCGCTGGTATTGAATAGATCATTTAAAATATATTTTTAAAAGCGTAACTTGTACAATTACAAACCTTGATATCATGGAAGAAAAAAAGAAACTCACCAGAACCACCGGTGCTCCTGTACCAGACAATCAGAATGTACAAACCGCGGGCCCAAGGGGCCCTATGTTAATGCAGGATTTTTGGTTCCTTGAAAAAATGGCTCATTTCGACAGGGAAGTTATTCCTGAAAGAAGAATGCATGCAAAAGGATCCGGAGCCTTTGGCACTTTTACAGTAACTCACGACATAACGCAATATTCTAAAGCGAGCATCTTTGCATCAATTGGTAAAAAAACAGACATGTTCGTTAGATTTTCTACCGTTGCCGGCGAAAGAGGTGCAGCAGATGCAGAACGTGATATCCGTGGTTTTGCGATGAAGTTTTATACTGACGAAGGAAACTGGGATCTTGTAGGTAATAACACACCCGTTTTTTTCTTCCGGGATCCGATGAAATTTCCGGATTTAAACCATGCAGTTAAAAGAGACCCTAAAACAAACTTACGTAGTGCCAATAATAATTGGGATTTCTGGACCTCGCTTCCTGAAGCTTTGCACCAGGTTACCATCGTAATGAGCGACAGAGGAATTCCAAAATCTTACCGACACATGCACGGTTTTGGAAGTCATACTTTTAGCTTTTATAACGCAGCAAATAAAAGACACTGGGTAAAATTCCATTTCAGAACACAACAAGGAATTGAAAACCTAAGTAATGAAGAAGCAATAAAACTTGTTGGAACGGATAGAGAAACTCATCAGCGTGATTTATTTACTGCTATTGAAAAAGGAGATTTTCCTAAATGGAAAATGTTTATCCAAATAATGACTGAAGAACAGGCTAACAACTATCCTGTTCACCCTTTCGATTTAACTAAAGTGTGGCCTAAAGGAGATTTTCCCCTTATACCAGTTGGAGAGTTTGAATTGAACAGAAACCCTGAAAACTATTTTGCAGATGTAGAACAAGCCGCGTTTAATCCTGCTAATATTGTTCCCGGAATTGGCTTCTCGCCAGATAAAATGCTTCAGGGAAGATTATTCTCTTATGGCGATGCACAACGTTACCGTTTAGGAGTAAACAATTATCAGATACCTGTTAATGCTTCAAAATGTCCTTTCCATAGTTTTCATAGGGATGGTGCCATGCGTGTTGACGGCAACTTCGGAAGCACCAAACATTATGAACCTAACAGCTATGGCGAATGGCTGGAACAACCACAATTCAAGGAGCCGCCTCTTCCCTTATATGGCGATGCTGATGCCTGGAATTACAGAGAAGATGATGATAATTACTACTCTCAGCCCGGAAACTTATTCCGGTTAATGACCGATGATAAAAAACAATTGTTGTTTAATAATACCGCAGCTGAAGTTGGACAAGCAGAAAAGTTTATTCAGGTAAGGCATATACAAAATTGCTACAAAGCCGATCCGGCATATGGCGAAGGCGTTGCAAAAGCTTTAGGCTTAACCATGGATGATGTAAATAATTTTAAAAGGGAAGATTATTAAATTAACATACTAAAGCAAAGGGATTTGTGCTACCAATACTAGGTAAGCAAATCCCTTTTTTATAATCCATTATAACCACAAGTGCGATATCTACCATCAACATTTTCAATAATAAATTGAACAAATATGCTTATACAAATTCCTAATAGCATTATATTAAAAACAATCACGAAAAGCCCGGCCAATAAAAGAAAGCTTCTCTCACACATGTTATTGAATTAAAATTTATTCAATAACAATTTATTTAAGCAAGAAAAGAACTGTTAATTTAAACGCTGAGAATCAATTAAGATCATGATAAATACGATTAAATTTTCGTAATTTCATATATCATGAACGTTAGTAACAGAAGGACGAAATTCTATTTTCTCTCCTTCATCAAGCACGACTTTAAGGCAAGTATAACTGTCTTTTTTGTTGCACTTCCACTTTGTCTCGGAATATCCTTAGCATCAAACGCACCACTTTATTCAGGATTAGTTGCTGGCATTATCGGTGGGTTGCTGGTTACGCTTATTAGCAAGTCTGAATTAAGTGTAAGCGGACCGGCAGCAGGACTAACAGCTATTTGCGCAGCAGCAATTACACAGCTTGGAGCCATCGAAATTTTCTTTCTTTCGGTTGCAGTAGCCGGGCTTTTACAAATTTTGCTGGGCATTTTCAAGCTGGGAGGATTTACTCATTTTATTCCTTCAACAGTTATAAAAGGAATGCTGGCTGCTATAGGCATAATTCTGATGTCAAAACAAATTCCACTTTTAATTGGATATGACAAGCCCGATTTCTGGACCGATAAACTCTTTAATATCTTCACATTTAACCATGGATTTAAGGAAGTAAGAGATCTATATCATCATACCTCTGCTGGTTCAATTCTGATTGCTGCACTTGCACTTTTATTACTTATTATCTGGAAGAAAACGTTCGCTAAAAAAATCTCATTTCTACCGGCTTCCTTTATTATTGTTTTATTTGGAATAATACTCTCATTATTATTCAGAAACTTCCTTCCCGGCTTAGAATTAAAACCGGCACAATTTGTAAATATACCAACCGATATTTTTTCGTCTATACAATTTCCGGAGTTCCAGGCCATTTTTAGTGATACAGAAATCTGGCGCAATGCGGTAATTATTTGTTTTGTAGCGAGCCTCGAAACATTATTGAGCGTAACTGCTATTGATAAACTGGATCCATATAACCGAATAACTCCGCAAAACCGTGAATTAATAGCTCAGGGCACCGGAAACTTTTTCAGTGGTTTATTAGGTGGTATTCCGATTACTGCCGTTATTGTTCGCAGCGCTGCCAATGCCGAAGCTGGCGGAAAAACTAAACTCGCTTCCTTTACACATGGTATCTGGCTATTGCTTGCTATACTGTTCGCCATACCTCTTATTAACCTCATTCCTTATTGTGTGCTGGCAGTAATTCTAATAGGAACTGGTTATAATTTAGCCAAGCCTAAAATGATTCTGGCTGTTTACAGACAGGGACGGGAACAATTTCTACCTTTCATTATTACTGTTGCAGCTATTCTGTTTACAGATTTATTAATTGGTGTGCTGATTGGAATTGCTTACTCACTTTACTTTTTGATTAAACATACTTATAGGGCTGGCTTTACTATTAAAGAACAAATTGAAGGTCATAACAAACATTTTAAGATTTCCTTGGCGTTAAACGTAAGCTTTCTGAACAAGAAAAAAATCATGGAAACACTTGATCATTTGCCAGAATACTCAATTGTAGAAATAAATGGCTCTAATAGCATTTATATAGACCAGGATGTGTTAGAAACCATACAGGAATTTAAGCCTAAAGCACATCAAAAACATATTGAGCTGATTCTTATAAATATTCCTGAAGTTGAAACGATTGTAATACATTAACTCACAATAGAATTAAGTTAATACAGATGATTTAAAAAAATTCGAAAAGGGGTACATTTACAATTAGAAAACATAATGTACAAATATGAAAAGCGAACCATTTGTAATGGAGCGTACCATAAAAGCTCCGATTGAAAAAGTTTGGGAAGCCCTCACCAATAAAGACCAGATGAAGCAATGGTATTTTGACCTTGAAGAATTTAAACCAGAAGTGGGTTTCAGATTTGAATTTGAAGGTGGTGATACGCATAAGAAATATCTTCATAAATGCGAAATAACAGAAGTAATACCCGATACAAAGCTATCGCATAGCTGGAGATATGATGGTTTTGAAGGTAATTCATTCGTTACATGGGAACTCTTCCCGGAAGGCGATACGACACGTGTAAAATTAACCCATGAGGGACTTGAAACATTTCCTCCAAATATAAAAGCCTTTGCGAAAGAGAACTTTGTTGCCGGCTGGACAGAAATTGTTGGTTCAGGTCTTCCAAAATACCTGGAGAATAATTAGTTTATTCTTTTCTTATATTAATTATTACTTTGTATTTAGATAATCTGAAGCACCTTTAAATGAAACTCAAAATTGCTACAAGCCAATTTTCTGTGAGTTCTGACATTCGGCTTAACTTAAATAATATTGTAAAGCAGATGGAAGAAGCAAAAGACAAGTTCTGTGATATAATTCATTTTCCTGAAGGAAGCTTATCCGGATATGCAGGTACGGACTTTACTACTTTTTATCGTTATGACTGGAAGTTACTAAAAGAATGTACAGAATGCATTATGCGTCTTGCTGAAAAACTGAAACTGTGGGTTCTTTTGGGTTCTTCCCATCCGCTAACGAATAATAATAAACCACATAATTGTGTATACATTATAAACAACAATGGAGAAATAGTTGACCGTTATGATAAACTTTTTTGTGCAGGCGACGATACCGGACTAACCGGAGATTTAATGCATTATTCTTCAGGTAACCATTTTTCAATTTTTGACCTAAGGGGAGTAAAGTGTTCTGTTTTAATTTGTCACGATTACCGCTATCCCGAACTTTACCGGAAATTAAAAAAGAGAAATGTTGAACTCATATTCCACTCCTACCATGCAGGAAATATGGATAAAAACAGGCAGAAACAAATGGAGCAGGAAATTGACTCAAGCTATCATCATTTAAACCCGGGAAAAACTTTTCCAGAATTAACTATGCCTGCTTCAATGATCTCTTATGCCGCTAACAATTATTTATGGATAAGCTGTAGTAATACCTCGGCTAAGGAAAGCTGTTGGCCAAGCTTTTTTGTACGTCCTGATGGAGTGATTACAGGCAAACTGGAAAGAAACATTGATTCTATATTACTATCAGAAATTGATACCGATATTCAGTTTTATGACTCAACAAAATTTTGGAGAGAAAGGGCGATGAACGGCATTTATTATAGCGGTGAAAAAATATCAGATATCCGTTCTCAATCCAGAAATATATTATAACTCAAATTTTATTCCCTATCATGACTGAGATCATCGCCAATAAAATAAATGCTCTGTGTAATACCGTTCCTGCTAAATTAAGAATGATACCGGAAGAGCATTTATGTTTAAAACAATCTCCTGATAAATGGTCTAAAAAAGAAATTCTTGGCCATTTGATTGATTCAGCTACAAATAATCATCAACGATTTGTAAGAGCACAATTTGAAACTCCGGTTATTTACTATGATCAAAACCATTGGGTTAAACTTCAAAACTACCAGCAGGAAAACACCGAAATTTTAATAAATCTTTGGGAAATATATAACAGACATTTAGTGCATGTAGTTAATCAGATTCCACATAGGGTCCTTTTAAAAACATCTTTAGATAAAATGGGAAATTCTAATACGCTGAAGTTTTTAATAGAAGACTATCTGAATCACTTAGAACATCATTTAAACCAAATTATTGAACTTTAACAACTTTTCCGGAACCACTGATATTTGAATTTACTGTAGCAGCCCCTTTGTATCTGATTATACCGCTTCCGCTAATATTCGCATTCAATGTATTAGTTACAAAGATCTCCATATTTCCGGAGCCGGAAATAGAACAATCAGCAGTATTACTTACCAAAACAAAGGCACGGATTTTTCCGGAACCACTAATTTGCCCTTCAAACGTTTCGCATGCTCCTTCAAGGCTTAGGGCTCCGCTTCCACTGAGTTTTGCTTTAATCTTAAGGGATGATTCTGCAGAATACTTTATACTTCCAGAACCTGAAACTTCAAAAGTCATTTCTGGTGAATAAAACTCATCACGTATCTGTAACTTTCCTGAACCGGAAAGCTTTACATTTTCCAGCTCAGGCGTATAAACCACAAAAGTAAAATCAGCATTCTTCAAACAGCGGTCGCTGTAAATTTTTAGTTTGCCGTTAGAAACCTTTGTTTTTAGCTCTTCTATCTGGTTCGAATTTCCCTCAATCACAATTTCATGATAGTCGGCTTTTCGAATCTCTACATTCCCTTCCATCATATAATCAATGGCTGTAAAATCGGGAAGAGTGCGCGTTTCTGTACGTGTAGTATTATTTCCTCTTATACAAGGCCTGAAATCGTCGTTATTGCAACTTATAAACAAGGCGATGGTAAGCATAATAAATGCTTTCGAAAATCTGATTCTCATTTTAATAAATATTTATGGATTAAAATTCTATTCGGTAATACAGCGACGGTATTATACCAGAAAGTTTAATTGTTTCTACTTTGTCTTTTTCAGAATTATAAAATTCGCCCGTCTCATTAAGGCGGTTAATCACATTTTGAACATCAAGATAAAAAGCGTGGCTACGTTTGGGACGGTTAATTCTATAATTCATAGAAAAATCCATACGGAAATAAGGCGAAGTACGTAAAGTGTTAATTCGATCCTCATAAATAGTATGATAATCTTCAAGTTTTGATTTTTCTAAATCAATGGGAGAATAAGGCCTTCCGCCTGTATAAATTATCTTAGTATTTAAACCAAGCAGATTTTTACCGGCAGCACCTGTCTTCCATTCTTTACCACTAACAAAGTTACCCACATAATTAGTACTGTAATCTGTATTAAATTTTTTGCCAGCAACATTTTGAAACTTCGAATCAAATAAAGATGTAGTAGCAAGAAAATAATATCCTTTGTTAAATGACTTTTCTAAGGTAAGCTCTAAACCTGTATTAAACCCTTTCCCCTCATTCACTAACTGCCTGTACGTCCGGGAATATACGAAATAAGCATTCGCTGTATTAAGTGAAGAAAAGTTGCTGCTCAAATCGCTTGAAACAGGAACATTGAATAGATGTTGATAATAAGCCTCTGCCTTGAACTTATATCCTGCACGCAAACTTCTTTCATAACCAGCAACAAGATGCAAGGCTTTTGTTGGTGCCAGTTCTGTATTAGATGTAATTATAGTTCCATCAGGCAGCTCATTTTTGGCAAAATAATAGGCCATTGGCTCTAAACGACTATGTAATCCAGCTCCGAATGAGAATTGCTGATCGGGGCTAATCCACCAGTTCAGGCCCAATCGGGGTTCAAAACTAAAACTTTCGCTCAGATTAAAATAACTGGCATGCATTCCCGTATTAAAAGATAACTGATCGCTAAACTGGTGCTTCCACTGTCCGTAAGCTTCAGGATTCCATGCCAAACCTTTAGCATCCAACACACTGCTTAATTTTCCTAAATCACGTTTAAACGTCAGAGAATTCAAATCAAAGCCATATCTTGAAATTACAACACCAGTTCTAAAAGTATTACGGGCATTGGCTTTATAATTTAATAAACCGGAGTAACGCCAGGCTGAGTTTTCATACTTATCCCGTCCATATACATTTACTTCGTAAGTATTTGTTAAAGTATCACGGTTATCTGTTATCTGGTTTCCAGAATAGGAGATAATATTTTTAAGATAGATTTTATTGCCCAGAGGTAAGATATGTTTTAACCCTATACTACCAGAATTGTAATTAATTACTTGATTTGATTTATCGTCCAAGTACTCCCAGGAAGTATAATCGTGTTCTGCGTTCCCTTCCTGCCCGCTATTACCACCTATACCAAAAACGGAAAAGGTACCTGCTTTTGCAGTTGGAAAGTTAAAATTAAAAGCAAGATCCTGATATACCGGAGTAAGTCCCTCCGGCCAGGGAGATATTCCGATTTTATCGAGAAAGCTTAACGTAGAATATCTGTAATTTATCAGATAGGATGATTTTCCACCAGCCTTAAACGGACCTTCCAAAGACGCTTCCGTACCTAAAACACCCACCATAAATGAATATTCTTTCTTTTCTGTATTGCCTTTACGAAATTGCAAATCAAACACTCCAGACAAAGCATTTCCATACTCTGCAGGAAAGGCCCCGGTAAAAAAATCAGATGTAGTTAGCATACTTGAGCTCACCATACTAATTCCTCCCGCAGAACTCCCCTCTTCTCCAAAATGATTTGGATTTATTATCTCTATTCCTTCCAATCTCCACTGTAATCCTTTAGATGAGTTTCCACGAATAACAATGTCATTATTTACATCATTGCCTGCTGTAACGCCGGCCAAGCTAAGTGCCATGCGGGCCGGGTCAAAAAAACTCCCCGCATAACGGCTTGTTTCTTCAACAGAAAAGGAACGCGCGCTAATACTCGCCATATCGTTTAATGGCTTTTGCGTGTTCTTATTTGCCGTGATAGTAACGATGTTTAAGTCGGTTACAGACTCCGGCATAGCAAGATTCAATACCACCTCCTTTCCCGAGCTTACCAGTATCTGCGACAAGGTTATGGTTTTATAACCGATGGCTTTCAACTCAATTTCATGACGCCCGACAGGAACATTATTAAAGCGAAATTGGCCCTCGAGATTAGTGTTAGTTCCTTTTACAGGATTAAGAGAAATAATTTTTACAGAAACACCCGGAATAGGAACCTTGCTCTCCTTATCCAGTACTATGCCACGCACTGTTTGGAAAACATCAGTGCTAAGCACTTCTGCTTTAGGATTTTTTGGTTTCGGCTTAAGTACAATCTGATTACCGACTTCCTGCCATAAAAAACCGGCCTTATCGGCTATTTCATTTAAAATAGCACTTAAGGATTTTCCTTTCAGGTGAATGCTTATTTTTTTGTCTAAAGCGATTTCATCGTTACTGTAAGTAAAATTAAGATTATATTTTTTAGTTAAATCGGTTAAAATCTGAGATAAACGCTGCTGCTCGTAATTTACCGTGACAGGCTTTGTTAGGTTCTGCTGGGCAAATGCGTTGAGCATAATACATAGTATCCCCATTAAGATAAATATCTTTTTAAAATACTGTTTCATATGTTTAGGATTACTGTTTCTTTTCGACGACGTAAACAGAATCAGATTTTTCGATTTTCAAATCCAGCAAAGTTTCTAATACATCTACTGCCTCAATAAATGAAACATGGTTAAACGATGTAGTTATTCGATGCTGCAATAGTTTTTCATTACTCGTTTGAAATTTAACATGGTATGCCATTTCAAGAGTTTTTAACACTTCAGATAAAGTAGCATTATTAAATGCGAGTTGTTTATTTTTCCAGAACAGGAAATTTTGATTTTCGACCCTGGATTTACCAGCATAGCCTTCTTTCGAAATAACACCTGCGTCCCCCGGCAATAAGATCAATTCCTGGTTTGGATTTAACTGCGATTTAAAAGAAACTTTTCCGGTTATTACAGAAACTTTAATGCTTCCTTCTTTATCCTGAAGCACATTAAATGATGTCCCTAAAACCTGTGTAAGTGTTTTATCTGTTTCAATAACAAAACGTTTCGAGGGGTTTTTCGCTACGTCAAAAAATGCTTCGCCCCGTAATGTAACTTCGCGGATATCACTTTCATTTAAATCATCAGCGTAACTTAAAGAGCTGTTTTCATTCAGCCAAACTTTAGATCCATCGGGCAAAACAATCTCTTTATTTTGTCCGCTTACTGTAGCTACTTTTATTAGCTTACTCGCATTAAGATATTGATATCCTAAAATTCCGGCAAAAGTAATTAGAAGTAAACTGGCTGCTATTCCAATCCAGGAAAATGTTCCAATAGACCTTACTTGAGCTTTTTCTTGTACATCTATTGCACTTTTAAGTTTTTTCCACCCTGCCTCGGTATCAACCACAAAATCATCCGGATAATTTTGAGTTGCATCCCAGGTGTCCCGGAGCTCTTTAAGCAAATCGGCCCGTGCCGGATCTTCATCCAGCCAAGCTAATAACTCTTCTGTCTCTGACAGAGAAAGATCATTAGACAGGTATCTGCTCATTAAATTCCAGTACTTTTCTTCAGCCATAAAACTCAGGCAATAATTAATTGTGCCAAATACAGAATCTCAACCAATTCATCCATCGAAGCAGACTCATCCATGCATTTTTCAATTGCTTCGTTTAATAATTCCTCTTCCATTTTTACGTCGTTTAATAATATGACAGCTACAAGGGCACCTACCCCTATCCTTTATTAAAAAAAATTAAAAACTAATGCAAAAAGTAATAATATCCAGCGCCTCAGGTGCTTTAGGGCCTTAGTCATTTGATTCTCGACGGTTTTAACCGAAATATCTAAATGCCTGGCTATATCTTTATAACTATAGTGTTCATACCTGCTTAACACAAACACGGTGCGGCATGCTTCGGGCAAAGCCTTAATAGCGGCTTCTACACGGATACTTGTTTCCTTATAATCCATATCCTGGCTTATGGTATTAATGTCTCCGCCCGTTTCAATGCCAAAATGGATTTCGCGGCTTAAAGAATTCTGATATTTTTTATTGTAATTAATAGATTGGTTGATGACGCTTTGAAATAAATAAGCTTTAAGAGAAGTGCTGATAATTAAGGTATCTTTTTTCTCCCAAAGCTTAAAAAAAACGTCCTGTACTATATCTTCGGCTACATCACGGTCTTGTACAATGCGGTAAGCTGTAGCACATAAAGGCCTGTAGTTTACCTGAAACAATGCTTCAAAGCCCGATATATCCAGTAGCAAGGACATTCAATTATCTGTTTGCATATTTAGCGTTTTCTATTGACGCAAGAAACCATCTAAACGTTACAAAAATATAGCAAAAAGAATTTTATTCAACCGTTGATTTCTTTAACTTGTGCTCATTGTTTAGACCAAATTAGAAACACAAATGAGAGTTACCGTAGTTGGAGCAGGCGCTGTAGGCGCTACCTGCGCTGATAATATTGCCAGAAAAGAACTTGCCGAAGAAGTTGTTTTATTAGACATCAAAGAAGGATTTGCCGAAGGTAAATCTATAGATATGATGCAAACCGCTGCCCTTTTAGGATTTGATACTAAAATTGTAGGCGTTACAAACGATTATTCCAGAACTGCTGATTCTGATGTAGTTGTAATTACCTCGGGTTTGCCTCGTAAACCGGGCATGACACGCGAAGAGCTTATCGGCACAAATGCAGGAATTGTAAAAAGTGTTACAGAAAATATTTTAAAATATTCACCAGATACCATCATAATTGTAGTATCCAACCCTATGGATACTATGAATTACCTTACATTTAAAACATCCGGCTTACCGAAAGAACGTATTATTGGAATGGGTGGCGCTTTAGACTCCGCTCGTTTCAGATATTACCTGAGCCAGGAATTAAAATGCTCACCTGCAGATTTAAATGCAGTGGTTATCGGCGGACATGGCGATACTACCATGATTCCCTTAATCCGTCATGCCACCTGGAACAGTATTCCGGTTACCGAATTCTTAAGTAAAGAACAGCAAGACAGAGTGGTTGCTTCAACCATGGTTGGTGGCGCTACTTTAACCAAATTAATAGGAACATCGGCATGGTATGCGCCAGGAGCGGGTACAGCTTCCATGGTTGAGAGTATCTTGCGTGATGAAAAGAGATTCATTTCCTGCGGAGTTGCCCTGGATGGAGAATATGGACAGAAAGATATTTCATTAGTTGTTCCTGTTATTTTAGGAAAAAACGGATGGGAAAAAATTCTTGATTTTAAATTAAACGACGAAGAACAGGCTACTTTTAACAAAAGTGCTGATGCAGTGCGAGCCATGAATAATGTATTGGCCGAATCGAATTTATTGTAAGAGCTAAGGATTTTAATAAATATGCTCAAAGCAAAACTTGAAATTCTTAACCTTAATGATGATGGCTTCCACCTCCTGGTGGAAGTTTTCATTTTTAATAAACTCTTTACTGCCGTGGTCGACACCGGAGCATCCCGAACAGTTTTAGATAAAACCACTATTGAACAGTATATTAATCAGGGTGAGCTTCTTATAAGCGACAGGCTTTCCACGGGCCTGGGAACTACCACAATGGAAAGTCATACACTTACCATTCCTGAATTGATTATTGGCAATTTAAAAATTCCCGATTTCGAAACAGCAGTTTTAGATCTATCTATGATTAATATCGCTTATGAAAGTCTTGAAACAGGACCTATAATTGGAGTAATTGGGGGAGATATTTTAATGAAACATAAGGCAACTATCAGCTATTCTTTAAAGAGAATAACATTTAAGTCGAACTTTAGCGATAATGATTAAAGTCATTTTTCTTCAGAGTATATAATCCAATCTTTGTTAACCAATGGAAGATATAGAAAGCAGGAAGGAAGTGGAACTTCTGGTTGATTCCTTTTATCAAAAAGTTCAACAAGATGAAGTTATAGGCTATATCTTTAATGATATAGCAAAAGTAAACTGGGATACACATTTACCTAAAATGTATGAATTCTGGGAAGCTATTCTATTTGGTAAAAAGGGGTTTAAGGGAAATTTAGAGGTGCATTATAAACTTAATAGAATACATCCGTTTAAGGAAGAACATTTTGAACGCTGGAAAACTCTTTTTTATTCTACCATTGAGGAGCACTTTGATGGCGAATTCGCTAATCTTGCCAAACAAAAAGCTCAGTCCATTGCTGATTTGATGCTTTTCAAAATCAGCACCAACAATAAATCTAATACCTTGCTATAAAACTTAATGTCACCTTATTAAGTTAATAAGATATAGTGTCTTAAATATTAAAAATTATCCGGAAGAATTACATCTATTTAATTACCTATATTGTAAACACCTAATCTGAACCAATTAGCAAATATTATAAATATCTGTTAATCTTAATAACCTGAAATGACACGAAATCTGAAGTTGGTCTTTCTGATTTTTTGCCTGACTGCTTTTAATGCTAAGGCACAAGATTATAAAGGTATATGGCATGGTTATATTACTGAATTTAATTATACTATTACTTCGGGTTATGTGTTACAGGTTAAAGAGCATAAAGGGAATATAATAAGCGGACGAGCATACATTTACAGTAAAAAATATTTCCTCTTCCAGGGGCTGCTAGACTTTATCGGAACTATCGACAAATCAAGCAGCAAAGTAACAGAATTAGTAATTGTAAAATCAGAAATGCCAACAGATATGGCACTGCTCTGCATAAAGTTTTTGAACCTGCACTTTAACAAAAAAGAAAATAAAGAAACCTTAACGGGGAGCTGGAACGGATATAGCGAAAGGAATGCTTGCCGCCCCGGAGAAGTGTTTCTTCAACGCTATGTACTTAACGATACCACTCAAACAGATCCAATCCCTGCTCCTATTATTGAAATGATTCATACCGATGAATCTCCGAAAATGACCTTCTTAAACACGGAGCTCACTACTCCAATCATTCTAAACGTCAGCAAACCGAATGTAACTGTGGAAATAAGTGATTATTTAAGAGAAGACAACGATACAATATCTGTGTATTTCAATAGAAAACCTCTTATCTCTAATCTCAAGATAAGAAAAAGAGCTTTTAAAAAATCTATTCGCTTAGATAAACTATCAGGATTAAATGAAATAATCCTTTATGCAGAAAATCTGGGGGAAGTACCACCAAATACCTGTGTCCTTATTGTAAATGATGGAATAACAAAACAAAAAGTAAATATTTTTTCTTCTTTGCAATCAAGTGCAGTGGTCTATCTTAACTATACTCCAGCACCAGCTTCGCCCACGTATCTGTATAACGACGACTACGACATGCAAAAAGCGAGAAGTCTCCCGAGCACAAACTAAAATAAGCAAAAAAGCCCGGCATTTACCAGGCTTTTCATTAAAAGATTATAAATTATTATATGTCAATACGCCTTGCGTACTTCGCATTCTTTTCAATAAACTCACGACGAGGTGCAACCTCATCGCCCATTAGCATTGAAAAAATACGATCGCATTCTGCAGCATTTTCTATTGTTACTTGTCGTAATGTACGTGTTTCAGGATTTAAAGTTGTGTCCCATAATTGCTCAGAGTTCATCTCTCCCAAACCTTTATAACGTTGAATATGTACACTCTCCTCTTTTCCAGCGCCTTTTAAACGTTGCACTGCTGTATCACGTTGTACATCATTCCATGCGTATTCAAAGTCCTTTCCTTTTTTAACAAGATATAAAGGCGGAGCTGCAATATAAATGTATCCATTTTCAATCAGTTCTTTCATATACCGGAAGAAGAATGTTAAAATCAATGTCGTAATATGGGATCCATCCACATCAGCATCCGTCATAATTATGATGCGATGATAACGAAGCTTCTCCATGTTTAAGCCTTTAGCATCCTCAGCATTTCCGATACTAACACCCAGCGCGGTAAACATATTCTTGATCTCATCATTCTCATAGATCTTATGTTCCATGGCCTTCTCAACATTCAGAATTTTACCTTTTAAAGGTAAAATCGCCTGGAAGTTCCTGTCGCGGCCCTGTTTAGCAGTACCACCCGCAGAATCTCCCTCCACCAAGTAAAGTTCGCAATTTGCAGGATCCTTATCGGCACAATCTGCCAGCTTACCTGGTAAACCCGAGCCTCCCATAATGCTTTTGCGTTGCACCATTTCGCGGGCTTTTCTGGCCGCTGCTCTGGCTGTAGCTGCCAGAATAACTTTATTAACAATCATCTTGGCCTCTTTCGGATTTTCCTCCAGATAATTACCAAGAATTTCACCAACTGCAATATCAACAGCTCCCATTACCTCATTATTACCTAATTTGGTTTTGGTCTGCCCTTCAAACTGAGGCTCCTGTACTTTAACTGAAATAACAGCTGTTAATCCCTCACGGAAATCATCGCCGGTTATTTCAATCTTCATATTTTTCAACAAGCCGGATTTCTCAGCATAAGATTTCAACGTCCGGGTTAATCCTCTTCTAAAACCCGCAACATGCGTTCCTCCTTCGTGCGTATTAATATTATTTACATACGAATGCACATTCTCAGAATAGGTTTCGTTGTATTGTAAAGCCAGTTCAACCGGGATTCCCTGTTTAATTCCTTCTACGTAAATAGGCTCAGGAATTAATGAAGAACGGTTGCCGTCCAGGTATTTTACAAACTCTTTTAAACCGCCTTCAGAAAAGAATTCTTCCCTAAGTAAGCTTCCGTCTTCCTGCTCTTCGCGTTCATCTGTTAAAGTTAAACGAATACCTTTATTTAAATAGGCAAGTTCACGCAAACGTGCAGCAAGCGTATCAAATTTATATTCGGATGTAAGAGAGAAAATAGTTTGATCCGGTTGAAAAGTAACAATTGTTCCGGTACGCTGAGTTTCGCCGATTACTTTTACAGGATATAGTGGTTTACCACATTCGTATTCCTGACGAAAGATTTGGCCATCGCGATGAACCGTTGCTGTTAAATGTATAGATAGCGCATTAACGCAGGATACACCCACGCCATGTAATCCACCAGAAACTTTATAGGTATCCTTATCGAACTTACCACCGGCGTGCAATACAGTCATTACAACTTCAAGAGCCGACTTTTTTTCTTTGGTATGCATAGCCGTTGGGATACCACGGCCATTATCTTCAACAGAGATTGAGTTTCCTTTATGAATGGTTACGAGAATATCCGAACAATATCCGGCTAAAGCCTCATCGATAGAGTTATCTACTACTTCGTATACCAAATGATGGAGACCTTTAACACCTGTATCGCCTATATACATGGAAGGACGCTTTCTAACAGCTTCCAGCCCTTCTAAAACCTGAATATTATCTGCGGAATAATTAGACTTGTCTTCTTTTTCTTCGCTCATATTTTATTTTAAACAACAAACCCAAATTTAACCATTTTGAACGAATTATCAGGCATTTGTGGATAAATAGAAGCGATGTGGAAACCATTGTTTATTACAAAAAACTACAGATAAATATCATCTTAGCCTTAATGTTTAAGCATCTTTATATTATGATACTTATCCTGAAAGTTTATATTTGCTTTCAAATTATAATCATAAAATGAATAAGAGATTTATCAAATTAACTGCAGGATTGTTTACCGTTGCCAGTATTATAGTTTCCTGTAGTCAGGATCAAACTAAAACTATTACTCCTGCTAAATCTGCAACAACAGCAACAGATAAACCTGCTGAGGAAATTGTGTATGTAAATTCTGACTCTTTATTAGAAAACTATACTTATTTTAAAGATATCCGCAGCAAAATGGAAACTAAATCCAAAAAAGCGCAGGTAGACTTAACATCAAAAGGAAATGCTTTCCAGAAAGAAGTAGCAGAATATCAGCAGGCGGCACAAACGATGAGTGCGGATCAGCGTGCATCCACAGAACAACGCCTTGCCCGTAAACAACAAGAATTAGCTACGTTTAATCAGAATGCAAGCTCTGCATTGGCTAATGAATCGGCTGCTGAGAATGAAAAATTATACGAAAAAGTTGCTTCCTATTTAAAAGGCTATGCTAAGAAAAAAGGATACAAAATGGTATTAACCTATTCCAAAGCTAATCCAACCGTGTTATTTGCTGATGAAAGCCTTGATGTAACCAAAGAAGTTGTTGCCGGCTTAAACGAAGCTTACAAAGGCGAGAAAAAATAAAGTGCACTTTTTAATTGAAATATAAAAACCTCAACAATCCGTTGGGGTTTTATATTTTAAGAACATGGAAAAATCAGATCTTCTGCACCAAAAATTTATGAGAATGGCTATCCTTCTCTCAAAAAAAAATGTGCATAAAACATTAGGCGGCCCATTTGGATCCGTAATTGTTAAAGATGGAAAAGTAATAGCGAAAAGTTCTAACAGAGTTGCCGCTACTAATGATCCAACTGCACATGCGGAAGTTGCTGCAATACGCCTAGCATCAAAAAAGCTTAACAACTTCGACCTGAGCGATTGTATAATTTATACCAGTTGCGAACCTTGCCCTATGTGCCTGGGAGCAATTTATTGGGCAGGAATTTCAAAAATTTATTATGCCAATACGAAGCACGATGCTGAAAAAATTGGTTTTGCTGATAAATTTATTTACGATGAGTTGGAACTTCCTACTGAAAAAAGGCGACTTCAGGCAATACAGTTACTAAGAGAAGAAGCGATTGAAGTGTTTAAAGAGTGGCACAAATCCGATATAAAAGTTGAATATTAGGGGCACATCACTCTTCAAAAAAGCTTCCAGGCTTAACCTCTGCATCCTCCATTAAATCGTCAATGTCCCGGCGTTCTTTTTTAGTTGGCCTGCCGGCGCCTCTGTCCCGGCGTAATACCGATCCATGAAACATAGACTTGTATGTCTCTGTTTTCTCAACAGGCGTTACATCTTCATAAAAATTTACTGCTGTTTTTGCATCCACTCTGCTATAAAGCAATCCGGTAACCTTAATTTCCCGCCGCTCTATGCCTTTAGAAACATGGTAAATTTCACCAACTTTAACTTCATGGGAAGGTTTTATATTATTACCACCAAGTTTTACCCGCCCATTTTTACATGCTTCTGTAGCTAATGTACGGGTTTTAAACACCCTTATCGACCAAAGATATTTATCAATTCGTAGTTTTTCTTTTTCTCCCATAACGAATAAGAGCAAAAGTCCTTAAAAATCCTTTATTTTGCTAAAAATCTTTATAAATGATATCTGAATTAAAAAAGCGTATTGAAGAAGCATGGGATGATCGCAATCTTCTAAACTTTAGGGAATATGCCGATGCCGTTGAGAATGTAGTTTTGATGCTGGATAAAGGCGAAATCAGAGTTGCAGAACCTATTGGCACCCGTTGGCACGTAAACGACTGGATTAAGAAAGCGGTAATTCTATATTTCCCTATCCGTCAAATGGAGGAAATCAATGTTGGACCTTTTGTGTTCCATGATAAAATGAAACTGAAGACCAATTATAAAGAATTGGGAGTTAGAGTTGTTCCCCAGGCTACAGCACGTTACGGCGCCTACCTTGCAAAAGGTGTAATAATGATGCCATCGTACGTTAATATTGGTGCTTATGTAGACGAAGGCACGATGGTGGATACCTGGGCCACAGTTGGTTCTTGCGCACAAATCGGTAAAAATGTTCATTTAAGTGGCGGTGTTGGAATTGGCGGCGTTTTAGAGCCCGTTCAGGCTGCCCCTGTTATTATAGAAGATAATTGCTTCATCGGTTCAAGAGCAATTATTGTAGAAGGCGTTAGAATAGAAAGCGAAGCCGTTATAGGCGCTAATGTTTGTCTTACGGCATCAACTAAAATAATTGATGTAAGCGGCGATGAGCCTGTTGAATATAAGGGAGTTGTACCGGCACGTTCTGTAGTTATTCCAGGATCGTATACCAAGAAATTTTCTGCGGGAGAATTCCAGGTTCCCTGCGCATTAATTATAGGAAAACGTAAGGCTTCTACAGATAAAAAAACATCACTTAATGATGCATTAAGAGAGCATAGTGTAGCGGTTTAATTTTAAACCGGTGCTTTTAACTATATATGAAATGATATGGCACTACATCCATCCTTATTAAGGGAGTATCAAGTGTTATATCATTTTATATATCTTATTATGATAGCAAAATTCAAGGTCTATTCAGATCACCTTTATAATTATTCCATATTTACACAATGAATTCAAGCCCCCAAAAGATTGCTGTTATTGGCTTAGGCTATGTCGGCCTGCCGCTAGCCGTTGAATTTGGAAAAAAACATGATGTTCTGGGTTTTGATATAGATGAAAAGAGGGTAAACGAGCTTCGCAATGGCAAGGACCATACCCTTGAGATTAACGAGGAACAATTAAAAAATGCAAAGCGCCTTCAGTTCTCATGCGACCCTGGTTTTCTTAGAAATTATACCATCTTTATAATAACGGTTCCTACACCTGTAACAAAACATAATATTCCAGATATATCCCTGTTAATAGAAGCTAGCCGGCTTGTTGGAAGTGTGCTTAAGAAAGGTGATATTATAATATATGAATCAACAGTTTACCCAGGCTGCACAGAAGACGACTGCGTTCCTGTCTTAGAAAAATTCAGCAACCTGGTTTATAATAAAGATTTTTTTTGTGGATATTCTCCGGAAAGAATAAATCCAGGCGATAAAGTTCATACATTAACTAACATACTTAAAGTAACATCCGGTTCTACTCCGGAAGTTGCTAACATCGTTAACGAACTTTATCGAAGTATTATAACTGCTGGTACGTTTTTAGCTTCGAGCATAAAGGTTGCCGAAGCTGCTAAAGTAATTGAAAACAGTCAACGCGACATAAATATAGCTTTTGTAAATGAACTGGCATTAATTTTCAATCGCTTAGAAATTGATACAACAGAAGTATTACAGGCTGCTGGAACAAAATGGAACTTTTTACAATTTAAGCCAGGCTTGGTTGGAGGGCATTGTATCGGGGTTGACCCGTACTATCTGGCTCAAAAAGCTCAATCAACGGGTTATTATCCGGAAATTTTATTGGCTGGCAGACGGATTAATGACGGAATGAGTGCATTTATTGCTAACGAAGTTTTAAAAGGTATTATAAATACGGCTCCAACCGTAAAAGGTTGTAAGGTCCTGATTTTGGGAATTACATTTAAAGAAAACTGCCCTGACATCCGCAATACAAAAGTTGTTGATGTTTATAATAAGCTTGTTGATTTTGGATTAAATGTTACTATTTTAGACCCTTGGGCGGACATCGAGGAAGTTAAACATGAATATAATATTGCATTAAAAAAATCAGAAAAAGACCTCGGGGAATTCGATGCAATTGTACATACCGTAGCACATAAGCAATTTCAATCTTTCAATTTCTCCAAACATTCAAATCCTAATACTTTTATTTATGATGTAAAAGGAACTCTACCCAAATCCATTATCACTCAAAGATTGTAGATTAACTAAATCACTTTATTCTAAATTTACCTATGGATAATAAATTAGTATCAATTGCGCTATGTACATTTAATGGTGAATTATACCTTCCGGAACAATTACAATCTATTTTAGACCAAACGTATACAAATATTGAAATAATAATTTGTGATGATTATTCAAGCGACAACACCTGGAGTATAATAAAAAGTTTCCAAAACAAGTATCCAAATAAAATAAAGGCGTTTAAAAATGAACGAAATATAGGATATAATAAAAACTTTGAAAGAGCAATAAGCTATTGTCAGGGTGACTATATTGCTATATCAGATCAAGATGACATCTGGCTACCAGACAAAGTAAGTAGTTTACTAAATATTCTGGATTCAGAAACAACTATCCTGGCTCACTGCTCTTCAATCAACTTTTCAAATAATAAACTTAAACTCCATTCAGATAATCGTAATTGGTCATACATGTTTTCCGGTAACGATACCAGAGAATTGATTTTTAAAAATCTGATTTCGGGCCATAATATATTATTTAAAAAAGAATTAGTCGATAAATGCCTCCCAATACCAGAAGGTATTTTCTACGACTGGTGGATTGTCACCGTCGCTACTTGCTATGGCAATATTGTTGCTCTTCCAGAACCAAAAGTAAAAAGAAGGATTCATGGAAATAACGCTTTCAGAAGTATCAAACAAAAGAAGGTTAAAAAGCTCGAACGCCTATCAGTATTTATAAATCATGTGAGCAATTTAAAGCTATCACCAGGTACTTCAACTTTTATTAACGAAGCAAGAATACTAATTGAAAACAAAAGGAAAAAATATCCGGGGAGGTTTGATAAGAACTTATTTTTTTTCTTATTTAAAAATCGCGGGCTCATATTTAAATATAAAAAACGAAGTTCAGTTATAACTAAAGAATGGAGCAGCGTTAAAGCCGCATTCTCTATCGCATCTTATTAAAAGCACAAAATGAAAGCTCTATATGTATAAGTTTCTTATTTATATATCACATCCCTATAGCATTTCAATTGGAAAGCCTTTACAATTGGAAGTGCAGAAGAGAGGCTACGAAGTATTCTGGTTTTCTGACTTAGAATACACTAAAGAATACCTTTCGGAAGAAATACCTTTACTTAATAGTGTTAATGATGTTTTAAATTACAAGCCCAACATAATTTTAACAGCTACGGATGTGGTTCCGGATTTTTTTCCAGGAATAAAGGTTCAAATATTTCATGGCTTCTCTGCTAATAAAAGAGCTTTTAAAAAAGACCACTTTAGAATAAGAAGCCTTTTCGATTTATATACTACACATGGGCCATCAACTACCTCTATCTTTAAAATGCTGGCCAAGAAGTATAGAACATTTGAGGTGATCGAAACGGGCTGGTCAAAGGTAGATCCGCTATTTCCGATTGAACCATTTACAAAAAAGAATAAGCCTGTAATACTGATTTCATCAACATTTACTACACGACTTTCTTTAGCCAAGAATGAAAGTGTATATAATGAAATTAAACGCCTAACATCAACGGATAAATATTTGTTTCACTGCGTTTTACACCCAATGCTCGATAATGACACGAAGAACAAGTTTAAGGCCTTAGAGAACGAAAATTTCTCATTTTTCGATACAACAGACCTTATTCCACTTTTTAAAAAGGCTGATATTATGTTTTCGGACACCACCTCTGCTATAACAGAGTTTCTTTTACAGAAAAAGCCTGTTGTCACGTTTCGAAATAACAAACCTGATAAACACCTAATAAATATTACCGAAATAAAAGATATCGAACCTGCAATTGAAACCGCTTTAAATCCACCAACAATACTTATTGATAACATACAGGAATTTATAAATTTCACTCATCCTTATTTTGATGGACGTTCAAGCGAACGCGTTATCGATGCGACGATTGATTTTTTCACTTCAGATAAATCTTATTTGAAGAAAAAGCCACTTAACCTAATGAGAAAATGGAAAATAAGAAAGAAGTTGAAGTATTACACCTTAAAATCATTCAATAAACCTCAAACTGCTTTTACTAACAAGTAACTAGATTTATAACTAATGTTTAAGAGAAAGAATTTATTAAAAAAGCTATGGTTGAAATACACAAATTATACATTATACAAGGAGTATAAGTGGGAATTATCTAGACATAAACAGCTTCATTTCATAAATTCATTAAATGGAACTGATAGAGTAAAAGATATTTTCAAGATAAACGAAATTGTACAAAATGAAAACCATTTAAACATAAACCATAGCGGAAATGCTGGGGATATTATTTATGCGCTACCTACATTAAAAAAAATATACGAACTAACAAATTGCCCAATAAATTTATACTTAAGCCTGAACCAACCGCTCATTATGACCGGATTTAGGTCACACCCGCTTGGCAATGTGATGCTGAATGAAAAAATGGCCCAAAGTCTAATACCGTTAATTCAGAAGCAGCCCTATATAAATAATTGTAAAATTTATACTGAAGAGAAAATCCACATTAATCTCGACTTTTTTCGCTCCGGACTAATTCCGGTAAAAAATACGAATATTGCACGCTGGTGCGGATACATAACAGGAACTACTCCAGAGCTTTATAAAAAATGGCTCGACGTTATTCCTGATAAATCATATAATGACAAAGTGATTTTTGCAAGAAGTGAGCGGTATAATAATGAATCTATCGATTATTCCTTTCTGGCAAAGTATTCTAATATTTATTTTGTTGGAGTAAAATCGGAGTATGAAAAAATAAAAAAAATCCTACCAGATATACAATGGATACAAGTTTTAGATTTTGTCGAATTAGCTCAAATTATAGCAGGATGTAAATTTTTTATTGGCAATCAATCGTTTCCATTTTCTATTGCGGAAGCCTTAAAGGTGCCTAGAATATTAGAAGTGTACAGCGAGACTGCCAATGTCATCCCAGAAGGCCAGCATGCGTATGACTTTCTTTTTCAAGAACATTTAGAATGGTTAGTTTTTCATTTAAATCGTACTAACTAGCAACTCCATATTTGCTTGTCTAACCAATAAGTCCCGTAGTAAAAAAGGCTAAATTAGGAAATTCAATCTCTCTTCTTGTTGGAACTTATTCATCTTTAGCTTTCTTCAACTACTAAGCACAAAGGCTAAGCTTATACGTCAAATGGTTTCTACACTTCTGCCCTTCATTGGCTAACAAAAATTGCCCTATAAAATTATACCACTTTTGTAATCCAAAATCTCATCTTTTTGCTTATTTTGCAAATAAACACGCTTAGTCAATTTCAATTTATGCACATAGGTTTCGATGGCAGAAAAGCAATTCAAAGTTTTACCGGACCTGGCAATTACAGCAGGTTCGTATTGAATTTGCTGATGCTTCATCATCCTGATAACCAATATTTTCTATATGCAGCAAAACGTCTGGAAAAAGCGTCCGGGATTCCGGAAAATATGGTACTCCGGCATCCATCAAGGTTTTCGTATCCGATTCTATGGCGGCTTAGGGGGATTTCCGGAGCCATAAAAAAGGATAAAATTGATTTATTTCACGGCCTTAGTAATGACCTGCCTCTTGGTATTTCTAATTCAAAGATACCATCTGTTGTTACCATACACGATTTGATATTTTTAAGGTTCCCGGAATTTTATTCCTTTATAGAATCAAACATTTATAAATATCAATATAAATATGCTTGCAAAAATGCCAGCCGGATAATTGCCGTAAGTAAGCAAACCAAACAAGATTTAATCACATTATTGAATGTCCCTGAAGATAAAATTGATGTAGTTTATCAGGGTTGCAATTCGGTATTTCAAACAAAAGCTTCAGATGATAAAAAAAAGGCCACGCGAAGTTTATACAAATTACCGAAACGATATATTTTACAAGTTGGATTAATAGAGGAAAGAAAAAATCTCTTATTAACCGTTAAGGCTTTAAAATCTGTCCCTAAAGAAATTAAACTGGTAGTTATAGGCCGGGAAACTGATTATGCAACGGAGGTAAAACATTATATTGATACCAATTATCTCGGCAACAGAGTTATTTTTCTGAAAAATATTCCGGCAAAAGATATGCCTGCAATTTATCAGTGTGCAGAATTGTTTGTATATCCTTCAGAATTTGAAGGTTTTGGAATTCCCGTTATAGAAGCGCTTTATTCAGGAATTCCGGTAATTGCAGCAACAGGATCCTGCTTAGAAGAAGCCGGTGGCCCGGGAAGCTGCTACATACATCCTAAAGATGATGTTCAACTTGCCTGGAACATCAATTCTATTTTAAACAATCCGGAAAAACGTGAAAATATGATACGCGATGGTTTTGAATATGTGAAAACATTCTCTGAAGAACAACTTGTATCTAATCTGATGAACGTTTATAAAAAAGCTTTAAATAATGCTTAAAGAAGAAGTTAATAAAGCGCTCGAAGTAATTAAATCGGGCGGAGTAATTTTATATCCGACGGATACCGTCTGGGGAATCGGCTGCGATGCAACCAACGAAGCTGCTGTGGAAAAAGTTATAAAACTTAAAGGACGAGCAGAAAATAAGAGTTTAATAATTCTTTTAGAGAATGTAAACAGATTAGAAAGTTATGTGTCTGAGGTTCCGGAAATTGCATACGACTTAATTGAATATGCAGAAAATCCACTCACAATTATCTTTTCGGGGGCTAAAAACCTTGCTCCAAGCGTTATCAATCGAGATAAAAGCGTAGGAATACGAATCGTAAAACATCCTTTTTGCGAACAGCTTATCCAACGTTTCAGAAAGCCAATAGTCTCTACATCTGCTAATTTAAGCGGAGAAAGCACACCAAAAACTTTTTCCCATATCAGCGATGAGATATTGAATAATGTTGATTTTGTAGTTGATTTTGAGCAGCATGAAACTGCCGAAAAAACACCGTCGACCATTATGAAACTCGAAGCCGACGGACGTTTTAACTTTATAAGGAAATAAAGAAATACATTATTGTACCAGCTTTATTAAATTAGATTATTTTTGCAACCCGCATTAATAAATATCCCTTTGGGAATAATCAGGGAAAAGCATTCATGAAACAGCACCTTCAACATTCAGTATTTAAAAAATTAGGCGCTATTGCCGATACAACAAATACTGAGGTATATGTAATCGGAGGTTTTGTACGCGATATTTTTCTAAAGCGACCATCAAAAGACATTGATATCCTTGTAATCGGCAACGGAATTAAATTTGCTGAAGAAGCATCTATTGCACTTAAAAGTCATGTTTCTATATTTAAAAACTTTGGTACAGCTATGCTGCGGTATAAAGATTTAGAGATTGAATTTGTTGGTGCCCGCAAAGAATCTTATCGTGCCGATTCAAGGAAACCCATTGTAGAAAACGGCACACTGGAGGACGACCAAAGACGCAGGGATTTTACAATCAATGCCCTTGCATTAAGCTTAAATCAGCAAACATTCGGAAAACTTATTGACCCATTTAATGGATTACAGGATTTGGAAGATAAATTAATCCGGACTCCACTTAATCCGCTGGAAACATTTTCAGATGACCCTTTACGAATGATGCGGGCCATTCGATTTGCCAGTCAGTTAGGTTTCCGGATAAATGATCTTGCTATAAAAGCCATACAGGAAACCAAAGAGCGTATTTCTATCGTTTCTAAAGAACGCATTACAGATGAACTAAATAAAATAATCCTGTCTCCAAAGCCTTCTGTAGGTTTTAATTATTTATTTGATACTGGTTTACTCAAATTAATATTTCCACAGATGGTAACTCTACAGGGCGTGGAATACATTGATGGAAAAGGGCACAAAGATAATTTTTACCATACTTTAGAAGTTTTGGATAACATTTCTGAAGCTACAAATGATTTATGGCTAAGATGGGCAGCTATTTTACATGATATTGCCAAGCCCGCAACAAAACGTTTTGAGCCAGCTCAGGGATGGACATTTCACGGACATGAAGACAAAGGTGCACGTATGGTACCTAAAATTTTCGCCCAGTTAAAGCTGCCTCTGAATGAGAAAATGAAATTCGTGCAAAAATTAGTGCAATTGCATTTAAGGCCCATTGTTTTGGCTCAGGATATTGTTACAGATGCCGCGGTACGAAGATTGCTGTTTGATGCCAACGAGGATATTGAAAGCTTAATGATGCTCTGCCATGCAGATGTAACGACAAAAAACGATTATAAAAAGAAAAAATATCGTCAGAATTTTGAACTGGTAAGGCAAAAATTAAAGGATGTTGAGGAACGTGATAAAATTCGAAACTGGCAGCCGCCGGTAACAGGAATCGATATTATGAATACCTTTGGTATAAAAGCGGGCAGAGAGGTAGGAATTCTAAAAAACCAGATTCGGGAGGCAATTCTGGAGGGTGAAATTCAGAATTCAAGAGAAGAAGCATTTAATTTTATGCTAAAAAAAGCAACAGAAATCGGTTTAAGGCCAATTTCTAATATTAAATAAAATTCAAACATTATTATAAAAAAGGCGTTATCGTTACGCTTAATCAAGAACAAAAATTAATTGCCATGGCTATTTACAGATTCAAAGTTTCCTTTGAAGATTACGATGATGTAATACGTGAGATCGACATCAAATCAACTCAAACATTTGAGGACCTGCATCTTGCTATTCATCGTACTACAGGGTATAATCCTGAAAAATCATCTTCCTTTTATGTAAGTAATGATCATTGGATTAAAGCCGAAGAAATAGCCTTTTTACCTAATCAACGTAAATCTGATGCTGGAGTAGCTTTAATGACTGGAACAAAACTTTATAAATTCATCGACGACCCGCATCAAAAATTCTACTATACGTATAATTTTGAACGGCCTTATGATTTCCATGTGGAGTTAATCAAGATTCTTGATGAAGAAAAAGGCAAAGAATATCCACATCTGGTACGTAGCTCAGGGGAGGCTCCTAAACCTCCGGGAAGTGTTGTTATTCCTACAGAAGCAGATGAGGAAGGCGATTTCGACTTTTTAAATGAGATGGAATATGAAGATTCTGAAGAACCGGAAATTGTTGACGACGATTTAGGTGAGGGATTAGTGATTAAAGAACACGCCGAAGAAGAGGAGAAAGATGATATTATGGATGAGTTTGCAGATAGTGAGAACTTAGATGCAGATGAGTTTGATAGTAAAGATGATTACTAAAGATGCCTGACAAAACGTTAATTGTAATTGCAGGTCCTACAGCCATTGGCAAAACAGCGCTTGCAATTACAATTGCGCAACATTATAAAACAGAAATTGTATCGGCAGATTCTCGTCAGTTTTATAGAGAAATGTCAATTGGAACTGCTAAGCCATCTGATGAAGAACTCAGTGCTGTAAAGCACCATTTTATAAACTCACATTCGGTAAACGACGATTTCTCTGTGGGAGACTTTGAAACACAAGCCCTACTTACTCTGGCAGAGATATTTGAAAACCACGACTACGCAGTATTAGTAGGCGGTTCCGGACTTTTTATCAAAGCTATTACAGAAGGCTTTGATATTCTTCCTAAAGCAGATCCCTCGCTACGGGCAGAACTTAATTTATTCTTTGAGAAAGAAGGTATTATTCCGCTCCAGCAAAAGTTAAAGCTTTTCGATCCTGATTATTATAAAGAAGTTGATCTAAGTAATCCCCAAAGAATAATCAGAGCCTTGGAGGTTTCTATTTCTTCTGGTAATCCATTCTCTTCATTTCGCTCTAAACTACAAAAAAAACGACCTTTTAACGCGATAAAAATCGGCTTAAATATTAATCGTGAAGATCTGTATGCCCGTATCAATTTCAGAGTAGATGAAATGGTCACAACAGGTTTGGTGGATGAAGTTACAAACCTTCTTCCCCACCGTAAGCTGAATGCTTTACATACGGTGGGCTACTCTGAGATTTTTGATGCTTTAGATGGCAAAATCTCTTTAGAACAGGCGATAGAAAATATCAAACAAAATACCAGGAGATTTGCAAAAAGACAATTAACCTGGTTCAGAAAGGACACTAAGATAGCCTGGTTCGAGCCATCTCAATACTATGAAATATTACAGTACATTGAAGGTAATGTAAAACGTTAACTCATTCCTTTTGTAACCCTTTAACTTACAACCTTCAACTCACACCCTTCAACCCAAACCTTTAAGCCTGCGCAGTCGGTCCGCCAAAATTTAAGGGTAATCCGCCTTCATCCATTGATTTTATCCTCCCGTTAACCTCTTCAAACTTCTCAATATTATCCAGTAATGCTCTAACCAGGCGCTTGGCGTGTTCAGGAGTTATCACAATTCTGGATTTAACCTTAGCTTTAGGCAAGCCTGGCATTACGCGAATAAAATCCAATACGAACTCTGTGCTGGAATGCGTAATAATTGCAAGATTAGAATATATTCCTTCAGCTACCTCTTCGGAAAGCTCAATATTAAGTTGTCCTTCTAAGTGTTGTTCTTCCATTTTGTAAATTTAAAAAAAGTCTTCGCTGAAAGGAGAAAAAAATCACCTTACTCCATACGAGTGAACCACTACTGCATATACACCCGGAAAAAGAATATAGAAGCCGCATTAACGGTTGATTAAAGCATAGCTTTTAAGCAATTTCGCTGATACCTAAGTATTTTCCCGCTAAACTACTTCTGCAACCCTCAGACCACTTGTAACATTTTATTATAAATTTGTACATGTTTTTGAAGGAGATAAATTTAAAAATCAGAAAAAATAAAACATTATATTATATAAAGAACTATTTAGGGCGCCTTATTCCTAACTGGATATATGAAACATCATTAAACAATAAACTTGCGGCTATTAAGAAATATGATAAGGATGATATCATAGAAAGAGTTAACTATTATAACAAACTAAATCACCTTACACATCTTGATGATCAGGCTATCTCTATCAAGAACATATTCACTATTAAAAAAGCTAAAGCATATCATTTCGATACTTATGAGTATACCCGGTACTTTAAGCAAAAATTGAAAGGGAACTTTCTCTTTGGTGACATTACTACAATTGCAAATGTTCCAAGCATTCAAAAAAGCAGGCCCATTAAAGGTAATAATTCTAATGCAATACTATTGAAGTTAGATAAGAAACGGCACTTTCTATTTATTAATGATCACAAAGCATTCTCAGAAAAAAAAAACATTCTCATTGGCAGAGGAGCAATAAGGCAACCTCATAGAATACGGTTTATGGAAATGTATTTTGACCATCCCTTATGCGATTTAGGTATGGTAAATCAAAATGACAACTACCAGAAATGGCATAAACCTAAAATATCTATACTCGAACACTTAGAATATAAATTTATTCTAAGCCTCGAGGGTAATGATGTTGCTACCAATTTAAAATGGATTATGTCTTCCAATTCAATAGCTGTAATGCCTAAACCCAAATACGAAACGTGGTTTATGGAAGGCAGACTTATTCCAGACTTTCATTATATTTTAATTAAAGATGATTATTCAGATCTGGAAGAAAGACTGCAATATTATATTTCCCATATTCAGGAAGCACAAGCAATTATAGAAAATGCACATCAATACGTGAAGCAGTTTTTAAATCCTGAACAGGAGGATTTAATTTCATTATTAGTATTGCAGAAATATTTCTATTATACATCCCAGACAGATAAACTCATAAATCAGGAAAACTAACATCATTTCCAATAAAAACGGATAATATCTGCATTAATCTATCCAATCCAGAAACTTTTGTGACTGAACAAAAACGGGCGTTCCTGAATTCAAATCTAATCCACTTAAAACCTTTTCATAAGGTTTGATATATTGATTTGCCATAGAATCTGAAAGAAACAGATCGCATACATGTTGATAGCACTTTTTTCTATCAAAATCACCGGCCGTTTTTAAGGCATCGGCCAGTACACTGGCCGAATTTGATAATACGCCCATTTCTTCGGTTACTATTTCTGGTAGCGAACCGTAAGGGGTACCAAAGACAGGACAACCAAAATACAAGCTTTCTATCAATGCAATTCCAAAAGGTTCATGCCATTTAACGGGAAAAATCAATCCCATTGAGGCTCTTATGTATGCGTTCTTTTTCTCACCTCCTAACATTCCTTTAAAGCTGACATTTAGATTAGGAGTAAATCGAAAACCCATTTTTATATTTAGCCTCGATCCGCCTATTACCACTAATTTCTCATTAGCGGCAGATGCAACATTTATTGCTCCTTTAACATTCTTAATTCGCCATGCTGCCTTACCAAGAAAATGAAAATATTTTCGCTTAATATTAAAATCAGGCAGGCCATACTCTTCCGGATCTATTCCATTGTATACATATGCTTCAGCATTGTAACGCTTTGCATGGTCTTTTGAGACAAAAACTGAATTAATTGGAAACTCGGCTTGGTTACTATTTCCATGAATAGTAACAATATAAGGCCGCTTATTAAATCCTGTTATAAGGTAATGAAAATGGACTATATCTATTTCTTCGGGTACCTGGCTTTCTAACGAAACAGAATTATCTCTGAAAATGACTCGGCCGAAAGGACAAACAGAACCTTTATTCACCAGATAAGTAACATTATGACCTTGTTTGTTCAGCTCTTTTCCTAACCACCAAATAATCCTCTCAATTCCACCATAAAGTATAGCGGGGATAGTAGAATGGCTTACAATGAGTATATTCATAAAGTATTTTTAAATAAAATCAGATACGGCTTATCCTGTTTCATTTAACATATTATAAACCGTGAATTTTCTCTATTAATAAAGTATAATTGAATTTTAGCCTCCATTATAATCATGATTAATATGGCCGGCCATCCCAATATCAAGTATTACTTCTTAACTACATTTTTTCCAAACTGGCGCGGATAATAGGAAAAGGTAGTCATAAAATATTGCTGCAATACGTTACGTGTAGCAAATGTAAAGCTATTTGCATTGCCTGTGTTTATTATGCTGTTATTTTGGCGCAATAAATCTAAACCGGTAAGCTTCAACTCGGCATTATTACCCTTTAAAAAGCGATACGTGGCACTTGCGTTCCAGATATTATAGTTTATGGATTTGCTGGACGATGAATTGCTGTTATTGAGGCTAATATTACTATTGAGGCTAAACTTTTTGGTTACATTATAACTTCCGCTAAGGGCCGAGCTAATATTTGTTCCACTATAATTAGTGTTAAAAGAATTTTGTCTGCTGCGATAAAAACTAAAGTTCTCCCGCGCTTCTAAAGCTAACTTATCCTTATATGTATAATTGAAACTTAGATAGGTACTGGTGTTCTGATTGTTTGAAAAGCTAAAGATATCGTTTACATATCCCGGACTTTTAATAAACGAAACCGAGCCTCCTAAATTAATTTGCAATTCGCTGGTTTTTAATTTCAACGCTTTCTTAATATCAGCAACAATTCTTGCCGACTTATAACCGTCTGTATTAGCCAGATAAACAGTTCTTCTGTTTTGGTCATCTATAAATATACTATCAGCAAAGGCATTTTCGGTAATGTTAAAGGATGCATTGATAGTATAATTTAATGTATTCTTACCGCGTTGGTCTCTATGACTGAAGTATAGGCTTATATCTCTCGTATTCGCCTCTCTTAAATTAATATTGCCCCTTTGCAACCTGTAAACATTGGTACTATCGGTTAATGGAGCTAATTGATCTATTGTTGGTATACGTACATCTGTGTTGAAATTGAGGGAAATATTATTGGTATACTCGCCAAACTGGCTTTTGTAATAACTAACAGAGGCTGCTGGTATAAAATTGTTATAGCTACGTCTTATATTTTGAAATGACTTATCAGAGCTGTTATCCTGATAACTAAACTTCTGCTTTGCGGAAACATTGAAAGTCAGACTTCTGCTAAACCTGTTGCTAAGACGTTTGCTGAAACTTCTCATTAACGTTAAAGAAGGTATTTCGTGTATCGTATTTGTATGCAGATTATTGCTCAAATAAGTATTGGTAGTGTAAACGCTCGTCAGATTGTCAAAGTCGGCAACATGGCTTTTATCTCTGGAATTTTCCATGTTAAAATCGTTACTAATAGTAAAATCAATGTCTGCCAGGCGTTTATCTCCAAAGAACAATCTTTTTAACTGAGGCAAGTCTGCAAAAAGCTGCTGACTTACGTTGCTGCCATCATTGTTATATCTCCTGTTAAAATCACGATCGGAAGCGGAGTTGATAAAAGATCTGAATGACGTAAGATCTGTACGTTCATTACCTGTTTGGTTTACAGCAAGCTTATACCTGACATTAAAGCTTCTTATTTTTTGTTTATAATTTATGTAGTTATTGTACCGATAATCTGCATTGAGATCAAAACTCTTATTGTCGTAGTTATTTTTACCTATAACATTATTGGTACTTGTTAATTCATTTTGCTGATTGGCAGAACTTCGTACCGATTGGTTAGAAGTTTCTCCTGAATTTATAGAGAAATTCTGGTTGATATTTAACTGATGATTTTGTTTCCCGTATTCGAATTTACTGTCGAAGTTATGATTGTTGCTTAACGTGCTGTTATTACTTGATGTTTTATCGAATATTCTGGTATCTATGCCTATTGTTGTAGTAGTCTGACTATTGGAAATTATATCGTTATTTCTGTTTTGAACAAAATAATTTGCAGTTAAGGCACTCCTATTCTGATAAGTAGGCTTCTCTATAAAGTTATAGCTAAAAGTTGCCCCTCCTGTATTGGTACGATTAATACCTGTTGCTCTGAAATCCGGCTGATATTCTACGCTTATTCCATTATTCTTAAATGTACTGTTGGCAGTTAACGTTCTCATGTTATTTGCAATTTTATTGACGTTATTACCTGCGCCGATAATGCCTAGCTGTAGCTTAGGCGTAAAAAAGTTAACATTTCCATCAGCCTCAAAACGTTCGGTTGTACCATATCCGCCACCAATTTTACCAAAATGTCCACTGTCTTTCCCTTTTTTAAGTTTGAGGTTTACAGTTAACGTACTATCTAATGGATTCTGTTCATCTTTTTGCACATTATAAACCTGCACTTTTTCCAATGCATTTTTAGAGATATTCTGAATTGCCATCTTAAAATCACCGCCAAAAAATTCTTTTCCGCCTACCAGCAGGCTTTTAACCTCTCGCCCGTTTACAGTTATCTGCCCATCGCCCCAAAGCGTAACATTAGGAATCTTTCTGAGCAAATCTTCAACTACAGCATTACTGTCCAGTTTAAATGCAGCAGCATTAAATTCTAACGTATCACCATTCATCTGTATTGGTGGTATTCTGATTTGTATCTCTTTAAGTGCAACTTCTGCCGGTTTTAAGATAAGAACTTTTAGATCTATAGCATTCTGTGTGCCTGTAACGGTAAAGCTTTGCTGTAATAACTGGTAACCAATATGGCTGACTTCGATATAATATTTATTATTGAGTGGTAAATTCCTAAAACTGAATTCGCCGTAATTATTACTTAGTTGATAGTTTAGCAATGTGCTATCTGCCCTGTAAATCGATACTGTTGCCGACTTTACTGTATAGTTATGTACAGTGTCTTGCAAAACACCTTTTACAGAACCAATATTATTAGGATTAGCCTGTTGAGCTTTTGCATTGTAGGCACCTACAATAAAAAGTAATACTGTAAGTAGTTGGAATAATTTGTATTTCAAGGCAATATTAGGTTAGTGCTTTTTAGGTTTAAGCTGTATAATTACCGGGTTGCTTTTGCGATCCTGAGTTTTAAAATATTCCAGCATCTGCGGACTAAACTTATCATTTTTATTGCCTAATTGTTCTTTAAAAGCAAACATAGCGAGTGATGAATAACTGGTGTAGAAATATCCATCTTTATAAAGATGAAATCCTTTATTTGCAAAATCACGATATGCACCTGCATCGGTAACTGGTAAAAAAGAGGATAAGCTATCAGGCGTCAAATCTTGTAGTGAAGTGAGTTCAGCAGTATTTAAATTGTATATGATGGCATTTTTCACTTCTTTATTCCCGCCGAGGTTACGCATTTGCAGGTAAAGATAATTGCCTACCAGATAGGTGTTGTTTAAACCGTAGAATACCTTCGGATTTTTTTGAAAGTATTCTATACGCTTATTAATATAGATGGGATTCTCCATAAAATCCTGCGGCAGTGAGTTGTTTGCCGGAAAGATTAACCGGTACGCTAATGAAAGCTTGAGTGGCGTAATTTTATAAATATTGAAATTGTAAACATTTACAAAAAAGAGTTCATTCTCCACTCCATAATCATAAAAACTACTGCCGCCCAAAAATTGGTCGGTTTGATACCGCTTAATTGAAAATGGGAAATAACCAACTGTATCTTTATTTTTTCTAAGTATTGCAAGTTCATAATTGGTACTATCTTTTCCTTTTTTCTCAACATAACCCTGGCGTATAACAGACTCTTTATCTGCAAATTTAAATTCCCGGTTAAATCCGGCATCTTTATGCAATACTTTTTTAATCTGCTTACCATTCAAGTCGAAATAGAAATAATATTTATTAGAATAAAGAGCTATTACCGTATCCTTATTTTCTTCTACCAGCTGGTAGCCATATAATTCTGTTTTACTTTTGTCCGCCTCATCTTTAGGTATTTTACTGGCATCTATTTTACCTTTAAACTTTCCGTCTTTGGAAAAAATCAAAACGGCTCTGGTGTCATAATCAAATAGAATAAACTGATTCTTAACGATTTTCAAGTCGTAGATGCTTCCAAATAAGCTTTCCTTAGTTGTTTCAAGCGGTATAAACTTCACCTCCTCAAAAACTTGTGATACATTAGCACCACGTGCGCTTTGCGGATCGAGACGTAAAGTAATCATCTCGCTGCTATCTACTGTACCTGCCTGACCGAAGGAATTAAATGACACGAACAGAAATATGGAATAAATAAATAATGACTTTATTCTGGAAAGAGATAAATCGATAAAGAGAATCATGAAATGATTTTAAAAGGATAATGGCTTAACTGGCTTTCAGTAATATAATATTACAATAAAATAATTTTACTAAGATATAACTAAATAAATAGTTTCCAAATCATTAACAATTGATATTTATCCGCTTGAAAATGTTTATTTTGATATAATACGATTAAAAAATTTGTGAAGGTAAGAACCTCTGTATGTATTGCAAATTATCTAAAAAACAAAAAGGCCCTTGCTTTTCAGCAAGGACCTTAACTTATTTATTAAAACTAAGCCTAAGCTTCGTCTTCTACTACTTCTTCTTTAGAAGCCAGTAATTTATCGTATTCTTCCTGAGAACCAACAATGATACGCTCGTAGCTGCGTAATCCGGTTCCTGAAGGAATCAGGTGACCAACAATTACGTTCTCTTTCAAACCTAACAGGTTATCACGTTTACCATGGATAGCTGCCTCGTTTAACACTTTAGTAGTTTCCTGGAAGGAAGCCGCAGAAATGAACGATTTAGTTCCTAAGGATGCACGGGTAATACCTTGCAACACCTGACTTGAAGTTGCAGGAATAGCATCCCGGGCTTCAACTAAACGCATATCCTTACGTTTTAATAAAGAATTTTCATCCCTTAACTTACGTAAAGTAATGATTTGTCCGGCAGCTAAAGTTGTAGAATCACCAGGCTCAACTACAACTTTTTTGTCGTAAATATCATCGTTTTCTACCATGAAGTCCCAACGTGCAACAGCATCCTTTTCAAGGAAACGGGTATCTCCCGGATCTTCGATCATAACTTTTTGCATCATTTGGTGAACAATCACCTCGAAGTGCTTATCATTGATTTTTACACCTTGTAAACGATAAACTTCCTGAATTCCATTAACCAGGTATTCCTGAACTGCTGCAGGGCCTTTAATTGAAAGGATATCCGCAGGAGAAATAGAACCATCAGATAACGGCATACCAGCTTTCACAAAGTCATTATCCTGAACAAGGATGTGCTTAGAAAGAGGAACCAGATATTTCTTAATCTGACCATCTCTGGATTCGATAGAAATTTCACGGTTACCACGTTTAACACCACCTAATGTTACAAATCCGTCAATTTCAGTTACAACTGCAGGATTTGATGGGTTACGCGCTTCGAATAACTCTGTTACACGAGGAAGACCACCGGTAATATCGCGGGTTTTTCCTGTAGAACGAGGAATCTTTGCAATTACTTCACCCATTTTAAGTTTCTGACCTTCGTCGATAGAAATGTGTGCTCCTACCGGAATGTTGTAACCTTTAACAGTATCACCTTGGTTATCAATGATTTTTATTACCGGATTCTTGGTTTTATCACGAGTATCAATAATTACTTTCTCTTTGTGACCAGTTTGCTCATCTGATTCTTCACGGAAGGTTACCCCTTCTACAACAGCTTCAAACTCAACCTTACCGGTAAACTCAGAAATAATTACTGCATTATATGGATCCCAGCTACAAATTTTATCACCTTTAGTTACTTTAGCTCCTTCTTTAACAAACAGATAAGAACCGTAAGGGATATTATTGGTAACGATTACACGCCCACTGTTTGGCTCAATAATACGGAACTCTCCAGAACGTCCTAATACAACATCTACTGTCCCTTCTTCTGTTTCGTAAGGAACAGTTCTTATATTCTCAAACTCAATAACACCATCAAACTTAGCATTGATATATGATTCAGCAGCAATATTAGATGCAGTACCACCCACGTGGAATGTACGAAGCGTTAACTGTGTTCCCGGCTCGCCGATTGATTGTGCAGCAATTACACCAACCGCTTCACCAGCCTGAACGCGTTTTCCTGTTGCAAGGTTACGTCCGTAACATAAAGCACAAACTCCACGCTGACTTTCGCAAGCCAGAACTGAACGAATTTCAATTCCTTCCAAAGAAGAATTTTCAACGCGTGTAGCAATCTCTTCGGTAATATCCTGACCAGCAGAAACCAGTAACTCGTTTGTAACCGGATCATAAACATCATGCAATGATGTTCTACCTAAAATACGATCGAATAATGGTTCAACAACATCTTCGTTATCTTTCAGAGCTGTAGTAAAGATACCTCTCAAGGTTCCGCAATCCGGCTCACCAACAATCATATCTTGTGCAACATCATGTAAACGACGGGTTAAGTAACCAGCATCCGCTGTTTTTAACGCCGTATCTGCAAGACCTTTACGAGCACCGTGAGTAGAAATAAAGTATTCTAATACCGACAAGCCTTCTTTAAAGTTTGAAAGAATCGGATTTTCAATAATCTCGCCACCAGAACCAGATTTTTGCGGTTTAGCCATCAAACCACGCATTCCGCAAAGCTGACGAATCTGCTCCTTAGAACCACGGGCCCCGGAATCAAGCATCATGTAAACAGAGTTGAAGCCTTGATTATCTGAAGATAAAATCTCCATTACATTAGCTGTCAGCTTATTGTTGATACGTGTCCAGATGTCGATGATTTGGTTATAACGCTCGTTGTTGGTAATGAATCCCATATTATAGTTATTCATTACTTCTTCAACTTCCTTAGAAGCTTGCCCTATCAGTTTAACTTTAGATTCAGGAATATTAAGATCCTGAAGGTTAAATGATAAACCACCTTTAAATGCCATTTGGAAACCTAATTCCTTAATATCATCAAGGAATTGAGCTGCACGCGCCATACCAGTGTTTTTTACTACTTCACCAATGATATCACGGAGTGATTTTTTAGTAAGCAGTTCATTGATATAACCTACTTCTTCAGGAACATGTTGGTTAAACATTACACGTCCTACAGTAGTATCTATAATTTTGCTGACAATAGTACCATCCTTTTCTTTCACTTTGGCTTTAACCTTAATGAAAGCATGCAGGTCTATCATTTTTTCATTGTAAGCAATAAGAACTTCTTCTGCAGAATAAAATGTAAGACCCTGGCCTTTCACCACACGTCCTTCATCCGTTTTACGGCCTTTTGTGATGTAATAAAGACCCAAAACCATATCCTGAGATGGAACGGTAATGGGAGTTCCGTTTGCCGGATTTAGAATATTATGAGAAGCAAGCATTAATACCTGCGCTTCGAGAATTGCCGCCTGACCAAGAGGTAAATGTACTGCCATCTGGTCACCGTCAAAATCCGCGTTAAATGCAGTACAAACTAATGGATGCAATTGAATCGCTTTTCCTTCAATTAATTTAGGCTGGAAAGACTGGATACCTAAACGGTGCAACGTAGGCGCACGATTCAGTAACACAGGATGCCCTTTAAGAACATTTTCCAGGATATCCCAAACAATCGGATCCTTGCGATCTACAATTTTCTTAGCAGATTTAACTGTTTTTACTACTCCCCTTTCAATCATCTTACGAATGATGAATGGTTTGAATAGCTCAGCAGCCATATCTTTAGGTAAACCGCATTCGTGCAGTTTTAAGTTCGGTCCTACAACAATTACTGAACGTGCTGAATAATCTACACGTTTACCCAATAAGTTCTGACGGAAACGACCCTGTTTACCTTTTAAAATATCAGAAAGAGATTTTAAAGCACGGTTACCTTCAGTTTTAACAGCATTCACTTTACGTGAGTTGTCAAATAATGAATCTACCGCTTCCTGAAGCATACGCTTTTCGTTACGTAAAATTACTTCCGGAGCTTTAATTTCGATTAATCTTTTCAGACGATTGTTACGAATAATTACACGACGGTATAAATCGTTCAAATCTGAAGTTGCAAAACGACCACCTTCAAGTGGAACTAATGGACGCAATTCTGGCGGAATTACCGGAACAATTTTGATAATCATCCATTCAGGATGGTTTTCAATATTTGCACGCGATCCACGGAATGCTTCAACAACCTGAAGACGTTTTAACGCCTCATTTTTACGTTGCTGAGAAGTTTCGTTAGCTGCCTGGTGACGTAAATCGTATGATAACTGATCCAAATCAAGGCGTTTTAACAATTCCTCTAAGGCATCAGCACCCATTTTAGCGATAAATTTCTGAGGATCTTTATCGTCTAAATATTGGTTTTCTTTTGGCAAAGTATCCAGGATATCCAGGTATTCTTCTTCTGTCAGGAAATCCATTTTAGCGATTCCGTCAGTTTCTTTAACACCAGCCTGAATAACTACATAGCGTTCGTAATAAATAATAAGATCCAGTTTTTTAGTAGGCAAGCCTAATAAATAACCAATCTTATTCGGAAGAGAACGGAAGTACCAGATGTGCGCAACAGGAACTACCAAATTAATGTGTCCCATACGCTCACGACGCACTTTCTTCTCAGTTACTTCAACACCGCAACGGTCGCAAACAATACCTTTATAACGGATACGTTTGTACTTACCGCAATGGCATTCGAAATCTTTAACCGGACCGAAAATTCTTTCGCAGAATAAACCATCACGCTCAGGCTTGTAAGTCCTGTAGTTAATAGTTTCCGGTTTTAAAACTTCACCGCTTGAACGCTCCAGGATAGATTCCGGAGAAGCCAGGCTGATGGTGATACTGGTGAAGTTACTTTTGATTTTATTATCTTTTTTGTAAGACATATCTCTTTTTTCAGTTGAATGTTAAAAGTTGTGGGTTGTGGGTCATACAACTTACAACCCACAACATTCAACTTTAATCTAATGTGATTTCCAAACCTAAACCTCTTAACTCATGAACCAATACGTTGAATGATTCAGGAACAGAAGGCGTTGGAAGAGTTTCACCTTTAACAATCGCTTCGTATGTTTTTGCACGGCCTACAACATCATCTGATTTAACCGTTAAGATTTCCTGAAGGATGTTAGCTGCACCAAATGCTTCCAGTGCCCAAACCTCCATTTCACCAAAACGCTGACCACCGAACTGAGCTTTACCACCCAGAGGTTGTTGTGTAATTAATGAATATGGTCCGATTGAACGTGCGTGCATCTTATCATCAACCATGTGTCCAAGTTTCAGCATATAAATAACACCTACTGTAGTTGGCTGGTCAAAACGCTCGCCTGTTAAGCCATTGTATAAATATGTTCTTCCGGATGCCGGAACGCCAGCTTTAGCAACCCACTCTTCCACTTCTTCATGAGAAGCCCCATCAAAAATCGGAGTAGCGAATTTAATGCCCAGCTTTACACCTGCCCAACCCAGTACAGTTTCGTAAATCTGTCCAAGGTTCATACGGGATGGTACACCCAGTGGATTTAAAACTATATCAACCGGAGTTCCGTCTTCAAGGAAAGGCATATCCTCGTCACGTACAATACGTGCAACAATACCTTTATTACCGTGACGGCCAGCCATTTTATCACCCACTTTAAGCTTACGCTTTTTAGCAATGTAAACCTTAGCCATTTGAACTATACCTGAAGGAAGCTCATCTCCAACGCTGATTGCAAATTTATCACGTTTATAAGAACCAAGCTCTTCATTAAGCTTAATGTTATAGTTGTGAAGCAATTGTTTAATCAACTCGTTTTTGTCCTCATCAGTCGTCCATTTTGTTGGATTAATGTTTGCATACTCAAGCTCTACAAGCATTTTCTGAGTAAACTTAGCTCCTTTAGGTAACAAAAGTTCTCTGTAAACATTAAATACACCCTGAGAAGTTTTACCGTTCACAATAGTGAACAACTTTTCAATCAAGCTATCTTTTAATTGCTTAACTGCTCTGTTATGATTAAGATCTAATTTCTCTAATTGCGCTTTTTCTTCAGCTTTAGTAGTTTTCTTGGCGCGTGAGAATAATTTAGTATCGATAACAACACCATGAATAGATGGTGGAGTTTTTAACGATGCATCTTTAACATCACCTGCTTTATCACCAAAAATGGCACGAAGAAGTTTCTCTTCCGGTGAAGGATCTGATTCTCCTTTTGGAGTAATCTTACCAATTAAAATATCACCTTCTTTAACTTCAGCACCAACACGGATAATACCGTTTTCATCAAGGTCTTTAGTTGCCTCTTCAGAAACATTAGGAATATCCGGTGTTAATTCTTCTTCGCCACGTTTAGTATCACGAACCTCTAATTCAAATTCTTCAATATGAAGTGAAGTAAAGATATCCTGAGAAACTACACGTTCAGAGATAACAATCGCATCCTCAAAGTTGTAACCCTGCCAAGGCATAAATGCCACTTTAAGGTTTCTTCCCAATGCTAATTCGCCATCCTGAGTAGCATATCCTTCGCAAAGAACCTGTCCTTTTTCAACTTTCTGGCCCTTTTTAACAATCGGCTTTAAGTTGATACAAGTACTCTGGTTGGTTTTCTTAAATTTAGTAAGTAAGTATGATTTTGTTTCGCCTTCGAAGGAAACTAATTTATCGTCATCAGTTCTTTCGTAAGTAATGCGGATTTCATTTGCATCAACATACTCAACAACACCAGTTCCTTCAGCGTTAATCAATGTACGTGAATCACGGGCAACACGGCCTTCCAGACCTGTACCTACAACCGGAGCTTCCGGACGTAACAATGGCACAGCCTGACGTTGCATGTTTGAACCCATCAATGCACGGTTTGCATCGTCATGCTCAAGGAATGGAATTAACGAAGCGGCAATAGATGTAATCTGATTTGGAGCAATGTCCATCAAATCCAACCGATCTGGTTCGATAATCGGGAAATCCCCTTCAAAACGTGCCTTAACATGACTGGTTTCAAAGTTTCCTTTATCATCATATAATGCGTTTGCCTGACCGATAGTCTTACCCTCTTCATCTTCCGCAGAAAGATAAATCACCGGCTCTTCAACAACTACTCGTCCTGCATCTACCTTACGATATGGAGTTTCAATGAAACCTAAGTTGTTAATTTTAGCATGTACGCAAAGAGAGGAAATCAAACCAATGTTTGGTCCCTCCGGAGTTTCAATAGTACACAACCTACCGTAGTGAGTGTAGTGAACGTCACGAACCTCGAAACCTGCACGCTCACGGGAAAGACCACCCGGGCCTAAAGCTGAAAGACGACGCTTGTGCGTAATCTCTGCAAGAGGATTGGTTTGATCCATAAACTGTGATAACTGGTTTGTTCCGAAGAACGAGTTAATCACAGATGAAAGTGTACGTGCGTTAATTAAATCTGTTGGCGTAAATACTTCGTTATCACGAATATTCATACGCTCACGGATAGTACGGGCCATACGTGCTAAACCTACACCAAACTGAGCATATAACTGCTCGCCTACTGTACGTACGCGACGATTTGACAAGTGATCAATATCATCCACTTCAGCTTTAGAGTTGATTAATTTGATCAGGTATTTTACTATCGCAATGATATCCTGTTTAGTTAAAACCTTAGTTTCAACCGGAGTAGTTAACTTTAATTTACGATTGATTCTGTAACGACCTACATCGCCTAAATCATAACGCTTGTCTGAGAAGAATAAACGATCGATGATACCACGGGCAGTTTCCTCATCAGGTGGTTCAGCGTTACGTAACTGGCGATAAATATGTTCTACCGCTTCTTTTTCAGAGTTAGAAGTATCCTTCTGTAATGTGTTGTATATAATAGAATAATCAGCGTTGCTGGAAGCGTCATCCTTAGAAAGGATAACAGTTTTAACACCAGCATCGATAATCATATCGATATGGTCATCTTCTAAAATGGTTTCACGCTCAAGGATAATTTCATTACGGTCGATAGAAACAACTTCACCTGTATCTTCGTCCACAAAATCTTCTACCCACTTCTTTAGAACCCTTGCCGCAAGCTTACGGCCAACGAATTTCTTCAGGCCGGATTTACTTACTTTAACTTCGTCAGCCAATTCGAATAACTCTAAGATATCTTTATCAGAGTCGTATCCAATTGCACGAAGAAGCGTGGTAACCGGGAATTTTTTCTTTCGATCGATGTAAGCATACATCACGTTATTAACGTCTGTTGCAAATTCAATCCATGAACCTTTAAAAGGAATTACACGGGCTGAATATAATTTAGTTCCATTTGTGTGACGGCTCTGGCCAAAGAACACACCTGGAGACCTGTGTAGTTGAGATACAATTACACGTTCAGCACCATTAATAACAAATGTTCCTTTAGGTGTCATATAAGGAATGGTTCCTAAATATACATCCTGAACAATGGTCTCAAAATCCTCATGCTCGGCATCATTACATGATAAACGTAATTTAGCTTTTAACGGAACACTGTGTGTTAAACCACGTTCTATACACTCTCGTATATCATAACGAGGGGGATCGATAAAGTAATCAAGAAACTCCAAAACGAAGATGTTCCTTGAGTCAGAGATTGGGAAATTTTCAGTAAACACTTTAAACAAACCTTCTGAGTGACGGTTGTCTGAAGTGGTCTCCAATTGAAAAAATTCCCTGAAAGATTGCAATTGCACATCCAGGAAATCGGGATAATCGATCACGTGTTTGCTGGTCGCAAAGTTTACTCTTTCGCTTTGATTTTTGTTTGCCAATGGATTAAGATTTTTAGTTTAAAAAATAAACTGTGACTTTTTGGATTATCCCCAATCTTGTAAGTCAAACAAAAATGGGTACAATACAAACAGCAATAGACCCCGGCGAAAACCGGAGTCTAAGGCTATTCTTTTATTGAGTTAAGCTTACTTAACTTCAACAACAGCTCCTGCTTCTTCTAATTGTTTTTTCAAAGCTTCAGCTTCGTCTTTAGTTACGCCAGCTTTCAATTCTTTTGGAGCACCGTCAACTAAATCTTTAGCTTCTTTCAAACCAAGACCAGTTAAGTCTTTCACCAATTTAACAACTGCCAATTTCTGACCGCCAGCCTCTTTAAGGATAACGTCAAAAGAAGTTTTTTCTTCTGCAGCAGCAGGTGCATCACCAGATGGACCAGCAGCAACTGCAACTGCAGCAGCAGCAGGCTCAATACCATACTCGTCTTTTAGGATCTGAGCTAATTCGTTAACTTCTTTTACTGTCAAGTTTACCAATTGATCAGCAAACGCTTTTAAATCTGCCATTATATTTATTATTTAAATCAATACTTTTTAAAACTACGAACTTACAGGTGTTCGTTTTAACCTCTTTCTTGTAATGTTTTTACAATTCCTGCCAATTTATTTCCACCTGATTGTAGCGCAGAAATAACGTTTTTAGCAGGCGATTGCAACAATCCAATGATTTCTCCAACAAGCTCTTCTTTCGATTTTAAAGTTGCCAGAGCATCTAATTGACTATCGCCGATAAATACTGCTGTATCAATGTAAGCACCTTTTAGAACTGGTTTATCACCACCTCTTCTAAGTTCTTTAATTAATTTTGCAGGAGCATTTGCTACTGATGAAAACAGAATAGTTGATGAACCTTTTAATACATCGTCAAAGTCCGCTGAATCTACGCCTGCAGCTTCCATTGCCTTACGAATAAGGGTGTTTTTAGCTACCTGCAAAGGAATTCCACTTTCGAAGAATTTACGACGAATGATATTAACTTTTGCTACAGTAAGGTTTGAAGTATCAGCAATATAAAAATTACCGTATTCTTTAATCTGCTCAGTCAAAGCTTGAACAATCTCTTGTTTTTCTTCTTTTCTCATGATTAGATTCCCGTTACTGATTTAGTTTCAACTTCAATTCCCGGAGACATAGTAGAAGAGATGTGAATACTCTTGAAATATGTTCCTTTTGATGACGAAGGCTTCAATTTTGAAAGCGTTTGAAGAATTTCAACTGCGTTCTCATAAATCTTGTCAGCCGGGAAAGATACTTTTCCTATCGAAGTATGGATGATTCCGGTTTTATCAACCTTGAAATCAATTTTACCACCTTTAACATCTGTTACCGCTTTACCTACATCTGTAGTTACAGTACCGGATTTAGGGTTAGGCATAAGGTTACGAGGACCTAAAATACGTCCTAGCCTACCTACTTTTGCCATAACACTAGGCATGGTGATAATGATATCAACATCTGTCCATCCACCTTCTATTTTGGCGATATACTCATCCAGACCCACGTAATCTGCACCTGCGGCCTTAGCTTCTTCTTCCTTATCAGGAGTTACCAATGCTAAAACGCGAACAGTCTTACCTGTACCATGAGGCAATGTAGCAATACCACGAACCATTTGATTTGCTTTACGGGGATCTACGCCCAAACGAACGTCAATATCTACAGAAGCATCAAATTTAGTGGTAGTAATATCTTTTACAAGTGCAGATGCATCTTGTAAAGTATATGCTTTTCCTACCTCAATTTTGGATAGTGCCTTTTTCTGATTTTTTGTTAATCTAGCCACTTTCTTTATTTGAATTAATTAATTCCAGGGAGCATTACCACTAACGGTAATTCCCATACTGCGTGCTGTACCAGCAACCATTCTCATGGCTGACTCTACAGTAAATGCATTCAGGTCGGTCATTTTATCTTTAGCAATAGCCTCAACCTGTTCCCAGGAAACCTGAGCTACCTTTTTACGGTTAGGCTCTGCTGAACCACTCTTTAAACCTGTAACTTCCATTAACTGGATAGCAACTGGTGGAGTTTTGATAATAAAATCGAATGACTTGTCTGCGTATACTGTAATTACAACTGGCAATACTTTGCCTGGCTTGTCTTGGGTACGTGCATTAAATTGCTTACAAAATTCCATGATATTTACCCCTTTAGCACCCAATGCAGGTCCTACCGGTGGAGACGGGTTTGCGGCCCCTCCCTTTATCTGTAATTTAATAAGCGCACTAACTTGTTTTGCCATTTTTGTTGATTATTTAGTACTCAATGTTAGTTAGTTGGAAGCTGTGTAACATTTAAGATTTTTATGGTGTATCAGTATTTAGTATCAGGTATCAAGACTATGTGTCCAATCTTTGTACTCTGTACTTGCTACTTTTACTCTCTTTACTCTTTCTCTACCTGCATGTAATTAAGCTCCAAAGGAGTACGGCGGCCGAAGATTTTAACCATTACTTTTAGTTTTTTCTTCTCTTCATTTACCTCTTCAATTACACCTGTAAAACCATTAAACGGTCCATCCATTACTTTAACGTTCTCGCCTACGTAATATGGCACATTCATGACTTCTCCCTGCTGAGCCATCTCATCAACTCTTCCAAGTATCCGGTTTACTTCTGCAGGACGCAAGGGAACAGCATTACCGGCCTTGTCACCAAGAAATCCTATAACACTGTTTACATTTTTAATGATATGTTCAAGTTCACCATCCAGATTAGCTTCTACCAATACGTATCCAGGATAAAAATTACGTTCTTTCGCAATCTTCTTTCCATCACGCATCTGGTAATACTTCTCCATAGGAATTAATACCTGTGGCAGCAAATGGGAAATTCCAAGACGGTTAATCTCGGATTCGATATACTGTTTTACCTTTTTCTCTTTGCCGCTAACAGCCCTAACCACATACCATTTCAGTTCATCGCTCATAGCATTAACCATTTCCTACTGAATGATAAAATGTTTCTATTATAGTACGCACTCCATTATCCATTGCAAAAATTACTAATGCAATAATTGATGATGCTACCAGTACGATTACTGCGGAATTTTGCAATTCCGGCCATGTAGGCCAAGAGACCTTGTGAGCCATCTCATCGTACGATTCTTTTATAAATTCTACTACTTTAGCCATTTTAAAGCTTTAGCACGGGAACAAGGATTCGAACCCTGATCAAAGGTTTTGGAGACCTCTATTCTACCGTTGAACTATTCCCGTATCTCTAAATTTAATTAGATTTTAGTATTTAGTAACAAAGTACTTAGTTAAAACTAAGTACTTTGATATATATATTATAACCTTTATATAAATCCTCCTTAAAAGGATTCTCTTGGTTAATTATGCTAAAATTTCAGTTACCTGACCAGCACCAACAGTTCTACCACCTTCGCGGATAGCGAAACGCAAACCTTTTTCCATCGCGATAGCGTTGATAAGTTTTACAGTGATAGTAACGTTATCACCTGGCATAACCATTTCTACTCCTTCAGCAAGTGTAATTTCACCTGTAACGTCTGTTGTACGGAAGTAGAATTGCGGACGGTATTTGTTGAAGAATGGCGTATGACGACCACCTTCTGCTTTAGACAATACGTAAACCTCTGCTTTGAAATCTGTGTGGGGAGTTACTGAACCTGGTTTGCAGATAACCATACCACGACGGATATCAGTTTTCTCAATACCACGTAACAATAAACCTACGTTATCTCCTGCTTCCCCTCTGTCTAGGATTTTACGGAACATCTCTACTCCCGTAACAGTTGATTTTAAATTCTCAGCACCCATACCTAAGATATCTACAGGCTCTCCAGAGTTAATAACACCTCTTTCGATACGGCCAGTAGCAACAGTACCACGACCAGTAATAGAGAACACATCTTCAACAGGCATTAAGAAAGGAAGTTCAGTTAAACGCGGAGGAATTGGAATATAGTTATCAACAGCTTCCATTAGCTCAAGAATTTTTCCAACCCATTTAGGATCTCCATTCAATCCACCAAGTGCCGAACCTTGAATTACAGGAATATCATCACCAGGGAAATCATAGAATGACAATAGCTCACGGATTTCCATTTCAACAAGCTCTAAAAGCTCAGGATCATCCACCATGTCAACTTTATTCATGAATACTACCAGAGAAGGAACACCAACCTGACGAGCTAATAGAATATGCTCACGAGTTTGAGGCATTGGACCATCAGTAGAAGCAACTACGATGATAGCACCATCCATCTGCGCAGCACCAGTAACCATGTTCTTTACGTAATCCGCGTGACCCGGACAATCTACGTGAGCATAGTGACGGTTAGCTGTAGAATATTCTACGTGAGATGTATTGATTGTGATACCTCTTTCTTTTTCTTCAGGAGCTGAATCAATTGAATCGAATGAACGAGCTTCTGAGAAACCTGCATCAGATAACACTTTAGTGATAGCTGCAGTTAATGTAGTCTTACCGTGGTCAACGTGACCGATTGTACCGATGTTAAGGTGTGGTTTACTACGGTCAAATTTTTCTTTTGCCATGATGTTATACTTTTATTACTAGGTTAATTTTTATGTTTGTGAATTAAATCCATTCAAGAGCCAATGATGGGACTTGAACCCATGACCTCTTCCTTACCAAGGAAGTGCTCTACCGCTGAGCTACATCGGCTTTCAATTTACGATTGCCGATTTGATTGACGAAAAGTACTTTCGACTATCGTAACTCGTAAATATTTCTGAGCGGAAGACGAGGTTCGAACTCGCGACCTATAGCTTGGAAGGCTATCGCTCTACCAACTGAGCTACTTCCGCTTTTGATTTATGATCTTAGACTTAGGATTTACGACCAGTAAAATCATAAATCAAAGTTTTAAATCATAAATCCCATTGTGGGGGGAGAAGGATTCGAACCTTCGTAGCCGAAGCAACGGATTTACAGTCCGTCCCATTTGACCGCTCTGGTATCCCCCCATTACCGATTGACGATTTTGGGATTTCCGATTTATGATTGAAATCAAAAATCAAAAAACCTCAATTCGTAAATCGAATGAGCCTCCTATCGGGATCGAACCAATGACCTACTGATTACAAGTCAGTTGCTCTACCAGCTGAGCTAAGGAGGCGTTGTTTTTAAAATACTTTCAACAATACTATGTTAAAGAACTAATTCCGTAGTGAGTATTTCTTAATTCGATGACCTCTCTGAAACGGACTGCAAATCTACACAAATTAAAAGCTCATCAAAATTTTTTTCAAAAAAAATCCGACAGTGTTTTTACTGCCGGATTTCCGATCTATTTCCAAGCAATATCTCTATTAAATATCTGCTGCATTTTCTACTAAATCATCCTTGTATTTACTTAAATGCGAATTCAATTTAGACTTGTATTTATCTATCTGACGCCTAAGGGATTCTGTTGCCAAATCAGTTGCTTCTTCAAATGTTTTGCATTGTTGTTTTGCAAACAGCATAGTTCCCGGCAGATTTAATTTTATTTCCATAATTTTATTTAACTCATCCTCCGTTTTTTCTAATCTCAAATAAACTTCAGCGTTGATAATCTGATCAAAAAACTGGTCTAACTTATCAGCTTTCTTCTGAATAAAGGCCAACAATTTCTTGTCGGCAGTGAAATGGATGGATTGAACACTAATTTTCATTTTTTCCTCCTTGTTTTACGCCTTTGGATGGGCTTGTTTATAAATTGTTTTTAATCTTTCGGCCGAATTATGTGTATAAACCTGGGTTGCGGCCAAACTTGCATGCCCAAGTAACTCTTTAATAGCATTTAAATCAGCTCCCTTATTTAATAAACTCGTGGCAAACGAATGCCGTAAAACATGCGGACTCTTTTTTTGATGAGTACTTATATAAGTCAGGTATTTATTTACTATTCTATAAATAAGTTTAGAATAAGCTGGCTTACCTTCATTTGTAACGATTAGAGCTCCGGAAAAGTTCTTGAAATCTTGTTTTGATTTTTCGGCTGCATATCCTTTTAATAAATCCATTAAGGAAATATTTACGGGTATTATCCGCTCTTTGCTTCGTTTGCCCAAAACCTTAATGGTTTGTTCATAGACATTTATGTCAGCATTAGTTAAGGTTATAAGTTCGGCCAAACGTATTCCGGTTCCAAATAAAAGCTCAATGACAATGCGATCTCTTATACCCTCAAAATCAGCAGCAAAAATATCATTGTCGTCGAGCAGGCTATTTAACTTTGAATCTTCAAGAAAAACGGGCAGGCGTTTAGCAGCTTTTGGCGATTTAACCTGCAGGGTAGGATTTTCTTCCACAAAAGCTTCCCGTTGAAGGAACTTATAAAAAGTTCTCAAAGACGATAATTTTCGTTGAACGGACCTGGGCTCGGAATTTGCATCCATTAGCTCAACAACCCACGAACGCACATCGTAATGTTTTGCTGATGAGAAATCTAAGTTACTCTGCGACAGAAATTTTTGAAATTGATCAAGATCCCGGAGATAAGCACTAAGAGTGTGTGCTGAGAAACGCTTTTCGTATTGGAGATAATTTGTAAAACGCTCTAAAAACATTAAAACCTATTTATATATCGCCTTAGCAATATACAAATAGGTTTCGAATTATTAAAATCTATATGAAGAAACTATACAGTTTCCTGATTTAAGCCTTGTTTATAAATAGCTTTCTTAACCTGAATACGACGGGTAATAGATTTTTTTTCAAATGCCTGACGGCTACGAAGCTCTCTTAAAACTCCTGTTTTTTCGAATTTCTTTTTAAAGCGTTTTAATGCCTTGTCTAATGATTCACCGTCTTTAACGTTTATTATGATCATAATCTGTAAAATACCTCCTCTCGCGTTTTTAGGGATTGCAAATGTACGGCAAATTATTTATAATCAAAGCTTAAATTGTTTATAATGAAGAGCATTAAAAATTTAGATGGTCAATTGTGATTTATTTTGAGCCAAAAGATAAATATGGCTCAATTTTACGCAACACATTCTCGTTTAATATAAGAATAGCCTTCATGTCATTAATGCTTTTAAAATTACCATGCTGCTTTCTGTACTGTATAATGGCATTAACTTGTTTATAAGATAAGTAAGGATGCGTTTTTAAATCATCAAACATTACTGTATTTATCGGAATCTGATTTATCGCCGTAGGATCTAGTGTGAGCTGACTTATCACCTTCTGATAAACAATTGAATCCAGTCCGTAAACTTCTTTTAATTGCTCTTTCTGATAAAAGCCGCCCAATCTGCTTCGGTATTTTATGATTCTGGAAGCAAAGGCAGGACCAATGCCATTTAAGCTTTCAAATTGTACGGAATCGGCAGTATTGATATCAATCAATTTTAGTGGCTGTATATCTTTTTTTATTTCAGCAGATCTGAAGTTGATTTTATACGCATTCGCATTTTCCGGAATAATAATAAATGGCTCCAGCTTTGCATAATCGTCTGCTTTGATGGAGTATATCTTCTTAAGGTCTTCTTTACGGTAGAACTTCCCTCCTTTAGATTCAAAATTCTTAATTACTTTGATTTGTTTTTCGCTCAGCCCTAGTTTTTGCCAATCGCTTACAGCTAAATTATTAGGATTAAAATTAAACAACTTATCTGTTGTAATAGCACTCGCAGTATAATTATCGGTCTGACTGTAACGATTTGTATATGGTTCGTTTTTTATTGCGGAGGCCCTGAAAATAGCGACTTCCTTTTTAAATTCCGAATAATCGTAAACTTCGGAAGGATGAAAATAAGAATACACATGCGGTGCAAATACTACCAGCAAAAGAAGAATGAAGAATACAAATAATCCGTTGAGTTCTTTTTTAGAAAAAACAAAAAAGTCTTTAAATATCTTGTTCATAGGCTTTAAGGTAAAATAAACATAAGTAAATTTTTTCTTATAGACCAAATCAATGCTATTGTCAGGGTTCAGCCAGGCATCCTCTTTGTCTGGTATGTAAAAACAACTTATTGATATTCAATATCCAGATGAATAAATCCACAAAACTTGTTGAATGGCTTGCTTTTGTACATCGTCAGAAATATCTGAATTTAATGTAGCAACCGATTTATGTAATGGCATTAAAAAATTTGCTCAAAACTTCCAAATTCGGGACTGAGATTTCTATATACTTTCGGTTATCGATTTCATTTTATAGAAAATTTATCATCATTCCATTTTGAAGGATTATTTATAATATAATTTGAAATCATTTGATATGATTGTTCGTTTCGGATAATGTGTTCATGGTAATTGCGTTGCCAAACCATTATTTGGCAATCCATCATTCGAATTTGTTTTGTAACAGACGATTTATATCCCCTGATTATCGCGCCAATATTATTCGATGGCGCCCGTAGGGGCGAATTGCATTCGCCCTTGTTATGAAGATTATGGGGCGAATGGTTATGGGGCGAATGATTATGGGGCGAATGATTATGGGGCGAATGATTATGGGGCGAATGATTATGGGGCGAATGATTATGGGGCGAATGATTATGGGGCGAATGATTATGGGGCGAATGCAATTCGCCCCTACGGATATCGTTTAAAATATATAATGCCATGAATATGATTTGGCATAATTACAAAAACATCCAATTCTACATTTTTTCTTATTTCGGGTGTTTTTTGTGCAATCAATCCCATTTTATTTAATATCATTACCCCATTCGTAATTTCGCCAAATAAACATTCCTATCGTGACAACATATTGTAATTAAATACAAACCCGGCCGCGAATAATCGTATCCTTTTAATCGGATCGACCTGCGATGATGTATTTTTGGATTATGTGTTCATCCTTTTTATACTCTTTATATTGTTTATTTCGTATACGTACTTTGTTTTTCTACCCCTGCTCCTCCTCTCTCTTTACCAATAAAAAATCATCATTCTCTAATTTCAAATAACCGTATTCGTAACAAAAACGGTAAATATTTCCTTTCTGAGTTTGATAAATATGTGTAAAATAGGCAAAGCTAAATCCTTTGCTTAACAGCTTTTCGCGGCTAATTTTAATTTTCCCATCTGGATTAAGTTGTTGCAGGATTGTTCTGTTTTTACGCAAAATGCTATTCACCTCCTTTACAAAATCACTGCGTTCTATCTTTAAGCGGTTATTATAATTGCTTCTGCACTGGTCATCGCAGAACTTTTTATCTGCTCTTCCTTTAATTGGTTCAGAGCAATCAAGGCAAAGACGTTCCATAGGTATTAACTGGTTGATAAAGTTTTACAAAAAGTAAATATAGAAATTATCCGTATATACACGTTTATATTCGGATATAAGTGTTTAAGCTCCGGCTAAGCTTGCAGACCATTTGCACCTTTGTATCGTCGGTGATGAAGGAATATCACTGTTCGTTAATCGGGTAATCAAATTAATTTTAAGAAAATGAGTAATTTAAGAAACAGTGTTCGTTTAGTAGGTAATTTAGGTAACGAGCCGGAAGTAAAAACTATTGCAAACAATAAAAAACTAGCTAAAGTATCTATTGCAACAAACTCATCTTACAAAAATGAAAAAGGCGAAAAAGTTGAAGAAACGCAATGGCACAACCTGGTTATGTGGGGTTCTAATGCAACCTTGGCAGAGAAGTATTTACATAAGGGAGTTGAAATATGCGTGGAAGGAAAGTTGAGTTCCAGGAGTTATATGGATAGTGCAGGTGTTAAAAAATATATAACTGAGATTATTGTAAATGAGGTTTTGCTCTTAAATAAAAAGTGAAACATTTTCTGGTTGTCCGGGATAAACCGGGCAACCTTTACTTTTTCACAACAGGCTTTATTAAATCTTTAAAATCAGCACGGGTATAAACGCCGGGCATTGCATGGTCGCCTTCTTCAAAATCAATCTTAACTGCTTTTACCCCTTCCAGCTCTGTCATAGAAAATGTAAGTTCTGCTAAGTAAGCTTCTGCACCCATACTTCCCATTCCCTGACTTAATTTTGTGGCATCATCAATCTTCACAGCTATAGTATCTTTTCCAGAATCAACCAAATCAAGTTTAATTCCTTCGTATTTTTTATTCATTACACGTACCACATCCGCAGCATCAACTCCGGTAATCGTTTCATCGCCGCGAACTAAATTTAAGCCCTGAGTTTTCTCATCATATTCTACTGTATATAAGGGATCACTTATCCCTTCCGTGCTTTCTATAGAAGTCGCCGTACTTAAACTATCTCGATCATTTACTTTCGAATCTGTTTCATTTCTGCACGATGAAAAACACACTACTGCAACCAGAATAAATACAATAACTTTCATGATGTTATAATTTAGGGTGTGGTAACGGCAACCGGCAATACTTTTCCATTAAAGAACTTATGGCCCGTTAATGCAAAATCTGCAATGTATTTACCCATTTCAAAAGCCATTACCGGAGATTGATACTCTGGAAATGCTTGTTCTAACATTTCAGTCTGCGCAGAACCCAGGGCCAGGCAATTAAAGCGAATTTTACGCTCACTATATTCCATAGCCAGGCATTCTGTTAAGGTATGCAAAGCTGCTTTACTGGCAGAGTAAGCCGCTAAACCCGGAAATTTGACACTACCGGAAAAGCCGCCCATACTTCCGATATTTACTACATGGGAATTTTCATTTAAAAGAGGCAATAGATTCTGGATCATTTTAACGTGTCCTAATAAATTACTTTGCAGCATTTCGGCAAAATCAAGCTGGGTTGTTTCTTCAAACGGTTTATTAATTAAAGCACCAGCATTATTTATTAATATATCAACACTTCCGATTCTTTCTTGTATAAAACTTAACAAGGAACTATAATCGTCATGTACAATATCAAATTTAGCAGGAAACAATTTGCAATCTGGGTTTAAAGACTGAGCAATCTGATACAATCTCTTCAGATTATCCTCATTTCTGGCAAGAGCAATAATTTCATGCTCAGAATTCGATATAAGTTCCAGGACAGCTTCAAACCCAACTCCACTGCTCGCTCCGGTTACTATAATTTTCATCAGTATATAATTTGTTTTTAATGAAGAGATTTATTTATCCAACATTGATGCATTATTCAGATAATTCATTCTTTAAACTATTAATGCAATTTAAATACAAAGTAATAAAGACACAATGTTAATGATCTTATTACCGAAATTTTATATGAAACGCCCTAATAAGAAGCTAATTATTCACTAATGGTTTTATCTGCTTCTTTTTCAAAGCTTTTTGCTTCTTCTTCGCTGGGTATCGGTTCAAATTCTTTTGAACGGTAAACGAACCAAAGTCCCAGCAAGGCAACAATGGTTGATAATACAGAAAATGTGAGCGTCAAAAATACAGCCAGACTCTGGTCCATATTAAAAAACCTGGAGATATGAATCATTACATATTCTCTGGTTCCAAAACCAAATGCACTTATCGGAATAATTGCAGCAATTGAAGATACCAGGAAGCTGAATAAATACGGAGAAAATTTTCCGGAGAAATCCCGGGAAAGTAAAATGCAGATAATACTTAATAATTGCAGCGATTGCACTATAATAGCTTTTATATGAGCTTTTGTAAAATTAGTATTGTAATCTTTAAAAAACTTTTGAAGTATAACATAGTAAATTAGTGTTCCTGCAGTTAAAGCTAAAATTATTAAATACCAGGGAACTCCAATTTCAGGGATTAATATGATTAGAGCTGCAAAGAGAAATCCGATAGCCCATAATCCGCTTACGCGATCTAATAAAATGGCAAAAAATATTTTTTTGGTGGGCTTCTGAAACCGCTTTCTCAATAAATAGATTTTATATCCATCGCCACCAATTCCGCCATAGCTATTATAAAACAAACCCAATAAGTAGAGTTTAAAGTTAAAAAGGAAGCTAACATTAATATCAATAGATTTTAAAAAGCTTAATAAGCGCCATGAAGAAACCATTTGTGAAAAAAGGTAGGCCATAAAAGCCAAGAATATAAAGAACGGGTTACTGGTTAAAAATAATTGCTTTACCTCATTAAGATCTATCTTTTGAAACACTGCATAAATCAGAGCAGCAGCAATTATAAGCTTAAGCGGTGTTTTAACAATATTCCAGATTCTCTTCATTTCCATCCAGGCGCTTCTTTTTAGGATAATTTATCGACAATAAAAACAGGTGATTTTCTCTTACAGAGGTATGTGTAAGGCAGATTGGTAAAGAACAGTAAGAATTAACTCTGCCTTGCACATTAAGGCGCAAATATATAAAAGGATTATTTTTAAGCCTTAATTCGGTAAAATAATTTTAAAGACACTGCCTTTGTTTAATTCGCTATCTACGGTAATGGTGCCTCCAAGGGATTCCACCTGAGCCTTGGTCATGTGCAAGCCTAATCCTTTGCCTTCATTTTGTGAAGTAAAGCGCTTATATAAACCGAACATTTGCTCTCCATATTGATTCATATCTATTCCAATTCCATTATCCGATACTTCGATATAGGTGTTTGATGAGTTCTTCCAGGCTTTTACAGTAACCTGAAGCTTTCTATCGGATGCTTTGTACTTAATTGAATTAGAAATTAAATTATGAATAATACTTTGGACGTAGCTTTTAACACTTGTTAATTCATTAGCATCCTCATCGATATCGATACAAATAAATACGTTAGAATCTTGCATCTGATGATCCAGATTAGAGCAAACGCTGCTAATTATTTCAGTTAGCAGAAAATCTTCCTGTTTCTCATTCAAAGGCGAGCGTGCCGTTAATACATCATTTAAATCCTTTATTAACGTATCAATAGACTCGGCAGATTGCATGATATAATCAAAAATCTTCTTAACGTCTTCCGGAGGAGTATCTGGATTAAGGATATATGACATACCCAAGATATTTGCAATGGGTGAACGAAGATTATGCGATACAATATAATTGAATTGCATAAGCTCATTATATCGATTATTTATTTCTTTAATTAAACGTTCGCGTTCATACTCGCTTCGTTTTTTTTCATTAATATTTTGTGCCAGAATAATTACAGATTGCACCTTTCCCGTCTCAGTTTTTACAGGGCCGATACTAACATCATACCATTCGGTAGAAGATATATTTGTTTTAGTCTGCAGTTGCAGGTTTTCTATCGTACCATGCGTTATAGCTATATCCAGGCTTTCTTTCAAAGTTTCCTGATAATCATCTGCTACAAAATCAAAAATAGAAGCACCAATTATTTCATCTCGTCTATCCTTTAAGGCATTAAGATAAGTGATTTTATAGTCGGTAGAAATTTCTATAATATATATGGGAGAACTCTCTGCAATAGCTCGAAAGTGCGCCTCACTTCGAGCGAGCGCATCCCGGGAAACCCGTATTTCTGTAATATCCTGTACCATTCCAAAGAGATACTGACTAGCGCCTGTCTCTGAGTATTTGTTTGATGATTGCTCTCTTACATGTTTTACTTTACCCTGTCGAGTAACAATCCGGTATTGCAACGAATACGATGTATTATTTTGCTTTGACAACCGTATCGTCTCTATAAAGTCAGCCCTGTCATCGGGATGAATATAACTCAGATAGGTAGTAAATGACGGGTTTATATCCTTCCTGTTTTCTTCTATAATATCAAAGATACCATCGCTCCATTCGTGATTGCGAGTATCCGGATACCATACCCAGTAACCTACTTTTGCCAATTTATGGCTAAATGCCAGAAGATGTTCCCGCCGCATGGCCTCATTTTGAACAACTTTTAATGCAGTAATATCCAACCCGTAACTGATTTTATACTGCTTATTATCGGGTCCTTTAAGCGGCTTCAACGTTCTGACAAAAAAACGCTTATTTCCCTGTTCATCCGTCAATTCCTCAAGCCACTCAATGGTTTTGTTGAGTTCTTCAACCAGCGTATACATCTCTGTTCTCGACTCGGCTATTCCGATATTTCTGCCCTTATCTTTACAATATTCAAAATCAGTTTTACCAATTAGCCATTCCCTTGTTGCGTCGTCCTTAACAGCAGATTTACTAACCAATAAGTACCGGTTCTTCTCGTCAATAACAGCAATATCTATACTTACATTATTTATTATATTTTCATAAAACTCTTTTGCCGAATTGACATCATCCTTAGCTTTTACAGTTGCTGTTATATCCCTGATAATGCACACCACTTCATTTTTATCACTTCTTACAAAACGCGCCTCATAATATAATAAATTATGATTTGCGTCCATCAAATCATATTCGTAAGTAATGCTTTTATTGCTTTTTAAAGCTCTTTTAGTATAGCTGAGAAAATTTTTTGCTATTTGAAAAGGGAAAATAGTTATCAGATTTCGCGGCGGAATTACCTGGGAATCATCACTTTTATATGCAGAGCAGTTCCCATCTCCATCAATTCGTAATAAAATATCAGGAATGCCATTTAATAGTGCCTTAAGGCGCTTCTCCTTTAAGGTACTTTCATTAACATGCGTCTCTAATGAAGAAATTGTTTGCCGGTATTCTCTCTTTTCAGTAATATCGGTTATATACCCTTCGATGTACAGCAGCTTTCCCTTATCATTATAAATACCGTTTGCCAGTTCTTTAACCCATTTTAATTTCCCTTCTTTAGTTACAATCCGGTACTCGCAATTACATTCTCTTTTATTTTCAAGATTATCAGTAAAATACTCCCATACCCACTTTTTATCTTCCTGAAAAATAATTTCGGAATAAACTTTAAATGAATTATTTAATAATTCTTCAGGCGCAAATCCGGTTAATTCATAACAGCCATTGCTTAGGTAAGTCATGGTCCAGTTGCTATCATATTCGCAACGGTAAAGCATTCCCGGCAAATTCTTTAAAAGATTTTGAGAAAGAGAAGTATTCAAAGAAATCTGCTCCATGCTATAAATACCTGAACCCCATTAAAAAATTTAAATATAAACTAATTTCCAAATATGAACGACCTGTATTTCAGTAATCTCTATATTACAATCTTAGAAATCAAGTCCAATACCACCGTAAAAATTTATAGATGGCGCCGGATTAAAGAACCTGGATCCAAATGCATTTAAATCATTTCCTAAGCTATAACGGGCATTCAACAAGTTATCAGCTCCGGCAAAAGCAGTCAGATTCCAAGATTTAAACAGCATTTTTCGATTTATTTTTGCCTGCAACAAATGATATTTCTCTGATAAATCCGTGTTGGCATCGTTGAGAGGTATGGATGAAACAAAAGTATGCTGCACATATAAGCTAACACTCCATGGTAAATAAAGTTCGGATGAATTTACCAGGTTATGCCTGGGTACACCTGTTAATTTGTTTCCCGAGAAATTACTCGAGGCTACAATATAGGTATCAAATTTAAATCTGCTGTAAGTATAACTTTCGTTGATTCTCAAACCTCGTATTCCTCCGGCTCCCTTTAATGGAAGCAGCCAGGCACCCAATTCTGCTTCTATACCTGTTTGTTTAGTGCTTCCGGCATTCACAAAAAACTCTGTATCAGCAGCATCAACTCTTCTAACAATAGCATTCTTAAGCTGATAATTAAAAACAACACCATCAAAATAGATCCTGCTATTCAGTAAGGCCAGTCTTAAGCCCGTTTCTATGTTCCAGCCAGCCTCGGGCTGAAGCACACGATTCACAATCCGGCTGGACGGCCGGACTTCTTCTAATGTTGGCGCAGAATAACCACGACTGGCAGATGCTCTGAATACTAAATTTTTATCAGCGGTATAAGAGAGTGCCAGCCTTGGCATTACCTGGCTTTTAAATCTCTCGGTTTCTTTTCCTGATTCAACCGGATAAATATCCTTAAAATTATAATTATTGAAGTTAAGGCTCAGAGCAAACTCTGTGCTTAACCGTTCTGTTAAATGCCAGGAGAATCTCGAAAATAGAAAGCTTTGATTGGCTGTAAAATCAACAAAGTCCTGCTTATCCCCTATTTCGCCCTCAAGATTGATATAATTCTTTTTTTGAGAGCTGGTTTGCTGTGCCTCCAGACCATATTGCCAATTCCAGGGCTTTAAGCTATTTTCTTTACTGAGGTACTCGATATATGTCCTTATCCCAATACTTTTTTCTTTACGTATTTCATAAGTAGTAATAAATGGATTTTTAAAATCTGTAATAGAACCTGTTATGGAAAAAACGTGTTTTAATCGCTCATTAAAAGATTTCGAATGCGAAATTCCTGCCAAAAAGGTTTTATTGTAAATGGCGGCCTGCTGCTCCATAGAACCAGGTGAAACAGCAGTTGCCGGACGGGAAGCTTTAGGATTCTGTTGAAACTGTGCCCATGTAAGGCCACCAGGAGTTTCATATTGTAAGTCTGAAAATAATATTAAAGAACTCAATTCGGCGGCCGGTGAATATTTCCATCTGGGCATTAACTGAATACTTTTTCTATTCATCGCACTGTTTTCCCTGTAACCATCCGAACGCTGATAAGCCTGGTGTAAACCAATTTCAAAATTCCTGGTATGTGTTTGCAGGGCTATATTCTGATTCATTGCACCAAACGAACCACCACTTATGCCGGCATTTATCCCTAAACCATCCCGATTGCTCTTTTTAGAATTAATCAATACAACTCCTCCGGAATTGGCACCAAAAATACTGCCCTCCGGGCCTTTAAGGATCTCAATTCTGCCTACACTGCCTGCATCCAATAAATTAAGGTATGTATTACCTCCGGCATCGGTCAGAAGGAAATCATCGAGGTACATCTTCACATTTCTAATTCCAAACGGAGAACGAAGCAAACTTCCGCGGATAGACAGACGATAACTTCCAGGCGAACGTTCTTCCATACGTACTCCCGGCGCTGTATTAATTGCCGGCAATAGCGATCCGGGAGGCTGGTTTTGTAATATCTGAGAATTAATTATGCTGACAGAAGCGGGAAGCCGAAGCAAAGGCTGCGCAGAAAAATATGCGTTTACTACTACCTCTTTAAGTTGAGAGGAATCTTTAGAGAATGATTGGCTCTTAACGGATAAACAAAAAATGAAAGAAATAGTGAAAACTAATATATACTTCATGCAACAAAAAGAAAATGGATAGCATTAATCAGGCTATCCATCTGCCAAAAATAGGTTTGAATAAATAAACAGATTTATTTCCCTGTTCATTATGTATTTACATTTTATATCTAAAACAATCCGCCAAATTGTAAATAATTGTGCGCTTACTTACTAGGAGCAACACGCCACACGGTATTCCCTGCATCATCGGCGATTAAAAGTGCTCCATCTGTTGTAACTGTTACTCCAACCGGACGGCCATAAACTTCACTTGTTTCTTCATCAGCAATAAAGCCGGTCAAAAAATCTTCAGCCTTACCGGATGGAGCACCATTATTAAACGGAACAAATATAACCTTATATCCAACTAATCGCGAACTGTTCCATGAACCATGCTGACCAATAAATGCTCCATTCTGATATTTTTGCGGAAATGATTTCGCATTATAAAAAGTTAGGCCAAGGGATGCAGTATGGGCTCCCAGTGCAAAATCAGGAACGATAGCTTTCTTTACTAATTCTGGTTCTATACCTTTAAAATCAGGGTCTTCATGCTGACCGAAATATGAATACGGCCATCCATAAAATCCACCTTCTCTCACACTTGTAATATAATCGGGCACTAAATGATCTCCTAAATTATCCCGTTCATTCACTACTGTCCACAATTTGTTTGATTGTGGGTTCCAATCCATTCCAACCGGATTTCGCAAGCCCGAAGCATAAATTTTTTCATTACTTCCATCAGTATTTATGACAAGTATATTGGCACGGCGAACTTCATTTTCCATGCCATGTTCAGCTTTATTACTACCAGATCCAACTGAAATATAAATTTTAGAACCATCAGCATTTGCCACAATATTCCTTGTCCAATGATTGTTATATCCGCCGGCAGGCAATTCTAAGATTTTTCTTCCTTTATCTGTAATCTTTGTTTGTCCGGCTTTATACGGAAACACCAGCAATCCGTCAGTATTAGCCACGTAAAACGAATCCCTAATGATCAACATTCCGAAAGGTTGGTTAAGGCCTGTTAAAAAAAGCTCCTTAACATCAGGGATCCCGTCTTTATTGGTATCTCTAAAAAGAGTGATTGAATTTGCTGAACCATAGTTTTGGGATTTAGATTTTCCGATAACGGCATCTTTAACTTTAGAAATTGGTTTTGATTCAGTGCCCGATTGGACAACAAAAATATCACCGTTTGGCCCCTCATAAATATTGCGGGGATTTTCAAGGCCATCTGCAAATTTTGTTACAATAAATCCGGCAGGTGCTACTGGCATCCTGCCTCCTGACCATCCAATAACTTTACTAAAGTTAGTTTTAGATTCGCTGGGTTGCGGCAGCGAATTTTCAGCATTAATTTCAGTAGAATCACCGGACTGCTGAACATTTGACTTTTCATCAGAGCTGCAAGATGCTATACTAAGTACTAGTATGGCATTTATAAGATACAAACATTTCATAGCTATATGTTTTTTGTATAAACCTGTTAACCTTAATCAATGTTTTCTATAATAATTTTAATTAAGGGAAACAGTAAGAGAACACTAAGCGTTTATATATAAAACCAATATTATGGCTATTATCTATCCCGAAATGTACAACCGCCCTGAAAAATACACCACTGAAGGCCCTGAGCAACATTTTAACCTTCTTAATAACCAAAAGAATGTGAATACGCCGGAGCGTATCCTTTCGATTGTTGCCGGAACCTTTTTATTCTATTCAGGACTTAAATCTATATTTAAAAAACCGGTTAGCGGACTTTCTAAAATTATAGCCGCCAGCACCTTACTATCCAGAGGAACAAGCGGATACTGCCCTATTTACAATCAATTAGGCGCAGACAGTACAAAGCCCGAAGTGATTAATATAAAACAACGCTTAATTGTTAATAAACCTCGCGAAGAGGTATACCAGTTCTGGCGACAGCTTGAAAACTTGCCTTTGTTCATGCGACATATAGAATCTGTAGAACAAACAAGCGCTATACGCTCTAATTGGAAAGCCAGGTTTGCCAAAAATGCCCCGCTAATAAGTTGGAAAGCAGAAATTGTTAAAGAAATACCCAATCATTTTATCGGATGGCACTCGGTAACAGGCTCGGCCATAGAACATGGCGGGAAGGTAGAATTCAATGACCATGTAAATGGCAGCACAGAATTGCAGGTTGTTTTCAGTTATCAATCGCCAATAGGCGGATTGGGTACCGGAGTTGCGAAATCGTTTGGTCCTTCGTTGGAAAAAATAATAAGAGAAGATATTCTCTATTTTAAGCACTTTATAGAAACTAAAGAAATTCCTGAAAGGAACTTTTTATAATATAATGAGGCTGTTCCAAAAGCTTATGTCATGACGTGTGGTTTAAACCTTTGCGACAGCCTCATTTGAATGCTAGGTTTCCACATGTATTCCTTCAGCAAACTCTTCACACATCTTCCGGTTAAAAGCTGGCAAGTCGCCTGGATTACGACTGGTTACCAATCCATTATCGACTACAACTTCTTCATCAACCCAGTTAGCGCCGGCGTTAACCAAATCAATTTTTATAGAAGGATAAGATGTTAATGTCCTGCCCTCAACTACACTCGCAGAAATTAAAGATTGCGGGCCATGGCATATAGCAGCTACCGGTTTATCAGACTGAATAAATGATTTAATAAATTGAATTGCTTGTTCATTTATTCGTAACTGATCCGGATTGATAACTCCTCCAGGCAGTACCAGACCATCATAATCTGCAGCATTTGCTTCAGAGACATGTTTATCCACCGGTAATTCTATAGACCACTCATGATCTTTCATTGCCCTTACTTTCTCCTTTTGAGGTGAAATAATATGCACTGTTGCACCCGCTTCTTCCAGGGCTTGTTTCGGACTGGTAAGCTCGACCTCTTCAAAGCCAGTTTCGGTAAGAATAGCGATTGTACGATTCTTTAAGTTTTCCATAATTTTAGTATTTAATAGATGTCAAAAACACTGCAAGAATAGTACCATCCAATATTTTTAAGTTTATTTACATTAAGAGCCGTTTATTTTTTTCTAAATGATATATTTGGATTTAAGGATACACTATGGATTTTAAAAAACGTATTGCAATCTTCGCCTCTGGGTCCGGTTCTAATGCTCAAAAAATAATGGAGCATTTTAAAAAGCACAATGATGCCGAAGTGGCTATTGTGCTAACTAATAATTCTGATGCTTATGTTCTTCAGCGGGCAGATAATTTTGAAATACCGACTCATATTTTCAACAGGAATGAATTTTATCAGACCGGAAGTATTGTTACGCTGCTTAAAAGCTTACAGGTCGACATTATTGTACTTGCAGGCTTTCTGTGGCTGATTCCGGATAATTTATTAAAAGCATTTCCTAATAAAATCATCAATATTCATCCGGCATTATTGCCTAAATACGGCGGCAAAGGCATGTATGGTGATAAAGTTCATAAAACGATTCTCGAAAACGGCGAAGAAGAGTCTGGTATTACCATTCATTTTGTAAACGAGCATTTTGATGAGGGAGAGATTATTCATCAATCGCGTTTTAAAATTGAAAAGGGTGACGATTTAGAAATGATTAAATTTAAAGGGCAACAATTGGAACATTTGCATTATCCAAAAGTTGTTGAACAATTGCTGAAGAAGATGAAAAGTATTTAATATAAAGGAACAGCCGCCCTTTATATTAAATATCAAAATTACTGTGTCAATTTTTGAACGCAATACACTTTACTAATGCCGATGCCTGTTCAACCCTTTTTTACTCTTTAACCGATTGACTAGCTCTTTTCCTTCTTCCCTCGATATTAGGTAAAAAGCCTGTTATTATACCTATTAAAGGCAGAAAAGAACACACATGAAACACATAAAAAATACTTGTTTTATCGGCCAGGTTTCCTAAAACCGCAGACCCAATACCACCCATTCCAAAGGCAAACCCGAAAAACAATCCGGACACCAGGCCCACTTTGCCCGGAATTAATTCCTGTGCATACACTAGAATCGCAGAAAATGCGGAAGCTAAAATAACACCGATAGGAACGATTAAAACTCCTGTCCAGAAAAGGTTAGCGTAAGGCAATAACAAGGCAAATGGTGCCGTGCCTAATATAGAAAACCAGATAACATATTTACGGCCTATTCTATCTCCTACCGGCCCGCCAATTAATGTTCCTGCCGCTACAGAAAATAAAAACACGAATAAGTATATCTGCGAGCTTTGTATAGAAACATCAAATTTATTAATCAGGTAAAAAGTAAAATAGCTGGTTAAACTAGCCATATAAATATATTTAGAAAATATAAGCACTAGCAGAATAGCGATGGAAAAGCCAATTTTTCGTTTAGAAAAAGCTGATGTTAAAATTTCAGTTACGTGCTTTTGCTTTCTTTTAATCCGTATTATATAGCCTTTATACCAGTTGCCAACCTTCGTTAACACAAAAATAGCCAGTAAAGCTATCAGCGAAAACCAGATAATACTAAACTGCCCGCGTGGAACAATTATCCATGCTGCAAGCAATGGTCCTAAAGAACTTCCTAAATTACCGCCCAATTGGAAAATGGACTGACTCAATCCGGGCTGCATACCAGCTGCCGCATGCGCCATTCTTGAAGATTCCGGATGAAAGATAGATGAGCCGAAACCCACAAAAATCACCGAGATTAACATCATATTAAAACTACCGGAAACTGATAAAAGCACCAGGCCAAACAATGTAAAACACATACCGATAGCCAGTGAATATGGTTGCGGCTTTTTATCCGTATACATACCCACAAAAGGCTGCAGTAAGGATGATGATAATTGAAAAGCCAGAGTTATTAATCCTATCTGAGCAAAAGTTAAATAATAACTGTCTTTTATTACCGGATAAATTGCCGGAATTAAAGATTGTATCGTATCATTTAATAAATGCGAGAAGCTAATTGCAAACAATATGGTATAAATTGTTTTTTCCTGATTTTCTGTTATAGTTGGTGTATCCATCTTTTCATCTGTGCCGCACACAATCGGCTCGTTATATTTTTTGCAAATATCTCCATTCTAAAATGGATATATCAGAATTAAATGTCCAGTCTTGGTAAAAATCCACATCTACAGGCCTATAAATTTAAATCCGCAAAATTTTAACCCGCATAAACACATCAATAATCTTAAACTTATATCCTATATTTGCTTTAAGTTCTTTACTTATTTCAACAGTCAGGTTTCTTCAGAATATGAAGAATTAAAACAGGAACCGTGTGTAAATCACGGGCTGTCGCGCAACTGTAAGTAACACCATTTTGTTGCCTAATTTACGTCCATTGTCTTTTAAAAAGGTGAGAAGGATGGCAACAATGTTACAAGCCAGGATACTTGCCTCTCTGTACAGACACCATGCTTTCGCGTAATGAAGCAGTAGTCGAAGATAAAGCCATATACAAGGATTACTCCTATTTATATATGTATGGCTGCGCCTTTTATTACCATTCCTCCCGAAAGCATACCGAAAACCGTAAGGAACATTAATCTCATTTAATGTTTAACAAAGTTTTATGCGTATGCTCAAAAACAATCTGGGTTACCCACGTATGGGTGCCCAACGACAACTCAAAAAGGCCTGCGAACAGTATTGGTCGGGCCAGATCGACAGAGAAGAATTATTCTCCGCAGCAAGAAAAGCCAGTGAATTTAACTGGCAAATTCAACAGGACGCAGGCATTGATTTAATTCCCTGCAATGATTTCAGTTTCTATGATCACATGCTGGACATGTCTTTACTGCTGGGAGTTATTCCCAAACGTTACACTCAGGTACTTACCGATATAAAAGGCAATACAGAAATCGACCTGTATTTTGCAATGGCAAGGGGATATCAGAAAGACGGTTTAGATATCACTGCAATGGAAATGACGAAATGGTTTGATACCAATTATCATTATATCGTCCCGGAATTTACAAGCGATCAGCAGTTCCGGCTATTTTCCGACAGGATTTTCGGTGAGTTTAACAGTGCCCGTCGCGTGATAGGAAAAACTCCAAAGCCAGTAATCGTTGGGCCAGTGACTTATCTCCTTCTGGGAAAAGAAAAGGAACAGAACTTCAATCGAATTGACCTTATAAAAAGGCTTGTTCCTGTTTATATTGAGCTTTTAAACAAGCTTAAAAACTGCGGCGCTGAATGGATACAAATTGATGAGCCATATCTGGTGATGGATTTATCGGCTGAAGAAAAGAAAGCTTTCGAATACGCTTACAAAGAAATAGCTAAAAACTGCGGCGGAATTAAAATCTTGCTTACTAGCTATTTTGAAGGCTTGAACGATAATTTGGATCTTGCGATTAATTTGCCGGTACAGGCCCTGCATGTGGACTTAATAAGAGCTCCGCATCAATTGAATGAAATCCTGAAAAGTAAAATTCCTGCGCAGCTTTCCCTATCGCTTGGCATAATTGACGGAAGAAACATCTGGAAAAACGACTATGAAACTTCTGTTCAGCAAATTGAGCAGGCGGTGAATATTTTGGGTAAAGAGAGAGTAATGATTTCACCATCATGTTCACTGCTCCATGTTCCTTTCGACCTCGATTTAGAAACTGATATCCCACCGGAAACAAAAAACTGGATGGCTTTTGCTAAACAGAAATTAAATGAGGTGAATGAACTGCATCAGATTATAGAAGGAAATGCCGGCTTGCTGGATATTAACAGAAAGGCTATCGAAAGCCGCAGAATTTCTCCCCTTATCCATAAACCTGAAATCAAGAAAAGAACGGCCGCCATAACCGGGAACGACGCACAAAGAAACAGCGATTTTTCCGTAAGACAACCGATACAACAGGAGCGCTTTAAACTTCCTTTATTGCCTACTACAACTATTGGTTCATTTCCGCAGACAGAAGAAATACGGCAGTTAAGGGCAAAACTAAAAAAAGGCAGTATTACACCAGAGGAATATGATGCTGAACTTGAAAAAGCAACCATCGAAGCCATCCGCCTGCAGGAAGAAATCGGGCTGGATGTTTTGGTTCACGGCGAATTCGAACGAAATGATATGGTTGAATACTTTGGCGAGCAGTTAGAAGGCTTCCTGTTTACCAAAAATGGCTGGGTGCAGAGCTATGGCAGCCGCTGCGTAAAACCACCGGTTATCTATGGAGATGTAAGCAGACCTAAGGACATGACTGTGCGCTGGAGCAGTTTCGCACAATCTCAGACTGATAAGCTTATGAAAGGAATGCTAACCGGACCGGTTACAATTCTGCAATGGTCCTTTGTACGCAATGACCAACCGCGTTCTGAAACTGCTAATCAAATTGCCCTGGCCATCCGCGATGAAGTTATTGCTTTGGAAAAAGCAGGAATTAAAATTATCCAGATTGATGAGCCCGCTATTCGCGAAGGTTTGCCTTTATTAAAGAAGAATCGGGATGAATATTTAAACTGGGCGGTTAAAGCATTTCGTATTTCGGCAAGCGGCGTAAGAGATGAAACGCAGATCCACACGCACATGTGCTATAGCGAGTTTAACAATATTATAGAGCATATTGCAGCCATGGATGCGGACGTTATCACGATTGAAACCTCACGTTCTCAAATGGAGCTATTGGAGGCTTTTTCTGATTTCAAGTATCCGAATGAGATTGGGCCCGGTGTATATGACATTCATTCTCCGCGAGTACCTTCCTCAGAAGAAATGGTTGATTTGCTTGAAAAAGCAGCCGGAATATTACCTGTTAAAAATCTATGGGTAAATCCGGATTGCGGTTTAAAAACACGAAAATGGCCCGAAACCAGAGAAGCATTAATACAGATGGTTAATGCGGCTAAAAAAGCCAGAAGGCTCTACCAAAACAATAAAGTAATTTAATAATTAAGGGGTACCATAAGTATCCCTTAATTATTGATGTGTCACCATACCAGGCTCCTAAATCTGATTATAGACAGGATTAATAACTCTCTGCAAAAGATATGAGATCTAAAAGTATACAACCCGTACATAACCCGTGTTTAACCCGTATATACTCCGTCAAAATACGCATTATGTACGGGTTAATTATCGGGTAATATTCGATTAAATTTCGTGTAGTTTTTAATCTTTTCCTATCTTTAGTATAGGATTGAGGCGAAGGTGGTTTACTTAAAATATTTTAAAAATGGCAACACTCAAAAACGGCCCTAATGGAGACTTCTCAAGTCATCCGGCACCAACTTTCAACTTCATCAAAAAATCTTACTTTCGTTTATTCGTGCAAACAAATCCTGGTAAGATTAAATGAAATCGCTATTTCTTCTTTATTTCTGCATAATCAGCTATACATTAAGCGCTCAAACTGACATTTCCGGTTCTGTTAAAAACCTTGTCAGTTTCGGATTTAAAGCAGGCATTAATGTAAGCAATATGAATTTTAATAAAGGCGAACCAGCGCCTACAACACCAATACAGGCCTCATGGAAGCCGGATTTTGCACTTGGCCTGTTTATGGAAGTACCGGTATGCAATAATTTATATATTCAGCCAGAATATCTCTATTCTCAAATGGCAGGAGAAGATAAAAACTCGGAAGAAGCATATAATATGAGCTACCTGTCTTTACCTGTTCTCCTTAAATATAAGATTGGGCATAAATTGGCAATATTGGCCGGCCCGCAATTCGATCTATTAATTAAGGCCGAACAAAAGAATAGTGCTGAAAATTCAAACATTACTCATGATACCGAAGAACGAAGTATTTCGGCAATCGCAGGACTTGAATTTAACCTTATAAAACCGCTAAACTTAGGTGTACGATACCTGCATGGGTTTAATCACATTGGCATAGGACAACGGTCTGCCGTAAAAGAATTTAAGTATGAAGCGGTGCAACTTTCCGCAGCGGTGAAATTCTAATTACTAATTCCGGTAAAAACGTTAATAGTTTAATCTTCATTAAGTGTGAAAACCGAAAGCTCACTGAATACCCGCATAGCAAGCAACTCAGTTAACTAAACGACGCAATCGAAGCCTGGCATTCGCCATCCTGTGCAGGCTGAACTCTTAATGTCGGGCAAGAACTTAGTAGCTCATTACAATTTCAGTCCGGGTTATGCCGAAACGCTTAGCAACGAGTATTTAATAAATTTTAATTCGTTGGGCGTTAATCTCTTTTAAAAAATTAAAAATTCCCCTCAAAAAATCTATCTTTGCGGCTTCAAACAAAATCCCGCAATGAGTCATCCCGTTAAAATAAAAAACGCTTTAATTTCAGTCTATTATAAAGACAATCTGGAACCCTTAATCAGACAGTTATATGATTTCGGAGTAACGTTTTATTCTACCGGAGGAACAGAAAAATTTATTAAAGATTTAGGCTTTGATGTGGTTAGAGTAGAAGATCTAACGGGCTATCCTTCCATTTTAGGCGGACGGGTTAAAACCTTACATCCTAAAGTCTTTGGCGGAATACTTTCCAGAAGAGATTTACAGGAAGACAAAGAGCAATCTGCACAATACGAAATTCCGGAATTTGACCTGGTTATTGTAGACCTTTATCCATTTGAAGAAACTGTTAAAGCCGGTTTGGGAGAAGCTGAAATTATCGAAAAGATCGATATTGGCGGAATCTCTTTAATACGTGCGGCAGCTAAAAACTTCAATGATGTTGTAATCCTGGCATCAAAAAACGATTACTCAAATCTTCATACTATATTAAGCGAAAATAACGGAAGCACGTTTCTTTCTCACCGGCGCGAATTTGCAAAAAAGGCATTCAACACTTCATCTCATTACGATACTGCAATCTTTAATTACTTTAATCAGGATAATAGGTTAAACGTATTTAAACAAAGCGAGCAAACCGCAACAACGCTTCGTTACGGAGAAAATCCTCATCAGAAAGGATATTTCTATGGCGACCTGGAACAGATGTTTACCAAATTAAACGGCAAAGAATTATCTTACAATAATTTGGTAGATGTTGATGCTGCCGTTTGTTTAATTGATGAATTTGAAGAGCCAACATTTGCTATCTTAAAACATACCAATGCTTGTGGCGTAGCCTCAAGAAACAATCTTTTGGACGCATGGACAACAGCTTTAGCCTGCGACCCCGTTTCTGCATTTGGCGGCGTAATTATTTGCAATGGCGAAGTGGACGAACAAACTGCTTTAGAAATAAACAAGCTTTTCTTTGAAGTGTTAATAGCGCCTGCCTTTAGCGACGCTGCTTTAAAAGTGCTTACAGAAAAGAAAAACCGTATTCTTTTGCTAAGAAAAGAAGTTAAGCTTCCTTCAAAGCAATTTAAAACTCTATTAAACGGAGTTATTGAACAGGACAAAGACTCGTGTATAGAAGGCGCCGATTTAATGACGGCTGTTACCAACAGAAAACCGACCGAAAAAGAACTTAAGGACCTGTCGTTTGCGATAAAACTGGTAAAGCATACTAAATCTAATACCATTGTTTTTGCAAAAGACGGACAGTTGCTTGCGAGCGGGGTTGGACAAACATCAAGAGTTGATGCTTTGCGCCAGGCTTTAGAAAAGGCCAAAACATTTGGCTTTGATGTTAAGGGTTCTGCAATGGCATCCGACGCTTTTTTCCCTTTTCCGGATTGTGTAGAAATTGCAGCCGACGCAGGGATTACAGCAATTGTGCAGCCGGGCGGTTCGATTAAAGATCAACTTTCAATAGATATGTGCAATGAAAAAGATGTAGCAATGGTTACTACGGGCATTAGACATTTTAAACATTAATGAACATTTGTTACGTTTCAGCGCAATCAAATTTTCATAGCAATACTTTAAAAAAAAAGACGTTAATTTAGCTTGATTTTAAACATCTAACATAAAATTTTTTAATGGGTTTATTTAACTGGTTTACACAGGAAATTGCAATTGACCTTGGTACTGCAAATACCCTCATCATACACAATGATAAAGTTGTTGTGGACGAGCCTTCGATCGTAGCTTTCGATCGTACAACTAATAAAGTTATTGCAATTGGCCGCCAGGCTATGCAAATGGAGGGAAAAACCCACGATAATATTCGTACTGTTCGTCCGCTTAAAGATGGCGTAATAGCAGATTTCAATGCTGCTGAGCACATGATAAGAGGAATGATTAAAATGATTAATAATGGTAAGGGTTGGTTCTTTCCGTCGTTAAGAATGGTAATTTGTATTCCTTCCGGTATTACCGAAGTTGAAAAACGTGCGGTAAGAGACTCTGCTGAAATTGCAGGTGCTAAAGAAGTTTACCTGATTCACGAACCTATGGCGGCAGCTGTTGGTATTGGTATTGATGTAGAAGAACCAATGGGTAATATGATTATCGATATTGGCGGCGGTACTACAGAGATTGCCGTTATCGCTTTATCAGGAATTGTTTGCGATCAGTCTATACGCGTAGCCGGAGACAATTTTGACAGTGATATTGTACAATATATTCGCCGCCAGCATAATATCATGATTGGTGATCGTACCGCAGAAAAGATAAAAATTGAAGTTGGGGCAGCTTTACCGGAGTTGAGCGATCCGCCTGCAGATTTCGCAGTTCAGGGACGTGATTTAATGACTGGTGTTCCAAAGCAAATAACAGTTTCATATACAGAAATTGCACATTGCCTTGATAAGTCAATTTCAAAAATTGAAGAAGCAATTCTTAAAGCATTGGAGATTACCCCACCAGAGCTTTCTGCTGATATTTACCAGACAGGTATTTACTTAACCGGTGGAGGAGCATTATTGAGAGGCCTTGATAAACGTGTTGCCGCTAAAACAAAACTTCCGGTTCACGTAGCCGAAGATCCTTTGCGTGCAGTAGTCCGCGGAACGGGTATCTCATTAAAAAATATCAATAACTTTAAGTTTTTAATGCAGTAGATAGGTTATGGGTTGAAGGTTGTAAGTTGTATGAATACAATAACCTTCAACCCGCACTTACAACCTGCAACCAATAATCCACAACCGTCATGCGTAACCTTTTGGTTTTTATCAGTAAGTACAACGCATTTTTCTTTTTCATCATCTTCTTTGTTGCTTCACTGGTGTTGATGATCAGAAACAATTCCTTTCAGCGTGCAAGCATTTTAAATTCATCTAACCTTCTTATTGGCCAGTCGTACGAAAGAATTAATTCTTTTCAGGCTTACTTGCATCTGGCACAAATAAATGATAGTCTGGCTACTGAAAATGCCCGGTTAAGAGCGTCGCTGGCAAGTTCTTTTTACATTGATAGTGTTGAGCAAAAAACAGTAAAAGATACTACTCATTTACAACAGTATACCTACCTGGTGGCTCAGGTAGTTAACAATTCTATCCATTTAAAAAACAATAGCATTACCATTAATAAAGGTTTGCGTCATGGAGTAAAAAAAGGTATGGGCGTTATTTGCTCATCGGGAATAGTAGGTATGGTGGACAACGTTTCTGCGCACTATGCTACCATAAAGACATTGTTGCATGAAGATGTAAAAATCAGTGCAAGGATTTCGGAAAACCAGGCCTTTGGTTCTTTAGTTTGGGGACAAGAAAATTACGACCCGCAAATAGCTGTGCTAAAAGATATACCAAACCATGTAGAGGTAGAAAAAGGATATCATATTGTTACTTCAGGTTATTCGGCGCTTTTTCCGAGAGATATCGCAATTGGAAGAGTTTTAGTTTCCAGAAAGAAAAGCGGAGAAATATCTTCCGATATCAAAGTAAAACTCAGTACAGATTTTTCTACGCTGGCTTATGTATATATTGTAAAAAGCACCTTGTCTACAGAAAGGCAGCAATTAGAACTCCAAAGTAAGGAAGCCAAATGATTAGAATAATTACTACTAACTTTTTACGGTTTGCATTTTTGGTTTTTATCCAGGTATTTCTGCTAAAAAATATCGGTTATTATAATCTTTCGGTACCTTTTTTATATATTCTATTTATTCTTCTCTTACCGTTTGAAACACCAAACTGGCTCTTATTTTTGCTTTCTTTTCTGCTTGGTCTAACCATAGATAGTTTCTACGATACACTTGGAGTAAACGCCGCCGCATGTAGTGCTTTAGCTTTGGTAAGAATAATATTCATTAACATTACCGTACAGCGTTTAAGTTTTGAGATAGAACCCGAGCCTAAATTAGGGATCATGGGTTTCAGGTGGTTTTTCTTTTATGCCGGTATTTTAACTTTAGTGCATCACACAGTTTTATTCTTAATCGAAGATTTTAGTCTTACTGATTTAAGATACACACTAATCCGGATTCTTTTGAGTTCTCTTTTTACTGTATTTTTGATTTTGGTAGCCGAATTTATCTTCTACCGAAAAAAGGAGCGTTAAAAAGTATAAATGAATAGTTTTTTTCCACGTAAGTATATTATTCAGGGAATATTTATTGCAATTGCTTGTGTACTGCTGTTAAGGCTTTTTTATATTCAGGTAATTGATAAAAGTTATTTTCTTTCGGCAAATAACAATGTTTTACGTAAAGTAATTGTTTATCCCGCCAGGGGTGTAATCATGGATCGTAAAGGAACAATACTCGTTCAAAACGAGCCTGTTTACGATTTAATGGTTATTCCTAAAGAAGTACAGCCTTTTGATACTTTAGAATTTTGCCGTTTAGTTGGCATTGATAAAGCAGGTTTTGATAAACGCTTTAACAAAGCAATACGATATTCGAGATACAGTGCTTCGATTTTTGAAAAGCAACTCTCTGCCTTGACTTATGCAACCTTCCAGGAAAAACTATATGAGTTTCCTGGTTTCTATGTACAAAACCGATCGGTACGGCGGTACCCCGACAGCATTGCCGGCCAATTTCTAGGATATATTGGCGAAGTAAATGACCGGGATATTGAACGCTCTAACGGCTTTTATAAGCCTGGCGATTATATTGGACGCACCGGGGTAGAAAAATCGTATGAGGACCTTTTGAGAGGACAACGCGGCGTTCAAAACCTAATGGTTGATGCATTTAACAGGCCAAAAGGTCATTTTGCGGACGGCCATTACGATACGGTAGCCGTTTCCGGCGATCAATTAATAAGCTCTCTGGATAAAGAACTTCAAAAATTCGGCGAGCAATTAATGCAAAATAAGATAGGAAGTATTGTTGCCATAGAGCCTTCTACAGGAGAAATTCTGGCTTTCGTAAGCAGTCCTACTTATAACCCAAATCTGATGGTAGGCCGGCAAAGAGGCAGAAACTATGGAATATTAGATAAGAACCCTTATAAGCCTATGTTTATCCGCCCGATAATGGCGGAATATCCGCCGGGATCCATATTTAAAGTTATTAATGCTTTATTGGGACAGCAATTCGGAATAATAAAAGCCGATACCCGCTTTTACTGTGGCGGAGGATATAATTACGGGGCCAGCCGGCCCATGAGATGTACGCACGTGCATGGCTCAATAGATTTACCTCAATCGCTTCAATACTCTTGTAATACGTATTATGGCAACGTTTACGCAAATATCGTAGATCGATCGGGAATGCGTTCCGTTAATGGATTTAAACGCTGGCGCGAAGGCGTTGCAAAGTTCAATATCGGCTCCAGACTGGACATTGACCTGCCTAATGAAAGAAAGGGATTATTGCCAACTGCAGAGTTATATACTAAACGTTATAAAAGCGACAAGTGGCGTTCGGGATATAATATTTCGCTTTCAATAGGTCAGGGCGAGCTGGGTATAACTCCCCTGCAAATGGCAAATGTGGTTGCAACAGTTGCTAATCGCGGCTACTTTTATAAGCCTCATTTAATAAAAGCTATTGGCGAAAAAAATGTAATTAAAGCCGAATATACCAAACGGAATGATGCAGGTGTGGATGCTAAATACTACGAACCAGTAATTGATGGCATGAGCAGGGCGGTAAACCAGGCTGGCGGAACAGCATTTTACGGAAGAGTGCCCAACATTGAGATTTGCGGTAAAACCGGAACAGTTGAAAATCCCCATGGCGATGACCACTCTGTATTTTTCGCTTTCGCTCCAAGAAAAAATCCTAAAATAGCTATTGCTGTAGTGGTGGAGAATGGCGGATACGGCTCATTATGGGCTGCGCCAATTGCGAGTTTAATGATCGAGAAATATCTGACAGATTCTATATCAAGGCCAAAGGCATACGTCGACCGGATAATAAAGGGTAACCTACTGCCGGGAAGTAAACCTAAACCAAAGCCTGTTGCGGTTAAAAAACCCGACAGCACTTCTAATAGTACGCCCGCTCCTACGCCTGTACCACAACTATTGCCGCAAATACAAAAGTTATTGTAAAATATGATTAATCAACGTAGCCTGTTTTTTAATATCGATTGGATAATAATTTTTATTTACCTGGCTCTTTGTACCATTGGGTGGTTCAATATCCATGCTGCTGTTTATAATCCACTGCACCCAAGCATTATAGACATGGAAACAAATTATGGAAAGCAGTTTATATTTATTGTTACGGCATTAATTCTGGGTTCAGTTATCTTAATGTTAGACAGCAAATTTCTAAGTGCCTTTTCACCTGTTTTTTATGGAGTAACATTACTTTTACTTATAACAGTTCTATTTGTGGGACGCAACGTTGGTGGAAACCAGGCCTGGATACCGATTGGAAGCTTCAGATTACAGCCTTCAGAGTTTGCTAAGTTCTCTACCTGTTTGTTACTGGCAAAGTATCTCAGTTCCACTAACCTTAAATTACAAGATTTTCAAACACTATCGGTATGTGGGGCCATCATCCTTATTCCAATGGCTTTGATTATGCTGCAACCCGATACGGGCTCTGCACTTACTTTTACATCGTTAGTATTTGTGCTTTACCGCGAAGGATTATCGGGTTATGTGTTGGTAATTGGAGCACTATGTATCGTTTTATTTGTACTTGCCCTTGTTGTAAACCAGTTTTTGCTTATCGGAGCGCTTATTGTAGTGGCGGGCATTTTAATCGCTTTAAACAAGAAAAGCCGGTCCTTTATTACAACAATCGCTGTTGGAACTATAGTGTCGATTGCTTTTATTTTTTGTGTTGATTTTACATACGACAATATTCTTCAATCTCATCAACGCAACCGTATCGATGTAATCCTGGGCAAAATTAACGATCCACGCGGCCAAGGCTATAACCTTAACCAGTCCAAAATAGCAATTGGTTCTGGCGGACTATGGGGCAAAGGTTATTTACAGGGAACACAAACCAAATACGATTTTGTACCTGAGCAAAGCACAGACTTTATATTCTGCACCGTTGGCGAAGAGTGGGGCTTTGCAGGAAGCCTGGTAGTAGTAAGCTTGTATATTTTCCTGCTGGTCAGAATTGTAAATTTAGCAGAAAGGCAACGTTCTGCATTTACCCGGATTTACGGTTATGGCGTAGCGTCCATACTATTTTTTCACTTTTTTATTAATATCGGAATGACCATTGGCCTCGTTCCGGTAATTGGCATTCCGCTGCCATTTATAAGTTACGGCGGCTCTTCATTATGGAGCTTTACCATTCTGTTATTTATCCTTTTGAAATTAGATTCAAACAGGATGGGCGTTATTTAGTGAAGCGTCTGTTTAATAACTCATAAAATTTATCGGCAGTAGCCTGCTTAGCCGACCAGCTATTTTTTACCGAATAGTTAGTTTTTAAGAAATTATCTGCAGCATCAAAAGAATCAAAACGATTGATAATTTCGATGGCTTCGCTATACGCAAGACTGTATCCATTAAACAAATCTTTAATAAAAAGCAATTTATCGTTCAGGTTGATAATTGCCTTTATATCTGAGACTGGTTGCTTGTTTGATTCGGATGTACCTGCGCTCTGATTTATCTGCGCCGAAATCATTTCATTTAAAGTAGGAACTCTCTTTGGTTCTTCAATAGATGGGGGAATCTCAACACTGACCGTTTTCTCCTCAATAACCACTTCATTAACCACCGTCTCTTCTATGGTTTCTATTTTTGAAACAGGCTCCGAAATATTAACAGGATTTACCTCAGGTCTGAAAAATGTGGTATAAGAATCGTCTTTTATTTCAGCTTTTTCATCTGCTTCATCCTGCACAGATTCAGCACTTTCCACTTTCTCTTCTTGTCTATCTATGTTTTCAACGGCATCAGTTTCAGAAGCTACAGAAGTTTCTGGGGACTGATTAAAAGACGAGTAAGATTCTGGAAAATCCTGCTTCATTAAGCTTTCGTCAGCTTCAATATTCTTCGGTTCGGCTTTTACGCTTTCCTGATATTCATTAGAGTGCGAAACATCTCCTGCAACTGAATGTTGTTCTTTATCCACCAAGAAACCACCTGCATGGTTAATAGAGATACCAGATGCGGCATCTATACCCTCGTTTTGTTTATCCCCGCTATTTGTGGTATTACTTTCCTTCCGACTATCAGCAAGCGGTGTTCCTCCGGTATTTTCAGAAAGATTAATTTTCTTCAAAACTTTAATATGTTCCGCAAGAAAATCAGCATTAGCCGAAAGAAGTTCTAATTCAATATCGTTAAGATTTTCTGGTGATTCAGCCAGGTATTGGTATTGTTCGTTAATTTCAGCGAGAATGCTTCCTACTTTCTTAAATATATTGTGTGCTTTCATTTCAGGGTAACGTTTACTTGCGCCTATGTTGGTAACTCGGATGTCAAAAATAGTATTAAATTCTGATATTGGACCACAGAAACGGTTAATCAATGTTATTTAGCGAACTACATTTCAGAACAGTTGCAGGACCAAGAGGCAGTATTGAAGTAATCTGTGGCTCTATGTTTTCTGGTAAAACAGAGGAGCTGATCCGCCGTTTACGAAGGGCCCAAATTGCAAAGCTTAACATAGAGATTTTTAAACCAACAACAGATACGCGTTATGATGAATATGCGGTTGTTTCACACGATTTAAATTCTCTTCAATGTACTCCGGTAGAAAACTCCTCCTCTATTTTATTATTGGGTTCTAATGCACAGGTTGTTGGAATTGATGAAGCACAGTTTTTTGATGACGAGCTACCCAATGTATGCACAACACTCGCAGCAAAAGGCATAAGGGTAATTGTTGCCGGTCTGGATATGGATTTTAAAGGAAAGCCATTCGGCCCTATGCCGGCTATTATGGCAATTGCAGAAGATGTAACCAAAATTCATGCAGTTTGTATGCTTTGCGGAATGCCTGCCACATTCTCTTACCGCACTAGTGATAATGATAATAAAATACTGCTGGGCGAAAAAGAAAGCTACGAACCCCGCTGCAGAATATGTTTTAACTTATCGTAAAACACTTATTCTGGTCGTTTTAGATTTGCCATTGCAGGTTAGGCGGTAAAAATATACTCCACTGTTCACATTTAAAAAATTGCGTCCGCTAAAATCATAATTAAGGTAATGAACCCCACGGCTATAAGCTTGATTTGATACTAAGGTTTTAAGTTTTTGCCCCATTATATTAAACAGCTCCAGCGATACAAGCCCTTCTTCAGGCAAGGTAAAACGGATCGTATTTAAACTATTGTCGTTGCTTATAATAGGATTGGGGTACGATATTAAATTTAATGCAGTAACTTCCTCTTCCGGAAATTCGACATTTAAACGATTATATTTTTGCTGTGCAGCAAGAGCCGAAGTTTGAAGATCCTGTAAACTCTCTCCGCCAATTAAAGCAAAAGCAACTTTAATGGAAGCGTTTGCAGGAATTTCATAAGGGCCATTTCCGGAAACAAAAAAAACATCAACGCCAGATGCGGTGGTAGTTCCCATACTTAATGCTTTTATGCCGCTGGATAAGGTCTCCCATTTTTCAGCTTGTGAAAAGCTGTCGTCGCTTAATGGATTGCCTGAAATATTATAGGACATAGGATAATAAGCAGGCGGAGCATTCTGACTTAATAATTTAATTCCCCCATAAAAGCCTGTTTGCTGCTTTTCATGAATATATCCTAAACGATTCGGCGCATCATATTGCGTAACATTTGTAGAACCGCTTCCAATATCCCAGTCAGTAAATAAGCCTACATATACATTCTTAAGGGCGTAATTAGTAGTGTTAAAAACTTCGTATTCTGCTATAACATAAGTATCATCAGGTGCCGATTTATACGCCGTCATTTTTTGCTTAATTGCAATATTTAACCGATTAGGATTACCACTATCGTCAAACTCCGATTCTGCTACGATAGAATCTATGGTATTACTTACCTCATGCGCGCGCACAGTCTTTATAAAATGTTCATTGCTTTCCTCGTTCTCGGTCCTGACATTGTCTGATACCATAGCAGGAGATGTGCCGATCAGCAATGACGCTTCATACAGCAATTGATTCGCTTTAAATATAAACCCCGATCCTCGTTCTGCTGCTGTTGCACTGAATCCAATCCGGCCATTGCTTGTAATGGTGGTAGAGATAGAATTGGTAGAAATATCCAGATAATCTTTGGCAACAATAACAGAAAAACCTTCAAAATCCTGGTAAGAATTATTATTGGCTGCATAAGTTAAGCGGAATTGAATAGTACTGTTAGCAGGAGTTTCAGCACCAATAGCAACTTTAAAAGGGCCAATCAGATTTTTGGTTTCCAGCGTGGCTAATGTGGGCACTATTAGTTGCGGCGTTAAAATACTTGCATGTATATTTGAAGTACTTAACGTAAGCTGAAGATTAGTAACCGGGAACAAAAAATTCTTTAAATCAAAATACAAATACAAGGTATCCGGCAATAAAGTATTTGTAGCCGTATATTCTTCTTCCTTAATATTCTGAATTCTTACCGATGGCGGATTTTCAGTTAATGCTCTAAAAACATTCAACCTGCCCTTACCAATTTTACCTTCATAACCAGGGTTTTTTTTATCAATATCATCAGCGGTTATCCTTATCAATTCGCCAACCTGCTGCATGGTTAATAAAGGGAAATATGATTTTACCAAAGCCGCAGCACTGGAAACTACCGGCGCTGACATAGAAGTACCCGAACTTTGTCCGTAACTGTTATTAAACACAGTGCTTAAAATCGAACTGCCGGGAGCAGACAGCGTAACATAATCTCCATAACTGGAAGAGGCTGCTTTTACATCATCATCTTCGGTATTTGCAATTGCTAAAACTCCATTATAAGCCGCAGGATATTCGGGAATTTCTGAGCCGCTATTTCCAGCAGCAGCAACTACCAGACAGCCTTTATTAATAACGTATTCTATGATATCGCGTCCAAAATTGCCACCACCTTTACTACCCCAGGAGCAGTTAATTATTTTTGCACCTTTGTCCGCAGCATATTTAATTCCTTCGTATCCGCGATAGATATCACTTCCGCTATCATCCGGTCCGGCCTTTACAATTAATAGCTTAGCGTTAAAAGCAATGCTGGCTACACCGATGGAATTATCAGTTACTGCTGATGCAATTCCACTTACATGAACGCCGTGATCATTTGATGGCCCTACAACAGTCGGATTATTATCCGGCTTTATATTGTTTGCAGATGCACCCACAAAATCCCAACCAGCATAGTTATCTGTATATCCATCGCCGTCATCGTCAATTCCGTTAACCGGATCTGCTGTGTTATAATAAATATTAGCGGCTAAATCTGCATGCGTTAATTCAGAGCCGCTATCCACGATTCCAATAATTATACCAGATGAGTGTTTAATTAAGTTCCAGGCCTGGGGCGCTTTAACAACATCCAGATATGATTGCTGACCATTGTTATATCTGGCGTCGTTAGGTATGTAGCTGACATGGTGAATATAACTGGGCTCAGCATATTCTATTGAAGGATCGGCGAGAAGTTCATTAATCACGTTCTCTATTCCTGCAGATTTAGAAATTGTTGCCTTATATATTCTGCTTAGGCCATCGTCCTGTACATTCCTGGAAAAAGTTTTAGCAGCGTACTCTTGCTCCGGAAACATCTTTTCTAGTGATAGAACAGTGGCAGACTTTATAGTTGGAGATTGTTTGCCAGAAAGTGTTTTTGCAGAGGACTCTGCGGATACTTTATACTTTATAATAACAACATCGGATATATAATCTTTTGTGGTAATGCCTGCAGGCAATTTAAACGTCTGGCTTTTTTGTATAGAATTACTTTGTGCCTGTAAAGTCAGTATCTTTAATAAGATGATAAAGGTGAGTAACAGGTTTTTCATGCAGGCGGCGTATTTGCAAGGCTAAAGATATTTATAAATCGGATATGAGATAAAAAAATTTTGGGAGATAGCACGCTGAAGGGTTCACGTAAAGAACGCAAAGGTAAAAACGCAGAGAGCGCAAAGGCAAAAGCATAATAGATACATGGTTAGTATTATGATAGCATACTGAAGACCTCACTCAAAGGACACAAAGTTAGAATACGCAAAGAGTGCAATTTGTATGGAGATTATTTCAGTTCATCTAAAACATTAAACATTTTTTGCTTAATAGCGGATGTACTTCCACTGTAATTATTGGTAATAAAAGCAAACACAAGCGGTGTTCCTGAAGCACTTTTATGGTAACCGGCATAAGCCAGTACATTTCTTATACTGCCGCTTTTCATTCTCATCCCATTATTAAGTGGCAAACTTTCGTAAAAATATTTGTACCAGGGTTCTTTGGTTGTAGATTGCAAAATAGACGCCATAGCCATAGTTGTAATTCTGTTTTCGGGAGATAAACCGCTACCATCTAAAATTGCCATTGCATTAGGACTAATCTTCATTTTACCGTACCAGAACTTTTGGACTTCGGCTACTCCGTTTTCTGTGATGGATGCTTTTCCTTGTTTCAGAGCAATGGTTTTTAACATATTTTCGGCATATAGGTTAATGCTTTTTTGATTCAACCAGTAGACTGTTTGAATTAAGGAGGGCGAACTATAAGCATTAAGAATATGTGCAGGTTTAGAATAATTTTCTTTGGCTAAATCAAGACGGCGTGTTGTAGTAGTTACGCCATTTACAGAAATGCCATCGTTATTCAAAATCTCCTTTAAATCGTAACTAAGACTTAAAGCAGGATCGGGCGTAGAAACCATAATTGTCTTTTTAAGATCAATACCATAGGTCCCTCTTAAATAGATAATATCTGTAAAAGGAGCCGAATAAGCGTAAACATTATCTCCGCTTCCCGGACTTCCGGTTATCACTTCATTAATCAGCTTTAGTTGAGGAAGGGAAATTGTTGACTCTGTTACGGTTGTTAACTCTCCCTGTTGCTTACCTGCTTTAAATTTCACACCAAACTGATTTTCTTTCCAACTGAGAGAACTCGCTCCGGCACCATAATAATTGCCAATATCCTGCCAAATCCAGCCTAAGGGGATTATTTGAGTTCCGAATAAGTTATCATCACCTATAATTCTCCCATTAATTTTTTTAATACCTGCATTTTTAATTGCTGTCTTCCAGGCATTTAAAAGCACCTCTCGTTTAGATTGGCTGTATCTCTCACTCCCAAGAGTTGGGTCTCCTGAACCGGTAATTATTATATCGCCGCTTAAGATTCCATTAGCTATTGTTCCGGTGTATCCTAATGTAGTTTCCCATTTAAAATCGCTACCCAAAAGATTAAAAGCAGTAATAGAAGTTACAGTTTTAAGTGTTGATGCCGGAGCCAGACCGATTGTCCCATTCTTAGAAAACACTACTTTTCCGGTTTCTGCATTCAGCACGGTTAATGAGCCTAAACCATAAGTAAGCTGCGGGTCGTTCTCAAATTTAGAATATGCCTTTTCAATACCCGAAACAAGAGATTGAGCATTCACCAACTGTGTGAATAAAAGGAGGGCGGAAAAAATATACTGTTTCATCTGATTACCTATAGCCTGAAATTTTAACAAAAAAGGCGACTAACCCCAGGGTGTAGTCGCCTCATAAAATTATAAAAAAACAACTTATCCTTTCAGAAGTTCTTGTTTTAGTAAATATTCTGCAATCTGAACCGCATTTGTTGCTGCTCCTTTACGTAAATTATCTGCAACCACCCAAAGGTTAAGGGTATTATCCTGAGATTCATCACGACGAATTCTACCAACCAAAACCTCATCTTTTTCATGAGCATCTTTTGGCATTGGATACTTTAAATTAGCAGGATCATCTACCAGAATAACACCTTCCTGTTGTTCGAATAGATTACGAATGTCTACTAAGTCAAAATCGTTTTCAAATTCAATATTTACAGATTCTGAATGCCCCCCCATAACCGGAATACGCACTGTAGTAGCGGTTACACGGATGGAATCATCGCCCATGATTTTGTTTGTTTCCAAAATCATTTTCATTTCCTCTTTAGTATATCCATTATCCTGAAAAACATCAATTTGAGGAATTACATTCAAATCAATAGGGTATGGATAAGCCATCGGCCCTTCTATTCCATTACGCTCATTCATTAACTGCTCAACGGCTTTAACACCTGTACCGGTTACCGATTGATATGTTGAAACAACAACACGTTTTATTTTATATTTCTCATGAAGCGGCTTTAACACCACAACCATTTGAATGGTTGAGCAATTAGGATTTGCAATAATCTTATCTTCTGCAGTTAACACATGAGCGTTTACTTCCGGAACAATAAGTTTTTTACTCGGATCCATACGCCATGCAGAAGAATTATCAATTACAGTAATTCCAGCGGCTGCAAATAAAGGAGCCTGCTCTAACGATGTACTGCCACCTGCAGAAAACAAAGCCACATCGGGTTTCATCTTAATTGCATCTTCGACGGTTACTACTGTATACTTTTTACCCTTGAAATCCACTTCTTTACCAGCACTTTTGGCTGATGCTACTGGAATCAATTCACTAACCGGGAAATTACGCTCTGCTAAAACTTTTAACATCACCGAACCTACAAGGCCCGTAGCGCCTACAACTGCGACTTTCATTTGTTTTGTAATTTTTTTATTACTTTCAGTTTTTAATTATCTGCCAAAGATGAAAAAATATCTACTTTTTATTGCCATTTTTTATGGGAATTTTACGTTTGCTCAATTAAATGAGACGTTTATTACAAATACTGCTGCATGGACAGGCAGTAATTCGGGAAATGATTTTGTAATTGTTGATGGACAGTTGCGTTCTAATGTAACCGGAGCGGCTGATTATTATTTAAGCACGCCAAATACTTTAGCTGCTAATTGCCAATGGGAATTTTATATCAATCTGCAATTTGCGCCTAACAGCTCAAATTATGTAGATGTTTATCTTATTTCCGATCAATCAAACCTCTTAAGCTCATTAATTAACGGTTATTTCATTCGCTTTGGAAACACAACCAAGGAAATAAGTTTATACAAAAGAAGCGGCACGGCCAGTTCTAGTATAAGACTAATAGATGGGATTGACGAAATCCTAGATAAAACCAATAACAAGGTTAAAGTAAAAATAACCAGGACCGCAGATTTTACTTTTATTTTAGAGCGCGATATTACTGGTACAGGAACTTCTTACGTAACAGAAGGCACTTTCCCGGATGCAAGCTATACAACATCTGCACATTTTGGAATATTTATTAAACAGTCGTCTGCTACAGGAGTGATTAAAAAACACTTTTTCGATGATATTAGAATCAGTCCGATTATTACCGACACATCTCCTCCGGAATTACTATCCGCTTTAGCCAAAGATTCTACCACAATAGAAATTGTTTTTAATGAACCGGTTGATAGTTTATCCGCAAAAACAACGGCAAATTACCTTATAAATAATAACCAGGGAAATCCAATCCTGGTAAAAACCACGCCAGATCCTTCGAAGTATATTTTAATACTTCCAAAAGGATTAAGTACTGCATTGTATACCATTTCTGTTTCTAATATTTCAGACAAAGCGGGCAACATTATCTCAACAAATAATATTGTTACGTTTTCTTATATAAAACCATTTATTGCTCAAAAAGGCGATTTAGTAATCAACGAAATCTTTGCGGATCCAACACCTCAAATTGATTTGCCCTCAGTAGAATTTATAGAATTATTTAATACTTCTAATCAAACCATTCATTTAAAAAACTGGAAATATTCTGATCCCGTTTCCACGGCAACGTTACCTGCGGACAGTATAAAAGCTGGCGAATACTTAATTCTTTGCGCTAAAGCAGATACGAACGAATTCAAACAGTTCGGAAAAACACTGGGAATTTCTCCATGGCCATCGCTTAACAACGCCTCAGATATCATAAAACTTATAAGTCCGGAAAATACAACCATCGATTCGGTTGCTTATTCTGATTCCTGGCATACCACATCCGTCAAAAAGCAAGGTGGCTGGTCGCTGGAAAGAATTGATTATGCCTCCGTTTGTAAAGAATTATTTAACTGGACTTCTTCAACCGATATTTCCGGTGGAACGCCGGGAAGGCAAAATTCGGTTTTTATAGAAAACTACGACCGATTGGCATTTAAGGTGGATAGTATGAAGAAATCATCTGACAGCACGTTATCGATTTACTTTAATAAGCCTGCGGATATTTTAACCGTCAATAATGCTTTTAGCCTATCTCCCGCATCTGGAAATATTAAATCTGCAACATTTGATACTTATAAGAAACAAGCCACTGTTCTTTTCAGCGATAAGTTTACTGCCAATACTTCTTATAAAATTAATATCACTCAGCTTAAAGATTGTGCAGGAAATACAATTGTTACCAGATCTTTTGAATTTACCACCCCAAAGCTGCCTCCGGTACGGCTTGATACTGCAAAAATCTACATCACAGAAATTTTTGCAGATCCTTCGCCGGAAGTAAAATTACCGCTGGTTGAATTTGTGGAAATTTATAATCCTGGTAAAGACACCATTGATTTGGAAGGCTGGACATTGCATAATGCTAAAACCAAATCAACATTTAAGAAGTCGCTTATTTTACCAAACGAATATATTATTCTTTGTCCGGTAGCAGATACAACCCAATATCTTCCTTACGGAAAAGTAATTGGCCTGTCCGGTTGGCCAACGTTAACCAATATCACCGACCAGGTTTTCCTGAAAAGCTTTAAAGAACGGATAGTAGATTCAATCACTTATTCCGATTCCTGGCATACAACCTCTGTAAAAAAGCAAGGTGGCTGGTCGCTGGAAAGAATTGATTATGCCTCCGTTTGTAAAGGGTTATTTAACTGGACTTCTTCAACCGATATTTCCGGTGGAACACCTGGAAGGCAAAATTCGGTTTTTATAGAGAACTACGACCAGTTAGCATTTAAAGCGGACAGTATAAAGAGATTGTCTGACAGCACTTTGACTGTCTATTTCAATAAACTAGTGGATATTCCAAATTCTAACACTTTTATTTTATCTCCGGCATCCGGAAATGTTAAGTCTGTCATTACCGACAATGTATCAAAGCAAGTCAGATTATTATTTAGCAATAAGTTCGCAGCGAATACCACTTACACACTTACTTTAAACCAGGTTAAAGACTGTGCAGGAAATCTGGCCACTTCAAATGCATTACAATTTACCACACCAAAACTTCCTCCGGTACGGCTTGATACTGCAAAAATTTATATCACAGAAATCTTTGCAGATCCTTCGCCGGAAGTGAAATTACCATTGGTTGAGTTTGTGGAAATTTATAATCCGGGTAAAGATACCATTGATTTAGATGGCTGGACCATAAATGATCCTACCGCCAGGGCGACGATAAAAAAGGCTTCAATATTACCGCAGCAGTATATTATTCTCTGTCCTATCGCAGACACATTACAATATAAACCATTCGGCAAAACCATCGGTCTTTCTCCCTGGCCATCGTTAAATAATGCATCCGACCAGATTTCCCTTAAGAGTTTTACCGGACGGTTATCGGACTCGATTGCCTATCAGGATAGTTGGTATAAAGATGCCATAAAAAAGGGCGGCGGCTGGTCGCTGGAATTAATTGATCCCCTATCCATTTGTACCGGTATTCAAAACTGGATAGCAAGCACCGATTCTTCGGGAGGCACTCCGGGCAGGCAAAACTCAGTTTATAAACTCAACGGCTCGCTTCCACTGAGAATTTTACAAGCAGCAATTAAAGACAGTACAACAATTTCCATACTATTTAATAAACCACCGGATAGTCTTTCCGCCTCAAGGCCAGACAACTTTAGTATTAATAATGGTGTGGGGAAACCTTCAGCGATATCACTCGATAAAACATTAACCGAAGTGCAATTACGCTTCTCTGCACCTATTGCCAGAGGTAATACCTACCGTGTTTCAACCAGGGGAATTACCGATTGCAGTGGTTCAGAAATTGCTTCTGCAAACGGCTTTGCAGAGTTTTATTACCCTCATAAAATCTCTAAAAACAGTATTCTGGTGAATGAGGTTTTATTTAATCCGCGAGCCGGAGGAGTTGACTTTGTAGAAATTTACAATAATTCTGGAAATATTCTTGACCTGAAAGAGCTTTCTATTGCAACCCTTAAGGATCCGGATACTATTATAAGCCGTAAAAACCTATCAGCTGGTACCCTGTTTTTCCAGCCTAAAAGTTATTTAGTTCTTACAACAAATCCGGATAACATCAGGAAAGAATACCATACCGGGAACAAAGATGCCTTTTTACCAATGGCTTCAATGCCTGCATTTAATAATGATGCCGGAACAGTTGTTCTTTTATCTGGTGAAAACCGCATTGATCAATTCAGTTATACTGAAAAAATGCATTTTGCCTTAATAAAAGATCCAAAGGGCATTTCATTGGAGCGAATCAATTTTGAAGCGCCAACGAATGAAAAAGGAACGTTTCGATCAGCCGCAGCTTCTGTAGGTTATGCAACTCCGGGATATAAAAACTCGCAGTCAGTTGAACCACCTGATATTATAAACAAAGAAGTAAGTCTGCTATCGAAAACATTTTCACCAGACAATGACGGCTTTGAAGATTACCTGCAAATAAACTATCGCTTTAAAGAAGCCGGAATTGTTGCAAACGTGAGCATTTATAATGATCAGGGACTCTTGATTAAACGACTTGCAAAAAATACGACTCTTGCATCCGAAGGATTTTTAATATGGGATGGAATGAATGAGAACGGACAAAGAGCCTCGCTAGGCATTTATATTGTATATTTTGAAGGATTTGATCTTAAAGGAACAGTGAAAAAATATAAAAAAGCCTGTGTATTAGCAGCAAAATTTAATTAATTCTCCGGCATAGCAGGTCTTTTTTGTACATATTTTAAAATCAGGAAGTGATAATTCCCGATCATTCTATTAAATTTTTAATTTTGGCCTGTTAACTATAAAAAATGGGAAGAGCATTCGAATTCCGTAAAGAAAGAAAATTTAAGCGCTGGGCAAAAATGGCCGTACAATTTACCCGCCTGGGAAAAGAAATTGTAATGGCCGTAAAATCTGGCGGACCAAATCCTGAAACAAATTCGCGTTTACGTACCGCCATTCAAAACTCTAAGGCCGTAAATATGCCTAAAGACAGAGTGGATGCAGCAATTAAAAGAGCATCGAATAAAGACGAAACGAATTACGAGGAAATTGTTTATGAAGGCTATGCACAGCATGGAGTTGCTATTTTGATAGAAACAGCTACTGATAATACCAACAGAACTGTTGCAAATGTGCGCAGTTATTTTAACAAAACTGGCGGTACTTTAGGCAAAACGGGATCTTTAGATTTTATATTTAACCGTAAAGCTGTTTTCAGATTCACTCCGTCAGAAGATCTGGATTTAGATGAATTAGAATTTGAGCTTATTGATGCTGGCCTGGAAGACTTATATATCGAAGCTGATGAAGAAGGTAATGATGTTGGAGTAATTCACACCGCTTTTGAAGATTTTGGAAAAATGCAAAAGGCTTTAGAAGAAAAAGGCTTCGAGATGAAAAGCGCCAAACTCGAACGCATCGCGCTTTCTCATACCGATGTTACTGAAGAGCAAGCTGCTGACGTTTTTAAATTAATTGATAAACTGGAAGAGGACGACGATGTTCAGGCAGTTTATCATAATATGGCCGAATAACCATTCAATATTAAATTTACATGTGGGTAATAGTTGAATAATGACTTTTGAAGAGTTCTTTGTTAAGAAAAAAATAGATTTGGTTCTCTTTGAAAAAGCTGAGCCAAACCTATTTAATGAGTTCAGGAGCCATTTTTCATTAATGGGCGAAAAAAGCTTTGACCACACCAAAAAATTTTGGTTCAACAAATTACGAAGACTTTATCATTTACCAAGTCCGGAAAAAACTATACCGGCAGCTAAGCCGGCAATTGTTACCCAGGCCGAACCATTAAGCTCTCCTACTATTGAACAAAAGCCTGCGTTTAAGCCAAGGTTCAAAAGTGCTATTATGGCTAAAGCTGAGCCATCTGAAGTTAAACAGGAGGCAGCACCGATAAGTAAACCTGCTTTTAAACCACGAAATATTCCTGTAAAAGCACCAGAGGAATCTCAAACGGAAATTAGCGCTATTAACGATACTCCATCTGTAAGCAAACCGGCTTTCAGGCCAAGAAACATCCCAACCAAGACCGCAGACCCTATACCTGAGGAAAGCACCTCATCAAGCATTGAGAGTCCTAAGAAGCCTGGCTTTAAACCAAGGAACATCAAACCAGCTACAGAGGACAATACTGTAGATGAAACTAAACCTGAGAGCCAACCTGAACAAAAGGCCATCTCGGAAATACCTGCTATCGATAAAGAAAAACCAGAGGAATCGCCTAAGCAGGGCTACAAACCTAAATTCAAGCTGAAAAGCATTTCTCAAAAACCCGCTGCCAGCCAGGAACAAACCGCACAACTCACTGAAAAGGAATCTTCACCTAATATAGCTTCACAAGACATTGAATTACGTGTAGAGAGAAATACAGAAGATAAAACTCCGGAGCAGGAAATACAGGATAATGATTTGAATAAAAGGGAAAACGGGCACATTAGTCAGGAAGCACCTAAACCTGTATATAAGGCAAAGTTTAATTTAAAAAACATTAAACCGAAACCTGAAGAATAGAGAGGCTTGGCATTTTCGAATTGTGCTTGTTTAGGTTGTGAATATAATCCCGCCGGAATAAAAAAGCCATTCGCTGATATTACGAATGGCTTTTACTGAGGCAAAATAACTCTTAGTATCTGTACGCTTCCGGTTTAAACGGACCTTCAACAGACACACCGATATAATCAGCCTGATGTTGATCAAGTACATCTAGTTCCACACCAATTTTAGCAAGGTGTAAACGAGCAACTTTTTCGTCTAAATGCTTAGGAAGTGTATATACTTTATTCTCGTATTTACCAGGGTTAGTCCAAAGCTCTAATTGAGCTAAAGTCTGGTTGGTAAATGAATTCGACATTACAAATGATGGATGACCAGTGGCACAACCAAGGTTTACCAGGCGGCCCTCAGCCAATACAATTACATCTTTTCCGTCAATAGTATATTTATCTACCTGAGGTTTGATTTCAATTTTTGTGTGACCATAGTTTGTATTTAACCAAGCCATGTCAATTTCATTGTCGAAGTGGCCGATGTTACAAACGATAGCTTTATCTTTTAATGCTTTGAAATGCTCCGCACGAACGATATCACAGTTTCCTGTAGTAGTAACAACAATATCAGCCTCTTTAATTGCAGTAGCTAGTTTCTTAACTTCGTAACCTTCCATAGCTGCCTGTAAAGCACAGATAGGGTCGATTTCTGTCACAATAACACGTACTCCCTGAGAGCTTAATGATTCTGCAGAACCTTTTCCTACGTCACCATAACCACAAACAACAGCAACTTTACCAGCCATCATAATATCAGTGGCACGACGAATAGCATCTACCAATGATTCGCGGCAACCGTATTTATTATCAAATTTAGATTTAGTAACCGAATCGTTTACGTTGATTGCGGGTAAATGCAATGTTCCGTTTTTCATACGCTCATACAAACGATGAACACCAGTGGTAGTTTCTTCAGATAATCCTTTAATTTCAGCAATAAGCTCAGGGAACTTATCAAATACCATGTTGGTTAAATCACCGCCATCATCCAAAATCATGTTTAATGGTTTACGGTCTTCGCCGAAAAATAACGTTTGCTCGATACACCAGTCAAACTCTTCTTCATTTAATCCTTTCCAGGCATATACCTGAATACCAGCAGCAGCAATTGCAGCAGCAGCATGATCCTGAGTTGAAAAAATATTGCATGATGACCAGGTAACTTCAGCACCCAAAGCAACCAGAGTTTCAATAAGTACAGCGGTTTGGATGGTCATGTGTAAACATCCTGCGATGCGTGCACCTTTTAGTGGCTGTGCTGCGCCAAATTCCTCGCGAAGCGCCATTAAGCCCGGCATTTCTGCTTCTGCTAATCCAATTTCTTTGCGGCCCCATTCTGCCAGGGAAATGTCCTTAACTTTGTAAGGCACGTAAGTGGTCTCTACTGATGACATAGTTTGCTTTATTAAATATCCCCAAAAATACGGCATCGGCCTATGAATATCAAACATTTATACAATTTTCAATAAACGCCCATTAAATGTGACAAAGCATTGATATGCCAATTTTTACATTTGACTCATTAGCCTTAACTTTGTCAATACGAACACAAAACAAACATCATAAACAAAAGATTATGTATCCAGAATATTTAGTGGCCCCAATGCGGGAAGATTTAACTCAGGTTGGTTTTCAGGATTTAAAAAACCCTGAGGAAGTTGAAGCTGCCATTGCCAGCGAAGGAACAACATTTGTTGTCATTAACTCGGTTTGCGGATGCGCTGCTTCTAATGCTCGTCCTGCAGCTAAAATTGCTGCCCAGCACACCAAACATCCGGATAAATTAATTACAGTATTTGCTGGCGTAGAAAAAGCTGCTGTAGATCAGGCAAGAAGCCACATGTTGCCTTATCCCCCATCTTCTCCTTCAATGGCTGTGTTTAAAGACGGAAAATTGGTGCATATCATAGAGCGCCATCAAATTGAAGGCCGCCCTGCACAAATGATTGCAGATAACCTGATAGGTGCATTTGAGCAATATTGTTAGTATGAAGATAAAAACTATTAATCCGGAGATGCCGGATTAATAGTTTTTATCTTGCTTTAAAACAGAATTTGAACTACTCCATAAGGATTATATCGTTCCTAAACTTACCCTTTTACTTACAACGTTGGTCCACAGCCGTGAACTCACAACATTCAACTCACAACCTATATATCCCTATTCAATAATTTTTCCAGTTCTATCAATGAAACATTCATTTTAACTTTTCCTTGTTTAGCATAAGAAATCTCTCCCGTTTCTTCTGATACAATAACTGCTGTTGCATCGCTCATTTCAGAAATCCCGATTCCAGCACGATGACGCAATCCAAACTGCGGAGGTAATTTCTCATTGTCTGTTAAAGGCAAAATAGAGCTGGCAGATTTAATCTTTCCCTCTGATATAACTACTGCACCATCATGCAAGGGACTGTATTTTTGAAAAATACTTTCCAATAGCCGTTTAGATATGGCAGCGTTTAAAGTTTCTCCGCTGTTTTGAAAATATTGTTCGTCGAAATATTTCGCAAATACAATTAACGCACCAGTACGACTGTTCTGCATACTTTTACATGCTTCGATAACCGGTCTGATATATATAAAATTTGCTTTTTCAAGTTCCTTTTTCCCCAGGAAAAAGCTCTGCCAAAGTTTAGTTCGCTGCAAGGAAGCATTTTTACCAATAAGCAATAAAAACCGGCGTATCTCCTGTTGAAAAACCACAATAAGGGCAAGAACCCCGACACTAACAAAGCCGCCTAGAATCTGGGTAAGCAGTCTCATTTCCAATTGTTTTACCAAAAAGTAAACCAGGTAAATAATAAACAATCCCAAAAGAATATTTAAAGCTATGGTACCCCTCAGAAGATTATAGATATAGTATATGATAATGGCTACGAGAAGGATATCTATCAAATCCAAAAACCGCAAGTGCAAAAAACTTATATCGAAACCCTCCATGCGTTGAAAATAATAATTTTAATTAGTTAAATCGGTATGACACATTTATAAATTATCCACCAATTATCTCAGCATTTTATTTATTAAAGTTACAGCTTCCATAGCGGGTTTCACATCATGAACCCTTAAAATATCTGCGCCTTTTGTTAGTGCAACAGTATTTAAAACTGTAGTGCCATTTAAGGCATCTTTATTTTCAATGCCAAGTACTTTCCAAATCATAGTCTTACGTGATAAACCAGCAAGTACCGGAACATTAAAGCTTCGAAAAATTTCCATTTGGTTCAACAACTGATAATTATGTTCAATAGTTTTGGCAAAACCAAAGCCAGGGTCAAGTATTAGGTCAGTAATACCGGCTTGCCTTAATTGGTCAATTTTCGCAGACAGATAACTAAACACCTCATTGGTAACATTTTCGTACTGAGATAACTTAGTCATGGTTTGCGGTGATCCTTTCATGTGCATAAACACGTAAGGTACTTTTAAGCGTACTACCGTTTCAATCATTCTTCTATCTAATTCTCCGGCAGAAATATCGTTTATAAGATGTGCGCCTTCAAAAACAGTAGCTTCTGCAACCTTAGCCCGAAAAGTGTCGATAGAAAGTATAGCCTCCGGAAAGCGTTTTGCCAAGGTTTTTACAACAGGCACCAGGCGTTTTATTTCTTCCTCTTCAGAAACTTCTGCTGCACCAGGACGGGTAGAATAAGCACCTAAATCTATAAATACTGCTCCTTCGCCTATCATTTGCTCCACCGTTTGTACTGCATGCTCTTCAGACTTCATCCGGCTTCCTTCAAAAAAAGAATCGGGGGTTACATTTACAATTCCCATAACTTTTGGGATTTGGAAATCTATGATATGTCCGCCAACGTTAATTATCTTCTTTTGTAAAGGTGTTGATGCATCCTTCTCAAAAGACAAATTATTCGATTGAAATTCTGTATTTTTATCCGTCATTTAAGGACAAAATACAGCTTTATTCATATTACAATCAAATAATATCCATTTTGATCAATAATACAGCAGAAGAATACGATGCGGTTATAAAAATCTGCAGAAATCTCTTTATAAAAAAAACAAAAGATTACGGTACAGCCTGGCGCATTCTTCGCCCAAGCTCAATAACCGACCAGATTTTTATTAAGGCACAACGCATCCGTACACTGGAAGAAAAAAAAATTTCGAAAGTTGGTGAGGATATCATTTCTGAATACATTGGAATTATCAATTATTGCATTATTGCAATGATGCAGCTGGATCTCGATAGTAACGCTCCTTTTGATATTCCATTTGAACAGGTAGAAATTGAATTCAAGAAAAGAGCTACTGAAACCAGGGAGCTGATGTTTGCTAAAAACCATGATTATGGCGAAGCCTGGCGCGATATGAGAATCAGTTCTTTAACTGATTTAATATTGATGAAAATCCTTCGTGTGAAGCAGATTGAGGACAATGAGGGAAAAACACTTGCATCGGAAGGTATAAAAGCAAATTATCAGGACATGCTGAATTATTCGGTATTTGCATTAATAAAACTAGGTTTAAAATAACATGAAAAGAGGTTTAGTTAATTTCTCGAGGTTTTTTGTTGGTATCCTTTTTATCTTTTCCGGATTAATTAAAGCCAACGATCCGCTCGGGTTTAGCTATAAGCTAGAGGAATATTTCGAAGTTTTTCATATTGGTTTTTTAAACGGATTTGCAGTTTCAATAGCTATCATTTTGTGTGCGTTGGAAATAATTCTGGGTACCGCTCTGTTACTCGGAATACGAGCCAAACAAACCAGTATCGGCCTTCTTCTTTTAGTAATCTTCTTTACGTTTTTAACTTTTTACTCTGCTGCTTTTGACGTAGTAAGAAGCTGCGGATGCTTTGGCGATGCAATCCCTTTAACACCATGGCAATCCTTTACAAAAGATTTAATACTCCTTGTTTTTATTATAGTTATTTACCTCAACCACACCGGTATAAAATCTATTTTCCGTTCTAAAAAAGCTGATAGAAACGCACTCATAATAACGACTATCCTATCATTTGGCTTTGGGTTTTACACGTACAATTATCTGCCGGTAAAAGATTTTCTTCCGTACCATATAGGTGCAAATATTCCGGAAAATATGAATATTCCAGCGGGTGCACCAGCGGATTTATTTGAAACAATCTATATTTTAAAAAATAAAAAATCGGGCGAAATAAAAGAAATGACCGATAAAGAATATTTAAAAACTGAAATATGGAAAGATGCAACTTGGGAAATAACTGGTGAACCTAAAACCAGGCTCGTAAAAAAAGGCTATGAACCTAAAATAAAAGATTTAAAGATTATGGATAATCAGGGAACTGATTATACTACTGAAATAATAGAGAATCCATATTTCAACCTAATAATTGTAGCTTACGATTTATCAAAAGCAAATCTACATGCTATAGGAAACTTAAATGCCTTGGCAATTAACAGTGCAGAAAACTACAATATCAGAAGCGTTTTACTGACTTCGGCTTCACCTGAAAATGTGGATGCTTTTCAAAAGAAGAACAAATTGGTAATGGAAGTTTTTAATGCAGATGCAGTGCCATTAAAAACGATGATTCGTTCTAATCCGGGTTTGTTATTATTAAAAGATGGCGTTGTTATTAACAAATGGCACTTCCATAACTTGCCAACCTATGAAGAACTGGAGGAAAACTACTTTAAGAGTAAAGACTAATGCTTAAAGAGCTGATTCGATATACAGAAGTTGCTGATTCAATTTTTATCAGCACATTTTCAGGCATACAAAAAAACCTCCCGGAGGCTGAAGCGCTTTTTAGCCATATTCTCAATGCTCAACATATCTGGATAAGCAGAATTAAACACATCGATTCTCTTTACGACAGACTTGAAATTCACCCCAAAGAAAACTTCGGTAAAGTACATGCCGAAAATATTACAAATATGTATGAGCTTGCAAATTCTGATTTAGACTTTACTGTTGCTTATTCAAATTCAGCAGGAGAGATATTTGAGAATAATGCCTTAGATATTTTATATCACATGATAAACCATTCTACCTATCATCGTGCGCAAATTGCCACTCAATTCAGACTAAACAATATACAACCGCCGGTTACAGATTTCATATTTTTAAAACGACAGAACCTTCTATGAAAGTATTTCTAATTGGCTTTATGGGTTCGGGGAAAAGCACTTTAGGAAAGAAGTTAGCTTTAAAACTCGGCTATCATTTTGCAGATATTGATAAAGTTATTGAATCGGAAATAAAGATGTCGATTGCGGACTATTTTCAGCAAAACGATGAAAATGCTTTCAGAGAGCTTGAAAATACTACGATGAAAAACATCGATATGCCTGAAAATTCTATTATTGCAACCGGTGGAGGTGCACCTTGCTTTTTTGATAATTTAGATTGGATGAATCAAAACGGGCTAACTATTTACCTTTCTTTATCGCCAAAAGCTTTGGTTAAGCGTTTAGAAAATGGAATAGAGCAGCGTCCGGTATTGCAAAATTTAAGCGGCGAAGAATTAGAAGAATTTATCGCTGTGAGGCTTAAGGAAAGAGAAAAGTTCTATCAGCAGGCAAAGCTAACCATTAAGGGAATAGATCAGACTGCCGAAAAAGTGATAGAAATTCTTAAAGAGGAAGGCTATCTTAAATAGACCGCATCCTCATCAGAATTCTTCAGAATCACATCTACATGTTCTTTAATTACTGTAGCCAAATCCAGGCCGGTATAATCAGAAGAAATTGGAAATGTACGGTGGCTTCTGTTAACCAGAACCGCTGTCCTCAATTTCTTTAAAGGAATATTTAAAAACACTCCAAGTCCGTAAGCCAGGGTACGCCCACTGTTCAATACATCGTCGGTAAGTATTACAACTTTATTCGTGCAACTTTCAATAGGAATGTCAGTATTGGCTTTTAAATGAGATATGTCTTTGTCCAAAGAAATTTTCATAAGAGTAACCTTAATTCCGGAAATCTGTTGCAACTCTTTTTGTAAATACTCTGCAAGGGTATATCCACAATCCTCTATTCCCGCAATTACAAGCTCCGTTTCTTCCAGATTATCTTCCCAAATCTGGTAAGCCATCCGCGTAACTTTTTGGTTTATTTGCTTTTTATCAAGAATCAGGATTTTTTTCTCAGACATCCTTAAAATTATTAGATTTAATATACTACCGCTTAAATATAAGGATAAAACACAAAGTTTGCTCCTTCCGGCACAATTACAAACAAGCACATAAACTTATCCGGATTTTTATACTGCTTTATAAAACGGTCTTTTTTTTCTTTCAGAATAATTCCTTTTTCCACAAATTCTTCAAGCATGGAGGCCTGAATCGACCAGGAAGTATTTAACTCATTCTTATCGAGAATTAATTCACCAAGAGCTACTTCATGCTGATGTGCAACAAAAATAGGATATCCGGATAAGTCCTGATTAATAATTTCTGTAGCAATTTCCTTAATCGATTCGTTATAAAACTTTAAGTCGCGCTCCAGACTTTTTAACGGACTATCTTTTTGAGCTGCATCATCTTCGCCTTCTGGCTGATTAATTAAATCTTTAATTTCCATTACGATTAATCTAAGGGATTTAAACCTGATTTAGTTCTAGTAAAACAACATTTTCTACGTGTTGTGTGTGCGGAAACATATCTACCGGACGAATTCTTTTAACTGTGTATTTTTCCATAAGCAAGGCAATATCCCTGGCTTGTGTTGCTGCATTGCAACTTACGTAAACTACCTTTGGAGCTTCTATTTCTAAAATTCGGGCAACAACATCGGCATGCATTCCGGCTCTTGGCGGATCCGTTATTATTACATCAGGCTTCCCGTTTTCCAAAACAAAATCGGCCGTCAGCACATCCTTCATATCTCCGGCATAAAATCTGGTATTAGAAATATTATTAAGGCCAGAGTTAATTACGGCGTCTTCAATTGCTGTTGGAACATATTCCACACCAATCACTTTGCGCACATGCCTTGCTACAAAATTGGCAATTGTTCCGGCACCGGTGTATAAATCGTACACCATCTCATTTCCTTTAAAATCTGCAAACTCGCGGGTAATAAGATATAGCTGATGCGCTTGTAAAGAATTAGTCTGATAAAAAGATTTTGCACCGATTTTAAATTTCAAATCTTCATTTCCGGCAACATCACCCATTTGCTCGAAAATAAAATCACGTCCACTAAATAAATGGATATCCTGATCAGAAATGGTATCGTTTTTCTTTTGATTGATGATATATAATAAGGATGTTATTTGCGGAAAACGATCTTTTATAAAGTTCATCGTTTTTTGAACCTCTTTCTCAGAAACGTAAGCAAAGACAACAATCACCATTAATTCTCCGGTGGTAGAAGTTCTGATAATTAAGTTTCGTAAAGCACCTTCATGATTCCTTAAACCGTAAAAACTTATACCTTCCCGCAGAGCAAAATCCTTGATAGCATTTCTTATTTCATTGGAAGGATCGGTTTGAAGATAGCAAACATCGATATCCAAAATCTTGTCAAAACGCAATGGCACATGAAAACCTAAAGCATTCATATTCTGATTTTCTACGGCCGAAATATCCACCATGTCTGTATCAGTTAGCCAGCGTTTGTCTGAGAAAGTAAATTCAAGTTTATTTCTATAATAACGGGTTTCGTAAGATGCAAGAATAGGTTCTGCGCCAGAGATATCAACTTTAGCTAAGCGCTCAAGTGCATCAAATACACTTTTCTCTTTAAACTTTAATTGCGCATCATAGGTCATGTGCTGCCATTTACAACCACCACAAACACCAAAATGCGGGCAAAAAGGTTCGGTTCTGAATTCAGAAGGTTTAATGAGCTCTGTAACTTTGGCTTCGGCAAAATTCTTCTTTTTCTTATACAGTTCTACATTAACAATGTCGCCGGGAATAGCCTTTTCGATAAACAAAACCAGTTCATCAGCTTTTCCTACACCTTTTCCACCTTCAGCAATATCTGTTACCAGAATATTTTCGATTCGCTTTTTCTCTGTGGGTATTCTTTTCATTCGCGGGCAAAATTAAAACATTTTTAAACGGCTAAATGCTAAGTTGTATTTAATATTTAGCTACTTAAGTATAATGGGATATTAAGAATGTATTTGAATAGTTGATACCGGAATTATATTGCAGCTTTTACCAAATAAGGTAAAATTTCCTTCTGGAAGCTTACAAAATGTTTACGGATATCGGAGTCTGTTACTGATGTAAATGCGAATGAGAAAACAATAGCTTTACTAGCTTTAATCAGAAATCGCAGGCGCTCTGCATATTGGTCATCGCCTTTAAACAAATGTGTTTCGCGATAAGATTGAATTAAAAAAACCTCTAAATCATCGGATAATAATTTTAACAATCCTTGTGCATTTGTAGATTCCCGTATAAAATCCCAGCCTATAAATTCATTACAAATAGTATATGAAAGCCGGCTGGTTTCTAAAATTAAATTACTGAGATAAACTTCTTTGTTAGTTTCTTCAGATGAATTCTCAATAATTCCGTTTACGGTTATCCTGATATAATCCATCAAAATAGAATGCAGCAGCACCTCTTTACTATCAAAATATTTATAAAGAGTTGCTTTGGCTATTTTGGCTTTTTTAGCAATTTCGTTTACGCTGGTTTTTTGATAGCCATACTTTCTAAAGAGATCCTGGGCGGCCTTAAGAATGCTTTCTTTTATCTTATCAATTTCCATATTAATTAGTAACAGATAAATAGCCCCCTCTGGAAGACACTGAATATCTTTTTAACGGCATTTTAGCATTAGAATTTTGTGGTGCTCCGTCTTCTAAAGAAAACACAGCCTTACTACAAGGATCTGTTGCTGTTATTCCGGTATCATCTACTTTAACAATACATTTTTCATCGGGATTTACGGTACTGCACCGGTCGTAAGCTACATAACCACTAAACGCACTATTATAAATAATTAGCCCCGCAACGCCATATCCAGGAACTTCAACATATCCATTAACCCTGTTTAAAGCCTGCATGCTTGGGTCGGCTAAATATACATGGAAATTTACAGGCACATCAGGTATCCCTGAAGGATCTTTGCCGCAAGAAACCAGCACAAAAGAAATGAATAAGTAAATGAGGCTTTTTTTCATTTATCAGATAATTTCGGACTGAAACTGCTTAAGAAAGCGAATATCATTTTCGGAGAATAAACGCAAATCTTTAATCTGATATTTCAGGTTAGTAATACGCTCAATTCCCATACCAAAGGCAAAACCGGTAAATTTCTCGCCATCAATACCGCAATTCTGAAGCACGTTCGGATCTACCATACCGCAACCTAATATTTCTACCCAACCACTATATTTACATAACTGACAGCCGCTTCCTTTGCAAATGGTACACGATATATCCATTTCGGCAGAAGGCTCTGTAAAAGGGAAATAAGACGGGCGGAAACGTACCTTGGTACCTTCGCCAAATAACTCCTGAACGAAGTAAAATAAGGTTTGCTTCAAATCCGCAAAAGAAACGTTTTCATCCACATACAAGCCTTCAACCTGATGAAAAAAACAATGTGCACGTGCAGAAATTGCTTCGTTTCGATACACTCTTCCTGGCATTAATGCCCTAAAAGGCGGTTTCCCATTTTCCATCATTCTTACCTGAACCGAGGAAGTATGAGTACGGAGAGCAAAAGCTTCAGAACCAGTATTTGCTTCCTTATCTGCTGCCGTTTGAGGCGATGCTACAAAAAAGGTATCCTGCATGTCTCTTGCCGGATGCTCCGGCGGAAAATTCAATGCAGAAAAGTTATGCCAGTCGTCTTCTATTTCCGGACCCTCAGCTACTGTAAAGCCTAATTTCTTAAAAATTTCTATTATTTCTTTTCTTACCAGCGATAAGGGATGGCGGGAGCCTAACTCAAAGCCTTCTCCCGGAAGAGTTGTATCAATTGTTGCGTTGCCGGTTTCTGTTTGAGATTCAAGATCTTCTTTAAATGATTGATACGTTTGTTCTGTAAGAACTTTAAATTCATTTAAAACTTTTCCTAAAACCCGCTTCTCTTCCGGCGAAACTGATTTAAATTCTTCAAAAATATCTTTTATAATACCCTTTGAACCCAGAAATTTAATTCTGAATGCTTCCAATTCCTCAGCAGTTCCCGGATGAAAAGCCTTTATCTCTTCTGTATATAAATTAATTTTTTCTTGCATTGTGTTAACTGACATCATTATTAGGATAGATATCACTTGACATTTTACCCTAACTACCGAAATTTATCTTTTCAACTCGTATTTGTGCGAAAATAATAAAAATACACGTATAGAAGGCATTGCTTATCTCCTATTGTTAAATTAGAGATTAAAAGCGCATTCTTTCTAAAATATCTTATTAAATTCTGGATATCTTATATATACTTGCTGTATCATATAACCCGTTATACTAACAAACAATTTCGAACCAGAGTTATTATACAATCTCTTTTATTTAATGTTAAAAAAAGCTCTACTGATATTATTTCTTCTTCTCTCCAAGGCTTTCTCTCAGGAAATGATTGAAATTACAGGAAAGATCAATGACATCAATGGAAAGCCTATTGCCTTTACTTCGGTTTTTGTGAGGAATGAAAATAATAGTGCCATGGCCAATCAAAATGGCGAATATAAGCTATCGCTTAGTCCCGGCCAACACGCTATTGTTTTCAGGTTTGTTGGATATAAGCAGGAAGAAATAACTTTTACAGTAAAAAAAGGACTAATTGTGAATGCTGTTCTGGAAAAAGAATCGTACACACTGAATGAGGTTAGAATTGATGGCAAGAAACACGAGGATCCGGCTAATGCATTAATAAGAAAAGTTATAGCGAACCGTAAAATACTTCGTTCAACACCTTCTTACATTTGTGATGTATACACAAAAGGCGTACAGAAATTAATTGGTGCGCCGAAGAAAATTCTTGGTCAGGATGTAGCACAAGCGCTTAATCTGGATTCAAACCGTCGAGGTGTTCTTTATTTATCCGAAACAAACTCTAAATTCTATTATAATTATCCGCATGTAAAAGAAGTCATGGAAGCTTCTAAAATAGCCGGCGACACAGAAGGATTTAGCTTTAACAGAGCTCTGGATTTACAGATCAATCTTTACGATAATTTACTGCAATGGAAACCGCTTGGCAATCAAAGCTATGTATCTCCGGTTGCTGATAATGCATTCGATTATTACAACTTTCAACTACAAGGCTCGAGTGTTCAAAATGGCCATACCATTTTTAAAATAAAAATTACACCTAAAAACAGGTTTGATCCGGTGTTTAGCGGGTATATTTACTTAGTGGAAGGCGATTGGCGCTTATATAGCGTCGATTTAATGATTACTGAAGAAGCACGTATCAATTTTGTAGACACCCTGAAAATAAGCCAGAACTTTATAGAAGTTGGGAAAAGTTATTGGCTGCCGTCTGATATTACATTTAAATTTCAGGGCAAGGTAATGGGATTTAAATTTGCGGGATATTTTACGGGGCTTTATAGTAACTACTACATTAATCCAACCTTTCCCGACGGTTTCTTTAAGGATGAGATAATGAAGATTCCTGCAGAGGTCAACAAACGGGATGAAAATTATTGGCAACAACATCGTCCGGTTCCTTTAACTTATGAGGAGCAAATAAATTATCAAATAAAAGACAGTGCTGCGGTATTAGCACAGAAGCCAAAAGTTTTAGATTCTTTGGAAAGAGAACGAAACAAATTCAAGCCAATTAATTTTCTTTTTACAGGATATACACTTCATAATTATTCAAGCAGAAGCTACTGGCATTTCAATTCCATCTATAAAACCGTTTTTTACAATACAGTAGAAGGTTGGGCTATTAACTTAAATCCGCTCTATAAAAAGGAGCTTTCTTTAAGGCGATCGATAGAAGTAAGCCCCAGAATACGGTATGGATTTGGAAGTAAGTCTTTAAACACGAAACTGGAAATAAACTATTTAAGAGACACTTTACATCATGAAAGTTTTGCATTAAATGTTGGAAGCGATTATCTTGATCTGAATAATAAAGGAACCATTAACCTTTTCTATAATACTTTAACGACCTTATTCGACGGAAATAACTTTTTAAAATTGTATAAAGCCAATTTTTTAGCTTTTAGCGCCCAGCGCGAAATACTGGATGGCTTAATGGTTACCGGAGGCACAGAAATCTCAAGAAGGATTCCGTTAAGAAATATTTCTTACAAACCACTTTTTGATAAAGCGGCGAATACCATAACGTCCAATAACCCATTAAATCCTGGAGACGATGAAAATATATTTCCTGTAAATAACTCGTTTAGCGTAGAAACAAATATATCTTATACTTACGGACAACGGTACACGACACGTCCGGATGGGAAAATTTATGAAAATGCCAGGTATCCGACTATAAAATTCAACTATCGTAAAGGCATCCCGAATGTATTTAACTCAGCGGTAAATTATGATTTTATTTCAACTGACTTATTTCAGGACAAGATTAAAACCGGACTGTTCGGCTATGGCTCGTTTTACTTATCTGCCGGAAAATTCATCCATACAAAATCGTTGTTTTATCCAGATATGAAGCATTTTACCGGAAACCAGACTGCTATTTATAATCCTCTCTTTCCAAATTTTCATTTTCTGGATTACTATGCTTTCTCAACCAACGACAAATACTTTGAAGCACATTATGAACATAACTTCTTAGGATTATTTCTTAGAAAAATTCCTTTAATAAGAAAGCTGAAACTGGAAGAAATAATCGGAGGCGCTTATTTAACACAACCCATGAATAATTATAAAGAAGTCTATTTCGGTTTACAAAGATTAGTTGTCCGTGCAGATTTCGGCTGGTCATGGACTCAAACCGGCAAACCCTATAGTGCGTTTCGTCTGTTTTACGGATTCTGATTATTTAAGCTGATTACAAAAATCATCAAAATTATTATCTTTGTGTCGCATTTCACGCTGTTTGCAGCAGTATCAATGAATTTATGAAAAGATACCAGACATTACTTTACTATTGTTATACCGCAATAGACAATGCGGAACAATTTGCCGCGGACCATTTAAATTTTTGCAAATCGTTAGGTCTCGTGGGCCGTATTATTGTTGCCGATGAGGGCTTAAACGGAACCGTTTCGGGCACTTTTGAATCCTGTAAAAGCTACATGAATTTTATTCATAACGATGTACGATTTGCAAAGACAGAATTTAAAATTGATGAAGTTGAAGAACCTTCCTTCATTAAAATGCACTGCCGTTACAAATCAGAAATTGTATATTCAGGCTTGCGCGATCCGAATATTATCGATCCTAAAAAGAAAACCGGCGTTCATTTAGAGCCTAAGGATTTCATGGAAATGAAAGACCGGGATGACGTTATTATTCTGGATGTAAGATCGAATTATGAGCATTCTTTAGGGAAGTTTAAAAATGCTGTCACCCTTGACATTGACAACTTCCGCGATTTTCCTGCCAAAATAAATGAACTTGCAAAATACAAGGATAAAAAAATATTGACCTATTGTACCGGTGGTATAAAGTGCGAAAAAGCATCTGCGCTATTATTACATGAAGGTTTTCCGGAAGTTTACCAGTTGCACGGAGGAATTATCAAATATGGAAAAGAAGCTGAAGGAAAAGACTTTGAGGGCCAGTGTTATGTATTCGACAATCGTGTTGCCGTTGAAGTAAATAAGGTAAATCCGAAAGTTATTTCAACATGCTATAATTGCGGAACAATCACAGCTAAAATGATTAATTGTGCCAATCCCGAATGCAATGAGCATTTCACACAATGCGACGATTGCGGCATAGCCCTTGACGGCTGCTGCTGCGATACCTGCAAAGCTCATCCGCGCAAGCGCCCGTATGACGGAACTGGTTATTATGTAAAAGTCCCCCAGCCTGTTAACATTACCAAAAAATCAAAAATTAAAGCTGATAGCATTTCTTAACGCGCAACTTATGACTAAGCTTTCTGTAAACATCAATAAAATTGCAACGCTAAGAAATTCACGCGGTGGAAACAATCCCAATCTGGTAAAAACGGCCTTAGATTGTGAACGGTTTGGTGCGCAGGGAATAACGGTTCATCCGAGACCCGACGAAAGGCATATTCGCTACCAGGATGTTTACGACTTAAAATCAGCCATTAAAACAGAATTTAACATTGAAGGAAATTGTGAAGAAAAAGCGTTTGTAGACTTAGTTTTAGCCACCAAGCCTGCACAGGTCACACTGGTTCCGGATGCTTTAAATCAGATTACATCCAACCATGGTTGGGATACAATTACACATCAGGATTATTTAAAGGATATTATATCTACTTTTAAAGAAGCTGGAATTCGTGTATCAATATTCGTGGATCCGGACCCCAAAATGGTTGAAGCTGCTGCCACAACCGGAACCGACCGAATTGAGTTGTATACTGAAGCGTATGCACAGAAATATCTTCATGATAAAGAAGCAGCCATCAATCCTTATATAAAGGCTGCTCACTTAGCTGAACAAAGCGGTTTAGGTTTAAACGCTGGTCATGATTTAGATTTACATAATTTGAAATATTTTGCGCTTAATATTCCTAATTTGCTCGAAGTGAGTATTGGGCACGCTTTAATTTGCGACGCTCTTTATTACGGGCTGGAACAAACAATTAACTTATACTTGAAGCAGCTCGAAGACGCGGCTTTATATCATGGCTTTGATTAGCTAAAACCTTTTCCCAAAACCAATTCCAATAAAGGGCAAACCGCCTGATTCTGTTATGAACCATTGAGCATTTACCCGCCAAACATAGTTTTTGGTAGTGTATGCCCTTAATCCTGCACTTGGTATAAAATAAATGAACTCTTTCTTGGGAATATAATTCTCCGGGCGTTTCACTAAAGAATAAAAATCACCATCGGTCTTGGTGTAAGTGGCGCCAAACCCAAGATCCAGAAACGAATGATTCTTGATTACCGGTATCAGATAACTTAAACCTACTGGTATGGTTAAATGAGTATCCGTTCCATACAATCCAAGTCCCGCCCAAACACCTAATCCTGGTTTATTACTAAGCTGTCTTTCGTAGTTTACAGAACCGAGCAAACCATTGCCGCCAAGCTCTAGAAACAGCTCATTCTTTTTAATTATTTCCTGAGAAAAGGCTCCTATGCTTATAGTTAAGACCAGTAGTGTGGCTGATATTCTTTTCATTCGGTTTAATTGTTAACCAAATATACTTTTTTCCACATAACTGCGGCCGCCTTCGTCCCGAAACCATTTTTTCTTACCTTTGCGGCACCCACATATTCTTTTCAATTTCATGAATTTAAGTATAGATTTCCAAGAGAAATTTGAATCTAGGCATATCGCTCCAAACCTGGTAGAAACAGCAGAAATGCTTCAAACCATAGGCGTTTCCTCGCTCGACGAATTAATTGAACAAACCGTTCCACAGCAAATCCGGTTAAAACAAGCCCTTAATCTACCGGCGCCTCAAAGCGAAATTGAATATTTGAGTAAACTAAAAATTACGGCTTCAAAAAACAAGGTTTTCAAGTCGTATATCGGACAAGGATATTACGATACCATTACCCCGCCTGTAATTCTCAGAAATATCTTCGAAAATCCGGGTTGGTATACACAGTATACGCCATATCAGGCAGAGATATCTCAAGGCAGATTACAAGCCTTGCTGAATTTCCAAACCATGGTTGTGGATTTAACGGGAATGGAAATAGCTAATGCATCTTTGCTGGACGAAGGAACAGCTGCTGCAGAAGCTATGTTTATGCAATACAGCCTGCGTAAAAACCAACAGGCAAAAACTTTCTTCGTTTCTGAAGAACTTTTCCCTCAAACCATCGATATTTTAAAAACACGTTCTGCTCCTTACGGGATAGAATTACAAATAGGCAATCACCAAACCGCCGAGTTAACAGAAAACATGTTTGGTGCAATTGTGCAATATCCTGCAGGAACCGGTGCGGTATACAACTACACAGATTTTGCTAAAAGGGCACATGAGAAAAATATTAAGCTTACAGTAGTTGCCGATATTTTAAGCCTTACCCTCTTAACTCCTCCTGGAGAATGGGGTGCTGATATTGTTATTGGAAACACCCAGCGTTTTGGCGTACCAATGGGATTTGGCGGTCCGCATGCAGCTTACTTTGCTACCAAGGAAGAATACAAACGAAGTATGCCTGGACGTATCATTGGCGTAAGCATCGATTCTTCAGGCAATTACGCCTTGAGAATGGCTTTGCAAACCCGCGAGCAGCATATCCGTCGTGATAAGGCTACATCAAATATTTGTACCGCACAGGCTTTACTTGCTATTATGGCGGGAATGTATGCGGTTTATCATGGAAAAGATGGGTTAAAGGCCATCGCAGGCCGTGTACATGGATTAACCGTTTTACTTGGTAACGCACTCGAAAGCTTAGGTTACACCCAGGAAAACGAATTTTTCTTTGATACCCTGAACTTTAACTTAGGCGATCTAACTAATTCTATTCATGCCGAAGCCGTTAATAATGAATTAAACTTAAATTACTCCGGCTCAAAAGTTAACATCGCTCTTGATGAAACGACTAATCTGGAGGATGTATTAACGATTATAAAAGTTTTTGCGAAGGTAAAGGCACAAACAATAAATGACATTAATATTGATGCCCTGAAAACTCAGCTAAAGGCTCGTATTAATGCAGATTTACAGCGTACATCCGATTTCCTGAGTCACCCGATATTTAGCTCCCATCATTCGGAGCATGAAATGCTGCGGTATATCAAGGATTTAGAAAGCAAGGATTTATCGCTTTGCCATTCTATGATTCCGCTGGGTTCATGTACCATGAAGCTGAATGCAACTACAGAAATGATTCCGGTTACCTGGCCCGAATTCAGTAAAATGCATCCGTTTGCTCCACTAGACCAAACAGGTGGATATATGCAGCTTTTTGACGAGCTGAACAGGTGGCTGAGCGAAATAACCGGATTTGCTTCAATGAGCTTACAACCCAATTCCGGCGCTCAGGGCGAGTACACCGGATTAATGGTTATCCGTGCCTATCATCAAAGCCAGGGTCAGGACAAACGAAATATAGCCTTGATTCCCGCGTCGGCACATGGAACAAACCCCGCATCGGCGGCTATGGCAGGCATGAAAGTGATAGTGGTTAAATGCGACGAGAACGGGAACATCGACGTAACTGACCTGAAGGCCAAAGCGCAAGAGCACTCTGAAGATTTATCCTGCCTGATGGTTACCTATCCATCTACACATGGCGTGTTTGAAGAATCTATTATTGAGATTTGCCAAATCATCCATCAATATGGCGGACAAGTATATATGGATGGCGCAAATATGAATGCCCAGGTTGGGCTTACCAGTCCGGCTACTATTGGTGCCGATGTGTGTCACTTGAATCTGCATAAAACATTCTGCATTCCGCATGGCGGCGGCGGTCCGGGTATGGGCCCGATTGGTGTTGCAAAACATTTGGTTCCTTTCCTTCCAGGACATCCTGTTGTAGACATCAACGCTAAGCAATCCATTCATGCAGTATCTTCTGCACCCTGGGGTTCGGCATCTATACTGGTTATTTCGCATGCATACATCGCCATGATGGGTAGCGAAGGATTAACCAATGCAACAAAATATGCTATACTAAACGCTAATTATATTAAATCCCGGCTAGAGCAGCATTATCCGGTATTATATGCTGGCAGCAAGGGTCGTTGTGCGCACGAAATGATTCTGGATTGCAGGGCTTTTAAAAATGTGGGCATCGAGGTAACCGATATTGCCAAGCGCTTAATGGATTATGGCTTCCATGCCCCTACTGTTTCTTTTCCAGTAGCAGGCACTTTAATGGTCGAACCTACCGAATCAGAACCTAAGCATGAGCTAGATCGCTTTTGCGATGCAATGATTGCCATTCGTGCAGAAGTTGCAGCAGTAGAAAACGGTGAAATTGATAAACTGAATAACCCCTTGAAAAACGCACCTCATACTGCTGCCATAATCTCTGGAGATGAATGGAATAAGAGTTATACCCGCCGGCAAGCGGCATTTCCATTGGCATATGTGAGCGAACGCAAATTCTGGCCTTCCATTGGAAGAGTAAATGATACCCATGGCGACAGAACACTCATTTGTTCTTGTCCGCCTGTAGAAGCGTACCAGCATATACTGGAAGTGTAATAAAGAAAATAAAAGGGAGGCCTCAATATTGAGGCCTTTCCCAATTATAAACCTAAACCAAACTAACTAAGGGCAAACACTTTACCAAGATGATCTGTATTCCGGCAACTCACTTTCAAATCTTTTACTAGTCCCGTACCTATATTAACTACCCAACCATGTACCTGGAGATCATCCCGCTCCCGCCAGGCATTTTGAACAATATTAGTTTTACAAAGATTAAAAACCTGTTCAATAACATTTAATTCTACTAACCTGTCGGCACGTATTCCATCATCAGAAATTAAATCTAACTCGTGCGAATGTAAACGGTAAACATCCTTAATATGGCGTAACCAATTGTCAATAACACCATATTGCTTATTTCCCATAGCAGCCGAAACTCCGCCACATCCATAATGACCTGCAACTACAACATGCCTCACTTTTAAAACATTTACAGCATAATCCAATACGCTTAACATGTTCATATCTGTATGCACGCATAAATTGGCAATATTACGATGAACAAAAACCTCGCCCGGCAGGGTATTGGTGAGTTGGTTGGCAGGTACCCTACTATCAGAACATCCAATCCATAATACTTCCGGATGTTGTCCTTCACTTAACTTTTTAAAATAATTAGGATCCTTCTTTAGTTGACTTTCAACAAAATCTCTGTTACCCTGTAGCAAATGCTCATAACTACTCATTTGCTGATCTTTTATTTCTTTAATGCTTAAATCTGAAATTTCTGCTTTATTATTATCTGTTGTCATTTTAATTTACTGTTTCTGATTTATAAATCAATTTATTTAACTTAGGTATATCATACCTATCTTTAATATTCACCAATTCAACTATAATGGCTTTTGTAAAAGCACTATGTTTGAAATTATGAATTACTTCTAAAACATCGGCGTCTATATAGCGACAATTTGTGCCATCAATTTTAACATTGGTCTCCTGTGGAAGATTCGTTAACGTATATTGAATAGCAGCTTTATTCAGAAACGACACCTCTTCAGCCAACTTAACTTCTATTACCTTTTTATCACCTGAGGTACTAATCTGATAGAAATATGGATTACGAAGATTATTTCTTAAAATATAAAATACGGCTACCACCATTCCCAGAGCCACACCTTTCAAGAGGTCGGTAAAAACTACCGCAACAACGGTGATAACAAAAGGGATAAACTGACTATAACCGCTTCTCCACATTTTGGCAAACAGCCCAATTTTCGCAAGCTTATACCCTGTAATAAGAAGAATTGCTGCTAAACATGATAATGGAATCAAATTAATTACCTGAGGTATTGCCAACAAAGCAAGTAATAACCATACACCATGAAATATAGCCCCCATTTTAGTTCTGCTACCTGCGTTAACATTAGCAGAAGAGCGCACAATTACTGATGTCATTGGCAGGCCTCCTAATAAACCGCTGGTCATATTACCGATCCCCTGAGCTACTAACTCCCTGTTTGTAGGAGATACACGTTTTACAGGGTCAATTTTATCGACCGCTTCAAGACTCAATAAGGATTCGAGACTAGCAACAATCGCAATTGTTACTGCCACAATCCAAACATCTTTATTTGCGATTTGTGAAAAATCAGGAAATACGAAAAGATTTGAAAACTCGGCGAAAGATCCTACTACCGGAATTTGAACCAGATGTTCTTCCTTAATTGCTAACGACGAACCACTAAACAACCGAGTGAGAGCGATTCCAGTAATTACAACAAGTAAAGCTGCGGGCACACTGCTTAACTTTTTAACCTTTGGCCAGTAAATTAAAATAATTAAAGAAAGTCCGCTAATAATTACTGCTCCATAACTTATCTTATTTAAAGCATGAGTCAGGGAAGAAAATGTATTTTCATCATCGGCCTGAATAAAACTTTCATTTCCTTCAAAATCAGAATCAAAACCCACTGCATGTGGAATTTGCTTCAGAATAAGGATAATACCAATTGCAGCAAGCATTCCTTCAATCACTGTTGATGGAAAATAATTCGCTATGGTCCCAGCTTTTACAGAGCCTAATAAAACTTGAAACGCTCCTGCAATTAATACAGCGAGTAAAAACGCTTCGTATGAACCAAGCTGTGCAATTGCACCAAAAACAATAACCGTTAGGCCAGCTGCCGGACCACTAACACTTAATTGCGATCCACTTAATGAGGCGACTACAATACCTCCAATTATACCAGTTAATACCCCGGCAAATAAAGGAGCACCGGAAGCTAAAGCAATTCCTAGACATAAAGGAAGCGCTACTAAAAAAACTACAATACTAGCAGGCAAATCTCTTTTTAAATTTTTCTTTAAGAAATATTTACCTATACCAGAAGACGCAGACATATATTTCGCTGCCATAAATACACACGTTAATTCATAAAACAATTAATTACATAATTCCCTAGTAGGAATAATAAATGTTAAACTAATTGCTAAATATTAGGAGGGGGAGTGGGTACAGAGGGATAAAATGCTGAAACATGTTTGTTTTGATCCAGACTGCTCATTGTACCCATAAGAAGCTGAATTGGATGTGACAATACTAAAGAAACATTATATACATCGCAATAATACTTGGCGGAGGTTTCCTTTACATCATTCGACTTCGCATTATGCTCTATCTCTAACTGCATAATTACAGCATGAATAGTATGTTTATCAAAATGAGTTATAACCAAAGGTGCTATTGAAATCACCATCTTAATAAAGAAGATGGTGAAAAAAATTACACTAAATATTTTCTTAACTATTGGCTTTCTCATAAACCGACAACACAAAAATATAAAAACAAGAGGCTTTTTTCGCAATTAACATATTTTTTACAAAAAAAAAATATATTTGGAAATTGAATTGAACAGGATAAACTGCAGGTAGCTGTCATTTTCCAGATTTCATCTTTATATTCAACACTTTTTTTAATAAATAACTACCCTAAAAGAAGATTCACCTATTAAAATAAATTAATCAGCAGATTATCATTATAAATACACAAAAACATCAGTTTTACTAACAAAATCATTTCGTTAAAAAATGATGCCAATTGCAATAAAACATACATTTCAATTTAACAACCGAATTACCGAAATTTGAAGGTCAGTACCCAAAGCTGTATTGAAATATCCATCTTTGATAACTCCAGGTAATATATATATGGCAAAAGTAACAGGCAAAGCATACGATATCAGCTTACTTAAACGGATTTACAATTATGTAACACCATATAAAGGAATTTTTATCTGGTCAGTAATACTTACAATTTCACTTGCTTTGCTGGCTCCTTTACGGCCTGTACTTATACAATATGCGCTGGATAAATTTATATTCACTAATAATTATGCCGGGTTATTAAACATCACCCTGCTAATGGTTTTTCTCTTAGCTATTCAAACTGTTGTACAATACTTTCATACTTATTTAACCAATACGTTAGGACAGTCAACCATTCGCGATTTACGTATTGATGTGTTTAACCATATCAGTAAACTTAAACTCAGATACTTTGATCGTACACCGCTTGGACAATTGATTACCAGGACCGTATCTGATCTTGAAACAATTGCCGATATATTTTCTGAAGGATTAATTGTAATTGTTGGAGATATCCTTCAATTGGTAGTGATACTTGGTGTAATGTTGTATACCGACTGGAAACTTACACTGATTGTTCTGGCGCCTATGCCCTTACTTATTTTGGCAAGTTATGTTTTCAAAGAAGCAATTAAATCGGCTTTTCAAGATGTAAGAACTCAGGTGGGCCACTTAAACACTTTCTTGCAGGAACACATTTCAGGGATGAGTATTATTAAATACTTTGCCCGTGAAAACCAGGAAATGCGCAAATTCAAGGAAATAAATGCTAAACACCGCGACGCGAATATCCGCTCAAACTGGTACTATTCTATATTTTTCCCGGTAGTCGAAATAATTTCTGCGCTCTCAATGGGATTATTGGTTTGGTATGGTTCAAAGTTGATTATTCATCATGATATAACTCCTGGTGTTGTTGTTTCTTTTATTATGTATATCAATATGATGTTCAGGCCAATCCGCGAACTGGCAGATAAATTTAATACACTACAAATGGGAATGGTTGGCGCAGACAGGGTTTTTAGTGTTTTAGACAATGGTGATATTGAAGATAATGCAGGAAGCCTGGTCCCGGCGAAAATCAAAGGAGAAATTTCTTTCGAAAAAGTTTGGTTTACTTATCAGCCAGATAAAGAAACAACTGACGAAAACTGGATCTTGAAAGATATTAACTTCTCTATTAAAGCCGGAGAAACGCTGGCGCTTGTAGGCGCAACCGGGGCTGGGAAATCATCTGTAATTAATATCCTTAACAGGTTTTATCAGATAAGTAAAGGCAGTGTTAAAATAGACGGAATTGATATCAGAGAATACGAACTTAATTATTTACGGACACAAATAGCTACTGTAATACAGGATGTCTTTTTATTTTCAGATTCGATTGCCAATAATATAACCCTTAATAATCCAAGCATCACCAGAGAGCAGCTAATAGATGCTGCAAAAGAAGCTGGCGCCCATGATTTTATAGAACGACTGCCTGGCGGTTATGATTACGATGTAATGGAACGGGGATCGACACTTTCATCAGGACAGGCGCAGTTAATTTCATTTATCAGGGCCTTAGTTTACAACCCTAAAATATTGGTTCTGGACGAAGCTACATCCTCTATCGATACCGAAACAGAATATTTAATCCAGCAAACCATCGAGAAACTAATGAAAGGCCGTACATCGATTGTAATTGCACATAGATTATCAACCATTCAGAATGCGGATAAGATTATTGTATTGGATCATGGCGAAATAAAAGAAGCGGGCTCGCATCAGGAACTGCTAAAACTAAACGGTTATTATAAGCGGCTTTACGATTTGCAATTTAATTCAACCGGAATAGAGAAAACAACAGTCAGTAGGACGTAAATTCGGTCCTAGGAATTCGGTTTTACCATTATATAGAACAAAATTTCTGTGTTTGAAAAATTAATTGCAAAAATTTTATCTAAGTTTGCACAACTTTAGGAAACGTAAAAAATGAGTGTATTAGTAAATAAAGATTCAAAAGTTATAGTTCAAGGCTTTACAGGAAACGAAGGCACGTATCATGCATCACAAATGATCGAATACGGAACTCAGGTTATGGGTGGAGTTACTCCGGGAAAAGGTGGTCAAACCCATCTTGATAAACCTGTTTTTAATACCGTTAAAGATGCTGTTGATAAAACCGGCGCTGATGTTTCTATCATTTTTGTACCACCAGCATTTGCTGCTGATGCAATTATGGAAGCTGCAGAAGCCGGAATTAAAGTTATTGTTTGTATTACAGAAGGCATTCCAACCAAGGACATGATTCTTGTTAAAGAATACATTTCTGATAAAGATTGTCGCTTAATCGGCCCTAACTGTCCTGGTATTATTACTGCCGATGAATCTAAAATCGGTATTATGCCCGGCTTCATTTTCAAGAAAGGAACTGTTGGCGTAGTTTCTAAATCTGGCACCTTAACTTACGAAGCTGTGGATCAGGTTGTAAAAGCCGGATTAGGTATTACAACTGCAATTGGGATTGGCGGAGATCCAATTATCGGAACTCCTACTGTTGAAGCTGTTAAATTATTAATGAACGATCCTGAAACTAAAGGCATCATCATGATTGGTGAGATTGGCGGCGGTATGGAAGCTGAAGCTGCTTACTGGATCAAAGAAAATGGCACCAAACCTGTTGTAGGATTTATTGCCGGTCAAACTGCTCCGGCAGGACGCCGCATGGGCCATGCAGGTGCTATTGTTGGCGGTGCCGATGATACTGCTGCAGCTAAAATGCGCATCATGACTGAGTGTGGAATCCGTGTAGTAGAATCTCCTGCAGAAATTGGCGCTGCAATGGCTGAAGAATTAGCGAAGTTATAAAATATTATTTCAGACAAGTTATTATCTGGTTCATAAACAGAAAGTCCTGGGTTATATAAACCGGGACTTTTCTATTTTAAAAAAGTTGTTAATCGCATCTTTTAACCTAACCGATTTTAGGAGAATAGGATTCTAATCCGCAAATAAGCCTGTAAAACAAAGCGCCTTGCTGAAAGATATTCAGCAAGGCGCTTATTTTGAAACAAGCAATTAATTATGCCTGTTGATTCATTCTGATAATATTCAACGCTGCACCAGCTTTGAACCATTCTATTTGCTGCTCATTATAAGTATGATTTACAGCAAAAGAATCAGTACTTCCGTCAGTATGATTAAGAACAACGGTTAATTGTCTGCCCGGAGCAAATTCAGTTAAGCCCAAGATATCAATTGCATCATCTTCCTGAATCTTATCGTAATCTGCCGGATTAGCAAATGTTACTCCAAGCATTCCTTGTTTCTTTAAGTTAGTTTCGTGAATACGGGCAAAAGATTTCACCAATATTACTCTTACACCTAAATGACGCGGTTCCATAGCAGCATGTTCGCGAGAGGAACCTTCGCCGTAATTTTCATCACCAACCACAATTGTACCTATACCAGCGGCTTTATAAGCGCGCTGAGTAGCAGGAACCGGACCATATTGGCCGGTAAGCTGACTTTTAACTAAATCAGCAGTATCATTAAAATTATTGATAGCGCCAATCAGCATATTATTTGAGATATTATCAATGTGTCCACGGAACTTCAACCATGGTCCGGCCATTGAAATATGATCGGTGGTACATTTGCCTTTAGCTTTTATTAACAAACGCAAACCATGCAAATCTGTTCCTTCCCAAGCCGGGAATGGCTCAAGAAGCTGTAAACGGCTTGACTGAGTATCAACCAAAACCTCTACTTTACTTCCGTCTTCTGCCGGAGCCTGGTAACCTGCATCTTCTACAGCATAACCCTTGATCGGCATTTCTAAGCCTTGCGGCTCGTCTAACATTACAGATTCGCCATTTTCATTTACCAGATAATCAGTCATCGGGTTAAATGTCAAATCGCCTGCGATAGCAAGAGCTGTTACTACTTCCGGAGAAGCTACAAATGCATGAGTATTCGGATTACCATCCTGACGTTTTGCAAAGTTCCTGTTAAATGAAGTTATAATAGAATTTTTACGTGTTGGATCATCTGTATGACGGGCCCATTGACCGATACATGGACCGCAGGCATTTGCTAAGACAACGCCACCAATCTTTTCAAACGTATCTAAATAACCATCGCGCTCAACAGTATAACGTACTAATTCTGAACCTGGAGTTACAGTATATTCAGACTTGGTCTTTAGATTTTTATCAACTGCTTGCTGTGCTAAGGATGCAGCACGTGTAATATCTTCATAAGATGAGTTGGTACAAGAACCAATTAATCCTACTTCTAATTTTGCAGGCCAATTGTTTTCTCTGACAGCAGCAGCAAATTTAGAAAGAGGCCAGGCCAAATCCGGTGTGAAAGGACCGTTAATATGTGGTTCCAATTCAGATAGATTAATTTCTATAACCTCATCAAAATATTGTTCAGGATTTGCGTAAACCTCATCATCACCGGTTAAATGTTGTTTAACCTGGTTTGCTAGATCTGCAATACCTCCCCGTTCTGTTCCACGTAAATAAGTTTCTGATTTTTCATCATAACCAAAAATCGAGGTGGTAGCACCAATTTCGGCACCCATATTACATATTGTTGCTTTACCAGTTGCAGAAAGAGAGCGGGCTCCTTCTCCAAAGTATTCAACAATAGCACCAGTTCCGCCTTTAACGGTTAAGATACCAGCAACTTTCAGAATAACATCTTTTGCAGAAGTCCAGCCAGATAATTTACCAGTTAACTTTACACCAATAAGTTTAGGAAACTTAAGCTCCCATGCAAAGCCAGCCATTACATCGCAGGCATCTGCACCGCCTACACCAATTGCGATCATACCTAAGCCACCGGCATTAGGAGTATGCGAATCGGTACCAATCATCATTCCGCCAGGGAATGCATAATTCTCTAAAACTACCTGATGAATAATACCTGCACCAGGTTTCCAGAAACCAATACCATATTTATTTGATACCGAAGCAAGGAAATCATAAACTTCTTTGTTGGTAGAATTTGCTATTTGTAAATCTTCAGTAGCACCAACTTTAGCTTGTATTAAATGGTCGCAATGCACTGTAGAAGGAACCGCAACTTGCGGACGTCCGGCTTGCATAAACTGTAAAAGAGCCATTTGTGCAGTAGCATCTTGCATAGCCACCCTGTCTGGAGCAAAATCTACATAAGAAGAGCCGCGAGCATAAGCTTGTTGAGCCGATCCTTCCCATAAATGGGAATAAAGGATTTTTTCAGTTAAAGTAAGAGGTTTACCAACAACTTTTTTGGCGGCTTCTATGCGGCTGCCAAGATTGCTGTATACCTTTTCAATCATATCTAAATCAAATGCCATTATACTGATTTTTATTATTTTATGCGATGAAGTTAAACTCAAACTTTAAATTTGAGTTTGCTGCAAAAATATGAAAAAAGCTGATAAGGATTGTCTATACAATTGTCAATTTCTATTTATAAAGGTTCTAAATAGTTTTTTTGAACTGAAATCATAGAGTTTCCATTTTATACCCTTTTGCGTGCCATAACTTTAATGCTAAAGGCAATACGTATTCAAGACGCTTAAAAGCTTTAATACTATCGTGAAAAACAATAATTGAACCCGGGCAGGTATTTTCTATCACATTTCTAAGGCATTTCTCCGGATCAAGTTTTTCACTAAAATCCCCGCTCAGAACATCCCACATAATAATTTTAATATTGGGATTCAGATCTTTTAGCTTCGCAATTTGCGACTTTTTAATTCTTCCATAAGGCGGGCGAAACAAATCAGCTTTAACATATTCTCCGCATTTCTTAAAATTATTCACATACACTTCATCATCGGTATCCCATCCTTTTAGATGATTAAAAGTATGATTGCCTACAGCATGCCCGCCTTCAATCACTTGCTGGTATATTTCCGGATGCTTTCTGATGTTATCGCCAATGCAAAAAAAAGTGGCTTTGGCATGGTAATCCTGCAGGCATTTTAAAACAAATGGTGTTACCTCCGGAACAGGCCCATCATCAAACGTAATATAAATGGTGGTTTTGGCCGGCTTTTTCCAAATTAAACCCGGATAAAGCCATCTTAAAAAGAAAGGCGATTTGACAAAAAACATACTGTTAAGGTAATGATTTACAATGCTAAGAATATTTAATAATTCTTTAAGTATAAGTTTAAATGAATGTTTTATTTATAATCCTTAAACTTGTTCCACTTACATAATAAAAACGTTAAATGAACGAAGCTACAAAAATAGCAGTTATAGGTGGAGGAAGCTGGGCAACGGCAAATATTAAAATGTTGCAGGACAATTCTACAGTGAAAGAGATTTTTTGGTGGATGCGGAATGAATCCAGCATAGAACATTTAAAAAGATACCATCATAATCCAAACTATTTAAGTTCAGTAGAAATAAAAGTTCCTAAACAGAATATAAGCAACGATCTAGCCGAAACAGTAGCTAAAGCAGACATGGTTTTGCTTAACGTACCAGCGGCCTTTCTCAAAGAATCTTTAAAAGAAATAGAACCTCAATTATTAAAAGGAAAAAAAATCATCTCCGCAATTAAAGGTATCATTCCTGAAGAAAACATGATTATTGCTGAGTTTATGCACAAGAATTACGACATTCCACTGGAAGACATCGTAGTAATTAGCGGTCCCTGCCATGCTGAAGAAGTTGCCCTGGAAAAACTTTCTTTTCTTACCATTGCTTCTCTTAATGTCAAGCTGGCTTCACAATTTGCAAACCTGCTTAATACACGATATATTAAAACAAATATCTCTGACGACATTTACGGCACTGAATATTCCGCTGTACTTAAAAACATCTACGCAGTAGCAAGTGGAATTTGTAATGGTGTTGGCTATGGCGACAACTTTCAGGCAGTTTTAATTTCTAATGCTATCCGCGAAATAAAAAACTTTGTCGATGCCATCCATCCTATTGATCGCGACATTAAAGAATCTGCTTATTTAGGTGATCTACTGGTAACGGCTTATTCGCAATTCAGTCGCAATAGAATGTTTGGGAACATGATTGGCAAAGGATATACGGTTAAATCTGCACAATTGGAGATGAACATGATTGCAGAAGGATATTATGCTACAAATTCGCTTCATCAGATTAATAGGATCTATAAAGTACATATGCCTATTTGCAGGGCCGTATATGCAATTCTATACGAAAAGCACTCACCGGCTATCGAGATGAAATTACTGACAGAACAATTATCTTGATTTTTTTCAAACCCGGAACTTCTTATTGTGTTCTTTCTACAAATACATAATTATGAGAAACACAACAATATGGGGCATTGTTGCCGGAGCAGCTGCGGTAACTGCCATGCTTTATTATAAGAGGAATGAAGTTTCGGAAATGACAGGAAATTTAAAAAACTCTGCCAGGAACCTTGGAGACCGCTTAGTAGAATACGGAACAGAATTAAAAGACCGGCTTTTAAATAATGTAAAAGGTCCGAATGGCGAGCCTGTTTACCTGGATATGTACGACAGGCAGTTTTATGAAAATGAAATGGGCAAACGGGTTTATATGGATATGAATTAATTTAATCATAAAAAAATCCCCAGCTATTTAACTGGGGATTTTTTTTTATGACCTTCTTCTGCGTTCGCCGCCTTCTCTGCTGCGTCCGCCTCCGGAAGAAGCTCCGCTTCTTTCTTCACGGCGCCTGCCGGAAAAATCACGGAAGCCACCGGAACTGCTTCGTTCACGATTTCCACCATCACGATGGCCGCCGCCTGAATAACCGCCACTACGCTCGCGTCCGCCACCGGCTTCGCGTTCGCCTGCAAGTTCAATCCTCACATTACGTCCGTTGAAATCAACACCTTTAAAATTCTGCTGAATTTGTTCAGAAAGACTGTTTTCCACTTCAAAAAATGTAAAAACACCTTTCAAATCAATTTTCCCAATTGATTTTCCTGGCACCTTACCGTTGTTGCAGATAAAACCCAGCATATCACCACGGGTAAATTCATCAACCGAGCCTAAATTTATAAAGAAACGAGTGTAATCCCCGTTACTGCTCGAACGCCCGGTACGTTCAGATCGCTCACCACGCTCGCCACGATCTTCCATTGAAGCATTCAGATCGGGTGCATTCTTATAATAATCAAGGAAACGGTTAAATTCAAGTGAAGCAAAGCGTTTAACTATCTCTTCTTTACTTAAATCTTTAACTTCCTCCATAATGCGAGGAATATATTGTTCAATCTGCTCTTCATTCACTTCAACATTATGAACTTTATGAACAAGTGCAAATAATTGTTTCTCGCAAACATCAAACCCGTTAGGAATTTCAGCTTTAATAAACTTTTTGCCGATGATTCTCTCAATCTGTCTGATTTTACCAACTTCTTTAGAGTTGATTATAGAAATAGAAATACCGGATTTTCCTGCACGGGCAGTACGACCGCTACGGTGAGTATAGTTTTCAATTTCGTCTGGCAAAGAGTAATTAATAACGTGGGTTACATCATTTACATCAATACCTCTGGCTGCAACATCGGTAGCAATTAATAACTGCAAGCTACGTTCGCGGTAGCGCTTCATTACTTTATCGCGTTGCTGCTGCGAAAGATCACCGTGCAATGCATCAGCATTGTATCCGTCTTTTATTAAAGATTCGGCAATATCCTGTGTTTCAATCTTAGTTCTGCAAAATACAATACCGAATATTTCCGGATTAAAGTCCACAATACGTTTAAACGCTGCATACTTATCGCGTGCACGTACTACATAATATTCGTGTTCGATATTTTCGTTACCGGTATTCTTAGTACCCATAGTAAGCTCGAATGGATTATCCATGTATTTTTTGGCTATCCTTCTTACTTCTGTAGGCATGGTTGCAGAAAACAGCCATGTTTTTTTATCTTCCGGCGTAGTAGATAAAATCTGGTCAATGTCTTCCTGAAAGCCCATATTGAGCATTTCATCTGCTTCGTCTAAAACAACATAACGTACTTCAGAAAAATCAATCGCTTTACGATTAATAATATCCAGCATACGGCCAGGGGTTGCTACAACAATCTGTACGCCACGTCTTATTTGACGTAACTGATCAGAAATATTGGCTCCGCCATAAACTGCAACTACATTTACATTTTTAAGATTTTTTGCATACCTGTTTACATCATTTGTAATCTGTAAACAAAGTTCGCGGGTTGGGCACAAAATAAGTGCCTGAGGGTGATTTTTTTCAAAGTCCAGTAATTCTAATAAAGGCAGGCCAAATGCTGCCGTTTTACCGGTTCCTGTTTGAGCTAATCCGACAAAATCGTTGCTGCCTGAAAGTAATACCGGGATTGATTGTTCCTGGATTGGTGTGGGATTTTCAAATCCCAATTCAGCGATGGCATTAACAATATCATGACGGATCCCCAACGTACTAAATGGGTTCATGATAATAATAAAACATCCGACCTTATTGTCAGATTCTGCAAAGATAGTGTTTATTTATAGAATTATTTTTCTTTAATTTATTAAACAGCGCATTTAAGTACTATCCTCTTAAACGTTCAGTGGATTTAATGAGTTTTTCGTCCTTTCTTATTCCTTTTATTGCAAAAATAATAAACAGTATAGTTATAGAAGGTAGGAATATTCCTATTCCGTAATTCTCGGGTTTAAGCTGATAATCTCCCAAAATAGCGTGAGTAGTATTATATAACCAGTAAAAGTGACCAAGTATTGCAACTATTGCCAGGTAAGCTAATGCGATCTGTTTACTTCTGTCTTTGTAAAGAAAAATAGCTATAAATGGAAGAACTCCGATTAAAACAGTTGCTATTGTTAATCCTAAAAACTCCTGTGTCCGCACCACCTGACCACCAATTTCTTCATATACTCCTGTTACTTTTAAGGCTTTAGCAATACCATCTGCACTAAAATGTATGTATGCAAATAAAAACAATGCAAAGAAAGCCACTGTAGCTAGAAAAAACCAGATTGATTGAATACGCTGTATCATAATTTTAATTAATATGCAAATATAGAAAAGTGTTTTGGCTGAACTAATATTCTATTCAGGAACGTTAACTTTGAAAAGTGGCAATTCATAAAAAATATTTCATCGAGCTTTCGTATAGGGGAACAAATTATCACGGCTGGCAGATACAGCCAAATGCTATTACTGTTCAAGAAATTCTCGACAAAGCATTATCCACTTTTTTCAGACAAAAAGTGGAGTCGCTCGGATGCGGCCGTACGGATACAGGTGTACACGCCACTCAATTTTTTGCACATTTTGAAATTTTGATTCCGACACCCATAAACCATGATAAATTTATACAAAGCATAAACTCAATACTTCCTTTCGACATTTCTGTTAAACGGATTATTGAAACCACCGCCGAAGCTCACGCCCGTTTCGATGCTATTTTACGTTCTTACGAATATCGTATTCATTATTTTAAAAACCCGTTTCTACAGGATTTATCATGGTTAGTAAGAGATGAATTGAATCTTGCTTTGATGAACGAGGCGGCTTCCGGGCTTTTAAATTATACCGACTTTAGTTGTTTTAGTAAATCAAACACACAGGTTTTCACTAATAATTGCAAAATCAGCAGGGCGGAATGGTTAGAAAGCGACGAAGGTGTTATTTTCCATATCTCGGCTGACCGTTTTCTAAGAAATATGGTTAGAGCGATAGTTGGAACCATGGTTGAAATTGGGCGCGGCAAAATCCCGCCAACAGCTATACATACTATAATTGAAAGTAAAAACCGTTCAAACGCCGGGGCTTCTGTGCCGGCTTGCGGCTTATATCTTACTACAGTAAAATATCTATATATCTAGCACCATGCCACTATTGCTTCGTGCGGGTTTATTATATTTGCCTTATTAGAATCAATAGCATGAGCGATAAAAAAGAAGAAAAAAAACATATTCCGGTCGCAAACGACCAATCAGTTAAATTTTTAGAAACCTATATCAATAACCCCTCACCTACCGGCTTTGAATGGGAAGGTCAGCGTTTATGGTTAGATTACATTACTCCTTTCATAGACGAGCACTATGTTGATAATTACGGAACAGCTGTAGGAATAATAAATCCAGAAGCAAAATATAAAGTTGTTATCGAGGCACATTCTGATGAAATTTCCTGGTTCGTAAATTACATTACAAAAGATGGATTAATTTATGTGATTCGTAACGGTGGTTCCGATCATCAGATAGCACCTTCTAAACGTGTAAATATTCACACAGACAAAGGTATTGTTAAGGCTGTCTTCGGCTGGCCGGCTATCCATACACGCAACGGAGAAAAAGAAGAGGCGCCTACTTTAAAAAATATCTTTCTGGATTGCGGATGCACAACTCAGGAAGAAGTTGAGGCATTAGGAATTCACGTAGGTTGCGTAATAACCTACGAAGATGAATTTATGGTGCTTAATAACCGCTATTATGTTGGACGGGCATTAGACAATCGTGTGGGAGGCTTTATGATAGCTGAAGTTGCAAGACTTTTAAAAGAAAACAATAAAAAGCTTCCATTTGGATTGTATATTGTAAATGCCGTGCAGGAAGAAGTCGGCTTACGTGGTGCAGAAATGATTGCCAACAGGATTAAACCTAACTTAGCGATTATTACAGATGTTACCCACGATACTCAAACTCCAATGATTAATAAAAATACTCAGGGAGATTTAGCATGTGGAAAAGGGCCTGTAGTATCGTATGCCCCCTCTGTTCAGGCTAACTTTAACAAGTTACTTATTAAAGCAGCACAACAGGCAGATATCCCTTTCCAAAGGCAAGCCTCATCGCGATGGACAGGAACAGACACTGATGCTTTTGCCTACTCAAATGATGGTGTGGTTTCTGCTTTAATCTCTTTACCGCTTAGATATATGCATACCACAGTAGAGATGGTGCATAAAGAAGACGTAGATAACGTAATCCGGCTTATTTATGAAGCTTTATTAACTATTGAGGTTGATCAGGACTTTAGAAATGTAAAATAAAATCCAATGAAATAATTCATAACTCCATTCGTTATATTTATTCATAGGACCCAATTAAAAAGGCAGCGGATAGTTTTTTCGCTGCCTTTTCTTTTTAAGCTCAAACAATATTGTAACATTTTCCTTATTAGGATTTTACTAATCGTCGTTTAAATAAAATTGAATTTATAATTTAGCAGGATGAAACCAACTTTATTAATACTTGCTGCTGGGATGGCCAGTCGCTATGGAAGCATGAAACAAGTGGACGGATTTGGTCCAAACAACGAAACCATTATTGATTACTCTATCCATGATGCCATTAAAGCAGGATTTGGAAAAGTAACTTTTATTATAAGAGAAGAATTTCACGAAAGCTTCAGAGCAATTTTTGAGCCTAAGCTAAAAGGGAAAGTAGAAATTGATTTTGTATTTCAAACCTTCGATTTAACAAAGTACGGCATTAATAAAAACATTGAACGCCAAAAGCCATGGGGAACAGGCCATGCCGTATTAGAAGCCAGCAAACAAATTAACGAGCCCTTTTGTGTAATAAATGCAGATGATTATTATGGATATGAAGCATTTGAGAAAATGGCTGATTTCCTGAATAATGAAGTAAAAGATAATTATTTCTCTTTAATGGGATATGAAGTTGATAAAACCTTATCTGATTACGGGGCCGTATCGCGTGGAATTTGCAAGGTTTCAAATGGTAATCTTGAAGAGATAAATGAGCGCACAAAAGTATATGCCAAAGATGGAGTAATTGTATATGAAGATGATAATGGAAACACTACGCCATTAGATTCTGATGCACGAGCTTCAATGAACTTTTGGGGTTTTACTCCTGCAATATTTAAACTGGCAGAACCTATGTTTAAACGTTTTGTGGAGGCTAATGAATCCAATCCAAAAGCAGAATTTTTTATCCCCTTAATGGCTGAAGAACTGGTTAAAACCGGTCAGGCTCAATTCAAAGTAATTCCAACCTCTTCAAAATGGTTTGGCGTTACGTATAAAGAAGATAAGCCTATTGTTCAAAAAAGTTTATCGGACCTGGTTGAAAATGGAACATATCCAAACAAACTTTGGTAGATAAAAATATCAGACATAAAAAAGACCTTGCAAAATTTGCAAGGTCTTTTTTATGTTTAAAAACTTATTAAGCTTTTTCTTCTGAAGTAGTATCAGCTGAATCTTCTTTTGGAGTTTCAGTTTCTGCTTCAGCAACTTCAGTTGCAGGAGCTTCAACTTCTGAAGAAACAGCTGTTTCTTCAGTTGCTACAGGAGCTTTACTTTTTCCAGAACCTCCACGTCTACGGGTAGCTTTCTTCTCTGGTTGAGCAGGAGCTTCAGTAGTGTAAGTTGTGTTATAATCAACAAGTTCTATCATCGCCATTTCAGCATTATCGCCTAAACGATTTTCAAGCTTAATGATACGGGTATAGCCACCCGGACGATTAGCAACTTTAGCTGCAACATCACGGAACAGTTCCGTTAACACTTCCTTATTTTGAAGATAACTAAAAACCACACGACGAGAGTGAGTAGTATCGTTCTTAGATTTAGTAATTAAAGGCTCTACATAAACACGTAAAGCTTTTGCTTTCGCTAATGTAGTAGTAATACGCTTGTGTTCTATAAGCGAAGACGCCATATTAGCTAACATCGCGCGGCGATGGCTGGTGGTACGTCCTAAATGGTTGTGTTTTTTTCCGTGTCTCATTATTTTTTTCGTTTTTCACGTGCATACCGTTCCCCATCAGTTAACTGATGGGGAGGAATTATGCAAATCGCTTATATTATTCTTCTTCTAATTTGAATTTTGAAAGGTTCATTCCAAAGGAAAGACCTTTTGATTTAACTAAATCCTGAATCTCGGTCAATGATTTCTTACCAAAGTTTCTGAATTTTAACATATCAGCAACATCATAAGAAACTAAATCAGCTAAAGAGCGGATATCAGCTGCTTTTAAACAGTTAAGCGCGCGTACAGAAAGATCTAAATCTACTAATTCAGTTTTCAATACTTTACGCATGTGAAGAATTTCTTCGTCAACTTCTTTAGTTTCTTCTTTCGCCTGAGCTTCAAGCATAATATTCTCATCTGAGAATAATAAGAAGTGATGAATAAGAATCTTTGCTGCTTCTTTTAAAGCATCTTCAGGATGAATTGAACCATCTGTAGTGATATCAAGAACTAACTTCTCATAGTCAGTTTTTTGTTCAACACGATAGTTTTCAATTGTATATTTAACGTTCTTAATAGGCGTAAAAATAGAATCTATTGCAATAACACCTAAAGGACCATCAATAGTCTTGTTCTCTTCAGCAGGGATATAACCTCTGCCCTTATTTACTGTCAACTCTAGTTCCAGAGTTACCGTTGAGTCCATGTTACATACAACATGATCCGGATTTAAAACAGTAAAGTTATTAGAGAAACGAGTAATATCACCAGCCTTAAATTGATCCTGACCGTTAATGATTACAAATATCTTTTCAGTATCACTTGCTTCTTCAGACTTTTGAAAACGAACCTGTTTAAGATTCAGGATAATTTCCGTAACGTCTTCTACAACACCTTTGATGGTAGAGAACTCATGAGAAACACCCGAAAAACGAACAGACGTAATCGCAAAACCTTCTAATGAAGACAAAAGGATACGACGTAAAGCATTACCGATGGTAATACCGAAACCTGGTTCTAACGGACGAAATTCAAATGTACCGTCGAAATCCGTAGATTTCTGCATGATAACTTTATCAGGTTTCTGGAATGCTAATATTGCCATTTATGTTCAGTTAAAGTTTTTTAAACTGTAAATAGCTGTTCTAAACAGAACAGCTTTAAATTATTACTTAGAGTATAACTCGACGATAAGGTTTTCCTTAATATTTTCAGGAATCTCATCACGATTCGGATTATTCAGGAATTTGCCTGTTAAGTTATCCGCATCCCACTCTAACCAACTATGTTTATTTATTCTACGACCGGCTACTGAATTAGAAATAGTTTCAAGCGATTGTGAACGCTCACGAACTGCTACTACATCACCTGCACGTAGTGTATATGAAGGAATATTTACAAGTCCACCGTTTACAGTAATGTGTTTATGGCTCACCAGCTGACGGGCAGCTGAGCGAGTAGGTGCAATACCTAAACGATAAACAACATTATCTAAACGCGCTTCTAAAAGGTTTAACAAGCTTTCACCTGTAATACCACCTTGAGCTGAAGCTTTGTGAAAAAGGTTTTCGAACTGACGCTCTAATACACCATAAGTGTATTTAACCTTTTGTTTCTCCATTAGCTGGATTGCAAACTCAGACTTTTTACCTCTGCGCTTTGAAACGCCATGCATTCCAGGTGGATAATTTTTTCTTTCTAGTGCCTTATCAGGACCGAAAATTGGTTCCTTGAATTTACGGGCGATTTTGGACTTTGGTCCGGTATATCTTGCCATTTTTTTGTTTTTAAAGTATCACACGATCTGTAACCGCTGAATCTTATCTTTAAACTAATTTATTAAACTCTACGTCTTTTAGGTGGACGACAACCGTTGTGAGGAAGTGGAGTAATATCCTTAATAGTGGTTACTTCAATTCCTGCTACTTGTAGTGTGCGTATAGCGGATTCACGACCAGAACCTGGTCCTTTAACAAACACTTCAACTTTACGTAAACCTAAATCAAAAGCAACTTTTCCGCAATCGGAAGCTGCCTGACCTGCTGCATAAGGTGTGTTTTTCTTAGAGCCTTTGAAACCCATTTTACCTGCAGACGACCATGAAATGGTTTGTCCCTGAAGGTTTGTCAGGGTTACAATAATATTATTGAAGGTAGCATTGATGTGTGCCTGTCCCACTGGCTCAATAACAACAATACGCTTTTTGGTAACTTTTTTAGTCTTAGCCATTTTATTTTTAGATTTTAGACTTGAGATGATGAGATTTGAGATGGTTAAATCTCTGACCCGGTACCTCTTATCTTTTACTATCCTTTTTTATTCCGAAAGACGCTAAATATAAGTTCATCTCATATCTATTGTCTAACATCTGGTTTATTTAGTAGCTTTCTTTTTGTTAGCAACTGTTTTACGTTTCCCTTTACGGGTACGGGTATTATTTTTAGTCCGTTGTCCGCGTACAGGTAATCCTTTACGATGACGAAGCCCGCGATAACATCCAATATCCATTAAACGTTTAATGTTTAACTGAACTTCAGAACGTAACGCACCTTCAACTTTAATTTGATCGTTGATGATTGTACGGATTGCTGTTAATTGCTCATCGGTCCAGTCTTGTACTTTTACATTCCAGTCGATACCAGCTTCAGTCAAAATATTCTGAGCGGTGGTACGTCCTATACCGAAAATGTAGGTAAGTCCGATTTCTCCTCTTTTGTTTCTTGGTAAATCAATACCTGCTATCCTTGCCATATTTTTATTTAATGATTGAATGATTGGATTATGAGTGATTGAATATGAATATTAATCATTCAATCCTTCATCCTTCCAAAAATTAAGTCTATCCCTGACGCTGTTTATACTTCGGATTCTTCTTGTTAATCACATAAAGCTTCCCCTTGCGGCGAATTATTTTGCAATCAGCACTACGTTTTTTTATTGATGCTCTTACTTTCATCTCGTATCTTATTTATATCTATAAGTTATTCTGCCTTTTGTTAAATCATAAGGAGACATTTCCAACTTTACTTTATCTCCTGGTAAAATTTTAATATAATGCATACGCATCTTACCCGAGATATGCGCAATAATTTCATGCCCATTTTCTAATTCAACACGGAACATTGCATTAGATAATGCTTCCTTAATAATTCCGTCTTGTTCAATAGAGGCTTGTTTAGCCATATTTTATTGATTTCTATTTATTTACGTCCCAACATTTGGGGTTGCAAAATTAAATAAAAAATTTAATATTTTAACCTTTTTGTTTTAAAACTTCTTCGACATAATCAAAAGTAGATAAAATGTCTACTTTTCCCTTCTTTACTGCAACGGTATGCTCAAAATGTGCTGAAGGCTTATTATCAATAGAACTCACGGTCCATCCATCTTTCCAGAACTTAACTCCGGCTCTGCCCATGTTAATCATCGGCTCAATGGCAATAACCATTCCTTCCTCAAGTTTCATTCCTGAGCCACGTTTGCCATAGTTAGGAACTTCTGGCTTCTCATGTAGTTTAAAGCCTACGCCATGCCCCACAAGCTCTTTCACTACGCCAAAACCATGCTTTTCTGCATGATCCTGAACAGCAAAACTTATATCTCCTATGCGAAGTCCTGCAACAGCTTTTTCTACACCAAGATCAAGACATTCTTTTGTAACTTCTAACAGCTTCTTTGTTTCTTCCGCAACTTCGCCAACCTCAAAAGTATAAGCAGAATCTCCCACAAACTTATTCAATACCACACCGCAATCAACAGAGATAATATCTCCGTCTTTTAGTATATAATCTCCGGGAAAGCCGTGTACGACTTGCTCGTTTGGTGAAATACAAAGTGAATAAGGGAATCCGTTATAATTTAAAAAGGCGGGTACTCCTCCGTTATCCCTTATATACGTCTCTGCCAATTTATTAAGTTCAATGGTTTTAACACCCGGCTTAATAATCTTAGCAACTTCTGCAAGGGTTTTAGAGACAAGTATTGAGCTGGTTCTAATCAGCTCAATCTCTTCATCAGTTTTGTAATATACTTTTGGCATTACCCTAAATTACGGTTCCGGAAGCCACAGGAGTACGACCTTTCAATCTGCCTGTCTTCATTAATCCATCATAATGACGCATCAATAAATGACTTTCGATTTGCTGCAGCGTATCTAACACCACACCAACAAGAATCAATAAGGATGTCCCTCCGTAAAAATGAGCAAACTGGCTATTTACACCTGCGATAATGGCTATAGATGGTAGGATTGCTACAATTGCCAAAAATATAGAACCAGGTAATGTAATTTTGGAAATTACCGAATCTATATAATCACCTGTTGATTTTCCGGGTTTAATGCCTGGAATAAAACCACCATTCTTTTTCATATCATCAGACATTTGAACCGGATTAACCGTAATAGCTGTATAAAAGAAGGTGAAGGCAATAATCAGGAATGCAAAAGTAAGATTATAAGCCAGTGATGTATAGTTGCTTAACGAAGCCAGAAAATCGCTTTGCAAAGATGGAAAGAAACCTGCAATACCAGAGGGTACAAACATAATTGCCTGGGCAAAGATGATTGGCATTACACCGGCTGCATTTACTTTCAAAGGAATATACTGACGAACACCGCCATATTGCTTATTTCCTACAATCTTTTTTGCGTACTGAACAGGTATCCTTCTTACGCCCTGTACAATTAGTATTGTAAAAACAACAACAAAGAACAGCACTATAAGCTCTACAATAAATGGTATAATACCACCCATACCAGCAACTCTTGATTGGAACTCGGTAACCAAACTACCTGGGAGCTGGGCAATAATACCCACCATAATAATTAAAGAAATACCATTTCCAATACCTTTATCAGTAATCTTCTCGCCCAGCCACATTACAAATAATGTTCCGGCGGTAAGAATAAACATTGAGGCAATTGAAAATAACGGCTCAGACATCATTTTGGCATCTGCAGGAATTTGAGTACGTACGTACCCCACAGATTGTAATAAAGTAATTGCAACAGTAAGATATCTCGTAATCTGATTAATCTTTTTACGTCCGCTTTCGCCTTCCTTTTGCATTTTCTGGAAATATGGAACAGCGATGCCTAGAAGCTGGATAACGATAGATGCGGAAATATAAGGCATTACACCTAACGCAAAAATAGAAGCCCGCGAAAAAGAACCGCCTGCAAACATGTTAAGAAGTCCAAGAATACCATCTTGTTGCTGCCCTTGAAGTGCAATTGGATTTACACCAGGCAAAACAATAAACGAACCAACTCGATAGATCAAAAGAAATAAGAGTGTGTTTAAAATACGCACTCTTAAATCATCTATTTTCCAGATATGGGAAAGTGTAGTGAACAGCTTCTTCATTAATTATAATTTAACAATTGCACCACCAGCTGCTTCAATTGCTTTTTGAGCCGTAGCTGTAAAAGCATGAGCAGAAACATCTAACTTCACTTTTAATTCTCCTCTTCCAAGAATTTTAATAAGATCGTTTTTAGATATTAATCCGTGTTCCTTTAATGAAGCAAAGTCGATAGTGGTTAAACTATATTTTTCAGCTAATGCTTGTAATACATCAAGGTTTATACCTACATACTCAATGCGGTTAATATTTTTGAAACCAACCTTTGGTACACGGCGTTGTAAAGGCATTTGACCACCTTCAAACCCAACTTTTGATGAAGTACCTGAACGTGAACCAGCTCCCTTATGTCCGCGGGTAGATGTACCACCACGGCCAGAACCAGTACCTCTTCCGATACGTTTTCTATTTTTTGTAGAACCTTCTGCAGGTTTTAAATTACTTAAGTTCATGATTAGATACTTTCTACTGCTACTAAATGATTCACTTTTCTTACCATCCCGATAATAGCGGGGGTAGCTTCAACTTCAACAGCCTGGTTAATTTTATTTAAACCCAAGGCCTGCATAGTTCTTTTCTGACGTTCGCTTCTGTCGATAACGCTTTTTACTTGTGTTATTTTGATCTTCGCCATGGTATTATCCGTTAAAAACTTTTGAAAGATCCACACCGCGATGTTGAGCTACAGTATACGCATCACGCATTTGTGATAATGCTGAAATCGTTGCTTTAACTACGTTGTGAGGGTTAGATGAACCTTTTGATTTTGCTAATACGTTATGTATTCCGGCACTTTCCAAAACGGCACGCATTGCACCGCCTGCAAGAACACCAGTACCATTTGAAGCCGGTTTAATTAACACAAAACCGCCTGAAAATTTTCCGTATTGTTCGTGAGGTACAGTTCCATTAATAATTGGAACTTTTACCAGGTTCTTTTTAGCATCGTCGATACCCTTAGCAATTGCTTCAGTAACTTCTTTTGCTTTACCAAGTCCGTAACCTACTACTCCGTTTTCATCACCAACCACTACGATTGCAGAGAAACTGAAAGTACGACCGCCTTTAGTAACTTTAGCTACACGCTGGATACTTACTAAGCGATCTTTTAATTCGATTTCGCTTGATTTTACTCTTTTTATATTTATTGTTGACATTCTATAGTTTTTGTGATTCCACTGATTTGTTTGATTTCACCGATTTAATTATAATCTGTGCAATCTATTGTAAAATCATTGTAATCTGTGAATCCTTAAAATTGTAAACCAGCTTCACGTGCACCTTCAGCCAGCGACTTTACACGTCCATGATATAAATAACCATTTCTATCGAAAACCACCTGGGTAATTCCTGCTGCAATTGCTTTTTCAGCAACCAATTTACCAACTGCTTTTGATTGCTCTATTTTAGCGCCGCTTCCAGAAAAATCTTTTGATAAAGATGACGCTGAAACTAATGTACTACCAGAAATATCATCAATAATTTGAGCGTAAATGCCTTTATTACTTCTGTATACTGACAAACGTGGACGCTCAGAAGAACCAGACAATCTTTTTCTGATGCCTTTTTTAATCCGCTCTCTGCGAGATAATTTAATTCCTGACATGATTATTATTTTTTAGCTGCAGATTTACCTGCTTTTCTTCTTAACACTTCACCTACAAACTTGATACCTTTACCTTTATACGGTTCAGGAGCGCGTAGCGAACGTATCTTTGCAGCTACTTGTCCTAATAATTGTTTGTCGATACTTTCTAATATAATAGTTGGATTCTTTCCTTTTTCTGCTGTTGTAGCTACTTTAATTTCTTTTGGTAACTCAAAAACATAATGGTGAGAATATCCTAAAACTAAATCTAAGGTATTACCGGTATTAGTAGCACGGTAACCCACACCTACTAATTCCTGCTCTAATTTATATCCTTCTGTTACACCTTTAACCATATTGTTTAAAAGTGAACGGTATAAACCATGTAATGCTTTATGACGCTTTTGCTCTGAAGGACGTTGAACAATAATTTGTCCATCTTCCTGAGAAATCGTAATATCTGAATCAACCTTCTGGGTTAACTCTCCTTTTGCTCCTTTGATAGTTACAATATTATCAGCAGAAACTGAAACGGTAACTCCACTTGGGATTGCTATTGGGGCTTTTCCTATTCTTGACATCGTTTAATCTCCTTTGATTAATAAACGTAACATAAAACTTCACCACCGATGTTCAAGTTGCGGGCTTCCTTATCTGTCATAACTCCTCTTGAAGTTGACACGATAGCTATCCCTAACCCGTTTAATACTCGTGGCATTTTCTCAACACCTGCATACTTTCTCAAACCGGGCTTACTCACACGAGTTAACGTGCGAATAGCAGAAACTTTAGAAATCGGATGATATTTCAAAGCAATTTTAATTGTGCCTTGTACAATATTATCGTCAAACTTATAGTTGGCGATGTAACCTTTATCAAAAAGTACTTTTGTAATTTCCTTTTTAAGGTTTGATGCAGGAATTTCTACAACCCTGTGGTTGGCCTTAATGGCATTCCTTACTCTCGTAAGATAATCTGCTATTGGATCTGTATTCATTATTATTGATTATGATAGTGGTTTCCTTTCGCTTTATACGAACGACCTTCCATCGGTTAATTATTAAGTATTGAGTAATTAGTATAAAGTAGCAAGACTTGATTCTTGATACTCTATACTCGTTACTTATCTTACCAGCTCGCTTTCTTTACTCCCGGTATTTTACCAGCCAAAGCCATTTCACGAAATGTAACACGTGAAATACCAAACTGACGCATATATCCGCGAGGACGGCCTGTTAATTTACAACGGTTGTGCAAGCGTACAGGTGAAGAGTTTTTGGGTAATTTATCTAATCCTACAAAATCACCTTCAGCTTTTAAAGCTGCTCTTTTATCAGCGTACTTGGCAACTAATTTCGCACGTTTTACTTCCCGTGCTTTTACACCTTCCTTAGCCATTATTTACTGCTTGATTTTTAAATGGTAAACCAAATTGTTTAAGTAACTCCAATGCTTCAACATCGTTATCAGCAGAGGTTACAAATGTAATATCCATACCCATTATTTTATTAATCTTATCGATATTAATTTCCGGGAATATGATTTGTTCTGTTATACCTAAAGTATAATTTCCATGTCCGTCAAAACCCTTATCGTTAATTCCTTTAAAATCACGGATACGTGGTAATGCTACAGAAATCAAACGATCAAGAAACTCATACATATGAGTGTCACGTAACGTTACACGTACACCAACAGGCATACCCTTACGCAACTTAAAGTTTGAAATATCTTTTTTAGATTTTGTAGCAACAGCCTGCTGACCTGTAATGGTAGTTAGCTCATTGATAGCAACTTCAATTAATTTCTTATCTGTTGTTGCAGCTCCAACACCCTGATTGATAGAAATTTTTTGAAGCGCGGGAACCTGCATTACACTTTTGTATTGAAATTTATCTTTCAATGCAGTGCGAATGTCTTCTTTATATTTAGATTTTAATCTCGGTACGTATGTCATAACTTAATTTCCTCTCCAGATTTTTTGGTTATACGAACCGATTTGCCTTCAGCATTTTTCTTTCTACCAACACGGCTTGGCTTGCCAGTTTTTGCATCGATAACCATTAAGTTAGATACATGAATAGCAGCTTCCATTTTTACGATACCGCCGTTAGGGCTGATAGCGCTTGGTTTAGTATGTTTAGATACCATATTAGCACCTTCAACTATCGCTCTGTTCGTTTTAAGAATTACCTCTGTAACCTTGCCTTGCTTTCCCTTAGAATCTCCGGCCATTACCTGAACTAAATCTCCTTTACGGATTTTTAGTTTAGGGATTATATTTAATTTTTTTTGCATGTTATAGTACCTCCGGTGCTAATGATACAATTTTCATGAATTGTTTTTCACGCAGTTCTCTTGCAACCGGGCCAAATATACGTGTTCCACGTGGTTCGTCCTGTGCATTTAATAATACTGCTGCGTTATCGTCGAAGCGGATGTAAGAACCGTCTTTACGTCTTACTTCTTTCTTAGTTCTAACAACTACTGCCTTTGAAACAGTTCCCTTCTTTACGTTACCTGATGGAAGCGCACTCTTTACTGTAACAACTACTTTGTCACCTAAAGAAGCATAACGCTTACCGGTACCGCCCAGAACACGAATTACTAAAACTTCTTTAGCTCCGCTGTTGTCAGCAACATTCAGTCTTGATTCCTGTTGTACCATGTTACTTAGCCCTTTCTAAAATTTCAACTAATCTCCAGTTTTTAGTTTTACTCAGCGGACGAGTCTCCATAATTAACACTGTATCACCGATACCGCAAGTGTTAGTTTCGTCATGAGCCATAAATTTGGTAGTTTTCTTCACGAACTTACCATAAATCGGGTGCTTCACTTTTCTTTCTACAGCAACCACAATAGATTTCTCCATCTTGTCGCTAACCACAAGCCCGATACGTGTTTTTCTTAATTTTCTTTCCATTTGGACTCTAAAATTATTTTGTTTCAGAAGCGGACTGCACCTTGCGGTTAGTCAATTCTGTGTTTAAACGAGCGATATCTTTTCTTACTTTGTTAATCCTCATCGGGTTTTCAATAGCAGATACCGTGTGTGCAAATCTAAGTTTCGTAAGACTTGCTCGTTCTTCATTAATTCTCGCAACAATCTCTTCAGTAGATAGCTCTAAAATTTCTGAGTTTTTCATTTCTTAATTTAGTTTTGTGTTGAAGGTTGTAAGTTGCAGGATGTAATTTTACTTACAACGTCCAACCTATAACTTACAACTAATTATGCCTCAACGTAATCTCTACGTAAGACGAATTTAGTTTGAACGGGTAATTTTTGAGCGGCTAAACGTAATGCTTCTTTGGCAACTTCCAAAGGCACACCTTCAGCTTCAAATATCATTCTACCTGGGCGTACAACTGCAACCCAATATTCTGGAGCCCCCTTACCTTTACCCATACGTACTTCCGCTGGTTTTTTGGTAACGGGTTTATCAGGAAAAATGCGAATCCAAACCTGGCCTTCACGTTTCATAAAGCGGGTAACCGCGATACGAGCCGCCTCAATCTGACGACTGGTGATCCAGGCTGGTTCCAATGATTTAATTCCAAAAGAACCAAATGCAAGCTCTGCACCACGAGTGGCCAGACCTTTCATTTTGCCTTTTTGCATCTTTCTGAACTTCGTTCTTTTTGGCTGTAACATGCTTTTATATATTTATCGAAAAACGATGTCTAAAATTTAATTATTTCTTTCCTTTGAAACCGCCTGCGCCACCGCCACGGTTTTGGCCTGCGCCACCACCACGGTTCTGACCTGGGCCACCGCCACGATTTTGACCACCACCACGGTTATCGCCACCACGTCTGTCGTTTCCACCAGAGCGTCTGTCATTTCCACCTGCACGTCTGTCTGCACCGCCGGCAAAACCAGCTTCAGCGCCGTCTCTTCCTCTTACGCCTGTTGTTTGGCCGATGTTCGGAGATAAATCGCGTTTTCCATAAACTTCGCCTTTACAGATCCATACTTTCACACCTATTTTACCATAAGTTGTAAGCGCTTCTGCTAAAGCATAGTCAATATCAGCACGGAAAGTATGCAAAGGAATTCTTCCTTCTTTATATTGCTCGGTACGTGCCATTTCAGCACCACCTAAACGGCCAGAACACATTACTTTAATTCCTTCTGCACCCATTCTCATGGTTGAAGCAATTGTTGTCTTCATAGCACGACGGAAAGAAATACGAGCCTCTAATTGTTTAGCGATACCTTCGCCAACTAATTGAGCATCTAATTCCGGACGTTTAATTTCAAAAATGTTAATCTGAACGTCTTTTTTAGTCAGTTTCTTTAACTCTTCTTTCAATCTGTCTACTTCCTGACCACCTTTACCGATTACAATACCAGGACGAGCCGTGTGAATTGTAACTGTAATACGTTTCAACGTACGCTCAATAACTACTTTAGAAATACCGCCTTTTGAAATACGTGCAGCGATATATTTTCTTATCTTTTCATCTTCAACTAATTTATCGGAGTAGTTGTTGCCACCGAACCAGTTAGAATCCCAACCTTTGATGATTCCTAATCTGTTACCTATTGGATGTGCTTTTTGTCCCATTCCTTAATTAGTTTCAGTTTGAACGTTTTTTGTATCAACAACAAGAGTTACGTGATTTGAACGCTTGCGTATTTTGTGGCCACGGCCTTGAGGAGCTGGTCTAAGTCTTTTTAACTGACGGCCTCCGTCAACGAATATTGTTTTCACAAACAATTCGTTGTCTTCAGGACGCTGACCTTCGTTTTTAGCTTCCCAGTTTTTTATAGCAGACAGTAACAGTTTCTCAACTCTTTGCGCTGCTTCTTTATTTGTATACTTTAAGATGTATAACGCTTTCTCTACACGCTCGCCACGGATTAGGTCTACAACCAATCGCATTTTACGAGGTGAGGTAGGGCAATCATTTAATTTTGCTATTGCTTCCATTGCTTATTTTCTCTTTTCAGCGTGACCTCTAAATGTTCTGGTTGGAGCAAACTCGCCCATCTTGTGACCAACCATGTTTTCTGTTACATACACCGGAATAAACTTATTACCGTTGTGTACCGCAAATGTATGTCCTACGAAATCCGGAGAAATCATTGAACGGCGAGACCAGGTTTTGATAACTGATTTCTTATTGCTTTCTGTCATAGCAACCACTTTAGATTCTAAATTGTGGTCTATGTAAGGGCCTTTTTTAAGTGAACGTGCCATTATTTCTTCCTCCCTTCGATTATGTAACGGTTAGAGCTTTTTTGTTTATTACGGGTTTTGTAGCCTTTTGCTAATAAACCTTTTCTGGAGCGTGGATGACCACCGGATGATCTACCCTCACCACCACCCATAGGGTGATCTACCGGGTTCATTGCAACACCTCTTACTCTTGGTCTTCTGCCTAACCAACGTTTTCTACCTGCTTTACCTAACACTTCGTTAGCTTTTTCAGAGTTTGAAACCGAACCGATAGTTGCCATACAAGTAGACAAAATCATTCTGGTTTCGCCAGAAGGCATTTTGATAATTGCATATTTACCATCACGTGCAGATAATTGAGCATAAGTACCGGCACTACGTGCGATAGATGCGCCCTGACCAGGGTTTAATTCAATATTATGAATAATTGAACCCAGAGGAATGCTTTTTAATGGAAGTGCATTTCCTACTTCCGGAGCTACAGCATTACCAGCAATTACAGTTTGTCCAACTGTTAATCCGGTAGGAGCAATAATGTAACGTTTTTCGCCATCCACGTAATTTAATAGTGCAATACGTGCGGTACGGTTAGGATCGTACTCGATTGTGGCAACTGTTGCGGGGATATCTTGTTTATCGCGTTTAAAATCAATCAATCGGTATGACTTTTTATGTCCCCCACCGAGATAACGCATAGTCATTTTACCGGAATGGTTTCTACCACCTGATTTCTTGATTGAAACTACTAACGACTTTTCCGGAACGTTTGTAGTAACATCCGAATAATCTCCTCCAACGCGGAATCGAGTACCAGGGGTTACCGGTTTAAATCTTCTAACTGCCATGTCTTAATTATATATTGCTGTAAAAGTCAATAATTTCTCCTGCTTTCATCGTAACGATTGCTTTCTTGTATTTAGGAGCGCGTCCTGTTACTAATCCAGCTTTTGTCTGACGATTTTTTGATTTCCCAGAAATCACCATTGTATTGATAGCAATAATGCTAACTCCATACATTTGTTCAATTGCAGATTTAATCTGTAATTTATTGGCTCTGTGGTCTACTTTAAATGAGTAACGGTTTAACTTTTCGGTTAAAGCCGATGCTTTTTCTGTTAAAATAGGTTTCTTTAAAATTTCCATATTACTTGGCGAATGCCTCCTCCAATACTTTAACAGAACCTGTAGTTAATAAAAGTTTTCCTGCATTTAATACATCATGAGTATTCAATTGGTCTGCAGTTACAACTTTTGCTTTCTTTAGATTTCTGCTTGATAAATAAACATTGTTATTACCAGCTGGTAAAACCAATAAAGTTTTCTCGTTAGCAACATTTAAATCCGAAATCAACTTTGCGTACGTTTTGGTTTTAACTGCATCAAATGAGAAGTCCTCAAGAACCAGTATATTATTATCTAATGCTTTGTATGTTAAAGCTGATCTACGTGCAAGTTGCTTCAATTTCTTATTCAACTTGAAACTATAATCACGTGGCTGAGGACCGAATACACGACCACCACCATTAAATAAAGGCGATTTGATACTACCTGCACGGGCACCACCGGTACCTTTTTGCTTATGTAATTTACGGGTTGAACCGGCTATTTCGTTACGTTGCTTAGACTTATGAGTACCCTGGCGCTGATTAGCCAGATATTGCTTAACATCTAAGTAGATTGCGTGATCATTTGGCTCAACACCAAATATCGCTTCAGGAAGTTGCACCTTGGCACCTGTTTCTTGACCTGCTATGTTTACTACGTTAACTTCCATCTCCTTATTTATCAACGATTACGTAAGAACCCTTAGCTCCCGGAATTGAACCGCTAACTACTAATAAATTTTGCTCAGCATACACTTTCAAAACCTGTAAGTTTTGAACCTTTACCCTGTCGCCGCCAGTACGACCAGCCATGCGCATTCCTTTGAATACACGTGAAGGCCATGAAGAAGCTCCCAATGAACCAGGCGCTCTTAATCTGTTGTGCTGACCGTGAGTTTGCATACCCACACCACCAAATCCGTGACGTTTTACAACACCTTGAAAACCTTTACCTTTTGATGTTCCAACAACATCAACGAAGTCACCTTCAGCAAAAATCTCTACAGTAACTGTGTCGCCTAAACTTTTCTCATCCTCAAACTCCTGAAACTCAACAAGCTTACGCTTAGGAGTAGTGTTTGCTTTTGAAAAATGACCTTTTAACGGACCTGATGTGTTTTTTTCTTTCTTCTCGTCGAAAGCTAACTGAACTGCCTCGTAACCATCTGTCTCAGTGGTACGAACTTGCGTTACAACGCAAGGACCCGCTTCGATAACCGTGCATGGGATGTTTCTTCCCTCGGCATCGAAAATGCTGGTCATTCCTACTTTTTTTCCAATAATTCCTGACATTTTCTTTTTTTCTCTGTTTGTGCCCATCGAAGCAGTAGGGCTTCGTTCAAGGCATGGTAATTCCCTTTAAGGGAGGGCAAAGATAGAAACAATTGATTAATAATCAAATAGCGAACCAGTTATTTTATTAAGAATTTTTAATAATAATTCTTAATGCTGTTTTGCTGGTATATAAATGGTTCTGAATATTTAGAAATGATATTTATTTTATTCCGGAATAAGTCGCCCGGAAGCTCAAATATCCGGCTGTTATAAAACCATTCCAAACTTTTTTTATTAAAAGTCTGTTAGCCTCTTGTAACAAACATAATGAATTATGAAAATGAATGGATTTAAACTGCTGGGAATATTCTTAATTTCTGCAGCTTTCGCTTGCAATAGCAAGTCAAATAACAACGCAAGTACTGATTCTATATCCACTGATGGAAACACAGAAACATCTTACGTTAATCTAAGTACCGGAGAACCCTTACAAATAGTTAATGATACCGAAAAGGGCTATTACGTATATAGCGATACAAAACTTCCGGTTGATAATGATTTAATCTTTGTTGATGTGAGTACACGTGATACATTATACGGAAAGACCGGTGCTATTGTAAATAACGCCTTATTAAAATCGGCTGCCGGCGCATGGGCTTTAAATGATGAACTTGTTGAACGTAATGGCGATAATATCAAAATTAAAACCGCCGACGGTAAATTAAAGATCGATGGCGATAAGCTAAAATATAAAGAAGGCGATACAAAAGTAAAAGTGGATGGCGACGAGTCTAAAGTTAAAACTGCGGATTCAAAAACTAAAACAGATGGAGCCGAATCCAAAACCAAAACTGAAGATACAAAAGTTAAGATTGATGATTAATAATTAAACATTAATATAAAAGCTGCTTTAACCAGGCAGCTTTTTTTGTTTCAGCAGCTTATTCACTCGCTCAATTTCTCAATGAGCCTGGTACTTTGTCTGGCACCATCCTGCAATCTCTCCGAAAAGAACTCTTTTACCTGGTTAAAATGCGAGATATATCCATCCATATCTCCATATTCAATAATAGATGCCCATTCTCTTACTGCCGAATGAAATTCTAAATCATCGGCGCGTATACTTTTATCATACAAGGCTGTTTTTATCGTTTCTTCTAACAAATCTTCATTTTTGAACAAATACTCGGCAATGCCAAGCCTTAATCTAAATGGTGGTGTTTGACAAATCAGGTTCTCATAAGGATTTACCTTCATCTTATACCAGGAATCTACCATAGCCAATAAACTTAAGTGAGAATTTGGCATGTAATCATCCCCTCCTTCTGCCATTTTGAAATCTTTCATTACCGCATCGTCCAAAGTGATGAAGTCGCGTTCGCCATGAAATACAAATTTATTTGCAGCAGCAACCCGCTCCCTGAAATCATCTTCCTGTTCACAAATCATCATCTTAAATAGCTCTGATTCTGATTTTGCATATTGTCTGATTTGTTCTCTTGCAAAAGGATTCAATATCGCCATGCCCGCGTACACATGTGCCTTATAACTAAAGATTCTAAGCGTTGTAAGAATTTTAACATTATCAATTCCGGTAGAATAAGCACCATGATCCCATGGATAAAAGCCAGCATTTTTCCATGCTGTACCCATGCTTTCAAAACCCATGTGTGTTACAGCCTGTGTATCTGCCATAATTTTATCGTGCTGTAAATAAGTATCAATTTCTATAATTTCAGAATCGAGGGCACGGTAAATTTCCATTCCTTTATTATAAGCATCTTCATTTATTCTATGTGGTACAACAATTAGTTTTTGTCCGGCCGTAGAAAATGCAGGGCCATGTAAGGAATGACATGTAAATATATTGACATCACCATTAAGATAGATTTCAAATGCTTCTATTTCCGGATGTTTGACAGATGTTTGCCCGGCCACAATAGTTTGAGGTTTTATATAATCAGCTACCGAAGCAACTGCCTGGCTAATATTTGAGGTCTCAACTGAAAAAAGTAAAAAATCTGCTTTTTCGGCTACACCTATGGCGTTTTCGAGAACAGTTACAGATGTTTCTTTAAACGCTTCTTTAAGTCGCAGGAAATTATCAGGTAAATCGCAACCAAAAACAGCAAAACCCTTCTCTGCCCATTTTCGGGCACATAAGGCTCCCATGTCTCCTAAACCAATAATACCAATATTCATGCGGTAAATATAAGAAAGAAGATGCCGTTGCAATAATGGTTATTATTTAGAGAGAGTAGTTAAAATAGCAGAGCCTCCGGAGTTATTTTCGGGATAACTAAGATTTAAGAATGTTGCTATTGTTTTTGCAAGCTGATTGGTATAATAGCGACCCTGCTCAATAATTTCGCCTAAAGACTGGGTGTCCGGGCCAATTACCGCGAACCAGGTGTGATTTGATCCAGAATGAATAACTCCGTGACTGCGCCAGGATCGCTTTCCTGAACCTCTGCCATGATCGGTGGTTATAACAAGAGTTGTTTTATTTCTATAGTTCTCATCAGATTGAATACTTTCCCAGATATCCTTAATATAGTCATCTGTATTTCGTGCGGCCTGTAAATATTTATCATACCTACCCTGATGTGCAAATTCATCCGTTTCTCCATAAGCAATTAAAAGCAAACGAGGAGAGTTTTTGATCAGGTATTCTTTTGCATAATTATGAGTAAACCTATCAAAACGGGTTGCTTTCCATGGACTGGGCGTATTACGCTGCAAATGATTTAAATATGCCTCTCTGACTGTAAGCTTTACCTTAGCAGTATCGTTTCCGGCGTTTATAAAGATACCGGAACGCTTTGGATTAATGATGTAATGAAAAACATCCCACGAAGCAAATGCAGCAACTTTATCCTTAAAATTCGCTTGCCTGTTTGCAAATTCTAAAATCGTTTCATTGACATTCATTCTTTTGGCATTGCTACGAATCCGCTTATCGGGATTTCCCGTTAATAATTCATTATATCCGGGATAAGAAAACCAATAGCGATTTGCCACATTTACTTTATTTCCGAAGTTTCTGTTTCCGTAAACCTGTCCTTGCAATGCTATAGTATTCCAAATAAAAGGAAACAGCTTTTGCCTGCGGCGTTTAGGATCTGTATCTCCAAATATCTTTTCTGTTTCAGAAACATCAGTTACATATTTCTTATTCTTTATTATTCGGGGATCAGCTCCCATAAAAAGCTCTTCCCACCGTAAACCATCCAGAGTAATTAATACGACATTCTCCGTTTTTAGCTGCGCTGAAGCCTCATGGCAAACGCCAATGAAAAACAACGCAAATAAAAAGCTTAATGCACTTTTGGGGAAACGCATATTAAAAGAATCTTATTTTTATAACATAGATAACCCAATGAGGTTTCATTACATTAGTGCATCTTTTATTTTTTGTATTTAATAAAATCCCTACTTTCACCTTCATAACAAACCATTAATTACTATGAGCCAGATTTCGTGTAAACGCTTCTTAATCATTTTTATTAACCTTTGCATTTTAAGCACTTTTTTAAATGCGCAGGATTCATCTACAGTAGCACTGCCTCCGGCTAAAGTTGCGACACCGGCTAAGGTAAGTGTAGACCCTTCTAAAGTTACCGAACCAGCAATACAGTCCCGGCCTGCCGCCACACAAGCAATTAAAATTGCACCTAAAGAGATTTCCGACATGTCTATTAAGGGTCAATATGACGATCTATTAAAGCATTCCTGGATGCAGCAAGGCTACAAAGTTGTTAATGCGAATCGCTTAACGACGTTATGGAACACTGTAAATGATTCTTTAAACACCAGTAAAAAACAATTGGATGATGCGAAACTAAAACTGGCTGAACAATCAAGACAACTAGCTGAATTAAAGACAGGTACTGCTTCGCCTGCGAAGCACTCAGCACCAGTAAATGAAATCTCTTTTTTGGGAATGCCGGTCAGTACATCAACCTATAACTGGATAGTCTGGGGACTGATTACTGTTTTAGCGGCAGCGCTGGCTGGTGTTTTATTTATAATTACTAAAAATTCTTTGGATGCGAAACAGCATAAGCAGCTATATGATGAAATTGCTGCAGAATATCATACTTATAAAGGAAAAGCAAAGGAAAAAGAATTGAAGCTTGCCCGTGAGCTTCAGACGGAACGAAATACTATTGAGGAGTTACTAGCCCGGAAAGACGAAGAAACTAAGAAGAATTAAGCTAAAAGAATAAACTTACTGCAAATAAAAAGGCCTGCACGATAAGTACAGACCTTTTTATTCTTTTAAAATCCTGTTAATTAAACTTTAATTTCTACTTCAACACCGCTAGGCAATTCAAGTTTCATCAAAGCATCTACAGTTTTAGAGTTAGAGCTATAAATGTCTAACAATCTTTTGTAAGAGCAAAGCTGGAACTGCTCGCGGGCTTTTTTGTTTACGTGTGGTGAACGTAATACAGTAAAGATTTTCTTCTCTGTTGGAAGAGGAATCGGTCCGCTTACTACTGCGCCTGTAGGCTTCACAGTTTTAACGATTTTCTCAGCTGATTTGTCAACTAAGTTGTAATCGTACGATTTTAATTTAATTCTGATTCTTTGGCTCATCTTATTTTTGTTTTATAACCATCGTTAGAGCTATTTATAACGAGTGTCGTGTTTATTTTTATAAGTATTAAGATTAAAGTATCAAGTATAAAGACGCATGGTGGTCTCAGTACTTGATACTAAATACTTCGTACTTATTATGCGTTTGCTTTTTTACCTTTTACTTTAGCAATTACTTCGTCCTGAACATTTCTTGGAGCAGCCTCGTAATGGTCGAACTCCATTGTTGAAGTTGCACGGCCAGATGTTATAGTACGTAACTGAGTTACATAACCAAACATTTCGGAAAGAGGCACAGTTGCTTTAATTACCTGAGAACCTGCACGAGAATCCATACCCAAAAGCTGGCCACGACGACGGTTCATATCTCCGATAACATCACCCATATTTTCTTCTGGAGTAAGTATTTCTACTTTCATTATTGGCTCCATAAGAACAGGACTACATTTTGGCAACGCTTCACGGAATGCACCACGGGCGCAAATCTCGAAAGATAATGCATCTGAATCGACTGCGTGGAACGAACCATCAATTAAGCGAACCTTCATATCCGGAAGAGGGTAACCTGCCAATACACCATTAGCCATAGCAGCAGCAAATCCTTTTTCAACAGATGGGATAAATTCACGAGGAATTGAACCACCAGAAATTTCGTTCACAAACTGAAGACCACCTTTTTCGAAATCCGGATCAATTGGAGAAATAATAACCTGGATGTCGGCGAATTTACCACGGCCACCAGTTTGTTTTTTATATGTTTCTCTATGTTGAACAGTTCCTGTGATAGCTTCTTTATAAGCAACCTGAGGAGCTCCCTGATTTACTTCTACTTTAAATTCACGTTTTAAACGATCCATAAGGATATCTAAGTGAAGCTCACCCATACCTGAAATTACAGTCTGGCCGGTTTCTTCATCCGTTTTAACGTGGAAAGTTGGATCCTCCTCGGCTAATTTACCTAAAGCCATACCTAATTTATCTACGTCTGCCTGAGTTTTAGGCTCAATAGCTAAACCGATAACCGGCTCTGGGAAATTCATCGACTCCAATATAATCGGATTTTTTTCATCACAAAGAGTATCTCCTGTTTTGATATCTTTAAATCCAACTACTGCAGCAATATCACCCGCTCCAACATTAGGAATAGGATTTTGCTTATTAGCATGCATTTGGAAGATACGGGAAATACGCTCTTTATTACCAGAGCGCACATTATAAACATAAGATCCTGCATCAAGATTACCTGAATAAACGCGAATAAAACACAAACGGCCAACGAAAGGATCGGTAGCGATTTTGAATGCCAAAGCAGCGAAAGGTTCTTTTACATCTGGCTTACGAAGAACAGATTCTTCCGTATTAGGATTAATACCCACAATACCTTCAACATCCATTGGCGAAGGCAGTAATTCCATCACATAATCAAGCATGGTTTGAACACCTTTATTTTTAAAAGATGAACCACATACCATAGGAACAATTTTGGCATCTAAAACAGCTTGACGTAAAGCGTCTAAAACTTCACGCTCGGTGATAGTTTCAGGAGCTTCAAAAAACTTCTCCATTAAAGTCTCATCGTATTCAGCAACAGACTCCAACAGTTTTTCCCGCCATTCAGCAACCTCATCCAGCATATCTTCAGGAATCGGAACTTCAGTAAAGGTCATCCCTTTATCGTGTTCGTTCCAAACAATACCACGATTGTTAATCAAATCAACCACGCCTTTGAAAGAATCTTCAGAACCAATAGGTAATTGCAAAGGAACGGCATTGCTTCCAAGCATTTCCTTAACCTGCTTAACTACTTTTAAGAAGTCAGCACCAGACCGGTCCATTTTATTAACGAAACCAATACGGGCAACGTTATAGTTATTAGCTAATCTCCAATTTGTTTCTGATTGAGGCTCAACACCATCAACTGCAGAAAACAAAAAAACTAATCCATCCAATACACGTAATGAACGGTTCACCTCTACGGTAAAATCCACGTGTCCCGGGGTATCAATAATATTTATATGATACTTCTGTTTTCTGTAAACCCAATCTACCGTAGTAGCAGCCGAAGTAATGGTGATACCGCGTTCTTGCTCTTGTGCCATCCAGTCCATTGTCGCAGCACCTTCGTGCACTTCACCAAGTTTATGGCTAACACCAGAATAGTAAAGAATACGCTCAGTCGTTGTAGTTTTCCCAGCATCAATGTGAGCCGCAATTCCTATATTTCTTGTAAATTTTAAATCTCTTGACATTATTTTAAAATGATTTCTTCGATTTTTAAATGATTACACCGATTATTATAGTAACAATCGGTGTAATCTTTAGAATCTGTGTAATCTTCTTTTTTTAGAATCTGAAGTGGGAGAAGGCCTTATTAGCCTCAGCCATTTTGTGAGTATCTTCTTTCTTCTTTACTGCGGCACCTTCACCTTTAGAAGCAGACATAATTTCGCCGGCTAATTTTTCCATCATAGTTTTTTCACCACGACGACGAGCATAAAGGATTAACCATTTCATACCTAAAGCAATTTTACGCTCAGGACGAACTTCGGTCGGAACCTGGAAGTTAGCACCACCTACACGACGGGATTTAACCTCAACAGCAGGCATTACATTGTTTAAAGCTTTTTTCCATGCTTCTAATCCGCTTTCGCTGGTTTTTTTCTCAACCAGTTCAACTGCATCATAAAAAATAGAATAAGCAATAGATTTTTTTCCGTCGTACATCATATTGTTTACGAAACGGGTTACCATCACGTCGTTAAACTTCGGATCTGGCAGAAGGATTCTTTTTTTTGGTTTTGACTTTCTCATTTCTAATATCCTCCTTAATTATTTCTTTTTACCTTTTGCAGGAGCCGCAGCAACCTGACCTGGTTTAGGGCGTTTTGTACCATATTTAGAACGACGCTGATTTCTTCCGGCAACACCTGAAGTATCTAAAGCACCACGGATGATGTGATAACGCACACCTGGTAAATCTTTAACACGACCACCACGAATTAATACGATTGAGTGTTCTTGCAGGTTGTGACCTTCTCCAGGAATGTAAGCGTTTACCTCTTTTCCGTTTGTTAAACGAACACGGGCAACTTTACGCATTGCTGAGTTTGGTTTTTTAGGGGTAGTAGTGTATACACGGGTACACACGCCTCTTCGCTGTGGACAGCTGTCCAACGCCGGGGATTTACTCTTATCCTCCAGAGCTACTCTACCTTTCCTAACTAATTGTTGAATAGTAGGCATTTAGTTTTTTTAGCAGTTTTGTTATTAATTACCCCATATCAGGCCACACCTATGGCAGATAAAATTGGGACTGCAAAAGTAGGAAAATAAATATGATAATCAAGGGGTTGGAAGAAAAAATAATACGGAGTTGTTACTGGGTTAATTATTGGAAAGTTTTAGAATTTTCTAATAGTTGAAAGAATTGATAATTAAAAGGTTATTTGAAAAGCAAGGCCGGTGCTACTATTGTACTGTAGCCCCGCTTGGAGTTTACCCTGACGCAGGAAGGGCTCATACTGCGTGAGGCATTAAGCGTAAGGCCGGTATCCGATGCAATCGGGTTTAGGATGTGGGGGCTTGATGGTAATTTAGATTGCAAATCTAAAGTTATTGGAGTCGGGATTGCAAATCCCGACTAGCGAGAGTAATCAAGAGGTTGAAAGAAAAAATAATATGAGACTGTTGTTGTCTTAACTTTAGGAAAGGGTGAAACTTTACTAAAGTTAAATATATTGATAATTAAAAGGTTATTTGAAAAGCAAGGCCGGTGCTACTATTATACTGTAGCTCCGCTTGGAGTTTACCCTGCCGCGCGAGGCATTAAGCGTAAGGCCGGTATCCGATGCAATCGGGTTTAGGATGTGGGGGCTTGATGGTAATTTAGATCGCAAATCTAAAGTTATTGGAGTCGGGATTGCAAATCCCGACTAGCGAGGTTAATTATTGAAAGTTTTAGAATTTTCTAATAAGTTGAAAGGATTGATAATTAAAAGGTTATTTGAAAAGTAAGGCCGGTGCTACCATCGCGACAAAAGCCACTGGTTATCAGTGAATTTTCTGTTTTTCAGATATATTTCGGACGAAAATCACTTCCTTGCTGAGGTATTTAACTAAGCAAACTTAGATTAATCCATGCTCGTCGGGATTTGCAATCCCGATGCTATAATAAAGGATTTGTAATCCGATTAAACCAAAACAACATCAATCTCACGCTCGTCGGGATTTGTAATCCCGACGCCCATAACAGAGGATTTTCAATCCTCACTAAACCAATATCACCTCCAGCAAGCCTTTCCCTCCTGAATAATCTACAGCAGAACTATACTTGTAATGATGCGGCTCTTCTACAATCCCTGCTATTACCGGATTCATATGTATATAGTCCACTTTCTGCTGTAAGAATTCGGCGCTATGGATTTCCTTTGCTTCGTTACCATCCTGCCAGAACTTATAATCCTTGATTTTAAGATTATATCTCCCTGCGAACTCAAACTGATTCAACATCCATTTTTTCCTGCTTTCAGTTCCTTCTTCAATTTCCTTGATAATCTTCTTGCTTGTAAACTTTTTAAAATCCCGTAAAATATCCGACAGGTTATTTTCACTTCGCTCTTTGACACCCGCTATCATATGAAGGTGATTACTCATCAAGCACCATGAATATACCTCCAACCCCTTAACTTGTTGGCAGTGCTTAATCGAATCAATAAGCATTTGCTTATAAACCGGACGAGTAAAGACATCTACCCAATCGACAACCGTTAGGGTGAGAAAATAAATATATCCTTCATTTATTTTGTTCTTTATGCCCATCAGATTATATATCTAAAATTACATACAAGCAAATTATAAATCCGGACGAGCAATATTATATTTTGGATTGCAAATCCAATGTTATTGAGTCGGGATTGCAAATCCCGACTAGCGAGAGAGGATTGGGATTACAAATACCGACCAGCGCCGTTCAACATCCACTTACGCCGACTTTCGATTCCGGTTTCAATAACTATTTTAGCTTATATGCGATGATTTTTTTTGCCGAAAACGTAGGAACATATAATATACGGTTTTTCATATCATAAGCAATATCAGCTGTATTCATTTTCTGTTCATGCGAATCCAGCAATGTTTCCACGCGCCCGTCAGCATATATATAGAAAATATAACCAGTCCAACAGGAAGCAATAAAATCTCCATTACCCACAGGTTCTAATCCATCGCCATTACAGCTGATGGTTGCAATGTTTGTAATCTTTTTATCAGGAGATACTTTGAGCAGCTTTTCACCACTTAAAATAAAAAGATCATCGCCAATATGCTTCAAACCATTCGCGTTTTTTATATCATACAGATACGTGCTGGCTATATCATTTTCAATCTTGTGTACTGTTGAACGTCTTGTATCCGAAACATAAACTATACCTTTTTTATCAATAGTAATATCGTTTAAAAACACAGCATTGTCTACCATGATGATTTTAATTCGCTTGCCTGTTTGCAAGTCAACAACAGCCACGCCTTTAGGCAGAGCAACATATAATCTGTTTCCAAACCGGCCCAGCCCTTTAGCATCAGCCAGACCTGTAGAAAAGTCTTTATTAATTATCTTGCCGTTAAGATCCATTATTCCCACACCTCCGACATTTTCTTTGGTGCCTACAAAAGACACATACATTAACTTCCTATCAAAATCAGGTAATATAGATTCCGGAACATTCATCACGGTATCTGTTTCCCATATTTTTTCCAGTGAATGCTGAGCCTTAGCGTTTACTGCCATCAATAAAAGAAGTAAAAAAAGTATCTTTTTCATCTGAATAATAATTTATTTTTTAATGGAGATGAAGCTATCACGAGTTTATTTTTCACTTAATTTTATTTTATTAGCGGTGTTAAAGAGAACGCTTCGCTAAGTTCATTGTGTTTTGTGAGTGAAAACTTGTGATGGTTTCATGTTGCTATATTTTCTCTAAGATGCAAATTTTAAATTTTCTTCACAAAAAATCAGAAGAGTGCAAATAGAACCTTAGCTTAAAATCTACACCTATCTTACAACTCAATTTACTGCCTGTTATGTTACACCACGCGGCGACAGCAGATAATTCCACCAAGGTCATTCAAAAGCTTTTGGCATCAACAGGGGGAAATTTAACTTCTTGATTCAAAACATCTTGCTTCAGTCGCTAACCGCTCTCTGACTATCTTGATATGCCTACTCATTTCAAAAAATCATCTATAAAAATGAAATATGCCTAGAATCTTATTCGTGGTAAGCATAAATCGAGGTAGTTAGTTGTGATAAACCCAACTTTCTCTTTTGATGCTTACTTTCTATGCCTTATCTACCAACCTGAGCTATTAGATAATCCTTATATTCAGATCAGCGTGGATGGCTGTCCGGTTTGGGAATCTTGACTGGTTCATAGTGAAGAGTTGAGGCAAGTATTAATTAAAGTAAATGAGATAGCTCGGGACATAACAGCTCACAATTTAGCGATTATCAAACGAACTCCTTTAATACGAATCTTTAGAAAGGTTCCCTTTTTCATCCAAGGGATTACCATATCTTCGTGCATACTTTAATTTTTCTATCAATTCTGGGGTAGATTGGTCAATATTTTGCAATAAAACATTTCTTTTGACAGCATCCTTTTTATATCGATCCGAAATAGCCCTTCTTTCCATGGTATATTTAATCATTTCCGGAACTACTAACTGGCTATCCAAATTAGTAGTTAAACCCCTTTTTTGGGCTTCCTTCCAATCTTCAATGGCTGTGGCAGTCGATAGTTCTTTAAATTTAATTGCAAACAGAAAATTAAATTGAGCTTCACTCAGAATCTTGGGCAATACTATGTTTTCATAACCTTGGGCATTGAAAGGAGAATTTCCATCTTTGTTTTTATGATTTGCCATCTCCTTTTCAAACTGTCGTCCGTTCGCCAATATTGAATCTATTTGGGATTGAGTCAAATTTAAATCCTTACTATATTTGTAAGCTGTAAAAAACTTAGATGTTGTCACATGCAAGAAACCGTCATCTATATAATCGGGCTTATAGATTAATTCGATTTCTTGGATGCTTAAGCCATCACGGGCCAACACTTCATATTTGACTTTAAGTTTATCGATAGTAGTCTTAGAAGCTCCATTTAATATAGCAGCTGCTATATCATTGTCTCTAGTTAGATATAAATTTGCTAGCTTAAGTTGCTTGTCCTCAGTTAAGCCAACCTTCTGTACAATGTCATAAACCCTTATAACAACAGATTGAGGATAATCTTTTAATTTAAAAGATAGTTGCTGAGCCTGCAAATGGCTATTTACTAGAATCAGGGCTATTATTAATATTGAATTTTTCATATTATCACCACCATTGCTGAGTGCCATCCGAAGAAATTGTAAAAGGTCTTTCTTTATTTTCTGAGCGTTCCGGTAACAGTAAAAATAAACAATTAGCCGGAACATCTTTAAACGTAAGGCATTTTATTAATGGATCTTCGACAAAAGCGGTTTGCAATATTACCCAGCCTTTATTCCAATAATGTAATATATAATGAGAGTTGCGACGGAATACTAAATATTTCTCCTTCGGGTACACAGTGATTATTCTTTTAACCTTTAAATCAGGCTTTAAAACCACCTGCCTTTGATATCCGGAAACTATCGGAAAACCTGCTGATTCAAGTTTACCTGCCACATAGTATTGCGGGAGGTATACGGCCCCTTGGCTCATAGATTTAAAAACTACCGAATCGCCTTTAAGCTTTGCCCACCAAGTTGGATTCCATTTAAGAGTGTTAAACGTTGAGATAAAAACGTATTTAGGTGGACCTTCTACTCTTCTAAATAGACCACAATTCAGATCCCTGACCTTCCAATAGGAATCCGTTACATCTAAAAAATTTTTATTTCTCATAAATCCTGGAGGTATTTGGTCAGAAGGTAAAAAATTTGCTATAACATTTTTCTGTTTCGAAAATGTTCTACGAATAACTTTAGCTGGTTCACGCTCGAAAGGACTATTGGAGAATATTTTAGTGGATGCGTCATAAATCGGATATGGCTTCATCGACTTATCAAAAAGGACGTTGAAATAATGTCTTCCTGATGAAGTAGCCCAATAAGTAACCTCATCAAGTGCCGTTGGTAAGCCCTGAGAGCGCAAGGATAAGCCCAACAAATCAGATATATCTTCACACGGCCCTTTCTTTCTAAATAGCAATTGAAAGGCTCCTAGCCGTGGAAAATCTTCTCTGACTTCGGAACCAAATGTGTTACTAAACCAGAATTTGAAGTCTGCGAAAAAGTCTGTTGCTATTGCCTTCGAACCTCTGTCAGTAGGCTTTTGACGAATAAATGCGAATCTTTGCATATAGGTTTTTCTCCAGTTACTTAAAGGCTCTGTGGAAACCCGATAAGGAAGTACATACTCGCAAAAATCCCTAAATGACACATCTTTGCTAATTGTAGAATTTCTTACAGTGAATGCTTGTTCAATATTCTCAATCAGATATTTACCTTTAATTACTTCAATATCCTTTATAACAACTACTTTACTATGAATTTTATACTTTTTCTTTAATGCTTCTAATGCGGTTTGCGATGCGGCGTAGTCTTTATAGGCAAGCTCGTTAAACATGATACGTTTTCCTTTTGGAGTAACCCAGTATACATCCTGTGAATAATGGATGTCTATATTTGAAATTAAGAAATATGCAGCCTGGAGTTTAAGAGGATCGCCTGCTCGTTGAAAGTAATTAATTGCTTTAAGAAGCTCAGACTTATTCTTACCGGCTTTTTGCAATACCGCCTCAACATCTTTTGGAATTTTTGCATTTGAGAATCCAAACAATGGAAAACAAGCCATTATGAGAATCTGAAAGCACCTCCTCGTACACCGCAAAAATATTAAATTAAATTTCACTGCTGGTATGATTACTTTCTAATGGCTTTTTTAATACAGTCTATGGTGTAGTTTAGCATTTTCTTATAATATGGAAAAATTAAAAAGCCCCAAAACTGAATTCCATAGGATGGAAAAAATTCATGTTGTTTGTTATCGTAAATCATAGAAAACTTTCGAGAAGCCCATTGAGGTTTTTGTGCTCTCTTACAGAACTTTTTCGCTCCTTGTTCGATATCACTCGCTATCAAAACTGATATTGTTACAAGTCCTGAATTATTGCCAATTCCCTTCCCATCATAGTTCTCTTTGCCATATTTAAACCCTGCCTCTGAAAACTGCTGAATAAATTCCTCAGTGACATTCTCATTAGTTTCAGCGATTATTATAAATGTAATTATTTCTGCTCGACCGAAGAATGTATGGTCTTTAATATAGCCGACTACACACTCAATATTTAATATTAGCTCGATTTTAAAAAAAACATCCTGTTCTTTAAAAACTTGTTCGATTTTTTTTGAAATTATCCCCATAGTTATACGCTTATAGGCTTGTCTGGAGCACCATCGACACATTCATTTAATTGATAGATTAACTCATATTCCGCCGCCCAAAAGAGGATCTCAAGTCCCGCTGCCTCTACCGTCCATACTTCAAGACAAGCCGGAGTTAATATACCCTCAGTACCTCCTATACATAAAACAAGCTGTATGTTTATTATAATTAATCCTGTATACCAAGTATTAGCTATTAGAGCGTGATTATTGTCATAATCCGCGATGCAATCATCATAAGTTTTCTCCTGCACATCGCTAAATAACTTTTTTGAATTTTGTTCAATGGTAGTAAGCGCCTGTGTTAATAATTCTATCTGTTGTTGTTGAGTAAGTAATTTAAAATCTGGATTTAATTTAACAAATTGTAAAAAGTAATCTCTTTGCTTTGAAATTGCGTTTACTATTTCCTTAGAATCACGCCCAAATCCAAGAGTGGTTTGGAACTGAATTAATTGTGATTCAGTTTTAATATTTTTCGCTTGCACTTTTAATTTTTCAGCTGCTATCTTAATATCTCCTCTTGTTTTTACTTGTTTTGTCGTAGCTAATTTTAGCTTAGAATACGTGTTATAAGACAACAACCAAACCGTTTTTTTTACCTCTGTAAACATACGGTTAAGATTCTCATCCGTGCTCATCATTGATTTAAAATAGGCGTAATCTTTGATCTGAGTATCAGAAATACTACTGTCATATTTTTTACATCCGTAAAAAATTATTGCTAAGAAAGTGAAACACGATGCAGCAATCCAGAGGAATTTAATATTTTTCATGTAATAGTGATAAGTTTGCTATAAAGTTAATTAAAAAAAAATTTATTTGCTTTTATTTTCTGAATTAATTAAAAATAAAGTTTTCGATGCAAAACGAAGCATTTCAAAAACTTCTGGTGAATGATTTTTAACCGGTGCATCAATCATCTTTTTGCTCAGTCTATACGCATTAATACTATCTTTTTGCAATAAGTATAATTGTAAGAGGCAATATTGAGGTTTTAGCTTTAAAGGGAAATTTTGCATGCAGTAATAATATATGTTCTCCGCTTCTTCTAAATCCTGCAGTTTCTCAAATACTTGACCTTGCTGCAAGTAAGGATCAATTTCTACTAGTAGATTGCTGCTTTCCTTCAGAACTTGAAGGCTTTTTTTATACTGCTTGTCCATAAATAATTCAGTGCCATAATCTAATAAAAACCTGCCATTATCTCGTAAATATGGGTATAACACAGCGTATTGGGCAACAAAAAGTTCTTTACGTGATTTCTTTAAATTTTTGATTGATGACCAATCATTAAGTGCTTGATTTTTGAGAAATAGGTATTTAAATGAAAGCATGGCAAAAACTAAGAATAAAACAAGTATAGAAATTTGTTGGCTCCTCAGTAACTTAAAGGTTTGAGAACCTTTGGAGTACTTTGATAAAAGGGCTAAAGAAATCACAAAAGCTGTTAGTATGGGTAAGCTATGCAAGGGATAAGAAAAAAGAGAAAATATGAAAAAGCTTATAAACATTGACGAGAACATTTTTCTCAAAACAGGAGAAAGTTTCTTAATTAAATTGCATACAGTATAAGCGAGATAGGCCCATAACCCGACACCTATTAATCCTGTTTCAAAAAAAATCTGCAATGGTTCGTTAAAGCAATTATTCGGTAGGTCAATAGCTTTTAATTGATTTAGATTATTACGGCTCAACACAAAATATTCCATTTGGCCCAACTGATACGCCTTAGGAAAGCCTCCAAATCCCACCCCAATTATAGCGGACTGAAACGAATTAACTAAGGTTATTTTCCAAATTAGCAAACGTCCAAGTGCCGAATTTACCTTAATTAAAAACAAAAATGTTATTGATATAGCTAATATAACGATTGATGACCAAATTGGGAGCTTTCGCACAAAAGGTATCACTATTCTTTTTGTAGAAAAATAAACAGTAGGAAAAAGGGCCAGAAGTGCCGATCGTGATTGGGTAAGAAAAAGAAATATCGTTATAAGCAAGAAAAAAGCATAAGTGAAATATGGCTTTTTTTTATTTAATAAAAAGACTATTACAGGAGACAAAAATATCACAAAGCCAGAAATTAACCCGGAGTTCCCCAAGGTACCGGTAAGTGCCAGATGTAAATTATTCCATTTATAATACCTTATAAGTTGATAAAAGACATAAATAACTTGAAAAGCTAAAATACTAGTAAAGCCATACACCAGATGCTTTATATTTAATAAGTGTTTGGCCAAAACATACAGACTAGCAATTACTAGAACAGAAATAATTATCTCATTTAGATAAGGTCCCTTAAAATCAGACCAGTATCTCGACAAAAGATTCCAAATCAAAATCGCAAAAAGGAGTATATCGATCTGATCAATTATATAACATTTATTTAAATTAGTTACTTTCCAAATGTAAACTAAGCAGATAGTTAAAGTTGTAACTAGTGCATATACATAATGATTTGCCTCATACGCATCATAGTTGTAAACATAGGGATTGTTTAAAAAAATAAGCGCAATAGAAAGAGCAAACAGGCTAATTAGAAATATTTGTAATTTCTTATAGTTTAACACAATCTAAATTACTATTAATTTAGATAATTACGCAACTTAATGAAGGCCGCTTAGCCCTAAATCTGCAAAATGCCCTTAACAGAGTTTGTGAAATTGCTGCTGAAAATTCAGTTGCCATCATTGTTCCTATGGATTGGCATCATTCCGCAGGATTATGGAATCTTGCATACGTAATATCGAATACTGGCAAGGTGTTAGGTTATCAAACTAAGAACCAACTAGACCCAACGGAAGATAATATATGGATTGCCGGCACTGAAAGGAATATCTTTGAAATTAAGGGTTTGAAATTTGGCATCGTCATTTGTCATGAAGGTTTTCGTTACCCCGAATCTGTAAGATGGGTTGCTCAACAAGGTGCTCAAATTGTATTTCACCCCCATCTGGCGGGAAGCAACACAGCCGGTCCAATACTTACAAGATGGGGAAGCAAGGAAATCCATATTATGAAAAAGCGATGATGATGAGAGCATTGGAAAATACAATTTATTTTGCCAGTTGCAACTATGCATCCGACTATCCGGAATCGGCAAGTTCAATAATAGCTCCGAATGGAGATTGCATCTGCCATGAAACATATAGACGAGCTGGTGTAATTGTAGCTGATATTGATATTAGTCTCGCTACCGGATTATTAGCCAAGAGATTTAAGAGAGAATTATATTATTAAGTCGGCCCGTTTGGTTCTCTCACCAAAAAGACCTCTCGCAGAGGACACCGCTCGTCGAGATTTGCAATCTCGACGCTATAATTAAGGATTTAAAATCCGATTAAATCAGGACTATATTAACATAAGCCTTGTTATAATTTAATTTTATCTTTATATTTAACATTCAATGCTCATGATTCAATACTCATGGCTAATTCAGTCTGCTTAAAAACTTAAACCGTCCCCATCACTTTCAGAGACCATATAGAGATCGTATAGAGACTTTCATACGTTTTAGGCTCGTTTATCACTCATTCGACATTGAGCAGCCATCGCTTTCACGCCTGGTTTAAAATTTAAAGATTCATTAACTGACCGGTTTGATTCTATACGTATTCTTCTATAAGACCATAATTTATACCTCATCTGCTATATTCCTTTCCGCAAATCATTTGGTGTATGTCCGAACCTTTCT
>Ga0160444_100037_pt1 | contig 200839 bp, 169 predicted proteins | sample HID1972K_E1MG_FD_108232 | JGI IMG/M metagenome (GOLD analysis project Ga0160444, IMG submission 108232) | Enriched pill bug-associated microbial communities from UW Madison campus, WI, USA - HID1972K_E1 MG | ecosystem: Host-associated > Arthropoda: Insects > Digestive system > Unclassified ... | reverse complement strand
GACGATCAACAAGCTCAACCGCATTTCCCGGCAGATGCTCCAGCAGTACGGCCGCGAGGCCACCCCGGAGGAGCTGGCCAAGGAAATGGACATGCCCGAGGACAAGATCCGCAAGGTCATGAAGATCGCCAAGGAACCGATCTCCATGGAAACCCCGATCGGCGACGACGAGGATTCGCACCTGGGCGATTTCATCGAGGACACGAACGTGGAGTCCCCGGTGGAGAACACCACCAACATCAACCTGATGGAAACGGTGCGTGATGTCCTGGCGGGCCTGACCCCGAGGGAAGCCAAGGTGCTGCGCATGCGCTTCGGCATCGACATGAACACCGATCACACCCTCGAGGAAGTCGGCAAGCAGTTTGATGTCACCCGCGAGCGGATCCGCCAGATAGAGGCCAAGGCGCTGCGCAAGCTGCGTCACCCGTCGCGTTCGGAAACGCTGCGCAGCTTCCTGGACATCGATTGATCGACTGATTGCCGTGCCCATTCAATGGGCACAGGTGACATGCAGCAGGCCCGCCATCGGCGGGCCTGCTGCGTTTGTGGGCATCGCCCCAGCACGCGATGGCGGGCCGCCATGCCCAAATGCTAACGAACTGTGCATTAGCATTGGCAGGCGTTGCCCCCACTTCAGGAGAACGCGTGCGCCGATGCGAAGCTTTCACCGACGTACCGGCCCCGCTGCCTGCGTCCTCACACCTGCCTTGTTGTTCTACGCCGGTGGCTAGCTCCAAGGCTGCCATGCGCCGGCGTCTGGCCATGCAGTTCCTGCCTGGACGGCTGTATTCTTGCGCGCATGGCCCCGCTTTCCTTCTGCCCTTGAATCCGGCCGCGTCGTTGCGCATCCGCGTCCCCAGGCCGAGTCACGCACGGGTCCGCCCAGTGCATTGCGCCAGTGCCGCGGCTGCACCTTTCCTTGCCACGGAGCGCCGACCGACGTGCTGGATCAAATGAAGATCGTCGAGCCCATCGTCGTGCCGCAGGCCGAGCTGCCCGTCAGCGAAGAAGCGGTGGCTTATGAACTGATGCCGGCGCCGGCCCCGCTGAACATGCCGCAGCAGTCGCTGCGCATGGGCAGGCTCAAGAATCCGCCCATGCCGTCGGCACCGCCGAACATGCTCATGCGCCGCCTCTACGTCTTTGGTGGCACCGCGGCGATCACCCTGGTGGCGCTGTACCAGATGTTCCGGGTGATGGCGACCGACGGGCTGGGCGTGCTGGAAGGCGTCTTCCTGGTGTTGTTCACCCTGCTGTTCGCCTGGGTATCGCTGTCGTTCGTGAGCGCGCTGGCAGGGTTCCTGCTGATCATTACCCGGCGCCGCCGTCGCCTGGGCCTGCGTCCGGAAGATCCGCTGCCCACGCCGACGGTGCGCACCGCGTTGCTGATGCCGACCTACAACGAGGAGCCACAGCGGCTGATGGCCGGTCTGCAGGCCATTTATGAATCAGTGCGCGACACCGGCCATCTGGACCAGTTCGACTTCTTCATCCTCAGCGATACCACGCGCGGCGCGATCCGCTTGGACGAGGTGGCCGAATTCCATCGCCTGCGTGAGCGCCTGGGCGGAGCGCCCAATCTGTATTACCGCCATCGCGCCGACAACACCGAACGCAAGGCCGGCAACATCGCCGAGTGGGTGCGCCGCTTCGGTGGCGCCTATCCGCAAATGCTGATCCTGGATGCGGACAGCCTGATGACCGGCGACACTATCGTGCGCCTGGCCTGGGGCATGGAAACCCATCCGGACGTGGGCCTGATCCAGTCGCTGCCGCTGATCGTCAACGGCAACACCTTGTTCGCCCGCATGCAGCAGTTCGCCGGCCGCGTCTACGGCCCGGTGATCGCCCATGGCGTGGCCTGGTGGCACGGCACCGAGAGCAACTACTGGGGGCACAACGCGGTCATCCGCACCCAGGCCTTCGCCGATCACGCGGGGTTGCCGAAACTGGGCGGCATCCGTCCGTTCAATGGCCATGTGCTGAGCCATGACTTCGTCGAAGCCGCGTTGATCCGTCGCGGCGGCTGGGCCTGCCACATGACCCCGGCCTTGAGCGGCAGTTTCGAGGAAGGTCCGCCTTCGCTGACCGACCTGCTGGTGCGCGACCGTCGCTGGTGCCAGGGCAACATGCAGCACACCGCGGTGCTGCCGACGCGCGGCCTGCACTGGATCAGCCGCACGCACTTCATGATCGGCATTGGTCATTATTTCACCGCGCCGATGTGGGCGATGATGATGCTGATCGGCATCGCGATCCCGCTGGAGCAGGCAGGTGCACTGGTCAGCCTGCAGGCGCTGGAACATTTCTCGCCGGTGTCCTATTGGCGCACGCTGGATCCCGAGCGGATCGTCTATGTCTTTGGCGCCACGATGTTCGCCTTGTTCGCGCCCAAGGTCATGGGTTACCTGGCGGTACTGGCCGATCCCAAGGTGCGGCGCGGCTGCGGCGGCGCGCTGCGGATGATCGTCAGCGTGGTGATCGAAAGCCTCCTGGCCGCGCTGATGGCGCCCATCGTCATGTACGTGCAGTCGCGTGGCGTGGCCGAAGTGCTGGCCGGTCGCGATTCGGGCTGGGATGCGCAGCGTCGCGATGATGGCAGCATGCCGTGGTCGACCCTGCTGCTGCGCTATGGCGGATTGTCGGCGTTCGGCCTGCTGATGGGGGTGGCGGCGTACTTGGTCTCGCCTGCGCTGGCGGCGTGGATGTCGCCGGTGATCGTCGGGCTGGTGTTCTCGATTCCGATCGTCGCGCTCACCTCGGCGCGGGGTCCGGGCCAGTTCCTGCGTCGCCTGCACCTGCTGAGCATTCCGGAAGAAACCGTTCCGCCGCCGATCCTGGTCCGCGCCAGCCGCCTGCGTCAGCGCATCGAGGCCGAAGCCGAAGCCGCCGCCTCGGCCGCAACGCCGGCCAGCTGACCTGCTGCGCTCCCGAGAACGATCCGCCATGACGGCATGCGCCTGCCGTCATCGCCATCGGTACAATGGGCTTCGCACGGGGGCCTATAGCTCAATCGGTTAGAGCAGCGGACTCATAATCCGTAGGTTGCAAGTTCAAGTCTTGCTGGGCCCACCATCTTTGATCTGGCGCTGGTCCATGCAGCGATTCACCGATTTGGCCGCTCCTGACCAGACCCGCTCGCCGCAAGTTGACGTCGCTATCAGCCGGGCAGGTCGCCGGTCAGTCCTGAGGACCGGGAGCTGCCAGCGCGGCGCCTGTAAAACGCAGGACGATGCGTGCGCCGCCGCTCCCGGCTTCTTCGACGAGCACTTGCGCATCGTGTCGCGCGGCGATCTCGGCCACGATGGCAAGCCCAAGCCCGCTTCCATCCCCGCGGGACGTGGCGCGATAAAACCGCTCCACGACGCGCTCCCGATCGACCTGCGCGATACCGGGCCCGTCATCTTCCACAAACAGCTGAAGCGGTGACGAACGCACCCCGACGGTGACAACACCGGCGGGCCCGCCGTAGAGGAATGCGTTGTCGATCAGATTTGCCAGGGCCTCGCGCAACAACTGGACATCGCCGATGATCCAGATGGGGTCGTCAGGCCCGTCATATCCCAGATCAACGCGCTCCTGGATGGCGCGGTTGGAATGAAACTCGACCTCCTCGCGGGCCAGGGCAGTGAGATCAAGCGGCGCCAAGCCAAGACTGGTGTCCGACGCGCTGGTGGACCGGTTCAGCGTCAGCAGCTGTTCGACAAGCCTGCGCAGCCGCGTCAGCCCAGCCAGGGCCTGCTGCACATCCTCGCGTTGACGCTCGGGATCCTGCTCGCGAAGCGCGCTCTCGATCTGGATCTGGAGAACGGCCAGCGGGGTTCGAAGCTGGTGCGCGGCATTGCTGACGAAGCGCTGCTGCACCTCCTGCGCGCGCGCGAGCCGCGCAATGAGTGCACTCATCGCGTCGAATGCCGGCTGCAGTTCGCTCGGCCCGTAGAAGCGCTCGGGCATCTCGTCCGGATGCGTTGCGTTGTATGCGGCCATCCGGTGAGCTGCCTGCCGCGCTGCAAGGGCGCCCGCCGACGTGGCAGACCTCAGAAGCAGAACGGCCAAGGCGAGCACGCTGAGCTGCAAGGGAATACTGGCCAGCAGCAGGTGATAGCGCAGGTTCCTGCGCTTGCGTAATGTCTCGGCGACGCGGATCACGCTCGGCGCGCTACCGGCGGCGGTGATCTGCATGGCCTGCGCAACACGAACATGCCGTCCCTGATAGAGCGCGTCATAGAAATCGGAATCTCCATCGCCGCTTGGCGGGGCGATGGCATCGCCCTGGGCAGGCGAGCCGTCTCCTGGCAGCAGATAGACATAGAGTTGATCGACGCTGTCCCACTTGACCATGTCCACGGCTTGCTTCGGCAGCCAGGGGCCGCCTTCCTGGCGCGATTCTTCAATGGCCCGGCCGAGAGAAACAGTCGAATCTCCCAACCAGCCATCGAAAACCTTGCCCGCAAAATAGGACGCAAGGCCAAATGACGCGACGGCACTGGCGAGCAGCAGCGGCAGCAGCATCCACAGGCGACGCCGCAGCAGGCTGCGAAGGCTGGCGTCCGGGTTACTCACCCTTGGTCAGCTCCAGGCGATAACCCAGGCCGCGGAGCATGCGGATGCTGACGTCCGCGCCTGCTCCTTCGAGCTTGCGCCGGAGCCGACTGACGTGCACTTCGATCGCCGACTGGTTGGCCGAGGCCTGCCAGTCATACAGCGCCTCGAACAGGCGTTGCTTGGAGACCACCTTCCCAGGCTGCTGAAATAGGAGCTCCAGCACGGCCAGTTCCCGTGCCGTCAGTTCGAGCTGAAGGCCGTGGCAGGTCACGCTGCGGGTCGCGGTGTCCAGTTCCAGGCTGCCAAAAATCCGGGAGCCGGCCGTGGCGGATCGGCGGCGCGCGACCGCGCGGATGCGCGCTTCAAGTTCCCCCAGCGCGAACGGCTTGGCGAGATAGTCGTCACCGCCGACATCCAGGCCCCGGATCCGGTCCTGAAGCCCATCGCGCGCGGACAGGATGATCACCGGCACGGTGATGCCCTCGCGCCGGAACTGCGCGAGCAACTCCAGCCCGTCGATATCCGGCAGGCCCAGGTCCAGCACGATGAGCTCATACGGGGTCGTGGCCAGCGCAGCCAACGCCGGCAGGCCATGCGTGAGATGGTCGCACGCGTGTCCGGTCTGCCCCAATGCGCGCGTCAGGCCTTCGCCCAGTTTCTGATCGTCTTCGATTAACAGAATCCGCATTGAAAGGTTCGCGCAAGTTTCAGGAAAGGCCGATGCAAGGCCTTCACTCTAACGTCTATGCCCATACCTGCGGCGGCGCGCATCACCTGATGCACCGCCTTTGAGACATCACGCACCACCTCGCTTGCATTCAGCGGCGGGGCACCGGTCATGGGCGGAGCTGAACATGCGCGCTGTAGCCGACAAGGCGTTGGTCGAGCGTCCAGACGGGACGCTGGAAGTGGAAAGCACCAAGAATCACGTGCACCTGCTGAAAGACCGGGTCATCAAGTCGTTCGTTTCTGGCAAGCGCAGTACCAAGCGCTTCAGGCGCGAGGTGGAGGCACTGGAACGTCTACGGGGCATGGACGGCTTCCCGGCGCTGCTGGAGCAGTCCAAAAATCCTCACCGGGTGCACATCTCGCGCCTTCCCGGTCAGCCGCTGGCCGGGCTTGAAGCGGCTCCGGATTCGGTCTATGTGACCTTGAGAACCCTGGTCGACCAGATGCTCCAGGCCGGCGTCGCGCGCCACTCGCTGCCGCCGCGCGATGTCATCGTTCGTCCGGACGGGAGTGCGGGCCTTGTCGACTTCGAGCGCAGCCGCTGTCGCCGGGTTCGCTTCGGGCCGATCTGGCTTGTCTCAAGCGCAGTGACCAGATTCCAGCTGCTCAGGCTGCTGGGCGAGGCCGCGCCTCATCTGCTGTCGGATAAGGAGCGTTCGCAGCTTCAGGCCCGTAGCCGGCTCCGCGCCGTATATCGCCAGTATCTGGACTTGAGGAAACAGTACAAACGTCGCTGAGCTGGTCGGTGGCCAGCAGCACTCACCGCGTCAGCCTGCTTTAGGCCACCCAGGCAGATCGCCCAAACCCTGCAGCTGATTGGATGAGCGGGGGATGCAGACCGGCGATCAGTTACTGGATTGCGACAGCGACTTGCTGAGGAATGCCACGACTGCGGTCCATGAGTCAGCGTGTGCCTTTCAACGCTTCGATATCGCAGCAAGCAGGCTCGCATGGAGGGCCCGATGCTTGAGGGCCCCAGCTTAGAGAGCGCTTTGGGCCCCGCATGGGCAATCAGTCATGCAATAGCGGTTTTGCTACCGAGTATCGCTTGATACCGAACGGCCGCTTCCGACCCGTGGCCCATCACCTGGCCTGCGTCGGTTCGGCTGGCGATCCGCGCAGGGTAGAAGCCACTTCGCGCATCTGCAGCTGCGCCTGCAGCTGGTCCAGCGGCGCGCTGCTGCGCACATGTACGGTCAGCGGCTCACCCGGCAGCAGGTCGAAGGCATTGTCGGAAAGCTGCACATCCAGATCGCCGAACGACAGCCATACCTCGCGCGCCAATGCGGGGCTGGCCACGGTCAGGGCATAGCCATCGCCATCGGCTTTCCATGTCGGCTGGATCCGCACCTGTGGCAGCGCCAGTCGTTTGGCCGCATCGAAGAACACGCTCTGCCGCGACAGCACGCGATCGCCGTCCAGCAGTTCGAACACCGCGAAGGCGTGCAGCGGATCAGCCCCCTTGAGCAGGTCCGCGTCTGCGTACTGCGCCACCTGCGTGCTGCTCAGCGGTGCCAGCGTCGCGGGCTGGGTCGTGGTGGACAGCACCTTGCCGGAGAAGTCCATCATCCGCATCCGCCACTGCGCGGACAGCGGCGTGGTGCGATCGGACACCAGCGAGACGGTGGTCTGGCCGTTCCGGCGCAGCGCCGCGACCAGCTCGGGCGCGTAGAACCGGCGCGCGTGATAGTGCAGCGCCTTCCAGCGGCCGTAGTAGTCCACGCTGGACCACGAAGCCACCGGCCACACGTCGTTGAGCTGCCAGTACAGCGAGCCCATCGACTGCGGACGTGACGCGCGCAGGTGCTCGGCCGCGATCGCGATGCCCTCGGCCTGCATCAGCTGGCTCAGATAGACGAAACTCTCGAAGTCCTTCGGCTCGCCGAATTCGCGGCGGATGTACAGCAGCAGGCGCTGGTTGCCATTGCCGTTGTCGAATTTCTGGTGCACCCGCATGACTTTCGATTCCGGCGCCATGTCGTCCGGCCCTGCAAAGGCGCGGATCGTGCGCATGTCCGGAAAGGACTGCAGGCCGTACTCGGACATGAAGCGCGGGGTCATGCTCATGTACTCGGTCACCGGCAGCGCCGGGTTGCCCCAGACCTTCCAGTAATGCATGTCGCCATCGTCGGTCTGGTCGGCCGGCCCGTCGAAGTCGGTACCTGGCGAGGTCGCCCAGTACGGCGTGCCCGGCGAATAGGTGCTCACCGCTTCGCGCAGGATCGCGCCGAACAGGGTGGTCATGCCCATCTCGATGCGGCTGCGTTCTTCCGGATCGAGCGATTGCTTGAATGCGACGCTGCCGCCCCAGTTCTCCCAGCCGGTCTGCACCTCGTTGTTGCCGCACCACAGCACGATGCTGGGATGGTCGCGCAGGCGCCTGACCTGTTCGATCGCCTCCTGCCGGGTGTTCTCGCGGAAGGCCACGTCGTACGGCGGGACCGCGCCGCCGAACATGAAGTCCTGCCAGATCATGATGCCCAGCTCGTCGGCGATCGCGTAGAAGCGCTCGTCCTGGTAATGGCCACCGCCCCACATGCGTAGCATGTTCATGTTGGCATCGCGCGCGTCCTGCAGGGTGCGGCGCATCGTGGCTTCGGTGACGCGGCTGGGGAAGCTGTCCAGCGGGATCAGGTTCGCGCCCTTGGCGAAGATCGGGATGCCGTTGACCACGATCTCCATGCTCCTGCCCCACTGGTCCTTCTGCCTGCGCAGCTCGACCGTGCGCAGGCCGGTGACGCGCCTGAGCTGCTGAACGCTGCCGTCGGCATCGCGCGCGCTGGCCACGAAGGTATAGCGGTCCTGCGCGCCGTAACCGGCCGGGAACCAGCGTCGCGGCCGGGCGATGCGCAGCGGCAGGTCGATGCGGTTGCTGCCGGGATCGACGATGCGCTCCTGCTCGAGCAGGGCCACCTGGCGCCCCTCGGGATCGAGCACCTGCAGGCTGACCTGCACCGGGCCGCTTCGGCCAGCCTGCAGCGTCAACTGGGCCTCCAGCTGGGCCACCTCGGCATCGACGCGCGGCTGGGCGATATGCAGGTCGTCCACGCGCGTGGCGTCCCAGGCCTGCAGCGCCACGTCCTTCCAGATCCCGGCGGTGATGATGCGCGGGCCCCAGTCCCAGCCGGACTGGTAGGGCGCCTTGCGCACGTAGATGGAGCTGTTCCTGCCGGCCGGCTCGTCGCCAAACGCCGAGTCATACGTGCCTGGCAGGCCATAGGGCTGCTCGGCCAGCCATGGACGCAGCGCCTTGACCGGCGAGCGGAAGGTCACTTCCAGCGTGTTCGCACCGCGCCTGAGCAGCGGCTTCACGTCCACGCTCCAGCGCCGGAACATGTTGTCGGCGTCCAGGATCTTCTGCCCGTTGAGTCGCACTTGCGCCAGCGTGTCCAGGCCGTCGAACACCAGTTCCACATGCTCGCGCGTCAGCGTGCCGGCATCGACCTCGAAGCGCGTCTGGTATTGCCAATCACTCAGGCCGACCCACTGGATCTGGGCCTCGTTGTCGCCCAGGAACGGATCGGCCACCAGGCCGGCGGCAATCAGGTCGCTCTGCACTGCGCCGGGCACCTGCGCCGGCAGCCAGGCAGCGGCCCTGGGATGCGCCTTGGCCTGCTGGGCCTGGCCCGGCTGCAGCCGCACCTGCCAGCCACTATCCAGCGACTGTGAGGTCGGCGCGGCGGCTATGGCCTGGCCGAACACCGCCAACAGGCCCAGAGACAGCGCGAGGCGCGGCAGCACGCGGAAGGACGAGAGGAAGCAGATCGGCACGGGCGCTCCTTGGATTCAATGCAGGTCGGCAGCTGCCGTCATCGAGCTTGAATCAGACGCGGCGCCAGGTAGTCAACTTTGGGACCTTGCCATGTGTATCGCAATGGATGCGAATCACCAAGATCTGCAAGAGGCCTCTCAGCCGTCGTGGACTGACCGAGGACCATCAATGTGGATGAAGCCGCGATGGCATCCAGTACAGGCGCGCGCCTTCGATGCCGCCGGCACGTCGGGGATACGGCTTGGCGATCCATTCAAGCCGAGCCCGCTTCAGGAACTGGAGCAATCGATGACGGCTGATGCTGTTGTCGTGATACGAAAAGCCCGGCCAATTTCATGGCGCAGGCATAGAAGCGGATGCTTCAACCCCTGCTACAGCCCTCAGGTAGCAGAGCGCATGCCTGGACAGGCCGATTCCCTCCAGGCTGTACGTCCGGAGGGAATCGGAAAAGCGCAGGCCATGATGTGCATGGCTCGATGCCTAGCGGTCCGTGGCTTTCATGGAAAGGAGCTGGCGGATCTTGGCTTCGGTTGTGTCGTAGGCGCCTTCACCAAAGTGCTGGTAGACGATGTGTCCATCCTGATCGATGAGATACAGCGCCGGCCAATACTGATTGCCGTATGCGTTCCAGGTCTGATAATCGTTGTCCTGGGCTACGGGATAGGTGATGCCGAAGCGCTTCACTGCCGCCTGTAGATTGTCGAGTTTCTTCTCGTAGCCGTACTCGGGCGTGTGCACGCCAATCACCGCCAGGCCCTGGTCCTTGAACTGTTCGTGCCATTGTTTGACGTGGGGCGCGACGTGGATGCAGTTGATGCAGGAGTAGGTCCAGAATTCCACGAGCACGACTTTGCCACGCAGTTGCTCCATGGTCTGCGGCGCACTGTTGATCCAGTGGTCGATGCCCTTGAATTCCGGGGCCAGAGGGGAGGGCGAAGTGTGGGTTGGTTCGACAGGGTCGGCAAAGACGCCGGGCGAGCACGCGGCTGCGAACAGGCAGGCGGCGAGAAGGGTGATGGCTGGTTTGAACTTGAACATGATCAGAGTCCTGACGAGACGGAAGGAAGCCACTGGGTTGCCCAGGCCGAGACGAGGACGTCGTACTGGGTGAGTTGAAGTGCCGCGACAGCGATGGCGATGGCGCCGAAGAGCTTGCGGATCGCGTTGGCGCGGCGACTGAAGAACATGATTTTTGAGGACGCCCAATTGCCGCCGTAGGCGATGAGCAGCATTGGCAGGCCAGCGCCGAGGGCATACACGCCCAGCAGCGCAGTCGCTTTGGCTGGAGCCTGAGAGCTGGCCGCCAGTGAGAGCACCGACGCCAGCACCGGACCTGCGCAAGGTGTCCAGGCCAGCCCGAGCGACGCTCCAACAAGTACCGCGCCGATCCTGCCGCCGACGGGGGACCTGTTCGGGGCCAGAGCCGCATGGGCCGAGCGCCACTGAAGGAACTTTTGTACGAGCCAGTCGAACGGGCCAGGCCATAGGCATGCCAGTCCTGCAAGCAGCAACACCAGGATCGAGCCGATGCGGATCCCGCCCTGCAGCTCCCCGGAGGACGCGGCCAGCGCCCCAATCAGGATGCCGCCGGCCGCGAACGTCAACGTAAATCCACCGATGACCAGCAGGGGCTCGATGCGTCCGCGGCCCGCGCTGGTGGCCAGCACGATCGGCAACACCGGCAGGATGCAGGGGGAGAGGATGGTGGCCATGCCGGCGGCGGTGGCCAATGCATATTCGATCATGGGGTGCTGCCTTGCGGTGGATGGGGATTCATTCCACCGCGCCCATGTCTCGCCCATGTTTGCTGGACAGGGGCCTTTTGTAAGCGAATCGGTACGGCGGCCCCGACGCAACAATTCGATACCAAGGCTCTAGATCACACGGATCTGCACGTCGATATTGCCGCGGGTGGCCTTGGAATATGGGCAGGTGCGGTGCGCTTCCTCGACCAGTGCCTGCGCGCTTTCGCGCTCAAGCCCGGGCAGTGAGACGTTGAGGCGGGCCTGCAGCTGGAAGCCATCGCCGACCATGCCCAGGTCGACCTCCGCGTCGATGGCGACATCGGGCGGCACCTGGATCTTGAGTTTGCGCGCCGCTTTCTTCAGCGCGCCTTCGAAACAGGCCGACCAGCCGGCGGCGAACAGCTGCTCGGGGTTGGTTCCGGCTCCGCCGCTGCCGGGCGGTGAAAGCTGGACGTCCAGATGGCCGTCGTCGCTGCGGGCATGGCCTTCGCGGCCGCCAACGGTGTGGGTCTTGCCGGTGTAGAGCACGTTGTCGAGGGTGTTCATGAGCGTTTCCTTCTTTGTGATGGGTATGGGTGGCGCCGCTGGCTCAAGGCGCCAGGCGCGTGAAAACGTAGTCGCGGTCCTTGACGCGTGCGGCATGGCACGCATGGCAGGTCTGGTGCTGTGCTTCGTCCACCGGCTGGCCATTGACGAATCTGCCGTAGCCCCAGCCGCCGGTGGCGGCGTAGCGCTTGGAGTCCTTGACCATGATCTGGACGGTCGTGGCCGCGCCGGGGATGGAAGCCGGTTCGAAGTCCGGTGATTGCACGTGCTTCCACGCAAGCTTGGCCAGCACGGTGCCATCGGGAAATGGCCGCGTGTTGTCGCGGTAGGCCCGCATCGCCGCAGGATTGCCAAGCACGACGCGCAACTCGTCCAGCGGGGCGGCCTCCTGTGCCGGGGCGATGACCGGCCACTGCCGATAGCCTTCGGGCAATGTGACGCCGTAGATCGGCGCGGCGCTGCCATTGTCGTTCCCGGCCCGCGCGGCATACGTCACCGTCAGTGCCAGGGCGACGGCCGCGATGAGGGCGCCGTAATGAATCGGCTTCATCGCATCACTCCTTGCCCAGGGTCGACGGGAGTCGCGTCGCATCCACGACCGCGTCAGTGAACGCCTGGGGTGCTTCCTGCGGCGGGTTGTGGCCGATGCCGCCCTTGAACAGACGGTGCTCATAGGTGCCGATGAACTTGCCTGCGTACGCCTCCTGTGGCGGATGGGGCGCGCCGTTGGCATCGCCTTCGATGGTGATGGTCGGGACCGTGATGGCCGGGGCCTGGGCCAGGCGCTGCTCCAGCGCGGCATACTTGGCCTCGCCTTGGGCCAGGCCCAGGCGCCAGCGATAGTTGTGGACGACGATGTCCACCTGGTCCGGGTTGTCCAATGCCGAGGCGCTGCGATCGAAGACCGCATCGCTGAACTTCCACTGCGGCGAGGCCAGCTGCCAGATCTGCTTGGCGAAGTCGTGGGTGTATTGGCGATAGCCGGCGCTTCCCCGGTCAGTGGCGAAGTAATACTGGTACCACCACTGCAGCTCAGCCTGTGGCGGCAATGGCTTCTTTCCCGATTCCTGACTGCTGATCAGGTAGCCGCTGACCGAGACCAGCGCCTTGACCCGTTCGGGCCACAGGGCGGCGACGATGTCCGCCGAGCGTGCACCCCAGTCGAAGCCGGCCAGCGTGGCTCGCTTGATCTTGAGCGCGTCCATCAAGGCGATGACGTCCGATGCCAACGCCGCCGGCTCGCCGTTGCGCGGCGTGTCGGCCGACAGGAAGCGGGTGGTCCCGTAACCTCGCAGGTGCGGCACGATCACCCGGTAGCCCTTGGCTGCCAGCATCGGGGCGACCTCGGCATAGCTGTTGATGTCGTAGGGCCAGCCATGCAGCAGGATGATCACTTCGCCCTTGGCCGGGCCGAGTTCGGCATAACCGATGCTGAGGTCTCCGGCGATGACCTGCTTGTTGGCAATCAGCGCGCCATGCGGGACGGGCGCATCGGCGGTCGGCGTCGCTGCGGCTGCGTCGGCGATGCCCGTCAGGATCAGAAGAAAGGCGGCCAATGGCCGGGCTGCTTTCCAGCCCAGCGTGCGGCGTACGGGGGCAGGGCGATCCTGCACGGCATGTTGCGGTTGCATGTGCGTTCTCCGGTCTGTTGAGTCATGGGCGGACATGGCGTCAGCTCGGCCTGCGCAATGGGCCGAACGCGGCACGCAGCTCTGCGGTGAACAGAAGCGGTTGCTCCCAGGCGGCGAAATGACCGCCCTTGGCGACCTTGTTGAAGTAGGCAAGCGTCGGGTAGGCCTGCTCGGTCCAGGTCCGCGGCGCTCGATAGATCTCGCCCGGGAAGACCGACACCGCCACGGGCACGGTGATCTGGCGGGTCTTCTGCGCCTGGGCGCTGAAATTGTTGTTGTTGTTTTCCCAGTAGAACCTGCCCGACGAGGCCGCTGTATTGGTAAGCCAGTAGAGGCTGATGTCGTCCAGGATCTCGTCGCGGCTCAGGACCTTCTCCGGGATTCCATCGCTGTCGGTCCACTGGACGATCTTGTCGTAGGTCCAGGCAGCCAGCCCCACCGGCGAGTCGGTCAACGCGTAGCCGATGGTCTGCGGCCGGGTCACCATCATGGCGCCGTATGCCGCATTCCTTCCGAAGAACTGGCTGAGCGACTCGAAGGCGGTGCGTTCGTCAGGCAACAGCCCGGCAGGTGTGGGTGCGCCGCTGTTGATCGCCCCGACCAGATCGCCGGGGACTGTCGCGGGCATCGTCAGATGGATGCCCAGCAGCCCGGAAGGCGCCTGGCGGCCCATTGCATCGGAGATCACCGATCCGTGGTCGCCACCTTGGGAAACGTAGTGCGTATAGCCCAGGCGCTTCATCAGCACATCCCAGGCACGGCCGACCCGCTCGGGTCCCCATCCGGTGTCCGTCGGGCGACTGGAAAATCCGTAGCCGGGAATGGAGGGGATGACGACGTCGAACGCGTCCTCGGCGCGACCTCCGAACGCGGTCGGATCCGTCAGCGGCCCGATGGTCTTGAGGAATTCCAGGATCGAGCCGGGCCACCCATGGGTCAGGATGACGGGTAGCGCGTCGGGATGCGCGGAGCGGACATGGATGAAGTGGATCTCCACGCCGTCGATGGCGGTGACGAACTGCGGCAGTGCGTTGAGCCTGGCTTCCAGCTTGCGCCAGTCATAACCGCTGCCCCAGTAGCCCACCAGCGCCTGCAGCTGCGCGAGCTGCAGGCCTTGGGATGGGTCACGCACGGTTTCGCGGTCAGGCCAGCGTGTGGCCTGGACGCGCCTGCGCAGGTCGGCGACGTCCTGCTCGGGAAGATGCAGATGGAAGGGCCGCACCTGGCTGCCGTTCTCCCCAGCCTTGGCAACCAGTGGCGGTAGCAGGCTGAAGACGCTGGCGGTTGCGGCAGCCAGGGCCGCCGAGCCCAGAAGGCGCCGGCGCTGGTGATTGATGGTTTCTGACGACGGGATGCTGAACATGCGGATGCTCCTGGATCGGTCAAGGATTGGCATGTGCGCATGGAGCGCACTGGACGAAGGCGTTGTGGCGAACGGGGCCGAAGAACCGCGCAGGGGAATCGGCCTCGGTCCCTAGAGCGTGTTATGGCCTTTGAGATGAGATGCGTTGGCCGTCAGCGGTGCGGAGCGGGTGTCGCGTGATGCAGCCTTGGCTGGTGGCCAAGGCAAGTCGCGCGGCGCCCGCTCCGTGCCGCTGGCGGCCAACCCGGAGGGAAGCGGCCTGGGAGACGCCGATCCTGCGTTGCGCGCTTTGCCTAGGCGGCCAGCCTGGGCTGCAGCGCACGCCTTGTCTCGACGCCTCCCAGGCCGCTTCGCGCTCACCTCAAAGGCCATAACACGCTCTAGATCGAGAAACCGCCGTCGATGGTCAGACTCGCGCCCGTCATGTAGCCGGCTTCGTCCCCCGCCAGATACGCCACCAGAGCCGCGATCTCCTCGGGCTGGGCGACACGGTTCAACGGGTTGCGCTGTATCAGCATGTCCAGGAATCCGGTGGTGATATCGGTCTGGACCGGGCCGGGTTGAATGTTGTTGATCGTGATCTGGCGCGGCGCAAGATCCAGCGCAAGTTCGCGTACCAGCCTGGCCACAGCCGACTTGGTCATGGCATAGACGCTGCTCCCCACGATGCCGGAACGGACCGCAGCGTTGCTGCCGATGGTGATGATCCGGCCACCATCCCGCAGCCGTGCGGCGGCTGCCTGGATTGAAAGGAACACGCCGCGGACATTGATCGCCAGCATCTGGTCCAGCGTCTCCAGGGAAACCTGGTCAAGCGGGGTGCTGCGGTAAACGCCGGCATTGATCACCGCGACCTGCGGCGGGCCAAACTGGGCCACCGCTTGCTCGACCGCCTGGCTGATGGCCGCCGCATCTGCGCTGTCAGCCTGGATGGCGGTCGCCTGACCGCCGCTGGACTGGATCGAGGCAACAACCTGTGCCGCGCTTTCGGGACGGGAGACATAGGTCAGGGCGACGACATAGCCCTCTTGCGCCAGACGCTTGGCGATCCCGGCGCCAATACCGCGGGATCCACCAAATATCAGGGCAGACTTCTGGGGTGCGTTGAATTCGGTTTGCATGTGCATGTCCTCAATGCACGCCAGCGGAGGAGCCCGTTGGCGATGGAGGCCATTGCATGCGGCGCGCGTATCGCCTGCGTGTCATGAGGCACGCCGTTTTGTCAGCAACTAGGAAAAATGCGCCTTCGGATACAGTCCGATACAAACCGGAACGATTTGTATCGGACTGTAGCCAGCGCCTTTCTGGATGCAGTCGGATATACGGCCAGGCCATCAGGACATGGCGCGGATACAGCAGTGCGATGAAGTGGCATCCCCAAGACGAGGAGATGCCCACATGTTGCGATCCACCGTATTGACCGGTCTATTGGCGACGGTTCTTTGCCCCTTCATTGCTTCAGCTCGCACGCCGCAGCCGGTTTCGGAACCTCCGACAGTGGTGCTGGTCCATGGCGCGTTTGCCGACGCATCAAGTTGGGACGAGGTGGCCATGCGCCTCAGGGCCCACGGTGTGCTGGTGATTGCAGTGGACAATCCCCTGACCTCGCTCGATGCGGACGTCCAGGTCACGCGGCGCGCCATAGAGGCCGCGCCCGGCAAGGTGGTGCTGGTCGGACATTCCTGGGGCGGCACGGTGATCATCGCGCGGGGCCTTCAGGCGTTGCAGAACCACGGCGGCTTTCTGTCCCTGGACGAAGCCACCTTCAGGCAGGACTTCGCCCAGGACCTGAGGTCGTCGGTGGCCCGGGTGCTTTACCAGAAGCAGCGGCCACTCAAGGCCAGCGCGTTATCCGAGCCTGTCCAGAACGCCGCGTGGCGTTCGCACCCAAGCTGGTATGTCCTGTCCCGCAACGATCGCATGCTGTCGCCGCAGCTGCAGGCAGCCACGGCAGAAAGAATCGGTGCCGAACTACGCTCATTGGGATCGAGCCATGTCTCGCCTGTCTCCGAACCGCGCGAAGTCTCGGACGTCATCCTCGAAGCCGCGGGCCGCAGGCCTGCAGAAGACGATTCCCCGCGGTTCACCGGGGGCTGAGCGCCGGCGGTCGCGCTGGCCGGACTCGGTCAGGCCGATGGTAATGGTGGGGCAGGGATCGGCGCGGTTGGCGCTACCATCCCTGCCGGGCCGAACTCACTCAATCGGGAGGAACGAGATGTCCCATACCGACCACATCCTGGTCGTCGACGATGATCGCGAGATTCGTCAGATGGTGGGTGACTATCTGCGCAAGAACGGCTTGCGCGTGAGCCTGGCGGCCGATGGCCGCGAAATGCGTGCGGCGCTGGAGACAAGCGACGTGGATCTGATCGTCCTGGACGTCATGATGCCTGGCGAAGACGGCCTGTCACTCTGCCGCAACCTGCGCGCCGGCAAGCACCGCACGGTGCCTGTGGTGATGCTGACCGCCCGCGACGACGAGACCGATCGGATCATCGGCCTGGAGATGGGCGCCGACGACTATGTGATCAAGCCGTTTTCCTCGCGCGAGCTGCTGGCGCGCATCAATGCGGTGATTCGCCGCGCGCGCATGCTTCCGCCGAACCTGCAGGTCAGCGAAGCCTCGCGCCTGATCAGGTTTGGCCAATGGCGGCTGGATACTACTGCCCGACACCTGCTCGACGAGGAGGAAACCGCATATCCACTCAGCGGGGCGGAGTTCCGGCTTTTACGTGTCTTTGTCGACCATCCGCAGCGCGTCCTGAGCCGGGACCAGCTGCTCAATCTGACCCAGGGTCGGGATGCGGACGTGTTTGACCGCTCCATCGACCTGCTGGTGAGCCGCTTGCGACAGCGTCTGGGTGACGCGGCGCGGGACCAGGCCTACATCAAGACGGTGCGCAGCGAAGGGTATGTGTTTTGCCAGCCTGTGGTGCTGATGGGCGAGGACGTATGAACCTTCCGGCGACAAAGCGCTGGGAACGGCTGTTTCCCCGGACGCTGGGGACCCGTCTCATCCTGATTCTTGCGGCCGGGCTCCTGGTGGCGCACGCGCTTTCGTTCGCGCTGCTTTTCTACGAGCGTGCCGATGCCACCCGGTCCATGATGCTCACCAATCTGGAACAGGATGCTTCGATCAGTGTTGCGTTGCTCGAACGGCTTTCCCCCGCTGAGCGTGAGCAGTGGGTGCCCAGGATGGAGCGGCGCACATACCGCTATCTGCTGCGACCCGCAAAGCCAGGGGGTCCACTGGCCAGCGACCGGGCGCGGCAGGTCACCGCGCTCATCGATCGTTCCCTGGCCCATCGATATGCGTTGCGGCCGCGCGCGGTATCCGCGTCCCCTGAGCGGTATGAAGTTGAGCTCACACTCTCGGACGGACGGCCGCTGACGATCGAGGTGACGCCATCCTTGATGCCCATCGCGCGCTGGCTGCCTTGGGTGCTTGCGGCGCAGGTTGCCCTGCTGATCGCCTGTGCCTGGGTCGCGGTGCGCCTGGTGACCAAGCCGCTGGTACGTCTGGCCGACGCTGCGGAGCAGCTTGATCCGGCCAAGGCGGGTCAATTGATGGCCCAGGAGGGACCTGTGGAGGTCATCAAGGCGGCCAAGGCGCTCAACAACCTGCGCGCGCGTATCGCTACGCATGTCGCTGAGCGCATGCAGATTCTCGCAGCGATATCGCATGACCTCCAGACACCGATCACACGACTGCAGCTGCGCCTGGAAGCGATGGACGAAAGTGCTTCGCAGGCCAAGCTGCTGGAGGATGTTGCCCAACTGGGGCAGCTGGTCCGCGAGGGCGTGAGTTATGCGCGCAGTGCCAACGTGGCCATGGGGCCGGCGGTGCGGCTCGACCTTGGGGCGTTCCTGGACAGCATCGTGGGCGATTACCAGGACGCCGGAAAGGCAGTGGAGCGCGGCCCGGGTGCCAGTGCCTCTTTACACACCCATCCCCAGGTCCTGCGCCGGGTGGTACAGAACCTGATCGACAATGCCCTGGCATATGCCGGCAGCGCGCAGGCCACGCTCAGAGTGGGTCGCAATGGGCAGGTATGTATCGACGTCTTGGACCGTGGCCCCGGCATTCCGGAGGAATCCCTGGCCGCCGTCCTGCAGCCGTTCTACCGGCTTGAAGAATCGCGATGCCGCTCGACGGGCGGGACAGGCCTTGGCCTGGCTATTGCACAGCAGCTGGCCCAAGCGCTGGGTGGAAGCTTGACCCTGGCCAATCGAGAGGGCGGCGGCCTGCGGGCGACGCTCCAATTGAATCCGTCCGCCTGAGAAGGCGCACGCAATGTTTTCTGCCTGCTAGAACCCAATGGCCGAGCTCCGCTACCGGCGGTTCATTGCGCGGAACTTACGGGATGTGCTTGGGGAGATCGACTGCTGAAGTACACTCCGGCAGCCGATATCCGGGGCTACGCTTTCGGTGCTGAAGACAATAAAGGCCGGGTTTCCGGCCTTTATTGTGGTTGGAGATCCGTCTTAAGCAATATCGATAACTGCCAGTGAGCGGAGACGGAGAAGATCTATTTTTTCTCCGCAATCCGTCCGGCTTAACCATCGGTTGAAAGGGTCAGCGATTCCCATCGGTCCAGCTCGCTCGCCAGGTTCTTCAGCTTTTCCCTGACCAAGGCCAGAGCATCGCTTCCGAGCAGCAGATGGGCCGGCGGCTGGTCGCTGTCGATGACCTGCAACATGGCCCGTGCAGCTTTTGCCGTCTCTCCCAGTTGTTTTCCGCTGACTTCCCTGCGCCGCTCACGGATGGGATCGAACAGGCTGTCGTAGTCACTTATCGAGCGAGGCGTCCTCACCATGGATCGGCCCGCCCAGTCAGTACGGAACGAACCTGGCGCAACCGCCGTCACTCGAATGCCGAGCTCGCGGACTTCTTTCCCAAGTACCTCGCTGATTCCTTCAAGCGCGAACTTGCTTCCGCAATAGTAGGAGATGCCCGGCATCGTGATGAATCCTCCCATCGAGGTGATATTGAGGATGTGCCCTGCGCGGCGTGTGCGCATGTAGGGAAGTACGGCCTGCATCATCGCAACCGCACCGAACACGTTGACATCGAATTGGCGGCGCATCTCAGACAGCGGCGATTCCTCCATGACGCCTTCATGGCCGTAGCCGGCGTTGTTGACCAGCACCGAGATCGGACCGACGGCCGCCTCGGTTTCCTCCACCATCGGCCTGATTGCATCAAAGTCGGTGATGTCCAGAATGCGTGCGAACGCTCTGCCAGGAGCAAGCGTTTCGAACTCTGCCGCGGCTGCGGCGCTTCTCAGCGTCCCCACCACTTGGTGCCCTGCATCCAGCGCCGCACGCGCCAACGCACGACCAAAGCCACTGCTGACGCCTGTGATCAGGATGATTTTTGAATGGTCCATCCGGTTTCCTCAATGTTTGCAGGAGCGCACAATGGAACCGTTCCGCTTACCGCATAAGGCCGACAAGCACCGAATGATTGCCTATTCCTATGAATTTTCAGTCCCGTAAAACACCATCGGACGCGCATGGGCGTTGCAGTTCGCTGGTGCCGTTGGCGCCCTTGGTTCTGGCCCTTGCGCCTAACGAGGGTTACAACCTGACGGCACTGGACAGCGTCAGGTTGCTGCGGTCTGATCGTGCGCTCTCCCGCACTCCGGTGCTGTATGACCCCGGCATCGTGATTGTCTGCCAGGGCAGCAAGCGCGGATATTTCGGCCGGCGCACCTACGTCTACGACGCACACCAGTACCTCGCGGTGTCCGTGCCGGTGCCCTTCACGATGGAAACGGATGCGTCGGCGGATCAGCCGCTGTTGGCGCTGTACCTGCATCTGGAATTTCCTTTGGCGGCCGAGCTGATGCTGCTGATCGATCGCTATCGGGCGCCGGTGGCGGCGGTCGATGCACAAAGCATGATGTCCAGCCCGATCGATGACGAAATGCATCACTCCGTGCAGCGTCTGCTTCAGGCACTCGCGCGCCCGATGGAAGCGTCAATTCTGGGGCCGCAGCTGCTGCGTGAGCTGTACTTCCGGATCCTGACCGGGCCACAGGGGCACGCCATGCGTGCGGCGCTCGCAATGCAGGGCCGATTCGGAAAGGTTGGCCGGGCCGTGCAGCGCATCCATGCGTCCTACAACGATCCCCTCGACGTCGGGCGCCTGGCGGAAGAAGCCGGGATGAGCACGCCTTCCTTTCACAGTCACTTCAAGGCTGTGACCTGCGCATCACCCATGCAGTATCTCAAGTCGGTACGGCTGCATCAGGCGCGTCTTCTCATGGCCCGCGAAGGGATGACGGCCGCGGCGGCATGTCACGCGGTGGGATACGAAAGCTCCTCGCAGTTCAGTCGCGAGTTCAAACGCCTGTTCGGCCTGACGCCCGCCAGGGAGGCGCGCCGGATGATCGCCAGCTTTGCCGTTCCACCGAAGCGAGAACAATCGGATTACGTGTCTTCGCATTAGCAGGGGCGTGGAGCACAGAACGATGGAGCCGATCCGGTTGTCAGCCTACCAACTAGTAGGTATAGTGGCGACATGAGTGATCTATCCCCCACCGCCGCGAACATCCTGTGCCATGCCCGCTCCCTGATCATTGCAGGGGGCTATAGCGGTTTCAGCTACGCGGACATCGCAGATCAGGTCGGTATCCGCAAACCGAGCATCCATCACCATTTCCCGACCAAGGCCGATCTGGTCCAGGTTCTGATTGAGCGTTACCGGAAAGAGGCGCGTGAGGGTTTGGCCGAATTGGAGCGCCACACGCCGGACCCGTTCCTGCAACTGCAGTCCTATATCGGCTATTGGCAGCGCTGCATCCAGGACGCCACTGCGCCCATCTGCGTATGTGCACTGCTTGCGGGTGAGCTGCCTCTGCTCCCCGAGCGGGTTGCAATCGAGGTCAGGGCGCACTTCCGCGACCTGTCCTCATGGCTGGCATCGGTCCTTGAGCGTGGGGCACAGCAGGGAAGCTTTCAGCTGACCAGCACGCCCCGCATTGAAGCTGAAACGTTCATGGCAACGGTCCATGGCGCAATGCTGTCTGCAAGGGCCTATGACGAGCCGGAGATTTTTGGCTTGATTCTTGAGCCGGCCGTCAGTCGCCTCGCTCCAGGAAACTAACCCAACAACACATCGAAATTCCTTGGCGACTCCGGGTCAGCCAACGGCTTGGTGCATTCAAAAAAGAGAGGATCAGATGGACAGAGACCATTCCAACATCCCGCCCGTCATGCAGCAGCATTGGCTCAAAGGCTACTACTACGTACGGGCTGCCTTTTCATTGATATGGGTAGCAGCGGCATTCGTGCTGGCGCCGGACGATCTCATTGTTGCAGCCGTCCTGCTGGTGATCTATCCGGCTTGGGACGCGATGGCAAACTATTCCGATGCACAGCGCAGCGGCGGATTGGCCAAGAACAGGACCCAGGCCATCAACTTCTTCGTCAGTCTGGTGACGACGATCGCGGTCGTGATTGCCATGCATGCCGGAATGCATGCGGTGCTAGGGATCTACGGCGCCTGGGCCATCCTGGCAGGTCTGTTGCAGCTTGGCACCGCGATCAGGCGGCGCAAGCGCTATGGCGCGCAGTGGGCCATGATGCTGAGTGGCGGCCAGTCCGCACTGGCGGGCGGGTTTTTTATCCATCAATCGCTCCAGCCTGGCACACCTTCCATCGCCAACATCTCAGGCTATGCGGCCGTGGGTGCGATCTACTTCCTGATCTCGGCGCTCTGGCTGACCTTCAGCGAGCTGCGTGGCCGAGCGGCGGCACGCGGCTGACAAAGCGATGGCCCAACTGTCAGTGCGCAATATCAAATGCTCACCCTTCGACATGGCTGTTATGCCCGCCGCTCCGGTACAGGATTCGGCAGTGCCACCGGTTTCTGTCCTGGCTGGTTGATTCGGCGCGCATGCGGCGCCAAGCCCTCCGATGCTCGCTGGCATCCGATGTGGTGCAAGGCCGAATGATGAATGTGGGCGAGCCATCGGACCAAGTGGCTGTCAATGGCACCGATATAACAGAGGAGTGCTTCAATGCCTGAGACAGGTCTTGCGGACCTGGAGCAGAGGCTCCGAACCATCGAGCACAAGTTGGCCATCTACGAGCTGATCGCCTCGCATCCACCTAGTGCCGATACCGCCTGCGCCGCCTACACCGCTTCGGTCTATGTGCCAGATGGCGTTTTTGATCGGGGACCGAATCTCGATGGAGCCGCAGGTGTCGAAGACATTGCGTCATTCATCACCACGCCTGCGCATGAGGCGGCGATCCACCAAGGCTTGGCGCATTTCTGCAGCCTGCCGCTGATTGATCTCCGCGAAGACCAGGCAGTGGTGACCTCCTATCTACTGCTGTTGCACATGGATGGAGAGGGGACGGCACGCGAACTGCCCAACCATGGTGTCTCGACCGGATATCGCATCCACCGCGTAGTGGTGAATCGCTGGGAGCTGGCGCTGACGGACGGACGATGGAAGATCGAACGTCGTACCCTTTTGCCAGCCGACGGGACGAACGCGCCCCGGGAACTTCTCGCCCGTGGCCTCTCAGATTTTCTTCTGGCGACATGACGGAATACGCGAGATAGAAGCGCGGACGTTGTGCTTTGCAGCACGAACTTTTGCGGCACCGGACCTTGCAATCAGGTGTGCGCCTGTTATCGTGCAATCGATTGCATCGAGCTGCCTTTGGGCACGTCAGCGTCCGGTTGGGAGGCCGGAAGATGACTCCATTCGATTATTCAATAAGCCCGTGTCCCAAGCTGGTGCGGGTCAAGGATTCCCAGCTCCGGCACGTGCCGTGGCAGCAGTCCGCCATTCGTTTCGCGCTGCCTCCGCTGCGCTGGCGACAAGGGCGAGTGCCGCTGCGGGCACGCCGCGCCAATGAAAGAAACCAAGCCTTGTCGCGCATCTTTCCGGGCCGTCTATTGCCAGACGCGATCCTCTCGGACACCCTCGACGGACGCGGCTGATGGCACGCATGCGCCACCCGCACGATTGATGTCCCACGGGCAGCTTCAGGCGGCAGTCCAGTCATGCCCCGCGCAGGGCCGAGGTGAGTTTCGTGATCCCTAAATCCACCAGGCGCGAGGCACTGCGCGCTGCCATGCTCGGCGCAGCGGGGCTGGCCACGCTGGGTCTTTCTTCCGCGCCTGCAGGTGCCAAGCCGTCGCTCAAGGCAAATCTCAAGCAGGCGGTTGCCCGCTGGACGTTCAAGCAGCAGTCCGTGGACCAGCTTTGCCTGACCGTGAAGCGCCTCGGCCTGGCCGCCATCGACCTGGTCGGGCCGGAGGACTGGCCAACGCTGAAGGCGCATGGCGTGGTCAGCTCGATGTGCAACGGCGCCGAAATCAGCCTGGAGCAGGGCTTCGCCGCCACCGAATTCCATGGGACGTTGGTCGAGCGTTACACCCGCCATATCGACCTGGTCGCCGATGCCGGCTACCGCAACCTCATCTGCTTTTCAGGCAATCGCAACGGCATGGCGCCCGAAGCGGGATTGAAGAACGCCGAGGCCGGGTTGAAGCGCATCCTTGGCCATGCCGAGAAACGCGGCGTCATGCTGGTGATGGAGCTTCTGAATTCAAAGGTGGACCACCCGGACTACCTCTGCGACAGCTCCGCGTGGGGCGTCGAGCTGTGCAGGCGAATCGGATCACCGAATTTCGGTCTGCTCTATGACATCTACCATATGCAGATCATGGAAGGCGACATCATCGCCAGCATCCGCAAGCATCATCCGTTCTTCGCGCATTACCACACCGCAGGCGTCCCTGGTCGGCACGAGATCGGAGACAACCAGGAGCTCAACTATCCTGCCATCTGTCGTGCAATCCGCGACACCGGATTTACCGGCTATCTGGCGCACGAATTCACCCCCGAGTCCTCTGACCCGGTCGCCGCATTGCAAGAGGCGATCCGCCGCTGCGATGTGTGAAAACGCAATATCCACCGAGGGAAGACATCACCCATGGCAGACAATCATTACGACGCGATCGTCGTCGGATCCGGGATCAGCGGCGGATGGGCCGCCAAGGAGCTGACCGAAAAGGGCCTGAAGGTCCTGATGCTCGAACGCGGACGCAACATCGAGCACGTCAAGGATTACGTCAACGCGATGAAGGAACCCTGGGACTACCCGCATCACGACACCGCCACCGAGGCGATGCGGCTGGACTATCCGGTCCTGAAGCGCGACTACGGCCTGGCGGAAAGCACATTTGGCATGTGGGCCAATGAGAAGGACTGCCCGTACACCGAAACCAAGCGGTTCGACTGGTATCGCGGCTATCACGTGGGCGGCCGCTCGCTGATGTGGGGACGACAGAGCTACCGGCTATCGGATATCGACTTCGAGGCGAATGCGAAAGAGGGCATTGCCACCGACTGGCCGATCCGCTATGCCGACATCGCGCCCTGGTACGACTACGCCGAGCGGTTCGCGGGCATCTCGGGCACGGTCGAGGGACTGGACGTGCTGCCCGACGGCCAGTTCCTTCCGCCCATCCCGTTGAACATCGTCGAGAAGGATGTCGCGGCGCGCATCAAGGGGGCCTTTGGCGGAACGCGCCACATGATCCACTCGCGCACGGCCAACATCACCGAGCCCAAGATCGAGCAGGGCCGGGTCAACTGCCAATACCGCAACAAATGCATCCTGGGCTGTCCGTTCGGCGCGTATTTCTCGACCCAGTCGGCCACGCTGCCGGCGGCGATGAAGACAGGCAACCTGACCTTGCGGCCGTTCTCGATCGTCAAGGAAGTACTCTACGACAAGGATCGCAAGCGCGCGCGCGGGGTGGAGATCATCGATGCCGAGACCGGGCAGACCTACGAATACACCGCCAACGTCATCTTCCTCAACGCATCGGCCTTCAATTCGGCCTGGGTGCTGATGAACTCGGCCACCGATGTCTGGGAAGGTGGTCTGGGCTCGTCTTCGGGCGAGCTGGGCCACAACGTCATGGACCACCATTTCCGCGTTGGCGCGTCCGGCCGGGTCGAGGGTTACGAAGACAAGTATTACTTCGGCCGTCGTCCCTGCGGCTTCTACGTGCCGCGCTTCCGCAACGTCGGCGGCGACAAGCGCGACTACACGCGCGGTTTCGGTTACCAGGGCTCGGCCAGCCGCAATGGCTGGTCGCGCGACATCGCCGAGCTGAACATCGGTGCGGACCTGAAACAGGCGCTGAGCGTGCCCGGCGACTGGAGCATCGGCATGACCGCCTTCGGCGAGATGCTGCCCTACCACGACAACACCATCAGCCTGGACCGCAGCCGCAAGGATAAGTGGGGCCTGCCGGTGCTGGCCATGGATGTCTCGCTGGGCAAGAACGAGCTGGCCATGCGCAAGGACATGGGCGTGGACGCGGCCGAAATGCTGGAGGCCGCCGGCGTCAAGGACGTGAAGACCTACGAGAGCGACTACGCGCCCGGCATGGGTATCCATGAAATGGGCACCGCGCGCATGGGCCGCGACCGCAGGAACTCGGTGCTGAACATGCACAACCAGGTCTGGGATGCACCGAACGTCTATGTGACCGACGGTGCTTGCATGACCTCCAGCGCCTGCGTCAATCCATCGCTGACCTACATGGCGCTGACCGCGCGCGCCGCCGACCACGCAGTGCGCGAACTCAAGGCGGGGAACCTGTGATGGAACGTCGCGCGCTTCTGAAAATGATTGCGGCAGCCACCGGCATGGCAATGATCGGCCGTCCTTCGCTGCTGTTCGGACAGGCCCAGATGCCGGTGACGCCAGCCAACAACGCCTTTTCGGCTGCGGAGGTGGCGAAGCTGGACGAGATCGCCGAGACCATCCTGCCTAAGACCGATACGCCGGGCGCAAAGGAGGCGGGCGTGGGATTGTTCATGGCGCAATTCGTGAGCGACTGCTACACGCCTGAGGAGCAGGCCACCTTCCGCGCCGGGCTGGCGGATATCGACGCCCGTGCCGGTGGCCACTTCATGACGATGACGCCGCAAGCCCGGACCGAACTGCTGCGCACGCTGGACGCCGAGGCAACGCGGCAACTCAAGGCAAGCCAGGCCGCGTCCGACCTTGCAAACCGGGTGCCGCTGACTCCGCACTACTTCACGATGGTCAAGCAGCTGGTCCTTTTCAGCTTCTTCACCTCCCAGGTCGGCGCGACTCAGGTCCTGCGCTACGTGGCCGTGCCAGGCCGCTATGACGGTGACATGCCCTATGCGCCAGGCACGCCTGCCTGGGCCACCACCTGACACGCGTCGTCGGTTTGCAGATGTCGAACATTGGAGAGAACGTAATGAAACGGATCATGATGGCGGCCTGCATCGTTGCCGCGGTTCCCGCCCTGGCGCAGTCACAGAGCGAGCCCGAGCGCGACCCGGCCAGGACCGAGGTCTGGAAGCCCGTTCCGGCCGTCGTCGCCACGCCGCAAGGCGCTGCACCCTCCGATGCGCTGGTGCTGTTCGATGGCACGGACCTGTCGGCATGGGAGGGGGAGGAGGGCGGAAAACCCGGGTGGACCGTGGCCGATGGGGTGCTGACCATCGTTCCGGACAGCAAGGGGATCCGCACCAAGCAGAGCTTCTGCGACATCCAGCTGCACATCGAATGGCGCAGCCCGACCGAGACCAGGGGATTTGAAGGGCAGGACCGCGGCAACAGTGGCATCTTCCTGCAGAACCTCTATGAGCTGCAGGTGCTGGACAGCTACAACAGTCCGACCTACTCCAACGGGCAGGCCGGGTCGATCTACAAGCAGGCGATCCCGCTGGTGAATGCCTCGCGCCCGCCCGGCCAGTGGCAGGCCTACGACGTGATCTGGAAGGCGCCGCGCTTCTCCAAGGGCGGTGGGCTGGAATCGCCTGCGCGCATCACCGTGCTGCACAACGGGGTGCTGGTGCAGGACGACACCGTACTGTCGGGCAAGACCGAATACATCGGCGCGCCGTCCTATTCGCCACACGGCTGCGCGCCGATCGCACTGCAGGATCACCACTCCAAGGTCAGTTTCCGCAACATCTGGGTGCGCGAGCTATAAGCGAACCGCGTGAAGATCGATGTCGTGCCCGTGGCTCGGCATCCTCTTTCCGGCGACAAAAAAAGGGCGGCGCCACCAAGCGCCGCCTTTTTGCGTGATCCGATCCGTGCGGCGCTTCAGCGCTTCGCGTCCGCCGGCAGATGTTCGACCAGGTAGGCCGCGCCGGTCTTGATGACGGCAGCCGGATCGAGCGGTGCGTCATGCTCGATGATGTACCACTTGACGCCTGCCTGCGCCGCCGCGGGCAGGATCGCGTTCCAATCCAGCACGCCCTTGCCGACCGCGGCAAAGCCCTGTTCGTCCAATGATTCGCCTTCCGGCGCGTTGTCCTTGGCGTGCACTGCAAACACGCGTCCCTTCAACTTGCCGAGGAACGCCGCAGGATCGTGGCCCGCGCGGGCCACCCAGGCCAGGTCGAGTTCGGACTCCAGGCCGGGGCCGGCCGCGTCGAACATGACTTCCAGCCCCGTCTTGCCATTGAAGTCGGTGAACTCGAAATCATGGTTGTGATAGGCCAGCGTCATGCCCTGGGCCTGGACCTTCTTCGAGATCTGTCCGAGCTCCTTGCCCAGCGCGATCCATCCGGCAGCGTCGGTCGGGCGTTCTTCTTCCTGCAGGTAAGGCACGACGATCGTGCTGTTGCCGATCGCCTTGTTGAAGGCCACCACGCGGTCCGGATCGCCGCGCAGATCGGCCAGCTGCGCGTGCGTCGAAATGGCCTTGATTCCGTACTTGTCCAGAAGGCGCTTGAGTTCCTGGGCCGAGACATTCTGCGTGCCAACGGTCTCGACCGCGCTGACGCCAGCGTCATGGACGATCTTCAGTTGATCTTCGAGCGAGGCGATGTTGCGCAGCGTGTACATCTGCACCGCAATAGGCCGCCGTTGTGCGTCGGCGCCCTTTGCGAAAGCGGGTATCGCGGCACAGAGCAGGAGCATCGCTGCAAACCTGCGCGTCTTGGTGATCGTCATGGTGTCCTCCCGGGATTTGTGATGACCGATGGATGATGGGATTGCTCGCGTCTCAACCGATGGATGTCCAGCTGCGCGCCTTGGCCGAGGCGATGACGCGATCGACGATCAGGGCCGAGCGCAGCCCATCATCGAAGGTCGGCAGTCCTTCCGGACGTTCGCCCTCGATGGCGCGATAGGTATCGGCGACAAAGGCCTCGAAGCAATCGCCATAGCCCTGGGCATGGCCTGCAGGCAGCACCGAGAGCCGTCGCTGCTCGGCACTTCCCGCCGCCGGGCCACGCAGGAAGATCTCCTCGCGCTGGTCGGGAAAGCCGATCCACAGCCGTTCGCTGTCTTCCTGGTCGAAAACCACGCTGGCCTTCGCGCCATCGATCTCGAACCAGAGCCGGTTCCTGCGCCCGGCCGAGACCTGGCTGACGGTCAAGGACGCCAAGGTGCCGCGTCCGGTCTTGAACATGGCCGCCGCCACGTCCTCGCTCGACACCGCCTGCATTGCACCGCCTGCCGCCGGCGTGGCGAAGCTCTGGCCGGTGGCCGCGCCGCGCTGCGCGATCACAGTCTCGAACGCGGCGCTGACCTCGACAAACCTTTCTCCGCTGACCCACTCCACCAGGTCGCACCAGTGCGAGCCGATATCGGCGAAGACCCGGGAGGCGCCGCCCAGTGCCGGATCGACGCGCCAGTTGTTGCTGGCCGGGTCCAGCAGCCAGTCCTGCAGGTAGCTGCCGTGGATCAGGCGCAGCGGGCCCAGCTCGCCCTGGGCGATGCGCGCCCGCGCCTCGCGCACGACCGGGTGATAGCGATAGACGAAAGGCACCGTGGCCACCAGACCGGTGGACGCGGCCAACGCCGCAAGCGCATGGGCGTCTTCCAGGGTCGTGGCCAGCGGCTTTTCGCAGATCACATGCTTGCCGGCCTCCAGCGCCGCCTGCGCCATCGCGCGATGCAGGTGGTTGGGGGTGCACACGTGCACGACCTGGACCTGCGGATCGGCGATGACCTCTTCGATGTCGCCATAGGCGCGCGGCACGTCCCAGGCCTGGGACACTTGCCTGGCGCGCTCAGGCGATGAAGCGCTCACGCCCCTGACCACGGCGCCGGCCAGGATCGTGGCGCGGCGATGCACCGCGCCGATCATTCCTGTGCCGACGATGGCGATGCCGAGCTTGCTCATCGGTCTGGATCCTTTAATGCGCGGACGGGGCGGTAGCCGGAGCGGGCCTGTCACGGAACAGGACCAGGAAGGCCACCAGGACGACCAGCGCCACGCCGGCCGGGAACAGCCAGATGTGCTGCCAGTCGCGGCCGGCCGCGGTGGTGTAGTGCTCCACCACCGCGCCGGACAGGAACGTGCCGATCAGCATGCCCACGCCATAGGTGGCCAGGGTGATGAAGCCCTGCGCGCTGCTGCGGAACGCCGGACCTGCGTGGGCATCGGTATAGATCTGGCCGGTGACGAAGAAGAAGTCGTAGCAGATGCCATGCAGCACGATGCCGCCCACCAGCAGCGCGAACCCGGAACCGGCATCGCCATAGGCGAACAGGCCATAGCGCAACACCCATGCGGCCATGCCGAAGGCCAGCATGGCCTTGACGCCCAGGCGCGCGAACAAAAACGGCATGGCCAGCATCAACAGCACTTCGGACACCTGGCCCAGCGACTGCAGTCCGGCCGCACCACGCACGCCCAGGTCGTTGAGGTAGGGGTTGGTGAAGTTGTAATAGAACGCCAGCGGGATGCAGATGGCGATCGAGGCCAGGAAGAACACCAGGTACGAGCGCGATTTCAGCAGGCGCAGCGCATCCAGCCCCAGGATCTGCCCGAGCCTGGCATTGCGTTGCTGCTCCAGCGGCGGCGTGTGCGGCAGCGAGAGGGCGTACAGGCCCAGGACCAGCGAGGCCGCCGCCGCCATCCGGAAGGTGAGCTCAAGCCGATGGGCCTGTTCCCAGCCCAGCCAGCCGATCAGCACGCCGGCGATGATCCAGCCGATGCTGCCGGCGACACGGACCGGCGGGAACTGCTTCTCCGGCACCCGCATGTGACGCATCGCGATGCTGTTGGCCAGGGCCAGGGTCGGCATGAACAGCAACATGTAGCCCATGACGCAGGCCGCGAAGGCGTTGAAGCTCGTCGCCACCGACGCGCCCCACATCAGCACCGCGCCGGCCAGGTGCAGCACCGCCAGGATCCGCTGCGCGGCGAAGTAGCGGTCGGCAATCAGGCCCACCAGGAACGGCGCGACGATGGCGCCGATCGACTGGCTGAGGAATGCAGTGGCGACCTGGCCCGCGCTGGCCTGCAGCGGGCCCTGCACCAGGTACGTGCCCAGGGTGACGAACCACGCCCCCCAGATGAAGAACTGCAGAAACATCATCGCGCCCAGGCGCGACATGGTGGACGTCATGGCTTCCCCTCCCAGGTCAGTATCGGCTCAGAGCCCCAGCATGCTGCGCAGCGCTTCCGGACTGGCGCCGCCATCGGCAAAATCGTCGAACGCGTGCTCGGTCACGCGGATGATGTGCTCGCGGATGAAGGCCGCGCCCTGGCGCGCACCATCTTCCGGATGTTTTAGGCAGCACTCCCATTCCAGCACGGCCCAGCCGGGGAAGTCGTACTGGGCCAGCTTGGAGAAGATCGCCTTGAAGTCCACCTGGCCGTCGCCGGTCGAACGGAACCGTCCTGGCCGGTCGATCCAGTCCTGGTAACCACCGTAGACCCCGCTGCGCGCGCTGGCGCGATATTCGGCGTCCTTGACGTGGAAGATGCCGATGCGGTCGTGGTAGCGGTCGATGAAACCCAGATAGTCCATCTGCTGCAGCAGCAGGTGGCTGGGGTCGTAGAGGATCTTGGCGCGCGGATGCTGATCGACCACGTCGAGGAACCGCTCGAAGGTCGCGCCATCGTGCAGGTCTTCGCCCGGGTGGATCTCGTAGCAAAGATCCACGCCACAGGCGTCGAAGGCATCCAGGATCGGACGCCAGCGGCGGCCGAGCTCGGCGAAGGCTTCTTCCACCAGCCCGGCCGGCCGCTGCGGCCAGGGATACACGTACGGCCAGGCCAGCGCGCCGGAGAAGGTGGCATGCGCGGTGAGCCCCAGGCGCTGGCTGGCCTTGGCGGCCAGCGTCACCTGCTCGACGGCCCAGGCCTGTCGGGCGGGCGGATTGCCGCGCCTGTCCTGCGGAGCGAATCCATCGAACAGGGCGTCGTAGGCGGGATGGACGGCGACCAACTGCCCCTGCAGGTGCGTGGACAGCTCGGTGATCTGCATGCCGTGCTTGGCCAGCATGCCGGCGATGTCATCGCAGTAGGCCTGGCTCTGCGCGGCTTGGTCGAGATCGAAGATATGGGGCGCGCTGGTTGGCAGCTGTAGGCCAGAATAGCCAAGCCCGGAGGCCCACTTGGCCAAGGTGTCCAATCGATCGAACGGAGGCTTGTCACCGATGAACTGCGCCAGGAACAGGGCCGGACCCTTCAGTGTTTTCATGCAGAGCAGTGCCGATGCAATCGATTGCATGATCCTAGCATGCGACATCGCGTCCACCCGTTGTGCATCGCATCGACGGCTGCCGGACTGATCCATGCCCACCATCTACGACATTGCAAGACGCGCCGGTGTCTCGGCCGGCACCGTCTCCCGCGCGTTGTCGCGGCCGGAGAAAGTCCTGCCCGCCACGCGCAAGCGCATCGAGCAGGCCGCAGTCGCGCTGGGCTATGTCCCCAATGCGGCAGCAAGGACGCTCAAAACCCAGCGCACCGGCAAGATCCTGGTCACGGTGCCGGACATCGCCAATCCTTTCTTTGCGCGGATCCTGCAAGGTGCTGAGGAAGCCGCGCAGTCAGCCGGGTATGCCGTCCTGCTCGGCGACACCCAGCACCAGCCGGAGCGGGAGGAGCGCTATGCGCAGATGCTCCGCCGCAACGAGGCCGACGGGCTGATCGTGCTGGGCCACCGGCTGCCGCCCACGGCACGCGAGATCGTCGAGCAATTCGGCACCGCCGCGCCCGTGGTCAACGGATGCGAGTTCGATCCGGCGCTGGGCATCCCCAGCGTCCACATCGACAACGCAGCCGCCGCATGTGCCGCGATGGAACATCTCTACGGGCTGGGCCACGAGCGGATCGTGGTGATCGGCGGCCCCGCCGACAACCCGCTGCATCAACAACGCCTGGAGGGCGCCAGAGCCGCGGCCAGGGCGCGAAAGCGCCTGCGTCAGCTGACGATCGCGCCGGGCGATTTCTCGGTCGAATCCGGCTATGCGGCGGCGACCAGGCTGCTCGCCCTTTCGCCTGCGCCCACCGCGGCATTCTGCTTCAGCGACCAGATGGCGCTGGGCGCGCTCGCCGCGTGCCGGGACCTTGGGTTCCGCGTACCGGACGAATTTTCGATCGTGGGTTTCGACGATCTGGCCTCGTCGCGCTATCTCAGCCCGCCGCTGACCACCATCGCCCAGCCCATGCGGGAGATCGGCATCCGGGCCGTCAATCTGCTGCTTGCCATTCTTCAGGACATCGAGGTGCCTCATCAGCAGACACTGGACTTCAGCCTGATGCTTCGCGGGTCGACGGCCGCGCCCGCATCGTGAGCGCTACTCGGACGAGTGGTCAGCGGCTGTCCTGCAGCTCACATCGCGCTTATCGCTCCCACGGCGGATGGTCCGCAAATCGCTCCGTGAGGAATGCCACGAACGCCTGGACGCGCGGCGGCTGAAGCCGGCGCGCCGGAGTAACGGCGTTGATCTGGGTCGTGGGTGGCGGATAGTCGGGCAGCACGATGGTCAGGTGCCCATGCCGCAGGTCATCGGCCACATGCCAGAGCGAATGCAGGGCGATGCCTTGACCGGCAACAGCCGCATCCCTGAGCAATTCACCAAAATTGCTCTCGAACTTGCTGCGCATGCGGATCTTCAAAATTTCACCTTCAGGCGTGGTCACTGGCCAGGTGTCCTGGCGACCGTCGCGGCCCATCAGCAGGATGCCGTCGTGGCCTGGGAGCTCGTCCGGGTGCCGGGGGATGCCGCGGCGGCGCAGGTAATCCGGTGAGGCGACCAGAACACGTCGGTTGGACGCAATCGGCCGGGCCACCAGGCCTGAATCCTCCATACGGCCGATGCGGATGGCCAGGTCGTAGCCGTCCTTCACCAGGTCGACCAGGTCGTCGCTCAGGTGCGCGCTGATCGCGACCCGTGGATGGAGCGCCTGGAATTCCGGAAGCAGGGGCGAAACGTACTGCCGCCCGAACGTTGCGGACATGGTCATGCGAAGCGTACCGGCGACGCCGACCGCGCTTTCCCGCAGGCCCTCGCCAAGCGCCTCGAACTCCTCCACCAGTGGACGGCCCCGCTCGGCCAGCGCCTGGCCTTCCGGGGTGGGATGCAGGCGGCGGGTGGTCCGGTGCAGCAGGCGCACCCCCAGATCACGTTCCAGACGCTGAAGGCGCTGGCTGGCAACGGCGACGGAGAGATCCTGGCTCCGGGCGGCCGCGCTGATGGAACCCAGATCCAGCACCCGCAGGAACAGGGCGATGTCGCCAATGCGGTCCACGGCCATTCTCAAGAAATGGTTGAAAGTGATTCAGGATAGCAGTGGTTTCTGCAGCGAGCCTGGACGCGCAGGATGACCTCTTTCCTTGCGAAGACTTCCCCGTGTCTCCTTCCACTTCCGCCCCGCGCATGCCGGCGGCGCTGTATGCCCTGACCATCGGTGCGTTCGGCATCGGTACCACCGAGTTCGTCCTGATGGGCCTGTTGCAGCAGGTCGCCGCCGATCTTGGTGTCTCCATTCCTGCTGCCGGCATGCTGATCAGCGGCTACGCGCTGGGCGTGTTCGTCGGCGCGCCGGTGCTGACCCTGGCCACTGCCAGGCTGCCGCGCAAGGCCGTGCTGGTCGCGCTGATGGCGATCTTCACCCTGGGCAACCTGGCCTGTGCGCTGGCGCCGGGCTACGCCACGCTGATGGCCGCGCGCGTGTTGACCTCGCTGGCCCACGGCACCTTCTTCGGCGTGGGCGCGGTGGTGGCGACCTCGCTGGTGCCGGCCGAGCGCAAGGCCTCGGCGATCTCGATCATGTTCGCCGGGCTGACGGTGGCCACGCTGCTGGGGGTGCCGGCCGGGGCATGGCTGGGCCTGCATTTCGGATGGCGTGCGACGTTCTGGGCGGTGGCGGCCGTCGGCTTGGTCGCCCTGTCCGTGGTCGCGCTGTGGGTGCCCGCGTCGGCTGGCGCCGGCAGGGACGTGCACTGGCGCGAAGAGGTGGCGGTGCTCGGCCGCGGCCAGGTGCTGCTGGCGCTGGCGATGACCGTGCTGGGCTATGCCGGCGTGTTCGCGGTGTTCACCTACATCCAGCCGCTGCTGGTGGAGGTGACCGGCTTCAGCCAGGCCGCGGTGTCGCCGGTGCTGCTGGTGTTCGGCGTCGGCATGATCGCCGGCAACCTGCTCGGCGGACGCCTGGCCGACCGGCGTCCTGCGCCGACCTTGCTGGGTTCGCTGGCTGCGCTTGCGGTGGTGCTTGCACTGATGGCCTTCGTGCTGCATTCGCAGCTCGCAATGATCGCCTTCGTCGGCCTGCTCGGAGTGGCCGCCTTCGCCACCGTCGCGCCGCTGCAGCTGCGGGTGCTGGAGCAGGCGCACGGCGCGGGCCAGAACCTGGCCTCGAGCCTCAACATCGCCGCATTCAACCTCGGCAATGCGCTGGGGGCGTGGGTGGGCGGCGTGGTGGTCGCCAGTGCGCTGGGCCTGCCGGCCACGCCGTGGGTCGCCGCGCTGATCACCAGCGTGGGCCTGGCCATCGCCCTGGTGAGCGTGCGTATCGAACGCCGCGTCGCGGCTGTACCCGCCTGCACACAGGCAGGCTGATCTTCCACTTCTTGTCGACGAGATTCCCATGGATACCCGTTTGCTCGGCCGTTCCGGCCTGAAAGTCCCCGTGCTCGGCTTCGGTGCCGGCACCTTCGGCGGCAAGGGGCCGCTGTTCTCGGCCTGGGGCGATACCGGCGTCGAGCAGGCGCGTCGCATGATCGACCTGTGCCTGGAGGCCGGCCTCAACCTGTTCGATACCGCCGACGTCTATTCCGACGGCGCCTCCGAGGAAATCTTGGGCGCGGCGCTAGCCGGCCGCCGCGACCAGGTCCTGATCTCGACCAAGACCGGTCTGCGCCTGGGCGATGGGCCCAATGACGCCGGCGCCTCGCGTCTGCGCCTGCTGCGCGCGGTCGACGCATCGCTCAAGCGCCTGCGCACCGACTACATCGACCTGCTGCAGCTGCATGCCTTCGATGCGATGACGCCGGTGGAGGAGACCCTGTCCACGCTTGACGGCCTGGTGCGTGCCGGCAAGGTGCGCTATCTCGGCGCGTCGAACTATGCGGGCTGGCAGCTGATGAAGTCGCTGGCCGTCGCCGACACCCACCGCTGGCCCCGCTTTGTCGCCAACCAGGCCTATTACTCGCTGGCCGGCCGCGACTACGAATGGGAGCTGATGCCGCTCGGTATCGACCAGGGCGTGGGCGCGGTGGTGTGGAGCCCGCTCGGCTGGGGCCGGCTGACCGGCAAGCTGCGCCGCGGCCAGCCGCTGCCGCAGCAGAGCAGGCTGCACGACACCGCCGCGTTCGGCCCTGCGATCGATGACGAGCGCCTGTTCGACATCGTTGATGTGCTCGACGAGATCGCCCAGGACACCGGCCACACGATTCCTCAGGTCGCGATCAACTGGCTGCTACAGCGCCCGACGGTGAGTACCGTCCTGATTGGCGCACGCACCGAGGCGCAGTTGCGCGACAACCTGGGCGCCGTCGGCTGGTCGCTGGATGCCGGGCAGATGGCGCGACTGGATGCAGCCAGCGCGGTGGAAGCGCCGTATCCGTATTACCCCTATTGGCGCGGACAGTTCAGCGAGCGCAGTCCGATTGCGGTCTGATGCAGGAGATGAGATTTCTACACCAGCACCGTGCGGAAGCTGCCTTCCATCCGGCCGCCATGGTGCTAGCGGTGCGCCTTCTTGTGCGGCGCCTGATGTCTGCTATTGGAAAGCGCGCCGGAATGGGATTTCAGCCGCCTGATCTGCAGCTTTGCTCCAGATAGTCACTCAGTGCCGCCGCCTGATTTTCCGCAAAGATTCCCGCCAGATAGCCATCTGGCCTGACCAGCACCGCCATGCCTTTTCCGAGGCCGTAAAACTGGGCGGACTGGCCCAGGTGATCTTCGATCTCCGCGCCCGGTCCGATGCTGTGGATGTGCAAGCCAGCGCTTGGCGCGAAGCGCGAAGGGCCGTTGACCAGCAAGGTCCAGTGCGGGCCCTTGAACAGGTTGAACAGACGCGTCGGACTGCCGCCTGCGCCTCGCACGACTGCATCGGGCGCGCGATCGCCTGGTGCAAGCCTGCAGCCATTGGCTCGCGACAGGAGCGATAGCGGCGAGTCGGGATAGCCGATATCCAGCTGCTGGACCTCACGGGTCCGCCGGTTGTCGCCGGCCTTGAATCCTGCAAGCAGGCGCGTGGACAGGCCGAGCACGTCCGCGGCCACGGGCCGGCGCTCGGCTTCGTAGGTCTCCAGGAGGGCCTCGGGCGCGCCGGCCAATACGGCTGCCAACTTCCAGCCCAGGTTGTAGGCGTCCTGGACGCTGGTGTTGAGGCCTTGCCCGCCGGTGGGCGGATGGACATGTGCTGCATCGCCAACCAGGAACACCGGGCCGTCCCGGTAGCGATCGGCGAGCCTGGCATTCATGTTGTAGGTCGATGACCAGGCCACCGAATGGACCGTGGTGTCCGTGCGCCCTGTGTGCAGTGCAACGCGTTCGGTCAGCGCAGCCGCAGACAGGTCGATATCGCCTTCCGGGGGAACCGGTGCCTGGATCTGGAAAAGATCGGTGCCTGCCAGCGGACAGAGTGCCAAGGGGCCCGCGTCCCCGCCATCGAACTGGTGCCACACTTCGCGCGACAGTCCTTCCAGCACGACATCGGCCACGATCGCCCGCACGCCCAGGGTCTTGCCCGGAAAGCCAATCCCCAGGGTGCTGCGCACGAAGCTGCGTCCGCCATCGGCTCCCACCAGGTAGCGGGCGTGGAGGGTCTGTTCGCCCTCCGGGGTGGCGAGTGTGGCTTCGACCCCGTCGGCCCTGACCACCATTCCGGTCAGCTCGACACCAAATTCCGGCGCATGCCCCAGCTCGAGCAAGCGCTCGCGCATGACCGTTTCGGTCTTGAACTGCGGAACCATCAGCGGAAGCCGATAGGGCTCGGCAGGCGTGGGCTCGACAACGCTTGTCACCCCCTGATCCACATGACGGCCATCAGGCGCGTACTTGCGGATGGTCGGATAGATGCCACCTGCGGCCATGGCCCGGTCCAGGATCCCGAGGTCTTCGAAGACCTCCTGGGTGCGCGGCTGAATGCCCTTGCCGCGCGAGCCCAGAAAGGGGGAGGGGCGCTTTTCGATGAGGGCCAGGCGCACGCCGCGCCGCGCCAGGTCAATCGCCAGGGTCAGGCCGGCGGCGCCGGCGCCACAAATCAGGACATCAACAGGCTCACGCATATCGCTTCTCCTAAGCATGTGTAACATGCACATATCAGGAGGGCAGGCTATGGTCGCGAAAAAGAAAGTGCAAGATACACATATCTCAGCGCAGCTGAAGGATCTCCATCGGTCCCTGATCTCGATCGTGAGCGTGATGAATCGGCCGCGGAATGATGAACGACTGATCGCCGAAGCCGGCGTGCATCTGGACCAGGCCCTCTTCCGCCTGCTGGTGGTGATCGAGCGGGTGGGCCCGATCGGCGTGGTGGATCTGGCCGATCGCCTGGGCAGGGACTACACGACCATTAGCCGCCAGGTCTCCAGGCTTGAACGCATGGAGCTGGTGATCCGGCATGAGAATTCGGAAGATCGCCGAATGCGCGAAGCAGTGGTTTCGCCGAAGGGCAAGGCAGTGACCGATCGGATCGACCAGGCACGCGAGCGCCTGGCAAAAGGGATTCTTCATGACTGGCCTGCCGACGACATCACCGGTCTGGTGCGCCTGATGCGCAAGTTCGCAGATGCCCTGGAACAGGGCACACGGGCGGGGCCTTAGCTTTGCTTCCTGCTGCTGAGGAGCGCAACCGTAGGAGTACGGCAAGCTCGATATCTTCCGGGCCGCAGCCCTGACTGGCTCGGCCAAGTCAGGGCAAAAAGTTGCGAAAAGGAAGCTGGTCGCTTTACTTCAACGGTGCCACCGACTGGGCATAAGTCCCCACGATTTCCCCGGCGGCCAGGACATGGCCGCTGGCGGCTGCCAGGACCTCATCCCGCGTGGCACCGGGCTTGACATCCAGCATCGTATCGAGCGCAAGCACCTGGAAATGATAGTGGTGGGGCGGGTCGCCGACGGGCGGGTGAGGACCGTAGTAGCCGACAGAGCCGCGGCTGGTCGCGCCCTGCAGTACGCCTTCGGGTTCGGTCAGGCGGAGTTGCTCCTGCAGTCCCTCCGGCAGTTGGGTCGTGCTGGCTGGGATGTTCCATGCGACCCAATGCACGAATGGAGTCGTCGGCTTGGCGTCCGGGTCTTCGGCGATCAGGACGTAGGACTTGGCCTTGTCGACCTTGCTCCAGGAAATGGCAGGTGACACGCCATCGGCGTAGTCGCTGAAACGCTTGTCCAGCGCAGCGCCATTGGAAAACGCGGGTGCGCTGACGGTGATCCTGTCCGTGGACCTGGCTTCGGGCCGGGCCAGCACCAGCGGTACGCCGCTGCCTTTCTTGGTCTGCTGCTCCATCGCCGCCGCCGGCGCCGTCGGGGCGACCGCGCCTGATTGCGGGCCGGAAGTCTTGGCCGAGATCCGGTAGATGACCCCGTTTGCATCATCGGACACCAGCAGCGCGCCCCCCGATGTCTGTGCCAGCCCCACCGGGCGGGCGAAATGCGTGTTGCCTGCCCCGGTCAGAAAGCCGGTCACGAACGGCTCAAAGCCAACGGGTTTGCCGTCGCGAAATTTGAGCCGGACCACCTCATAGCCGGAGGCAGGCTTGCGGTTCCAGGAGCCGCGGAACGTAATGAAGGCATCGCCCTGGTACTCGCTTGGAAAATTCGATCCGGTATAGAAGTGGAACTGCATGGCGGCCGCATGGGCGGTGTACCCCATCACCATCGGCTCGCTGATGCGCGCCCATTGTTCCTTGGTGACCTCGCCGGGCGGCGTGCTTTGCGGATTGACGCCGCTGGCGCCCCAGATATGCGGCCAGCCGTACTGCTTGCCCTTGCTGATCAGGTTGAGTTCCTCCGGCTGGACTTCGTCGCCGAGGAAATCGATGCCCTGATCCATGCCCCACAGCTCGCCGGTCGTGGGATTCCAGTCGAAACCGATGGTGTTGCGCAGGCCGCTGGCGAAGATGGTGCGTGATTTCCCGTCAGGGGAGACCTGCAGCAGCGTCGCATGCTCCGGATTGGTCTCGTTGCAGGCGTTGCACGACGAGCCAACGCTCACATAGAGCATGCCGTCGGGCCCAAACGCCATGGTGCGATTGGGATGCTGGCCGCCGTCCGGCAGGTCGCCTATGAGCAGGGTGAACTGCCCAAGCGACCCGTCGCGCTCAAGCGGGGCGACGAAGATCTCGTTGACGGTCGCCAGGTAGAGCTTGTCTTCGTGCACCGCCAACCCATGGGCATTGGGCCGATTGGCGACGATGCGGGGCGCGCTGTCCAGCTTGCCATCGTCATCGGCATCCACCAGCAGGACGACATCACCCTGGTCGCGCCGGGACACGTAGATGTGTCCTCCGGGTGCGACAGCAATGATGCGCGCGTTCTTGAGACCCGTTGCCAGAGGGGCCACCTGGAAACCTGGGGGCACCTTCAGCGAGGCGATCTGGGTGGGCGTCGCTGCGACCTTGTCCGGCTTGAAGGTGTGCACCTGGGCCGAAGCGTCGGTCCCGTCCCCTTGCTGAGCCAATGCCTGTGCGGCGAACAAGCCTAATAGCGTTGCGGACAGGACGCGGTGCATGGCCATCTCCGGGTTGGTGGCAGAACGGTGGACGATCGGATCGGCACTCGCGCTTCAATGCTGGCGCCGCTTCTCCCGACATTTAGACCTCAAGGGTGTGAGGGCAAGCGGAAGGGAAGGGGCAATGGACTTCACGGCACCAGTACAAATACAGGCAGCGGCGGGCAGGAACCGGCCGGACAGCGCGCAGTGCTGGTGCAATGCAGGACTGCGGCCGATTCAAGGGGAATCTCAACTTTCGTAGAGGGGCTGCCCGTTTGCCGCGGTGACGCCACCGTCCACGGCAAGATTCACACCCGTGACAAATCCGGCGTAGTCGCTTGCCAGGAACAGGACCGCCTTGCCGATATCCTCCGGCGTGCCGATCCGGCCAAGGGGCACACGGTCGAGCTGGTGCTTGACGGTTTCCTTGTCGGCCAGCATGTCCTTGGTCATGGCGGTCGCGGTCATGGTGGGGCAGACCGCATTGACACGAACGCCCTGGCGGCCATGGTCGATTGCCATCGCACGGGTGAGGTTGGTGATGGCGCCCTTGACCGCGTTATACGCAGCCATGTTGATGTCGCCGCCCATGCCCGATACCGACGAGGTGTTGATGATGCAGCCCTTGCGTTTGGCCAGCTCGGGAATGGCGGCCCTTGAGCCATTGAACACGCCGGTGAGATTGACCGCGAGCAGGCGGTTCCAGTCTTCCAGGGACACTTTGGTCACATCGCCTTCCTGATGGATGCCGGCGTTGTTGTAAAGCACGTCCAGGCCGCCGAACTTCTCGACGACCTCCTTTACCAATCGCGTCATGGCGTCCGCATCGGAAACGTCGACCTGTCTGGCCCAGGTGCGATCGGCAGGAAGCGTGCTGGCGACCTCCTTGGCCTTGTCGCCATCGATGTCCGCCAGCACGACGATGGCGTTGTGCGTTGAAAACAGTTTTGCCGTGCCTTCGCCAATGCCGGAAGCGGCGCCGGTGACGAGGACGACCTTGCCTGAGAAATCCATTGTGAGTTCCTTTGTCTGGGTAAGGGTCATCGAGTCATGCTAGACGGTTGCCTGTGGAGTGGATGTCCAACACACCCATCGCAGGCAACTGCCCATCTCGCAATGACGTCTCGCCAACAGGCTGCAGCGCAACCCGTCAACGCGGCGCGTGCGCTGCCAGATACGCGACCAGGTCAAACGGTCCTCGGCGGACGACCTCTTCCGGCAGCACCACGTCCAGCCGCAGACACTCCTCGATCGCGGCCAGTTCGGTGTCCTTGCCGCAGCCCACCGCGGCTACCACCCGCTGCCGATCGAAGCTGAATTCGATGAAGTCCATGTCCTTGGCGCTGCCCCACAGATGCTTGCCAGCCTTGGGCGATGCGTGACCGACATAGCGCAGGCTCTTGTCGACCTGCATGGTCCAGAAGAACGGCACGCGCTGTCCTGCATCGCCACCTTCCCCGGACTCGAGTAGCGCCTTGGCCGCGACCATGCCGTGCTGCATCGCCACCCGGAAATGCTCCACGCGCAGGGTGCCCGACACGCTCGGCGCCAGCGCGATGTCGCCAATGGCCTGGATGTCCGGCGCCACGCGCATCTGCGCATCCACCTGGACCGCACCGGTGTCGTCGGCAAAGTCGTCCAGCAGCCCGGTGCGCGGGCGTACGCCCAGGCCCAGCAGCACGATGTCGGCCGGGACCTGGGTGCCATCGGCCAGCTCGACTGCAGCGACCCGGCCGTCGACACCCGCCATGCGTTTGACTTCCACGCCCAGACGAATATCGATGCCGCGCGCGGCATGCAGATCGGCCAACGCCCTGGCGGGCTCCGGGCCGAGCACGCTGGGCATGATCTGCGTGCCCTGGCCCAGCACCACCACCGTCGCAGCATCCTGGGACAGCGCCGAGGCCGCTTCCATGCCGATGAAGCCGGTGCCCACCACCACCAGCCGCTTGCCGCGCGCGGCCTCCAGCAGCGCCCGCGCATCGGCCAGCGAGCGCAGCAGGTGCACGCCCTGCAGGTCCGCGCCCTGCAGATGGCCGTCGGTCGGCTGCGCGCCGGTGGCCACGATCAGCTTGTCGTAAGGCAATACCGTGCCACCGGCCAGGGTCAGCGTGCGTGCGTGGCGATCCAGCGCCACCGCGCTGGCCGGTACCAGCGAAATCCCGTGCTTGCCGGCCCAGTCGTCTTCGCCCAATGCAAGCGTGTCCGGCGCGATCTTCCCTCCAAGGAAGTTCTTGCTGAGCATGGTGCGGTCGTAAGGCGGTGTGTCTTCCGGTGCGAGCATCGTGATCGGACCGGCGTGTCCGTGCTGGCGCAGGGTCTGCGCGGCCATGAAGCCGCCGGCACCTGCACCGACGATCACCACATGCAGGTTGGAGGCCTTGGGCGCAGACCGCGACGGCGATGCCGCCTCGGTGTCGACGGTGCAGCGTTCGCCATGCCGTTCGACGGCGTAGCCAGCCAGGCCATTGACCGGCGGTGGTTCGAGGAGGGCGCCATCCTCCACCGCGAACGCGCCGTGATGCCACGGACAGACCACGCGGCCCTGGCAGCGCACCCCTTCGGCCAGGGTCGCGCCCGCATGCGGGCATGTGCCCTGGAAGGCGCGCACCTGGTCGCCATCGCGCAGCACCAGCACCTTGCTCTCGCCCGCAGCGTAACCACGCATGCCCCCGTCGGGAATGTCGCGGACGTTGAAATGGAATTTCGGCACCGGCGTGCTCCTTGGCGATCTGGCGGGGAACGGCCTGCCTGACTGTGCATCGCCGGGGATCACCGCATCGTCAACAACACCGGTTATTCGAGCCGATCGCTGGCGTTGGGGAACTTGTGATCGATGCGGCCGAGGTTGTTAGCAACCGAACGCGGCCCGGCCACAGAAATGTCATCTGTGGCTAACAGCGGGCCGCCTAGCGTCGAAGTCACTGGCGCGCCCGCGCCGACATCCATTACTTCAGGAAGAACGGCAATGCGAAACCTACTATTCAGCGCCATGGCGCTGGTTGCGCTGACCGCTTGTGGCAACTCAGAACAGGCCAAGTCGGAAATGGCGGCCGGTCCGGATCCGAGCAGCCCGATGAACAACGAGCCGCCCGCAGCAAACGGGACCGCGGCGACGGACCTGCAAAAGCCCGGACCCGGCAATGCGCTGGCCCAGGGCGATGGAGAAGCGCTGGGCCTGTTGTCTGCCATCAATCATCACGAAATCGATGCCGCCAGACAGGCTCAGGCCAGAAAGCTGCCGGCAGCGGTGAACGACTTTGCGGCCATGATGATCAAGGACCACACGGCGAACGAAGAAGCGCTTTCTGCGCTGGGATCACCGGCCGAAACCGATGCGGTAAAGGCTCAGAAGGCCAAGGGCGAAACGGACCTCAAGGCCCTGGGTGACCACAAGAACGATTACGCCAAGGCGTATGTCGATGCGATGGTCAAGGGCCACACAGAAGCTTTGAAAACCATTGACGACAAGCTGTTGCCCGAAGCGCAGTCGCAGGACGTGAAGCAGCATCTGGAGAAGACCAGAGCGACTGTTTCCCAGCATCTGGATGCGGCCAAGGCCCTTCGATAATTCCATCAATAGACCGTGTTACTGGCCTGGCGGCGGGTTGAAGTTGTCGCATCGGACTTGCCAGTCGCCGGGGCAGAAAAGGTCTAAGGCCGCAAGCCGCGCACTGGCCCACTGAACCAAATGCAACTGTCCCACGAACCTGGGGCACTTTTGCGATCCGAAGGATCGCGCCGCAACCATCGAAGGTGGCTCATGACGACACCCAACAAGAACCCGGCCCCTGAGGGCGACGCTTCAGAAAAAGAGCGTGCAGAGGAAAAACACGACGAAGCGCTGGAAGAGACATTCCCCGCCAGCGATCCCATTTCGCCTTATGTCCCAGCGGTCCGGAATGAAACGCCGGACGATTCGGCCAAGCAAAAAGGCAACCACCATAGTGATCAGGCCAAGGCCCATACACCAGACAAGCTGATCAATGATCCCAATGCGCTTCGTAAACATCACGATATGCCTGACGACCCGAAGGGTACGAAAGTCGACCCGGAGCACGACTACTCCGATCCGAGCGGCAAGCGCGATTGATCCATTCAAATGCCGAGACTCGAATGAAACATCAACCGTTGAACAAGCAAGTCATCGTGATCACCGGCGCCACCAGCGGCATCGGCCTATGCACGGCCCTGCTTGCTGCCGAGCGTGGCGCGCATGTTGTCCTGATCGGGCGCAGTTCCGAGGTGCTCAACGAGGTGGTCCACCTCATCATCGGAGATGGCGGTTCGGCACATGCCATCTGCCTGGACGTGACCGATCGGCCCGGGGTTGATCGGGCGGTCCAGGAGGTTCTGCAGATACACGGCCGTATCGATACGTGGGTGAACAACGCCGGCGTGGCGATCTATGGCCGGCTCGATGAAGTCGATGAGCAGGACAGTCGCCGGATGTTCGACATCAACTTCTGGGGGCTGGTGAATGGATCCCTGGCTGCGTTGCCCGTGCTTCTCGCATCCAGAGGTGTGTTGGTCAACGTGGGCAGCGAGGCATCGGACGCGGTCATTCCGCTGCAGGGCATGTATTCGGCGACCAAGCACGCGGTAAAGGGCTTCACTGACGCGCTGAGGGTAGAGCAGGAGCAGGTGGATGGATCGCCGGTCAGCATCGTGCTCATCCAGCCCACGGCGGTGAACACGCCCTATCCTCAACATGCGCGGAGCTATCTGGACAAGGAGCCGAAGCTTCCGAGTCCCTTGATCGACCCGCACCGGGTCGCCGAAGCCATCCTGGATGCCGCCGAGAAGGGCGGCAGAGCGGTCAAGGTCGGTGCGATGTCTCACCTGGACACCACGATGAGCAAGCTGCTGCCCCGTCTCGCCGACCGCATGGCGGCCCTGCAGGTCAAGCGGCAGGAGCATGACGAACGGCCGCGCGACCCCGAAGGCACGTTGTTCAAGCCGGGCCGGGGCGGCCGGGTCTATGGCGTTGATAAGCAAGGCGAGATTATCGAAGAAGCATAACTGCCGGCGTTGGGCGCGCCACCGCCATGGCATGGCCGCCGATGAACGTGCTGGCTGGGGCCATCTGGGCGTTATCCCACAGGCACATTCGGCACCAGTCCGGGGAATCCTTTTTGTTTCAGACATCCAGCAGGAGATCGCACATGACCAAGCCACTCGACAGTCACGACGTTCGCCAGAGCGCGTATCGCGGTAACGGCCCTCAATCGGACGAAACGGGCGTCCCGGACGGCAAGGAACGCCGCGACCCTTCCCTGCAGGACGCGCCCGCTTCGGACGAGTCGCTTGATGACGCGGGCGATGACCGAAGCGGGCGCACCCAGCCGAATATGGGTCAAGCCGGAACCTATGGCAGCGGCAACGAAGAGACGGATGTCACTTCCAAAAACCACAAAGGCAAGCCCTGACGCCGCGAGATTGGCCGCTCCCATGTGTTCGTGTGTTGGCAAGTACGGCCTGCCGGGAAGGGGGAGGCCGCACGCCGACATTCAGCTAGCGCCGTACGTCCAGGCGGTCGCCATCCATCAAACTCCGGACTTCAGCTTGGCTGACCCGGTTGATGTCTCCCTCGATGGAATGCTTCAGGCAGGCTGATGCCCCGATGTCAGTGGACCAGCCGCTCCGACGCGACCTCGATGTCGCCACACACCCGGGCTGCGGCTTCGCACGCGTCCAAGGCTCCTAATGCAAGGCTGATCGCCCTCCGCGTGGCCGCCTGCTCGGTCGGAAAAGACTCCTGCAATTGTCCGCGGCTGAGCTCGCGCGCGTGCGGGCCGCGGCGCTTGATTTGCCATTGCGCGCGCCAACCATCTGCAACGGCGGTGGCGTCGACTTTGAGTACGTAGGGTCCTGTGAGAAGCACCATGGCGGGGGTTCCAAGGGTGTTCAGACCGTGAAATTCTTGCCGGGATATTGGGCGCCGATCCTTGAAACAGTTCACGATTTTCGATGCATCTCGTGCCGCACCTGGGTTCGTCCGAGGTCCTGGCGCCAGGCTGCCCAGAAAGCGAGCGGCCTCAGCTACGGCTCGATCGAGCCATGCGGCTCAATTGGCGGCCCTCGCGCGCTGCCCATCCCCATCCGAGAACGTTCGGAAATCTTCCCCCCGGTTACAGCTAATCCGCGGACTCCTGCTCGCGGACCTTGAGGATGGTGATTTCGCCGGACGTCTCCAGGATTGCCATCTCGATCTCGTTGTCATCACGGCAGTCGGCTGCGCGCTTGGCTACCTCAAAATCCTGGTAGCTGACGTTCCGCTTCACCAGTTCCTTCCAGGCGATCTGGCCGTTGCGGGCCAGGATCGTCGGACTGCCCTGCACCAGTTTGTCGATCCTGCTGTTGCGCGCGGAGATCATGCCGACCAGCCAGTTCAGGGCCAGCAACGTGGCGGCCAGAATGAGGCCGCCAAGCAGGGAGGTATCGTCGCCGATCAAGGAATTCTGCACCGCGGTGCCAAGAAGCACGATCACAAGAACATCAAATGGCGTGGACTGGCCGACCGCCCGCTTGCCGCTGAGCCGGGTCATCAGCAGGACCACGAAGTACACGGCGATGGCACGGAGCACGAACTCCCACCAGGGCATCCCCAACTTCAGCATCTCAGTCATCAGCTCTCTCCCGGTATGGAAGCGATAGGCAAGGACGTGGGGCCGGTGGGCTACCGGCTCACGATCGAACGAACGGACTGGCGATCAGCCGGGTCATACCAGCACTCGGCGACGGAAAATTCCAGCTGTCTTTGCGAGCGGGCCGGCACCGGCGAGTCAGACATCGCGGCGATGTCGAATGACCTTTCCAGTTTCTGCCGGGTTCCGGAACGGTGGCATTTGCCACGCTCGGACCGAATTCCCGCCAACGGAGCTCACCATCCAGTAGCGGGAGCTCATGGTCAGCGGCCACGCCCATGCGAAAGCGTGGTCGGCCTGGACAGGCCTGGCATTGCGATCTACCGATCTTTCCTTGGGAGGACCGACGCCAGCACCTGCCGCGCGGTGTTGCGCAGGACATTGCGCGTATCCGGATCGCCCTCGAACATGCTGCGGGCGAAGGCCTTGGCCTGCTCGAGCGTCAGATGCGGGGGCAACGGTGGCACGCTGGGATCAGCCTTGACCTCAATGACAACCGGGCAATCAGCGGCCAGCGCCTGGTCCCAGGCCGCGCCCAACGCCTCGTCCTGGTCCACGTAGATGCCGCGCAGGCCGATCAGCTCGGCAAAGCGGTGATATGGCACCGACGGAATGTCCTGCGAAGCCTCGAACTTGGGATCGCCCTCCATGACGCGCTGCTCCCAGGTGACCTGATTGAGGTCGCCGTTGTTGAGCACCATGCAGATCCAGCGCGGATCCGGCCACTGGCGCCAATATTTGGCCACGGTGATCAGCTCGGCCATGTTGTTCATCTGCATGGCGCCATCGCCGACCAGGGCGATCACGGGGCGATCGGGATAGGCGAATTTGGCGGCAATGGCGTAGGGCACGGCCGCGCCCATCGAGGCCAGACCACCAGACAGCGAGCATTGCATCCCTGGCTGCACCCGCAGGTCGCGCGCGTACCAGTTGGCGCAGGAGCCCGAGTCCGAAGTCACGATGGCATCGGCCGGCACGCGCGAGGAAAGTTCGTGCACGCTGCGCTGCGGATTGACGCCGGCGCTGGCCGGCGCCTTGGCACGTGCCTCCAGCTTGTCCCACCATGCGTGCGTCCAGCTCGCGATCTGCTCACGCCAGGCCGCGTCCGGCTGCGGCTTGAGCAGCGGCAGCAGCGCGCGCAGCGTCTCGCCGGCATCGCCCAGCAGGTTCATCTCCATGGGGTAGCGCAATCCCAGCATGTCGGCCTTGATGTCGATCTGCACGCCACGTGCCTGGCCCTCCTTGGGCAGGAATTCGGCGTAGGGAAAGCCGGAACCGATCATCAGCAGGGTGTCGCACTCGGCCATCAGCTTGTCGCTGGGCTCGGTGCCCAGCAAGCCGATCGAGCCGGTGACCCATGGCAGATGGTCCGGCAGCACCGCCTTGCCCAGCAGCGCCTTGGCCGCACCGGCGCCCAGTCGGTCGGCCACGGCGATTACCTCTTCGGTGGCTTCCAGGGCGCCGGCCCCGACCAGCAGTGCGACCTTGCGTCCGGCGTTGAGAATGTCCGCCGCCTGCTGCAGGTCGTCTTCATAAGGGATCAGCCGTGACGGGAGGAAGCCCACGCCCGAGTGCAGCGTGCCGTGCTCCCGCCCCGGCGGTGCGTAGTCCAGGTCCTGCAGATCGTTGGGCAGGATGAGCGCGGCCACGCGCCGCTCGCCCAGCGCGGTGCGGATGCCGCGGTCGACCAGGTGGCGCACCTGCGCCGGAACGGTGGCCTGTTCGACAAAGCTGCCAGCCACGTCCTTGAACATGGACACCAGGTCCAGCTCCTGCTGGTAATGCCCCCCCAGCGCCGCGCGCGCCTGCTGGCCGACGATGGCCAGCACCGGTTGATGGTCCAGGCGCGCGTCGTACAGCCCGGTCAGCAAATGCGCCGCACCCGGACCGGAGGTGGCGATGCACACCCCCAGCTCGCCGGTGAACTTGGCATGGGCCGAGGCCATGAAGGCGGCCATTTCCTCGTGGCGGGCCTGCACGAACTCGATCCGGCCAAAGCGCGCCAGCGCGCCGAATACGCCGTTGATGCCATCACCGGGATAGCCAAAGATCCTGCGAACGCCCCACGCGTAGAGGCGTTCAACCAAAAAATCGCCGACTGTCTGTGTCATGGCAAATCCTGTGTCGATGGAATAACGCAAAGAACAATGCGCCCGGTCGGATTAGTCAGGCGTGCAAGAGCAGGCACGCAAGAACCGGGCGCCCGTGAGTCCGAGGCAACAGGCGCATGGTCGATCGCCCATGCGACAGCCATAGCGATCGCTTCAGGGTGCGAACGTGGCGGTGACGGCAGTGTCGAAAACCGGGGTTGCTACGCTGCACGCGCAGGCCTGCTACCAGGAGCAGTTTCACCCCGGGCGTACGCAACGCCGTCATTTCCGCGAAAGCGGGAATCCAGAGCCTTCAGGCTTGCAAATAAGGACACGGGATCCCGCCTACGCCTGGGTACTCCTCATCCATGTGCGGGGGCGAGGACGAGGGGAGAGATGAGTGCAGCGCGCCTGCTTGCCGCCGTTCCACCAATGAACGCAACAGCAACTCGCTGCGCTGGCCCCTTTATCTGCCCGTTGGGCCATGTCTCCCGGCAGGCGGGGAGAAGGAGCGGTTGCCGCGATAGTTCCGGCAGACGCGGTGAAGAGACAAGCCTGCGCGAGGCGGCGGAATGGGACTGAAGCGAAGTGCGCTAACGGATGCGCGCCGCGGCATATCCGGCTGCGCGCGCTGCCCGGCGCCGTGCAACGACGCCAGGAATGTTTTCCGTATGCAAGCCGCCAGTCCTGCGTGTCAGAGCTCACGACATTAACTTGGCGACGCGAATCCGGGCAGCCGCCATCAGCCGGCGGTGCATGAGGGCGTTACTGCCCGCAACGCATGCCTGGGCCGGAAACCTCGGCCTGGACACATTCCCGAACCTGACCGGCCAGTCCTGTGAGCAGGCGTTTGTCGCCCACCGGCAGGCTGAAGTTGTCCATCGGCGTGCGGATGCAGGTCGACGGATCCGCCGCGTTGCCTGCCGGGCAGTTTTCCAGGAAGACCTGGTAATGGCAGCGCCCGCTGCTGCTGCGCAGGCACTGGAAGGTGGCCGCATCGTGGTCCTGGGTGGTGCGGCTGAACAAGGTGTCCTGACCGTTGAGCTGGCTGCGGGTCACGGTCGTGGTGCTGCTGTTGCCGTCGCAACCGAACAGTGCGAGCAGGCAGTACAGCATCGAGGTCAATACGCGCACGGTGTTCTCCTTGTTTCCAGGTCTTCTAAGTCGGCCAACACGCAGCCGGGCAGGGTGCCGGCTGGTCCAGCGCCGGCAGGATGCGGAATATCCGTCGCGCAGCCAGAGACGCCGCGCGGCGGCTTACATGCCTCTGAACAAGCCCATGAAGGGCTGGCTGACCGCCAGCAGTTCCGGCCGGTTGCGCAGCCGCAGCTGGCCCTTGCCGCTGTCCTCGCGAATCACCGAGGACACCGCCTTGAGGTTGACGATGGTGGAGCGGTGGATCTGCTTGAACACCGCCGGATCCAGCGCGCCCAGCAGTTCGCGCAGCGGGGTGCGCAGCAGCGCCTCGCCCTCGGCGGTCATCACCACCGTGTACTTCTGGTCGGCACGGAAATACGCCACGTCCTCCAGCAGGATCAGTCGTGTCTCACGCCCGGCGCTGGCCGTCACCCAGGCCAGCGGCGCGGCTTCGGGGCGGGCCCTCGGTGCAATGCGCTTGAGCAGCGCATCCAGCACCGCCACGTCCGGCGCCGCACTCTGCCTGCGCGCCTTCAGCCGCTGCACGGTCCAGTCCAGCCGCTCGCGGCTCACCGGCTTGAGCAGGTAATCCACCGCGCCGTGCTCGAAGGCCTCCACCGCGTACTGATCGTAGGCGGTGACGAACACCACCTGCGTGTGCGGGCTGGCATCGGCCACGGCGCGCGCAACCTCGATCCCGGTCAGGCCCGGCATGCGGATGTCGAGAAAGGCCACGGCCGGCTGGCGCTCGGCGATGGCTTCCAGCGCGGTGGCGCCATCGCTGCACTCGGCGACGATCTCCAGCTCCGGCCAGGCCTGGCGCAGCTGGGCGACGAGCGCGGCGCGCAGCAGGTCTTCGTCTTCGGCGACCACGCACTCAACCATGCTGGCCGGCTCCGAAGAAGGCCTGCGGCGGCAGGGGGGGGACGGCATCGCTCGGGCGACGCGGTGCGGGCGCGGCTGGCACCGGTGGCGGTGCAGGCTGGCCCTGTGCTGGATGCGGGCGCGGCAGCAGCAGCGTGGCCGCCACGCCCTGGGGAAAGTTGGAGGTCAACGAGAAGCTTGCCTGGCCGCCGTAGCTCAGGCGCAGGCGTTCGCGCAGATTCTGCAGGCCGATGCCGGTGCCGCTGCTCTGTGCGCCGCCCAGGCCCAGGCCATCGTCGGCGACCGTTACCGCGATCCCGTCCTCGACCAGGCGCGCCATGATCCACAGCGTGCCGCCGCCGGGCTTGGGCTCCAGACCATGCTTGATGGCGTTCTCCACCAAGGTCTGCAGCATCATCGAAGGCAGTGGCACGGCCTTGAGCGCGTCGGGCACCTCGATGCGCGCCTCCAGGCGCGCGCCCATGCGGATCTTGAGGATTTCAAGATAGGCCTGGGTGCGTTCCAGCTCCTCGCCCAGGGGCGACATCGCGTTCTCGGCGCGCGGCAGCGAGCGGCGCAGGTACTGGATCAGGTGTCCCAGCATCTGTTCGGCGCGCGGCGGATCGGTCGCGGCCAGCACCTGGGCGCTGGCCAGCGTGTTGTAGAGGAAATGCGGTTCCACCTGGGCCTGCAGCAGGTTCAGGCGTGCCTGGGTGAGTTCCTTCTCGGTGGCGTTGTGCTCGGAGGTGGCCTGCTCGGCGCGGCGGCGCTCGGCCACGCGCCGGGCGATGGCGCGGGTCAGCGATTCGATGTGTTCGTAGTTGGCGCCCTTGTCCACGGTGTACAGGTCGCGCCAGGCGCCGGCATCGGGTTCGCAGCGGATGCTGGCGCGACAGGTGCCTTCGCCCGGCATGATCGTCACCTGCACTTCGTCCCGCTTGACCGCGCAGTAGACGATCACGTTGTACCAGGCGATCCTGCGCTGCGGATCCATGTCCGATCGTGGAACCTGGCCGTGGATGCTGAGGCTGTCGTGGACGGCGACCACCGACTGGATGCGCGGCAGTTCGCGCACGGCACCTTCGAGCAGGTCGAAGGCTTCGTCGGCCTGCATGGGAAGGTCGACCACGCGCCGCTGGCGGCTGGACAGTGTGGCCGCGTCCACTTCGCCGGCCATGACGCGCACGCGGTGCAGGTGGTCGATGACGCGGATGGCGCCGGCAAGGGTCAGGCCGATGGCCAGCAGCCAGAAAATGATGCCCGGCGGCTGTTCCATGCCGTGGAAGAAGCCAGACCACAGAAAGGCCGCCACGCCGACCGAGAGTATCCAGGCCAGGAGGATGCGGACGAACAGGAACAGGCTGGTCAACACGGCAGCACCCCGAAGAACATGTGCGGCGGAGGATACCCAGCTCCCCGGCGGGCGCCAGCCCAAGGCCGACCAAACTGGGGATGGACCGACGAAACGGCCTTTGGCCGGGATCAGGCAGCGCAAAGGAGGATCTGGAAGAGACTTCTTGCGCTTCCGCCCGGAACCGCCGGCTTCTGAAGGAGAGCGTCGTTGACGCATCGCCGAAGCCCGCCGTTTGTGCCACCGCTTTCAGCGCGCCGACTCTCGGTAGCTCTTTCATATCGGAAGTCGACATGGCCGCACGGTCGCTTAATCGAAAGGTAGCGTGAAGTGAACGTTGCCCCCTGTTTTGCTGACGGGTTGCAAAGCGTGGCCGCTCGACCATGGCCCTGTTTTCAACTTCGCAAGGGCATCGCATGCACATGAAAGCCAAAGCCGATATGCCAAGGGCCAAGTGGTACGTCGGCACGGCCAGCGCATTGCTGGTGCTGTTGCTGGGACTGACGATGGCCGGCCTCGGTGGCTGGCTCGCGGTATTGGGCGGCAGCGTCTACTACGTGCTGGCCGGGATCGGCCTGTGCGTCAGCGGCGTGCTGATGTGGCGCGGCCGCGGTGCCGGGTGGGCGATGTTCTGCGTGGTGTTCGTGCTCAGCGTGGCGTGGTCGCTGTGGGAGGTCGGCCTGGATGGCTGGAAGTTGATCCCGCGGCTGTTCGTGCTATCGCTGCTGGGTGCGCTGTGCAGCGTGGTGCTGGCATGGTCGCGGCTGGAGCGTGGCCGCGTCGTCGCCTGGGCTTGTGCTGCGGTCTACCTGCTGGTGGCCGTGGGCATTATTGGTGCCGGCGTGTATACGAGCCAGCAACGCCGCCATCAGTATGCGCAGGTCGCAGCGGCGACCGTGCCCGGACCGGATGATGGATCGGACGGCGGCACGGACTGGCGCCATTACGGCCGCACCGAGGCCGGCACGCGCTACTCGCCCCTGCATCAGATCGACGCGCACAACGTCGGCCGCCTGCAGCAGGCCTGGGCGTTCCATACCGGTGACACCCTTCGTCCCGGCGAGGACAAGGACGGACGCGAATTCAATTTTGAAGTGACCCCGACCAAGGTCGGCAACCGCCTGTTCCTGTGCACGCCGCACCGCCAGGTGATCGCGCTGGATGCCACCACGGGCAAGCCGCTGTGGCGCTTCGATCCTGGCAATGACACTTCCAGCGCCGAGTACTTGGCGTGCCGCGGCGTGGCCTATTACCAAGTGCCGGACCGACAGCAAGGAGCCTGCGCGCAGCGCATCCTGGCCACCACCGCCGATGCGCGGCTGTTCGCGCTCGATGCCTCGACCGGCAAGCTGTGCGGCGACTTCGGCCAGGGCGGCTACGTCTCGCTGACCGATCACATGGGCCAGGTCCCGCCGGGGTTCCACTTCATCAGTTCGCAACCGCTGGTGGTGCACGATCGGATCATCCTGGGCGGCTGGGTCTATGACAATCAGGCCACCGGCGAGCCTTCGGGCGTGGTGCGCGCCTACTACCCGGCCAGCGGCCGGCTGGCCTGGGCCTGGGATCTGGGCCGCGCCGATCCCACCGCGCCGCTGGCACCGGGCGAAACCTATACCCGCGGCACGCCCAACGCCTGGGGCACCTATACGGCCGATCCGGCGCTGGGCCTGGTCTACCTGCCGCTGGGCAATGCCACGCCGGACTACTACGGCGCCGGGCGGCGGCCGTTCGACGATACGTATTCCAGCGCGCTGGTGGCGCTGGACATCGAAACCGGGCGGGAACGCTGGCACTACCAGACCGTGCACCACGACGTGTGGGACTACGACCTGCCGGTCGGTCCGTCGCTGGTGGACCTGCCGTGGGGGCCGCAGGGCACGGAGGTGCCGGCCCTGGTCCAGACCACCAAGATGGGCGAGCTGTTCGTCCTGGATCGGCGCACCGGCACGCCGCTGACGCCGGTGCCGGAAAAGCCAACACCGCAGGGTGGCGCGTTTTCGGGCGAGCGTCTGTCGGCGACCCAGCCGATCCCGGATTTCCCCTCGCTGGTGCCGCCCCCGGTACAGGCCAGCGATACCTGGGGGGCGGCGCCGGTGGACCAGTTGCTGTGCCGGATCCAGCTGCGCCGGGCCCGTTATGAAGGCATGTACACACCGCCCGGGCTGGGTCTGAGCATTGCGTATCCGGCGTTCGATGGCGTGGTGGACTGGCCAGGCGCCTCGATCGATCCCACCCGCCACCTGCTGGTGGCCAACACCAGCTACATCCCTTTCACCATCGAAGGCATGCAACACGAGACGGCCATCGCCAAGGGCCTGATGCCGCCATGGAAGGGCTGGGACAGCGGCCAGCCATATCCCAAGCCCAAGGATTTCTCGGTGGGGCCGGAGCACGGCACGCCGTTCGCCGCGGTGGTCAAGCCCTGGCTGGGTGTGCTGCAGGCGCCCTGCAAGGCGCCGCCGTGGGGCAGCATGGTCGCCATCGACTTGGCGACCCGCAAGAAGGTCTGGGAGCGCCCGTTCGGCACCACGCGTGACATGAACGTACTGGGCCTGCACAGCAACGTGCCGCTGCCGACCGGTATTTTCAGCATGGGCGCCAGCGTGCTGACCGGTAGCGGGGTGGCGTTCGTGGCGGGCACGGCCGACGACTATCTGCGTGCGGTGGATGTGGGCAATGGCGATGTGCTGTGGAAGGGCCGCCTGCCCGCCGGGGGCCAGGCCACGCCTGTCACCTACACCGGCGCCGATGGTCGCCAGTACGTGGTCATCGCCGCCGGTGGCCACGGTGGCCTGCGCACCAGGAGCGGCGACTCCGTTGTGGCGTTTGCCCTGGCCCCGGGCGCGCGCGGCGCACCCTGAGGACATCTTGTTGATGTGTGGGACGGCGGGTCAGGCTGAACACCTGACGCGTCGCCTTTTGCGGGGTCGCACCCGCACGGGCAGATGCGCGCTCAGCTGGTCAGCAGCGGGATCCGGGTGATGACATCGGCCAGGGTGAACACGATCAGCACGATCAGGAAGGCAAAGCCTGTCGCAGCCACGATCCGCAGCAACGGCGCGTCGCGTTTCAGGCGCATATAGAACACCATCACCAGCAGTGCCTTGGCCACGGCGATCGCCAGGCTGGCGATCATGTTGCCCACGCCCATCGGGATGAAGGCGCAGGCGATGGTGGCGGCCAGCAGCACGAACAATGCCGCAAGCACGCCCAGGTCCCCGCCAAGCGAGGAGGGCGGCGGCCCGTCGTCGTCGTGGCGCTGCGGCTGGTCATGGCCGGCGACGTTGCTCATCCGTGGCGCCCCAGCAGGTACAGCAGCGGAAACACGAAGATCCACACCAGATCCACCAGGTGCCAGTACAGCGCCGACAGTTCCAGCGGCGTGTGCCAGCTCGGCCCGAAATGCCCGTGCATCGTGCGCCAGGCCATCACGCACAGCACCACCACGCCGATGCTCACGTGCAGGCTGTGGAAGCCGGTGATGCTGAAGTACAGAAAGTAGAACAGCTGCTTGTACGGCGCCGATGGCCCGACCTGGGTCCAATGCAGGCCGGGCACCAGGCCTTCCTTGTATTCATGGGCGTACTCGAAACCGTGCAGCACCAGGAAGGCCGTGCCCAGCGCTGCGGTGCACAGCAGCAGGACGGCCGCGCCGCGTTGCCGGCCCAGTTGCACCGCGCGCACCGCCAGCGCCACCAGGCAGCTGCTGGTCAGCAGCACGCTGGTCTCGATCGTCCCCAGGACCAGGTCGGTCTCGCGGCCGGCCTCGGCGAAGGCAGCGCCGTGCAGCAGGTGGCCATAGGCATAGCCGGCAAACAGCACGCCGAAGAACAGCACTTCGGTTGCCAGGAAGATCCACATGCCCAGCGTGGACGCCTCGCGCTGCTGGGAGACGTCATCGAACTGCTCGGCCAGGCGGGCAGTGGCGCTGTTCATGCGTCCTCGTAGGCATAGGGGCTGTCGCGGTCCACCTGCGGCGGCTCGACGAAATTGTGCTTGGGCGGCGGCGAGCGGGTCTGCCATTCCAGGCCGCGCGCTTCCCAGGGATTGTCCGGCGCCGGGGCACCATGGCGCAGCGACCACAGCAGGTAGCACAGGGGCAGCGCATAGGCCACGGCCAGGATCGAGGCGCCGGCCGAGGACAGCACGTTGAGCAGCTGGAAGCGGTCCGGGTATTCGTGGTAACGCCGCGGCATGCCGTCGGCGCCCAGCAGGAACTGCGGGAAGAAGGTCAGGTTGAAGCCGAAGAACATCATGGCCGCGGCGATGCGTGCCCAGATCTCCGGATACATGCGTCCGGTCACCTTGGGCCACCAGAAGTGGATGCCGCCCAGGTAGGCCATCACCGCGCCGCCGACCATGATGTAGTGGAAGTGGGCGACCACGAAGTAGGTGTCGGTCAGGCTCACGTCCAGCGCCGTGGCGGCCAGGAACAGGCCGGTCAGTCCGCCCAGCATGAACAGCCCGACGAAGCCCAGCGCATAGATCATCGCCGCGTCGAACACGATCTGGCCCTTGTGCAGGGTCGCCACCCAGTTGAACACCTTGACCGCCGAGGGCACGGCGATGATGAAGCTCAGGATGGAGAACAGCATGCTGGCGTACATCGACTGGCCGGACACGAACATGTGGTGGCCCCAGACGAAGAAGCCCAGCACCGCGATGCCCAGGATCGAATACACCATGAAGCGGTAGCCGAAGATGCGCCGCCGCGCCGAGGCGGTGATCAGTTCGCTGACCACGCCCATGGACGGCAGGATCATGATGTACACCGCCGGATGCGAGTAGAACCAGAACAGGTGCTGGAACAGCAGCGGATCCCCGCCCAGGGCCGGATCGAAGATGCCGACCCCGGCCAGTCGCTCCAGCATGATCAGCGCCAGGGTCATCGCCAGCACCGGCGTGGCCAGCACCATCACCAGCGACACCCCGTACATCGACCACACGAACAGCGGCAGGCGGAACCAGGTCATCCCGCGCACGCGCATGGTGTGGATGGTGGCGATGAAGTTGATCCCGGTCAGGATCGAGGAGAAACCCACCACGAACACCCCGCTGGCCACCAGGATCACGTGGGTGTTGGAGAACATGGTCGAAAACGGCGTGTAGAACGTCCAGCCGGTGTCCACGCCGCCGGCCACCAGGCACACCAGGGTGAACACGCCGCCGCCCATGTAGATGTACCAGCTGGCCAGGTTGAGGCGCGGAAAGGCGACATCGCGCGCGCCGATCATCAGCGGCAGCAGGAAGTTGCCCAGCGTGTTGGGAATCGACGGGATCAGAAAGAACCACACCATCACCACGCCGTGGAAGGTGAAGGTCTTGTTGTACAGCTGCGCGCTCATCAGATCGCCGCGCGGGGTGATCAGTTCCAGCCGGATCAACATCGCGGCGATGCCGCCCAGAATGAAGAAGCCGGTGATGGCGACGGCATAGAGGATGGCGATGCGCTTGTGGTCGCGGGTGACCAGCCAGTCCCGCAGCCGCTGGCCTTCCTGCAGGTAGCTGGGCGGGGTCTGGCTCATGGATTGCGCGGCTCCGGATCGGCGGCGGCGTCGCCGGATTGTTTGAGATAGGCAATCAGCGCCAGCACGTCCTCGGGATCCAGGCGGCCCTGGTAGCTGGGCATGATCGGCTGGTAGCCGGCGACGATATGTTTGCGCGGCAGCAGGATCGCATCGCGCAGATAGCCGTCGTCGGCGACCTGGATGCTGCCGTCGGCCAGGGCGACGCTGCGCCCGGCGATGCCGCGCAGGTCCGGCGCGCGGACGCTGGCGCCGTCCTCATGGCAGCCGCTGCAGCCCATCGCCCGGTACAGCGCCGCGCCCTGCGCGGCCATGCCCTGGCGCGCATGCGACTGCAGCCAGTCCGCATAGGCGGCCGGGGTCTGCACCACCACCCGTCCGTGCATGTGCGAATGCTCGGTGCCGCAATACTCGGCGCAGAACAGCTCGTACTCACCGGCTCGGGTGGGGCTGAACCACAGCGAGGTGTAGCGGTCGGGCAGCACGTCCTGCTTCACCCGGAAGGCCGGCACGTAGAAGCTGTGGATCACGTCCTGCGAGGTCATCACCAGTTGGATCGGGCGGCCGAGCGGGACGTGCAGGGTATTGATCTCGCGCTGGCCGTTCACGTGCTGCACCTTCCACATCCATTGCCGCGCCACCACGTAGATGGTCTGGGCCTGCGCCGGCGGCGTACGCAGTTCGGCCCACAGCTTGACGCTCCATACGAAGATCGCGATGAACAACAGCAGCGGGATCAGCGTCCAGGCCGCTTCCAGACCCAGGTCGCGCTGCTCGCGTCCACCGCGGTCGGCCGGGCTGCCGCGCCGGTACTTGATGCCGAGCCAGACGATGGCAATCAGCACGCCAACACAGACCACGGTGCTGAGCGCCAGCATGAAGTAGAACAGCGTGTCGATGCGGGCGGCCTCGGACGAGGCCTGCGGCAGGGTCATCAACATGGCGCGGCCTTTCGGGCCTGGCGCCGATGCGCGCGCCAGCGCCACCACAGCAGGCCGCCACCGGCCAGCAGCACGAAGCCCACACCCAGCAGCCGCATCAGCTGCCAGATCAGCAGGCCGTAGCGTCCGGTGGTGGGGTCGTAGCCGCAGCACAGCAGCACGATCTGGTCGATGACGGTGCCCAGCCGCCCGTGCGAGGCATCCACCAGCGCCAGGCGCAGCGCAGCCGGCGCGAAGGCCGAACCGAAGAAATATTGCGCGACCCGGTCGCCACTCAGCACCACCGCGCCGGCCGGGTGGGCGTACTGGCCGATGTGCGGATCATGGAAGTAGCGGAAGCCTACCGCGTCGGCCAGTACCCGCACCTGCGCCGTATCCGCGGTCAGCAGATGCCAGTCTTCGACGTGGCTTTGCGGATGCATGCGCGCCAGCCGCGCCTGGGCGTGGCGGGCATCGGCGGCGGTTTCGTCCGGGGCGATGCTGACGAAGGCGACTTGGTAGTCGCGTCCGGCCCGCAGCGCAGGGATCCGGGCCACCGCATCGCCCATCCCGTGCAACACCATCCCGCACAGATTGGGACAGCGGTAATAGCCCAGCGACAGTAGCAGCGGCTTGCCGCCGGACAGCTGGGCCAGGGTCACGCTGCGCCCCTGCGCGTCGCGCAGGCGCAACGTGGCGGGCAGCTGGGCGCCCACGCGCTGATCCCAGCCCACGCGCTGGTCCAGGTCAGGCGGCGGTAATGGCGCAGTGTCCTGGGCAACGGCGTTCCAGGCGCACGCGAGCAGCAGCCACAGGACGGGCAGGCGCAGCCGGGAACTCATGGCGTTGCCTCAGCATGGCGTGGATCGCTCGCGCCCTGTCCCAAGGCTGGCGCTGCCGCTGCCGCTGCCGAGTCGCCGGGCCGCTGGCCCTGTGACGCCATGATCTCCATGGCGCGACGCACCGGAATCCGCGCGATGCCGGCTTCACGGTCGAGCCAGGCGTAATGCGCCAGGCGTTCGGCATCGCGGTGCTGGTGTGCAGCCAGGTTGGCACGAGGATGCTGCTGCAGCGGCAGTTCGGTGGGCAGCGGCACCGCGTCGCGCGAGATGCCGGTCGAGAGGCTGCGCGAGAACACGTACATCAGCAGCACCATACCCGCCATCACCACGCCCAGTCCCAGGCCGATCCACAGCAGCCGGCGGCCGGCGACGGCGTAGCCTTCGTGCAGGTCCTGTTCGCGTTCGGTCATGGCGCTGCTTCCCGCGGCAGTCGTTGCCACGCCCACGCGCAGAGGGCGAAAGCGCCGGCCACCAATGCCAGCCACGCGCTCGCCAGCGTCAAAACCTTGATGCCCGGGTCCATCCCATTGCCCGGCAGCACCACCCACGTGCAGAAGCAGGCCTGGCCGATGAGGATCATCATCGCCACCACGCGCAGGCCCGTACCGTGTCGCACGCGCGCGGGAAGCAGCGCGGCGAAGGCCAGGACGTGCAGTATCGCCATCACCGCGCCGAGCACGCCGCCTGCGCCATGCAGGCGCGGCAGGTACCAGACCACGTCGGCAGGCGCGTTGGTGCTCCAGGATGTCAGCCAGTCCATGCCCTGCAGGTAGACCGAGCCCAGGAGTGTGGCCAGCAGCAGCGCGCCGCCGCCCGGCGGACGCAGCCTTGGTGCGGATAGCACCCCCACGCATGTCGCACAGAGCAACTGCATCGCGGCCACGGTCATGCCGAAGACCGCCGAGTGCCACTGCGGCTGCAGCGACATCAGCCAGTCCACCGCGGCCACCGTCACGCTCAGCAGCCACAGCAGCAGGCATCCCGCGGCCGTGCCTGGCCGCAGCGGCGTGCCGCCGCCGGCGCCGACCCGCCACGCCAGCAGCAGCCACAGCAGCACGCATGCCACGCCGCGGATCACGAACCATTCCGGGTCCAGGTACCACGCCTGACCGGGCAGCTGCGCGTCCACCCAGGGATACAGCCGGCCATGCAGGAACAGCAGCGGCAGCACCGCCAGTGCCAGCCACGGCAAGGCGCGCAGCGAGGCCAGCCAGGCCGGCCGGTATACCCAGCCCCAGCCGCCGCCGGTCAGCGCGTGGATCAACAGCATCGCCACCGCGCCAAGCACCGACGCCAGGCAGAACATCAGCGCTGCCAGCCAGGCCAGCAGCGCCGGCCGTGGCACATGCGCGGCCAGCGCGATCCAGGCCGCCAGCGCGACCAGCGCCACGACTCCACCCGCCGCCGGAAACGCCGTGCGCCTCATCGACGCGCGTCCCGGTTCCGGGGCAGGGCGTCCAGCCGGGCCTGGTCCTGCGCCGGCAACGCATCGCGGCGTGCGTGCTGGCTCAGCTGCAGGGCGCGGATGTAGGCCACGATCGCCCAGCGGTCGTCCTCGGTCACGCGATCGCCGTAGGCGTACATCACGCCGTAGCCGTTGCGGATGACCGTATAGAGATGGCCATCGCTGGCCTGGCGCAGCTTGCGCTGGTGGTAGCTGGGCGGCGCCGGAAATCCGCGCTGGACCACCATGCCATCGCCTGCGCCGGTCGCGCCGTGGCAGGGCTGGCAGTAGATGGCGTACTGCGTCTGGCCGCGCTGCAGCAGGGTCAATGTAGTGCGGCGCGGGTTGTCCTTTGGGGCTTGTGGGCCGGCAGCGTCCGGTCCAGATAGAGGTTGTCCGTCGTCATCCAGCGGCAGAGCCGTGCCGGCTTCCGCCACCGGCGACACCGCGCCCAGGCGTCCGCCCGAGGACTCGGCAGCGCTGCCCGCGAACGCCGGTACCGCGCCAGCCGGCGGCGTGCGCGCGCTTCGCCCATCGGCGAACAGCGGCCCCGGCGCCTGCGCGTCGTAGCGCGGCTGCTGGTACATGTCGTGCGCCTGCCGTTCGCAGCCGGCTGCGGCTGCGGCCAGGCACAGCGCCAGGACGACGCGCGCGTTCATGCCGGCACCTGTTCGATCGTGCCCGCGCCCAGCGCATGCAGACGCTCGCGGACGGCGTCGCGTTCGACTGGATCATCCGGGCAGGGAAACACCATGAAATATCCGTCGCGGCTGGCGCGCTCAAACCGCGCCATGCCGAACAGCGGATGGAACAGCTGCGGCAGGCCGTTGCCCCACAGCATCGCCACGAACGCGGCCAGCGCCGCGCCCAGCAGCGCCATTTCCAGTGCCGGCGGCAGAAACATCGGCCAGCTGGCGTCGGGGCGGCCGCCGACGTTGATCGGATAGGCGTACACCGCCGAATACAGCTGCAGGGCAAAGGTGCCGCCACCGCCCAGCACACCGCCGGCCAATGCCGCCCGCGGCAGGCGGCTCGGGCGCGGCGCCAGCGCCTCGGCCAGGCCGTCGACGGGGCAGGGCGCATACGCCTGGATTCCGTCCACGCCCTCATTCACCAGGCTGCGCACCGCAGCCAGCAGCCCCTCGCCATTGGCAAAGGAAGCCAGCAGGCCGTGGACGCGTGGTGCACTCATCCCGGCGTCCCCTCGCGCAGCAGCTGGCGGCGCATCTCGTGCAGCGACACCGTGGGCAGCAGCCGCACGAACAGCAGGAACAAGGCCGCGAACAATCCCACCGAGCCGGCCAGCAGCATCCAGTCCCATCGCGTCGGGTAATACATGCCCCAGCTGCCGGGCAAAAAGCCGTGGTACAGGCTGGTCACGATCAGCATGAAACGCTCCAGCCACATGCCCAGCACCAGCAACCCGCCAACGGTGGCCAGCGCCCACGGCGTGCGCCGCACCGCGCCGAACCACAGCGCCTGCAGGCCCCCCACGTTGCAGGCCAGCATCGTCCAGAACACCCACCCGTATGCGCCGCCCATGCGCTGGCGCATCACCGCGATCTCGTAGCGGTCGCCGCCGTAGAAGGCGAAGAACAGCTCCGTCGCGTAGCCGTAGGCCACCACCAGCCCGGCCGCCAGGGTGATGCGCGCCAGCATGTCCAGGTGACGGCCGGTGATCAGCGACTCCAGGCCCAGCCATCGCCGCATCGGCACACCGAGCAGCAGCGCCATGGCAAAGCCGGAGAGCAGGGCGCCGGCGACGAAGAACGGCGGAAACAGGGTCGAGTGCCAGCCCGGGACCAGGGCTTCGGAAAAATCCAGCGCCACCATCGAATGCACCGAAAACACCAGCGGCACCGCCAGCGCCGCGAACACCGCGCTCAGCGTGTCCAGGCGCCGCCAGTGCCGGGCCTCGCCGCGCCAGCCCAGTGCCAGCACGCCGTAGAACCGGGCCCGCCGGCGCGTGCTGGCACGGTCGCGCAGCTGCGCCAGGTCCGGGATCAGGCCGCTGTAGAAGTACAGGATCGACACCGCCAGATAGGCCGCGATGGCGAAGAAGTCCCAGACCAGCGCGCTGCGCCACTGCGGCCACAGGCCCATGCGGTTGGGATAGGGCGTCAGCCAGTAGAACAGCCATGGCCGGCCCAGGTGCAGGATCGGAAACAGCCCGGAGGTCGCCACCGCGAACACCGTCATCGCCTCGGCGTAGCGCGACAGCGAAGTGCGCCAGCGCTGCCGGGTCAGTGCCAGCGCGGCGGAGATGAAGGTGCCGGCCATGCCGATGCCGATCCACCACACGTAGTTGATGATCGCAAAGCCCCAGGCCACCGGCATGTCGATGCCCCAGATGCCGACCCCGCGCACCAGCAGCACGCCGATCGCCACGACCAGTACCACGCACAGCGCGACGGCGACGGCCATGCACGCCCACCAGCCGCGACCGGCATGGCGGCGCAGCACGCGCGCGACCTCGGCATCGAGGGCGGCCAGCGGCGCGGCGGCGCTCATGCCTCGTCCTCCAGGGCAGGGCTTGGATTGCGCACCGCCGCCAGGTAGGTCGTGCGCGGACGCGTGCCCAGTTCCTCCAGCAATGCGTAGTGGCGCGGCGAGGCCTTGGCAAGGCTGACCTGGCTGGCCGGGTCGGCGACGTTGCCGAAGCTGATGGCCTGGGTTGGACAGGCGTTCTGGCAGGCGGTACGCACCTCGCCATCGACGATCCGGCGGCCTTCGCGGTCGGCGGCCACGTGCGCGTTCTCGATGCGCTGGACGCAGTAGGTGCACTTCTCCATGACCCCGCGGTTGCGCACGCTGACCTGCGGGTTGCGCATGGCCTTGTACGACTCGGTCTCCAGGTCGGCGTACTGCAGGAAGTTGAAGCGGCGCACCTTGTAAGGGCAGTTGTTGGAACAGAAGCGTGTGCCCACGCAGCGGTTGTAGACCTGCAGGTTGAGACCTTCGCCGTTGTGCACCGTGGCACCGACCGGGCACACCACCTCGCACGGGGCCTGTTCGCAGTGCATGCAGGGCACCGGCTGGTGGACGGTGGTCGGCGCCTGGATCGGCCCCTGGTAGTACCGGTCGACGCGGATCCAGTGCAGCTCGCGTCCGCGCCGGACCTCTTCGGCGCCGACCACCGGGATGTTGTTCTCCGACTGGCAGGACGCGGTGCAGGCGTCGCAGCCGATGCAGGCATCCAGGTTGATGCTCATGCCCCAGGCGACATCACCGCCGGCGCGCGACGGATACAGCGATGGCGGCGGCGTGGCATCGCGCGCTTCGGTATCGATGGCGGCCGCGCCGGCCACCAGCTGGGCCAGCGTGGCGCTGCGCACCGGCGCGCGGCCTTCCATGCGGTGATGCTGCTGGGTGGTGGACAGTTCGACCCGGCGGCCGGTGCGAAGCGGCGCCTCGCAGGCGATCCGCCACGGCGTCTCCAGGTCGCGCAGGCGGTTGGCGTCGAAGCCCAGGCCTTCGCCGACGACGCCCACTTCGCGCCGCCCGTAACCCAGGAACACGGTGATGGTGTCGTCGGCTTGGCCAGGCATCACCCAGACCGGCGCCTCCACCTGCCTGGACCCGGCGCGCAGCAGCACGACATCGCCGTTGGACAGGCGGCCGGTCGCCGCCAGCGCCGGGCTCACCAGCGCCACGTTGGACCAGGTCAGGCGGGTCAGCGGCTTGGGCAGTTCCTGCAGCCAGGCATTGTTGGCGTAGCGGCCATCCCAGACGCGCGGGTCGGGGCGGAAGACCAGTTCGAACTGCGTGTCCGTCGGTGCACCCGGCTCGGGCGGGGCGGACACCAGCTGGGCCGTGGCGGCAACGCTGGCCGGGGCACTGCCGGCGACCACGCCCTCGCGCAGCGCCTGGTTCCAGGCGGCCTGGTCCAGGTCGCGCCAGGTCCGTCGCACCAGGGTGAGGCCGTCGCCGGCCTCCTCGCCCATCAGGCGCGCCAGCAGCTGGTGCGCCGAGCGTCCCTGGTAGAGCGGGGCGATCACTGGCTGGGCGATGGCCGCGCTGCCCTCGTGCGCACGCAGGTCCGACCAGGCCTCCAGGGCGTGCGCGCGCGGCAGGTGCCAGGTGCAGGCGCGCGCGCTCTCATCGGCGTACAGGCCAAGGTGGATGCTTGTGCGCACCTGGCGCAGGCGCTGACCAAGCAGGGCCGAAGCCGGCGCGGCATAGACCGGATTGCCATCCAGGATGACCAGCGTGTCGACGGTCCCGGCATCCAGGGCATCGATCAGCGCCCGCAGGCCTTCGCGTGCGCGCTGGCGGGGCTCGGGCCATGCGAAATACGACACCGTACGTCCGACGTTGCCCAGTGCGGCGTTGATGCGATGGACCAGGGCATGGACCTGGGCTGGCTGCGAGGGACCGGCCACCACCAGCCCCTGGCCGCGATGCGCGTCCAGATCGCCGGCCATGGCCTGCACCCGCCGCGGCGACAGCCCGCTGGGCGGACCGGTGGAAATTCCTTCCAGCCCCAGCGCCGCGGCCAACTCGCGCACCAGTGCGGCGACCTGTCCGCTGGGAAGCGTCCAGGCATGGTCGGCGCGGGCGCTGGTCAGGCTGGGCGTGGCGTCAATGGCGTACAGCCTGCCCACCGCTGCGTCTGCGGCGTCGGGCTGGCGCGCCGCAGCCCAGTCGCGCGCGTGGCGCAGGCGACCAGGCAAGGTGCCCAGCAGGTCGGCCTCCAGGGTCACCAGCACGCGGGCTTGATCGATGGCGTAGCGCGGCTGCAGCGCGGCGCCGAATGCCAGTTCGCTGCCGGCCAGCACGTTGTCCTCGTCCACCGCCTCGTAGGCATGCCACTGCGCGCCGGGGAAGCGCGCCAGCAGCTGCTGGCGCTGGGCTTCCAGGGTGGGCGAAAGGATGCGCCCGCTCAGCACGTGCAGGCCGCCGCCGTTGCCGTCGAAGCGCGCGGCGATCTCCGCGGCCACCGCGTCGAACCCGTCCCAGGTGCCCAGCTGGCCATCTTGCAGCGGCACCTGCGAGCGGTCCGGATCCCACAGTTCCAGGATCGCCGCCTGCAGCATCGGTTCACTGGCGCCCAGGCTGCCGGGATGGTGCGGATTACCTTCCAGGTGGGTCGGGCGGCCTGCGTGCGTCTCCACCAGCACGCCGGCCACGTCACCGCCGGCCTCCAGCACGGTGGCCCAGAACTGCGGCAGCGCGTGGGGCATGCCATCAGGCTGGCGCCGGGCGGGCACGATCTGTTCCGGCGCCGGTCCGCTGCATGCGCCCAGCCCGGCCAGTGCCAACGATGCGCCCAACAGGCGCAGGAATCCGCGCCGTCCCATCGCCGGGACCAGCGAAGACAGCTGCGGCAGCGCGATGGCCAGTTCGGCGCGCAGCGCCGGGGTCTCGGTGATTTCCTCCAGCGCACGCCAGTAGGCCGGGCCGCTGCGACCTTGCAGTCGCGCGCGCAGTGCCTCCAGTTCCGGCGTCGGCCTCACCGGTGGCATGTGGAACACTCGCTGAGCCGGGCGGTCTGGATGTGGTAGCGGCGCATCAGCGACTGGCCCAGCGCCGCCTGGTCGGCAGCTCGGTAGCCCATGGTGAAGACTTCGCTCTGCGGACGCAGCTGCGCGGCCGGATTGCGGTGGCATTCCAGGCACCAGCCCATGGTCAACGGCGCGACCCGTTCGGTCAGCTGCATGGTGTCCACGCGGCCGTGGCAGCTTTCGCAGCCCACGCCCTTGGCCACGTGGATGGAGTGGTCGAAGTAGACGAAGTCCGGCAGCGTGTGCACGCGCTGCCAGCGGAGCGTGCGCTGCTGTGCATAGGCCTGGATCAGCGGCGCCAGCTCGTCCTGATCGGTGAAGAGCTGCGAGTGGCAGGTCATGCAGGTGGACAGCGGCGGGATGCCCGCGCTCGCCTCGTGCTCGACGCTGGTATGGCAATAACGGCAATCCAATCCGACCTCGCCCACGTGGTGCGCATGGCTGAAGGCCACTGGCTGCACTGGCGGCGTGCGCCGGGCCGGATCGTTTGCGCCCATCGAGCGCCAGGCCACGATGCCGGCGACCACCAGCAGGCCGACCGCGAGGATGCATAGCCGTGCAGAGACGCCACTGTGCCGGGAAAAGAGCTGCGCCACGTCACAACGGTTGGGTTGGTAGGAAAGGCACGAAGTCGCGTCTTGTGGCGAACGCCATGAATGGATGGCATTCCTGTAACCCACTGGCCGTCAAGTTCCTGTGGACGCTCGGAGCGCACGCTTCGATCACGACCCTTCCAGATGTCCGGCGGGTAGGCCGCATCCATCCGCAAGCGGCGCCATTAGCGCTCGTCCAGAACGCCCTGTACCCGGCGAAGACTCGCGCGGCAGAACCGGATTGCCGACCGGGCGATTCATGCGTCCGTTGATGCGAGCAGCCTTCGGGCCGACGCATCCAGTGGCGCGCAGTGGCGCGCTGGACGAGATGGGCTCGCAGGAGGCTGTCAGTGATCCACTGCCCCGTCTGCGCGCGCCGACGCCCATTGCATTTTTATTGGTTCTTCACCCCACTCCGCGGAAGGCCGCTGGATTTTGAAGAAAGAAGCCGACATTGGCGCGGCCGCCGCATCCGGTCGCTTTTGCCTTGGCTTGCTTTTGCATTGGCTGTTGAAAAGCGCTTCTGGCACGGGCAAGAAAGGCGGCCGGGCGGCGAAGCCGCATGAAAGCTTTTCAGTATCCGGCTGCGCGAAGCTTCGCCAGAACCCTCACCCCAACCCCTCTTCCGGAGGGAGAGGAGCCCTGAAGCCGGAACCTCGCGCTGTCTTGGCACGAGCACGAGCACGAGCAAAGCTTCCCTTCCGGGAACGGGCCGAAGAACGTTTATTGGCCGGAAAGATGCATCGTGCCGTAGCGGATGTCGCATTTCCCGTGGGCATTGGCGGTGCCGGCGATCATCAGCACACGGCCGTCTTCGGTGTCGTCCGATGCCAGCAGTGGCGAGCTGTAGCCGGGGCAGGCGATCTCGTCCTTGCCATAGCCGCCGGTCGGGGAAACCAGGAGCGGCGCGGGGATCAGCGTCCACGGTCCCTGGCCAAGCGTGCGGTTGATCATCAGCGTGCGGCCCGAATCGGGCTCGATCGTCACCGCGCCTTCGGGCCCGGAGACCACGCGTTGGCCGGCGGCGATCAGGGTGCCGTCCTTGCCGCCGTACGGGGTCCAGGCAAGCGCCGGGGTGTGCAGCAGCCTGCGGCCATCGGCGGTGGCGATCGGTGTGCCGAGGTCGGCCATCGGCGACCAGTCCTGGCCATCGGGCGATGTCTTCAGGTAGACCGTGCAGACATGGTTGGAATCCTGGTTGGCCTTGCAGTTCTCGAAGGTCATCGCGAAGCGGCCGTCCGGCAGGCGGACGACGGTCGGCATGCCGGGCCGGGCGACGCCATCACGGATCCCGATGTCGTTGATCTGCGGCCCCCAGGTCGCGCCGCCATCGGTGCTGCGCACGTGGGCGATCACCTGTCCCATGCCTTCGGCCGAGGTGCGCTCGTCGGAGAAGAAGCAGTTGAGGCTGCCGTCGGCGGTGATTGCGAAGTACGGCTCCCAGATGCCGTGGCCTTCGTTGTTGACCTGCAGCGCTTCGGACGCGCAGCTGCTGCGGTAGGTCCAGTTGCGTCCTCCGTCCCGGCTGATGAACACCTCGACGGCCTGCTGGCGAAAGTCGCGTCGGTTCCAGGCCGTGCCGGAGGCGAACAGCGTGCCCGCCGGAAGCTCGCCCTGCGCGACCGGAAGCTCGAACAACGCCGGCGCCTCGATGTCCCAGCCGTGCACCGTGTCGCGCACCACGCCGATCGGCGCGGACGACCAGGTCCTGCCTTGGTCGGTCGAACGATAGATCGGCAGGCTGCCTTTCTCGCCCGGCACGCCGTTGTGCGCGAAGGTTGCCAGCAGGCTGCCGTTGTCCGCACCGGCATGCTGCAGCCGGATCACGCGCGGATAGCCGGCCTCTTCCTGCGGGCTCACCGTGCCGGCGGCGAACAGCAGCTGGCCCGCCGGCGGATCAGTGGCGGCGGATGCCGCGCCGGTCACCAGCGTCATGCCACAGAGAATCGCGATCGTCAGCCTGCAGGTCATATGCGCGTGCCTTCGTTGAAGGTCGTAGGAATGGGACTGGAGCGTCAGCCCGGCGTGCGGTGGGGCGCCGGATCGAATTGGGATTGGGCCATGCGTGCGCCAACGCGACGCCGCATATTCTTCGCAGAAGCACATGCCGCATTGCGCACGCAGACACTTCACGACCCGGACCGGTTGATCCAACCCGGCCGCCACCGCGCGGAGCCTGCCGCCGCAATCGTCCGCGCTTGGAATCCAGGCGCCTGCTATTGCTTGTCCGGGGTCTCGATTCCGAACCTGTCGACGAGCGCGTCGTACTGCTGGCGGGTGATGGTGATCATCGCGCCATGCCGGACCTTCGGCGGCAGGCTGTACTTGTCCCAGTCATCGCGGAAGGTGTAGCCCGAGATCTGGTACCAGGGGCCGGACAGCTTGCTGGACACCGACAGGCCATAGGACACGCCCGGATACTGCTCGTAGTACAGGTACCAGGCCTTGCCGTCCGGCGAGGGGATCAGCATCGGCGCTTCGCGGAAATTGGGGCTGATCGGCGGGCTGAGGTCCTTGTACGGGCCCAGCAGCGAATCGGAACTGGCGATGCGGATGGTCTTGCCGGTCACCCACTTGAGCGTGGGGTAGGTCTCGTCCTTGAGGATCGCCCAGTACTTGCCTTCCTCGTGCCGCAGGAACACGTCGATCGTGCCCATCTCCCAGCCGAGCAGACGCTTGGGCGGCGCCGAGAACGTCTTCAGGTCCGGCGAGGTCACATACAGCGTGCGCTGGCTTGCCCAGTAGCGTTCGCCGTCTTCCGGGGTGCCTTCCAGATGGGGCGTGTGCCAGGTCATCACGAACCGCTTGGAGGCCTTGTCGAAGAACAGCTTCGGCGCACCGATCCGCTGCAGGGCCTGCGAATAGCCCGGCGTGGCTTTCAGGTCGGGCGTGTAGGTGCTGTAGCGCGTCCAGGTGATCAGATCGCGCGAGGACCAGATGTTGATGACCGGCGAGGCATCGCTCTGGTTGCCCGCGATGTAATAGGTGCCGTCCGGGCCTTGCGCGATATCCGGGTGCCCGCGGTAATCGTCGGTGATGCGCTTGCCGCCGTTGAGGCGGAACCAGTGCAGGCCATCGAGGCTGGCGCTGTAGTACAGGTGACCGTAATCGGCGTCGGTCATGTGGGCGAACAGATAGGCCTCGTGGACAGGCTTCTGCCCAGGCGCCACCTGTCCGGGCGGATCGGGTTGCTTGGCCGATGAAACCGCAGCGACGAACCCACCCAGGACCAGCAGTATTCCCCGTAGCGCTTTCATGCAGTCATCCCCGCCAATGTTGTTTGGAGGCGCCGAGCCTAGCCCGATTTAATTTGTAATACAATTTAAATCGGCAGTGCACTTCCGCTCCGGGATCGAGCGCTGGCGGGCATCGCGATGCCACGCAGATGGATCGGGGCGAGCAGGGCGCTACCGATGGGTCGGCTACGCCCTTCGCGCTGACAGGCGGGCCGGTCGCCCTACTGGCCCGAGGTCGAGAATGCGGCGTGAATCAGGGCCAGATGGCTCAGGCCCTGCGGAAAGTTTCCAAGCGACTGACGCTTCTTGGTGTCGAACATTTCGCTGAGCAGGCCAAGGTCGCCGTGCAGTTGCTCCACCAGCTGCTCGAACAGGCGCGTGGCTTCCTCCTGTTCGCCAAGCAGGCCATAGGCTTCGACCAGCCAGAACGAACAGGCGATGAAGGTGCCCTCGGTCTTGCGTGACGCCGTGCGTCGATAGAGCATACCGTCCCTGGCTTCCAGGTGTTTCCTGACCGCGTCCCTGGTCGCGATGAGCCGTTCGCGACGCACATCGCCAAACCCAAAGCGGGCAGAAAGCACCAGGCTGGCATCCAGGTCCGGGGTGTCCGGATGCAGCGTGTAGGCCTGCAGTTTCTCGTTCCAGCAGTGGTCGTCGATCCATTGCAGGATCCGCTGCTGCTCCCGTTGCCAGCGTTCCAGCATGGTGTCGGGAAGGTGACCCTGGGACGCCAGCGCGCAGGCGCGGTTCAAGGCCAGCCAGCATTCGATCTTGGAGATCGTGTAGTGCTGCGGGTCCTTGAGCTCCCAGAAGCCGCTGTCCTTCTGCTGCCAGCCATTGGCGCAATCGTTGGCGAGCTGGTACAGCTGTGCGGCGGTGTCCAGATCCAGGACGTGGCCGCTTTCGGTGAAGCGCCATACCATTTCGAACACATCGCCATACAGGCACAGCTGGACCTGGTCGGTCGCCGTGTTTCCCGCACGGACCGGCTTGGAATCCTCGTAGCCCGGCAGGTCGACTTCGCGCTCCTGCGGAACCCGTCCGCCGGACAGGGTATAGCAGGGCCGCAGCCCAGGGCCGTGCGCGCGGATGGTGCGCATCAGCCAGCTGAAGGCGGCCTTGGCGTCGGCCGTCGCACCCACGCGCATGAAGGCCTTGATGGTGTAGGCGGCATCGCGCACCCATGCGTAGCGATAGTCCCAGTTGCTGGTGCCGCCTATCTGTTCCGGCAGCGACGTGGTCACGGCCGCCACGATTCCGCCGGTGGCCGAATACCAGAGGAATTTCAACGACAGCGCCGAACGGACGACCAGCTCGCGGTAGCGGCCTTCATAGGTCAGCTCGTCGGACCACTCGCGCCATTCGCGATCGCTGCGATCGATCCGCCGATCGATGTCCTCGATGGGCGGGACCGGCAGCGCTTCGCCTTCGGCTGCGAGCAGCGCCAGGGTGTAACGCTGGCCCTGGCGCACGATCAGTTCGGCATGCAGGCCGCGATCGGTCAGCGCATGGATCAGGGCCTGCCCGGGCAGCCTGCACATGATCATCAGGCGATCGACGTAGAAGACCCGTCCGTTGGGCGTCTGGCTGGACCAGGGCGATGACGTGCCCGCATGGGTGCCTGGCTGGAAGCACACATCGAACTGCACCTCGCCTGCGAGCGTTTCGATCCGCCGGGCCAGTTCCACCCAGGGCAGCTTCCCGGCGGGGCCGCTGTTGATCGATTCGGTGATCCGCGCGGTTCCCGTCTCGGTGCGGCAAAGGGTCTCCAGGACGTTGCTGCCGTCGCGATAGCGACGTTCCACGGCCAGCAGCGCGCGCGGCGATACGGAAAAGCGTCCGCCGTCTGGTGCGTCCAGCAACCGGTCGAACAGCGGTGGTGCGTCCAGGCACGGCACGCACCACCAGTCGATCGATCCATCCGGGGCCACGAGCGCGGTCGAACGTCCGTCGCCGATGGCGGCATAGGTGGCCGGCGGGAAAAAACCCTGCGCGTCCCGCTTGAAGTCGAGTTCGCTCAAGACAACAGCAGTCCGCCGGTGGCGCCAAAGACTTCGCCGGTGACGTAACTGGATTCCTGCGAGGCCAGCACCACGTACAGCGGCGCCATCTCGACCGGTTGGCCCGCACGCTTCAGCGGCGTTTCCGAGCCGAAGGTCGGAATCTTCTCCTGCGGCTGGCCGCCGCTGGGCTGCAGTGGCGTCCACACCGGCCCGGGCGCCACCGCGTTGACCCGGATGCCTTTTTCGGCGACCTGCTGGGCCAGGGCCTTGGTGAAGTTGACGATGGCCGCCTTGGTCGGCGCGTAGTCCAGCAGATTCGGCGAGGGCTGGTAGGCCTGGATTGACGCGGTGTTGATGATGGTCGAGCCGGCCTTCAGATGCGCAAGGGCCGCCTTGCACAGCCAGAACATCGCGTAGACGTTGGTGCGGAAAGTCGCCTCCAGCTGCGCAGTGGACAGGTCCGCGATCGCCTCCACCGCGGTCTGCTTGCCAGCGACGTTGGCCAGGATGTCCAGGCCGCCGAGCCCTTTGACCGCCTGTTCCACCAGCGTGTTGCAGAACGCCTCGTCCTGCAGGTCGCCCGGGATGGCGATCGCCTTGCGGCCTTCCGCTTCGATCAGCTTGACCACCTCGGCCGCGTCGCGCTCCTCCTCGGGCAGATAGTTCAAGGCGATGTCGGCGCCTTCGCGCGCGAAGGCGATGGCGGTGGCACGGCCGATCCCGGAGTCGGCGCCGGTGATGAGCGCCTTGCGGCCGACCAGGCGGCCGAATCCGCGGTAGGACGTTTCGCCGTGGTCGGCCGGCGGCTGGAGCTGGTGCACCGTACCGGGCGGGGTCTGCACCTGCCTGGGAAATTCCGGCCGTGGGAACTGGGTGAGCGGATTCTGGATTTCAAACTGGTTGGGTTGCTTGGATGACATGGGCGTGCGATTCCACGACAAGGGGGAGGAACTGAAGGGCACGGCGCGCATGGCGACAGCGGCCGTGCAGTGCACAGGAGTGACTCAGCGGAAGGATTCGCGCAGGCGGCGGCCGGCATATTCCTGTGCCTGCCTGGCTTTCTCCAGGACCGCGGCGCAGCCGAAGAACTCGTGCGTGACGCCGGTGTAGACCTCGCGTTCGACGGGAACGCCGGCATCCTTCAGGGCAGACTCCAGCCTGGATCCGTCGCTGCGCAGGGGGTCGATCGTGGCGTTGATGATCGTCACCGGCGGCAGGCCCTTGAGGTCCGCATTGACCAGGTCCAGGCGCGTATCGGCCTTGTCCGCGTCGCCGCGGACAAGGTGTCCGACGAACCATTCGATCATGGCCTTGTTGAGCGGCTTGGCGATCGCATTCTCCAGATACGACTCGGTGTGCAGACTGCCGGTCTGACCGACCGGATACACCGACACGACGTGGGTGGGGCGCTGCAGCCCCTTGTCGCGGGCCGCGACCGCGGTGGCGATGGCCAGGTTGCCGCCGGCACTTTCGCCGGCCAGGGCGATCCTGCCGGCGTCCCCGCCCAGGCTGGCGGCGTTCTGCAGTGCCCATTCATAGGCCGCCAGAGCGTCGTCCCACGCCGCGGGAAATTTATGTTCCGGGGCCTGGCGATAATCCACGGAAATCACGATCGCATTGGCCGACTTGGCCAGACCACGCGCGCCGCCGTCGTAGACCTCCGCATCGGCGATCACCCAGCCGCCACCGTGGAAGTACACGACGACCGGCAGCGGTCCCGCGGCGGCCGGGGTATAGATCAGCGCGGGCAACGCGCCGGCCACGGTGTCTAGGGTGCGACGCATTCTGGTCACGCCAGGCACCAGGGTCTCGGGCGACGTGTCCCGGCCCTGATCCGTAAGCAGCTTCTTGACTGCGTCAGCGATGGTGGGCTGGCGCCGGGCTTCCTCGACGCTCAGCTTCTCGATGGCCTTGGGCTCAAGCGCATCGTGCGCCTTGGCGAGCTCGTGCATGTCGTGATCTGCACGGATGGCGCCGATCACATTGGCAATGCCGTCGACGACGGGGTTGGGTTTTCCTTGGTCGGTCATGAGCGCGTCTCATCTGGAATGGCTCACAACGTTAATGGTGCGGTCGTCAACATGCCGGCAACAGGACGCGGCCAGTCCTTCACGAGGCGTTGCGCTTCTCAGACGCATATCCCCGATCCGGTCGTTTGCGTGCGCAAGTCAGGGCGTGAGCACGACCTTGCGGCACGCGTCCTGCTTCTCGTCGAAGATCTTGTAGCCTTCCGCTGCGTCGGCCAGCTTCATGCGGTGCGAGATGATGATGTCCGGCTCGAGCTTGCCGTCCTCGATGAAGTTCAGCAGCTCGGGCAGGTACTTGTGCACATGGGTCTGGCCCATCGCAAAGGTCAGGCCCTTGTCGAATGCATCGCCGATGAGGAAGGCATGGATGAAGCCGGCATAGACGCCGGGGACGCTGACCACGCCGCCGCGCCGCGTCGCGGTGATGCACTGGCGCAGTACCTCGCCGGAACTGGTTTCCAGCTTGAGCGTGCTGAGCACGGTTTCGGTGGTACTTCCCTTGGCTTCAAAGCCCACCGCGTCGATGGTCGCCGCCACGCCACGACCGCCGGTATGCTCCAGGATGTATTCGGAAGGGTCCACATCGCTGAAGTCGACCGGGATCACCCCATAGGCCGAGACCGCAAAGTCGAGGCGGTATTGTTCGTTGTCGACCATGAAGATCTGCTCCGCGCCCAGCATGCGCGCGCAGGCAGCAGCCATCAGGCCCACCGGTCCGGCGCCGAAGATCGCCACCGTCGAGCCCTGTTCGACCTTTGCGTTCAGGACCGCCTGGTAACCGGTCGGCAGGATGTCGGTGAGGAACAGCACCCGCTCGTCCGCGAGGCTGCCCGGGATGACGAACGGGCCCACGTTGGCCTTGGGCACCCGCACGAATTCCGCCTGGCCGCCAGGTACGCCGCCGTACAGGTGCGAATAGCCGAACAGGGCGGCCGGCGGGGTCATTTTCGCGCGTTTGCGCAGGCTGGCCCCCTGGTCGGGATTGGTGGTTTCGCAGGCGGCAAACAGGTCATGCTCGCAGAAGAAGCATTTGCCGCAGGCGATCACGAACGGAATCACCACCCGATCGCCCACGCGCACATTGGTCACCTCGGGGCCTGCCTCTTCCACCACGCCCATGAACTCGTGCCCGAAGATGTCGCCGTGCTTGGTCTCCGGGATCTTGCCGTGGAACAGGTGCAGGTCCGAGCCGCAGATCGCGGTCGCCGTCACCCGCAGGACGATATCGTCGGCGTCGATCAGCGTCGGATCGGCGACCGATTCCACGCGGACATCCTTGGAGCCGTGATAGGTGAGTGCTTTCATCGTGATCTTCCTTCCGGGCCAGTGACAGCGGACCGTGGCACTGAAGACCGAAAGATTGAGTGTGTTTGGCATCTGATTTTCTACACACGGCGCCACTGACGCGTATGGCGGGCACGCGCGCCTGAGGCCCGGCAGATGCTGGCGGCCGCTCCCGACGCGACTGGCAGGACAGCCTTCCTCCTTGAGCTACAGCGGCTGTTGAAAACTACCGGCCTGACGGCCGGCCCGCGCTGGAGTGATTGGCTTCCATGCCGCCGGGCATCGGCTCGAAACCAAGGCCGCGGTAGAACCCTTCCTTGCCCGGTACAGACTTCAGCATGATGTTCGGCGTGCCTGCCGCCCTGATGAGCGTCCCGACGAGCTCTGCACCGATGCCCTTGCCCTGATACCGGGGATCGACCGCCACATCGAAGATCGCAGACCAAGCGATGCGATCGGACAGGGCCCGGCCCGCACCCATCAGCCGCCCGCCCTCATGGGCAAAGACGGCCACCTGGCTGCCGCGGAATGCCGCTTCGAGCAGTTGCGCGGTCCGATTGCCGAGATTGGCGCGGACGAACAATGCCGCCAGGTCGTCCCAGTCGATTCCATCGGCAGATGTCGTGTATTGGATGGCCATGCAATGACAGACGGGCGAACGCGACGAGCGGTCCGTCGATGATAGCCCTGGCGGTTTGGCTCGGGACCATGAGATCGGTCACTCCCTAGTGCGCTCAGGCTGGCGCCGGGCGGGCGCGGACGGCGTTATTCGCATTGGTGATCCCAGTACGGTACCGATTGCTGGACGCGCCGTAACAGTCGAGAATGGGTTCCGCTTCTCGCCATAGACAGACCGCACATGACCTCAAAGAACACCCCCAACCTGGCAGAGATCGCCGAGGCCAAGGCAAGGCTCGCAGAGGAACTGCGCAAGCTGGAAGAACAGGAAAGCGAACTGCTCGGCCAGCAGACCACCGAGGCCTTCGAACAGATCACGTCACTGCTGAAGAGTTTCTCCGACCAGTTCAACTCCCGGCAGAAGGCCGAGATCGCCGCCTTCGTGATTGCCGGGGCCAAGGCCAAGAAGACGGCAACCGGCCCCAAGCAGGAAGTGGCCGCCAAGTACTGGCTGCCGCATACCGGCGAGACCTGGACCGGCCGCGGCCGCCCGCCGCGCGCCTTTGCCGCCTGGGAAGGCACCGCCGCCTACACCGACTGGAAGAAGAATCACCCGAACGAGAAATTCCCGAAATTTCCGGGGTGAGCCGTTTCGGATAATCGATGAAAAAAACCCTCCTGATGGAGGGTTTTTTTATCTGCGTCATCCAGTGGCCGGCGGCGGTTTACCGCCATCCTTGCTCAAGCAATCAGGAACCGCCGCCGGACATCGACGGCGGTGCGTCTTCCGGCGACGCGCCCCAGCGCTTGTTCGGTTCCGGCCCCATCGTGAATTCGAATGTGCCGCCGTTGGCGATGTCGGCATGGGTGAACCAGGGCTTGGTCCAGGGCTTGCCGTTGAGCGTGGCGGACTGGATGTAGCGGTTGGCCGGCGAGTTGTTGCGCGCGATGATCTCCAGCGTCTTGCCGTTGCCCATGCGCAGCTTGACCGCATCGAAGATCGGGCTGCCGAGGATGTAGTCCGGGCTTGAGGGATCGACCGGGTAGAAGCCCATCGCGCTCAGCACGTACCAGGACGAGGTCGCGCCCTGGTCGTCCATGCCGGCGTAGCCATAGCCGCTGGCGTCGCTGCCGTACATGTCGGTGAGGATCCGGCGCACCAGCGCCTGGGTCTTCCAGGGCTGGCCACTCCAGGCATAGAGATACGGCGCCTGCTGGTCCGGCTGGTTGCCGTGCACGTACTGGCCAATCATGCCAGTGCAGTCGCGGCAGATGCCCTTGGGGTGGTAGGGCGTATCGAAGAACGTATCGAGCTTGGCGTTGAATGCATCGCGCCCGCCCAGGCGTTGGATCAGCCCCTGCACGTCGTGCGGCACCAGCCACAGCGTGGACCAGCCGGATGCCTCCTTCATCATGAAGTTGTAATAGGGCTCGGCCGGGTCGAAGGGCGAGATCCACTGCCCGTCCGCCGTCCTGCCGCGGATGAAGCCGACCGACGGATCGAACACGTTGCCGTAGTTCGCGGCGCGCTTGAGGAAGCGGTCCGCGTCCTCCTGCCTGCCCAGCCTGCGGGCGACGTCGGCCAGGGCGTGGTCGTCCCAGGCATACTCCAGCGTCGTGGCGGCACCGGCCTTGCCGCCGGCATAGGGCGGGCTGGGGTTGCCTTCGGGCACGATGTCGGAGATCCAGCCGTTGCTGTCGTATTCGGCCAGGTAGTCGCGCGGACCCTTGGGGTCGGTCGCGTTCTTGCGCATGTACGCGTAGGCGGCGGCATAGTCGAAAGGGATGCCGCGCTGCCACGCGCCGTCGTAGAGCAGCACGGCGTGGTCGCCATGGAACGAGGTGTTCATGTAGCCGCGCTCGCGGGCCATGTCCAGCTCCGAGCGCATGATGTCCTGCACGACCTCCGGCTCGAGCAGCATCAGCAGCACGATCTGGTTGCGTCCGGTATCCCAGAAGGGCACCGGGCCATAGCGGTCATGCGAGGCCACCTGCACCTTCCCGGTTCCGTCGGTGAAACGCTCGCCCTTGCGCGCGATCAGGCGTGGGCTGGCGAAGGACTGGAACAGCGTGGAATAGAACATCATCCGCTGCTGCGGCGTGCCGCCGGTGACCTGGACCCGGTCGAACAGCTTCGCCCAGGCCGCACGGGCCTGGGCATGGACCTGAGCGAAATCCCAGCCGGGGTTTTCCTCGCGCAGGCGTTGTTCGGCCTCGGCATGGCTGTGGCCATGGGCGACCTTCACCAGCACCTGTTCGCCCGCGCGCGTGTCGAAGGTGACGTAGGCGCCGGCGTAGCTGCCCTTGGCCTGGCGTTGCTCGGGCTGGACATCCTTGTCGCCGATCCCCCAGCCCTGGCGCTGTTGATCGGCGTGGAAGGTGCCGAAGCCGGCGAATGGTCTGGAGAATTCGGCGACGAAATAGGGGCCTTCCGATGGCTGCTTCTTGCCCTGGTTCGCAGCGATGCCGCGGATGGTGTGGTCGCCGACCACTTCCACTTCGCCGCCCTGGCGGCGGAGATTGACGATGACGTTCGAACGCCGGCTCTCGGGAAAGGTGAACTGCATGAGGCTGGTGCGGCCGGTGGCGGTCAGTTCCACCCGGGTGCGGAAGGTGTCCAGATAGACCGAGTAATAGCCGGGCGAGGCGGTCTCGCGCTGCTTGTCGTAGTAGGCGGCGGTGTAGGCCGGCGGCACCGTCCAGTCGCCCACGACCGGCATGATCATCGGTTCGGCATTGCCGCCATAGGACGGACCACCGCCGCCGGTGAAGGCGAACATGGTCGGGTTGGGATAGTGGTAGGGCGCCGGCACCCCGGTGGGATAGCTCAGGTCGAGGTTGACGTTGACAGGCGCGGCCTCGGTCGCGCTGTGTGGCAGGCGCGCCCCGGGCGAGGTGATCCCCGAATACAGCGGCTCGCCGGCCGGTGGCGCATTGCCGATCAGTTCCTGCCGGTCCAGCGGCGCGGTGCCGACCAGCGGGTTGGCTTCATCGATCGCCTGCTTCTTCGCGGTTGATGCGGTCTGGCTCTGTGCCTGGCTCAGGCCGGTTGCCGCAAGCAGGGTGATGGCCAGCGCGGTGACCATGGCCCTGGAGCGGCTTCGGTTCAATGCGGGGGTAGGGCGACGGCGTGCTTCGGGCATCTTCATGGTCCACTCCAATGCGAGGGAGCGTGGCTCCCTGTGTGTGGTGAAGCGGACGCTGCCTCGATCAGGCGGAGAAGAGCGCTCCGATGGAGCGCTTTCCCTGGTGAGATCCATCAGGTCATTGCGATGGACAAGCGCGCTTCAGCGAATGTGATTGGCCACGGCTCCATCAATCCCGCAGAGCCGTCGGACAGGCAGATAAAACGCTTATTTCGCAGGGCACGCGGCGGCAGGAGCGTCATCCGGACGTGTGCCCCAACCCTGCTGATCGGCCTGGGCGGCAAGCTTGAAATCCAGGGTGCCGCCCTGCTGCAGGGCGTCGACGTCCAGCCAGACCGCAGCCTGTTCCTTGCCGTTGAAGCGCACGTCCTGGACGTAGCGCGGCGCGGCGTCGGGCGTGGTGTTGGCGCGGATGACCAGCTTGCGGCCGTTGTCGAGCGAGATCTCGGCCGAGCCGAAGCGCGGTGGATGCAGCAGCAGTGTGCCGGTGCCGGGCATCAGCGGCGAGATGCCGAGCGCACTGAACAGGTAGAAGGCCGACATGGTGCCCAGGTCGTCGTTACCGGTGACGCCATTGGGCGCGTTGGTGAACAGGGTCTGCACCGAGGCCAGCACCGTGGCGGTCTTCCACGGCTGCCCGATCAGGCTGTAGAGCGCCGGGACGTGCATGGTCGGTTCGTTGTTCGGGTTGTAGCGATACTGGCCGTAATAGGCATACGGCCCGCCCACCCAGGCCTTGCGCGCGGCGCCGCGTGGGTCTGCAACCAGCATGTCGTAGGCGAAGAAATCGTCCAGGCGCTTGGCCATCTGTTCGCGGCCACCCATCGCATCGGCCAGGCCCGGCAGGTCCTGCGGGACCAGCCACTGGTATTGCCAGGCGGTGCCTTCGTGGAAGCCATAGTGCGAGCGCGGGCTGTAGGTGCCGCTGGGCGGCGTGAACCAGCTGCCGTCCTGCAGGCGTGGTCGCGGGAAACCGCTGTAGCCCGACTCGGCCTCGTGCAGGTCCGGATCCCACTCGCTGCGCCAGTTGCCGGCCCGCTTGCGCAGCGCAGCGGCATCGGCGTCGTGGCCCAGCGCGCCGGCCATCAGCGACAGTGAGCAGTCGGCCAGTGCGTATTCCATCGTCGCCGAGGCGCCGTTGTGCGGATCGACGTCCATGCCCTTGGCCGGGAACGTGCGGTCGAAGAACACATAGCCGTTCTGCAGGTAGTTGGCGTTGCCGGCGCGGCCCTCGTGCCGCGATGCCAGCGGCGGCACTTCCCAGGCGTTCTTGCGCAGTGCCGTCCAGGCCTGCGGTTCCAGTCCCTTCAGCGCGCCGTAGCGCCACAGGTCGACCAGGAACGGGGTGACCGGGTCGCCGGTCATCGTATTGGTCTCGAAGTTGGCGTAACCCCAGCGCGGCAGCCAGCCGCCCTGTGCATCGATGGCCAGCACCGAGCGCCCGATGTCGCGCGCGCGCTGCGGTTCGATCAGCGCCAGCAGCTGGTTCTGCGAGCGGTAGGTGTCCCACAGCGAGAAGAACTCGTAGTAGGTCCAGTCCTTGGCTTCATGCAGCTGATTGTCGTAGCCGCGATAGCGGCCGTCGGCGTCGTTGCCGGTCGTGGGCTGGAGCAGGGCGTGATACAGCGCGGTGTAGAACACGGCACGGTCGTCGCCGCTACCACCGTCGATGCGGATCTTGGAAAGCGACTGCTGCCAGAGCGCACGCGCCTGTTTTCGCATCGGCTCGAAGCCGAGCAGCTTATCGCCCTGCATACCGTCGGCGCGCAGGTTGTTGCGCGCACCCTCCTGGTCCACGTGCGAGATCGCGCTGACCGCGGTCACCGCCTTGCCCTGGGACAGGTCGAACGTTACCCAGGCACCGTTGAGCGGGTCTTGATCGCTCTCCATGCTGTAGCGTGCGCCCGGCGTGCCACCGGCCTGGCCCCAGACGCCGAAGGCCTTGAACGGCCGGTCGTACTCGATCCGGAACCAGGTGGCGTACTGATGCCCGCCGCAGAAGCTCTGCGTGGTGACCTTGCCTTCCACCACGCGATCGCCGACCACGTGGACCTCGCTGCCGATCACCTTGTGTTTTTCGTTGGCCTGGCCGACGTTGATCAGCACGTGGCCGGTGCCGGCCGAAGCGGGGAAGGTGTAGCGTTCGGCCGCTGCGCGGGTCAGCGCCGTGGCTTCGACCTCGATGCCACCGTAGTCGGTGAGCCTGACCCGGTAGTCGCCGGCCTGGCCGGTCGCGTCGGCCTGCGCGTAGCGCGCGCCGTACTTGAGCTGGTCGAAGCTCTCGCTGTTGGCCGTGTCGAAGTCGCCGCCCGGGCCGATCGTGCCGGTCACCGGCAGCACCGAGACCTGGCCGCCCTGTTCCCAGCAGCCGGCGCCGGACAGGAACGAATGGCCAAAGCCACGGATGCGCTCGTCGCCATCGCGCCAGCCCGCATAGTGCGAGCCGATCGGACTGACCTGGATCATCCCGAACGGCGCCGAGGCGCCGGGGAAGGTGTTGCCCTCGTCGCGGGTGCCGATGAAGGTGTTGACCTGCGATGGCAGGTCCTGGTCATCGGCGCCGCGTGCCCACGAGCCGCTCACCGGCATGGCGAGCAGCAGTGCCCACGCCACCAATGCGGATCCTCGGCGCTGCAGGCGATTTGCGGCTGCGGTGGAACCGTGTTTCAGCGCGTCTGTGGCCAGGATGCGGCCCGCGCGGTTGTGCTTGTCCATCGTGCTCCCCTCTTACGGATGCGACGATCCGCCGCGGTATGCAGCAGACCCGATGTTTGAACGCTCTAATCGATTTAGAACGATCTAAATCGAGATTTCAAGCGCGTTGTGCCGTTTGGGGACACGTGGACGCGGGCCTGCGTGGCTGGACTCTGTATTAGCGGGCGCGGCCATCGATGCGCAATGTCATCGATGTTGCAGATGCACATGCAGGATGCGCGGAACGAGCCCTGCGCATGCCCGACGTCGGCGCCTTGGCCGCTACTTGCGGTGCCCGGGTGCTTCGCGCAGCATGAACCGGCTGGGATCGACCAGCCCCGAGCCCCAGACATCATGGCGGATACACCCCGCAGGATCACGCTGAACGACATCGCGCGCGCGTGCAATGTCTCGCGCGCAACCGTGTCGCTGGTGCTGCGCAGCAGTCCGCTGGTCCACGCCGATACGCGCGAGCGGGTGGAAGCCGAGATGCGCAGGCAGGGCTACGTCTACAACCGCGCCGCAGCCAACCTGCGCCAGCGGGTGTCCTCGGCCGTGGCCTTGGTCGTCAATGACGTCTCCAACCCGTATTTTGCCGAGTTCGCCGCCGGCGTCGATGAGGCGCTTGCCGCCAAGGGATATGTCACCCTGCTCGGCAACAGCAACGAGTCGGCCGAACGCCAGCGCCAGGTGCTCGGGTCGCTGATGGAACACAACCCGGCCGGGATCATCCTGTCACCGGCCGAATCCAGCGAGTTTTCCGACCTGGAGCGGGTGATCGGGCCGCAGACGCCGTTGCTGGTGTTCAACCGCGAAATGGCGGGCAAGGCGTCGAAGGGGTTCGCCTTCGACTTTCTCGGCCTGGACAACCGCGCCGGCGCGCGTGCGGCCACCGAGCTGCTGCTCGCGCGCGGCCACCGCCAGATCGCGTTTTACGGCGGGCATGCGCAGTCCAGTTCCTGTCGCGAACGCCGCGCCGGCTACCAGGAGGCCATGGCGGCCGCCAGGATCAAGGTGCCAGCCACGTGGATGATCGAAACCGCGCCCACGCGCCTGGAAGGCAACGCGAAGGCCGCCGCCCTGTTTGTGGCGGGTGCCAAGCCGACTGCGGCGGTCTGCTACAACGATGCCGTTGCATTGGGCCTGATGCTGGGCCTGCTGCGCGAGGGCCGCCAGCCGGGCGTGGACTTTGCCGTGACCGGCTTCGACGACATTCCCGAGGCGGCCGTCGGCATGCCGCCGCTGACCACCATCAGCACCGATCCACGCGAGCGTGGCCGCCAGGCGGCGCTGATGGTGCTCGAGCGGGCATCGACGCCCGGAATGGCCCGGCGCAAGGTCGTCATTCCCGCGCAGCTGACCCAGCGCGACAGCACCGACCTCCAGCGCTAGCTCCGGAGCGGTACGCGCCGTTTTGCGCATCGCGCCGCTGCGCCGATGCGGCAGCGCTTCCAGTCCAGGCCCTGTTTTCGCCCGCGCCGCGTGTGCCGCACCGGTCGCGGCGTGTTCCGCCCGGCTTGCACGGCCCATCGAAACCGCGATTACGCAAATTTCGCTGCGGGGCAGCATGCGTTCGTGTGACAAGCGTGATAGTTGTACGCCGCACTTAGATCGATCCAAAGGCCGGGTTTTAGTGTTTTCCGGCTGCCGTGGCAGAGGGCAGATGCTTTGAATAAAGCGTTTCCGTGTCTCTTTGCCGACGGCGCGATCCGAGCCTTCACCGTGGTGTTCATTCGACTAAGAGAGGAAGTTGCAATGAAGTACGGATCATCGCCGCGGCGGCAACTGCTGGCCGTCGCCATTACCGCAACACTCGCATCCATGCCACTGCATGCCTGGGCCCAGCAGACCAGCGACCAGGCCCAGGCCCAGGCCGATGCGACGCAGACATCGGACCCGAACCAGGAGGCCACCAACCTGGACAAGGTCTCGGTGACGGGCTATCGCTATTCCATCGAGAAAAGCCTGGACCAGAAGCGCGACGCCAACGCGATCGTCGATGTCGTCACCGCCGAGGACGTCGGCAAGTTCCCCGACAAGAACGTGGCCGACGCGCTGCAGCGCGTGCCGGGTGTGATCATCACCCGCGACGGCGGCGAGGGTAAGAACGTCAGCGTGCGTGGCCTGTCCTCGGATCTGACCCTGACCGAGCTCAACGGCAACTACGTCGCCACCGCCGAGTCCAACGGCGATCCGTCGCGCTCGTTCAATTACACGCTGCTGCCGTCGAACATGCTGTCCGGCGCCGAGTTGTTCAAGACGCCCGAGGCGCGCCTGGACGAGGGCGGCATTGGCGGCACGGTGATCCTCAATACGCGCCGTCCGCTGGAGCAGGAGGCCAACACCGGCTTCGTGTCGGCCGAAGGCACCTGGGCCGATACCACCAAGAAGACCGACGGGCAGTTCTCTGGTTCGTACTCGTGGCACGACAAGGACGACCGCTTCGGCGTCTTCGTCGGCTACACCCAGCAGAAGCGCACCACGCGCACCCTGGGCGTGAACACCAGCGCCTGGAACTGGTACAGCGAGGACAGCGACACCCACCCGGCGACCGACGTCAACGGCAATCCGTCGAACTGGGATGCGTACTGGTATGGCCAATCGGGTTTCAACGACCAGAACGGCGGCTCCTACACCGATTTCATGATGCCGAACGTGGTCAACTTCCAGTCCAAGAAGGAAGAGCGCGAGCGCAAGGGCGGCCAGGTCACGCTGCAGTTCAAGCCGACCGATAACCTGACCGTCACCACCAACTATTTCCGCTTCGATCTGAAGCAGGATTCGCAGACCAACACGCTCTCGGTGCCGGAGTGGAATCTGGCCCGCTATCAGCCTGACGGCAACTGGGCGGGCGGCCGCATGCTCGACGGGCTGACCTTCGACCCCAGCGGCACCGTCGTCACCGGCGCCCAGTACAGCGCGCATCCGGGCAAGACCTACTACTGCAGCGAGGATGCGGCGGCCGCCGGCGGCATGGCGCCAGGCGGTTGGGGCCCGGACGACTGCACCATCCCCACGCCGTGGCTGACCGGCTCCTACAACCGCCAGAAGGCGCTGTCGCAATCGGCGGACATCGAACTGGCCTGGACCAGCGAAAGGCTCGACATCACCTTGAAGGGCGGCCGCACCTGGGCCAAGGGCGGGCCGGAAATGCAGATGGGCATGCCGGTCAAGCCGCGCAAGCCAACGCCTGGCCAAGGCAACGGGACCACGCTCGATGGCGTGGGCGACTACACGCTGGGCAATTACTACACCGCCTGGGACCTGACCGGCACGCCGTCGCTGAACGTCTCGCCGGAAATCATGGACAACCTGCGCAACGGCATTGGCGAGATCGACCTGGGTTCGACCGGCTCGTCGTGGACGCGCAACAGCACCTATCAGAAGTTCGCCCAGACCGACTTCACCTGGCGAGCAGATAGCGAAAGCAGCTGGCTCGATTCAGTGCAGTTTGGCGTCAAGTACCGTGACGGCGGCACCCATCGCAGCACCGGCAACAACTACTGGGTCTGCAATGGCGCCGACCCGGCCGATTACGACAGCCGCTTCCAGGCCGGCTGCGATCCGGATGCGTCGATCTTCCAGTCACAGTTCCTGTATCCGGAATCGATCGGCAACATCGCCGGCGCCTTCAACACCAACGTGTTCCCGGCGATCAACTATCCGGGCTACATCGATTACCTGAACCAGACCTACGGGGAAATGCAGACTAGGCAGGAACCCAACTTCGTCTACAACGTCGGCGAGAAGATCTATTCGGCCTATCTGCAGGCCAACTTCCGCACCGAGCGCCTGCGCGGCAACATCGGCCTGCGCCTGGTGCACACCGACCAGCACGTCGACTCGACCGACCGGGTCGATTACTACAACGATTACTTCTTCGATGACGCGGCCGGCAATCCGCTGCCCTGCGCGCCCGGCAACCAGCCGGCCGCCGGTGCCCCGGCCGGTTCGGGCTGCATCAGCGGCTTTACCACGCTGCCGGACAGCGAGACCAACCCGGCCAGTGGGCACATCTCCTCGTTCGCGGTCACCTCGCTGGACCGCAGCTACGTCAATCGGTTGCCGAGCCTCAACATCGCCTATGACCTGACCGACAACCTGGTCCTGCGCGGCGCGGCCTCCCGGGTCATGGCGCGGCCCGGCTACAACTCCATTGCCGCCCCCGGTGGGCTCCAGTACTACAGCCAGGAATACGTCAACGACCGACGCCTGATCGGCGGCGGCGATGTGGTCGGCTGGTACGGCTCGGGCAGCAACAAGGCCCTCGAACCCTTCCTGGCCACTCAATACGACGTAGGCCTGGAGTGGTATTTCCATCCCGGATCGGTGGCTGGCATCGGCCTGTTCCGCAAGAACGTGAGCAACTTCACCCTGCCGGTAGTGCAGAACGTCACGCAGGACGTTGGCGGTGAGATCGTCACGGTGCAGAACTACCAGACCGATGCCAGTGGTCGCAATGCGGTTTCCGAGGGCGTGGAACTCTACGGCCAGCACACGCTGGACATGGGCCTGGGCTTCCAGTTCAACTACACCTACAACAAGACCAACGAAGCGGCGGTCTCGCTGGGGGACGGCACCGAGATCGGCAAGTCGCCGCTGGTGGGCAGCGCCAAGAACCAGACCAACTTCACCGTGTTCTACGAGAACGACGCACTGCTGTTGCGTGCCTCGTACAACCGGCGTGGCGAAGTGGTCGATGGACTGGTTAACGGCATCAACCTCTATGAGGAGCCATACCAGCAGATCGACCTCAATGCCGCCTACAACTTCACTCCGGCGCTGAGCCTGACCGCTTCGGTCCTCAACGTGACCAAGGAAGAGACGCGCACCTACATCGGCAACGACACCAAGGCCCGTTTCAATACGAACAGCTACGCCGGCCGCATCGCGTACCTGGGCGTGACCTACAAGTTCTGAGAACGGCCGGTGCAGTAAGGGCGGGCACGGGAGACCGTGCCCGCCCTGCTTTCAGGCGTCTTGGAAAACAGCGCCGTGCTCGATGGTCTGGGCGAATGGTGGCGCCTGTGCTTCCGGCGCCATTGCTCACATCCGCAGCGCGCCAGGCCAAGGGTCTGGGCACATAAAGATCCGGACAAGTCCGCGCCGGCCTTCAGGCGCGGCGCATCCGACTCGCGGATGCGAGATCAAAGTCGCGACCCACGTGAGCGCGATGATCCTCTGATCTTGTTCTTGTCGGCGGGACCATCGCCGCTGTTGTCGCAGGCGCCTCCCAAAAGCGCATCGGGACGGGCGGACCTTCATCGCCGACATGTCAGGATCCTTGCAGCGACCGCGGCATGAGCGCCTGAAGGTGGTCCATTGCGCCCGCGCTGGTTCGAGGCCCGCTGCTTCCCAATCCATGTTGCGAAGGGCGCCAGCCGTAAGCGCTGCGCCGACACGATGTGCGGCGGTCGCCATGCCTGGCATGTCCGGCCAGAGCGCGACCATTGCCGTATTCCGGGCCACGGCCTGGCTGGAATGGGCGGAAAGGGTGGAACGTCAGTGACGCCCACCCTCTGGATTCACATCCCAGGGCAGATCCACAGTGCTCAATACCGTCCAAGTGGCGCGCCTGGAGGAGGCCTTATGCAAAAGTTCGTGTGGTGTAGCTGCTTGGTTGCCATCGCGCTGACAGGCTGTGGTCCCAAAGCACCCGACCAGCCGTTGCGGCTGCAGGGTGTCTCCGGTGAGCCGCCGGCATCGGGCTTCATCCTTCCGGAGACCGGCCAGGTCAGCCTGTGGCTCGACACCAATGAATGCCAGGGTGTTCTGTCCGATTTCAAGGATGATCCGCGCACCGGCGTGGTCATCTGCAATGACGGCCAGCGGCCCGAGACCTTGAACCTGCGCCTGGCGATGAAGGACGCGACCACAGGCGACCTGCTGGTGACCTCAGCGGACGGCCGCACGCGACTACGCCTGCAGGCGTTCGCCGAGCTGCGGCGCTCGCGCTAGCGCTCATGCCTGTCCGGTCATCGGCATCCATGCCGCGGACGGCCCGCATCGGCACGGCGGGATGGTCGATCCCAAGCCGCTACGCCGCAATGGTGGGCGAGGGCGACAGCGCGCTGGCGCGGTATGCGACGCGCTTCAACGCGGTGGAAATCAACAGCGCCTTCTACCGGCCACACCAGCACAAGACCTATCAGCGCTGGGCGACGACGGTGCCGGCCGATTTCAGGTTCTCGGTCAAGCTGCCCAAGACCATCTCGCACGAGCTGGCGCTGCGCGGCGCTGGCCCGGCGCTCGATGCGTTCCTGGCGCAGGTCCAGGGGCTGGGCGAAAAGCTCGGCGTCCTGTTGCTGCAGCTTCCGCCCAGGCTGGCGTTCGATGCGCGTCAGGCGTCGGCGTTCTTCAGGATGGTCAGGGCACGGACGCAGGTCGCGATGGTGTGCGAGCCACGCCATGCCAGCTGGTTCGAAGCCCCGGTGGCCAGCATCTTCGAGCGGTACGGCGTGGACCGCGTCGGAGCGGATCCGGCCAGGGTCGCGGAAGCGGGCCAGCCGCTCGGCCGCCGGCTTGCTTACTGGCGGCTGCATGGCGCGCCACGGATCTACTACAGCCAATATGACGACGCGGCGCTGCAGACAGGCGCCAACGACCTTCGTGCGGCTGCTGCCCTTGGGCTCGCGCCATGGGTGATCTTCGACAATACCGCGCATGGGTTTGCGCTCGCCGATGCTGCCAGGCTGCAGGATCTGCTGAACGCGCACCTGGGTCATGCGATGGAGCCGCTGTAGGATTGGGGCCATACGACAGCCAGCGAATTATCGGAAATCCGTCTTTGCGCAACGCAGCCGTGTACGGGAGATCACACCGGGCAGCGGCGCTCCTCCAGCGCAATGCCGTTCTTCGAGGCGCGGAACGCCTGCGAGGCCGCATAGGCCAGCTTGCGCACGCGCATCAGTTCGCCAAGCGGACGATGTGCCTGCAGCCCATGCCAGGGACTGAAACCGGCGCCGTCGTCGATGGCGCGCACCTTGTCCGGATTCCAGCTGGCCTGCCTGGCGGCGGTAAGGCGGGCGACCGGCTGGAACGGGCTGGTCCCCTCATCCCAGGCCACGGTCGGGTCGTCGACCGGCATGTCCTCAAGATTGGTACAGAGCTGGGCGCGCAGTTCCCAGACCGCGTCGTGTTGCTGGAAGTACGCCGACACCGCCTCGCGCAGCGCGTTGTCCTGCTTCAGGTCGATGGGCGCGTCCTCGAGCGCCAGCAGCGCCGAAGAGATCGGAACCAGCTGCAGCTTGGCAATGTAGTCGCCAAAGCGAAGCGGCAACTGGGTGAAGAAAGTCTCGCCCAGAATGTGATGCGCAGGTTCGCCGCCCATGGCCTTGAGCTTGGCGCTCTGGCTGCCGATGGCTTCGAGCGCGCGCTCGGTGCCACGCAGGAACGCCGAGCCCAGCGCCTTGCTGCGCTCGGCCCGGTCGGTGGTCCTGGCCAGCAGCTTGAGGCTGCGCAGGAACGACCTGGCATCGGGTGAGTTGAACTGCGGACCATTGACCATGATGAAGTCCTGGCCGCGCTGGCCTTCGGAATCTTCCAATCGCTCGCCTGGCACCTCCAGCACGCGCAGTGCGACGCCGCGCGGCGTGGATACCCGGTCAGGCAGCAGGTCACCCGGCGTCGTCGACAGCCGCAGCACCGCGTCGAACGTGCCGGGCTGGGCGAACAGCCCCTGGCGCAGCACCTCAGGCAGGTCCGGCAATACTTCCAGGCGTGCCTGCAGCAGCCCATGGCTCTTGGCGTGCACGCTGCGCAGGGCATGGTGGCCATCCTGCCAGGTCTGTTCGGAAATGCTGAGCAGGACCTCGCTCAGCTCCTGGGCGAGCTGTTGCTCCTCCGGTCCAGGCGTGGCCAATGATTCGAGATAGGGCTGGTAGCGGGAAGCGGGCTGGCGGTCGGCTGGCATGAAAGATCCTCTGGAGGGAACGCGCCCAAGATCGCCGCGCGGGGATCAATGGCCGGTGAGCCAGCGCCGCCGCAGGTCTTCACAGGATGCGTAGAACCACCTGTCCACCTTGGATGGCACGCCCAGGGAGCGCACCCATGCCGGTCAGGACATTGAAGATCGCCACCTACAACGTCAACGGCATCCAGTCGCGGCTGCCGCATCTACTGGCCTGGCTGGAGCGCGAGCAGCCGGACATCGTGGGCCTGCAGGAACTGAAATCCACCCAGGACGCATTCCCTGAACAAGCGATCCGCGACGCGGGCTATGGCGTCATCTGGCAGGGGCAACGGGCCTGGAACGGGGTGGCCCTGCTGGCCCGGGGCCAGGCGCCGATTGAAAGCCGGCGCGGACTGCCGGGGGACCGCCAGGACGATCAGAGCCGTTACATCGAGGCGGCCATCCACGGCATCGTTGTCGGCTGCCTCTACCTGCCCAACGGCAACCCACAGCCGGGTCCCAAGTTCGACTACAAGCTGAAATGGATGGCGCGACTGATCCGCCATGCCAAGAGCCTGGTGGATCTGCCCCATCCAGTCGCGCTGATCGGCGACTTCAACGTCGTGCCCACCGATGCGGACATCTACGATCCCAAGGGCTGGCGGCGCGATGCACTGCTGCAGCCGGAAAGCCGCGAAGCGTTTGCCACGCTGCTGGCACAGGGCTGGACCGACGGCCTGCACCAAGTCCATGGCGATGCCGGGATCTACACGTTCTGGGACTACTTCCGCCAGCACTGGCAGCGCGATCGCGGCCTGCGCATCGACCATCTGCTGCTCAACCCGGTGCTGGCCAAGTCGCTGCGCGATGCCGGGGTGGACCGTTGGGTCCGCGGACTGGAAAAAGCCAGCGATCACGCGCCAACCTGGGTCCAGGTGCGCGCACCTGCCAAGCGGCGCGGCTCCGGCTGATCATGGATGAGGCGCGAAGTGAAGGCGCGATGCAGGGAACGTTTGTCGCATGTGCACGCATGAACCCATCCGGTTCACCCGCTGCTCGCTGCGCCCGTCCCAGTCTCACCGGACATGTCCAACCAGGAGCCGCTTCATGTCCGTCCCCGACTATCCCCGCCCCCCGTTCAAGCCGCAGCAGCAGTCCTTTCCCGGCAAGAGCGCCAAGACCGACCCGGTCCCGGATCTGGGCGAGGACAGCTATGTCGGTCACGGCCTGCTGCAAGGCAAGCGTGCCCTGATCACCGGTGGCGACAGCGGGATCGGCGCAGCGGTGGCCATTGCCTTCGCCCGTGAAGGCGCCAGCGTCGCCATCGCCCATCTGCCTGAAGAGCAGGACGATGCCGACTACGTGGTCGGGCAGATGAAGAAGGCTGGCGCCAAGGCGCTGTCCTTCCCCTGCGATCTCAGCGATCCGGCCCAGATCGAAGCACTGGCAAAACAGGTGCTGGAGGCGTTGGGCGGGCTGGACGTGCTGGTCAACAACGCGGCCTATCAGCGCTACTTCCAGTCGTTCGACGAGATCACGCTGGAGGAGTGGACCAAGACCTTTGCCACCAACGTGCATGCGCCGTTCTACCTGGTCAAGCAGCTGGTGCCGCACCTGCAGCCGGGTGCATCGATCATCAACACCGCTTCGGTGAATTCGAAGGACCCTACGCCCAACATCCTGCCGTATTCCGCCACCAAGGGCGCGGTCGCCAACATGACCCTGGGCCTGGCGGGCTTTCTGGCGGACAAGGGCATCCGCGTCAATGCGGTGCTGCCCGGACCGATCTGGACGCCGCTCATCCCCTCCGGCATGGCCGAGGACAGGGTCAAGACGTTTGGTTCACAAACTCCGTTCGGGCGCCCGGGCCAGCCCGCCGAACTGGCCTCGGCCTACGTGATGCTGGCCGCCGATACCGCCAGCTACACCTCCGGTGCGCTGATCACGATCGCTGGTGCCCAGGCAGTGCTGTAGGGGCAACGACGACATTGGCAAGACGGTCACTCACGCATAGAGGCGGTGGGCGCAGCGTCCGCCGCCGGAGATCGGCACATGGCAGATGACGCACATACACACGGTCCGCAGCACGAAGGCGCGGCGGGCGGCTGGGGTTCGCTGAAGGGCATCGCGGTCACCGCATTGCACGACCATGCCGCGCCAGGCGCCGCGCAGACCCTGAAGGAGCAGAACAAGGCCGGCGGTTTCATGTGCAGCTCGTGCGCCTGGGGCAAGCCGGCCAAGCCGCATGCCTTCGAGTTCTGCGAGAACGGTGCCAAGTCCACGCTGTGGGAGCTCACCCGCGATCGCTGTACACCGGAATTCTTCGAGCGCCACACCGTCAGCGAACTCCTGCAGTGGCAGGACTACGATCTGGAATTGCAGGGACGGCTGACCGAGCCGCTGCGCTACGACGCCGCCAGTGACCGGTATCTGCGCTGCAGCTGGGACGAAGCCTTCGCCGGCATCGCCGCGGAGCTCAAGCCGCTGGATCCCAAGTCGGTCGTGTTCTACACCTCGGGCAAGGCGTCGCTGGAGACCTCGTATCTGTATGGCCTGTTCGCGCGCATGTATGGGCACAACAATCTGCCCGACAGTTCCAACATGTGCCACGAGACCACGTCGGTCGCGCTGAAGCAGGTCACCGGCTCGCCGGTAGGTACCTGCACGCTGGAGGATTTCGAATATTGCGACGCGATCTTCTATTTCGGCCAGAACCCTGGCTCCAACAGCCCACGCTTTCTGCATCCGCTGCAGGACGCAGTCAAGCGCGGCTGCAAGATCGTCGTGTTCAATCCGGTGCGTGAGCAGGGCCTGGTGCGCTTCATCAACCCGCAGAGTCCTACCCAGATGCTGACCGGCCAGGCGACCGAGCTGGCCCACCAATACCTGCAGGTGCGTCCCGGCGGCGACATCGCGGCGCTGATGGGGCTGTGCAAGCACGTGTTGGCGGTGGACGATGCCCAACGCGCCGAGGGCCAGCGTGGCGTGCTGGACCGCGCCTTCCTTGAGGAGCACACGCACGGGTTCGAGGCCTTCGGCGCGCGCGCGCGCGCGGCCGACTGGACGCAGATCGAGCAAACCAGCGGACTGGCGCGCGCCGATCTGGAATCGGCCGCCGAGGTCTACCTGTCCGCCGAGCGGGTCATCGCCGTGTACGGCATGGGCCTGACCCAGCACGTGCACGGGTCGCAGAACATCGGCATGCTGGTCAACCTGATGCTCATGCGCGGCAACATCGGCCGCCAGGGCGCTGGCATTTCGCCGGTGCGCGGGCACTCCAACGTGCAGGGTCAGCGCACCGTCGGCATTTCCGAAAAACCCGATCTGGTGCCGCTGGACAAGCTCAAGGCGCTGTTCGATTTCGAACCGCCGCGCGACACCGGCATGACCACGGTCGAGGTCTGCAAAGGCATCTGCAACGGCAAGGTGCAGGCGTTCCTGAGCCTGGGTGGCAACTTCGTCCGGGCCATTCCCGACCGCGACGCGATGGAGCCGGCGTGGCGCCGGCAGGCCCTGACGGTCTACATCGCCACCAAGCTCAACCGCAGTCATCTGGTCCATGGCCGGACCTCATATCTGCTGCCCTGCCTGGCGCGCTCGGAGGAAGACCTGCAGGCCAGCGGCCCGCAGGCGGTGTCGATCGAGGACAGTTTCAGCCATATCCACGGGTCGATCGGCCGCCGCAAGCCGGCCAGCGAGCAGCTGCGGTCCGAGCTGGCCATCGTCGCGGGCCTGGCCAAGGCCACCTTGCCGGCGCATTCCAAATGGCGCTGGGCCGCCTGGACCGATGACTATCGCCAGGTGCGCGCGCTGATCGAACAAACCTATCCGGACATGTTTGGCGATTACGAAGAACGCATGTTCCAGCCGGGTGGTTTCTACCGCGGCAATCCGGCCCACGAGCGGGTGTGGAAGACCGAAAGCGGCAAGGCCGAATTCACTGATCCCAGCGTGCTGTCTGCGGTGGGCGTCGGCGATGCGCCAGGCCGGTTCCACCTGATCACGATGCGTTCCAATGACCAGTTCAACACCACGATCTACGGCTTCAGCGACCGATTGCGCGGACTGGAAGGCTCACGCGCCGTCCTGTTGATCAACCCGCAGGACATGCAGCGCCAAGGCCTCAACGAAGGCGACAGCGTCGATCTGGTGGGCGATGCGGAGGATGGCACCACGCGCCAGGTGCGTGGGCTGACGGTGACACCATTCAACCTGCCCGATGGCTGCCTGGGCGGCTACTACCCTGAAATGAATCCGCTCATGCCGCTGTGGTACCACGACCAGGCATCCAAGACGCCTGCGGCCAAGGGCGTGCCGGTGCGCATCCGCGCCTGGCCTGGACGTATCGCGGTCTGATCTCGGGTACATGCGCATCGCGTGCCGATGGCCAGGCGGTGCGTGCATGACGGAATCAAGTGGCCGCGACGGTAGCCGGCGATCACGACGGGCCGGTGGTGACCGCGCCGGTGAAAGCGCCGCCGGAGAGTAATCGCCCTGTGTGCAGTCCGTGCTGCAGCCATGGCTGGATTGCCGCGATGACCGGTGAATGCTGGTGCCATTGGGCGTACACGCTGCCGCGACGTTTTGAAAACATCCGCTTTGGGATAAGTGCGGGCTGCAAGCAAAGGGCTTTCTTCCTTCCCCGGGCCAGCGGAGCACGTCATGCACTTCATCATCAACGGCGCACCGGTCAGCGCCGAGGTCGACCTGCGGACCTCGCTGCTGGACCTGCTGCGCGAACACCTGCGCCTGACCGGCACCAAGAAGGGCTGCGACCAGGGCGCCTGCGGTGCCTGTACCGTGCTGGTCGACGGGGTCCGGATCAACAGCTGCCTGGCATTGGCGGTGCAGTACCAGGGTCGTTCGATCACCACCGTAGAAGGGCTGGCCGATGCCGCCGGCCTGCATCCGCTGCAGCAGGCCTTCATCGCACACGATGGCTTCCAGTGCGGTTACTGCACGCCAGGCCAGCTGTGCTCGGCCGTGGCGATGAAGGACGAACTGGCCCGTGGAATTCCCAGCCACGTCACTGCCGATCTGGCCGATGCGCACATCGCGGCCACCCATGACGAACTGCGCGAGCGCATGAGCGGCAACCTGTGCCGGTGCGGTGCGTACAACGGCATCGTCGATGCCATCCGCGCATCAATGGAGGGCGAGCCGGCATGAGGGCCTTCACTTACACCCGCGCCACCGATCCACAGGCGGCCATCCGCGATTCGGCGATCGCCGGCGCCAGGTACCTGGGCGGCGGCACCAATCTGGTCGACCTGATGCGCGAAGGCGTCGAACGTCCCGAAGCGCTGGTCGACGTGACAGAGCTGTCCAGCGAGATCTCGCGCAGTGCCGACGGCACGCTGCGCCTGGGCGCGGCCGCCAAGAACACCGCCGTGGCCGCCAACCACACGGTGCGCCAGCATTTCCCGCTGCTGTCGCGGGCGATCCTGGCCGGCGCGTCGGCGCAGATCAGGAACATGGCCACGGTCGGCGGCAACCTGCTGCAGCGCACCCGCTGCACCTATTTCTATGACCTGGCGGCGCGCTGCAACAAGCGTACGCCCGGCGCCGGATGCGACGCCGTGCAGGGCTTCAGCCGACTGCACGCGATCCTGGGCGCCTCGCCGGCATGCGTGGCCACGCATCCGTCGGACATGTGCGTGGCCCTGGCGGCACTGGACGCGGTCGTGCATTGCAGTGGCCCGGACGGTGCACGGGAGATTCCGCTGGTGGCGTTCCATCGGCTGCCTGGCGAGACCCCGCAGCAGGACACGGTGCTGGCCGCCGGCGAGCTGATCACGGCGGTCACCGTGCCGGCACTACCCGAGGGCATGCGGTCCAGCTATCGCAAGGTCCGTGACCGGGCCAGTTACGCGTTCGCCCTGGTCTCGGTTGCGGCGGCGCTGCAGCTGGACGAACAGGGTCGCGTCGCCGACCTGCGCCTGGCCTGGGGCGGGGTGGCCCACAAGCCGTGGCGCGCTTCCAGAGCCGAGGCGGCGCTGTTGGGCCAGCATCCCACCGCACAGGTGGTTGGCCAGGCCGTGGACCTCGAACTGGCCCAGGCCCGGCCGCTGCGCGACAACGCCTTCAAGATCGAACTCACCCGCCGGACCACGGCCGCGGTCCTGGCCGAGCTGGCAGGAGCACCCGCATGACCATGCAGGAACTGATGAGGACCGTCATCCGGCATGTGCCGGCCAAGGTCCTGCCCGGCACGCAGCCGGAGCAGCTGGACGGCAGGCGCACCCACATCGGCGTGGCCACGCCGCGTATCGACGGTCCGCTCAAGGTGCAGGGCAAGGCGCGCTTCGCCGCCGAAGTGGCGCTGGAGGGGCTGCTGTATGCCTCGGTCGTCCACAGCACCATCGCCCGCGGCGAGATCGCATCGCTCGACACCGCCAAGGCCGAAGCCGCGTCCGGCGTGGTCCAGGTCATGACCTATCGCAATGCGCCACGGATGAAGGCGCCGGAAGCCTTTGGCGAGGGCGACGGCGTGGCCGGCAGCAACCTGCCAGTGATGCAGGACGCGTCTGTCCACTGGAATGGCGAAGCGGTCGCGCTGGTCCTGGCCGAGACCCAGGAACAGGCCGACTACGCCGCCAGCCTGGTCAGGGTGGAGTACGCCGAAGCTGACAGCGTCACCGATTTCGAACAGGCCAAGCGCGACGCGCACCATCCCGATACGCTGCTGGGCGAGCCACCGGTCCTGGACAAGGGCGACGCGGAGGCGGCGCTGGCCGCTGCGGCCTTCAGGGTGGACCAGCGCTATCGCACGCCGCGTCACAACCACAACGCCATCGAACTGCACGCGGTCACGGTGAGCTGGGAAGGCGGCACGCTGGTGGTCCACGACGCCACCCAGATGCTCAACGGCACCGCCAAGTCGCTGGCCAAGATCTTCGCGCTCAAGCCCGACCAGATCCGGATTCTGTCCCCGTTCGTCGGCGGCGGCTTCGGTGGCAAGGGCCTGTGGACGCATCAGCTGCTCGCCGCGGCGGCGTCCAGGCTCGTCGGACGGCCGGTCCGGCTGACGCTCAGCCGCGAAGGCGTGTACCGCCTGATCGGCGGGCGTACTCTGACCGAACAGCGCGTGGCGCTGGGGGCCAACGCCGACGGCACGTTGACCGCGTTGATCCATACCGGCGTGGTCGCCATGACCGCGCACAACAACTGCCCAGAGCAGTTCACCTTCCCGGCGCGGCACCTCTACGCGGCCGAGAACGTCCATCTGGAGCAGCAGGTCGCCGACATGGACATGCTGGCCAACACCTGGATGCGGGCACCGGGCGAATCGGTTGGCACCTTCGCCCTGGAAAGCGCCCTGGACGAGCTGGCCGACCAGTTGGGCATCGATCCCATCGAGCTGCGCCGCCGCATTGAGCCGCACAAGGACCCGACCAGCGACAGCGAATTCTCCTCGCGGCATCTGCTGCAGGCCTATGCCGATGGCGCCAGGGCTTTCGGCTGGGACCGGCGTTCGCCGACACCGCGTGCGCGCAGGGACGGCGAATGGTTGATCGGCATGGGCGTGGCGACCGCGACCTATCCGTACTACCGCATGCCCGGCGCCGCCGCGAAGCTGCGCATCGACGCCGATGGCAGCGCCACGGTGTCCACGGCCGGTCACGAGATGGGCATGGGCACCGCCACCGTCCAGGCCCAGCACGCAGCCGACCGGCTGGGCCTGGCACTGGAGCAGGTGGCGTTCGAATACGGCGATACCTCGCTGCCCGCGGGCGCGATGGCCGGTGGCTCGTCGCAGACCGCGGGGACCCTGGCGGCGGTCGAGGCGGCCTGCGAAGCACTGGTCAAGGCACTGCTCAAGCTGGCGCCCAAGGCGTCCCCGCTGCATGGCCTGAAACCGAACCAGGTCGAGCTGCGCGACGGTGGCCTGGGCCGCGTCGATGACAGCGATGTGCATCAGCGCTACGCCGCTCTGCTGCAGCAGGCGGGCCAGCCGCATGTGGAAGTCCAGGCCAGCGCACCGGCGCCGATGGAGGTGATGAAGTACTCGATGCATTCCTACGGCGCGCAGTTCTGCGAGGTCCGGGTCAGCGAGGTCACCGGCGAGGTGCGCGTGACCCGGTTTTTGGGTTCGTTCGACACCGGGCGCATCCTCAATCCGCAGACCGCGGCCAGCCAGTTCCGTGGCGGCATCATCATGGGGCTGGGACTGGCCTTGACCGAAGAGACCTGGTTCGATCCGCGCAACGGGCGGATCATGAATCCGAGCCTGGCCGAGTACCACGTGCCGGTGCACATGGACGTGCCGGAGATCGAGGTGATCTGGACCGGCGAGCCCGACCCGCATTCGCCACTGGGCGCGCACGGCATCGGCGAAATCGGCATCACCGGCACTGCAGCGGCGGTGGCCAATGCCATCTATAACGCCACGGGCAAACGTATCCGCGACCTGCCGGCCACACTGGACAAGCTGCTCTAGCGACCGCCTGCCGAAGGGCGAACGCTCAAGGCGTATCGTCCGGCTTGCGTGCATCAGCAGGCAGGCGTCAACGACCCACGGTGGCCATCAGGTGCTCCGGATAGCGCTCGACGTGGATCGTCGCGGCAGCCTGTTCGATCTGGATCAAGCGGGCTTGGCTGAGTGCAATGTCGGCTCCGCCGAGATTTTTTTTCAGGCGGCGCACCTTGCCCGTGGCGATCAAATCCTTGAGCCGGCGGCGTCCTCGATCGGCACGTTCGGATCGACACGGTGCTGGTAAAACAGGTCAATGGTCTCGATGCCCAGTCGCTTGGGAGCGAGGCATTGGCGACTTCCTTGATGTTCTCCGGTCGACTGCTTCAGGCCGGTTTGCGTGTTGCCTTCGAACTGAAAGCCGGACTTGGTGGCAATCACCACCTGGTCGCGGATCGGCGCCAGCGCCTGGCCCACGATCTGCTCGTTGGTGAAAGGCCCGTAGGCCTCGGCGGTATCGAAGAACGTCACTCCGCGCTCGGCCGCATCGCGGATCAACTGGATCGCATCGGCCCGTCCATCGCCTGGCCGTAGCCGAAGTTGAGGCCCATGCAGCCAACACCCAGGGCCGGAACCTTCAGGCCGCTCCTGCCAAGTTCGCGCTGTTGCATTGTTGTTGCCCTCGAAGAACACCAGCGGCATAAGTCAGCCCCCGGATCGGGCTTTCGATGAGCCGCTCGGACAGGATGCGCCTAGCGATCTGGCTCTTGGACGGAGGCGTCCAGGGCGGCAGCTGGATGCCGATGCGCTTGACGTTAAAGCCAGCAGCAGGCCGACCAGCGGGCTGTCGGCGCGGTCGATGAAGAGAGGTCGCCGTGCACGGTCATCTCATGACGGGTGCGGAATAACCAGAGATTGCCGGTCTCAAATGACACGGGCCCAAGTGATACTGCATCCGCCGCTGGTGCAGATGACGGAAGACCCTGCGCTAGCCAGTCGGCTGACTGGTGAAGAACGTGACCAGGGAGCGCGGAGTGTCCGGGCCAAGCATTACCTCAATCCCTTGCTGTGCCTGGATGGCTTCGTCGGCGCTTCTTGGAAACAGCGCCTGTTCGTACAGCGCAAGCGCGGTTTCCAGTTCGCCCGGATGTGAGGCGATGGCATGGGCCAGTTCGGCGCCATCGAACATCGCCAGGTTGGCACCTTCACCCGAAGGAATCATCAAGTGGGCTGCATCGCCCAACAGGGTGACGCCGGGCGTCCGCGGCCAGCGATGCTCGGCAGGCAGCGCATGGATCTGTCGGATCACCGGATCGGTCTGGCCGTCGGTAATGAGCGCGGTCAGCGCCGGTGCCCAGCCATCAAATTCCTTGGCAATGACCGCCGCGGCCGCCCGTGGATCGGACAAGTCGATGCCATCGATCCAGGATTTCGGCCGGCGCAGCTCCACATAGGTATGCAGCACGCCATCGGGCTCGCGATGGGCCAGGATGCCGCGGCCTGGCTCCAGCGCGAACAACGCACCGGCACCCACCGCGCGTGCGCTTGCGGGGTGCTGAACATCGCTATCGAACAGATAGGTTTCTATCAGCGACACGCCGGCATATTCCGGCTTGGCCTGCGACAGCAGCGGTCGCACCTTGGACCATGCGCCATCGGCGCCCACCAGCAGGTCCGTTTCGGTGGATGTGCCGTTGGTGAAGGTCAGGCGATGCCGCCCGTCACCCAGAGGCGCCACGGCACTGACCTTGTGGCCCCAGCGCACGACGCCTTCGGGAAGTGAATCCAGCAGGATCCCGCGCAGCGCGCCGCGCGGCACTTCCGGCCGGCCACCCGAGCCGTCGTCCGGCTGTTCGAACAGCACCTGGGCGTGACGGTCCAGTACGCGGGTCGCCTGCCCCCCGGGATGGATGATCGCCTCAAAGGCCTCGTACAGCCCCGCCGCCATCAGTGCCCGCTGACCATTGTGCGTATGGATATCCAGCATGCCGCCCTGGTGACGCGCATCGCGCGTGGGCTCGGCTTCATAGACGGTGGCGGCGATGCCATGTACGTGGAGTACCCGGGCAAGCATTAGTCCGCCGAGGCCTGCGCCGACGATGGCAATACGGTTCATGGGGTGTCCTTGCAAGAAGTGCCAGCACCTAAACGAATGGAACGACGTTCCATATATTGGAACGATGTTCCAGTCGTGTCAAGATGGCGCCATGCCTGCCACCACGGTCCCTCAGAGGCGCGAAAGCGCCCTGTCGCGAGAGCGCATCGTCGATGCCGCTATTGCATTGCTTGACGCCACGGGCGAGCAGGGCCTGACCTTCCGCGCGCTGTCCGAGCGGCTGGCTACCGGCGCCGGTGCGATCTACTGGCACATCGACAACAAGCACGCCCTGCTGATGGCCGCCTGCGATGCTGTTGTGGCCCGTGCCGTCAATGCGCCTGCAGCCGAGGCGAAGCCTGCGGACAAAATTCGCAGCGTGGCATTGGGCCTCTTCGAGGCCATGGATGCCCATCCTTGGGCAGGGGCCGCCCTGTCCCGGGCTGGCGGGCAACTGCCCGTCGTGCGCATCCTGGAATCCCTGGGCCAGCAAGTGCGTGCCCTTGGGATTCCAGACGCATGGCAGTGGTCCACCACGTCCGCGCTGATGAGCTACATCCTGGGCGTCGGCGGGCAGAACGCCGCGCACGCGCAGCTTGCGCGACAGCAGGGGTTCGACCGGACGGACACCATGACCGAGGTCTCGCAGGCTTGGTTGCAGCTGGATCAGGACACCTATCCGTTTACCCGCAGCATGGCGTCCAGTTTGCCCCGCCACGATGACCGCGCCGATTTCCTTGCCGGCATCGAGCTGATCCTGCGCGGCATGGCATCGCAGGATCCGCGTTAGCGCACTGCACTTGCTCGGTGCATCGACCGTCACGCACTAAGGTGGTTGAGGGATCGCACACCTGAATCGCGAACACCGGACGGCGTGCGGCCAGCTGCGGCATTAACCGGCCTGCCGCCCGCTGCACCGCCGTTGTCAGCGCGTGTCACTTCGCCCATGGATCGCGCGCGCTGCTTGCGCGGCCATCGGTTTTGAACTCGAGTATCGCGCTGGAGACGGGTTGGTAGGGCGCCCATACAGGCAGCTGGCGATCGTTGGGATCGCCGGTCTTGACGAAATTCACCAGGTAGCCGCTGGCCAGGTGCCCCACGCCGCGATCCTTGGCGGTGGTCTGCGCGCCGTACTTGACATCGACCGTGTCGAAGAAGAACGGGATGTCGCTGGCATGGCTGGCGCCGACCGTCTGCGGCGTGCGAACCGAATCGGCGACGTAGGAAAAACGGTAATACCAGGTGGGCACGGCATGCGTAGCGAAAACCCCTGCAGCCTTGCGCGCGCCGGCGATCATGAAGCCGTCCCGTCCGCCGATGTCATCGCTGGTCGCGCCGATCATCACCGGCACGCGGTTGAAGGTTCCGGCGGCATAAGCCGCGCCGCTATCCACCGATAACACGCCATCCACCACCGGCGCGCTGAAGGTGCGCGGCGTCTCGGCCGGGGTGGACAGCGTCGACAGATTCAGTCCGTCGACCACGGTCTGTGCGGACAGGGCGCGCAGCTTGTCCAGCGCCTGCGGATCGTCCGCGGCGATGCCCTTGGAAGCGCCGAAGGCCAGGCCGATTTGCTCGGCCGCGGCCACATCGCCCGCATAGGCGCTGCCATCGCCGCCAGACTGGATCACCGCGCGCTGGAACAGGCCCTTGGCCATCGGCGAGGTCAGCAGCGTATGCACCGACATGCCGCCGGCGCTCTCGCCGATGATCGTGACCTTGCCCGGGTCGCCGCCGAAGGCGCCGATGTTGCGCTGGACCCACTGCAATGCGGCCAGCTGGTCCATCAGGCCGTAGTTGGCCAGCAGGGCGCCATCGGGATGCTGCGCGGTGAGCTGCGGATGGGCGAAGGTGCCGAAGCGGCCCACCCGGTAGTTGAAGCTGACCATGACGATGCCCTGGCGCGCGAGCGCCGCGCCGGCGTAGGTCGGCGGCGAGGCGCCACCGTTGACGAAACCGCCGCCGTAGATCCACACCAGCACCGGCAAGGTGCCGCGGGCTTTAGTCGGCTTCCAGACATTGGCATACAGGCAGTCCTCGGCCGGCGCGGTACCCAGTGGCGCGGCATCGCTGGGGAAGGGCAGCTGCATGCAGTCCGCGCCGTACCGGGTGGCATCGCGCGTGCCTGACCACTTGGCCGCCGGCTGTGGCGCGCGCCAGCGCAGTTCGCCGACCGGCGGCGCCGCGAACGGGATGCCCTTGAAGACGATGACGCCGTCGCTGCTGCTGCCCTGCAGCGCACCGCTCTCGATGCGGACCGTGGCCGATGCGGTGGCGGCAAGCGCGTGCTGGCCGCCCGTTGTCGCCCCGGTAACCAGGATGGCCAGGACCAGATTGATGATGGGTGACATCCGAAGCTCCTAGTGTTCATCTGCGGTGTGCCGAACGCCGATGATGCGCCAGCGGCGATGTGCCGCGCATGCTGCGCTGGAACAAGCGAAAGGGACAAGCGCGATCCCGTCGTGGCGCCGCGCTCCCGTGTAGAGCGGAGCTTGTTGCAATCCCCTTTTGGGGACTCCGCTGGAGCGTTCCTGGCGATCTGTCCGAAGAGCAGCCGAGCGAGCTCGGCTCTACAGAAGATGCCTCACCGGAGAAAGCGAGCAGGCATCGCCATTGCGCAGCCGGTTCACCGCTAGCGCTGGGTCATTTATTGCATTTGGCCGGCTGCATCCGGCGCGTGACCCGGCCGCGCCTTGCGCACCAGCACGAAGAACAGCGGGACCAGCAACACCGCCAGCAGCGTGCCCGAGACCATGCCGCCGATCACGCTGATGCCGATCTCGCGGCGGCTGGCCGCGCCGGCGCCGGTGGACAGCGCCAGCGGGATCACACCGGCGACGAAGGCCAGCGAGGTCATCACGATCGGCCGCAGGCGCAGGCGCGCGCCTTCCAGTGCGGCGGCGATCGGCGTGCGCCCGGCCTTCTCCTCGGCCTCGGCGAACTCCACGATCAGGATCGCGTTCTTGGCCGATAGCCCGATCGTGGTCAGCAGGCCGACCTGGAAATAGATGTCGTTGACGAAGCCGGCCAGCGTGGTCGCCGTCACCGTGCCCAGCACGCCCAGCGGGATCACCATCAGCACCGCAACCGGGATCGACCAGCTCTCGTACAGCGCCGCCAGGCACAGGAAGATGAAGGCGATCGACGCCCCATACAGCCACAGTGTCTGGTTGCTGGATAGCTGTTCCTGGTAGGACAGGCCGCTCCACTGCAGGTCGAAGCCCTTCTGCTGGCCGACCAGCGTCTGCATCTTCTGCATCGCCGCTCCCGAGCTTTGGCCTTCGGCCGCGCTGCCCTGCAGCTGGACCGCCGGCAACCCGTTGAAGCGCTGCTGCAGCTGCGGACCGCGGGTCCAGTGGACGCTGGCGAAACCGTCGAACGGCGCCATCCGGCCGTTGCCGCCGCGCACGTACCACTGGCCGATGTCCTCGGGCAGGGCGCGATACGGCGCATCGCCCTGCACATACACGCGCTTGACCCGGCCGCGGTCGATGAAATCGTTGACATAGCTGCCGCCCCAGGCGGTGGCCAGGGTGGCGTTGATGTCGCCCTGCGCCAGCCCCAGCGCGCTGGCCTGGGCGTGGTCGATGTCCACCTGCAGCTGGGCCTTGTCGCCCAGGCCGTTGAGCCGCACCGCGGTCAGCTGCGGATCGTCGCTGGCCTGCTGCAGCACCTTGGCCTGGGCGGTGTTGAGCGCGGCGCGGCCGGCGCTCTCGCTGTCGCGCATCCACAGTTCGAAACCGCTGGACTGGCCCAGCCCGCGCACCGCAGGCGGAGACAGCACGCTGACCTTGGCATTGGTCAGCTTGCCGAAGTGCTGGTTGGCACGCTGGATGATGGCCGCGGCGGTGTTGTGGCGGTCGCGCTCGCCCCACGGCGTCAGCGCCAGGAAGCCTTGGCCCGCATTCTGTCCGGTGCCGGCGTTGTTGCGGCCGACCACCAGGAAGATCGCGTCGATGTTGGCTTTTTCCTCGCTCAGGAAGTAGCGGCTGATGTCCTGCGCCAGCGCCTCGGTGGTCGCCATCGGCGTGCCTTCGGGCGTGGTGAACTGGACCATGACCTGGCCCTGGTCCTCGACCGGCAGGAAGCCGGTCGGCATGCGTGTGTACAGCACCACCATCGCCAGCACGACCACCGCATACAGCGCCATCCAGCGCCTGGGCTGGCCGAGCATCGTGCCCAGCCGGCGCTGGTAGCCATTCTGGCTGCGTTCCACGCCGCGGTTGAACCAGCGGAAGAACCGGCCGGGCTTGCGTTCCTTTTCCACCGGCTTGAGCAGGGTCGCGCACAGCGCCGGGGTCAGGGTCAGCGCGATCAGCGCCGACAGCGCCATCGCCGAGGCGATGGTGATCGAGAACTGCCGGTAGATGATGCCGGTGGAACCTCCGAACAGCGCCATCGGCAGGAACACCGCACCCAGCACCACGGTGATGCCGACCAGCGCGCCGGTGATCTCGCCCATCGACTTCTCGGTGGCCTCGCGCGGTGGCAGGTGCTCCTCGTGCATGATGCGTTCGACGTTTTCCACCACCACGATGGCATCGTCCACCAGCAGGCCGATCGCCAGCACCATCGCAAACAGCGTCAGCGTGTTGATGGTGAACCCGGCGATGGCCAGGATCCCGAACGTGCCCAGCAGCACCACCGGCACGGTGACCGCCGGGATCAGGGTGGCGCGCAGGTTCTGCAGGAACAGGTACATCACCACCACCACCAGGATGATGGCCTCGATCAGGGTGTGGATCACGCCTTCGACCGACACGCGCACGAACGGGGTGCTGTCGCGCGGGTAGGCGACCTTGATGCCGGGCGGGAAGGTCGGCGAGAGCCGTTCGATCTCCGCCCGTACCGCGTCGGCGGTCTCCAGCGCGTTGGCGCCGGAGGACAGCGACACCGAGAAACCCGAGGCCGGATAGCCGTTGAGGAAGCTGCTGGTCTGGTAGTTCTCAGCGCCGATCTCGACCCGGGCCACGTCGCCCAGGCGCACGCTGGCGCCGCTGGGCAGCGTGCTCAGGATGATGTTGCGGAACTGCTCGGGCGTCTGCAGGCGCGACTGCGCGGTGACCGTGGCGTTGAGCGACTGCGACGGGCCGGTCGGCAGCGCGCCGAGTTCGCCGGCAGTGACCTGGGTGTTCTGCTCCTGGATCGCGCTGCTGACGTCGCTGGGCATCAGCTGGTAGGCGTTGAGCTTGTGCGGATCCAGCCAGATGCGCATCGCATAGGGCGCACCGAACACGTTGATTTCGCCCACGCCGTTGATCCGGCTGATCGGGTCCTGCAGGGTGCTGACCAGATAATCGGCCACGTCCACGCGGGTCATCTTGCGGCTGGTGTCGTACAGCGACACCACCATCAGGCTGTCGCCTTGCGACTTGGCTACCGTCACGCCCTGCTGCTGCACTTCCTGCGGCAGCCGGTTCAGGGCCTGGTTGACGCTGTTCTGCACCTGGACCTGGGCGATGTCCGGATCGGCGCTCTGGTCGAAGGTCACGCTGATGCGCGCCTGGCCGGAGGATGAACTGGTGGAGGAGAAATACAGCAGGTGGTCGATGCCCTTGATCTGCTGCTCGATCACCTGGGTGACGCTGTCCTCCACCGTCTGCGCCGAGGCGCCGTTGTAGTTGGCGGTGATGTTGACCTGGGGCGGGGCGATGTCCGGGTACTGCTCCACCGCCAGGATGTGGATGGCGATGGCGCCCATGGCCATGATGCAGATCGCGAGCACCCACGCGAAGATCGGCCGGTGGATGAAGAAGCGCGGCAGCATGGCGCCCTCAGCCCTGGTTGGTCTTGGCGGCGGCGGGCTTGACGGCGACCTTGGCGCCGTCGTTCAGGCCCTGCGTGCCACTGACCACGATCTGTTCGCCTGCCTTCAGTCCCGCCGCCACCAGCCAGCGGTTGCCGACCGCGCGCAGCGTGGTGAACTCGCGCAGGTGCACGACATTGTCGCTGCCCACCACCCAGGCCTGCGCATCGCCGCGCGGGGTCCGGTCCACCGCCGATTGCGGCACCAGCAGCGCCTGCTGGCGGATGCCCTGGCCGACCATCGCGCGCACGTACATGCCCGGCAGCAGCTGTCCGTCGGGATTGGGGAAGCGCGCGCGCAGGGTGATGCTGCCGGTGGTTTCGTCCACATCGATGTCGGCAAACTCCAACGTGCCGGTCAACGGATAGCGGCTGCCATCGGACAGGGTCAGGCTGACCGGGGTGGTGGAGGCTTGTACGCCGCCTTCGGCAATGGCGCGGCGCAGCGCCAGGAACTGGTTCCCGGACTGGGTGATGTCCACATTCATCGGATCCAGCTGCTGGATCTTGGCGATCGCGTCGGCCTGGTTGGCGGTCACCAGCGCGCCGGGCGTCACCGCGGCGCGGCCGATACGGCCGCTGATCGGTGCGGTGACCGTGGCAAAGCGCAGCTGGGCGCGCGCGGTGTCCAGCGCCGCGCGGCTGGCATCGCTGCTCGCGGCGGCCTGGCGATAGCTGGCAACGGCGTCGTCGATGTCCTGTTGCGAGGTCATCTGCTGCTTGCCCAGCTGCTGGTAGCGCTCGGCGCGCAGCTTGGCGGTGACCAGTGCGGCCTGGCTGGTGGCCAGGTTGGCCTGGGCTTCGTTGGCGGCGGCCTGGTAGAGCGTGGGTTCGATCTGGAACAGCGGCTGCCCGGCCTTGACCATGTCGCCCTCGGTAAACAGACGCTTGAGCAGCACGCCACTGACCTGCGGCCGCACCTCGGATTCCTCCGAAGCAACGGTCCGCCCGGCCAGTTCGGCATCCAGCGCCACCGACTCGGATTTCAGCACCAGCACCTCGACCTGCTTGGGCTGCGCGGCGGGCGCTTCGCTCTTGCCCTTGCAGGCGCCGAGCAGCAGCGTGGCGCCCAGCAGCAACAGCATCAGCGGTGCAGTACGTGGTCTGTCCGGTCTACGGTCGAACCTGCTCCCAACGACGCGGTCATACGAAAACGAAACAGGTCTGTACATATAAGACGAGCGATTGGAGGTGAGGAGGACGGGTCGCGGCATCCTACGCGATCGGTTTGCGAGGTTTGTTGCAGCCCGACCAGTCTTGCATTCCCGTGTGTGTTGCCGGCCTTACGATGACGCGATGGTCATGCCGGATCGGCATGCAGTCCGAAAGGGTTCAGCTCCTGCGCTTCCGCGCCGGCCTGCCACGCTAAACCATTGATCAGCCCGGAGAATGTCGGCCGGGACAAAAATCTCCAATGCGGCGTGCAAATATGGACTCATGCCAGCAGAGTTTTTAACGGACGCATGTTGGCGCTACCGGCGCAGCGCTGGACCTGTCAGGGCCGGCGGGCGACCATAGGCGCCATCGACACCATGACCACCCAGCAATTCCGCCACGCCATGTCACGCCTGGGCGCGGCGGTGAACGTGATCACCACCGATGGTCCGGCCGGACGCCACGGCATGACGGCTTCGGCGGTCTGCAGCGTCACCGATAGCCCGCCGACACTGCTGGTCTGCATGAACCGGCGCTCGGGTTCGCATCAGCGGTTCCGCAACAACGGCGTGCTGTGCGTGAACGTGCTGGCCGGCCACCACCAGGCGCTGTCCACGCGGTTTGCGACCTCGGCCAATGCGGCCACGCGTTTCGACCACGATGCCTGGACCACGCTGGTCACCGGGGCGCCAGTGCTGGCCGACGCCAGCGCCGCGCTGGATTGCCGCATCACCCAGGTCAGCGACGTCGGCACCCACAGCGTGTTTTTCTGCGAAGTGGTGGGCGTCTCCACCTCCGCCCAGGCCGGCGGCCTGGTCTGGTTCGACCGCGGCTACCACGCGCTGGGCGCGGGCTGACGGAAGCGGTCAACGCAACGCGCATCGCGGGGCGGGGATCAGTAGCAAAAGCAGATACGGCACGTTGTGCCGAGGAAGCCGGGAGTCAGGCGTCCTTGCGCTTGCGTGCCGCCTTGCGCGCCGGTTTCCTGGCCACCGCGGTGCGCTGGGTTTCCTGGGTGGCCAGGATGCCCTCGCTCTGCATCTGCTCCAGCCACGACAGTGCGTCGACGTAGGCGACGAAGTGCTGCAGGTAGCCCGGCGACAGGTCGCGCATCAGGTGGATGGCGCGGTTGACCAGCACGCCGGAGTTGAGCGGGCCGGCATCTTCGGACGCCTGCACCAGCGACTGGCGCAGCTGGCTGTCGGTGCGGACCTTGGCCCAGGTCTGGCGGAATTCGCCCAGTGCCGGCATTTCCGGGAAGGCGCCCGGCTGCGGTGTGGCCGCCACGGGTGCGGTCTTGGTCAGGCCGTGATCGGCCAGCTGGTGCAGCAGGTCGCCCAATGCGCTGCGTGGCGGCGTTTCAGGAGATGCCGCGCGTGCGCGCTTGCCGCTGCGATCTGTGCGCTCAGGTGCAGGGGAATGCGCATCCAGCAACACAGCCAGGCGTGCGTCCAGCAGGGCGCGGGTTTGGCCGTCATGCGCGTCCGCGCGCGTGGCCAGGGCGTCGATGACGTGCAGGTCGATCGGCAGCGGCCGCCCGGCCTGCTGCGCGCGCCAGGCGTCGAGCAGTTCGCGTGCGCGCAGGAGGTTATTGCGCATGGGGCGTGGCGGCGCCGGCCTGCCGCGGCCTGGGAATCGGCGCGATTTCCACGCGCCGGTTGCGGGCGCGGCCCTCGCCATCGGCGTTGGAGCTGACCGGCTGCTGCGAACCGAACGCCGCGGCGAACACCGATGCGGCCGGCACCCCATCGGCGATCAGGGTGCGGGTCACGGTCAGCGCGCGCTGGGCCGACAGTTCCCAGTTGTCGGCGAACTGGCCGTTGCCGTCGCGCACCTGGCGATCGTCGGTGAAGCCGCTGACCATCAGGATCTCGTCGCGCGCCTGCAGGTATTGGGCCAGCGGCGCGGCCAGGCTCTTGAGCACCTCGCGCCCTTCCGGCTGCAGCTGGTCGGAGCTGAGTGCGAACAGCACGCTGCCGCGGATGCCGATGCGGCCGTTGACCAGGGTCACCCGGCCGGCGGCCAGCGGCGCGGCCAGGGCCTGTTCGAGCGTCTTGCGGCGCTGGGCCTCGGCCTGCTGCTGCCTGACCGCTTCGTCGAGCCTGTTCGACAGCTGCAGCTGCACGCCGATCACTCCGACCAGGATCAGCACGAACGCGCCCAGCAGCACCGACATCAGGTCGCCGAAGGCGGCCCAGATCGAGGTGTTGGCGTCGCTTTCGAACTCGATCTCGTCGCTCATGCCGCGGCGCTTCCGGCGGTGGCCTGGCGGCCGGCGAGCTGGTGCAGCTCCTCGATGATCTGCTTCTGCGACAGCACGCTCAGGTCGACCACCTCACGGGCCTGGGCCACGTAATAGGCCAGCTGTTCGTCACTGCGCGACAGCGAGCTGTCCAGCGCGCCGGCGATGTGCTGCAGGCGCTCCATCAGTGCTTCATTGGAGCCGCCGAACTGCTGCACGGCCGCGCCGAAGGCATCGCCCAGGCTGGCCACTTCCACCGCGCTGCCGGTGACCTGCGCGGCCACGGTTTCCAGCTTGCCGGTCTGGTCCTGGATGTGGTCGGTGAAGCGCGTGCCCACCCGCTCGAGCAGGTCGGCCGAGGTGCTGACCAGCGCGTCCACGGCGGTGCGCTGTTCGGTGGAGGCATGGTTGACCGCGTCGAGCAGGGTTTCCAGGGTGGTCAGCAGGCGGCTGCGCTCTTCGAGCATGGCGGTGTCGCGGACCATGCTGTCGGAGAGCTTCTGGCGCAACTCCGCCACGACCTCGGCCGCGGCCCTGGGCGCTTCGGAGGCGGCCTGCACCAGGCGGGAAATCTCGGCGATGGTGTCGCTGGCGTGTCGCTGGGCCTGTGCGGACATTTCGCCGGCGGTGCGCGCCAGGGTGTCGCAGATCTCCTGCTGGCGGCTGGCCACGCGCGCGCCGGTCTGTTCCCACTGCGTGTTCAGCGCGTCGGTCATGGTGCCCAGGCGTGCACTCCAGGCGTCCAGGCGCTGGCTATCGCGCGCTTCCACGGCGGCCTGGGCATCGGAGGCGGCCTGCACCAGGCGCGCGATCTCGGTGATGGTGTCGCTGGCGTGGGCCTGCGCGTGCGCGGCGATGTCGTTGGCCGTGCGCGCCAGGGTGTCGCAGATCTCCTGCTGGCCACTGGCCACGCGCTCGCCGGTCTGTTGCCAATGCGCGTTCAGGGCTTCGGTCACCGTGGTCAAGCGCTCGCCCCACAGGGCCAGGCGCTGCTGGTCGCGCGATTCCAGTGCGGCCTGCAGGTCGGCATGCGACTGCTGCAGCGTGCCCACCAGCGCGCCGGCATGCGATGCGAACGTGGCCGCGGCCGCTTCCAGTGTCTGCTGGTGATGGCCAGTGAGCTGGGCGTGCGCGGCTTGCTGGCGCGCCAGCGCATCGTGCCAGGCGCGCGAGATGGCGTCGGCGTTGGCGTCCAGGCGCGTGGCGACCGCATCGACCAGTCCAGCCGAACGCTGGTCGTAGCTGGCGGCAAAGGCTTCCAGCGTGCTGCGCAGGTCCTGGGTGAGCACGTCGTTGGCGCGCTGCTGCGCGGCCAGTGCGTTGTCCCAGCTCTGCGTGGCGTGGGTGGCGACCATGTCGAATCCGGACGATAGACCTTCAAGCTGGCGCTGCACGGCCTGGTGGACGGTGTCGTGCAGCGCGGCGGTCTCGCGCACGACCCCGGCCATGGTCGCTTCCACGACCGGCTGCAGGGTGGCGCCGACCGCGCGCGCGCTTTCGGCCACACCGGTCTTCAGCGACTGCTCCACCGACGCGGCCAGGCGCGTGTAGACCGCTTCGGTGCGGGCGTGGAAATCCTCCTGGCGCGCGGCCAGCTGGGTTTCGGCGCTGGCGCTGCGTGCCTCCAGCGTGGCCATCATCGTCTGCAGGCGCTCGATCAGCGCCGGCATCAGCGCGGTCTGCTGCTGCAGCAGACCGAAGGCTTCGGCACGCTGGTGCGCGGGCGAGTAGGTGTGCAGCGTGGTGGCGATCTGCGCGTCGAGCAGCTGCACCGCTTCGAGCCGTTCGCGCCGGCACAGCGCAGACAACAGGCCGAGCATCGCCGAAGTCGCCACGCCTGCGATCGAGGTGCCGAACGCGAACGCCAGGCCCTTGACCGGCGCGGCCAGCGAGCCGCGGATGGCCTGCAGGTCGCTCGCGCTTTCCAGGGCCAGGCCGGTGCCGCGCAGGGTCGCCATCATGCCCAGCAGGGTGCCGAGCATGCCCAGCAGCACCAGCAGGCCGACCAGGTATGGCGTCAGCGCGGGTGTGGGCAGGGCGATGCGCTCGCCTTCGATCCGCAGGCGCACGGCGTTGCGCAGGCTCGGATGCAGCTGGCCCAGCCATGCGCCCAGGCTGGACTGGGCCGGCGTCGCGTCGGCCACGGCCTGGCGCAGGGTGGCGGTGGCCTGGCGGTAGCGGTACAGCTCCAGCGCGCCGGCGAGGTAGCAGGCGCCGATCACCAGTGCGATCGCCGCGCCCAGCGGGTTGCTGCCGAGGTAGCCGATGCCGACCCAGCACACGGCCACCAGGCCCAGGAGGAAGACGACGGGGTTGAGCAGATTCTTCATGAGGTCCCAGTTGGCGGGGTGCGCAGCGCTGCAAGCAGGCCGTCGATCGGTTGGAAACGCACATCCAGTTCGGCCAGCAGCAGCTGCTGCATGTCCCGGCCGAACACGTCCAGCCAGGCGCGATGGGCGGCTGGCGGCGGATCGTCTGGAGGCGCAGGGTCGTCCCGCGCGGGCGATGCGTCGCCCTGGCGCAGACGTTCGAAATGTTCGCCCAGCAGCGTGGGCACCGCCGCCAGCAGCGTCTGTTCGCGTGGGCTCAGGGTCAGTTCCATCACCGCGTCGACCTCGGCCAGGCGCGCGCGCGCGCCCGATTGCGCGGCCAGCATGTCGCGCAGGCGCCCGCGCAGGTAGCCGGTCGCGGTCTGCATGGCCTGCTGGCGGGCCACGTAGCGCTTGCGGAAGGCGGAAAAATCCGGCGGCGGGCTGGGCGCGGCGTCCTCGGTCTCAGCTTCGTCGGGCGCGCGCTGGATTGTCGGGCTCAGCTCGGGCGCCTCGAGGATGGCCTGGGTCAGCGACCTGCGCAGGCGGGCGCATTCGGCTTGTTCGGCGCTGCCGAAGGCCGGCGCGCCGGTGCTGGCGGCCGGGCTGCCATCGAGCGCCCGGGACAGGACGATGGCGCGGTTCCAGTCGAGCCACTGGCTCAGCCGGTCCGACAGCGCATGGCGCGACGGCGACACGTCAACGTCGGTCAGCCGGGCAAGCAGGCGGATGAACGCCGGGCCCGGAAGAGGCGTCCGTTGAGGGGCTTTCGACATTGCGCTGGCTAAAAACGCGCCATTTTACACGCCAATGACAGCGCACGCGGGCCGGTGGAAGGTGCGGATCTCCGTTATCAGCCGTCAAAACTGAACGGGCTGGCGAAGCGCCAAGCAAAAGGGCCAGCACCGTCTGCTGGCTCTTCCGTGGTGCCTGGGTGACGGATCGATCAGCCCTTGGCGAAGGCCAGCAGGTCGGCGTTGAACTGGTCGGCATGGGTCACGGTCAGGCCGTGCGGGGCGCCGGGATAGATCTTGAGTTCAGCATTTTGGATGATCTTGGCCGACAGCTTGCCGGCCGCGTCGATCGGCACGATCTGGTCGTCGTCGCCGTGGATGACCAGGGCCGGCACGTCGATCTTCTTCAGGTCCTCGGTGTAGTCCACTTCCGAGAACTCGTGGATGCAGTCGTACTGGCCCTTGACTCCGCCGGCCATGCCCTGCAGCCAGAAGTTCTCGCGCATGCCTTCAGTAACGGCGTTGCCGTCGCGGTTGGCGCCGAAGAAGGGTCCGCTCAGGTCCTTGAAGAACTGCGAACGGTCGCCGGCGGTGCCGGCGCGGATCCCATCGAAAACATCCAGCGGAGTGCCATTGGGATTGGCCTGCGTCTTGAGCATCAGCGGCGGCACCGCGCCGACCAGGACCATCCTGGCCAGGCGCGCGGTGCCGTGGCGGCCGACGTAGTGGGCGATCTCGCCGCCCCCGGTGGAGTGGCCGACCAGGATCGCCTCGCGCAGATCCAGCGCGTCCAGCACCGCGGCCAGGTCATCGGCGTAGGTGTCCATGTCGTTGCCGGTCCAGGTCTGGTCGGAGCGGCCATGGCTGCGGCGGTCGTGGGCGATCACGCGGTAGCCCTGTTGACCCATGAACAGCATCTGCGGGTCCCAGGCATCGGAGGACAGCGGCCAGCCGTGGGCGAACACGACCGGCTGGCCGGTGCCCCAGTCCTTGTAGAAGATCCGGGTGCCATCCTGGGTGGTGACGAAGTTGCTCATGAGCGATTCCTCAGGTTTGGGGGGAGACGGAGGAACAACGGGCAACGGCGCGATCAGGGGCCGCCACGTCTGCACATGGCAGACATGGCGCTGACCAGCGGGCGTGGTGTGTTCAGTGGACGCCGGGCAATTCGTTGGGGCGCAGGTCGAACACCAGCACCTCGGCGTCGCGGCCGTTGGCCAGGGTGACGGCATCGGCCTGGCGCAGCCGCAGGCCGTCGCCTTCGGACAACATCTGGCCGTTGACCTCGACCGAACCGCGCGCCACGTGCACATAGACGTGCCGCTGTGGCGGCAGGGTCAGCGTGGCGGTTTCCTGGCCGTCGAACAGACCGGCGTAGACGCGCACGTCCTGGCGGATCTCCAGCGCCTCCTCGGCGCCGTCGGGTGCAAGCACCAGCGCCAGGCGGCCGCGCTTGCGCTCGGGGCCGAAGAACTTCTGCTGGTAGCGCGGCTGAGCGCCGGTCACCGACGGCAGGATCCAGATCTGCAGGAAGTGCACGCCGTCCTGCTGGGAATGATTGAACTCGCTGTGGGCCACGCCCGAGCCGGCACTCATGATCTGCACGTCGCCCGGACGGATCACCGAACCGGTACCCATGCTGTCCTTGTGCTCCAGGGCGCCTTCCAGCACGTAGGACACGATTTCCATGTCGCGGTGCGGATGGGTGCCGAAGCCCTTGCCCGGCGTCACCCGGTCATCGTTGATCACGCGCAGGTCGGAGAAGCCGACAAAGTCGGGGTTGAAGTAGTTGCCGAAGGAAAACGTATGCCGCGAGGACAGCCAACCGTGGTTGGCGACGCCGCGCATGGTGGATTTGATGATGTCGTTCATGGGATGTGCTCCTCAGAGTGGATTGAAGGACAAGGTCAGCGCGTGGCGACAGGCTGGCGGCGGGCCGGACGCAGGGCGTCCAGGCTCCAGGCACCGGCGCCGAAGGCGGCCACTTGCAGCAGGCCACCGGCGATGGCCACGTTTTTCCAGAAGTGGATGATCTGGTTCTGGTCGCCGCCGGTGTGGAACATCAGCGCGGTGGCCAGGGTGAACAGCGCCATGGCCGTGGCGACCAGGCGGGTCCGGAAGCCCAGCAGCAGGGCCAGGCCGAAGCCCACTTCCACCGTCACCGCGATGGCGTAGCCCAGCGCCGGGAGCGGCGCGTGGATGGAAGCGATGTAGCCGATGGTGGCGGCCGGGGCGGCCAGCTTGGCCACGCCGCTGGTCAGGAACAGCGGGGCCAGCAGCAGGCGGCCGGCGGCGGCGATCGGGGTGGAGGTGGAGGTTTGCATGGGGAAGATTCAGTGTGGAAGTTTGGCGGGGCTGCCAACCGTGAAGCACAGTGTGTCGTCGTGGATCGATGGTATAAATCCATCAAATATTGAATTACTGTCATTCCAAACATGACAATTAACGCACTGGAGGACATGCGGCTGTTCCAGGAAGTGCTGGACGCGGGCAGCTTTACCGCCGCGGCAGAGCGCCTGGACACCTCCAAACAGCTGGTCAGCCGCAAGCTGATGGCGCTGGAAGAGCGCCTGGGCGTACGCCTGTTGAACCGCACCACGCGCAAGCTCAGCCCCACGCCGCTGGGCCTGGCCTACCTGGAACGGGCGCGCGAGATCGTGGCGGCCGTGGAGGAAGCAGAAGAGTCGATCAGCCGTCAGGGCGCGCGCCCGCGCGGCACGTTGCGGATCAGCGCGCCGATGTCCTTCGGCACCCTGCACTTGGGGCCGCTGCTGCCGGCCTTCATGGACGATCACCCGGACGTGCAGCTGTCGGTGGACCTCAACGACCGCGCGGTCGACCTGGTCGGCGAGGGCTACGACCTGGCGGTGCGCATCGGGGCCCTGGCCGAGTCGTCGCTGGTGGCGCGGCGGATCGCCAGCATGCAAATGGTGACCTGCGCCAGCCCGGGCTACCTGGCCGCGCACGGCGTGCCGCAGACGCCGGCCGGCCTGCGCCTGCATCAGTGCCTGCTGTATGGACATGGCCGGACCACGCACTGGCCATTCCAGCGGGACGGCAAGGCAATGACGGTGGAAGTGTCCGGGCGCATGCGCGCCAACAACGGCGAACTGCTGCTCGACGCAGCCGTGCGCGGACAGGGCCTGGTGCACCTGCCGGATTTCCTGGTCAGCGCCGGGCTGGGCGACGGCCGCCTGCAGCGGGTGCTGGCCGACTACGCACCGCCGGCGCTGGCGATGAGCGTGGTCTATCCGCAGCATCGACAGTCCTCAATGCTGGTGCGCGCGTTCGTGGATTTTCTGATCGGCCGGTTCGGGACGGGCTGATGCCGCGCCACGGGTCATATGCAACCGGCGACTTCCATTCCACCATGCCCCGCCGATCCGCCTGGTGTGCCTGTGCGAACGTCGCCGATGGCGCGGCCGGGTTCATTTCGCTGCTGGTCTGCACGCAGGGCGATATCGACCTGATGACAGCGTTTCGCCAAGTCGCCGATGGTGTTTCTTGAATCGAGGGAATCCAACATGCTGCTGACTGATTACAAGGTCCTGACCTTTGACTGCTATGGCACCTTGATCGACTGGGAGACGGGGATGATCGATGGCCTGTCCGGGCTGACTGCCAAGGCGGCCGGGGCCGGTGTGGCGCTGGGTCGCGACCAGATCCTGCAGGCCCACGCCAGGCACGAGTCCACCTTGCAGCGCTACACCCCGGCCAAGCGCTACTGCGACCTGCTGGCGGTGGTCTACAAGCGCCTGGCCGAGCAATGGGGTGTTGCGGCGTCGGTGGATGAATGCGAAAAGTACGGCCGGTCGGTGCGCAGCTGGCCCGCGTTCGCCGATTCCCCCGGCGCGCTCCAGTACCTGAAGAAGTACTTCAAACTCGTGATCCTCTCCAACATCGACAATTGCTCCTTCGGCTATTCCAACGAGAAGCTGCAGGTGGAATTCGATGCGGTCTACACCGCCGAGGACATCGGCTCGTACAAGCCCTCGCCGCGCAATTTCGAATACATGCTCCGGGCCCTGGGCGATATCGGCATGGCCAAGGACGACGTGCTGCATACCGCCGAGAGCCTGTTTCACGACCACATCCCGGCCAATGAGTTCGGCTTGGCCAGCTGCTGGATTCACCGCCGCCACGCCCAGCAAGGGTTCGGCGCGACGCTGGACCCGGGCGCGCGGCCCAGGACAGATTTCTGCTTCAACTCCTTGGCCGATCTGGTGGAGGCGCACCGGGAGGCGCTGGGCGGCAGCGCGACCAGGCCCTTGGCATGATGGACAAATTGCCCAAGCTCGATCGCATCGACATCAACATCCTTGCCGAGCTGCAGCGCAACGGCCGGATCACCAACGCCGACCTGGCCGATCGTGTGGGCCTGTCGGCCAGTCCGTGCCTGGCGCGGGTCAAGCGGCTGGAGCGTGCCGGCTACATCGCTGGCTACGGGGCACGCCTCAACCTGGCCAAGCTGTTCCCGGTCCAGGTGGTGTACACCTCGGTCACCCTGGACAACCACCGGCGCGAGGACTTCGACAAGTTCGAGTCCGGCCTGCGCAGCATCGAGGAGCTGACCGAATGCCACCTGGTCAGCGGCGGCTTCGATTACCTGCTCAAGTTCGTGGTGCGCGACGTGGCCCATTACCAGGGCCTGATCGAACTGCTGCTAGACCGCAACATCGGCATCAGCAAGTATTTTTCGTACATCGTCATCAAGTCGCCCATCGTCAAGGTGGATGTCTCGATGAAGTCGCTGGCGTAGGGGCGAACGCGCAGCCCGGGTCAGGCCGCAGGCCGCACCCGGGGCGCTCCCGGCAGGCGAAAGGTGAAAGGGGGTTTCCGGGCAGGCCTCCCGGGTGCGGCCTGTGGCCTGACCCGGCGACAGGCTGATGGCAGATCCTGCTGTGCGCCGGGCGGAAAAACCGGCCGGTTTCCCGCTGCAGGCCCTGCGCTAGCGGCATCTGCGCCGATCTGGCGCAAAATAGACGCAGCAGGCTGTGCTGCGTTCGGCCGCGATACCTGAAGGTTTCGTCTCTGCCCCACGGCGAACGCGGCCAATCTGCCGGTGGGGTGCAGTAAGGTTTTCGGCGGCCGCAGTGGCCTTGGACATGGGTGAAGCAGTGCGCGTTCTGGTCATGGGAAGCGGTGTGATCGGCACCACGACAGCGTGGTATCTGGCCAAGGCCGGGTTCGAGGTGACGGTCGTGGATCGCCAGCCCGGGCCGGCGCTGGAGACCAGCTTCGCCAATGCCGGCCAGGTCTCGCCGGGCTACGCCTCGCCGTGGGCCGCGCCGGGCGTGCCGCTCAAGGCGTTCAAATGGTTGTTTCAGAAGCACGCGCCACTGGCGATCAAGCCTGGCATGGATCCGCGCCAGTACACCTGGATGCTGCAGATGCTGGCCAATTGCACCGATGCGGCCTACGCGCAGAACAAGGCGCGGATGGTGCGCCTGTCCGAATACAGCCGCGACTGCCTGGACGAACTGGTCCAGGCGACCGGCATCGATTACGAAGGCCGCCGCCTGGGGACCCTCCAGCTGTTCCGCACCCACGCCCAGCTGGACAACGCCGGCAAGGACATCGCGGTGCTGGACGACTACGGCGTGCCCTACGAAGTGCTCGACGCGCAGGGCATCGCCCGTTACGAACCGGCCCTGGCCCAGGCGCGCGTGCCGCTGGCCGGCGCGCTGCGCCTGCCCAACGACCAGACCGGCGACTGCAACCTGTTCACCCAGCGCCTTGAGGCGATGGCGCGCCAGGCCGGCGTCGAATTCCGCTACAACACCCGGATCGACTCCATCCAGGGCGACGGACGCCGCGTGACCGGCGTGCGCCTGAACGGCAAGCTGGAAAAGGCCGACCACTACGTGCTGGCGCTGGGCAGCTATTCGCCGCAGCTGGTCGCGCCGCTGGGCCTGGACCTGCCGGTGTATCCGCTCAAGGGCTATTCGCTGACCCTGCCGATCACCGATGCGGCCATGGCGCCGGTGTCCACCATCCTGGACGAAAGCTACAAGGTCGCCATCACCCGCTTCGATGCGCGCATCCGCGTGGGCGGCATGGCCGAACTGGCCGGCTTCGACCTGTCGCTCAACCCGCAGCGGCGCAAGACGCTGGAACTGGTGGTGGGCGACCTGTATCCCAGAGGCGGCGCGCTGGATGCCGCGCAGTTCTGGACCGGGCTGCGCCCGGCCACCCCGGACGGCACGCCGATCGTCGGCGCCACGCCGCTGTCCAACCTCTACACCAACACCGGGCACGGCACGCTGGGCTGGACCATGGCGTGCGGCTCGGGCCGCTACCTGGCCGACCTGATGGCCGGCCAGGCGCCGGCCATCGATACCGAAGGTCTCAACATGTTCCGTTACCGCGGCGCTGCACGCGCCGAACAAGAGGCCGCACGATGCGCCCAGCCCGCGCTCTGATCGATCTGGGCGCGCTGCAGGACAACTACCTGCTGGCGCGACGCCTGGGCGGCGGCAAGGCCGTGGCCGTGATCAAGGCCGATGCCTACGGCCATGGCGCGGTGCGCTGCGCACGCGCGCTGGAACCCATCGCCGATGCCTTCGGCGTGGCCTGCATCGAGGAAGCCCTGGAGCTGCGCGAGGCCGGCATCCGCGCGCCGATCCTGCTGCTGGAAGGCTTCCTCGACGCCGACGAACTGCCGCTGATCGACCGTTACCAGCTGTGGACCGCGGTGGCCTCGCCCTGGCAGCTCGACGCCCTGGCGCGCTACACGCCGACCGCGCCGCTGCATGTGTGGCTGAAGCTGGATAGCGGGATGCATCGCCTGGGCCTGTCGCCGGCGGACTTCGCCCGCGCGCTGCAGCAGCTGTCGGACGATCCGAAGATTGGCTCGGTCGTGGCGATGAGCCACCTGGCCCGCGCCGACGAGTTGGACAGCGATTTCAGCGACATCCAGCAGGCGGTGTTCGAAGCGGCCACGCGCGATTTCAATGGCGCAACCAGCTTCAACAATTCGCCGGCGCTGCTGGGCTGGCCGGGCATCCGCAGCGACTGGGTGCGCCCGGGCCTGATGCTGTACGGGGCCAATCCGTTTCCGCTGGAGGCGCCCATCCCGCACGTGCTGCGGCCGGTGATGCAGCTGGAATCCAAACTGATCGCGGTGCGCGACCTGCCCGCCGGCGAAGCGGTCGGCTATGGCGCGCGCTTCACCGCGCCGGTGCCGATGCGGATCGGCGTGGTCGCCATGGGCTATGCCGATGGGTATCCGCAGCTGGCGCCCAACGGTACGCCGGTGGTGGTCGATGGCGTGACCACGCGCCTGGTCGGGCGCGTGTCGATGGACATGCTGACGGTGGACATCACCGACCTGCCGCAGGCGGAGGTGGGCAGCCAGGTCGTGTTCTGGGGCCAGCCGCCGTTGCCGACGCCTTCGCAGATCGCGCAGGCCTGCGGCACCAGCGGCTACGCGCTGCTGTGCGGGCTCAAGCGCGTGCGCCGTGAATACCTGGACGCACAGACTGGCAGGACCGCACGGGATCCCGCCGCGGCCTCCGCGCTGGGTTGAATCGCTAGTTTCTGGCCACAGACGCGCGCTGCGCACCGTAGCGCGGCAGGTGCGCCGATCATGCCGTGGGATTTCCCGGTCGCGATGATCTGGCAGATCCACGGCATGCGCGGTCAGCACATGTCGGTGCGTTCTCGATCAAGGTCCCGACCAAGCACCCGCTGAGGGCGGCAACCGTTGCTGCTTCTGCTTCTTCCCAGGCACGCGAGCATCCGGCGCGCGCTAAGTTTGCTGGGCTCAGATGCAAGGTCCGCACGCGACATCCGGCCCTGACGCACTGGCAGTTCAGCGCGCGCCGGCTACGCCCAATATCTGCAGAACATCCTGCACGCCCTGACGCACCGCGGTCCGCTCCGGCGGCGCCAGATCGCGCGTGGCAGCCAGCAACAGACTTGCCGCCCACGTCCTGCGGTCGGCTTCGTTGTCGCTGGCATGGCAGGCCAGACGCAGCGCAACGCCCGAGACACGTTCCTGGACGAGTTCCTTGTGAAAGTGCGACATGCTGTCCCCTTCGCGCGCAAGGTGCCGTTCCCGGCGGCATGGGCCGCATCCTAGCGCCTGGGCCGCCGCCGCTGTCAACCACATGTCGGCACCTGCGTCATGCCTCCGCCATGTTCGCCCAAAGACGTGCGATCGGTCCCGTCGGCGCTGACGCCGATGCGCAGGCGACATGCCAGCGCCGGGGCGCCAATCGGCCGTCAGCAATGGCACGCCTCTGCATTTCCGCTGCCGCCCTGGATGGGGCGTGCCGTGCAATCCGTCATCGAGCTGCTGCCGCCAGTCGAGCCGACAGACCCGATCTTGCGGTCATTCGATGACAAATCGACGACTGCGTTGCGCATGCAGCCGTGGCGACGATCCGGGTTTACAGACCGGACCAGCCCAGCCAAGCCGAAGAACAGCGGCTGTGTGTTCCTCATTGTCTCCACCAAGTCCCACGGCGACGCGATGCCGGTCATCGGATGACATATCGGCGCAGATTCTGCGCACCGGAAATGGCGCAACGCAGCGAGAAGGTGAGCGGCGAAGGGCCAACTGCGCGCTCGCCGTCACACATTTGTATGATTAAACCTTTAAAAACCGTTATTTGAATGCGGCGGCCCGGCCCTTTGGCGGTACCAGAATTTGCTGGCGCTTTGCACCTTGCGTCGCAGCATGTAAGCGCTTGCAACTCCTGTTACGTTGCCGCCGCCAACAGGCCCGGGGCCTTGGCAAAGGGAGTTCCAGTGCCGAAAGACGCATTCAATCTGCGGTCACAGCACGTGACCTTGCCCCGTCGCAGTTGCCTGGGCGGGCCGCTGCAGCGGTCCCGGTTCTGCCCGCCTGCCCAGCCGCGTTGCCGGCAGCCCGGACGATGAACGTCACGATCAAGGATGTCGCCCGCGTGGCCGAAGTGTCCGTGGCAACGGTGTCGCGCGCGCTCAACGGACGCCAGTACGTGGCCGAGGAAGTCCGCGCGCGGATCCTGCAGGTCGCCCGTGATCTGCGCTACAGCCCGCACCATGCCGCCCGCGCCCTGAGCAGCCGCCGTACCCACACCATCGGCGTTGTCCTGCCGGACCTGTACGGCGAATTCTTCTCCGAACTGATGCGGGGCATCGACCATGCCGCCCGTGAGCGGGGCCTGCACCTGCTGGTGTCCAGCTGCCACGGCAGCCTGGCCGAACAGCGTGACGCGCTGCGCGCCACGCCCGGTCGCGTCGATGGCGTACTGGTGATGTCGCCGTTCCTGGGCAGCGAGGAGTCGCTGGACGAAGCGCTGTCCCCGGATGTGCCGGCCGTCCTGATGAACTGCGCCGGCAGCCCGCGCGCCACCGTGCTCAACGTCGACAACTATGGCGGCGCCTACGCCATGACCCGCCACCTGCTGGAGGTGGGGCATCGCCGGATCGCCTTCGTCTGCGGCCCAGCCGACAACTTCGACGCCTGCGAGCGCCTGCGCGGCTACCGCGATGCGCTGGCCAGCATGCCCGACGCCGGCCCGGAATGGACCGTGGAAGGCGCCTTTGACGAGGCATCCGGTTACCAGGCCGGCGAAGCCTTCGCCCAGGGCGAGCGGCCCGACGCGGTCTTTGCCGCCAACGACATGATGGCGCTGGGTTGCCTGTTCGCCCTGCGCAAGGCCGGCCTGCGCGTGCCGGGAGACATCGCGGTGGCCGGGTTCGACGACGTGCCGATGGCCCGTTACGTCAATCCCGCGCTGACCACCATGCGCGTGGATATCGCCAGCCTCGGTGCCCGCGCGCTGCAGCTGCTGCTGCAACACCCCGGACTGGGCGGCGATGCCGCCGTGCCTCCCGACGCCACGGCCCTGGTGCCGCAACTGGTCGTGCGCGAGTCGAGCGCCGTGCCGGAGCGACGCATGGGCTGAACAGCCGCCTCTTTCCCGATCACGCAGTTGCGCAGATCCCCGATTCCCCGCAAAGACAAGTCAGTGTATCGACTGCCCTAAGGAGGGCAAAGTCATGAAGAGCAAGCATTCCTTCCGCCGTACCCCGTCCCGCAGCATGCTGGCCATTGCCCTGGCTGGCTGCATGGCCGCTTCCGTGCCCAGCTTCGCGCAGTCGGCCAACGCCACGCTCCGTGGCAAGGCCGAGAGCGGTTCGGAGGTGACGGCGACCAACACCGCCACCGGCCTGAGCCGTCGCGTCGTGGCTAACGCCGATGGCAGCTACGCCTTGGTCGGCCTTCCTCCGGGTACCTACAAGGTGCAGTCCGGCGGTACCGCAAAGACCGTCACCCTGAGCACGGCCACCTCGGTCAGCCTGGACTTGCAAGGCGCCTCGGCCGCTCCGGCTGGCGGCGATGCGACCAACCTGGATGCCGTGCGCGTGAGCGCGCCACCGCTGCAGGAAGTGAAGACCTCCGAGGTCGGCACCAGCGTTTCGCTCAAGCAGATCAACACCGTGCCGCAGCTGACGCGCAATTTCCTGGAGTTCGCCGATACCGTGCCGGGCATGCAGTTCACCACCGACTCGTCCGGCCACAGTGACATCCGCGGCGGTGCCCAGCAGACCTCGGCGGTCAACGTCTACATCGACGGCGTCGGCCAGAAGAGCTACCTGTTTGGCGGTGTCTCCGGGCAGCAGCAGAGCGCTGGCAACCCGTTCCCGCAGCTGGCCATCGGCGAATACAAGGTCGTCACCTCCAACTACAAGGCCGAATTCGACCAGGTCGGTTCGGCGGCGATCGTGGCGGCAACCAAGTCGGGCACCAACGAGTTTCATGGCGAGGTGTTCGGCCGCACCACCAACACCGATTGGCGCAAGCCGACGGTGGCCGAGGCAGCGGCCGGTGGCGACAAGCAGAAGACCCACCAGAACGAGTACGGCTTTGCCCTGGGCGGCCCGATCATCCAGGACAAGATGCACTTCTTCGTGTCGTACGAAGGCAAGGGCTTCGAGATCCCGGCCGATCCGGTGGCCGTGGTCAACAATAATTTCCTGTCCTACGCCGACGACCTGCCCGCTTCGGTCAGGGCCAAGTACGGCCCGGTCACCCGGCCATTCAACGAGGACCTGTACTTCGGCAAGCTGGATTGGGAAATCGGCGACAACGACCGCGTTGAGCTGACCGCCAAGCTGCGCCGCGAGGACAGCATCGACAGCCTGGGCGGCAATACCACCGCCATCGCGGGCAAGATCAACAAGAACACCGAAGACCGCTACGACCTGAAGTGGGAACACTACGGCGAGAGCTTCTTCAACGAGGCGCGGCTGACCTACGAGGACGTGCTGTTCAATCCGACCGCCAGGACCATCGGCAGCCAGTCGGTCTACACCGCGAATCAGAATCAGAACGACGTCCTGATCTACGACGACGCCACCTCGGGCCTGGCGATCCAGCGCAAGGGCCAGAAAGGCCCCTCGTTTCAGGATGACCTGACCTTCAATAGCTTCAGCTGGAACGGCGACCACGTCATCAAGATGGGCGTCAAGTACAAGCAGGTCGACCTGACCCAGAGCGAGAACTCCACGGTCAATCCGTCCTTCTATTACGCGGTCACCGACGGTGCCGGTACGGCCGATATCCCCTACCAAGTGAAGTTCAGTTATCCCTACGAGGGCTTCTCGCCGATCGTCACGACCAAGGACAAGCAGTTCGGCTTTTACATCCAGGACGACTGGGATGTGAACGACAAGCTGCAATTGAACCTGGGCGTGCGCTGGGACTATGAGAAAGTGCCGTCGTACCTGGATTACCGCACGCCGCAGGCGGTGGTCGATGCGTTCAATACCCAGGATCCCAATGGCCCGGCCGGGCAGACCTATGCGCAGTCGCTGGCACTGGGGGGCATCAACATCAACGACTACATTAGCACCGGCAACAATCGCAAGGCGGACAAGGGCAACATCGCGCCGCGTCTGGGCTTTTCCTACGACTTCAACGGCGACGAGTCCTGGGTGATGTTTGGCGGCGCAGGCCGCAGCTACGATCGCAACCTGTTCGACTACCTGGGCCTGGAGCAGGTCAAGGGTGCATTGTCGTCCTATACGATCAGGTTCTCCGACTCCTCCGGTTGCACGCCTGCGCCGCAGGACTGCGTGGCATGGGATCCGGCCTACCTGGGCGGCATCGATGCCGTCAGCGGCCTGGTGGTCGACCCGACCTCGCGTTCGGGTACCGAAATCGACATGCTCAACAACGATCTGAAGACGCCTTACTCCGACCAGTTCTCGCTGGGCCTGCGCCATGCGCTGGCCGACTGGAATCTGTCGGGCACCCTGGCTTATGTCCACAGCAAGGATGGCTTCGCCTTCACGCTCGGAAACCGCTATCCGGATGGCAGCTTCTTCAACAATCCGCAGCTGTGCGATCCGAACGCAGCAGATCCTGGCTTCGGCCAGGCCTGGAACTGTCACGGCCAGGGCATCGGCAGTCTGATCGTCGGTGACAATGGCGTCGAGACCAAGACCAAGCAGGTGTTGCTGTCTGCAGACAAGCCTTATACCAAGGAGTCGGGCTGGGGCTTTACGGCCGCCTACACGTTCTCCAATGCCAAAGGCAACCGCGGCGGCGACGAGCACTACTCCTTCGACGCAGGCAGCATCCAGGACTATCCGTTCATTGATCTCCATGCCGTGCCCAAGCACCGCCTGGTTCTGACCGGTATCTATGACCTGCCCTGGGACATCACCCTGTCCAGCAAGCTGACACTGGCGACGACCCAGCCACTCAACGTGGCAGTGACGCCGGACGCATGGGGTGCCGAGGCTGGTGCGCCGCACGTCACTGCGCTGCACAATCTGCCCGGGCAGAAGTTCCTGATCGGCGGCCCCATCTTCGGCACCCGCCAGCTGGATCTGTCGCTGTCCAAGGACATGCACGTGACTGAAGATGTGACCGTGCAGGTGCGTGCCGACATGATCAACGTATTCAACTGGGACAATCTCAGCAGCTACTTCATCAACTACGGTTCCGGCGGCGTGTATTCGCCCTCGGTGACCTTCAACGACACGAACACGGCGGTGAGCTATACCTCGCCGCGCACATTGTTCATGAGTGCCCGTGTGACCTGGTAAGCGTCGCGGCAACTTTGACAAGGCCCGCGTAAGCGGGCCTTGTCTTGTCCGTCTCCGCATGGATGGCCGAATCAACGGCGTCCGGACAACAGCCAGCACATCGTCGCCGTCGCCGGCTGATCGCCGCGCCGATCTGTCCACCTGTTCCGCCGGCCCGTGACGACCGTTATCGCGGCGTGCGGCGCGATGTGGTGTTCCTCAACGTGCAGGACCTGGCCGCGATGGGACTGGAGCACGCGATGCGATCGATGTCGTTTCGCGCATGCCGGGGATCAGCGGCGACGGCCACATCGTGCGAGGCTTCACCACGGTGGCCTACAACATCCCGCAGGGATGCGCGGCGATGTACTACCCGAGGGCAAACTGCCTGATGCCGCTGGACAGCCATGATCCGCAGTCCGGCACGCCCACCTACGAGTTGGTCCCGGTGCAGATCAGCCGCACGGCCGTAGAGCCGAGCTTGCGCGGCTGAAGCTTTCCCGGCAAGGCCCAAGCCGAGCAAGCTCGGCTCTCCCGGAATCGGGCGCGAACGACCAGCGCCCGCCCGCATCGCGCGGCAGCACCTCGATCGGCGTGCCGGCGGTGAGCAGGCCGGCGTCTTCGTCGATCACCGCCCAGGCATTGGCGTCCAGTAGCGCGCCGATCCGGAAGGACTCCTGTCCGGTCAGAACCTGCACCTGCAGCTGGCCCTCGCTGTCTTGGTCCACGCGCGCCTTGAGGAACTGGCGGAAGCCGCTGCGGCCCTGGCAGTCTGCCGCCAGCCGCGCCCGCAGCGGGCGTTCGACCGGCAGGCCCAGCTGCGCGCGCAGCCACGGTACGGCGAAGAAGCGGAAGCCGACCGCGGTGGCCACCGGATTGCCCGGCAGGCCCAGCACCAGCGGTCCGTCCGGCAGCCGCGAGGCCAGCAGCGGCTTGCCCGGCCGGATCGCGGTCTTGTGGAACAGCTGCACGGCGCCTGCGGCCTGCAATGCGGCCGGGATGAAGTCATGGATCCCGGCCGATACCGCGCCGGTGGTCAGCACCAGATCGCTTTGCGCGGCGACCTTGGCCAGCGTCCGTGCGAACACGTCGGGCACGTCGGCGAGCGTGTGATGGGCAACCACGCGCGCGCCGGCTTCTTCCAGCGCCGCGGCCAGAAAGTGGCCGTTGGAGGCACGGATCTGGCCGGGCAACAGCGGCGCGTGCGGATCATCGACCAGCTCATTGCCGGTGCTCAGGATTGCCACCCGCGGCTGGGCGCGCACCGCGACTTCGCCGATGCCCTGAGCGGCAAGCAGCATCGCGACGGTCGCGTCGACCTGCTGCCCGGCGCCTGCAAGCCGTTCGCCAGGCTGCATGTCGCTGCCTTGGCGGCGCAGGTGCTGGCCGGACTGGACGTCTTCGCGCAGGCGCATGTGGGTGGCATCCAGCCGCTCGGTGCGCTCGATCGGGACGATGGTGTCGGTCCGCGGCGGCAATGGCGCGCCGGTCATGATCGCCCAGGCGGGCGCGGCCTGCATGGGCGGTGCATCGCCTGCGGTGACGGTGCCGGCGATGACATGCACGCTGCCCGCGCGCAGGGTCTGGCCGGCGCTGTGCAGCGCGTAACCATCCATTGCGGCGTTGTCGAACGCGGGCAGGGGACTGGTGGCGAAGATGTCCTCGGCCAGGACACGGCCTGACGCATGTTGGTTGGCGCAGCGCTCTGACGGCAGGCCCGGCGCCTGCGCAAGCAGGCGCGACAGCGCCTCGGCATAGCGCAGCAGGCCGGCGGACGTGGCGCAGGGATCGCTCATGCGTGTTTGGAATGGCGCATGCGTGCGTGGTCTTCAGGGGTATTGGCGTTGTCCAGCGTCTGCGGCGACGGCAGCGGCAATAGCCTCACGTCATCGCCGATGAGCGCGCTGCGCAGCCCATATCGGCCGGCGGCAACCTGCGCCTGCAGACGCTGCAGGGCGGCCGGCTCCCAGATGGCGCACAGCGGTTCGGGCAGCGCATCGTGCCCGCTTCGAAAAGCAACGGCGGCGATGTGTGGCCCGCGCCCGGCGATCAGTGATTCCAGCGCGGGCACGTCCAGCAGCGGCAGATCGCAGGCCAGCGCCAGCCACGCCGCATGCGGGGCCTGTGCGTGCGCGGCCAGCAGGCCGGCGGCCGGGCCGATGTCCTCGATCGCATCGATCACCTGCGGAAAGCCTGCACGCAGCGGCTCATCACGCTGGTCCGCACGGACCGAGACGCGGCAGTCGCTCACCACCTGTCGCAGCAGCTCGAACGCGGCCTGCAGCTGCGGCCGTTCGGCATAGATCAGCTGCGCCTTGTCGCGGCCCATGCGCGCGCTGCGGCCGCCGGCCAGGACCAGGCCGTGCAGCGGGACATCAGCAGGTTGGATCGACACATACAAACTCCCTGGCCGGTTGGCTGGGATGGTAGCGCCGTGCCAGTGGATCGCCACCCGGCGAAAGTCGCAGGGTCAAACCGAGTGGTGGCCAGGAAGTGCTGGCGCTCTTTCTGGATGCGGCGGATCTCGGCCAGTGCGTTGTCGAGGCGTCGCGCGAGATCCCATGTCCAAGGACGGCATGCCCGGAGCGAGCGCTAGAGATCGATGTCAGGTCCGGGTCGCGATGCGGTTGCGGCCGCCGGCCTTGGCGTCATACAGCGCCAGGTCGGCCAGCTGGACCAGGCTGGCTGGACCTTCGTCCTGACCCATGCGGCCGGGCCACAGCGAAGCCGCGCCGACGCTGATGGTGATCACCGGCGCGGTGTAGCTCTCGGCATGTGCGATGCCCAGCTCGCGCACCTGCCTACAGACCGCGTCGGCCAGCACGCGCAATGCATCGCTGTCGCAGCCGGGCAGCACCAGGGCGAGTTCTTCGCCTCCATAGCGGGCGGCCATGTCGCCGTGCCGGCGCGCGCAGCGTTTGACCGCGTCGGCCACCTGGCGCAGGCACGCATCGCCGGCCTGGTGCCCATAGGTGTCGTTGAACGCCTTGAAGTGGTCGATGTCCACCAGCACCAGGCCCAGCGGCGAGCCCTCGCGCTGCGCCCGCGGCCAGGCGTCGGCCAGGTACTCATCCAGGGCGCGGCGGTTGGCCAGTCCGGTCAACGCATCGGTGCGGGCCAGCGATTCGAGCTGGTCCTGCACGGCCTGGCGCTCCAGCAGCTGGCGCCGCAGCCATTCGCCCAGGCCGGCGAGCAGGGCGATGGTGACCAGCGTCAACATCGCATGGATGCGCACCGTGCGCCGCCAAGCGGTCAGTGCCTCGCGTTCGGACAGGGCGGCCACCGCAATCAGCGGTAAACCTTCGACACGGCGGAAGCCGCCGATGCGCCGCACCTGGTCCACGGAAGACACATAGGACAGGCTGCCGCTGGGTGTGGTGTTGATCTGCTCGAACAGGCGCGTGTCGGCCAGGTTGCGGCCCACGTTGGCTTCGTTGTCTGGCGTGCGGGCATACACGATGCCGGCGTCGTTGATCAGCGCGATGGCACCGTGATTGCCAGCATCAAAGCCGCGGTAGAAATCGGCAAAGTAATCCGAGCGGATGCTGGCCAGCACCACGCCGCCGAAGTTGCCCTGGGCATCGTTGAAGCGACGGGTGATGGTAATGATCCAGCTGTTGTCGGTGCGGCTGCGCACCGGCGGGCCCAGCCACGAGACCGTGTCGTCCACATCCCGGTGGTGGCGGAAATAGGCCCGGTCGCTGTTGTTCATGTCGGCCGGCAGATCGGCAAGCGACGACGCAATCCACTTGCCGTTGGCGTCGTAGACGAACAGCGCATGGATACGGGTGGAGCGCGCGGTCTCCCTGCGCAGATAGCTGGAGATCAGCTTCAGGTTGCGCGGCTCGGTGCCATAGACATTCAGCCCTTCGACGATACCGGACAAGGTGGCATCGGCCAGCTGGAAGGAATCCTTGGCGTGCTGGCTGACCGACCGTGCCAGATTGGCGGCGTCCAGCCGGGTCTGGGCCCGTGCTTCTTCCCCTGTTTCCAGCCCGTGCCAGTATTCGGCACCTGCAAACAGTAGGCAGACGGTCAGCACGAATCCGCGCAGCAGATTGGGCAACAGGCGTCGGCGCGCAGGATCAAGCGTCATCATCCAGAGTGTTTCCCTCCAACCGCTGGGAGCGTAGACGTTTGCGCCGGCGCCGTCATGCGCCCAGCCGGGCGGGGGTCCGCTCTGCCTTCAAGAGCCCAGGTGTTGGCGCACGGCGCCGAGCAGCGCCTGGCGGTTGTAAGGCTTGGCCAGGAACGCCGCATTGGTGGGGAAGTCGCGGAAGCTGCTCAGCGCATGACCGGAGGTGAGGACGACAGGCAGCTGCCCGTTCAGATCGGCAATCCGGCGTGCCAGCTGGATGCCATCCATGCCACCTGGCATGTTGATGTCACTGAAGATCAGATCGACTGTGTCGCTGCCAGAGAGCAGGTCCAGTGCCTGGGTGCCGCCGTTGGCGGCCAGGACGCGGTATCCCTCGGCTTCCAGGATCATCGCGGCGATCTCCCTCGCGCCCTGATCGTCCTCGACGACGAGGATCATGGGCATGGTGTCGGTGGACATGGGAGTTCCGAGGCAGAAGACCGGCTGAGTGTGTCAGCCAAAACGTGAAATCGGAGTGACCCGTGCTCATGCGGCGTGCGTTCCCTCTAGAATGGACGGCAGATGCCCCCAGGCGATCGCTACCGCCAGATCATCGAGCTCTCCGAGGACTGCATCCTGGAGCTGGACGCCACCGGCCGGATCACCTCGGTCAATCGGCATGGCCTGGACCTGCTGCAGGCCTTCGAACGCAACGACGTGCTGCGCCAGGCCTGGCAGGACTTCTGGCCGCCGGCCATGCATCCGGTGGTCCGCGAGGCGTTGCGGCGGGGGCTGGGCGGGCAGTCCAGCCAATATGTGGGCACCTTGACCACCGTACGTGGGATCGAACGCCAATGGTCGGTCTCGATCGCGCCGTTGAGCGATGGTGCCGGGCGGGTCGAGTCGGTGGTCGTGGTCGGACGTGACATCACCGAGATCCGTCGGGTCGAGCAGGCCCTGCGCACCCTCAACGTCAGCCTGTCCTCGCAGCTGCAGGGCGCCGAAAGCCGCGCCATGGCGGCCAGCGAGCACAATGAATACCTGGAGGCATCCCTGACCCAGGCCCAGGTGATCAGCGAACGCCGCCGTCACCACGAGCTGGCCGCGCTGCAGCAGCGCGACATCGCCGAAGCCGCCCGTGCGATGGCCGAACACACCGCCATGCAGGCACAGAAGGGCGAAGCAGTGGGGCAGCTGGTGGCCGGCATCGCCCATGATTTCAACAACATGCTGCAGACGGCGGTCGCCGCGATCAGCATGGTCACCGACGATCCCGATACCCTGACGCCAATGCAGCGCAAGCTGCTGGGACGCGGCAGCGATGCGCTGGCGCACGCCTCGATGGTGGCCAAGCGGCTGCTGGGCTTTGCCCGCCAGCATCCGGTGCGCGCCGAGCCCATGGACGTGCAGGACGTGGCCATCGAGATGGCCGACCTGATGCAGCAGAGCCTGAGGCCGGACCTGGAACTGGTGATCGAGAAGCGGCCGCAGGCGTTCCCGGTGATCGCCGACCGGCACAGCGTCGGCCAAGCAGTCATGAACCTGTGCATCAATGCCCGCGATGCCTGCGATGGCGCTGGTCGCATCACGCTGCGCTGCGACGAAGGCCAGGTGGCCGAGGACTGGGCCACCCACGCCCGCGCCGCCGGTGACTACGTGACCCTGTCGGTATCCGATACCGGCAGCGGCATGGACCAGACCGCGATGTCGCGCCTGTTTGAACCGTACTTCACGACCAAGACCGAAGGGCACGGCACCGGCCTGGGGCTGGCCCAGGTCTACGCGCTCATGCGACAGGCCGGCGGTTTCATCGACGTGGACAGCGCGCTGGGCGTGGGCACGGTCATGACCCTGTGGTTTCCGCGCGCCCACGTCGCGTTGAACGGCGCCGATATTCCGCTGGCCGAGGCAACTTCAACAGACGACCTGTCGGCCTGAGCCGCAGCGGAAGACGGATTCGATACCAACCGCATCAACACAAACGGCCGCATCGAGCGGCCGTTTGCGGTTGCATCCGACGATGCAGCGCTTACTGCGCGCGGGGCGTACCCAGAGTCTGCTGGTCGCCGCTGTTCAGGCGCGCATTCGCATCGGCGCTGAGCAGGGCGTTGACATCCTGCAGATCGGCGGCGTCCAGGGTGCCGGCTGCCGCCTCCAGCAGCAGGCGGTTCTGCAGGAAGTTGTACTTGGCCAGCGAGTACTGTTCCTGCGCCGAGACCAGGTTGTTCTGGTTGGTCAGCACGTCCAGCACGGTGCGGGTACCGACTTCCAGGCCCACCTGCGAGGCGTCATAGGCGCTGCGCGCGGAGACCACGGCCGAGCGGCGGGCCTCGATCTCGCTGATGCCTGCTTCCAGGATCTGGTAGGCGTTGCGCGTGTTGCGCACCACCGCACGGCGCTGCAGTTCGTAGGCATCCTGGGCGGCATCGCGCTGGGCGATCGCCTGGCGCACCTGTGACTGGATCGCGCCACCGGAGAAGATCGGCACGTTCAGCGAAAGTCCGATCGAACGCGAGTCGTACTCGCCGCGGCGGCTGGTACCGTCCACGCTGCTGTCGGTGTCACCGCCCCAATTGGCGCTGCGGCCGTAGCTGCCGCTCAGGCTCAGAGTGGGCAGGTGGCCGGCGCGGGCGCCGGCAACACCGGCTTCGGCGGACTGGACCTGCAGCTGCAGCGACTTCAGGGCCGGATTCTGGGCGATGGCGGTGTCCACCCAGCCGTCGGCGCTGTATTCGGACGGCAGCTGCGGCTTGAAGTCGTCCGGCAGGCCGCGCAGGTTGGCGACCGGCTGGCCGGTGATTTCGGTCAGCGCCTCGTAGGCATCCTTGAGCGTGTTGCGCTGGCTGATGACCGTGGCGCGTGCGCTGTCGTAGGAGGCGCGGGCTTCGTGCACGTCGGTGATCGGGGCCAGGCCGACATCCAGACGCTTCTGCGCGTAGTCGAACTGCTTCTGGTATGCGGCCTCGGCCGCTTCGGCCGCGGCCAGCGTCTCGATGGCGATCAGCACGTTGAAGTAGGCCGCCGAGGTGCGGGTGATCAGCGAGTCATTGGCCGAGTCCAGGTCGAAGTCGGCCGACTGGCTCAACGCACGCTGGGCGCGGACGTTGGCGTAGGAGCTGAAGTTCACCAAGGTCTGGCTGACGCCGACGCTGTAGTCGCGCGAACGCGGGCTGTCGATCCAGTCGCCGCCATGGGTGACCTTGGCGCTGGAGCGCCCCAATGAGGCGGTACCGCTGACCTGCGGCAGCAGCGTGGCACGGGCCTGGACCACGCCTTCCTTTTGCGACAGCCGGCTGGCTTCGGCCTGGGCCAGGGTCGGGTCGCCGTTGCGGGCCATTTCGTAGGTCTGCATCAGGTCAGCGGCGGAGCCGACCGAGGGCAGCGCCAACGCCAGTGCGAGAACGAGGGGAAGACGGCTCATCGGGGGGATATCCTTAAAGTTTGTGGCGCTTCAAAAAACGAATTTCGCGACGGGCGCGGCGCCCGTCAGATAGGTCAGATCGGTTTCGAACAGCGATTCGATGCGTGGGCCGGAAGCCTCGTTGTGCACCAGCACCGCTTCCATAACCGGCGAGCGGCCGCGGACCACGAACAGGCGGCCGCCCGGGCGCAGCCACTGCAGGAAGCTGGCCGGCAGGCTGTCCACCGCGGCGGTGACACAGACCACGTCGAACTGGCGATCGGTCGTCCAGGTCATCGCATCGGCGGTTTCGATCCGCACGTTGTTGCCCAATCCGGTCGCGTCCAGCGTGGCGCGCGCGTGGACGGCCAGATCCGGATGCAGTTCCAGGCTCACCACCTCACGGCCCAGCGCGGCCAGGCAGGCGGTCAGAAAACCGCTGCCGGTACCGATTTCCAGCACGTCCTCGCCCGGCTGCACGTCCAGCGCCTGCAGGGCGCGGCCTTCGATGACCGGCTTCATCATGCGCTGGCCATGGCCCAGCGGCAGTTCCAGGTCGGCATAGGCCAGGTCGCTGTGCGCCTGCGGCACAAAGCGCTCGCGCGGCAGGGTGGCCAGGGTTTCGAGCACCCGGTTGTCCAGCACGTCCCACGGACGGATCTGCTGTTCCACCATGTTTTCGCGGGCTTGGGCGTAATTGATCGTCATGGGCGTGCTTTGTAGGGGCGTGTTCTAGGGCGCGGGGCTGGGCATTCTAGCGGTGCGGGGCACGTCCGGCATGGTCAGGATGGCCGCGGGCCACACCTGAAGCGCAGTGCCGGAAGTCATCGGGCCAGAGGTCATGGTCAAAACGGACTTGCTGGAAGGCATGGTCAACGCGGGGTGTAGGCGCGCAGGAACATGTCCACGGTGGCATCCAGGTGGGCGGCCATTTCTTCCGCACAGGGCTTGTCGCAGACCCCGCACATCATCCGCCCGTACAGCTCGCCCTTGAGCAGGGTGAAGAACTGCTTGGCGGCGCAATCCACGTCGGCGATCTCCAGGCGGCCTTCTTCCACGGCTGCGCGCAGGAAGGCGGCAAAGGCATCGTGGGTGCGCTTGGGGCCGGCTTCCCAGAAGATCCGGCGCAGGCTCTGGTCGGCCTGGCCGGGGGTCACCATGATCCGGTGGGTGCTGATGGCCTCGTCGCTCACCACCAGGTTGAAGAAGCCCTCGGCGATATGGCGCAGCTGGCCGTGCAGGGTGCCGTCGGCCTGCACCTTGAAGAATTCGTCCGGCAGCATCTCCTCGCACAGCATCCGGACCGACTCGGAAAACAGCGATTCCTTGTCGCCGAAATGGCTGTAGACGGTGAGCTTGGAAACGCCGGCCTCGGCGGCAATACGGTCCATGCTGACCCCGGCAAAGCCTTCGCGGGCGAACAGCGCCTTGGCGGCATCGAGGATCGCCGCGCGCTTGGCCAGATCCTTGGGACGGCCAGGGCCCGACGGCGCGCGGGAGGCGCGATCGGGAGCGGGGGAAGGGGAAACGGGGGCGTGTTCGGCCATGCCGCCAATACTAGACTAGGCGGTTCGATATATACAGCCTGGGCCGGCCGGCGCCGGCGTTGCTGTCATCGTTCCGTCAGCTTGGCGGACGGTGGCCGATGGCCGACGCCGCGTTGGGCTCAGTCGCGCAGGTCCGCCACGAAGCAGTGAGTCTCCAGTTGCGCCAGCACGGCTTCGAGCGCCTGCTGGGTCGACAGGGCCTTGTCCGGACCGGCCAGGTCGGCGGTGAAAGCGCGGGCATTGAGCGCGGCGTCCACCGCGCGCTCGATGCACTGGGCTTCTTCTTCCAGAGCCAGTGAATGGCGCAGCAGCATGGCCGCCGATAGGATCGTGGCGTAGGGATTGGCGATGCCCTTGCCGGCGATGTCCGGGGCCGAGCCGTGGATCGGCTCGTACAGGCCGATCCGGGTACTGACATTGCCATCGGTGGCCGGGCGTTCGGACGCTGGCGCTTCCTCGCCCAGCGAGGCAGACGGCAACAGGCCCAGCGAGCCGGCCAGCATCGAGGCCTCGTCGGTGAGGATGTCGCCGAACATGTTCTCGGTCACGATCACGTCGTACTCGCGCGGCTTGGCCAGCAGGTGCATGGCCATCGAGTCGACCAGCTGGTGCTCCAGCTCCACCTCCGGGAATTCGTCGCGACCGATCCGGGTGGCTACGTCACGCCACAGGCGCGAGGTTTCCAGCACGTTGGCCTTGTCCACCGAGGTGACCTTGCCGCGGCGGGCCTTGGCCAGCTGGAAGGCGCTGCGCAGGACCCGCTCGATCTCGGCCACCGAATAGCTGCACAGGTCGCTGGCGGCATCGGCGGTGCGGGTCTTGTCGCCGAAATAGATGCCGCCGGTGAGCTCGCGCACCACCACGATGTCCACCCCGGCCAGCAGGTGCGGCTTGATCGGCGAGGCGTCCAGCGCCGCCGGATGTGGGCGCACCGGACGCAGGTTGGCGAACAGGCCCAGGGCGCGACGGATTGCCAGCAGGCCCTGTTCCGGACGCACCTTGGCATTGGGGTCGGACCACTTGGGTCCACCGACGGCGCCCAGCAGCACGGCATCGGCCTTCTGGCAGGCGGCGGTGGTGGATTCGGGCAGCGGCACGCCATGGCGGTCGATGGCGATGCCGCCGATGTCGTGCTCGGCGAAGGTGAAGTCGTGGCCGTGGTGCTTGGCCACGGCCTTCAGGACGGTGACCGCGGCGGCGGCCACTTCCGGGCCGATGCCGTCACCGGGCAGGACGACGATGTCAGCGTGCATGGGAAGCCTCGTAACGTGCGATATCGGGTGCGCGGGCCAGCAGGTAGCCCAGTTCGTCCACGCCCTGCAGCAGACAGGTCTGCGCGAAGGCGTCCAGCGGGAAGGTGTAGACGCGGCCATCGGGCGTGCGCAGCTCGCGCGCGGCCACGTCGATGGTGAGCTGGTCGTCCGGACGCTCCATCAGCGCCTGCACGTCGGCTTCGGCCAGGACGATCGGGATCAGTCCGTTCTTCAGGCTGTTATTGCGGAAGATGTCGGCGATCTCGCTGGACACCACCGCCTTCAGGCCAAGATCGGTCAGTGCCCACGGCGCGTGTTCGCGCGAGGAGCCGCAGCCGAAGTTGCGCCCGGCCAGCAGGATCGAACGGCCGGCGTTGTGCGGCTGGTTGAAGGCGAATTCCGGGTTCGGCACGCCCTCGGATTTCCAGCGCCAGTCGTTGAACGCGAACCGGCCCAGGCCGACGCGTTCGGTCGTGGACAGGAAGCGGGCCGGAATGATCTGGTCGGTGTCGATGTTGGTCGAGCGCAGCACCACGCTGGACGAGGTCACGGTCTGGATGCCGGCCATCACACGGTCTCCATGGTGTCGCTGACAGCGGCTGCTTCGGACGGCGCGACCACGATCCCGGCGGCATCCAACAGCGCTTGCGCCTGCGCGGGCAGCGGGCGCAGCGGCGTGTCGCGGATGCTGCGGGCCAGGGCGCTGGCCACGGTGGCGGAAAAGGCCACGTGCGCGGCCTGGTTGGTTTCGGGGCTGGACATCACGCCACTTCCTTCTGCGGGTTGGCTTCGAACATTTCACGGACATCGGCCACGCGGCCCTGCACGGCCGACCACGCCGCACCCAGCGGCGAGGCCAGCAGCGTGCGCGAGCCCGGGCCCTGGCGGCCTTCGAAATTGCGGTTGCTGGTGGACACGGCCAGTTCACCGGGGGCGACCAGGTCGCCGTTCATGGCAATGCACATCGAGCAGCCCGATTCGCGCCACTGCGCGCCGGCATTGCGGACGATGACGTCGATGCCTTCGGCCTCGGCCTGGCGCTTGACGATCTCCGAACCCGGCACGACCAGCATGCGCACGCCGTCGGCGACCTTGCGTCCGGCCAGCACGCGCGCCACGTCGCGCATGTCGCTCAGGCGGCCGTTGGTGCACGAGCCGACGAAGACCACGTCGACCTTGGCGCCGGCCACGGCGTGGCCTGCTTCAAAACCCATGTAATCCAGCGACTTCTGCGAAGCGGCATCGTTGGCAGCTGGAATCGGCGCGTCGATGGCGATGGCAGTGCCCGGGTGCGTGCCCCAGGTCATGGTCGGACGGATATCGGCCGCGTCGATCACCACCTCGGCGTCGAAGCGCGCGCCGTCATCGCTGCGCAGGGTCTTCCAGTAGTCCACGGCGGCATCGAAGTCGGTGCCCTTCGGCCCGCGCGGCGTCGTCGCGACGTAGTCGAAGGTGACTTGATCGGGCGCGACCATGCCGGCGCGCGCGCCAGCTTCGATCGACATGTTGCACAGGGTCATGCGCTGCTCCATGTCCATCGCGGTGATGGTGGAGCCGCGGAATTCCAGCACGTGGCCGGTGCCGCCGTTGACGCCGATCCGGCCGATGATGTGCAGGACCACGTCCTTGGCGCCCACGCCCGGCGCCAGCGGTCCATCGACGGTGATCGACATGGTCCTGGGCTTGCGCTGCAGCAGGCACTGGGTGGCCAGGACGTGGCCGACCTCGCTGGTGCCGATGCCGAACGCCAGCGAACCGAACGCGCCGTGGGTGGAGGTGTGGCTGTCGCCGCAGACGATGGTCATGCCCGGCTGGGTGAAGCCCTGTTCCGGCGCGATCACGTGGACGATGCCGCGGTTGTCCGAGCCCATGTCGAACAGCTCGATGCCGTACTGGGCGCAGTTGGCTTCCAGCGTCTCGACCTGCTTCTCGGCCGCGGCGGTGTAGTAGGGCAGGCGGCCGTTGGCATCGCGCGGCAGGGTCGGCGTGGAGTGGTCCATCGTCGCCTTGGTGCGGTCCGGACGGTGTGGGGCGATGCCGCGCGCGCGCAGTTCGGTGAAGGCCTGCGGCGAGGTGACTTCATGGATCAGGTGCAGATCGATGTACAGCACCGCAGGCGCGGTGTCGCTTTCGGGAACCACGACATGCGCGTCCCACAGTTTGTCGAACAGGGTACGGGGGGCTGGGCTCATTGCGGATTGCCTTGCTTGAAATCGGGAGAGGCGACGCGTGCGACGAAGCGCAGGCGCACATAGTCGGCGCGCCATTGGCCGTGACCGTCGCACAGGACCGGGCGCAACAGGGCTTCGGTGTCTTCCAGCACGCGCTGGCGCACGGAGGCGTCGACATCGGCCAGGAACGGATCGGCGAAGGTGTGCAGCCAGCCGGCGATGCCGGTCGGCAGCGGCGTCGGACGCGGAATCAGCGCGATCTGCTCGACGGTGAAGCCGTGTTTGGCCAGCAGCGCGGCATATTCGTCGGCAGTCGGGAAGAACCAGGCAAAGCTCGGCTCGCTGGCATCGTGGGCGCGCAGCGCTGCACGCAGCGCGGTGACGATCGCCGCCACGTTGCCATGGCCACCGAACTCGCCGACGAAGCGTCCGCCCGGCTTCAGCGCGCGGCGCACGCCGACCAGGACTGCATCAGGTTCGCGCATCCAGTGCAGTGCGGCATTGCTGAAGACCGCATCGAACTGCGCGTTGAAGGTCAGCGCCTGGCCGTCCATCACCTGCGCGTCCACGCCGCGTTCGACGGCCGCGGCGACCAGCTCGGGCGAAGCATCGACGCCGACTACGCGCGCGCCGCTGGCGGCGATCTGCACAGTCAGCACGCCGTCGCCGCAGCCCAGGTCGAGGATGTGTTCGTCTGGCTGCGCGGCCAGCAGTTCGGCGACCGGCGCGCCCAGCGTCGGCACGAAGTCGGCATTGCGCGCGTAGCGGGCCGCGTTCCAGGTCTGGCCGGCAATGGCCGTGCTCGATGTGGTATCGGTGGTCATGGCATGCGAAGGATCAGGCGGCGGCGGCTTCTGAAGGCGCCGGATCGGCTTGGCGCTGGCGCAGCAGGCGGTTGGCCACGTCCAGCCACGCCAGGGCGCTGGCTTCGATGATGTCCTTCGATGTGCCGGTGCCTTCGTACTCCACGCCCTCGGCGCGGACCGACAGGCTGGCTTCGCCGCGTGCGTCGGTGCCGATGCCCACGCTGTGCACCTGGTAGCTGTCTAGGGTCAGCTGCACGCCGGTGGCGGCCGACAGCGCGCCGAACAAGGCATCGACCGGGCCGTTGCCCTGCGCGGTCTCGGACACGCGCTTGCCTTCCGGATCGGACAGCTCGACCAGCGCGTTGGCGCGGCCGCCGACATCGGAGATGGTCATCGAGGCCAGGCGATAGCCCTCGCTGACGCTGGCGTCCTGCATCAGGGTCTGCAGGTCGGCGTCGTTGACCACGCGCTGCTTCTCGCACAGGGCCTTGAACTGTTCGAACACCAGCTTCAGCTCGTCTTCCTCCAGCAGGTAGCCCAGCGCCCGCAGGCGCGCTTCGACCGCGGCCCGGCCGCTGTGGCGGCCCAGCACCATCTGCGTATCGGGCCAGCCCACGTCCTGCGGACGCATGATTTCGTAGGTGCCGCGGTGGCGCAACATGCCGTGCTGGTGGATGCCCGATTCGTGCGCGAACGCGTTGGCGCCGACGATGGCCTTGTTGCGCTGGACCGGCATGCCGACCAGGCGCTGCAGCAGCTGCGAGGTCGGCACGATGCGGCGGGTGTCTACCTTGGTGTCCAGGTTGTAGAAGGCGTTGCGGACCTTCAGTGCCATCACGATTTCCTCGATCGAGCAGTTTCCGGCGCGCTCGCCGATGCCGTTGATCGAGCCTTCCACCTGACGCGCGCCGCCTTCGATGGCGGCCAGCGAGTTGGCCACGGCCAGGCCCAGGTCGTTGTGGCAGTGGGTGCTGAAGATCACGTTCTGGGCGCCTGGCACGGTGGAGATGATCCGCGCGAACATGCCGCGGATCTCTTCCGGCGTGGTGAAGCCGACCGTGTCGGGCAGGTTGATCGTGGTGGCGCCGGCGGCGATGGCGACCTTGACCACTTCGATCAGGAAGTCTTCTTCGGTGCGGGTGGCGTCCTCGGCCGAAAACTCGACGTCGTCGACGCCGGCACGGGCCATGCGCACGTGCTTGTCCACCGACTCCAACACCTGCTCCTTGCTGATGCGCAGCTTGTGCTCGCGGTGCAGGGGGCTGGTGGACAGGAACAGGTGCAGGCGCGGGTTGGCGGCCGCCTCCAGGGTGCGCAGCGAGGTCTCGATGTCGGCCTGCAGGCAGCGCGAGAGCACCGCCAGGGTCGGGGTGCGGATCTCGCGTGCGATCAGCGCCATGGCCTCGCGGTCGGACTGCGAGCTGGCCGGGAAACCGGTTTCGATGATGTCCACGCCCAGCTCGGCCAGGCCGCGGGCCATGACCAGTTTCTGCTGCGGCGACATGCTGCAGCCGGGGGACTGCTCGCCGTCGCGCAGGGTGGTGTCGAAAATTCGTACGTTGTCGGTCTGGGTGTTGATATTCATGCGATGGATTCCTCTACGGCTTCGGCCGTCCTGACGGCGATGGGGCGGCGTGTTGTGTTCTGCGGGGTGGCGTCGGGAGGAAGCGGAAGCGGTTGATCTTCAGGGGTGTCACCGGCGCTGACGGGGCGCCGCCTCGGCTTGCGTGGCGGCCGTGGCCGTACCTCGGCGAGCAGCCGGGCCAGCACGGCCGCGTCGATGTTGCCGCCGGAGACCACGGCGCATTTGCGCCTGCCGTTGATGCGCCTGCCGGCGGCCAGCGCCAACGCGCCAGCGCCCTCGGCGATGACGTGTTCCTCCAGTGCCAGGCGCACCAGGGTTTCACGCAGTTCGGCTTCGCGCACGATCACCACATCGTCCAACAGCTGCTTGCACAGCCGGCGGGTGATGAAGCCAGGGATCTTGACCCGTACGCCGTCAGCCAGCGTGGCCGCCGGGTCCTTGGCGGCGGTGTCGCCGGCGATGGCGCGGGCCATGGCATCGACGCCTTCGACCTGCGCGCCGATCACGCGCACGCCCTGCGACTCGAGCACCAGCGCAACGCCGGAAGCCAGGCCGCCGCCGCCGATCGGCACGATGACCACGTCCGGCGCGTGCGCGGCGATCTCCAACCCGATCGTGCCTTGCCCCGCGATCACGTCCGGATCATCGAAGGCGGACAGGAAGCGATAGCCGTTCTGCTGCGCCAGCGAGCGGGCGAACGCATGGGCCTCGTCGTAGCTGTGGCCGTGCTGGCGCACCGTGGCGCCCCAGTGCGCCACGCCGGCGATCTTGGTGGCCGGCGCGCCGTGGGGCATCACGGTGATGGCCGGCATTCCCAGGCGATAGGCGGCCCAGGCCACGCCCTGGGCATGGTTGCCGGCCGAGGCGCAGATCACCGGTCGCCGGTCGCCGCGTTCGTACGCCGCCAGCAGGGCGTTCAGCGCGCCGCGCGCCTTGTAGGAGCCGGTGCGCTGCAGGTTCTCCAGCTTCAGCCAGACGCCGAAACGTTCGGCGTAGTGCAGCGGCGTCTCCGGCAGGTAACGACGCAGCCGCGCCTGCGCGGCCAGCACATCGGCCACGGTGACCGTTACGTCGCCGCCGTCGGTATCGCTGCTGCTGGCGCGGCCGGCATCAGGCATTGCGGCAGGCGACATGCTGATGTGCGAGAAGACACCTCCGTACGGCGCACTCCAGTGGGGTGGCGGCCAGATTCATGCCGCCACTCCGGTCACTGCATCGCGCGCATCGGCGCTCACGCTGACCGATTCGCAGTCGTACACCTTTTCCAGCTGGTGGCGCAGGGTCTCGATCGCGCGCGGGCTTTCCACCAGCAGCTGCAGGCACCAACGGCCATCGGCGTGAGGCGTGGCATGCACGGCACGCGGCACGAAGCCGCGCCGCTCGACCATGCCGATCACGCGCACCAAGGCGCCTTCGGCCGGTTTCACGATCAGGTCAAGCCGGTATTGCATGGGACGTGGGCTCCGTGACGGTCTTGGCCGGATTGCTTTCCAGCATCGAGCTGTTGGCGTGGTTGGGCGGCACCAGCGGCCAGACGTTGGCCTTGATGTCGATGGCCACGTGCAGCATCGCCGGGCCGGGCGTGGCCAGCAATTCGGCCAGCGCATCGTCGACCTGGTCGCGCTGGTCGATGCGGCGCGCCGGGATGCCGAACACCTTGGCCAGCGCGGCGAAGTCCGGGTTGTCGGACAGGTCGATCTCGCTGTAGCGCTCGGCGAAGAACAGCTCCTGCCACTGCCGCACCATGCCCAGCGCGGAGTTGTCCAGCAGCACGATCTTCACCGGCATGCGAGTGCGGGCGATGGTCGCCAGCTCCTGCACGTTCATCATGAAGCTGCCGTCGCCGGAGACCAGCACCACGGTGCGGTCGGGGCAGGCGAACTGTGCGCCCATCGCCGCCGGCAGGCCGAAGCCCATCGTGCCCAGCGCGCCGCTGGTCAGATGGTTGCGCGGGTGGTTGAACTTGCAGTGCTGGGCCACCCACATCTGATGCTGGCCGACATCGCAGGCGATGATCGTGTCCGACGGAGCCACTTCGCTCAGCCGCTTCAGCAGCGCCGGGGCGTAGATGTCGGCACCCGGCGCGTCGTAGCGGAAGCCGAACCGCTCGCGGTGGCTGGCGCAGCGCGCCTTCCAGGCATCGCAGGTGCTGCGCGCGCTGGTCAGTGCCTGCAGGCCGGTGGTCACATCGCCCGGGATGGCGATGTCGGCTGTGCGCAGCTTGGAGATCTCGTACGCATCGGCATCCAGATGAATGACGCGGGCGAATGGCGCGAACTCGGCCAGCTTGCCGGTGGCGCGGTCGTCGAAGCGCGCCCCGACCACGATCAGCAGGTCGCTTTCCTGCACCGCCATGTTGGCTGCGCGGGTGCCGTGCATGCCCAGCATGCCCAGGTAATTGGCATGGTTGGCGGGCAGGGCGCCCAGGCCACGCAGGGTCAGCACGGTCGGGATGCCGCTGGCTTCGACGAACTGGCGAAACGCGTCCACTGCACCGGCCAGCGCGATTCCGCCGCCGCCATAGACCACCGGCTTTTCGGCGCCGGCGATCGCCGCCAGCGCTTCGGCCAAGGCCGCATCGGCCGGGGCCGGCGGCGGCTGCACCGCAGCGGGCACATGGTCGGGCAGGTGCGAGGCGTCGTTGACCTGCACGTCCTTGGGCAGATCCACCAGGACCGGGCCGGGACGGCCTTCGCGTGCGATGCGGAAGGCTTCGGCCATCACGCGCGGCAGGTCGTCAACGCTGCGCACCAGGAAGCTGTGCTTGACGATCGGCATGGTCATGCCGAACACGTCCAGCTCCTGGAAAGCGTCGGTGCCGATCAGCGGGGTGGCGACCTGGCCGGTCAGGCACACCATCGGCACCGAATCCAGCATCGCATCGGCGATGCCGGTGACCAGGTTCGACGCGCCCGGACCGGAGGTGGCCACGCACACCCCGACCTTGCCGGAGGCGCGCGCATAGCCGTTGGCGGCCAGCGCGGCGCCCTGCTCGTGCCGGACCAGAATGTGCTTCAGCGTTGAATCCACCAGCGCGTCGTAGAACGGCATGATGGTGCCGCCCGGATAGCCGAAGATCGTCTCGACCCCCTCGGTTTCCAGGGCGTGGGCGATCCAGCGGGCGCCATTGCGTGGGGCAGTGGCGGTGGTGGCGTTCATGCGGCGGCGGCCTGTTGGGATGTGGGCTTGATGGCGTTGTCGGCCAGCCACACCATCTTGGCGCGCAGCTGCTTGCCGACCACTTCGATCGGATGCTCCAGGTCGGCCTGCTTGAACCTGTTGTAGTTCGGCAGGCCGGCTTCGTATTCGGCGACCCAGTTCTTGGTGAAGGTGCCGTCCTGGATGTCGGTCAGGATGTCCTTCATGCGCGCCTTGGTGTCGGCGTCGATCACCCGCGGGCCGCTGACGTAGTCGCCGTACTGGGCGGTCTCGGAGATGAATTCCAGCATGCGGGTGATGCCGCCTTCGTAGAACAGGTCCACGATCAGCTTCAGTTCGTGCAGCACTTCGTAATAGGCGATTTCCGGCTGGTAGCCGGCTTCGACCAGCGTTTCGAAACCGGCCTGGACCAGCGACGAGGCGCCGCCGCACAGCACGGCCTGCTCGCCGAACAGGTCGGTTTCGGTCTCTTCCTTGAAGGTGGTCTCGATCAGGTTGGCACGCGCGCCGCCCAGGCCGGCGGCGTAGGCCAGCGCGTAGTCCTTGGCCTTGCCGGACTTGTCCTGGTAGACGGCGTAGATGCATGGCACGCCGCGGCCGATCTCGTATTCGCGACGGACCAGCGCGCCCGGACCCTTGGGCGCGACCAGGACCACGTCCAGGTCTTCGCGCGGCTCGACCAGGCCGAAATGCACGTTCAGGCCGTGGGCAAACAGAAGCACCGCGCCCTGTTTCATGTTCGGGGCCAGCACGTCGTAGTACAGGGTCTTCTGGACCATGTCCGGGGTCAGCACGGCGACCAGATCGGCGTTCTTGACTGCCTCGGCCGGCGACTTGACCAAGAAGCCGTCGGCCTTGGCCTTGGCTTCGGTCGGGCCACCCGGACGCAGGCCGACCGTCACATCGAAACCCGACTCACGCAGGTTCATCGCATGCGCGCGACCCTGGCTGCCGTAACCGACGATGGCGATGGTGGGCTGGGGAAGATTGGAGGTCGAAGCGGTCATGTGCGGCAGGTCCTGTGGATTTGAAGGTTGGCGGTGAAACTTTTCTCGGGGGCTGAAAGCACGAAACCCCGCACTTCGCAGTGCGGGGTTTCGTAGGATTCTCGTGTCTTGCTTGCTTACACGACCGTACGTCCCGCACCGTTTGGCGAGGTAATAAGTACGAGCACGAGGAGCGAGGCCGCGGCGGGCGCGGTCCTGGGCAACGTGGTCGTGGGACGGAAGGTCTTCATGAGATCGGCAGAAAAACATGCCTCCGCGTGGCATGTCAAGCTCGGATTTTTGTTTCTTTGGCAACCATGTTGGCGTGCCAGCGTATTAATACGAAAAGCCGAACCAAAGCCTGCATGCGAGGAAGCGCCCGGCAACGCCGTGGCGGGCCGATCGTCACCGCTGCGATCTCGGTCAATCACTGCTGCTATCTGCGCCGATGTGCGCGTCCAGGAACGTCTGCAGGGTCTTGAACCAGGCGATACTGTTGTCCTCGTTGTAGAAACCGTGGCCCTCCCTGGGCACTGACAACCATTGCGGCACGTTGCCGGCCGCCGTCAGCGCTGCCCGCATCGCCTTGGCCTGGGCCAGGGGAGCGCGCTGGTCGTCCTCGCCGTGAGCCAGCAGGACGGGGATCTTGATCTTCGAAGCCAGCTTGACCGGTGAGTTGGCGTCCAGCGCGGCCTGGTCGCGTCCGATCACGCGCTGCAGGTAGTGGCGGCCAGATTCGGTCGTCTTGATGTCGCCCTTGCTGTACATCATGTCCAGATCGTAGATGCCGGCCAGGCCCACGGCGCACTGGAACATGTCGGGCGCACGCGCCGCGGTCATCATCGCCGAGTAACCGCCGAAGCTGCCGCCATACACACAGATGCGTTTGGGGTCGCTCATGCCTTGGTCGATTGTCCAGCGCACGCCGTCCAGCAGGTCGTCCTGGATGCGCGTGCCCCATTTCAGGTAACCGGCCTCCTTGAAGGCGAAGCCGCGCCCACCGCTGCCGCGGTAGTTGACCTGCAGCACCAGATAGCCGCGGCTGGCCAGGAACTGCGCGTCGGTATCGAACTCCCAGTCGTCGTGGATGTCGTGCGGCCCACCGTGCGGCAGCAACACCATCGGCAGCTGTCTGGGATCGCTCACGCCGGCGGGCAGGGTAAGGATGGCTTCCAGCTGCAGGCCATCGCTGGCGGTGAAGCGCAGCGAACGGCGCTCGCCCATCAGCGCCGGGTCGATGCCCTCGCGCGGGGTCAGCAGGCGTTCCAGCTTGTTGTTGGCACGATTGAACAGATACCAGGCGCCTGGATCGCGGTCACTATCGATGAACAACAGCACGACCTGTCCATCCTGGCTCTGGTTGATGAACTTCACGTGCTTGCCGGGCAACACATTGGTGAGCGCCTGATGCAGTTGCGCGTCGGGCGAGGACGTGTCGAAATAGGTGAATTTGCTCGGTCCGCGACCGGCCTGTGCGGCAAATGGCGCGGAAGGCGCATGCGTCCACTGCAGGTCGCTGACACTGGCGAAGTCATCGTGCACCAGCACCTCAAGGTTGTCGCCCTGCAGGTCGCTGCTGACCAGTTCCCTCGGGCCATTGTCGCGGGTGCGCCACGCGTACACCTTGCGGTCGTCCGGGCTGAAGGCAAACGGCTGCCATAAGGCCTTTGCCGAGGTCGCCATCGGCTGCCAGACATTATTGCCAGCGGAACGGTACAGCAACGGGTTGTCATCGACGTCGGTACCGACTGCGAAACGCGGCACCCCGGCGTGGTCGATGACGAAGTTCATGTCGGGCCGCCCGATGTCGGCCACCAGATGGAAACTCACCTTGTCCGAATCGACGTCGTAGAGCATCGACCTGCGCGTCTCCAGCGACAGCTGGCGCAGATAGAAGTGGCCATTGGGAATTTCCGGCACGGCCTCGATATAGCCGAAGCCGCGGTCCAGCGTGGATTTGGTCGCCCGCTGCTCGTAACCGTAGATGTATTTCTGGCCGGTGCCATCGAAATTGCTGGCAATGATCTCCCCGTTTGGCCAGGGCTTTTCCAGGCTACCGCCCTTGCGCCCCTTAGCAATCACCAGTCGGGTCTTGCTGACCCATGCGACCTGGGTGGCCAACTCGTAACGCGGAAATTTCAACAGGGCGGTCTGGGTCATGTCGGCCAGACGGTAGACCGCCAGCGCGGAGGCGCCGTGGTCCAGATCGAGCGACGCCGCCAGGTATTTTCCGTCCGGCGACAACGCCGGGTTGGAGAGCTTGCTGAAGCGCGCGAACGCTTCGACGGGAGTCTGTTCTCCCGCCTGTGCACCCATCCACGCACCCGCCATCACCGCGGCCACGACGGCCCGCTTCCATGCCTGCATGAGGTCGACCCCTGTGTTGTCTGTTGTTGTAAATCCCCGCCTAAAAAAATACCGCAACGGCGGCCGCGCGCAAGTGGCCCGTGGTGGCGAGTCGGCTCGGCAGCGTGCTTGCGGCTCGCTTGGACCGGCGCACCTCACGGGTTGGCCTGGACCCTTAGCCGCCGACCGAGTTGATACGGGTTTGGATGGCAAGCATTCGAAGGTCAGTCACGGCGGCCGCCGCCAATGGATTGGCGTCTGCCGACCACTGGACAAAAAAGAACCCCGCCGGGAGAGAACGGCGGGGTTCTTGTCTTACATGGGCTCAGACCGAGCCCATGTCACACACTTAGAAGTCGTACTGCGCCTGCAGACGGACGTAGCGTGGAGTGGTGTAGTACTTGCCAAGCATGTAGCTGTTGTAGGTCTCGGCGTACTGCGTGTCTTCCTTGGTCTCATAAACCTGCAGCGGTTTGACCGAGTTGAAGGCATTGAGTACGGACAACTGCAGGCTCAGGCCCTTGGCCCACGACGGCTTGTAGACCACGTTCGGGTTAACGGCGTAGGTCCATGGCGTGCGACCGGCCGTACCCAGCTTGGCGATGTCGCCATTGCAGTAGTGGAATACGCCACCGTAGCCATATTCAGTGCCGAACGTACCGGTACCGCCGCCAAGGCAGCTGATCGGAGCGCCGGATTGCACCTGAATATCCACGCCTACCTGCCATTCGTCCGTGAAGTTGTAGGCGCCATAGGCCTTCAGCGTGTGGCGATGGTCGTTGAACAGGTAGCCGTCGGAACCATACATGATTTCGGCGAAGTCAAAGTCCGAGGTCGTGCCGGTGTCTTCCTGGCCATTGGTGCTCTTGACCAGGCCTTCGTAGTTGCCGGTCAGCTTGGACCAGGTGTAGTTGACGCTGGCGTACCACTTGTCGGTCTGCTTGTCGGCGCTCAGGGTGACGGCCTTGTAGTAGCGCTTTGCCTTCGGACCCAGTGCGCTGCCATCGACGTGGATGTCTTCTGCAGTGCCGTTTCCATCCACATCCAGAGTGATGTCCATGGATTCACCGGGGTTATACAGATAGCAGCCCGGCAAGCCGTCACGCAGGCCCCACTCGTCGCCCCAACTAGACACATCGTAGCCGCTGGCCTGCGCAGCCAAATAGACCTGGCGCGTGTCGCAGGTGTCATCAATCACGTTGTTGATGCGGCGGTATGTGCCCTTGACGCCCAAGGTCCATCCGTCAAGCAATGCATTGTCCGAATGCAGCAGCTGCTGGTAGCCGAGGATCGCTTCATCCTGGGTGTAAGGCTTCAGGCCCTTGCTCGCCACGGCCCGGGGATCCGGAGCAACGCCATTTTCTCCATTGACCACGAAGTCATTGGCGCCATCTTGATAAGAGCCGGTTGTGTTTGGCGCACCGCTTACCGGATCCACGCCATCGTAGGTGTAGTAGGTGTAGGTGAAATAGGAGGCACTAGCTGCGCGCAAGGCAACGTTGGCGGCGATCGGCAGGGAGTAGCGGCCTAGCGAGCCGAACAGCTTGCTGTCGCCATTCCCTGCGACATCCCAAGAGAAGCCTAGGCGCGGCTGCCAGATGTCGTCCTGCTTCACGAAACTCACACCATCGGTGTTCTTGTTGTCAAACGAGTCGTTGCGGATGCCGCCATACAGCATGAAGTTGTCGGTGATCTGCCAGTTGTCCTGCAGGTACCAGGACTTCTGGCCAATCTCGACGCTACCGCCGGTACGGTAGTTGATGAGGTAGGCATAGTCGGGTTGAAGTATCCAATAGCCGCCAGACGAATAAGACGAGCCGGACTTGGACTTCCAGGTCTCATCGCTGTAGCCGAAAGCGACCTTATGGTCACCTAGCTGCCATTCGAAGTCCGCCTTGTAGCTGTCGCGTTCGTTGCGGCCGCCGTAGATGTCCACCGAGCTGGCCACTGCGCAGCCGATGTGGGCGCCGGTTGTGTCGACAACATAAGGACAATCGCCAACCGGACCCTGCACATCGCCGTCGTAATAGCTGTAGTTCCCGTCTGGGCTGATGGTGAACTGCGACGACTTGTTGCGCATCTGGCCGTACTGCAGGGCCATGGTCAGATCGTCAGTGAGGTAGCTGGTCCATTTGAAGATGTCGGTCTGGCCGCCGCTCTTGCCTACCAGCTGACCGTTGTAGTCGGTCTTGGCGGCATGGTCGTTCGCATCGTACTGGGCGTTGTAATAGTCGTAGGTGTAGCGACTGCCGTTGTCGAAGCCGGTGTATTCGAAGTGGTTGGCGTCATTCAGATACCAATCCAGCTTGACCAACCAATACGGGGTTTTGTTTTCGTAGTTATAGGCACTGGTGGAGCGGGAGTTGATCTGGCTCTCAGCAGGCTCGCCGTCGACGGTTTGCGTGTCCGGACGTCCGCCATAACTGGTGGCATTGCTCTTGTCGAATTCGGCCAAGGCAAAGATGAACAGCTTGTCCTTGATCAGCGGGCCGCCAATCCACCCGGTATAGGTATTGGAGGAGTCGTAATTGTCGTGGTAACTGCGGAAGATCTGGCCATCGGTGTTGCGGTAGACGTTCGGAATGTCCGCGCGCAGGCTGTCCGGCACACTGGTCCAGCTCAAGCCGCCGTGCCACTCGTTGGTGCCGCGCTTGACGTTGACGCTGGTCACACCGCCGGTCGAGAAGCCGTACTGCGCGCCGTAGCCGCCGGTCTGCACGTCCAACTGGTCGATCGCCTGGAAGGGGACTTCCGAGAACGACAGGCTGTCGTAGAGGTTGGTGATGTTGAAGCCATTGACGTAGTAGCTGTTCTCGGCCGCCGAAGCGCCGCCGAAGGAGGCGTTTCCGAAGTAGCCAGAGCTTGCGACCGTGCCGGGAGTCAGCAGCGAGACGCTGGTGATATCGCGGCCAACCGGCAGATTGTTGAGCTGCTCGGCGGTGAAGGTGGTACGTGATTCGACGCTGGACAGGTCGATTGCGTTCATGCCCTGGCCGCGGACCACAACGGTATCCAGGCTGGTGGCCGACGACGAAGCGGTGGTTGCGTCATCAAAGCTGGCATTGCTGGTCTGGCCTGCGATCACGTTCACCGTGCGCGAGGAGCTCTGGCCATCGGCGCCGGTCAGGGTCAGCGTGTAGTTGCCGGTCGGCAGCGCAGGGGCGCGGAAACGGCCGGCGGCGTCAACGGGTACCTGGCGGGTTACACCGGAAGTAGTGCTGGTGATCTGCACGGTCTGGCCGGCGGCGGCCGGCGCGGTACCGGCGATGTTGCCGGAGGTACTTTGCGCATAGGCGGCGCCCTGGGTCAGGGCAGCGCCCAGCATCAGCGCCAGCGCGGTGCGGCGCAATGCATGTTTGTGGATGTGTTGGCTCATGGAGTGTGGCTTCCCAAAAAAGTGCAAAAACCCTCCGAGCGCGCTATACGCGCCTGAAAGGTGGCAAGGTCCGGCAAGTAGCAGCGCCTCGTAACGCGAGTGCAACGGTGCGCGAACGGGAAATTAACGGCGGAGTTGGGCAAGAGATTGGCGCCGGATGCCGTGGCATGTCGTTTGTGTCAATACGTGTCATATATGAATTTCAGCGAAACCAAGAGCGTGCTAATTGCTAGCATGCTTGTGATTTCGCTCACATATGGCGCATTTCTTGGCGCTTCGTGAGCGTTCCGTGGAAGTCTGGCCATTTGGCCAAACTTCCACGGAATTCCGGCAGATTTGGCCATCTAGCGGCACCTGTAAGCCTCTGAGAGGCCGTCAGCGGATGCCAATGCGAGCGAACTTGCAGATACGTTCGCACGGCGCGTAAGTAATGTTTTTGCCCATCGGGACGAGCAGTCAGCACAAAGGCTGCTCTAACACGCGGCCGCCTTGCTGCACCTCGCTAGCGGAGGCGAAGAATTCCGAGTTCTGGACTCGGTAGCGAGGCGATGAGCTGGAAGCCGCCGCTTAGGGTTGCGAAGGGCGGGCAGGTGAACAGGAGTTTCGCCGGTGGTCTCTAGGGTCGAGCACCGGCGGTGTTCAGGTGCCTAGGTGGCTAAGCTGAAGAATTCTTTCTAATTCAATGGGTTAATGAGTTGGAGCGGCAAGGCGCGGGCCAATAAAAAGTACGCTCTATCCGCCTTGATATGGCATACTTTATACATACATCTAACAGCAATTCATCTCGCACTCACCAGGACCGACCATGTCATCGCCTACCACCTTCAAGTTTGACGAAAAGCTGACAGCTACGTTAGACGAGCTAAAGACTGCAACGGGGGCATCTTCCAAGGCTGAAATTGTGAGGCGCGCGATCGCACTCATGAAGGTTGTTCAGCAGGCACAAGCTGACGGTGGGGAAGTTGTGATCCGAACTAATGGCGACAACGCTCGTGAGCGCGTCATTGTGATGCCCTGAGCCCAATTATTAAAAAAAGGGGAAAGGAAGCTCATGGGCAACACCTCGGCTGCGCCCGAAGGCGCGATTTATATTGGTAGTTTGGAAGAGGAAGTCGGCGACCGCCCTCAAGAGACTGGTGAAGCGGTCTACATCGGGAAGCTGGAAGAAGAGGTAGGTGATCGCCCTCAAGAGATGGGTGCGCACGAGCGCGCGCGCCTTACGATGGCGTATGTAGTTTTAGGAGGAGTTGCGGCGCTATTCCTTCTAAGCTGGTTGTCGCTTCTCGTCTTCCCCGATAACCGAAAAGCAGAGGTCCAGTCGTTCTTTGAATTCGTAAAGGCCTTCTGTCCGCCTCTGATCACTCTTGTCTTGGGCTACTACTTTAGGGATTCCCAAGAATGAATGCGCCTGTTCAGACCCCATCGGAAGGTGCAGCCGAAAAATTGCTTGGTTTAGTGCTCAAGAAGCAGTGGTTGGTAATTGAGCGATTGACTCTAGACGCGGGCCATAGTGGTCAGTCGAGATCTTGTTGCTACAAAGCGGTGACAAAGGATGGGGAAGTAGCGTTCGTAAAAGCTTTTGACTTCCGTCACGAAGATTTAGAGGGAGACACCCAGCGCTTGGAATTCATGGTGAGAGAGTTCAACCATGAGAGGCAAGTCCACGAATTCTGCCGTGATCGAAAGTTGGCGCGAGTAACAAGAATTTTTGAGGCTGGGTTTGTTCCAGTGGACGGGCAAGCTGTGCATTACCTGATATGCGAATACGCGCCCCAGTCGCTACGCGAAGCGCATCCGCCAGGTAGTCTTGATATCCCCGCTCACATAAGGCTGGCGGGACTCAGAAAAGTTGCTGCAGGAGTAGCTCAGCTACATACGGTCGGTGTTGCGCACCAGGACATTAAGCCGAGTAATGCCGTTGCTTATGCGGATGACGAAGTTAAGATTACGGACCTCGGGAGTTCGTCTTGCCAGTCGTTGCCTGCCGCCCCGCACGACGATCTGCACTACTGCGGACAACCTGGATATGCGCCTTATGAATTGCTTTATAGCCAAGGTGGAAGCTGGTACCGCCGAAGAATTGGATGTGACATCTATCTATTGGGGAACTTGATATTCACATCCTTTATCGGAGAATCGCTTACCAGCTTCATCCTGCACGCGCTGCCTTCAGAGTTAAGGCATACCGTTTACACTGGAACTTACGATCAGGTTCTTCCCCACCTCATCGATAGGCACTTTGAATTGGTGCCTATCGTCATGAAAGAATTCATACCAGCCGAAATTGAAAGTGAGCTGACTTCTCTTGTGCTTGCACTCTGCCATCCTGATCCGGAGAGGCGCGGACACTCGGTCAACGTGTCAGGAAAAGGTAGCCAGTACGGACTGGAGCGGGTGATTAGCGCCCTTGACCGTCTTGAGAAAAAGGCAAGGATCCAAGAAAGATATGTCACCTGATCAGTCTGTAGGAAGGGCCCTTGAAAACCGAGCCGTTCTCCCGCGCTGGCGTTCACCTGGCGAGTCAGTTGACGAAATGTTGGGAGTTGGCTCGGAAAAGAACAAACAGCCTGATCGAGGCTGGATTAAACGGCTCTTGCGTGATTTCAACGATGCCCCTACAGCTGCCACTGCTGCTGAACTTCGTGAATCAGCCTTCGCATTAGGCGAGCAACTCCCTGCCGATGTATTAATGCGAATGGAGGGCTTCTCGCGCGGAGCTCTTCATCCAAATTCGAACACGCCGAGTTTTGATCAAGGGGTGCACGACAAAGGTATAGCAATAAGGGCATTGCGTAAAAAGATAAGCCTAGAGCCTAGGCAGCCTTTCGCTTGGAGCGAATTGGCTCGTAATCAACTGGCAAACGGTGACTCCGATGGAGCCGTTGCTTCAATGGCTTGCGCAACCCAGCTCGCCCCCACAAATAGATACATCTTGCGATCCGCAGTCAGGCTACTGAGTCACGTGCCGGCGGACCTTGACGGAGATCGAGTAAGTTGGCTACTTAAGCGAAGCGGATCACTTACACGCGACCCTTGGTTGCTATCTGCGGAGATTGCTGCGTCAACTGCCGCTGATAAGACCTCAGATTTCATTGGCAGGGCTAAAAAGATGCTGATGGACAATAAGTTCCATCCTCGACACTTGGCCGAGCTTGCCGCGGCGGTGGGCACCGTAGAACATCAGTATGGACGCCACAAAAAAGCCAAGGAAAACTTCGCTCAATCAATGATTGATCCCAACGAGAATGCCGTGGCTCAGGCACTTTACGTTGCGCAAGATGATAAAAAAATTGTAGTCCCAAGCGATGTCCTTGCCAGGCCTGGCTCGTTCGAAACGCACGCTCGCTTGGCCTACACATCAGGAGCCTGGGCTGACGTTGCCCAGCAATGCAGACTTTGGCTATCTGATGAGCCATTCGATACCAGGCCTGCAGTGCTAGGTTCCTACCTGAGCTTTGAACCGGCATTGGTTCAGCAGGCGCAGGTATTGGCTACGATGGGTCTCAGGTGCTCGCCACAAGATTATCTCTTATTGAACAACCGGGCTGTTGCTTACGCGTACAGCGGTCTAGTTGCAGAAGCATACTCAGATATACGAAGCGCTGTAAGAATTCATCGCTCGCACCCTCATATCATGGCCACTTTGGGTCTGATCGCGTGTAGGGCGGGTTACGTAGAATATGGCCTAGCTCTGTACGAACAGACTATTGCTTGGTTTGCCTACTTAAAAGATCGAGACTCTTTGATTCGAGCCGTTTTGTACTGGCTTAGAGAAGCTGTACGGGCAGGAACAACCGAAGGTTCGGCCGAGCTCAGCCGTGTGCGGGCCTGGATCTCTCGATTGCCTCAGCGCGATCAGGAGAGCGAAATTCGCGGTCTCATCGAAGCGGTGGAACGAGAGCAAGGCATGGCGCGATTGGGCGACGATCTGTCGTACTCGGGTCCCCTGACCGTCAATGACTTCGAAGAATTGAAAATGCGAATTGATGCGCCACAAGAAAGTTTCTCCTACGACAAAAGTATTCCCGATTCAGAGCTATTATCGAGGGATTTCGGAGGATGAGATTTGGCGAGGCCTGGTAATCGCGACATGCCAGCAAGCGATTTTGTCATGAATCTCTGTTTGGGCGGGGCACATTGAATTCAGTTGTTTCGTGCTAGCCAAAGAGCGACATTTTTCTTTGTTATTAACCTTGACGTCGATGTCCGCTAGCGACTGAGGCTATATTCGCGGCACAGCTCCGGCACGAGCGTGCCGGCCTCGGCCTGCTTGAGCACGGCAATGATCTGGCTGTCGGTAAAGCGGGACTTCTTCATGGAACCTCCTCGGGAAAGCGTACGAGAAAATTCCACTTCTGGCGTCAGCTAATTGGCGGGGGCATTACCGCCCAAGCTCTGTAGCTGGCATTGCGGCGAACCTTGCCGCGCCAGGTCGCTCATCCACTGACGACTCAGTTGTCGCCACAGCAGATCGCTGGTTGGCTGATGTGCGCTCAGCTATGGGATCCGGACAATTGGGTGTCATACGAGACGATCTACCGCACCCTTTATATCCAGTCACGTGGTGTCTTGAGAAAGGAGCCGTTGGGGCACCTTCGGCGCGGCGTGGAATGCGCCGTTCGCTTCACCATACGCAGAAAACTCCTGGCCGCGGTCGCATCGTCGCAACGGTATCGATCAGCGAACATCCCGTATGCGCAGAAGATCGCGCCGTTCCAGGACACTGGGAGGGTGGCCTGACGTTTGGCGATCGAAATAGCCAGATCGCAACGTTGGTGGAGGGGCAGAGCCGCTACGTCATGTTGGTAGGGCTTACCGGCAAAGGCACCGAGACAGTCGTCAACGCCTTGATCAAGCATGTGAAGCTGTTACCCAGTCAGCTCTATCGATCGTTGATCTAAGATCGCGGGAAAGAAATGGTGGCGCATCGCAGCCCTACATGTCACGTTCCACCTCTGGAGACAAACGCAAAAAGCCGGCTTGCGCCGGCCTTCGTGTCAACCAGGGAACTTCGGGAATTTCTCGTCGGGATGGTTCTTTTTCCAGTCGTTATAGGCTGAGGTGCCTACCCAAGCGGCAAATGCCTTGGGCGGATGACCGCGCCCAGACCACGTTTCCTGGGTATGGGGCAGCCAGTACTTGGGTACAACTTCTCTCTTTTTCTTAGTGCGGGCAGCTGAATTTTTGGCGTGAGCACCACTCACCACGTAGCCGGCGATCTCAGCGCGTTGCTTGGAAGCGAAGCTCGCGGCGAATCTTTCAAGCAACGAGGTGATCTGATCGAAAGCTTCGATTGCTTCCTGCTGGCGCAATCCGATCTCTTGCTCCTCAAGCTTGCGCAGTTCTGCTGCAAGCGTGATCTTGCGCTCAGCGATGGATGCCAAGGTGGCGCTATTCATACTCATTCGCTCTCAACTTTCGGGGAATCAACCAATTGTGTTGGCTCGGTTGGATATGGGCAAGCTCGCCCAAGTGTCCTGCAGACAGGAGGGGCCGGGACAGAGTTAGGGGTTCCAGCCGGGCCGGAGAGGCCTAGGGGTCGAGTTCCTTTATCTAGTACGCACAAAGAGGAGCTTGCTAATGGGTGAGCAAGCCCTCAAATTTTACAGCCACCGCAAGTATAAGCTTTGATATCGGAACGACAGGAGAGATACGGATGTTCGGATGGTTGAAGGGGGAAGAACCTGAGGTTCAACCTAAGCTTAGCCCGCTCACGCCAGAGTTCATTGAGTCCGAGCACGGCATCTACGTCCAGATGCTCAATGCCGCCCTCAAAGATGAGCGAATTCAAAACATCGCGCTGACTGGCAACTACGGTGTTGGCAAGAGCAGCATCCTAAAGCAACTTGCCAAGCTACATAAGAAGAAGGTGCTGGAACTATCGCTCTCTACTTTGGCGCCAATTGCACGAATTAAAGATGACGGCCTGCCGCCGCAGGCAACCTCACCCACGAATACGATTCAGCAGGAAATCGTCAAGCAGCTTCTCTACAGAGAGAAGCCTCGTAAAACGCCAGGTTCGCGATTCCGGCGCATCGAGAAGTTCCATCTAATGAGAGAGAGTGCTCTCTCAATACTGCTCGGAATGATCTTGGCGACAACATTTCTGCTGACTGGTTGGACTAGCAAGATCGCGCTTGAGTTTCCTATGCTCAAGCTAGGAACGTCATGGCCCCACGCGGCAGTTTTGGGCCTAGGTACGGTCGTCTTTTTTTTGATGCGATTTACGTTGTATGGGCGATTGAATATCAAAGAGGTCTCCGCTGGGGCGGCAACGGTGACCCTCGATGAGAAATCGGTGTCCTACTTCGACCAGTACCTGGATGAGATCGTCTATTTTTTCGAGATTTCAAAACGAACTATCGTCGTTTTCGAAGACATCGACAGATTTAACGACGCACACATATTCGAAACACTGCGCTCGCTCAATGCACTGCTCAACGGATCGCCGCAAATCAAAGAGCGAATCTACTTCATATACGCAATCAAAGACAGTATTTTCGATCATCTGACTATCGCGAACGTTGGTCGCGAATTTGACCATGATCTAAAGGCTGGCGATGACCCGGCTGAAGCCGAAGTTGTCCGTGCCAACAGGACAAAGTTCTTCGATCTAGTGATTCCTGTGGTTCCGTTCATCACCCATCAGAACGCTAGGAATCTGGTCTCTCAGTTGCTTGAAGGCATGTCGCACGACATAGACCTTGATCTCATCGATCTTGCAAGTCGCTACGTCCCTGACATGCGGCTACTCAAGAACGTTCGAAATGAATTCCTTATCTTTAGAGAGAGAATTGTTGCGGCGGACCGTGGCAGCCTAAATCTGAGAGAGACAGAACTCTTCGCGATGATGCTCTACAAGAGCACCCATCTATCGGATTTTGAGGCCATTCGCCTGGGCAAGAGCAATCTTGACAAGATCTATGCAAAGAGCCGCACTGCTGTAGCCTCGAACCTTCGGAGGCTTCAGCGCGAACTTTTCGTGCTCCAACGAGAAGAGCTTGCTGATCAGTCGATCGGAACGCGTAGCGCGGAACTGGGCGCGCGACTCATTGCTCATGTCAAGGTCGCCGTTAAATCATGCGGACGAGACTTTGCAAGAGCCAGTTTCAATGTCGGTGGAGCGCCTTTCACAAATGACGAGCTGCAGACTAGCAAATTCTGGAGGAGTTTCATCACTGCAGAAGATGATCCAACGCTGAGCGTAGTGATAAGCAGAGCGGGATATCACGAGAACCAAGCAACCTTGCAATTCAGTAGATCAGATCTTGGCGGTATCCTGGGGCCTTTCGACGCGAAGGGTTGGAAAAAAATTGATGTTGAAAAAAATTTGGAGGCTCGTGGAGAACTGCGCGAGCAGATGAGGTCCGTGAGGAAGGCGGACTTCAAGGAACTTATGGCTAGGGATGACTGGACCATCAGTGGCGCTTCTGATGATCAGGGGCTCGATAATGAGGCTCGCGAGATCTTTGGTACAGGGCTTGCCTATCAGGTGTTGAGAACTGGCTACATCAATCGGAATTTCACCCTCTACACCGCCATCTTCTATGGAGACAGAATTAGTTCAGCGGCGACGAACTACGTCATCCACCACATTGAGCGCGATTCAGCTGATGAGAATTTCCCACTGACTTCGAGCGATGTAGAGGCCATCATTCGCGAGCGTGGCTCGCAGTTCGGTGAGCCCGCCTTCTACAATGTGGACATCCTTGATCACGTTTTAAAGGCGCGAGCAAAGGATAGGATTTCCGATATGATGATCAACTCCATTGCTAAGCTAGATAAGGAGCAGCGGAATTTCCTCGATACTTATCTCAAACGCGGATTGGAAGCTTCATCTTTTGTTGAGCGTGTTACAAAGGTGGCGCCAAGAATTTTCACATACTTGGCCTCCGAACTCGAAGTCGAGCATGCTGAGCGCCTCAAGCTTTTCAGTGCTGCTCTCGGAAGCATCAATTCGAAATTAAACTATGCCGTCGACACCGGGCTTGGCGGCTTCATTGCGGAAAACTATGCAGGATTCGAGGTTGTCTCTAAAGACGAAATAGAAGATAGAAATCTCGATGAAATAGCCGGTCTGGCCGAAAAGGCTGGCGCGGTCTTGAAGTCGCTTGCGCCGTTGAGCGTCGCCGCGCGAAAGGCCTTCGTCGCTAAGGATCTGTATGAGATCACGCTGGAGAACCTGCGGATCGCTTTGAATGAGCCCGCTGAGTTGTCTCTCGACTTCATTCGAGAAGAAAGCACGAGGATCTACGCCTATGTGACATCTCAGCTGCCGGTATACCTATCCTGCATTGACGGAGCTTCTCCATCGATTTCTCATCAAGCAGCTTCCGCACAAGTCGTCACCGACGTGGCCTCGGCAGATGCCAGGACTGTCGAGAGGCTGCTGAAGTTGGCTGCCGTAGAGTGCATCCTCGATGACCTGGAAGAAGTCCCAGTTGAGTGCTGGAGCTTGTTGGCGAAAGAGGCGCGGTTCAAGGCAAGCCTCAATAATGTCAATATTTACATAAAGGAACGCGGACAGGTGGACCAGAGCCTCGCAGTGACCTTGCGGAAATCGGGGGTCATTTCGGAGACTGGGAAGAGAGGGGAATTGCAAGACGAGAAGAAAGCGGTTGCGGCCGCATTGCTTCCAGCGAGAGAGATTCTCTCGCCCTCTGAGCGCGCCAGGCTCTGCGCATCTCTCCAGCTTCAGTTCTACATCAAGCCCGAGGAGCTCGATGCTGAAGAAGGTGATTTCTTCGCTGAATTGCTCGCAAAGGGCGTGGTGCAAGACATTCTTCCCATGTATCAACGCCTGCAGGAGATGAAATGGCAGACCAAGGAAAAGTTCATTGGAGCCTCTCGAAAATTCGCCGAGTATGTTACCCCTGAGTCGGTGGGCCGTGACTTGGAGTCGTTGCTCAGGAGCTCGCTCGTCGCAGAGCCAGTAAAGGAAGTTGTTATGGCAAACGCGGCTGCCTACGCAGATGCAAGCGATCGGAAAGGTCTATTGCAGCTTGGTAAATATTCCGCTGATCGAGGGGGAAGGCTCGAGTTTGAAATGGTTTCCCGTCTTGCACAAGAAAAGCTTGAATCGGACGCTGTTTTGAAAATTCTTGCCACGATCTTGGACGATCTTACAGAGCCTCAGGTCTCCTCGGTTCTCAGGGATCTGGACGGAGAGTTCGCGAGTCTCACCGAACTTGGAAAAGACAGGCCCAAGCTCCCTAGTACCCCGAATATCATCGCAGTACTGGAATTCCTGAAAAAGAATGGGGTCGTGAATAGCTACAGCGAAGAGAAGAATTACCTGCGGGTCAATAAGAGGCATAAGTAGAGAGTCTTCCGTGCAGCCAAGATTTGGATATAACCCTGAACGTGTTACATCCAAATTCGCGTGTTACATCGCTTAAAGCAATGTCTGGCTTCGTGCTCATCTAGATCCGAACGACGATTTGTTCCCGATCCGAGGCAGGTTATGGGCGTTTGTAGCGTCCTCGCTTTTCCGAGTCAGTCGGAAATAGAGATGGCTGATAATGCCATGGCGTAGGCGGCTGGCGAGAGCTTGCCCAGTGCGCGATGGGAGACGTTGGTGGTTGTATCGATGTCGCCAGTCTTCGGTCATGCGGCGGACTTCATGCAGGCTGGTGAAGACATACCGATCCAGGACCTCGGTGCGATAGGTCCTGTTGAAGCGCTCGATGTAGGCATTTTGGGTCGGCTTGCCCGGCTGGATATGCAGCAGATCAATCCCCTGACGCTGGGCCCGTTGCCGCAGCGCTGCGCTGATGAATTCGGGCCCATTATCCAGGCGAAGTCGCCTGGGTGCGGCACGCAGTTCCACCGGCTCATTCAGTGCCCGGATCACACGAGTAGACGGCAGGCTGGTATCGATCTCGATCCGCAGTGATTCGCGATTGAAATCGTCGTTGACATTGAAGGTCCGGAAATGCCGCCCAGACCAGAGGGCATCGGCCATGAAATCGGCCGACCAGGTGTGGTTCGCATGCCCGGGTACATACATCCAAGCGAATGGACAGCGCCACCAAATGAACTGCGCACCTCCACCAACAGAACTGGACAGTGGCGCCACACAGGCTGTACGGGCGTGCGCCTCGCTTTTCGGATAAATTAAAAGTTAACCTATCCCATATCCATCAGAAATTTTTCCGCCATGAAAGTTGGTGCTGAAACGCAGACTTGTCGAGCGCTGGCTAAAGCTTTCGAGATGACGCTTAAGTCTTTCTTAGAATCCGAGCGGTACTTCACGAAGTTTCGTGGGGCGCATTGCAATTATTCGCAATGCAGATGTGCTTTGAAATATTGGGAGTACGAATTCTTATTTCATCGTAAAGCAATTGGAATGGCGCCCTCACTGTTCGCTATTAGCTCGAGAGTGTCCATCGAGCGTGATAATTCACTATCATTAAAAGCATTAGGGTGAAACTCAGACAGCCACATGATCCAATGTTGCGTTGCATCGCACTCATCCTTCGTCAACCGACACCAGCGCTCAATGAAAAATATATCCCAAGTCGATGCGCTATTACTCCTATCAAGCATATTGATCACTGCATCATTTGCGATTAAATTCGGCCGATCTTCTCGGATACTGGCCGAGAGAATTGCTGGAAGATAGTAGATAAAAGCCTCAGGTGTGAATCCTGATATGGCTGCTGGCCATCTCTCAAGATCTGAGCAAGTAATTAAATTCCACTCTATTCCCAGAAATTTACTGGCGTCTTGATACTCATCAGTGTCCGGAGCGTCAGCTCGAATAACCGCGGCCGGCTTGATCCGGCCCGAAAATGCGTTTTCAATGAGCAGTAAGCTTTGCATCGTCGTCATTTTTATTGGGCCGTCGAAATCAATGAGCTACACGTACCCACATTTTTCCATGCTCGCGCTTGAGCGTCTTGGTGACCAAGGTCACCACCAGACCAGCATTTTTCATCACGTATCGCACGACTGGATGCCTCGTCAAGCCACGCTTTCTTTCTTACCACGAGCTGTCCCCAAGACATATCAGCACGGCACTTACCTAGAGTCCCCGTAATTGCCTTTGCCTGCTGAACTTTTTGATTCAGGCGCTGGCACTCATCGTCATCTCTACAAGCATCCTGTATCAGCACCTTGCCTACTACACTAGCGGTACCCAATGCACTGGCAATATTGAGCGGATTCAAAACGCTCGTTGCTGCAGCAAGGTCATCAGCGCCAATCTTAGGCCCCAAATTTTCAAGGCCGCCTGCTTTGGCTACGTTGGGATTGTAGGCCCCAGCTACTCCAAAAGTACTCGCGCTGGCTGCCGTTGCCGCAGCCTGCAACCCCTCGGGGTCCACTAATATTTGAGGATTGCCCTTAACGTAACCATAGGTGTTGATACCGCCTAAGATACCTATTGAATCGGACTGTGCGTAACGCCCTACACCGTTGTCGTAGTCTCTTGTCCTATTCTGATTCAGATTTGTCGTCGCGTCATATCGCTGGCCGGGGAAGCGCATGTCGAAGTTGAAGGCCATGCCGTCGCCGTCGGCATCCTGCTTAGGCTCGGTTGCGCCAAAAGCCTCACCCTTCAGATCCCACTTCCAGATGGCTTTGTTGGCGACCGGCTCAATGACCACACGCGGGCTGCCCAGATGGTCCGGTTCGATGTAGCTCAGGTTGCCAGTTGCTGCCGTGCGCAGGCCCACCGGCAGGTTATCCATCCAGATTGCCTGCTGCACTGGGGTGCCATTGGCACCGTAATCTCCTACCCAGTGGCCTGATTCGTCATGGAGTGTGTAGCTGTTGGCCGCGTTGAGATAACTACGGACACGCTCACCCTTGCCATTGTATTTGTAGTTGCGCGTGGTCGCCCCGCCAGCTTTGACGCTGCTCATCCGGCCGGTGTCGTCGTAGACGAACTCCTTGGCGCTGCCATTGATCTTGACAGTGTTTCCTGCCGCGTCGTAGCTGCGTGGAATTGCGCCGACTTGGGTCAGGCGGTGGCTGGTGCTCGGGTAGGTGTAGGTCGACGTGCCTGCCGCAGTGGTCAAGCTGGTGCGGTTGCCGGTCTTGTCGTAGCCGTAGCCATCGATCACCGTTCCGGTTGGACCGTCCTTGAATTGGGTCAGTCGTCCCAAGGCGTCATAGCCGAATCCGACCTCTGGCAGCGTGCTGCCCGGCTGGGTCAGCTCCACTAGGTTGCCGACCTCGTCGTAGTTGAAGCCGACCGAGAGCCCGCCCGTGCTGTCGTCATGGATCGTGGCCGCGCGGTAGTCCAGGTCCAGCGTGCGGCTGATCTGCCGGCCGTTGCCATAGGTCCAGCCGGCCAACGGGCCGAAGGGGTGATAGCTGGCCCCGGTCAGCAGCACCTGGCGGGCGCCCGCGTTCGGCGTGACGCCCACTTCGGCAACGCGCCCCTGCCCATCGCGGACATAGTCCACCACTGCGCCATCGGGATAGGTCATAGCGGTGAGCTGGCCACCAGCTGCATAGCTATAGCACAAGTTCAAGGCCACGCCGTTGACCGTCTGTACCTTGCGGGTCAGGTCGCCGAAGCGGTTGTAGCAATATTGGGTGGTGCCGCTACCGTCCAGCATCTTGGTCAGACGCCCCACCGAGAAGCTCTCAGTTGCAGCACATACGCTCTGATTGATGTCGTAGGTGTAGGTGACGTTGAAGCTGGCATTGGCGTAGCCCATCCCCGTCAGGCGGTTGAGGGCATCGTAGCTGTAGGTGGTGGTCTTGTTGCGCGCATCGGTCTGGGTGGCCCGGTTGCCCGCACTGTCGTAGGTGAAGGTCGTCGTCCCGGTGTCTGGGCTGACCTGCTTGGTCAGATCGCCCAGGCCGTTGTAGGTGTAGGTGGTCTTCAGGCCCTTGGGATCGGTGACCTCGGTCAGGTTGTCCAGGGCGTCGTAGCCGAACTTGGTCTCGGCCGCGATGCCGCCCACATCCTGCAGGGTGCGCTTGAGGCGATTGAGCGGGTCGTACTCGGACTGGGTCGTCCGCTGCAGCGCATCGGTGACCGAGGTGGCGTTGCCATTGGCGTCATAGCCGAAATCAGTGGGGTTGGCTCCAGCATCGGTCTGGGTGGCCAGCTGACCCAGCTGGTTGTAGACCCGGCTCAGGGTGCGCTTGAGGGTGCCACTGGCGTCCTTGGTGTCTTCGGCAATGCGGTTGCCGGCATTATCCAGGGTGTAATGGATCGTGTTGCCGGCGTTGTCGGTGATGTCGGTTAGGCGATGGGCCGCATCGTAGGTGTAGGCCGTGAAAGCCCCATCGGGCTGGGTGACCTGCTTGACCAGGCCGGTGGGCCAGTACGCCATACGCGTGATGCGGTCGTCGGACTCGGTGGTGTTATCGGCACCGCGCACCTTGGTCGAAGTTAGCCAACCACGAGGGCTGTAGCTGTAGTCGGTGATGACACCGTTGGGGTCTTTGACCGAGAGCGGCCGGCCGGCGCCGTCATAAGCCAGCATCTCGGTGATGTGGCCGAGAGAGTCGGTGACTTTCCAGAGGTCGCCTTTGCGATATGGACAGATTGCTGGCGATGAGGTGCACCCCGGATATTCAGAGGCATAGTATGCATAGGCGGTCACGTCCTGAGTGCCGGCGCGTGGCCCGTCTGAGCTCAGGAGAACGCCTGCGACAGAGCACGTCCCAACATCTATATCTGCTTGTTCGCAGTACACAAATGAAGTGCTTCGGGTGGTACTAGAGCCTTGGTCTGTCTCGGTTATATTGAGCGCCTGTCCACGCGCATTGCGCATGTAGGTTGAAGCTCGGCCGGAGCGTAACGACTTGACTAATTGGTTCTTCAGCTGACTGCGCCAGCGCTCGACGAATCGCTGCTCAGCCGTTCCGCTTGCCTGCGTCTGCTTCGTGATCCATACGCCTCCAAAAACTGAATCGGAGCGATTTTCGTAGGTGAACAGGTCTTTATTGCCCCTTTTGTCGGTGCGCGATGACACTCTTCGCCGGAAATCGGCTGAATTTGCCGCGAAGGTTGTAGAAGAAGTGCCCTCAGTGGTTATTACGTCAGAAATTTTGCGGTAAGGCGTGTCCTCAGAAAAGCGGATATCCTCTGAATTCCCAAGCGCGTCCACGTGCCTTGTCGTACCGTCAGCCAGATACTCAAAGGTACCTCGGTTGACACCACCTGCGTGCTCTGAAAGTACGGCCAGACCATTTGCATCGTATGCAAAAGTGGCAAATTTCGCTCCAGCTTCATCCGTAATTCCGGTCAGGGCAAAAGCGAAGTCGGGATCCTCGTAAACATATCCTTTGGTCGAGCCATCTCGATAAATGACGTCGCGCAAGCGCTTCTGCGAGTCATAGACGTATGAGACGAGGGTTCCATCTGAATCGCTGATCGACTCAACATCTGTGCCGTCCCCCTGGCTACCGCCCACGTAGGCGAAGTCGAGGTATCGACCAGTTGAATGTGTCGCGCGTTTTATTCTGCGTTGGCTGTCGAACTCGATCGATATTTCATCGCCCGAGGACCGTTGAATCAGATACGCACGGCCGTAAGAATTGAATCTATAGGTCTCAGACCCTGTTTCCAGTCGAAATTCACCTCCCTCGTACAGCAGAACCGCACCGGAGCCATCAATCGCCTCTCCGTTCTTAAAAACGATCGCGGCGCCGTTGGGGTAGACAATCCCTCGGGCAGCATCGCCATCAAAGAAATAAACATTAAGGCTGTGAGTCCAGTACTCACTGATGCCTCCGGCTGCTCTAAAGGCAGAATTATATGTGCGCCCAAGCTGTATCCAAGGCTGATTCACATCCACCTCGGTCTGCGTCTTATTGCCCGTAGTCAGGCTAATTGGATTGTCTCGCAAGTCGCACTGCGAACAAGAAAGCGGCTTGCTGAAGAGGGTGGCAATGCTTTCCCTTACACAACTCTTTCCGTTCCACGCGAAATACTGAGAGCACTCTACGGGCCTGCGTCGCCACTGCTGCACGGTCCAATGCTTTGTGCAGCTAGCGTCACTAGCCACCATATCGAAAACACGTGACTGAATTCCGGGAATGCCGTAAGGGGTGCTCTGGTTTGCCCATTCCTCAGTCGGAATGAAAGAATCAAAATGGCATCCCGGATATTTGGTGTTGTACCAAGCCAATGTCGTGGTATTAGCGAGTGCCTCAGATGCGATGCCGGGTGAATCAATGCCCGAACCTGTATAGAGCCAAGTTCCTACGTCAGGCTGTCGTGGGTTTGCCCCATAGACGTATCGAGTGGTGTCATATGACTGAGATATATATTGTAATTTTTCCGCATAGGCATATACGCCGCCCTTTGCCCTTACTGCGGCGAGCGCAGCACTTTCGGAAGGGAAGTTGCCAGTCACCACACTTGTGGTCCAAGACTGAGGCGTGCCTGCGACTACAGCACTCGAACCCAAGCACAGCGCGCATGCAATTAGCGCTCTAAGCAGCATTTTCCGGTTAAGCGTCCGCAGCGACAGCCCTCTGAGACAAGAGCCGAGCAACGAGTCAAGAACGGGAAGAGCACGGTGACGCGCGGCGCGCTGTAATTCATTTCGCATCTGCCAAATCCTTTTAGCGCGGCATATCCCCGGCGCCGCTGAGCCGATACGACAGCCTGTACCCGCCGCCAAACGATCATGCCACAGCTCGTTTGCATAAGCGCGAGGGCAAGGCTAAGTCGCTTCGGAAGCCGCCATCCTGTCCATCACCTCATCCGGCATGATGCGCTCGCGCTTGCCGGCAAGAAGCGTTCGCAATCCCCATTCCCATGCAATGTCTTGCTCTGCAATCCACCGCTTGGCTTTCTCGCTGGATTGTTCCACCGACCGAGTCAGCCGAAAGCGAGGCCCTAGACCGAAGAAAAGGTCAAATCCGTAGTCGATGGTCAACAGGCGGCGCAATTGCCGTGTATGCCCACCCGGGAGATAGCCATCCCACCCTACGTCCTCCATCTGCAAAACGACCCGGCCGAAGCAAAAAGCCTGAATCTCCATGATTCTTGGATGGAGATTGAATGCGATCTCTTTGTCTTCTGCCAACGGAAAAATGAAGCAGATGAAGTAGGCAAATAGCTCCTCTGCGATCAACCACAGCGGGCCCTCGACCGTGGCCAGGAACAAGCTGGCGTGCAGCGAGCGCCCGAGCTCAAAAGCACGCCCCTTGTTTCCGGCTTCGTATGCTTCCCGCAGCAGGACGACAAGCGCGGCCAAACTATCCAAGCCGGCTTGTCCCTCTAAGCGCTGGGTTACCAGGCGCGGCGCCTTGCGCCGCACATAGCGTCCACGCTCCAACCCCTTCTGATCAAAGATCGCCATCTGGATCCCAGGTCGCAGCCGCTTTAGCAGCGTGTCGGCACTTGCGCCAAGAGGGCGAGAGATGTCCAGCGCGTCCCAGGTCGCTGCGGTGAGGATTTCGCTGGAGCCTGCTATCACCGTCTCTGTGATCCGGAGCGTCTCAGCGCTTGGGACGTGTTTACCCAGCGCGTATTTGGCCCACAGATTGTGATGGTGCTCGCCCTTGAGGTAGGTGTCCGGCTGAAGAATCTGGCCCATACGATAGGCCGTCACGTTCAAGGCCTTCTCAGCGGCACGGCGTCCGTTCGACTCGGCCAAGCGAACCACTGCTTCTACACGACCTGGCTTGTAATTCTTTACCCGTATCAATGGCTTATCCGAATCATCGCGGCGCAATTAGAGTAACGCCGAGACCTTCGGTTTCCTTCTGGGCGGCCATCGGCGCAATCGTTACGCTAGCTGTATGACAGAGCGTGAAGAACACATCGGTACGTTGGCCAAGGTCTTGGAACAGGACCTGTTGCAGCGCTATGGCCCGGTGATCGGCCAGGATGACCTGCGTCAGGCATTGGGCTACAACTCGCTAGATGCGTTCCGGCAGGCCCTGTCCCGTGACTCGCTGCCAGTGCCGGTGTTTGCCATCCCCAACCGCCGCGGCAAGTACGCGCTGGCCAAGGACATCGCGCATTGGCTGGCAGGATTGAGGGACCAAGCCATCCGGGCATCTCACCCGAACGGAGACACGGCATGACACCCTTGCATGGAAGACAGGGGGGCGGCATGACCTGACGAGTCCCGCCACCAATCCACACGTGGGAAATGCAAAAACCCCCAAGCGTTGACGCGCTTGGGGGTTTTGAGGGTGTAGCCAGAACTGTTCGCTGCATTCTCGGCATCTGCCCTCCCTTCGTCAATCCCTGCTTGCCAGTGACGATGCGCTGGCGCGGGAGACTGTGGCCGCTGCTCGGGCTCGGGCGTCAATGCCTGAACCGGACGCGGTGCAAGGAGTGCCATGAATCCGTTGAAAGAACTGTGCCGGTGCCTGTTGCGCACTGATCTGACCGATCGCCAGATTGGTCAAAAGCTGAACCGCTCGCCGACCACAGCCGGCCGCTATCGCAAACGCCTGCAAGCCATCTCACTAACGTGGGATGACATTGAGAGCATGGACGAGGTCGCGCTAGCCCGCCGATTGAATCCTGCCAAAAGTAGTCCGAGGAAGTTACTCGTTGAACCGGATTGGTCGTATGTACACGCCGAACTGCAACGGCGCGGGATGACGATCACTTTGCTGCACGAGGAATATGCACTCGGCTTGGAGGCCGGGGTGATGTCAGAGACCGAGTTCCGGCGCCGCTACCGTCGCTACGCGCGCAAGCGCGGGCTGGTCATGCGTCAGGTGCGCGTGCCGGGACAGCAGCTTTTTCTGGACTTCTCCGGCGTGCGTCCTTCCATCACTGATCAAATGACGGGCGTAAGGACGCCGGTAGAGCTCTTCGTGGCCGTCATGGGCGCCAGTCGCAAGACCTTCGTCTATGCCGTCGCCAGCCAGAAATCGGTTGACTGGATCGCTTGCAATGCCAAGGCGCTAGAGTTCTTTGGGGGCGTGCCGACCTATCTGGTGCCGGATAACCTCAAGGCGGCGGTGACGGCCATTTCCAGGTCCGACGGGGCGCTGCTGAACATGACCTACGCCGAGTTCGCCGCGCACTACGACACCATGGTGCTGCCAGCCCGTCCGCGCAAACCCAAGGACAAGGCGCCGGTAGAGATTGGGGTGCAACTGGCCCAGCGTTGGATCCTGGCGCGCCTGCGCAATCGGGTGTTCTTCTCGCTAGAGGAGCTGAATCGCGCCATCGCCGAGCTGGTGGACCGGATGAACTTTCGGCCAATGCGTGGGTCGGGCGGCAAGAGCCGTCAGCAGCTGTTCGAGCAACTGGACGGCCCTGCGCTGCTTCCGTGTCCGCAGATGCCCTACGAGTACGCAGAGTGGAAGCTCAAGGTTCCTGTGGGACAGGACTACCACGTCCCGTGGCAGGGCCACTTCTACTCGGTTCCTCACACACTAGTCGGGGCAAAGGTCAACTTGAAGGTTACCCGGGGGGCCGTCACCGTCTTCCACCGCGACAAGCGAGTGGCCATGCATCCGCGCAGTGGCGAAGTGGGTGGATGTAGCACTTTGCCGGAGCATCAGCCACCGGCCCATCGCGCTTATACGCAGGACATGCCGGATGTACTGATGGCATGGGCGCGTCAGCAGGGAGGCGCCCTGTATGGATTCGTGCAACGACATAGCGAAGCTCATCGCCGGCCTGCACTAACCCTACAAGCCTGCCGAGGGCTGCAGCGTCTTGCGCGCGAACACGGCATTGAAAGGCTGCAGGCCGCCTGTGACCGGGCAGTTCGCATCCAAGCCAACAGTGTCAGCTCGGTGAAATCGATCCTGGTGCGCCAGCTAGATCGCAGCGCATCTGTCGATGACAGTGCCAACAACGACGGCGCTCCACAGGCGCATGAAAACGTGCGCGGCGCCACCTACTACTCATGATTCTGGGAGAAGACAATGTCTTTGGAACATACGATTGACCAGCTGCGGACACTCAAATTGGCTGGCATGGTGGCTGGCGTTGAACATCAGCTCGCCCAATCCAGCTACAGCGCACTCGGCTTTGAGCAGCGTCTTGGACATTTGGTAGATGCTGAGGTGAGCCAGCGCGACAGCACGCGCTTCACGCGCCTAGTCCGCAATGCCAAGCTCAAGGTCTATGCCGAACCGGAGGCGATCGACTATCGCCCAGGGCGCGGGCTTGATCGATCAGTGATCGCGGATCTTCTCACCAGTCGCTGGATCGAGCGCCGCCAAAATGTCCTGATCACTGGGCAGACTGGAACCGGAAAAACTTGGCTGGCATGTGCACTGGCCGTACAAGCCGCACGCCAAGGGATCACAGTGGGTTACCGGCGCGTGGGCCGCCTGCTGGAAGACATGGAGATCGGGCATGCGGACGGTTCATTGGCCAAACTTCGCAACCAGCTCGCACGGACCAATCTGTTGATCTTGGATGACTTCGGTTTGACGCCGCTGAGCAACCGCGGGCGTGCGGATCTACTGGAGGTTTTGGATGACCGTGTCGGCTCTGGTGCCACGATTGTGGCTGGCCAGATGCCCGTGCAGGACTGGCATGCGTTTATCCATGACCCTGCTTTGGCTGATGCCATTATGGATCGGCTGATTCATAGCAGCCACAAACTCGCGTTGAAGGGCGAATCCATGCGGAAGACGAAAGCTGCCAAGCCTGGGAAGTGACTTTTCTGGCGGCGCCTTCCAGAGTTTCTGGCGGACGCATCCAGTTCATTTGGCGGCGGTGTCCAGTTCCGCCGCCGATGAGTGTCCAGTTGGTTGGCGTTTCGTACGGGGATCAAGCGGCTCGCCAATGCGGTCCGGGAGGCGCCACTTACCCCGTCGTGGCAAGTTGAGCTTCATCGAGACGTAGACCCGCCAGCTGCGCGTCTTGCCGAAGCCGATGGGCTGTAGCGCCTGCCCAAACAGCAGGCCGAAGCCGTGCCCGGGGTTCTCCTTCAAACGGGCACCGATCGTCTCAACCAGCACTGAATCGTCTCGTTGACGAGGCGTGTAGTGACGCGCCGAGCGCGAGAGCCCCAGCGTGCGATCGGCCTGTCTTGCACTCGGGCCGCGGCCGGTTTGCATGGCTAGACTCAGCTCCAGTCGCAGTGCCTGGCTCAGCCTTTTCGCGACAGGACATCCTTCAGCGCGTGGTGCTCCAGGGCCAGGTCAGCGTACATGCGCTTGAGCCGCGACAACTCTGACTCGACGTCCTTCAGATGCCGGAGCTGGGAGACCTCCATGCCGGCGTATTTGTTTTTCCAGACGTAGTGCGTCGGTTCGCTGATCCCGTGCTTGCGGCGCGTCTCCACGACCTTGGCGCCGGCCCCGACTTTCTTGAGGATCCGGACAATCTGTTCCTCGCTGAACTTCGACTTCTTCATGCAGAGCTCCTTCTACGATGGAACCTCTACTTTCAACTGGATCGAACTAACGAGGACGCTACAAATCAGACCTAACGTTCCCATTGTTACTTCTCCGAGATGAGTGGCGCAGCCGGTTGGCTGCCTGCCCATGAGAGCAACTTTGGGTAGCGGGAATGGTGTCTAACCCCTCGGATTTGGGGTGGCTAAGCGCTCAAGTGGCACCACCGTGGCCACGAAGCGTATGAGCCCAGCTAGGCAACCCCAGCTGGCCGGTGGCTGCGAGCCACGCCATGCGCAGCGCGTCAGCATCGACGAGGGCATGATGTCTACGCAGATGGAGGTTGGGATGTGCCTCAAACCAGTCATCGATGAGGAAGCCGACCAGGCCTTCTTTGACAAGGCGCATGGTGAGACCTACTGGCATTGCGCCACAGGATTCGACCTGATCGTCAGGCATTTCGAACCCAGCGAGCACGAAGCGCAAGAACCCAAAGTCGCCGGGGTAGTCGGCAACAACGCAGGGCTCGGAGATTCCGCTGAGAAATGCGCGCACTCCAGTCGTCATGGCTTGCTGACCCATGCTGTGGGGCTTGCCCTGCAAGTGTGGTAGAACCCGGTAGCGAGCAAACTCGGTGAGCTGAGGCGGGATAGGGTCATGCTCGGCATAGAAGCGATGAACACCGTCCTCAGTCACCATCCCCAAACTGATCAGGTCCGACTCCATCGAGTCGCCCCACTCGGTATCGAGAAAAACAAGTGTGGTCATAACGCGAGATTGGCGAGAGCGAAGTGATCAGTCGCTAAGTGGCTTGGTGCAGCTTTAGCCCAGGCGCTTGTCTGAGCTGCTTTGCTCACACGTATTGGACACCTGAATAGCGCGCCACATCGAGGTACATCATCACCAGAAGTCGGTGCGGCCGCGCTCAAACGCCTCGTAGTCGGCAGCGACCTTCTCAGGAGAGGGCCGCTCCTTGTATTGCATCTCATAACTGATCGGATACCAGACCTTCCATTCTTCGAAGGAGATCCGCATTCCACTCCGACTTGGCTCGACCCAAACCTCCGGTGGCGGACCATCCAGCTCTTGGGTCCTGAGACCCAAAACCGCTTGATTGGCGTTCGTTACGCCCAGGATTGGGTCATCCGAGTGCCGCGCGTATACAGCCGCCCGGACTGCTTTCTCTCGGCCACGCATGCCACTCCACGGAAGTGGGCTGTTTGATCTTGTGTTCATACCAGCTCTTTGCCCCAAAACTTGGGGCCATACGGCGTCGCGATGACGCCTAAGGGGGTGGTGCCCCTGGCCGGGCTCGAACCGGCACTAGCCGCTTATCTGGCGCTGACGGGATATAAATCCGCTGCTCTACCAATTGAGCTACAGGGGCGTGATCGATCGGGCGATCACGCCGGTATTCGGTCAAATCTGTATGTCGGACGGGCAGGCATACCTGCATTAGGGCATCAATTGGCCGCAAGCACAAGGACCAGTCCACCCAAACGCAGTGAGCTGGGAGCGCCGTTCGTCGGAAATAGAGAAAAAAGAGGTGATAGTCCAATGAGAGTTTCCAATTCTGACTTTCATTGCATTGACCCCGAGCAGCCAGGGAAATAGCGTCTTCTTATCGAACGTCGCTGAAAGGACGTATCCAGTGTGGCAATACTCAGTAGCTGAAGCCGATCCGCTCAGGACCCTCCAGCTTCACCTATGTGGCCTAGGCCTTCCCGACGCGGCCATTGAATACATAACGCAATGCGCTATTGATGGCCCGTCGCGAAGGGTGGGAGAGCACCGAGTTCGGAATTTGGTACTCGACGTACCGCTCAATTGCGTCCCTGGCGTATGCGTCCAGGCGGAGTCACTAACAGGCGAGTACATGTTTCTGTGTGAGCTTGAATATCGACATGATGTTCTTGCCATCTTGGATCAACCGAATTCAGTGCCAATAGAAATAACTGACAGGTTGGGAAGAAAAACGCGCTCCTTCTACACGGCCGATTATCTCGTGATTTATGAGGCGGAGTGCGTCATCTATGAAGTAAAGCCTGATAGCGAGCTGCAGAGGCTCGTTGGTGCTCGACCATCAGATTGGGTTTTTTCGGAGGGCCAGTACTCTTACCTTCCCGCGACAAAAGTCTTTTCCAGATTGGGGATATCCTTCAGGGTGATCCCCACAAGTTCGCTAGACCCCATGCGCATCGACAACCTCCGTAGGTTAGTCAGCGCAAGAAGGGCTCCTGAGCGGCCGGGTTATTCCAAAGCAAGGGCTCAAATCGATCGGCTGCTTAGCTTGGAAGAGCCGCTGACAATTTCAGAAATAATGTCGCGATTGGAGCTGGTCGATACCACTCCTATTCTTCAGCTGCTAGATCAAGAGCGAGCGTTCGCCGATCTGGATCACGCCACATTGTCAGACCGGGACAGTGTTTGGATAGCTAAATCTCCGGAACTAGCTAGACAAGCACAATCTTCAAGCCGTGGATTGGTTGATTACCTTCAAAACGCAATGCCTACAAGCCATGAGCTCGTTGAGCCCCGGTACGAGCTTGAACTGGCGACTCGTCTCGCGATTGCGACTGGGAAATCAGAGACAAACCGAAGAGGGGCGAAGATATCTGAGAGATCAAAAAGGAGATACAAAAAAAAGCTGAAGGACGCCGGAGGTGATGCGTCGGCTTTGATCCCAGAGTGGGCGGCTTGCGGCAAGACAGGGCCGCGGCTCTCCCAGCTTCACCTGTTCTATCTTCGAGGCCTGATTAGCGATTGGAAGACCAGTCCTAATGATAGGAACGCAGCTAGCTGCTATCGATTCTATCGAAATACTTTCGATGCAGAGCGTGATTGCTTAAATATTTGGGAGCAGCGGCCGATTTCAAAAAGTACTTTCTATGAATATTGGAACGGCAGGCTTCGCCATACAACGGATTTCTACGGGCAGGGAGGGAGAAGAAGAAGCAATCAGCTAGCCGACTCTTATGATCCGGCCAATAAGACTCTATTGGCAACAAGGCCTTTCGCGGTAGCTCATATCGACCACTGGAATGTTGAGTTGCATCTCGTAGTGGGAGAAAGATTGGGGGAAAAAGTTACCGCTAAACCATGGCTAAGCGCCATGGTTGACATGTTTACGGGCGAAGTCTTGGCAATTTGGCTTTCCTTCGCTGCACCTAGCAAAAAATCCTGCACTATGGTCATAAGAGACTGCGTACGCAGGCACGGAAGGTTGCCGGAAATGATAGTCGTGGATGGAGGAAGTGACTTCAGAAGCACTCACTTCTTTGTGATGCTCATGACATTTGGAGTGGTCAGAGCGGAGCGCCCACCAGAAGATCCTAGATTTGGAGTCGAGGTCGAGCGGCTCTTCGCAACTTTTAAGGAACGATTTGCTCGGGGTCTTCCAGGTTACGGAATCAGCATAAGCCGTGCACGAGAAGTATCCGCTGCATTCAAAGCGGCAAGGACCGCGAGCTTTTCCCTACTAGAGGCTTTCGAAATCTTGGAGGCGTACGTCTTCCAGGGATACAACCACTCACCTAAGGCGGATCTACGCTTTAGTCGCATAAGCGTGAGAGAAGCGGAAATGGCTGCGTTTCCACATAGTGGAAGGTTGACTGAGTGGAACCTAAAGTTTCTTGTTGCAACCTCGATAGAGGCCTCTGGGGACTCATACAAGTTGACCGGAAATAGAGGGCTCCACGTGAACGGGAAATGGTATTCGTCACCTTCACTTCTCGCATATCGCGGTTACAAGAAGGATATAACTGTCCGTATAGAGCCTTTTGCTGACTCGATAATTTACGTCTCAATTGATTCGAAATGGATCGTCTGCCGTAACTCCGGTGGCGCATTGGAGGATGGACTTTCAGAGCGCTCGCTCATTTTTAAAAGCGCACAAGCGCAAGACTTGCGTGCTCTAAAGGATGAGCTCCGGTTTGAAGCAGACCGGACTGCCGCAATGATAGTTAACGACAAGTTGGAGGAGATTGCATTGAGGAAAATTGTTTCCTCATCGGATGATCAGCTGTCTTCACGGCCTGAAGATGAAGGCCAGAATTCCGTGGCAGATTTTAGCAATGTTGTCCCGTATGACGACGAGGACGTCTGATGCCTGGATCCAAGATAACAGGGAAGCTAATCAAGCATCCTTTGATGATGGCCGCGGAAAACACGTTCATGCCGCTATGTCTTGATGCGCCTGATGGTCTGGTGCTGTTGATGGTAGGCCCCACACAAAGCGGGAAATCCATTTTCTTTAAGAGAGTCGTAGAGGAGTTAAGGCGCGGCTTCGTCGATACGGAGCCGGGAGGTATCCCAGTAATTGATCTGCAAATCGAGACCGTAAACGAGGGGCGAGTGAAGCCAAAGTGGCTGGTCATTGAGCTACTCAAATGCCTCAATCATCCGCTATACAAAGACATAGGCAGCCTTGAGAATTTCGAGACAACCTTGAGAACACGTGGCAGAGATGAGGGTACTCTCAGAATGGCGCTCAAGGAGGCCCTGCGAGGGCGGCGAACGCGCCGCACATGTCTTGACGAGTTCCATCTACTAACCAGAACACAAAATGCTGAACTCAGAGGCTCAATTCTTGAGTCAATCAAATCAACTTGCGCTATTGATAGGACCTTGATCGCGTGTGGAGGATATGAATCGATTTACCAAGGAATCTTTGAATCGTCTCATTTCTGCGGGCGGATCGTAGTATATGACTACGGCAACTACGAAATGGGAGTGTCCACAGATGAGGAAGCGTGGGCGCGAATACTGGCTACATACGCCAAATCGCTCGAATTAAAAACTCCCGATCTTCTTCACAAGCATAGACATTCCATAATGGAAGTCGCTAACGGTGTCGTCGGGTTACTAGATAAACTATTGTGGATTGCGAAGTCCAAAGCTGCGTCTGCAAACACCAGAATTGATGGCGCGATTTTGGAGCAAAGCTTTCCGTCAAAAAAAGAGCAGAATACGATCAGGGCAGACATTCATCTCGGGCGCAGTGCATTAGCATCTTCAGGCTTGAACTGCTTGAGGCCGAGAGTGAGTAAGGAAGGCGACTTTCTTGGTTCCTCCGGCAATGAGGTCCGACCGAAGGCTAAGCGTCGGCCATTCGTTCGGTCTGCAAACAGAGATGCCGCAATGGCTGTCGAGATATCTGATGACGACTGAGCTGATCCCGGTAGAGCCGCTCGGTCTTGGAACAGCAGAAGTAGAATCCCTAGCCTCGTACATATGTAGATTAGCAAAATGTCATTCTACTTCTATACCAATTTTGACTAAGCACCTAACAAGGTGGGCGCTAAATCGTGGTTTTGAATTTGATCGGGTGCCCAGGCCAATCACGGTATGTAGGCCCTACTTCTGCACAGTTGATCGCATAGGAAGAGGCTATTCGGAGATACTGAGTTTAGCTACTGGATTCGCTGAAGTGGCCCGCACTAGCTTTTTGCCGCTCGCGCCCGCTATTTCCTTAGGTGTAGATTTGCAAAGAAAGTGGTGCCCAGCCTGCTATCTTGAAGATCAAGATAACGATAATAATATATATGACAGACTTTCTTGGTGCCTTCCTCAGATTGAAAGGTGTTCGATCCATCGACTCAGGCTTGAAGTAAGATGCCCGAACTGCAGCACCCGTCAAGATCGATACCAAGTCAGCGGTGATATCGGTCTTTGCTACAGGTGCGCAAGTAGCTTGATCCCGACCCCTGCTAGCTGGGAATTTCGAAGTGAAGTGAGTAGGTTTGAGCCTGAATGTCTAATGATTGTGGAGAGTATCTCTAAGGGGGATCTTAATGACGTGGCAGATGATGCGTTCGGGATCTTCCGTAAAGAGTTAGGATTTTACTTAAGTCGCGCGGGAGTATCTAAGCTTCGTTTTGATCATAAACTGGGATGGCTCAGGCCAGTAGGTCAAAATAATAAACCTCGCCTAGGAAAATTTCTTGATATCTGTCAGAAGACTTTTCTGAATCCGGCGTACGTGTTGCAGGATCCGGTAATGGCAGCGAAAGACGCAGTCATAGATGTGTTGTCGAGGGCACGTATGAGGTACGCAGTTAGATTCGTTAATTTTGTGTAAAGTTGTTTGGCTTCTCGGCGCGCATTTTCGGCCAAACTCTTCCGGAATTCTTGGCCAAACTCTGGCGGAACGCGCACTTCGACACTCTTGGCGAATCCGCCCGGGCTGTATCCCGGCATTCCTCAGGTGGCCGGCTACCATGCGCGGACCTTCATGCCGTGACTCTTATGCACGCCAATCTTCGTCTGCTCCGTCGCCATCCGTCGGCCATGTTGCTGGTCGTGCAGTTGCTGGGAGTCGTGCTGTATCCGTTGATGGAAAACACCGCGACCGGGCGGGCGCTGCTGGGGACCTTTGGCGTGTTGGTGCTGGCGCTGGCGCTGTGGGTGGTCAATCGCAGCCCGTCGGTGAACTGGATTGCCTGGCTGCTGGCATTGCCTTCGGTGACATGTTCACTGGCCGGCACGGTGCAGCACATCGGCGGGCTGGTGACCTTGGCCCAGACGCTGGAATGCCTGCTCTATTTCTATACGGCCGGCAGCCTGATCGCCTACATGATGGAGGACCATCGGGTCACCAGCGATGAACTGTTTGCTGCCGGTGCGACCTTCACCCTGCTGGCGTGGGCATTCGCTTTCGCGTTTTCGGTCTGTCAGCAGTGGTATCCGGGCAGCTTCAGCGTCGGCACCGATCCTCGTGCGCCGCGGACCTGGATGGAGCTGCTGTATTTGAGCTTTAGTGTGCTGTCGGCAGTGGGACTGAGCGATATCGTGCCGGGTCAGCCGCAGGCACGGGCGCTGGTGATGCTGGAGCAGTTCGCGGGCGTCATGTACATCGCGTTGGTGGTTTCGCGTCTGATCGGGCTGACCATCGTGCGGGCCCAGCGGCGCGAAACACTGCCGAAGAAGTGAGTCGCGCGCTACCACGTTGCCTTTCGCTGCGTCAGCGCATGATCTGCGAGCTGCGTGACGTGCGGACGGCGACGCGCACCCACAAAAAAGGCGCCGCACGGGCGCCTCTTCTTGTCGCAGGTGCTGTCGGAGTTACCTGCGATCCTGCTGCGCATCGCGCTCGATGGCGTCGAGCAGGATCTTCTTGGCCTCGTCGGCGCCGCCCCAGCCATCCAGCTTGACCCACTTGCCCTTCTCCAGGTCCTTGTAGTGCTCGAAGAAGTGGCCGATGCGCTCCAGCCAGTGGCCGCTGACCTGGGCGATGTCGTTGATGTGCGAGTAGCCGCTGAACACCTTGTCCACCGGCACCGCCAGCAGCTTCTCGTCGCTGCCGGCCTCATCGCTCATGCGCAGCACGCCGACCGGGCGGCAGCGGATGACCGACCCGGGCACCAGCGGCAGCGGCAGGACCACCAGCACATCGGCCGGGTCGCCATCGCCGCACAGGGTGTGCGGCACATAGCCGTAGTTGCAGGGGTAGCGCATGGGCGTGGATAGGATCCGGTCGACGAAAATCGCGCCGGACTCCTTGTCCACCTCGTACTTCACCGGCTCGGAATCCTTGGGGATCTCGATGATGACGTTGATCTCTTCCGGCGGATTCTTGCCGGTGGGGACGCTGCCAAGGCCCATGTACTGCTCCAGTGTCGATGCGTGGAAGTGACCGGCATTCTAGCGCTCCGGCTGTTGCGACGCAGCAGTGACGGCCGGCGGGGACCAATTCCCGCCGGATTCTGCGCTCAACCCGCGCCAGCCGCCGACAGCAGCGGCACCAGCAGCAGCGCCACGATGTTGATGATCTTGATCAGCGGGTTGATCGCCGGCCCGGCGGTGTCCTTGTAGGGATCGCCGACGGTGTCGCCGGTCACCGCGGCCTTGTGCGCCTCGCTGCCCTTGCCGCCGAAGTGGCCGTCCTCGATGTACTTCTTGGCGTTGTCCCAGGCGCCGCCGCCGGTAGTCATGGAAATGGCTACGAACAGTCCGGTGACGATCGTGCCGATCAGCAGTCCGCCCAGGGCTTGGGCACCCAGCAGCAGCCCGACCACCACCGGCACCACGACCGGCAGCAGCGAGGGCACGATCATTTCGCGGATGGCCGCGCGGGTCAGCAGGTCCACCGCGGTGTGGTACTGCGGCTTGCCGCTGCCGTCCATGATCCCGGGGATCTCGCGGAACTGGCGGCGTACTTCCTCGACCACGCTGCCGGCCGCGCGGCCGACCGCTTCCATCGCCATTGCGCCGAACAGATAGGGAATCAGGCCACCGATCAGTAGGCCGATGATCACCCGGTGGTCGGAGAGATCAAACGTGTAGATCGAACCCGGATGGGCGGTGGCCAGGTTGTGGGTGTAGTCGGCGAACAGCACCAGCGCCGCCAGGGCGGCCGAACCGATCGCATAGCCCTTGGTCACCGCCTTGGTGGTATTGCCGACTGCATCCAGCGGATCAGTGACCGCGCGCACCTCGGGCGGCAGTTCGGCCATTTCGGCGATGCCACCGGCGTTGTCGGTGATCGGGCCGTAGGCATCCAGCGCCACGATCATGCCGGCCATCGACAGCATCGCGGTGGCGGCGATGGCGATGCCGTATAGCCCGGCCAGTGCGTGCGCGCCCCAGATCGCGGCACAGACCGCGATCACCGGCATGGCAGTGGATTTCATCGACACGCCCAGGCCGGCAATGATGTTGGTGCCGTGCCCGGTGGTTGAGGCGGCCGCGACGTGCTGTACCGGCTTGTACTGGGTGCCGGTGTAGTACTCGGTGATCCAAACGATCGCGCCGGTCAGGACCAGCCCGATCAGCGCGCAGCCATACAGCGGCATCGCGCCCACCGCGGCACCGCGCATCAGTGCGGTGGTCACCGGATAGAACGCGATTGCGGCCAGTACCGCCGAGACGATTACGCCCTTGTAGAGCGCGCCCATGATCGAGCCGCCCGGCTTCACCCGCACGAACAGCGCGCCGATGATCGAAGCGATGATCGATACGCCACCCAGCACCAGCGGATACAGGATGGCATTGGGACCGGCCTCGGCCGCCATCAGGCCGCCCAGCAGCATCGTGGCGATCACCGTCACCGCGTAGGTCTCGAACAGGTCCGCGGCCATGCCGGCGCAGTCGCCCACGTTGTCGCCGACGTTGTCGGCGATCACCGCCGGGTTGCGCGGATCGTCCTCGGGAATGCCGGCCTCGACCTTGCCGACCAGGTCGGCGCCCACGTCGGCGCCCTTGGTGAAGATGCCGCCACCCAGGCGCGCGAAGATCGAGATCAGTGACGAGCCGAAGGCCAGTCCCACCAGCGCATGCAGCGCCGCCTCACCGCTCATGCCCATGTGATGGATCAGCACGGTCCAGTAGCCGGCCACGCCCAGCAGGCCCAGGCCAACGACCAGCATCCCGGTGATGGCGCCGCCGCGGAAGGCGACATCCATCGCCGCACTGATGCCGTGGCGCGCCGCTTCGGCCGTACGTACGTTGGCGCGCACCGAGACATTCATGCCGATATACCCGGCCGCGCCAGACAGCACCGCGCCCAATGCGAATCCAATTGCGGTTGGCCAGTTGAGGAACACCCCGACCAGCACGAACAGCACCGCCCCGACGATGCCGATCGTCAGGTACTGACGGTTGAGGTAAGCGCGCGCGCCTTCCTGGATGGCGGCCGCGATTTCCTGCATGCGCGCATTGCCCGCAGGGCGCGACAGCACCCAGCGCGACGACACGATCCCGTACACGATGGCAACCGCCGCGCACACCAGTGCCAGCTCAAGTCCGTAGTGTTCCAGCATGACCCCTCCCAAGGCTGATGGATATTTCGCCACGCGTGTCGGCACGCATGGCGGATTGGGCGTCCATTACCGGTCAACGGATGGAAGCTGGACCTGAGTGTAGGCTGCTGCCGGTAATGTGCATGACGCAGTGCCGCGCGGATGCGTCCCATTGGACAGGTGACACGAAAAAAGCCGACGCCCCTGGCTGCAGCGCCAGGATCCGTCGGCCCGAGAGACGGTGGAAAGGATTCAGGCGCCGGCGGTCATTCCCAATTCCGGTGTCATGGCCGGCAGCGCCATCGCCGGGATGGGGGCGGGCAGCTCGATCGCACTGGCTGCGGACTGCGAAGCGGCGGCATGGGCCAGCATCCGCTGGGTGACGCCTTCCCAGCCGAGCACCTGGCTGTTGTCGATGCGGACCCGGTCGTAGGTCAATGCGCGCTGCAGGGCCGCCGCGATGCTGTCGGCTTCGCCTGGCACATAGGCGCACATGTGGTTGCTGGAGGCGGCAAAAGCGGGGGCCACGATCGGCAGCCGGTTGTAGGTGTACTGGATCATCTTCATGCTCGACTGGCTCAGGTAGTCGGCATTGGGTGCGGAACGATACGGCGCGATGCCGGCGTCGGCGTGCTGGATGTAGGGCACGATGGCGGCGAAAGGCTGTTCGCCATGGGTGACCACGTTGGGCAGGGTCACGTCCAGGCAGGCCTTCTTGCCGAACAGGTGGAAGGTGATGTCGGGCTCGGCCTGCGCCATGCAGGCGATGGCGTGTGCATCGAACAGCATGTCGCCGACGCTGACCACGTTGCGCGTGCCTTGCGGATAGGGCGAGATCGTCGCTTCGTCGAACACCGCCTTGTCCAGGCCGTGCGGGATGTACTGCACGTTGCGGGCGCCTGGATAGTCGGCCACCATCACCTCGGCCGGTACGCGCACCAGGTCGAAGAACGGCAGCGCGGCGCGTTCAGCCTCCAGGATGATCGGGTGGTAGTTGAGCGTGGCGATCCGGTCGCAGACGCTGTAGATGAAATTGGCCTTGGGAAACTTGCGCGCCAGGGTCGGCACCAGGCACAGGCCGGCGCCGTTCTCGACGATGAACACATCCACGTCGGACACGCCCTCCAGCAGGCTGTGCGACAGCAGCGACGGATACAGCGCGAACAGCGGCCTGGTCACCGCATCGATCGCCGCCTTGCCCAGCGACAGCGGATGGAACAGCGGGCGCCACAGGTACTTGCGCACGCGCGGGCCGACTTCGGTCCAGGTATTGAACGGGCCATGGAACTGGCGTGCCTGCGGCTTGAGCTTGGTCAACGGACTCATGCCGACGGTGACAAAATCGACCTGATCGCCGCGGCGGGACAGCACGTCGGTCCAGAAATGGAAATCCACCTTGCGCGCAGAGGTGGCCTCATGCACGGTCAACATCACGACTTTCACGGCACGCCTCGCTTCAACTGGGAAGAACGCGCTTAACATTTCGGTCCGGCATTGCCGCGTGGGACGAGGTGTTTTGCGCGTGTCGTTCAAAGAACGCGCGGTTCCTGCGGAACAGGTCACGCCAGATCGTCAATGCAAGGTGTTTTTGACGTTAAGCCAGTCGATGCCGACGAGCGGTGCCAGACGGCGCATTCAGCCACGGCATGGCAGCCTGCCGGCCGTCATCCCCGCCGCAGGACGTTCCATGCGAATCAACGCCTTCCGCCCCGTCGCCACCTTGCTGGCCCTACTGCCGTTGGCGGCCTATGCCCAGCAGCAGCCCGAGATCCAGCGTCCGGTCGGCACCGCCCAGGCTGTGGGCGCGCTGCACACGCTGCGCCAGATTCCAGAGGCCTGCACCCGGATGGAAGGGGCCTTCACCGGGGATCCGGCCAAGCCGTACGACATGAAACTGGTGCGGACCAGTCCGAACTGCCAGGCGCGCGCGGTGTTCATGGATTACGCCAAAGTCCAGCCCAGCGTGGCCAGCGGCTGGAAGCTCAACGACATCATCAAGGTGCCTTCGGCCAGCTGCAGCGGCCAGCAGGCGGTGGTCAACGTGTGGCGCAAGCCGGCAGGCCAGGCGCTGAAGCTGGATGGCCAGGATCGGGCCCGCATCTATCTGGAGGACGCCAAGAACCAGGCCGCGGCCGGCAAGCTCGCGGCGTTGCCGGCCTATGCAGCCGTGCTGGAAGTCGAAGGCAAGGCCTGTCGTTGATGTCAGGTGTTGGTGGCGAAGCGTGCGCGCTTCCCATCGTGCCGCCGGTCAGCCTTCCCAGGCGGGCAGTTTTTTCCTGATCGGCACGTTCTTCAGGGTCACGTATTTGGGCAGGCCGTCGCTGCCGTAGGGCAGGGGAGCTTCGCCCTTGATCAGCGGCGCCAGGTACTTGCGCGCGTTGGCGGTGATGCCGAAACCATCCCTGCGGATGAAGCTGGCCGGCATGGTCTTTTCGTGGTTGGCGACCTTGGACAGCGGCGCCGGCTCGATCTTCCAGCGGTAGGGCGCGTCCGAGCTGCGCACGATCACCGGCATCACCGCATTCATGCCCTTCAGCGCGTACTGCACCGCGGCCTTGCCCACGGCCTGGGCCTGGGCCCAGTCGTTCTTGGAGGCGATATGCCGGGCCGAGCGCTGCAGGTAATCCGGCAGCGCCCAGTGGACCTTGTAGCCCAGCGCGCCCTTGACCTTGCCGGCCAGGTACGAGGCCACACCGCCCAACTGGGCATGGCCGAAGGCGTCGGTGCCGCCGCCGGCGTCGGCGACGAAGGTGCCATCGCCGGTGCGGATGCCTTCGCTGGCCACGACCACGCAATAGCCGACGCGCTTGACCACCTTGTCGACCTGGGCCAGGAACGCGGCCTCATCAAACGGGCGCTCGGGGAACAGGATGATGTGCGGCGCCTCATCCGGCGTGGCGCCCGCCAGGCCGGCCGCGGCGGCCAGCCAGCCGGCGTGACGGCCCATGGCTTCGTAGACGAATACCTTGGTCGAGGTCTCGGCCATGGCCACCACGTCCAGCGCACACTCGCGCACCGACACGGCGGTGTACTTGGCCGCCGAGCCGAAGCCCGGGCAGGTGTCGGTCACCGCCAGGTCGTTGTCGATCGTCTTGGGCACGCCCACGCAGGTCAGCGGATAGCCGAAGGCCTGCGCCAGCTGCGAGACCTTCCAGGCCGTATCGGCCGAGTCGTTGCCGCCGTTGTAGAGGAACCAGCGCACGTTGTGGGCCTTGAAGACCTCCAGCAGGCGTGCGTAGCGGTCGCGGTCGGCTTCCAGCGATTTGAGCTTGACCCGGCACGATCCGAAGGCGCCGCCGGGGGTGTGGGCCAGGGCATTGATGGCGGCGATGGACTCCCTGGAGGTGTCGATCAGCTCCTCGCGCAGCGCGCCCAGGATGCCATTGCGGGCGGCGAGAACCTTGACCTTGCGGCGCCGGGCTTCGCTGATCACGCCGGCAGCGGTGGCGTTGATGACGGCGGTGACACCGCCGGACTGGGCATACAGCAGCGTGGATTCCAGCATCGTCTCGCCTTGGGGTCTGAACCGGATGGGGTAAGCTTCCCACATCGATGCGACGGCTGCGTCGGCGCCGCCGTCAGGCCGGCAGCCCGGCCCGCTCCCCTAAAGTTTCCTCATTGAATAGCTTGGAGTGACACGATGCGACTGGTGCTTCTGGGACCGCCCGGCTCGGGCAAGGGGACGCAGGCCACGCGCCTGAAGGACTTCCTCAAGGTGCCGCACATCTCCACCGGCGATCTGCTGCGTGGCGAAGTGGCGGCCGGGACGGAGCTGGGCAAGCAGGCCAAGGCGGTGATGGATGCCGGCAACCTGGTGTCCGACGAAATCCTGCTGGGCATGCTGGAATCTCGCCTGGCGCAGGCCGACGTGGCCAACGGCTTCATTCTGGACGGGTATCCGCGCAACCTGGCCCAGGCCGATGCGCTGACCCGGCTGCTGGCCCGGATCGGCCAGCCGATGGATGCTGCGGTCCAGCTGGAAGTGCCGACCGAACTGCTGGTCGAGCGCATCGCCGGCCGCGCCCAGGCCGAAGGCCGTGCCGACGACAATCCCGAATCGGTCCGCAAGCGTCTGCAGGTGTATGAAAGCAGCACCGCGCCGGTGATCAACTTCTACAAGGACCAGGGCCGCCTGACCGTGGTCGATGGCGTGGGCGAGCTGGACGAGGTCACCGCCCGCCTGACCGACGCACTGCAGCCGGCCAAGGTCTAAGCGATCGCTTGAACGGTTGCGAAGAAGGCGCCCATCGGGCGCCTTTTTCATGTTCGGGTCGTGCGCACTGGCGCGATCGGCGACAATCGCAGCCATGAGCAAACTGCATATCCTGGGCATCGCCGGCACCTTCATGGGCGGCGTGGCCGCATTGGCCCGCGAACTGGGCCACACCGTCGAAGGCAGCGACCAGGCGATCTATCCGCCCATGTCCACCCAGCTGGAACAGTTGGGCATCGCGCTGGCCCAGGGCTATCTGCCGGAGCATATCTCCTCCGATTGCGACACCGTGGTGGTCGGCAACGCGCTCTCGCGCGGCAACGCCGCGGTCGAAGCGGTGCTCGACGACGGCCGCCGCTACACCTCCGGCGCGCAGTGGCTGAGCGAGGCGGTGTTACCCGGTCGCACCACGCTGGCGGTGGCCGGCACCCATGGCAAGACCACCACTACCACCGTCCTGGCCTATCTGCTGCAGGCGGCCGGGCGTGAGCCGGGTTTCCTGATCGGCGGGGTGGCGGAGGATTTCGGGGTGTCCGCCCGGCTGGGTGGTGGTCGACGCGAACCCTCATCCGCCCCTTCGGGGCACCTTCTCCCGAGGGGAGAAGGGGAAGCGCTGCCGGCCCTGTCGGACCGGCCGCTCTTTGTTGTGGAGGCCGACGAGTACGACACCGCGTTCTTCGACAAGCGCAGCAAGTTCGTCCACTACCGGCCCACGGTGGCGATCCTCAACAACCTGGAATACGACCACGCCGACATCTTCCCGGACGTGGCCGCGATCCAGCGCCAGTTCCACCACCTGGTCCGCACCGTGCCCGGCAATGGTCGGCTGATCGTCAACGGCGCCGATCCGCGCCTGGATGAAGTGCTGGCGATGGGCTGCTGGACGCCGGTGGAGCGCTTCGGCTTCGATCCAGCGCTGGACTGGAGCGCGCGCCTGCTCGCCGCGGACGGCAGCGCCTTCGCCGTGTTGAGGCAGGGCGTTGAAATCGGTGAGGTGCACTGGCCGCTGCTGGGTCGGCACAATGTCCTCAATGGCCTGGCCGCACTGGCAGCGGCCAGTGCGGTGGGCGTGGACATCGCCGCGGTACTGCCGGCGCTGGCCAAGTTCCGCAGCGTCAAGCGCCGACTGGAAGTCATCGGCACGCACGATGGCATCACCGTCTACGACGACTTTGCCCATCACCCCACCGCGATCGCGACCACGCTGGACGGCCTGCGCGCCAAGGTCGGCGACGCGCGGATCGTGGTGGCGATGGAGCCGCGCAGCAATTCCATGCGCCTGGGCGCGCATGCCGACGCGCTGGCGCCGTCGCTGGATGGCGCCGATGCGGTGGTGTTCCTGCATCGGCCGGAGCTGGCCTGGGATGCCGGCAAGGTGATCGCGCAGGTGCGCGGCGATGCGCGCGCGGTGGCCGATCCCGATGCCCTGATCGATACGCTGCAGGCGCAGGTGCGAGCCGGCGACCACGTGGTGTTCATGTCCAATGGTGGCTTCGACGGCGCGCCGCGGCGCTTCCTGGCCGCCCTCAAGGCCTGAGGAAAACGTGTAAGCGGCGTGCAGGGCTGCCTGCCGCGCCGTGTTTACACTCCTGCCCATGCCATCCTCCGAAACCCTGCCGCTGTTCCCGCTGCATACCGTGCTGCTGCCCGGCGCGGGCCTGGGGCTGCGGGTGTTCGAACGCCGCTACCTGGACCTGATCCGCGAGTGCGGGCGCAGCGGGCGTGGCTTCGGCGTGTGCCTGATCCTGGAAGGCGAGGAAGCGGGCGGACCGGCCACCCCCGCGGCGTACGGCACCGAGGCGACCATCGAGGACTTCGCCACCGGCGAAGACGGGCTGCTCAACCTGCGCCTGCGTGGCGGCCGCCGCTTCCACGTGCAGCGCACCCGCGTGCGCGACAACGGCGTGGTGATGGGCGAGGTGGACTGGTGCCCACCGGAGGACGACGACGAGCTGCGGCCCGAGCACAGCCTGCTGGCCACGGTGCTGGAAAAGATCTTCGAGAAGGCCGGTGCCACGCCGCCGGGCATGCGCAGCAGCGATCTGGACAGCGCTGCCTGGGTCGGCTGGCGGCTGGCCGAACTGCTGCCGCTCAGCGATGCGCAGCGGCTGGCGGTGCTACAGGAAGACGATCCGCACATCCGTCTGGATCGCCTGCTGGCGCTGATGGCCTAGGGCGCGTAGCCCGGGTAGGCAAAGCGCACCCGGGTCTTTGCCGCAAGGCCTTCCCGGGTGCGGTCTTCGGCCTTACCCGGGCTACGCGCCTGGGGCGGCAAGAAACACGGTCGTGACGCGACGGACTCGCGGGAGCGCCAAGCTTGCTCGGCTGCCCAGGTAGCCCGGGTAAGCAAGGCGCACCCGGGGGGCTTTGCCACAAGACCTCCCCGGATGCGGCCTTCGGCCTTACCCGGGCTAGGCGCTGGTGCCGTTCGGGGGAAGCCTCAGCCGAGCAACTCGGCTCTACAGCAGCCGGGTATCTCCGGTTCAAGGGGATTGCGGTTCGGGCATCAGCGCAGCCTCGTCGGTACGCAGGCGCAGCACCGGCAATCCGGTCGCAGGATGCGGGCCAACGGCCTGCGGCAAGTCACGCAGCGAGGCGGCGACCACATCGAGCGAGGCGTCGGCCTCGGGCAGCGGCCGCCAGATGCCGATCAGGCCGAACACGGTCTGGTGGCGCAGCGTCTGCGCGCCGCCGATCCACAGCGGGGTCTGGCCAGGCTGCAGCAGCAGTGGTGTGGCCCACAGCCGCAGCGCGTACTGCTGGTCCGGGCGCAGACCCGGCTTGAGCATCAGCAGGCTTTCGGCGCGGGTGTCCAACGTGGCCGGCAGCACCGGGTGTTCCTGTGGCGACACGCCGGCATCGAGCAGCTGCAGGGCGCGCTCCCAGCCGGCCTGCGGCTGCAGGTGCCAGCCATCGGCTTCGAGCCGGCGGACCAGCGGCTGCAGCGGTCCGGCCAGCTGCACGTCCAGCGGCCAGCGCTGTTCGTCGTCAAATTCGTTGCGGGTGGCCGGCAGCACGCCCCAGGCATCGGTCCACCAGGCGTCCAGCGGACGCGAGGCGGTGACCACGGGCGCTTCGAACCGGGAAAGCATGCGGTCGACCGCGCGCGGTCCATGCCAGAACGCGGCCAGGGTGAACACCCCATAGAAGATCCACGCCAGCGGCTTGACCCACATCGAGCGGGTCGTGCGCCGGCGGTAGGCCACGCCCAGGATCAGCAGCCAGACCACGCCCAGCAGGGTGCCACCGACCACATCGCTCAGCCAGTGCGCGCCCAGGTAAACGCGGGCGAAGCCGATGATCGTCACCACCACCCCGGCGACCAGATATGGCCAGACCCGATCGCGCCCGGGCAGCTCGCGCGAGATCAGCACCGCAAAGAAGCCGAAGATGATCGTGGTCATGGTCACCGCGATCGACGGGAAGCCGAACCCGCTGGCCACCGTATGCGGCTTGGGGATGTCGATCACCGCGCCCAGCCAGGCCGTCAACGCCAGGCCGAAGGCGATTGCCGCCAGCCAGTGGCCGGCCGCCAGCCAGCGTCGGCGCCAGGCCAGATAGCCCAGCACCGCCAGCGCGGCCGGCGCAAGCACGTCGGCATCGCCGATCGCCGCCAGCGCCGCCAGCGGACGGTCGGCCAGGGGGTTGCGCAGGCTGTGCATCAGTTCGAACAGCCACAGGTCCAGCGCCAGCGGTTTGCCGTGGCCCACCACCAGCGCCATGAAGCCGAACAGCACCCAGGCCAGCACCAGCAGGGCGACGGCCAGCACCGCCAGCGAAACGGTTTCGCGCCGCCTCGGATCGAACACGGCCGCCGAATAGCGGCCCAGCACCGGATGCGCGCGCGACCAGGTCAGCCCACGGGCCAGCAGCGCGTCGGCGTGCGCGGCGAACCAGCGATAGCTATACAGCACCACCGCCCAGATCAGCGCCAGCATCACCAGCAGCAAAGCCACCACCACCGCCAGGCGTCCGGCCACCGCGGCCACCGCGTCATAGGCCTGGCCCAGCGCCCAGCCCGGCAGCAGGAACACCACCGCCCAGGACAGGCCGGCCGCGGCACTGGCCGGGAGATAGCGCCGCAGCGGCATGTGCGCCATGCCGGCCACCGCCGGGACGAATGGCCGGATCGGCCCCACGTAGCGGGCCACGAAGATCGCCTTGAGGCTGTTGCGCCGGAACAGGCGCTCGCCCCGTTCCAGCAGCTGCGGATACTTGCTGAAGGGCCAGTGGCCGCGCAGCTGGGTGCCCCAGCGCCGGCCGACCCAGAAACTCACGCCATCGCCGATGAATGCGCCCAGCGCCGCGCACACCACCGCATACGGGCCGGACAGTTCGCCCAGGCCGATCATCACGCCCACGCCGATCAGCAGCGGCAGCGCTGGCACGATCGCGCCGACCAGGATCAGCGAGTCGGACAAGGCAATCAGAAACACCACCGCGCCGGCAGCGACCGGATGTGCGGTGATCCAGTCCAGCAGTCCATCGAACCAGGAATCCATCGGCGGAATTATAGGAGGCCAGGAGTGAGGGGAGAGGAGTGAGGAGTGAGCCAGAGGCAAGGTCCGCCACTTCCGTTCACTCCTCACTCCTCTCCACTCACTCCTGGCCCTTAGACTTGCGCGGCGGCCGGACCGGCCGCGCCACCGGCGCTCCAAGCATGACCACCTTGTCAGGCAAGACCCTGTTCATTACCGGTGCCTCGCGCGGCATCGGCCTGGCCATCGCCGTGCGTGCGGCGCGCGATGGCGCCAACGTGGCCATCGCCGCCAAGTCGTCGGTGCCCAATCCCAAGCTGCCCGGCACCATCCACACCGCCGCCCAGGCGGTGAGCGAGGCAGGCGGCCAGGGACTGGCCCTGCAGTGCGACATCCGCGAGGAAGACCAGGTGCGCGCGGCCGTGGCTGCCACGGTCGACACCTTTGGCGGGATCGACATCCTGGTCAACAACGCCAGTGCGATCTGGCTGCGCGGCGCGCTGGACACGCCGATGAAGCGCTTCGACCTGATGCAGCAGGTCAACTCGCGCGGCAGCTTCCTGTGCGCGCAGGCCTGCCTGCCGCATCTGCTGGACGCGCCCAATCCGCACATCCTGACCCTGTGCCCGCCGCCGTCGCTGGAGCCGAAATGGTGGGGCCCGCACACCGGCTACACCCTGGCCAAGATGGGCATGAGCTTCGTGACGCTGGGCCTGGCGGCCGAGTTCGGTCCGCAGGGCGTGGCGGTCAACGCGCTGTGGCCGCGCACCCTGATCGGCACCGATGCGCTGAACATGATCCCCGGCGTGAGCACCGCCAACGGCCGCAAGCCGGAGGTGATGGCCGATGCGGCCCATGCGGTGCTGGTGCGCGAGGCGGCCGGCTTCAGCGGCCAGTTCCTGATCGATGACCAAGTGCTGGCTGCGGCCGGCGTCATCGATCTTTCCGGCTATGCGATCGATCCATCGCAGCCGCTGCTGCCGGATCTGTTCCTGGACTGAAGCCGTTCTGCGCGGGCTCTTACAATGAGCTTTCCGGCGCACCACGCCGCACCGATCGGACCAACGCCACGATGAAATACCTGCACACCATGATCCGCGTCCGTGACCTGGACGCGACCTCGAGATTCTTCACCGAAGGCCTGGGCCTGGTCGAGACCCACCGCAAGGACAGCCAGGCCGGCCGGTTCACCCTGGTGTACTTCGGCGCACCGGAAAACCCGGAGGCCGAGGTCGAGCTGACCTACAACTGGCCGGCCGAGGACGGCAGCGTCGAGGACTATGGGAGCGCGCGCAACTTCGGCCACCTGGCCTTCGAAGTCGAGGACATCTATGCCATCTGTGCGCACCTGCAGTCGTTGGGCGTCACCATCAACCGCCCCCCGCGCGATGGGCACATGGCCTTCGTCCGCACGCCTGATCTGATCTCCATCGAACTGCTGCAGAAGGGCGGCGCGCTGGCGCCGGCCGAGCCGTGGGCGTCGATGCCCAATACCGGCAGCTGGTGAGATCAGTAACGGTCCGGATTGCTGTTGCTTGCAGCGCCTGACAGATCCAGTGGCGCCATCCGCAGGCTGCGGCAATGCGCGACAATGCGCGGCTTCCCTCCCACACAAGGTTTTGCCGTCATGACCGCCGCTCCCGACCTCATCGCCTCCGCCAAGCGCTACACCCTGCCGGTGTACCGTCAGCGCGAACTGGTGCTGGAGCGAGGCCAGGGCGTGCGCGTATGGGACAGCGAAGGCCGCGAGTACCTGGACCTGTCCGCCGGCATCGCCGTGTGCGGGCTGGGCCACAACGATCCGGACCTGGTCGCGGCGCTGGTCGAACAGGCCGGCAAGCTGTGGCACACCAGCAACATCTTCTACAGCGAACCGCCGCTGCGGCTGTCGCAGGAGCTGGTGGAAGCCTCGCGCTTCGCCAGCCGCGCGTTCCTGTGCAACTCCGGCGCCGAAGCCAACGAGGCGGCGATCAAGCTGGTCCGCAAGTGGGCGACGGACCAGGGCCGCAGCCCGGACCGGCGCGTCATCGTCACCTTCCGCGGCAGCTTCCACGGCCGCACCCTGGCCACGGTGACCGCTACCGCGCAGCCCAAGTACCAGGAAGGCTACGAGCCGCTGCCAGGCGGTTTTCGCTACGTGGATTTCAACGACCTGCCGGCGCTGGAACAGGCGATGGCGTCAGGCGATGTGGCCGCGGTGATGATCGAACCGGTGCAGGGCGAGGGCGGTGTGGTACCGGCCGCGCCGGGTTACCTCAAGGCCATCGAGGCGCTGTGCCGCAAGCACGACGCGCTGCTGGTGCTGGACGAGATCCAGTGCGGCATGGGTCGTACCGGCGCGCTGTTCGCACACTGGCAGGACGGCGTGACGCCGGACATCGTGACCCTGGCCAAGTCGCTGGGCGGCGGCATGCCGATCGGCGCGATGCTGGCCGGCCCGCGCGTGGCCGAGGTCATGCAGTTCGGTGCGCACGGCACCACCTTTGGCGGCAATCCGCTGGCCAGCGCGGTCGCGCGCGTGGCCCTGGCCAAGCTGGGCTCGGACGCGATCGCCGAGAACGTCGAGCAGCAGGCCGTGGTGCTGCGCGCGGCCCTGGCCCAACTCGATGCCGAACTGGGCCTGTTTGCCGATGTGCGCGGCCGCGGCCTGATGGTTGGCGCGGTGCTGCGCCCGGAATACGCCGGCCAGGCGGCCGCGATCCTGGACCAGTGCGCCGCGCATGGCCTGCTGCTGCTGCAGGCCGGCCCGGACGTGCTGCGCTTCGTGCCGGCGCTGAACATCACCGGCGAGGAACTGGCCGAAGGCCTGTCGCGCCTGGAGCAGGCCCTGCGCGCCTGGCTGGCCGCGCGCTGAGCGGGCTGCAAGGCTGGCTCGGCTTGTGTGGGAGCCACCTTGGCGGCGATGGGTCCTCCCGGTAAAGCCCCTTCGCCGCTGAAGCGGGCCACCTGTAGTGCGGAGTTTGCTCCGCTGGGGCCTTCCTTACGAACCGAACCAAGAGCAGCGGAGCGAGCTCCGCTCTACAAGAAGCGCCACGACGTGATTGAGGAAACAGTGGCTCCCACAGGTTTCCGAACGGTCTGGCCGCGGCCCGGCTGCTAGAATCTGCAGTCTTCACGGTCCGCGTCAGAACCCATCGCCATGAGCCAAACTGCCACCGCGCCGGCCAACGCCGAAAAGCGCTATACCGTCACCCGCGCCGATCTGCCGCTGAGCTGCCCGCTGCCGTCGATGGTGCTGTGGAACTCGCATCCGCGCGTGTACCTGCCGATCGAAGACGATCCCAACGGCGAGGCCGACTGCCCGTACTGCGGGTCGCATTTCGTCCTTGCCGACTGACAGCATGAAATCTGCGCACCGCCGGCTGACGGTGGTGCAGCTGCTGCCGGCGCTGCAGTCCGGCGGCGTCGAGCGTTCCACCCTGGAAATCGCCAGCGCGCTGGTCCACGCCGGCCATCGCGCCATCGTCATTTCGGCCGGCGGGCGGCTGGTGCCTGCGCTGGAAGCCTCGGGCGCCGAGCACGTCATCCTGGACATCGGCCGCAAGTCGCTGCGCACGCTGGGTCAACTCCTGCCGCTGCGGCGGCTGTTCGAACGCGACCGTCCCGACATCGTCCACGCCCGCTCGCGCCTGCCGGCCTGGCTGGGCTGGGGCGCGCTGCGCGGCCTGCCGATTCACACGCGACCGCATTTCGTCACCACGGTGCACGGGCTCAATTCGCCCGGCCGTTACAGCGCGATCATGACCCGCGGCGAGCGGGTGATCTGCGTGTCGAACACCGTGCGCCGCTACGTGCTGCAGCACTACCCGCGAACCGATCCGGCCTGCCTGCGGGTGATTCCGCGCGGGCTGGATCCCGGCCAGTTCCCACGCGTGCCGTGGCCTGATGCGTCCATGCGCGCGCAGGTGGCCGAACAGTTCCCGCAGCTGCAAGGCACGGGCCCGCTGCTGCTACTGCCCGGGCGCGGCACGCGCCTGAAAGGACATGCCGATGGCCTGCGGCTGCTGGCCACGCTGCGCGGCGCCGGCCTGGATGCGCGGCTGTGGCTGCCCGGCGCCCGCGAAGCCGGACGCGAAGCCTATATCGCCGAACTGGAAACGCTGGCCGCACAGATGGGCATTGCCGAGGCCGTGGCGTTTACCGCGCCGACCGCGCAGATCGCACAGGCCTACGCGGCCAGCGATCTGGTCCTGCAGCTCTCGCGCAAGCCCGAGTCGTTCGGGCGCACGGTGATCGAGGCGCTGTCGGTCGGGCGCCCGGTGCTGGGCTGGGCGCATGGCGGAGTGGGCGAACTGCTGGCCGAGCTGCAGCCGTCCGGCGCCGTGGCGCCGTTCGATGCCGATGCCCTGGCCACCGCCGCACGCGCGCTGCTGGCCTCGCCACCGCCACTGCCGGCTACCATGCGCTACACGTTGTCCGCGATGCAGCACGCCACGCTGTCGCTCTACCAGGAACTCGCGCACCCATGACCACGCCCGCCGCCGAACTCCATCCCGCGCCCCGCGCCGAAGGCTGGCGCTGGGCTCCGGCCTGGATCCTGCTGTTCGTGGCGCTGTGGCCGGCCCCGGCCTATGCCGAGGGCGTGCTGGCACTGGGCGCGCTGGCGGCGCTGTTCCAGCTGGCACTGCGCCGGTTCCGGGGCGGCGGCCAGCTGTTGAGCAACGAGGCCTGGGCGCTGACCAGCGTGATGTTCTTCGCCTACTGGGCGCCGGAGCTGATCTCGGCCTTTGACGCGGTCTACCACGGCCGCGCCTGGGGCGATACCGCCGCCGATCTGCGCTATCTGCCGTTCCTGTGGCTGGTGGCCTCGGCCGTGGCCAACGAACGCGGCCGCCGGATCACCTTTGGCGGCCTGGCGATCATCGTGGCGGTGTGGACGCTCGATGCGCTGGCCCAGGTGGTCTCCGGCACCAGTCCGCTGTTCTTCGGCATCGACGCGCTCAAGCAGGCCGTCAGCGGCCACCCGATGTGTTCGGCCGCAGAAGCCGCATCGGTCGATCGGCTCAGTGGATTCCTGGGACCATGCAATCTCAAGCTGGGACTGGTGCTGGCCAGCCTGTCGCCGTTTGGACTGTTTTCGGCAGGCCGTCGCTTCGGTCTGGCCGGCTGGTTGATCGCCGCCGCGGCGATCGGTGTGGTGATCCTGCTGGCCGGCGCGCGCGCGGCCTGGATTACCTATGCGCTGGTGCTGGTGTTTTCCGGCTGGCGCCTGCTGGGCTGGAAGAAGCTGCTGGGCGTGTTCGCCACCGCCGCGGTGCTGCTGGTCGGGCTGGCGCTGGTGTCGCCGCAGCTGGCGCGCCGCGTGCAGCTGACTACCGCGGCAATGACCGCCGACGAGGCGGGCGTGGACGTCGCCCTGTCCGGGCGCGCCCGGATCTGGCAGGCCGCCGCTTGCATGATCGGAGAGCACCCGATCAATGGCGTGGGCGTGCGCAACTTCCGCGATGTGTTCCCGCAGTGCGATCCCACGCCCACCGTGGCGCCTGCCTGGGGCCACGGCCCGGCGCTGCACGCGCACCAGATCGTGCTGGAGATCCTGGCCGAAACCGGCGTGATCGGCCTGCTGCTGTGGCTGGCCGGCGCCGCGCTGGCCTGGCGGGCCTGGCGTTATGCCCCGATGGAAGCGCGCGAGCGCGCCCGCCCGGCGATGCTGGCGCTGGCGGTGACGGTGTTCCCGCTCAACACGCACCTGGCGTTCTATTCGACCTTCTGGGGCGGGCTGGCGCTGCTGCTGGCCGCGCTCTATTCGGGCAGCCTGCTGGCCCGCCGCGATGCCATCGCGACCTGATCGGCGCTGCTGGTTCACCGCACCGCTGCGCTGGGCCTGCCAATGCGTGGCGCGGCTGCCGCAGCGGCGATTGCTGGCGTTGGGCGGCGCATTGGCCTGGCTGCTGACGCCGCTACTGAGCCGGCGCCGCCGCATCGCGCGGATCAACCTGGCGCTGTGCTTTCCCGAGCTGGACGCCGGTGCACGTGAGGCGCTGGTCCGGGCCAATGCGCGCGCCAGCATCACCGGCCTGCTGGAGATGGCGCGCGCGTGGTACGCCCCTTCCGGCCTCCTGCATGACCTGGCGGACGTTCAAGGCCTGGAGCATCTGCGCGCCGCGCATGCCGACGGGCGTGGCGTGCTGCTGCTGACCGCGCATTTTCCACACCTGGACCTGGGCGCGCGCCTGCTGGGCGAAGCGCTCGGCGAGCCGCTGTCGTGCATGGTCCGGCGGGTGGGCGGCAACTGTGGCGAGCGCATGATGCAGGAGGGGCGGCGGACCGCTTTCGCCCATGTCATCGGCAAGAAGGACGTGCGCGGCCTGCTGCGGATCCTGTCGCGCGGTGGCCTGGTGGCGTATCTGGCCGATCAGAACTTCACCTACAACAGCGCCTTCGTGCCGTTCTTCGGCGTGCAGGCCGCAACCCTGACGACCACGCCCGACCTGGCCCGGCGTGCCGGCGTGGCGCTGCTGCCGTACTGGTGCCAGCGCCTGCCCGATGGTCGCTATCGCGTGCGCATCGATCCGCCATGGCAGGAAGCGACCGGCGGGGATCCGGTCGCCTTCGCCGCGCGCTACATGCGCGAGCTGGAAGCCGTGATCCGCCAGCATCCGGAGCAGTACCTGTGGTGGCACCGGCGCTTCAAGACCCGCCCCGACGGTGAAGTCAGTCCGTACTGAGTGCCTACCTGTACAGCGCGCCGCGTCCTTCGGGCTGGCGCTTGAAGCGGCGGTGGATCCACAGGTACTGCTCGGGCACCGCGCGGATCATCGCCTCGATCGCGGCCATCACCCGCGCGGTATCGGCGGTGGCGTCCTTGGACGGAAAATCCTCGAACGGCGGCGACAGTCGCAGCGTATAACCGCCATCGGGCCTGCGCTCGTGGGCGAATGCGATCACCGCCGCGCCCGAAAGCCTGGCCAGCTGGTGGGTCGAAGTCAGGCTGTAGGCCGGCCGGCCGAAGAACGGCACGAACACGCTCTCGCCGCGCCGGGTGTCCTGGTCCGGCGCGAACCACAGCAGCCCGCCCTGCTTGAGGTGCTTGAGTGCCGGACGCAGCTCCTCGCGGCCGAACATCGCTGTGGCATAGCGCAGACGGCCGCGCTTGACCGCCCACTCCATCGCCGCGGTGGCGTGGGGGCGATACATGCCGGCCAGCGGCGCGTAATCGCACATCAGGCGCGCGGACAGCTCCAGCGTGGTGAAGTGGCCGGAGATCACGATCACCCCGCGTCCGCCGGCCTGCGCGGCGTGCAGATGCTCCAGGCCTTCCACGCGCAGGTCCTTGCGCATCGGCGCGACATCGCCCCACCAGGCGCGTGAGAACTCGAACATCGCCGTGCCCAGCGCGGCGAACGCCTGGTCCAGCAGGCGCGCGCGCTCGGCGGCGGTCAGTTCGGGGAAACACAGCTCCAGGTTGCGCGCGGCCACCTTGCGGCGCGAACCCAGCACGAGCTTCAACAGCGCGCCCAACGGCCGGCCCAGCGCCCGCTGCAACGACCACGGCAGGCGCGCGATCAGCGCGGCAAGGCCCACGCCCAGCCAGGTCAGCCAGGTCGAAGGCTGCAGCGGCGGCGGGCCGGGATCGAACGGCGTGGCCTGGCGCGGCGCGGCTTCGGCAGGGCGATCAGTCATGCGGGCATTGTAGGGCGTGTCACCAAATCCCTGGGTAGCTCGGGTTGGGTTGGGCCTTCCAGGTCCAATCCGAGCGCCCCCCCGATCGATGGTTTGATGACATGCCCCAGCTGACCGCCTTTTTCGTATGCTTGCCGACCAATGCGTCGTGACCTGACTGAAACCTGGTTGCGTGCCCTGTATTCGGCCGTGCTCTACGTGCTGACGCCGGCCACGGTCTACCACCTGATCTGGCGCGGCTTCCGCGTTCCGGGCTATTTCCAGCGTTGGGGCGAGCGTTACGCCGCCTGGAGCGGGCCGCCGCACGAGGTGGACGTGTGGGTGCATGCGGTCTCGGTGGGCGAGGTCAATGCCGCAGCGCCGGTCGTCGACGCGCTGCGCCGCGACCATCCGCATCTGAAGCTGCTGGTCACCACGATCACCCCGACCGGCTCGGATCGCGTGCGCGCACTGTGGGGCGATGCGGTGCTGCACGTATACGCGCCGTACGACCTGCCCGGCGCGGTGGGGCGCTTCCTCGAGCATTTCCGCCCTGGCGTGGCGCTGGTGATGGAAACCGAGCTGTGGCCCAATCTGCTGCTGGGCTGCAAGGCGCGCGGCATCCGCAGCTACATCCTCAATGCGCGGCTGTCGGCGCGCTCGCTGCGTGGCTACCGGGTGCTGGCGCCGCTGATCCGGCGCGTGGTGGCCAGCGTCCATCGCATCGGTGCGCAGTCGGTGGCCGATGGCAAGCGCTTCGTGCACCTGGGCGCAGCGCCGGAGGCGATCGTGGAGACCGGCAACCTGAAGTTCGACATCACCGCGCCGGTCGGCCTGGTCGAGGTCGTGTCGCAGTTCCGCGCGCAGGTTGGCCAGCGGCCGGTGTGGATCGCCGCCAGCACCCATCCGGACGAAGAGGCGGCCGTGGTGGCGATCCATCGCGGGCTGCTGCTGCGCTTCCCGGACCTGCTGCTGCTGTGGGCGCCGCGCCATCCGGAGCGCTTCGACCGTGCCTTCGAACTGGCCCAGGCGGCCGGCTGGCGGGTCGGGCGCCGCAGCGCCACCGGCTGGCCGCGTGCAGGCGAGGCGGTATTCGTGCTGGACACGCTGGGCGAGCTGATGGCGTTCTACGCCTGTGCCGACGTGGCCTTCGTTGGCGGCAGCCTGCAGGCAATCGGCGGGCACAACCTGCTCGAACCGGCGGCGGTGGGCACGGCGATGGTCACCGGCCCGCACCTGCACAACTTCGTCGAGATCTCGCGCCGCCTGCGCGAGGCCGGCGCGCTGGAGATCGGCAGGAACGCCGGGGAGGTCGGCACGCTGGTCGAATCGCTGCTGGCCGACGCCGCGCGGCGCGAACGCATGGCGGCCGAAGGACGGCTCCTGGTCGAACGCGGCCGTGGCGCGCTGGGCCGGACCATGGCGATGATCGGAGCGGACCTGGCGCGTCCCGTCGCTGGTTGAGCCTCCCCAGCGACGGTGGCTACGACGTCGCGACGTAGAGCGGAGCTTGCTCCGCTGCTCTTTCGGTCGGAACTTCGGGAAAGCCCCAGCCGAGCAAGCTCGGCTCTACACAGGCAGCAAAGCGGTCAGTGCGTGTGCGAACGGCCCATGTTGAGGCCGATCAGACGTTCGCGCATGGCCTCGGCGTCGTTGGCCCTGGGCGCCACGTGCAGGTAGCGCGACAGGTCGGCCAGCGCGCCCTTGCGGTAATCCATCTGCAGATAGGCCAGGCCGCGATCGCGCAGCGCGTCGGGCTGGTCAGGCAGCAGCTTGAGCACGCGGTCGGCACTGCGCGCGGCGCGATCCCACTCCTCGCGTTCGGCGTAGACGCCGTGCAGGTTGCGCAGCACGCGCACCAGGATCGCACGGTGCGGGGCCGGATCCAGGATCTGCAGCAGCGCATTGTCGTCCGGGACGTCGCCGCCCAGGTGTGGCTTGGCGCGCTCGCGCAGTTCATCGGCACCCAGCGGGCGGCCACCGTTGAACGGGTCCATCACCAGGATCCCGTCATCGACCGGCAGCCGCACCAGGAAATGTCCGGGGAAGGACACTCCGTCCAGCGGCACGCCCAGCCGGCGCGCGACTTCGATCTGCACCACCGCCAGCGAAATGGGATTGCCCAGGCGCCGCTCGAACACCTCGTTGAGGTAGCTGTTGCGCGGGTCGTAGTACTCGTCGTGGTCGCCGGCGTAGCCCAGCTCTTCGAACAGGTGCCGGTTGATGGCCGCCATCTTCAGCGGCCACGACTCGATCATCTCGATCTCGTGGCGCAGGTGTTCGGCATGGCTCTGCACCAGCGTGTCGTACAGGTCCGCGTCGAGGTCCGGGTACTCATCGCGGGCGATCAGCAGCGCGGTGCCGAGCAGCGGCACGGACTCGTCGGCCTGGTTGGCCAACTCGCTCCACGCCGGCAGTGTCAGTCGATCCCCCATGGCCCAAGACTGCAGCGATTCGCCCGGGCGATCAAGCCCCGACGCGTCATTGCGTCTTGGCTTTCAGTTCCACCTTGGGATCGACCTTGAGGGTGTCGCCCTGCTTGAGTCCGATCTTGGTGGCCTGGCCGGCATTGAGCTCCAGCACGTACAGCGCCGGCGCGTTGCTCGGATAGCTCGGGCAGGCGTTGCCGGCGGTGCAGGGCGGCACATCGCGCTGCTGCGATACCAGCTTGAGCTCATGGTCGAAGTACAGGATGTCCAGCGGGATGTGGGTGTTCTTCATCCAGTAGGCCACCGGCTCTTCGTATTCGTGGATGAACAGCATGCCGTGGTCGGCCGCCATCTCGTCGCGGAACATCAGGCCGCGCTGGCGTTCGGCTTCCTCGTCGGCGATCTCGATGCGGTAGCGGTGGCCATCCAGTTCAACCCACGGCGCGCGCGCGCAGGCGGTGGCGCTGACCAGCAGCAGGGCGGTGAGGGCAAGGCAGCGTGCGGACATGGAAGTTCCTGCGGGCAGAAAGGACGGGGGTAAGGGCTGGAAGTAGCTCAGAGCACCTGGATCTGGTCGCCGCCGACGATGATCACATCAGCCGGACGTCGTGCGAACAGGCCGACGGCAACCACGCCGGGGATCTGGTTCAGCGCGGTCTCCATCGCGACCGGGTCGGTGATCGCCAGGTTGTGCACGTCCAGGATCACGTTGCCGTTGTCGGTGGTGACGCCATCGCGCCATACCGGCTGGCCGCCGGTCAGGCCTAAGATTTCGCGCGCCACCAGGCTGCGCGCCATCGGGATCACTTCCACCGGCAGCGGAAACCGGCCCAGCACCGGCACCTGCTTGCTGGCATCGACGATGCAGACGAACTTGGTGCTGGCCTGGGCGATGATTTTCTCGCGGGTCAGCGCCGCGCCGCCGCCCTTGATCAGGCGCTTGCCCGGATCGCATTCGTCGGCGCCATCCACGTACAGCGACAGGGTGCCGGTGTAGTTGAGGTCCAATACCTCGATGCCGTGCTTGCGCAGGCGCTGGGTGCTCTGTTCGGAACTGGAGACCGCGCCCTTGATCCGGTCCGGGTCGCGGCCCAGCGCATCGATGAAATAGGCCACCGTCGAGCCAGTGCCGACACCGACGACCATGCCGTCCTCAAGGTAATCCATGGCTTTTTCGGCGGCCAGGCGCTTGGCTTCGGACATGTAGGACTCGGTCGGTCAGGGAAGGAAAAAGAGGGAAGGGGGCTTACTTCGGTTCCAGCAACAGCAGCAGCTTCCACTGCGCCGCGCTGACCGGCAGTACCGATAGACGCGTGCCCTTGCGGATCAGGGCGAAATCCTCGCCCAGCGCTTCGGCGTGCCGGCGGATGGTGTCCAGCGCGATGCCACCGTTGAGCTTGCGTTCGAAGGCCACGTCCACCAGGAACCAGCGCGGCTGCGCGGGCGTGGCCTTTTCGTCGAAGTACTTGGACTTCTTCTGGAACTGGGTCGGGTCCGGATACGGCGTGCTCGCCACGCGGGCGATGCCGTAGATGCCGGGCACCTCGGT